>CDZD01050489.1_pt1 | contig 398732 bp, 319 predicted proteins | sample 554771 | NCBI WGS metagenome assembly CDZD01 (sample SAMEA3182069, study PRJEB8094) | gut metagenome | biome: human; feature: gut; material: Stool; isolation source: human stools | place: Canada | collected 2011-11-08
ATATACCTTAATTCCAGTTCGATCACAGTCGCGGGTTCCATTTCTAAATCTTCCAACGGTACTCTTGCCGGGTTGACGCAGCGTTTTTCGGTGGGCGCGGCTTCTGCCGGGTCCAATGCGTACGGGTCAGCGGTTATTCCCCTGACAGGGCCTAACGGCCAATTTAATTACAGTTCTGTCTGCGGATTTTCCCTTGCGGTCAACGCGACAGCCTTCGCCAAATTTACTTTTGGCATAGGGCGCGGCTCAAAAACCAACAGAACCGGGTTGACGATGGATTCTTATTCTATGATTCCGGGGAACGATTTGGCCGTCAACTATGGGGAAATCATCGATGTTACCATCAATACGCCTTACGATACTGTCCGCAAGGGATATGAAATCAGAGTAAGGGAAATCTTTTATGTATCGTCTGTTGGACACTGGCAGGTGAAGACGACAACCGTATTTCTTTCAGTAGGGACGAATGAGCTGATGCCGAACGGGCTGAACAGGCTTATTTACATGCAGAGCGGGCCGCCGAGTACAGCAGTGCGGGAGGAAAAGGCGGCTCTTTATATGGAGCTGGGAGGCGGCAGTACCAATACCCTGTTCAAGATAGCTTCTCTCCGCGGCTTCATCGCTTTCGAGGCAGGAACAGGCGTAAGCACCCTGATTATCGACGCGCGCAATGAGAAAACATATGCCCTTTCAGCCGACGCGGGCACAGGCACCAGGCACCTTTATTCCAATGGATTGACCAATCCAACCTATCACGCATTGGAAGCAATGGCCGTCAATGCCATTGAATCCGAGGAAACAGCGGATTTTGTGGATGTAAATACCCCCTTAGAATCATGAATATTTCGGAGATACAAATACAGTTCCCCCAGCCCGGCAACTGGCAGGAATTCACCATGACAGCCATTTATCAGGACAAGGGCGGTTATAGACCTCCGGCGCGCTATACGCAGGACGAAATTCCGGCGAACCAGACCCCGGCCATGGCCGCCGTCGTTGCCGCTCTGGTGGAACTGGGCGAGGACTGGCAAGCCGTCCAGGTATGGGCAAGGCTGGGAAAAGATGTCCTGACCCTTGCGGAGGATGGTGCCTATACAATGATTGATGCGGTGTCTTTGACCGTTGAGGCCGTCCATGCGGAGACCAAAGGCCGCAGGATTTTTACAGTCTCGGACTACCCGGCTTTTATCATCACGGACCCCGCCGCCGTGGAGTTTTTCAGGTTTTTCACGACGGCATCCAATCGTTAATCACTCATATTCCATTACTAATCATGCACTATCTGTCTCTTGATACGGTCATTTACCGTCCGGACGGCCTCCGGGATATCGTGCTGTGCCAGTACGACGACGTGATGGCGGAGCTGGTGGAGGTCAAGCCCTCCGTCCAGCTCCAGCGCGAGTTCGTCATCGGCAGTCCCTGGATGCACCAGGCGTCAAGGGGCAACGCCTCCCTGCAGATGTCTTTTACGGTGGTGCGGGCATTTACGACGTTCGGACGCGCCCGTGCCTGGGGGCTCGACCTCCAAGAGACGCTCACCCTTCACCCGGAGGGAGCCGTTACCTGGTTGTCCTGCTATTTCCGGGGCCGTCCGGGCCGGACCAGAACCTATCACGCTACGGTGGATCTTGCCCAGCCGTTGCCTCTCACGAGCGATCACGATCTCGGCGCGGACGGTCCGAGTATGGGCCGCCGTCCGGAGGACATACGCCTCCCCGGCATGGAGGGCAAGGCCTGGGCCGCCCTGCAGGTATCCCTCACTCTGACGGGAGACATTTCTTAACCATCTATAAACTTTAACTAATAACTATCATATCACCATGGCAGACAAGGATTACAAGGTACAGGTAGGTGTGGAAGCCAAGGCCGACACGCGGGGACTGGATCAGGTCAACAAGGGGCTGGACAAGGTCCGCAGGACGGCCAAGCAGGTCAACGACGAGCTGGACGACAATGCAGCCGCCTCCAATCTGGAAGAGGTGACGGATGCCGCTGAGGAGTCCGCCGAGGCTCTGGATAAGACCAGCGATGCTGCAGAGGGTGTGCAGGAGGCCGTCAGCAAGGTTGGACAGGAGGCCAGGGCCACCGGCGATGAGATGGACAAGGCAGGAAGCAAAGGAGAGGAAGCCGGGCGCAAAATGGAACGGGGAGCCAGGAAAGCAGCGGCTGGACTGGGCGACCTCAAGGCCAAGGTACAGGCGACGTTCAACATCCCCAACGAGCTGGAGGCTGCCTACGGCCGGGGCGTAGCTTGGGGACAGGCCATCCTGGACGGCTGGGAAAAATACATTGAGGGCGTGGACAAGGCCGCCGTCAAACGGGCGCGGGAACTTAAAGACCGGCTGGCCAGGGAGGCCGCCGCGCGCGAGCAGGCCTATACTGACGCGCTGACCAATGCCAAACGCGAGCGCATCTACGACGAGGAGCAGCGCAAAATCACGGCCATCAACGACCTTTACACCCAGCGCATCCAGCTCATCGGCCAGCTGGCCGTCAACCGCACGGCGGAGGTGGACCATGTGGATGCCCTCCGCCAGAAGGAGCTGGAGCTGCAGCGCACCATTGTCAAGACCCGCGAGATCAGAGGGGAAATCAGCAAAGAAACGGCTGCCGCCCTGATGGCTGACCTGGACGCCTCCGAGGCCAAATCCGCTGCCAAGTCACGCGAGGATCGTCAGCAGATCATGCTGGATGCAGCCATCCAGGCCCGCGACGAGACGGCCAAACAGGTGGCCCAGATCAAGGCTGAGCAGGAGCAGGCGGCCAAGTCTCCTTATGCGGGTGTGACTCCAGAGGAGTACCGCCAATACAAGAGGGATGCCGAGGCTTATCATAATCCGGAGCGTACTGCACAGAGAGAGCAAAATATCACAAAGCTTGAGCAAGAGCTGCGGGATGCCATATCCCTGCGCACCAGCGAGGGTCTCAGTAACCCACGCATAGCCAAAGAGGCTCAGGATAAAATAGATGAGACACTGCAACGTCTCCAACGGAATAAAGACCTTGCCCAATACATTGCCGATGCGGACGCCAAGGTAGAGGTTATAGAGGCTTACTACCGTAACAGTAATCCTCTCAAGCTGTACTCGGCTGATAACGCCGGTAGCATGCAGATGACTGAGGACATCTCTAATGCTATCAAGGAACACGAAACCAGCTCCACGACTCGGAAAGAACGCCTCAAAACGGCTGAGGACCAGCTCAAACTGGACGAGGCCAACGTCACTACTCAGCAGCAGATACTGCAGTACCAGCGTGAGCTCAACTCCAAGGAGGCTACCATCGCCGCCGCCAAGGCGGATCAGGCCAGCGCCGTGGCTGCCGACGAGCACCGCCAAAAGGACCTAGCCGAGCTGGCCAGCCAGCGCAAGGGTGTCCAGGAGCGCTGGCGCAAGCACTACGACAAGCTCACCGCCAGCCAGGATTACAAGGACCGCGAGACTCCCAGGCTCAAGCGGTTGCTTAAGGAGGGGCAGCACATGGCCGATGCCGGCTACATGTCCGAGCAGGACGCCGTGCGCCTGGGACAGATGCGCGACGAGGCCCTCAAGGGGTTACCCAAGGAGCTGCGGGCCAAGGTCAAATGGATGGTGGACGACATGATCAAGGGTTACTCTAGAGCCGCGTCCGGAGAGCGAAACCTGCTTACTCCCCTGGAGCGCAAAGATCTGGAAGCTGGCCGGTTCAAGGGCAAGCTGGACAGCCTGGCCGACATCACCCCCAGCCTGCCCAAGGATGGGGCCGCCAGCAAGATTGTGGAGATCCTCAAGGATGTGGCCAAGTACGGCATCCTCAATGAGGCCACCATCAGGCAGCTGGAGGCGTTGAGCATGCGCATCAACGCGGACGATGCCGCCGGGCAGCGCGTCGTCTCCCTGGTCAGGGATCTGGTCCAGGGCGAGCTGGGCCGCATCCTGACGACCATGTCCAGACCGCAGCCGGCCAGGCCCCGACGCATCACTCCGGAGGGCCGCGATCTGGATGCCGAGGAAGAGGTGCGCACGCGGATCCGCTCCGGCGCGCAGACTCCGCAGCCTCATCCGCAGCCTCATCCACAGCCCGCTCCCCAGCCTGCAACCGGTCAGGGCTACAACGCCATGATCGGCGAGTTTGCCCGGCAGATGTTTGGACAGGGGGAGACCAGCGGGCGCATCCTGGACGTCATGCAGCAGTTTCTGGCTGTCGCGCGGCAGTCGGCTTCCCAGGCCTCCCAGTACGACGCCCGGCTGAGAAAAATGGAACAGGAGGTAGCCACTCTCCAGTCACGCGCCAGCTTCGGCCGTTAATCATCACATCCCCCCTATGAGAGTTGTAGAGCTGACAAACCGGGCCATCAAGGGAGCCAAGTACGAGTGGAGCAACTTTACCGCCGCCAGGGCGACCTGGCAGCAGTTGGCCAGAGATCAGGATGAGACGGCTCCCTATCTATATAAAGAGCCGGTGCGCGTGGTATGGGATGGCGTGACCATCCTGGAGGGAACGATCCGCAAGTGCTCCCTGGAACAGTCCGGCGACGCCTGGCGCTGGAACATTGAGGCTTGCGATATTCTCCAGCCCCTGGAGGCGGCCTTGTGTTTCAATCCTGGGGGCACGTTGAGAGGCGGCGTATCCGCCTATGCCGAGGTCAGCGGCGGCAGCGGCGCGGACGCCCCGCGTAAAATCAAGATTGCCGGCACGGTGCGGTGGGCGCTGGAGGACGCCCGCAAGTACGGTCTCATTCCCTCCGGCGTCGGCATTGAGGTGACCGTATCCCCCTCCGCCTGGATGTGGGACACGGCGCTTGGCTGCGACATGTATGCCGGGGTGCTCCGCAAACTGCTGGCAGGTCGTCCCGGCATGGTGTGCTGGGTTGATTACTCCGGTTCCTCCCCCGTGATCAGGGTGGCCGACGGGGCCGGGTTACCCGTAGTCACGCTGGACCGGGCGCAAGACTGCCTTTCTGCCATCTCGCTTTCTCCCCGGCCGGATCTGGTGCCTCCGGCCGTGGGCGTCGTCCTGACGGCAGGACGGCAGACTTGCCGGTCCCAGGTCTGGCCCAGGGGGGCCAGCCTGCGCCAGGAGGGATGCGTCACTACCCAGGTGGCGCTGTCTTCCACATCGACGGAGGATGATGCTCCCGTCGGCAGCGAGTCTCCCGTCTGGGATTTTACCAAGCCGATTGTCGAGGTCCGCGGCGTCAAATTGCCGTCCGGTACGGATTCAATCGCCAGAAAATGGTGGTTCAGCAAGGTATCCCAGCTGTCATCCGTTTCGGGACTGCAGCTGGGGAGCATCAAAAAATCTGTAGTGGCCGGCGTGGACGGGACCGACATGAGCAATTATTCCACGGCGGAGTCGGCGCAGGCCTATGAGCATGTAAGCGGCCAGTTGAGCGAGGCCTGCAAGACAATCAAGTGGTGCTACGTGGAGCTGAAACAGTACCTGTACACGGACACCCGGCCTCCCAGGGGGTGCGAGATGCTGTTCCCGCACACCAAACAGGTGGACGGCAAGACGCGCTGGTACAACTGGCTGCGCTGGCAGGGACGCACCATCAACAAGAGCCGCATGCGCTACCGGGCCAGCAAGTCCGGCGACTCCGGAGGAGATGACGGCAGCAATCCCCCTTCCAGCGGCGGAGGTACGCCGCCCTCTTCAGATCAGGAGTGGCCTGATTACTCTTCCATTTTGCGGGAATATTATGAGATCACCCGCGCCATGCCCTGGGAGGGCCGCGTCAACTCCCTGCGGGCGCTCTCTCCTGCCAACCTGGTTGGTCGCCGTCTGGCGATTACCGGGGCGCGCCGGGACTACCTGGAGATGGCTACCTCCGTACAGGGGGTGACGGTCGATCTCGCCGGCAAGTCCACCAGCCTCAATACCGGCGTTCCGGCGCATCTGTCCCTCCAGGATATGGTGGACCGGGTTCAGCAGCTGGCATCCGGCCAGGAGACTCTGGATCAGGACCAGCAGCAGGGCAATCCCATGCTGACCCTGCAATATGACGACGAGGCGTACAAGTCCCCGGACGCTCCGACTCTGGGACCGGCAGGGGAGATTGTCTGGACGGAGGCTCCCGACAAGCCTCCCGTCTATGATTTGCAGGTGGAGCTGGACTGGTCTGACGACAACACCGAGGTAACCGGCTACCGGATGCGGCGCGGCAAGCTGATGCTCCAGGGAGTGTACATCGGACAGACTCCCGGAGACGACACCTCCGGCTGGTTTACCAAGGAGGGATTCACGGGCGGTGAAATTTGGCTGGACGTCAAATTCAACGGCAAAGGGAAACTGACCGGCACGTCGATCATGTATGAGCAGGGTACAGTCAACCCTCTCATTCTTACGGACGAGTTGGCGGACGAGTCAGAGGAATTTTCCTATTCTTTCCACATTGCGACGGTGCAGGACAAAGAGGTCTACCAGCACATGCTGGGCACCATCCAGATTCCGCTCAATCACGGCACTTTTTACCCATACGGCCCCGCCATCTAAATTTTACCCTATAGATAATAGTATGATCAGAATCTTTATTTTTTCGTATTCCGGAGACGCCGCTGAGGCGGTGGCTTGCGTGCGGTGCGCCCGGATGGCCGTGCCCTGTGCCAGCGTGACGGTGGTGGACGATGCGTCCAGCCCGGTGCAGGAGGAGACGGCGGAGGCTCTCCGGAGCATGGGAGCGGAGTATGTGCAGTCCTCCTGGGAGCGCCACGGCAACCTGCGCGGGCCTGACTGCATCCGGGGCATGCTTTCCGAGATGTGCCGGGAGGCGGAGGATGACGACATCCTGGTCAAGGTCGACTGTGACACGGCTCTGCTGGATGGCGGCTGGCTGCGCTGGATGGAGCAGCGCCCCTGGTGCCAGATGTACACCTCCGGAGATTTTGTCAATGGAGACTGGAGAGTCTTCGGGTGTTTGTACGCATTGAGAGGCTGGATAGCCAGACGTCTCTACCGGGAGATGGATTGGACGCTCCTGGATGACCGCGCCCCGGAAGATTGGACGATTGGACGGGAGGTGTTGGCCAGGGTTCCGGCAGCATTGTGCCGCATTGATGAGCCATGGCGTAAACGTTCCCCGTGGAGTATATGGACGGCCTGGTGCTGGCCCAGCCGCACGGTAAGCGCCGAGAGTTACGCGGCCAGGTTTGCCGTGGTGATTACCGGCAGCCCCCGCATGTCCAACCAACCCGCCAGCGAGCGGGCCAGGGTGATGCACCTGCTGGCCGACGCCAGGGAGAGGATGCTCCGGGAGGGAGTGGCCAGGGAGGACGACGAGGCGGTGGACTGGGGAGACCTGCTGGCCGCTTGTAAGGGGGAGGCAGAGTCGATGCAGACCCCCTGCACGAAGCTGGCAGACAGACAAGTTATATAAGATACTTGTCGTAGTTCTATCAGATGTCTTGGCGCGTTACACCAGAGAACATGTGATCGCTGTAATAAGTAAGGCGTTCCGCCAGAATGGGAGGAATACCCTGGACGAAAGTGAGCACAGCTTCGCGATTCAGGCGACGAACTTCGTCTGGATTGAGAAGGTTTCGTGTAATTTCCGAAAATGATTCGCTTTCACTCTTATTTTTGACAAATTCCGTAAACTTGCCGCTTTGACTGTGAGAAACGGATTTGCTGGTTATGGTGGCCGCCCCCAGCATCTCGGAGATATACTTGGCCGTTTCGTGATCGTTAATACCGAAAAACTGCTGAATCTTGGCATTTGCCAGAAAGGTAGGCCAGTCGTGTTCATACAGTGCTTTAAGCTGGGAAAGATCCTGCCATACCATCCAGATGCTCATGCCGTATCCGGCCAGCAGACTCACCGCTTGTTTCATCATGGGCAAAGAACCCAGCTGGGCCATTTCGTCCAGCATGAAGAGAACAGAACATCCGTCTACCGGTTTCCGGCTGCACCTGGTCATCGCGGACATGGCCATCGTGACCCACAGACGAATAAGGCGCGAATAGCGTACCAGATGCTGCGGAGGAATAATCATATAAATGGAAACCCCTCCTATGTTTTTGAGATCGGCCAGGTCATACGTACCGATACCACCGTCATTCATATCCCCCAGAGATTTGCAGGCCAGCCCCGAGTCCAGGAATTCCGTGTGCTTGAGGGCATTGGATATGATGCTCTTTAATTCTTCATTGCCGGTGGAGAGGATTTCATTGCCCGCACGGCTCAGCAACCCTCCTACAGCAACCGTGTCCTGGCACATGGAATCCAGAATGAAATTCCCAATGACGTGGAAAGGTTGAGCCAGTAACTCCCGCACTTCGGACAGATGACGCAAGCGGTGCGGACCTTTCCCGCAGATAACGGCAAGAATAAGTCCTCTGAGCAGGGTACGGGCCTTGTCATCCCAGTGCGGATCCTTGGCGCCGGCATCTCGCACAATGATAGCATCGGCAATATTGGCGGCGATATCGCCCAATTCCGGATTTTGGGTGAGATAGGTAGACGTTGGTTTCCGATAGTCGACAAGGCTGTCAAGCGGGTTAATGCTGTCCGTTTCTTCCGTCATCACATGGAAAGGATCCAGACAAATGATTTCCTGACGGAACATTTTGCGGCGGAAGTCAGCCGTAATGGCGTAATTTTCCCCTTTCGGGTCAATGACCAGTACAGAGCCGGGATAGTGCAACAGATTCGGAACTACCAGACCTACGCCCTTGCCGGAACGCGTAGGGGCTACTGTAATGATATGACCATCTCCTGACCAACCCAAAAGCTGATTTTCATGTCCATTGCTGATCAGGCTGAACAAACCGGACATCAGTGACCCCATGGAAGCCTCATAGCCCTGACGTATGCCGGATACCAGTTTTTCAGGATTGACCAAACGTCCCAGCACCATGCAACGATTGGCCGGTTCCCGTTCCACAAAGTCCCGTCGAATTCGGCTGTTGATAAAACAATCCGGCGAATGTTGGAAATTGGGGAAAGTAAACAGGCCTTCCTCTGCCAAATCATGAGCATTCGCCCATCGGGCACTCCCGTAACAGTCTGTATTTTTATTGGCCATACATGTATTATTTGCTTTCCGTCACTCTCTTCTGTGAAAGAATCCACAGAAGAGGATCTTCTACGCGCAAAGCCGGCTCCTTTGTGCTGACGCCGAAGAAAAGCTTTCGAGTGAATACTTTGCAGGCTTCCATAATGTTCACATCAGCCGCTGCCACCCAACTTTCCATTTCACAACTCACCGTTTCCATTTCTTCCTGATCAAGCGAGCCCCGGTACGAGCTATCGCGGCATACCAGACGTTCGGTTGTTTTCAGTCTCCAACGGCCTGTGTAATTGATGTCCGGGCATGCCAATGCATCAAGTTTGGAAACGGCAACAGCCAGCGGTACTGCAGGACATGCACGCCCCAGCTTCAAGAGGAGACGATGGGGTTCCGTTCCGTTCAGAGGCGGCAAAACGATGTTGGTTGTTTCCAGTTCATTCCGCAGTGCTTCAACCTGCAAAGGATCCACAAGACAAACAATACCCGAAAGCGCTGTCATGAGGGCGGGAGAAAGCTTTTCTTCGGTGACTTCGGCGAATACGATCAGGCGTCCCTTGTCTGACTTTCTTTTACGAATCAGATACATGGAATTTTTGCTTGAGCCAGCATCTTGTTCCATAATCGTCCAGCCGCATATCTCACTAAGCTTGCGAAGTTGATTGATCACAGCGCGGATATAACTGCTTTTTCCTGAACCGGCCGTACCGGCAATGGCTATGATGAGCGGCTTGCCCTCTCTGTTAGCCGATATGCCCCCTTTACAAATCGGGCACGCACGGAATGACAGGATACGGTCGCAGATCTTGCAGGTACTTTTGTTATTTCTGGTGCATGAAATGCTTGAAGGCGTACCGCCGATTCCCAGCTTTTGCAAAACGGAAGGGGCGGGGGGAGGCAATTTATCTCCGCAAGAAGGTTTGAAAAACAACAACTCCTTGTCGTTGATTTGCTTGTAACAATGTGGGCAATATAATTCGCCAGCCATATGTTTATTCTATGGAAAGAGATTTGCGATTGAAAATCAAATCGTAGTGCGAGTCTTCAGATACAAAGGGCATGAAGCAATTACCGGTTGCAACCATGTTATCCGGAATGGAGACTGATGCCCGGGATTGTCCGGAGGCTTCAACTGCCAGAGCTTTCTTCCCATCCTGTCTGGAAAGAGGAAATACGCGACGAGCGCACCGTACCTCCATGGCAGGAATGCCTTTTTTGCTTTTTACTTCAAATACCCACCCTTGACCACGTTTAGCTATCCGGCAGTTCACCCTGTTCCCTCCGCCCGGAGCGGGAGAATACACGTTGCGCGGGGCAGACCAGCTTGAAGAGGACGTATGCCCCACTTGCATGAAAACGGAAAAATAATAATCCTTGTCTTCCATGACGGGAATAATGAGCTCATGTGCTTGTTCGGAGCCGTTACGTTTGGAAGTACGTATCTCATTGGCGTTCAAGTCATCCGGATTTTCAACGAATGATTTGTTTCCATAGACTATGGTCACTTCGCTGCAGCCTTCCGGCCAGGTCCATTGGAGGTATATTCGGCCTGGATTTCTGCGCAGGCGAAGATTTTGCAATCCGCCGTGCCGGCCCGTACATATGAGAGCAGTATCACCCTTGATCACCAGAGGAATGAGGAACTTCCCGCAGAGATTGATTTCTCGAAGTATGGTAACCTGGGCATCCTTGTCGGTTTCTCCGACTGTTTTGAAACGATTGGCTGTTACTATGCTGCCTGGGGTAATCGGCACTTTGTCGGAAACCATCCAGCGCACTTCATCAGCGCCGGAAGGCAGTTCCCAATGAATACGGATATCTGTTCCCAAACATTTGTAATTCCACTGGTCAAGTTCCAGTCTCGGCGGGGGAAGTTGAGGCGTACCGGAACCATGGGCGGTTAATTCGTGTCCGCTGCCATACAATACCAGCAGATATCCGTACTCCCGGCCATTGGTCAATCCGGTATCATGAAAACTGTTACTGCCTCCATCGACCGGCAGGCGTGTGCCATCATTGATGGATTCAGGTTCTCCCCCTTCTTTTCGGATGAGAGTGGCAGACCACCCTTCCGGTAATGCGCACCATGTGAGCCGGGCGCTGCCATCCCCCATGGAAACATGGAAATCCGCTTCCGGCAGCACCATGCCCTTGCCGCCCGCAAGGCCCTTTAGAATGCGCTTGTTCACTACGGCAAAAACGGCGTAGCCATATTCCACGCCAGGTTTTGCCAGCTTGTCCGTACAAGGAGAGGCCGCACCGCCGCCAAGCTCTTCTCCATCATCCGGACTAACGGGAATCCCATTGCGTTTGCGACGCAGCATGTAATTGATCGGAGTACCGTTGGCATCCGGCAGGCGGTCAAGTTCATTTCCTTGATGGCGAGCCTTGAGCCAGACGATTTCCAGCTCTTTTCCTGATGCCCGCACACTCTTGATGACCGGAGGTTCCAGCGTATCCAGCAATTTGGCTGTTCTGGCTTTTCCCAGTTCATCCAGAAGCGCACGGGCCGGCACATAATCCGGGTAGGTACGCAGAATCCCTTGTATTTCTTTCTGAGCCGTATCCAGTTCTTCACTGCTTCCCTTAAGACTATTTCCGCATTTTTCCAGACTTTCATACACTTTCCGGGCAGCATCAAAGTAGGTGCCGCACTGACGGCATTGTGGGCTTGAAGCATGAATGGGCTTTCCGCATTTCGGACACATGATACGGAATAATTCACCGCATTGAGAACATCGGCTGCTGTTGGCTTCATTTCTGGACTTGCACTTCGAGCACTCCGTGAATTGTTCCTGCCACGGGAAAGGAACCTTGTCCTTGCCCTGACAACACCGGCGGTATACCAGCCACTGCGCGTCTGCGGCATCCAGCCCCTCGGCGCATAGGGTATCGTATAACCTGGTGTAGTATATGGGCGATATGGTACCGGGTGAACCCTCCACATAGTTTGGAAAGGCAGCAAACACACGTTCGCAAATTTCCTGCCCCCGCCATGCGTAATCGTAACGTTTCTTTGATTCTTCGTTCTTGAAGTATTTGGCGCCAATAGTCGTAATCTCTACCTTAATGGTATTGATCGGATTATTGGCGGATCCACCCTTGTTGGGTTCTCTGCTCTTATCCGAATTGATTTTGAGCAGTTGCTCGGGCGAAAGAGAATTCTTGCAATTCAGATACTCATAAATACTAGCTTTTCCCGCAGCTTCCAGGCAACATTTCAATTTCTGAATATCGCGAGACGCAGAAATCAGGTATACAGGATGGCCGTTTGCCGGTTGGGGAGGGACCCTGAGAGCTTTACATGATTTGTCAACCGCCTGACTGCTGATGACAATGCCCAGTTCATCGGCAAGAGAGGAAACCGAATCTATTTCCAGCTGTACATTATTGCAGATGTTCCGGAAGATTACCCTGGAAATCTGACCGTCGACAGCGGCGTTTTGCAGGAAATTTCTGACTCGTTTTTGTTCATTCTTCAGGGCTTCTTCTGCCTGCTTTTGAAGAGATTGAGGATTTGAAAGAACCTTTTCCATCTCGGGAACGGCTTCCATCCATGTCTTCCTCAAAACATCATCCTGAGGGGCGCTGCTCCACTCGGCAGTGCATTGCTTGAGCCTGGCCAATGCGTTGTCAACATTGGTCTCCAGAGGATCGAGGGATAAATTCAGGATTTCAAAGTAATTTCTTTTTTTCATACCCGTTTCAACAGAAAATAAAGTGAGTGGAAAACTCTCAAGAGAGAAGTTATTCGATGGTAGCTCGCTCCAACTCTTTCCTCATGGCGTTCAGCTGTTCCGCCGGAATTGTACAGGCCGTCTGAACTTCTCCTTTGATTTCCTGACCGGAGGCAGGATCCCGTGAGAAGATGGTGAGCAGCCCGCTTTCATCCAGCTTGAAAACGGTTTCTATGGGAGACTCAGCCGGGAGTCCCGGTTGAATAGGCAGATTTCCTTCCCAGATGAGACGAGCGTCGTTGGGATCAATTCCTTCTCTATTGAGTTTTCTCTCTTCTTCGGGTGTGGCTGGATATTCAACCAGATTATCCACTACTTGTATATGTACGGTACTTTGATTGTCTTCAATAGTATAACTGGGCATGTTTGCTTCGACAGGCAGGTTGGTATTCCGGTAAATGAGGTTATAAATACGCGACACCTTATCGGAGTAACGGAGTAAAATTTGACCGAAGCTGCGGCTGCATACATTGGAACATGGAGTCAGTATGTTGCTGACCGCTTCCAGGGTAAATCCGCTGTCATCCGCCAACTCCTGAAGCTTCCCTTCCGTTTCCAGCGTAAATTCACCGGTATCGTCTGCTTCTAGAGTGAATCCATCTCCAATCTGTTCGCGCATCAGATGAGCCAGTGCGGAGATAGCTGCACCCTTGGCTACCGATTCGTCCGGATCATAGGAAATGGGAGTAATCCCCAATTCTCTTTCAACTGCAACGGAAACCTGAGGCATGTAGGTACTGCCTCCCACCAGAATGATTTCATCGATTCTGTTTACTCCCTTTCCCCGGGCAATATCCAGGGCGCGTTTCGTTCCACTGATTGTACTTTGAAGAAGGGATTCCGTCTCTGAATCAAATTCTTCACGTGTGATGTGGGCGTATAGTTTTTCGCCTTCGAATTTATAGGAAACCTGTGCCTCTGTACGAGATGTAAGTGTTTTCTTGGCCTTTTCAGCTAATAACTGCATATCCTGACTGGCGGCAGGGTCAGACAAGAGGTCGATTGCGCTTTCCGACGACATCTGCAAACGGTCCACCAGCATTCCTTGCATGACTTCATCCCAGTTTTTTCCACCCAAGTGATGATTGCCATCGGTACAGACTACATTCAGTCCCTTGGGGGAAACATTAATAATGGTCACGTCGAAGGTTCCTCCACCCAAATCGTAGACCAGAATATTGCGTTCTTCGGCATGGTGGTTTTGGGTGAGTCCATAGGCCATGGCGGCGGCAGTGGGCTCATTGAGTATTTCCAGAACATTGAGGCCGGCAATCTCCCCGGCCGCCTTGGTGGCTTCGCGCTCCTGATGGGAAAAGTAGGCCGGACAGGTAATAACCACATCCTGAATTTCCTGACCCAGACGCTCGGACGCATCATTCACCAGTTTACGCAGAATGCAGGCCGAGACCTGCTCCGGCCTGTAAGAACCCTTTGAACAGGAAAAGCGGTAGTTCTCCGAACCCATTTCGCGTTTAATGAAGGTACACACTTCGCCGGGACTCATGGAAGCCTCCTGCTTGGCTTCATCGCCTACGACAATTCGATCGTCATCGAACCAGACAACGGAAGGCGTCGTGCGTTCGCCTTCACTGTTCAGCAAAACCTGGGGTCGGCCATCCCTGCCCACATATGCCACACAGCTGTATGTTGTGCCCAGATCAATTCCCACGGCTATCCTGTTCATGATTTATGTTGGTTAATCGACCATCTCCAGATCGGCTACAACTTCCTCCAGCTTTTTCCGTTCTTCTTCACTGAGGACTCCTTCTACCTGGAAGGGCACAACAATTTTCTTGTCATTAGTAACATCCCGGGCAGTCAATTCGAGCCGGCCTTCAGGATCCAGCGCGAATGTTACTTCAATAGGAGCCCCTGCGGGCAAGCCGGGAGTCAATTCCATGGTTGCTTTACCAAGTTCCAGGCAACAGTCCAGATCCGCCTGTTTTCCCACAATGTTATTGGAATAGACGATGAGAGGCAGAGTGGCTGCATTAGCGGCAGAAACAGGGAAAGCTTGAGTATTGTTACAAGGAACTTCATTCTGTTTTTCGATCAGGTTGTAACAGACAAATTTACCTTCCTTGTTCTTCACCCGAATACCGATACTTTTGGAAGCCACCGTAATCATCTCGGTGTTAACCGCAGTTTCAATCGTTTCAGGTGCCAACGAAAATTCGTCTGCAACTTTCTTATTTGCCTCGTCTTCGAGTTTTCCTGTCGGGGTATCGGGATTTTTTTCCTTCAGATCTTTAAGAACCTTTTCATAAAGATCCCTGATAGCCTTATTATTCCCATAGAGGGCAGCGCCCTTGGAAACAGCATGGTTGGGCTCATACAGTTTGGGCTCTACCCTCAAAGTGTCCTTGTAGCGGCTGTTAACCATCTCCATCACCTGCGGCATATAGGTAGAACCGCCGACCAGCAGGAATTCATCTATTTTTTCCACACCTGTTTTTTCACGAGCCATGGCAATCATGGCATCCGTGAATTCTATCGTACGGTTAAGCAGAGGCTGAGTCGCTTCATTGAATTCCTCCCGAGTCACACTCACCTTGCTCTTGCTGCCGTCGCAGCAGGTAATGCGGGCAGTAGCTGTTTCTTTCTGGCTGAGACTCATTTTTGTCTTTTCCACTGTCGTGATCAAGGCAGCCCTGGTTTCCGGGTCGGCCATCAGGTCACCTGCCTCGGGGTTTTCTATGAGAAGCTTTTCAAGCAACAGGTCACGCAGAGCGGCATCCCAGTCAGCCCCCCCCAGCTTGTGATCTCCATCGGAGCAAATGACCTTTACTCCCTTGGGAGAAATCTCCACGACGGTCACGTCGAACGTACCGCCGCCCAGGTCATAGACGATGATCTGCCTTGTCTCCTGTGTTTCTCCCTGATCGTTTCCGGTTATCCCCATTCCGTAGGAAATAGCTGCGGCAATGGGCTCGTCCACAACGGCCAGTACATTGAGTTTTGCCAGTTCGCCGGCTGCTTTCGTGGCCATGCGTTCGGCTTCATTGAAATAGGCAGGGCACGTGATGACGACATCCTTTACTTCGTGGCCGCTCATTTCAGCGCCTTTCACCATGTATTTAAGAATGAGGGAAGAAATGGATTCGGGAGAATGTTCCTTATCCAGGAAAGTTTTACGCCAGGTTGTTCCCATTTCACGCTTGATCAGGTGGACAAAGTTATCCGGATCGGTATAGGCGGATTCCTTGGCACCTTCCCCGACGACAATACCGCCATCTTCAAAGAAGACGGCGGAAGCTGTAATGGAACCGCCGTCCGGGTTATTGATGATTTCAACATTGCCGCTGTCGCCCACATGGGAAATGGCGGAATACGTGGTACCCAGATCGATACCGTATACTTTGATTTTAGTGTTTTCGCTCATAATGAAAATATGTGTGATGTCATGGAATGGATGGCAGAGGAAAAAGTGATTATTCCGTTGCCAGTACGTAGACGGCTACTTTTTCGGGGCGGATGACTTTTCCGTCTTTTTCGAATCCCCAGCGCAAAGAGGCCTGAATGGTTTTGGCCAGGGAAGGATCGTCGGTCACAACGGTCTTGAGTACGCTGTGGCGTTTGTGATTGAAAGCGGCCCCTGCTTCGGTACGAAAGGAATCGATGTCGTTGTTTTCGAGCAGGTCGCGCAGGTCTTCGGCATGGGCCAGGACCAGTTTCTGGAGCTTGGCATAGTTTTCCGGAGTGGCTTCCAGAGCGCTGTAATGTTCGGCGCTTCGTTCCGCACCGTCGATCTCAGCAATAAGATCCATCACGATAGCCTTGTTGAGTTTTTCATGTATTTCACGGCGGTAGGCATCGAGTTCCTGATATTGCCTGTCAATGATTTCCTTTTTGGAGGCGTCATAGCGCATTTTGCTGTTGAACTCTTCCTGAAGGCTGGATATTTGCGATTGCAGGGTGGTCAGGATATTCAGTATGGGAGTCTGGTCAGCTGTCGCCTGGTGAGGGGTTGGCTCTTCAATGACGGACTGAGGAGAAGAATCCGGGGCAGCTTCCGGAGAGGATTCCAATTCAGGGCTTGTCTCCGAATGAGTATCTGACGCAATTTCCTCCGGCACGGCTGCAGGAACAGACTCTGGTGAGGATTCCGCTTCAGCATCTGATCCGGTTTTGCTCTCCGGTGTGAATTCCTGCCGCAGCTCGACTTCGGAGACGGGGCCTTCTTCCGGCTCCATTTCCTGTGGAGATTCCGGTTGATCCTCCTGCTCCGAAGCGGTTTCCGGAACGGAAGAACCTTCCATACCGGAATTTTCTATTATGATATTTTCTTCAGCTGATTCAAATATGCATTCGCTGATGCAGTCTTCTGGATTATTCTGGTTAGTCATGATGGTGGTGTATGAATTGATGGAGAGGGAAAGATAAGTGCGGGATCAGGCGGGAATATTTTGTAACAGCCATTTGGCGAGAGCGTAAACGCCGGGACATTCGTTCAATTCCTGGTCGCTGGAGGAGATGGAAAAAAATGCCGTATTTCGGAAAAGATCGGCTTTTCCGAGAACATCAGCCCATTGAAGGTCATGAAGGAAATGACGGCAGGCGGCTTGATCCGCACCGGCATCAAGCTCACATGCTCCATCAAAGGGAAGAATCTTGCCATTCGACCGGATGACCACGGCGCATTTAAGCTTTTGCAATCTTGCTTTGTAGGCCGTGCTCATCAGTTCATGCCACTTGTCGAAGGCTTGTGCAAATGAGGCGCTGCCAGCCGTTTCTTCCACCACAAAAACGGCGCCTTGCAAAAGAGAGTAGAAGGGCATGGCATCCAACGAATTAATAGAGGCCGCATCGCTTCCTTCGAAATCGCAAATTTGCAGGCAAAGCGCAGGTTGTTTGTCGTTTCTCTTGCGGCTGAGCAACAATTCGATGTAGTTGTATCTGGGTTGAGTGCAGGTGGAATTGATGCGAGGAGTATCGTACGCGTACCACCGGGGTACGGATACGTTTCCCAAGGCTGAAACAAGGGCTCGCAAAAGAGAAGTCCTTGTTGTATCCGAACCGGCTACACAGGTGACAGGCAGCATGCGGACCCCATTTTCATTCGTTTCTTCGCTGGAAAAACGGGAAGTTTGCAGTTTAAAGAAAGATAGAGGAAGAATGAAGAGTGCGGACAGGAGAGCATATGCAGCCAGAACAGCCAGAGAAACGATCGGGCGCATGATGTAGACTTCCACCATGGATACCAGCCTGACCAACAGGTTTCCCTGAGCAGATAGCTCCCGGTAAACCTTGACAGGGGCAACGATGCTGGCTTTACCGGCTCCCAGAAGTGTTTGCGACCAGATTTGCAGAGCAGTGTTCAGTCCCTTGCTTCCGGCATATTTATGGCGTGTAATACGGTTGATCGAGAGAATATTGGACAGAACCATTCCCAATACCCACAGACTGTATCCTGCGTAGAAACCGTACTCGATCGAGATATCTGCCACTCTGCGCGTTTCCTCCTCCAGATAACCGGAGATGATAAAACTATACAGCAACGAACCACCGATAAGAAGAACAAAGGCGAGACGGCCAAAGTTGATGTTGGACGGTTTATTCATGTACCGTTATCACGTAGGAGACAAACGTAATGAGGAAGCTGGCTACATATTTCCCAGTTCTGCCTCAATATCTTTGATTGCCGCGTTGATCGATTCCTTATCCTGTAGTGAGGAAGAGGCTTCCTTGCGGGCTTGCAACTCGTTACGTTTTTTCAGAAGATCGTTTCGAGTATTAGCGTAACTACTTGTCGTCTTTTTTATCTTATTGTATGTCGCTTGTTTGATCGACTGTTCCGACAGTAGACTTTGACGGCGCTCCATAGCCTTATCGGGAGACCAGAAAATACCTCCTTGGGTGGGATCTCCGGTAGTGCTGCAGGAGGAGAGCAAGGAACAAGCGACAACAAAAACGCTTGTTAGACAGAGGTGATTGTTCGTATTCATAAGAAAGGCAGGTTCATTAAATGGGAATTTTTTCGGAAATATAAGATTCGTGTCTTACCGGGCCTGGTGGAGCCAAGCCCGGTAAATAATTTTTGACTTTTATGCAGAAAGGGTAGAAAGAGCTTTCTTGTGTTTTGCCAGAGAATTGATTTCATGACTGAGCGTGCTGATCTTGCCTCGCAGAGCGATTTTTTGATTGCCGGAAGCATTATCGGCTGCTTTTCGCGCCAGGGTTACTTCTTCATTGAGAATAGAAATGCGCTTATCTACTTCCCTCGTCATTTTTTGTGATTTTGTTTTGACGTCGGAAGAGGCGAGATGCCTTTTTTCTTTTTTCAGATTGGCAATAGACTGAGCCAATTCCGCGTTTCTGGATTTCGTCTGTGCAATGAGCTTGTCCATAACCTGATTGCTGTGTCTGATCTGTTCTTCTACACTGGCGTATTCTTTTTTCTGCTGGACAACGTAATCCCCCCAGAACCAGCCGGCGATTGCGCCAATGCTCCCCCCAATGGCAGCTCCGATAACAGTAGATTTAGTATCACCTCCTATAGCCTGACCTGCCAGAGCTCCCACACCAGCTCCGCCAGCTGCTCCTATTCCCGTAGCCTGAGCATACGTCTTTGTTGTATCTGACATGTTGGCACAGGAACCCAGACCGAAGGTTAGTACGCCGGCTTCCATGAGTAATACGAATGATTTCTTAAAGTAATGTTTGTTGTTCATGTTTATTGGTTGTTGCTGATAGTTTTCTGTCGGGAGTATTCAATGGGGGTGAAACCTTTGCTTAGTTCGGCAGGAGTATCCTGAATGTCATCAGACAATCCTGTGATTTGACCCTCCGCATCCAGCATGACAACGGTCTTGCCATACACATCCAGCCGCGCTCCGTCTGCATCCAGAAAGATTCGTCTGGTATTTATTTCCAACATCCGGTCTTTTCTTCCTACGGAGGTTAGCCTGACAACGCGTACGGGAAATCTGGCAAGGAACCCGTTCATACTTTCCAGAATATCGTCACGGGATGTTTTGATATCCAATGACATATTAAGGATTTCTTCTGAAAACATGGTAGAAATGGATTCTCCCTCAGGATACCTGCCGACCAGAAGGTGCAGCATATGATAGGCCTTCTTTTCCAGTAATTCGGGGGTTAGTGCTTTCGGTTCTGCTTTCGGTTCTGCTTTCGGTTCTGCTTTCGGTTCTGCTTTCGGTTCTGCTTTCGGTTTCGGTTCAGAGGAAAGTGGAGTTGCCGGGTCAAGAATTATGGGAATGAACTCTTCTGGTTCCTCGATCTGCCTGTTCAGTCGATCTGCAATATTGTAGTGGTTAAAACAGAAAACAGCAGCCATGCCGGCCAGAATGAAGAACGGCAGCAGAGGACCAGTTTGTGAGAGATAACGAGCTGTAGAATGGGGCAAACCGCAATGGCTGCACACATCGCCTCCATGCGTTTGATTGCAAATACATTTAACCAGTTGACCCGATCCCATAAATTTTCTTGTCGGAGAATACGATACAGCATTCATAATGCTGATTCCGTGTTTATTCTTTGATAACCAAACATTAACAGGAATAACCCATGACAATTTCATCCATAATTCACGGAAGAATCAGAGAAAAAAATCCCCTTAAATCCTTCCCAATTATTTCAAAAATATCATTTTGATTTTTTTTTTGACATCAGCATTATGAATGAAGAACTCACTGAAAATCTCATTGCAAAAGAATTACTGAAGAAGGTCGACCTTACACAGTGCGATTTGGCTCGTCTTGTACTAGAAGCTATTGAAAATCTGGGGAATTTGGCTCGGGGGCTCAACCGGGTAGAACTGATTGTTCTTCTGCGCAACACGTTGCAAAAAGGAGTGTCCGTTGTAAAATCTGCCACTCATACAGTCACTTTGGAAGTAGCAGCCTGGGCAAGTGTCGATGCCCGGAAGGATTTGAGGCCGTCATCGAAAAGAGACTTGCGCCATTTCGTTCGTCGGATTCTACGTGTCGAGGGTATTGCCCAATTGCCTTTGCGTTCCATGACTCCTATTCAATGCAAGAAAATTTTAGAGACGGCATTCGGTTCAAGTCCAAGCAGTTATACGAAGGGTCGCGTCATTCTTCACAGCATATTTACTTACGGCATTCGCCAGGAATGGTGTGATGTAAACCCGGTAATCCGCATTGAAGTGCCCAAGATAAAAGAAAGGTACATTGAGCCGCTTTCCCTGAAGGATGTGGAAAAACTGAAGGAAGCAACTACACGCCCCGAATTCAGGAATATGCGTTTTTCCTTGAATTTGATGCTTTACGCCGGAATCAGGCCGACTGAGGTAAGCCGTTTGCAGAAAACTGACTTCCAATGGGATGAGCGTCTGGTAATCGTGCGGTCTACCGTCAGTAAGACTGGCGGCGGCAGAGCCGTACCTCTAAGAGGGATTCACAATATCAGGAAGAAAGACCGCTATATTCCTCGAAATTGGAAACGCAAATGGAAAGCTTTGCGCAGAGTTGCCGGTTTCCAGAGTAACTGGGTGCCCGATATTTGTCGCCACACGTTTGCAAGTTATCACGCTGCTTATTTCCGAAACCTGTCGGAGTTACAGATGGAAATGGGACACCGTGACACCTCACTATTGAGGAGCCGCTATATGGCTCCTGTTCTGCGAAAAGATGCTGCTGCGTTCTGGCGAGAAGCTAAATAGTAAGGCAAGGGACTCGGTATGCGAAACCAGAACGCAAGTGCTTTTCCTGGTGCCTCACCTGATGGCGGAGTACATAGAATGGAGTCATGGGTACATGACGGCAGGTAATAAGCCGTCACATATAGATGACGCGAAGGGAATAGATTTTTCAAATATGATTGATAAAAAATGGATATGGAAACATTTTATCAATCATATCAGGACATTCATCCTATGTCTTGATTCATGATGCCATTGATCGTGCTCATCAATGAATCAAAAGGCTCCGGCTCATCAAAGAGCATGGCAGAAGTCTGTTCGTAGTCCCTTTGCCATTTTTCTCGCAATTCAAGAGAATCCGGGATCAGTTTCAAATCCGAGGGAAGCAATGTATCGTAATCGACCCATGTCTGCCAATGGTAGAGCTTGCGTTTGTCCCTTACATCGAAGAATAGCTCCTTATCAACATATCCCGCTCGGATAAGGGCTGCCGCATCATAATAGTGGCGTGCCAGCCTGGCCTTGATATTCCATCCTTCATGCGGACGGGTATTATTCTCATGGAGAATGAAACACTTCTCCCAGAATGTTCGGAAAGGGCTAATCGTTCGTACTTCAGTCGAATCTGAAAACTCCGGAAATCCTTCCCCAATGTAAGAATCGACCATCCTGGCTTCGGATGGTTCCGTCTGAGCTCTCCCGCTCAATTCGATTTTGACAAAAGGACGAATGTAGAGGCTTTCATTCTGTTCGAACAAGGATGGATAATGGATTAAGAGGACAAATGGATCACGGGCCGTGGACAGATCTTCCAACTCGATATGCACATTCTTGATTCCCATTTCTTTCATCCTCTCCTCCATGAGAGGCAGGAGAACATGCTCCATCATCCTCCGGTAGTGGGGGCGAATCTTACGCAATTTAGCATCCCTCTGGCTGGCGGATTGAAACGCTGTCGGCTTATCTTCTTCACCCAGTTCAGTGAAGAAACGGGGAGATAACGCAACATCGATATCCTCAGAGAAACGGCGTATGATCTTGTACGCTTTGGAGAGGGACGTCCCGCCTCTGAAGCATAGATAAGGATTCAAGGAGTCTTCCCGAAAAAGGATATTCAGAACCCGGCATACCCAGAAATCCTTTTCAACAATAGAAGGAATGATACCCAGCTGCTCGCCAATGTGGCGGCACAGGAATATTCGATCTTCGGATGGGAGACCAAGGAAATCACTCATGGGAGACAGGGGGCGCTATGACTTGTTGTAGAATGGGGCGCATCCATACAGGAACAAGTTCCATATCACGAGATAATTGTTCCTTTTCCGTATCGGAAAGCCGCTTGGTTAATTGAGTGACCACAAAATCACGATCTATCGACTTCCTGCCCAGCGAGCGCAACGCTTGAACGACCAATCCCGTAATACTCCCCGACAGGCGCATCAGTTTCGGAGATGTCTTCTTGAAGCGGAGTTTCCATCCACCTACGTGAACCGTTGCAGAAGGTCGATCCGTCAAATACTCGTACCGCCCGGCCATTTGGTCGGAAAGCCACAAAGCGTTAGCGGCATGGATTCCATTAGGTAAAAGACGAGCTTCATTTTTCCTTGCCCAGGCTTTCGCTACCTGTTCCGGGTCAGTTGGTACAGGCAAATTAAATCTCTTGTTGGTCGCTGGGATCTCATAGATACCGGGAAGGATACGCTTGAGCTCGCCATCCCTTGCCATGCGAGAAAGCGCTTGATCTACTGCTGTCCTGGGCCAGAACGCAAGAAAATCGGAAGAGGTAATAACCTCTCCTTTTGCCTTCTCGGAAAATATTTTTTCCCTCAGCTGGCTCCTGATGCTCCCCTTCATGATTAAAAAGTATTGTTTATCTGACTAAAGTCAATAAAAAATGCTGTTTATCTGACTAAAATGACTGAAGCAAAGATCAATTAACCGCATCCGGGATGATAGAAAGGTATGCTTCAGCATCCTTACGGGAAACACCCTGCCTGTAGTGGGATTCGGTCATCTGCGTTCCACTATGTCCCATCCAGCGGGCAACATCCGGCAAGGGATGGAGAGCTGCCTGATAGGAAGCGAATGAGTGTCGCAACGCATTCTTTGGTATCGTGATGCCGGCTTTGGCTGCCAGCTGGTCCAGGCGATAGCCATATCTGAGTTCGTCATCCCGGGTCATTGGCTCCCATTCTCCTGCGGCCAGCCATGCCTTGATTTGCGGGGAGGTGGGTATGTAACGATCCTTCGTTTTCCCCTTGGGTCCCTTCGCGATCTCACGCGAAACAAAGATATCGTCATGTCCATCCGGTTTGTCCTTGTATTGAACAACCTCTGAACGTCTTAGCCCGCACAATCCCTGTAGAACAATACGGGAAAGCATGGGGCGGTCATATTTTAATGCCGCCTCAAGCAATTTCCGGAATTCGTCCGGGGTAAGAATCCCGATGGAGATGTGATCCCTGGAAGGAGCGACGGTCAAGGAGACCGGGTTTTTCTGAATCAGATCGTGCTGAATGGCCCAGAGAAAAAAGGCATTCAGCGTACCCCGGTACCTGTATTTGCTGGTATTCGAGAGGGGCTTTCCCTGATACCGGAACGAATCCAGTTTGTCATTGATTTCGGCGGCGGTGATTGATGACAACTCCCGGTTGGTCCAGCCTTGCTGCCATTTATCGAGTTCATGAAGGACGTTCTTATGGTGGGCCGGCTGGCATTGGCCCCGATCCAGCATCAGCTGCCTCTCCTTTCGATACTGAGCCATGGCGTCATCCAGAGATATACCCGTCGAGGGTGGTTTCGGGGTAGTAATGTCAACATGATCAGCAATGACGCTTAATTGTGATCCGAGTAAATCCTTGATTTCCTGCTCTTTGGTATCCGTGAGAGCATCTTTCCACCACGAAAGGAGATCAGTTGCAAATGCCTTTACCTCTTCCGGATCTTCATGCTGGTACAAATATTGAAGCGTATGTTGCAGAAGGTTGTTGTCCCTACCAAATTTTCTCCACAAGCGGATAGCGAACATTTCGACCACGGATTCTCCCTCTGCAACCATATTGAATATTGCCAGGGCATCGTCGATATGCCCCTTGTCATACATATCGTAGAGAGCCCGGGCTTCGTCGTAATCGCGGAAGGTGCGCTCTTTCCATTCTCCCGTGTCCTTGTCAACAAAGCGGAGCCGCCAGACTGAAGGGCGACCTTTCTTCTTTACTTCAGTGAGTTTGACTTTGCTGCCATATCGGCCTTTGGCATGCTTCCTCTTCATGTAACGAGAGTAATGGTTTACAGAAAAAGCTTCAAGACGAATTAGGGGACAAACTGGGGGACATATTCGTAAATTGCTTACAATGAATAAAAGTGTTTAGATTCAGGTTCTAGTGGGGGTTCCCCCGTGAAGGTTCGAGTCCCCTCTCGAGCACCATCCCTTTTATACCGCAAGTTGCTGTTCATAAGCGCTTGCGGTTTTTGTTTATCGACAATTGCAAGACAAACCGCAGTATATTTATACAACTTTTATCAACACGAAACGGGAATGTGCTGCAAGAAATGAAAGGTCCTCCCTCTTGTTTACTCGCTGGAAACAGTTCAGGTAAAAACCAATGAGGGAAGCTGTGTATTTACGATGCCCTTCAAACGCCCCCTGCCATCAGGGCCAGGACTTCCACGCGGTTCGGCATGGAGCGGATGGCTCCCTTGCGCGTCGTCACGATGGACGCGGCGGCGTTGGCGAATAAAAGCATGTCCGCCAACTGTCCGTCCGTCAGGTTTTCCAGCCCTGTTTCCAGAATCCAGTCCAGGCAGGAACCAAAAAAGGCGTCTCCGGCGCCCGTCGTGTCAATGGTATTGACCTTCAGGAACGTAGGCTGGTAAACCAGCGTGTCTCCATAGGAAGCCCAGCTCCCTTCCCTGCCCCCTGTTACGAGGATGAGGCGGAGATTGCTGAATTCCCTTTTCAGGGCATCCAGCCCTTCCTTCATGGAGGAGCACCCGGTGAGGAACAGAAGTTCCTCCACCTCTATTTTCATGACGCTGCACGCGCCGCAGCCGTAGAGCATTTGCTCCCGGGCCAGCTCCAGGCTGGGCCAGAGGGGAGGCCGGAGGTTGGGGTCAAAGGAGACGAGGGCACCCTTCTCCCGGGCATGGCTGACGGCATGCCTCGTGGCGCGCCGCACGTCGCCGTGCGTCATGGAGATGGTCCCGAAGTGGAATACGCGCGTGTTTTCCACCAGCGCCATGTCCACCTCCCCGGAGGTCAGTTTCATGTCCGCGCCGGGATTGCGGTAGAAGGAAAAATCACGGTCGCCATGTTCGTCAATCTGGACGAAGGCCAGGGTGGTGTTGACTTCCCGGGAAGAGACCAGCCCCGAATCGTCAATGCCTTCCTCCTGAAGCGTGCGCCGGAGCATTTTCCCGAACATGTCATGCCCCACCTTGCCGATGAAGGCGGTCCTGCGCCCCAGCCGGGACAGCATGGAGAGGACATTGCAGGGGGCTCCCCCCGGATTGGCCTGGTAAACGGGCAGTTCCTGGGCGCTCACTCCGCAGGGGGTGAAGTCCACCAGCAGTTCTCCGAGGGCTACGACGTCATACATGCTTTTCCAAATGTTGAAGGTGGTCCTTCCGGCATAAAGGAAAGCCGGGAGAGATAGTAAAGCATAGAACGCGCCGCCTGTTCCGGGAAAGGAAAAAGAGGTTCATTCCAGTCATGCCGGCAAAGGACGTACTGCCGGGGTCCCATCGCGCCCTGTGGAAACCGTGCCCGTAAAAAAATCCGGGATTTTTCCGTGAACGGTCCCCTGCGGCGCGTGATCAATCCGCCGGATAGGGAAAAAGTCTGGCATATCCCTAACACCCGCCTCTCCGGAAATGCCCATTAGTATGAGACGGCAAATACCATACCTCATTTCAAGATGATGAAGAAGGAACTGAAACGACAGGGCAAGGCGAAGATTCCGGGGGCTCCCGTCCCCTATGACAGGACAACCATTCAGCCGGGGATAGTCCATATAGGAGTGGGCAACTTCCATCGCGCGCATGAAGAGTTTTACACGAACCAGCTTCTGGGCATGGGCGGCCGTGACGAATGGGGAATTTCCGGAGTGGCGCTGCTGCCTCAGGACGAACCCCTTTACAAGGCGCTGAAGAGCCAGGACGGCCTTTACACGCTGACGGTCTGCGGCCGCGACGGCAAGGACGAGTTTTATGAGATAGGCTCCCTGGTGGATCTGGCGTGGGGGCCGAAGGATCCCGAAAAGGTCATCGACAGGATTGCGGACCCCCGCACTAAAATCATCACGCTGACCATTACGGAAGGGGGATACAATCTGGATAAGGAAACCGGTGAGTTCATGCTCAACAGCAAGGACGTGAAACATGACCTGGAACATCTCGACCATCCCCGGACGGTTTTCGGGTTCCTGGCCGCCGGATTGCGGAAGAGGCGCAAGGACGGCGCAGGCCCCGTAACCGTTCTATCCTGCGACAACCTCCAGCACAATGGAGACACGGCCCGGAAAGCGTTCACTTCCTTTATCGAGGCCCAGGATCCCGGGCTGGCGCAGTGGGTGAAGAAGAACGTGACATTCCCCAACAGCATGGTGGACCGCATCACGCCCGCCGTCACGCCGGACGACGTCAAGCGACTGGACGCGCAGAGCGGCGTGGAAGACGCCGCCCCCGTCTATTCGGAGGATTTCATCCAGTGGGTGATTGAGGATGATTTCATTGCCGGGCGCCCGGACTGGGAAACCGTGGGCGTGGAGTTTACGGACGATGTTTCCGCTTATGAGAATATGAAGCTCAGCCTGCTGAACGCGTCCCACTCCCTGCTGTCCTACCCCGCCTTTCTGGCCGGGTACCGCCGGGTGGACGAGGCGGTAGGGGATGAACGGTTCGCCCGCTACTTGCGCCTTTTCATGGACCGGGACGCGGGCCCCTACGTTCCGCCTCCGGGGAATACGGATTTGGAGCTGTACAAGAAGACCCTGCTGGAACGCTTCGGCAACAAGGCGGTGAGCGACCAGATCAGCCGCTTGTGCTTTGACGGCGTTTCCAAGATTCCCGTGTATGTGATGCCCGTTTTAACGAAGATGATCAGGGACGGCGCCGACCTGGAACGCCTGGCGTTTTTCGTGGCCGCCTACCGCCATTACCTGAAGCACGGAAAGGATGACCGGGGCCAGGCTTATGAAGTGAACGAGCCCTGGCTGACCAAGGAGGACCGGAAGCTGATCGCCAGCGACGACCCGCTGGATTTCCTCGCCCTCTCCCCCTTCCGGAGCACGGATTTGAAGGCGGCGGACAAGTTCGTCAGCCAGTACCTGGGCATGGTGGAGAAGCTTGAAAAAGACGGCGTGCTCTCCGTTCTGGAAAAATTGGTTCTTCCGTAGTCATACAATCCTTCATGCAGCCCGTCTCCTGTTCCGGGCTGCATGAAGACACCTTCCCGACCTCTTCCTTTCCGCCGCATTCTCACCCTTCCCTCCTCTCATGGAAACACAACCGCATTCACGCCTGGGTCCCTTCCTTGCCCTGACTTTCATTTATTTTCTCGTCGGGTTCCTGTCCACCGTGAACGGCCAGTTCCAGGGGCCTTTGCAAAGCGCCTTCCTGCCGGATGCCGGCGCCTTGAAAAACACGTTCATCACGCTAATTCCCTTTTTCTTTTTCCTGGCGTACCTGGTGAACGGAAATATCGCCTCCCGCTGGATCAACCGCTACGGCTACAAGACCACGCTGATACGGGGGCTCCTGTTCATGGTGCTTGGGCTGGCCGTCTTTTTCCTGTCCGCATGGTTCACCGTCCAGTTCGGGGACCTGCGCACGACGATCGCCGGGGCCAGCATCCCCTACGGCTATTTTATTTTTCTGGCGGGGTCCTATGCCATGGGCACCTCCGCCACGGTTTTGCAGGTCGTCATCAACCCCTACGTGACGTCCTATGAATTGAAGGGAACCCAGCCCGTCCAGCGCCTCAACATCGTCTGCGCCGTGAATTCCTTCGGAACGACGATCGCGCCGTTTTTCGTGACCGGCATCCTGTTCGCTGGACTGCCCATGGAGAGCGTCCACGTGCGGCAGCTGATGCTTCCCCTGCTTATCCTGGGCGTCCTGATTGCGCTGGTCACCCTGATGACGAAGCGCCTTTACCTGCCCAACATCCGGGACACCACGGCCGGAGAAGGAGAAAAACTGGAACGCAGCATCTGGTCCTTCCGGCATTTGACATTGGGCGTGATCGCCATTTTCTTTTATGTGGGCGCGGAGGTGTCCGTGGGCATCAACGTGAACCTGCACGCCCTGGAACTCAGCAATTCGGATGAACCGCTGCTGTTTCTGGGCTCCAGCAACCTGGTGGTGTGGGGGGTGGACCTGGGCATTCCGGCCCTGCTGGCCTCCCTGTACTGGGGCGGACTGATGGTGGGGCGCATCGTTTCCAGCTGGCTGAACCATATCTCCCCCCGTGTCCAGTTGACGGCGGCAACCTCCGCGGCGGCCATCCTGACGCTGGTCGCCATTTACACCCATAACCTGTGGGTGCTGGTTTCCGTAGGGTTGTTCCATTCCGTCATGTGGGGCTGTATTTTCACGCTCGCCACCGTGGGGCTGAAAAAATACACCGCCAAGGCTTCCGGCATTTTCATGATGGGCGTGTTCGGCGGCGCCGTTTTCCCCTTCCTCCAGGGAGCGCTGACGGACGCGCTGGGAAGCTGGCGCTGGTCATGGATGCTCGTCTTCCTCTGTGAGCTGGTCATGCTTGCCTATGCCCTTGCGGGTTCCCGCGTCAGGAAAGAAGACCTGCTGGAAGGAACGGACTGATTTCTTTTCCGGGGGAGAAGCCGGGTCCGGCGGAACAGCCCGTCCCATGCTCCGGGAAGTTGATTTTCCCTCAGGGAAAACCATCATGTCCTCCGCCTCTTCTTCATGGAATGATGCGCTCTCAACCATTTCATTAAGAAGAATCATGAAAGAAATAAAATCATTCAGTCAGGGACAGTTGATTCGCCAGACAGGGAATATTTATCCTTCCGGAATATGTCTGGGCCTGGTCACTTATTGGCTCATTGCATGCCATCGTCATGAAGAAAGTCAATTCTGGGCCGATATTGAACACAGCATCAGTACGCCTCGTAATCAGTCCATTTCAAAGGCATCCCTTATCTATGGAGAGGGATACGCGGCAAAAGCCTCCGTTTTCCATGAACAAAACGACATGGCGGATGTCATTGTCCGTAGCCGTGAAAAAATGGCTATTGAAGGGGGAATGCGGATGCTGCATAACGAAATGGTCCCAGTAAACTTCTTCCAAAATAATTTTATGGATTACGCTATTTCCAAGATTTTACAACAGGACGTCACCTACACTATTTTAGCCATTCGAGGAGCCGAACCTAATGGACACGCCATCGGCATTCACCACGAAAAGGGGAAGGTGCACATTTTTGACCCCAACTTCTTCGTTCTGGAATGCGACAGCGAGACCGATCTGCCAGGAGAACTTAAAGAAGCATTTCTAACCATTGATCATCGCTACCAAGGCAGGTTTAACAATATCTTTCACCTGGATGCTTTTTATTAAGGAAAAACTACCACTCATTCCTGGGATGAGTCCTCCGCAGCAGGAGGCAAATTATTGACGGTAATCCTTCTCAACTTCCATGAGAAGTTGAGAGGGATTTTCCTTTTCCATAATCGGCAAGTCTTCATCTCAACCCTCATACCTCACCGGCGCGAAACCATGTCCCGGAACTGGCGGCAACCAGGTTTATTTCGCATTTTTCTTCATGATTTCCCTCTCATCCTGTAACATGCGCCCATGCAAGACAGAAGCAGCGGCTTTCAATGGCCTGCCCAGTGGACCCCTGATATCCTCGCCACCCTGATGTTTGTGGTGCAGGACGGAAAGATTCTCCTGATACGCAAGAAGAGGGGGATCGGCGCGGGGAAGGTGAACGGACCCGGCGGGAAGTTTGAGCCGGGGGAAACGGCCCTCCAGTGTGTGCTGCGGGAGGTCCGGGAGGAACTCTGCATTGACGTTGCGGACGCCCGGGAAATGGGCGTGCTGAATTTTTCCTTCACGTGCGGCACCATTCCGGAAATCCGCTGCCACGTGTTCATGGCGTCCTCTTTCAAGGGCACCCCTTTGGAAACGCCGGAGGCAGAGCCTTTCTGGTGCCCGGTGGACGGGATTCCCTACGATCTCATGTGGCAGGATGACCGGTTCTGGCTTCCCGCCATGCTGGACGGGAAACGGTTTGAGGCGTTTTTCACGTTTGAGGGGGACCGGATGCTGGAGTTTTCCCTGAAAACCGGGGATTGCCCCGGCAAGGAAAAACAGGCGCCCTCCGCCTCCCCTTCCCTCTGAGCCATCCGGGAGAAACCGGACTTTTTTTCCTTCCGGCTCTCCCCCGGCAGCATCAATGTTCAGAAGGAGACGGAGACGCCCAGCGCCGCCTGATGCTCCAGGAAGGATTCCCTGAAATGCGCCTGGTAGGAGGCGAAGACGGAGCATCTGTCATTGAAGACCATTCTGGACAGCAGCTTGACTTTGAATGACTGCTTTCCGGGAGAGTAGCCCTTCCCCTTGTACCGGGATTCCCGGTATTCATCCCCTTCCCACCAGCCGTCCCGGAACGTGTAATGGGGATCGTTCCGGTAGATGTCCGGGCAGTAGCTCCCGGACAGGGCATTGATCCATACGGTGTTTCCGGACAGGCGGAGAACGTGTTCCAGCGTCACCCCCATCGCCAGGGACACATTGTCAAACGTGCCCCGGTTGTCCCGCCGCTGGTTATCATCATCGTCATCGTCCCAGTCGTCGTCGTCCCACCAGTAATCCCCCCACCAGGAGGAATCGCCGTAACCGCCCCGGTCATCCCTTTTCACCTTGTTGGCTCCGTGCACATACGTTACTCCCATAAAGGGGATCACGCTGAAGGAGTTCGTCACCTGATAGCGCCAGGAGGCGGAAAGCCCCGCCTGGAACGTTTCCGAGTTCCACTTGGAGGCGTTTCCCCACGCATCACTGTGGCGGCATTTGTTTTCCGTACTGCCGAAGGCCGCATTCGCGGCAAGAAGCAGGCTGGACCGCGGGCCCGTTTCCCGGAAGAAGGCGCCGTACAGGTTGGCCATCCACGCAGACTGCCGGAAGCGGTCTCCCTCTAGGGGACCGTCCGGATAGTCCGGCATTTCCTGAATGTTCTGGTGCCCGAACATCTGCCCGAACGCCAGACCCAGCAGGGAACCGGATTTTTCTCCATACGTGCCGTAGTCATACCCCAGCGCGTAGCCGGCGGCTGAGTAGTCAAAGGAAGGCTGGTTGTTCCGGATTCCGGCATCGCCAAAGCTGCCCAGAGCGCCCGCCCACAGGTTGGACGGTCCCTTCTGCTGAAAACGGGAGATATTTATCTGGGCGGAGGAGGCTTCCACCAGCGTCTGCACATAAGCCGCGGACGCCCACATGGAATCCAGCGTGGTTTCCGGACCGCTTTCCGGGAACTGGTTCCAGGATTCGGCGCGCACGGCAGGCAGGCATCCTGCCAGGGTCAGGCTCCATAAGGAAATACGGGATAGTTTCATGATCGGGTATGATGGGTTTAATGGTCGGATGTTGGAACCGGCCTTCATTTTTCAAGCGCACGCTGATGCCTGTTTTGTGTATCAAATGCATTTCCCATACTCCGGAGAACTCCTCCCTGCCCGTCCCCGCCTGCCGTTCATGCATTCCGGACCGGTTAGTATTTTTCCTGTTTTTCCCTGTTCTTTTTCTTCAGGAAACGCACCCCTCTGACCGGCTCCCGTTTTTCCCGTCACCGCGGGATAAGCGGAGGGGTTCCGCTTCTCCGTTCCGTCCTCTCCCGGCCTTCAATTTGTGTTCTTTAAGCTTTTCTTCACGGCTCAATAATGATAAAGGTGCGGGAGCAACCGTGTGATCCTTGATCGTTCACTTGCTGGCTATTTCAATTCATATTCCATTATTCGACATGTATACCCCCGAATTCAAAAACATCCTCACTTCCACCCTGGACGGACTGCGTGCGGAAGGTCTGTACAAGGAAGAACGCTTCATCGCCTCCCAGCAATATTCCCAGGTGACGCTAAAGGACGGACGCTCCGTCATCAACATGTGCGCCAACAATTACCTGGGCCTGGCCAATAATCCGGAAGTGATGGAGGCCGCCAAGAAAGCCATTGACGAATGGGGCTTCGGCATGGCTTCCGTGCGGTTCATCTGCGGCACGCAGACCCTGCACCGCCAGCTTGAGGAACGCCTTTCCCAGTTCCTCGGCACGGAAGACACGATTCTGTTCCCCTCCTGCTTTGACGCCAACGGCGGCCTGTTTGAAGGCCTCCTGACCGCGGACGACGCCATTATTTCCGATTCCCTGAACCACGCCTCCATCATTGACGGCGTGCGCCTCTGCAAGGCCAAGCGCTTCCGCTACGCCAACAACGACATGGCGGACCTGGAAGCCAAGCTCCAGGAAGCGGATGCCGCCGGAGCCCGCGTGAAGCTGATTTCCACGGACGGCGTGTTTTCCATGGACGGCATCATCGCCCAGCTGGACAAGATTCACGAGCTGGCCGCCAGGTACAACGCCATCGTCCATTTTGACGACTGCCACGCCACGGGTTTCCTGGGCAAGCGGGGCCGCGGCACGCACGAATACCGCGGCCTGTTCGGCAACATAGACATCACTACCGGCACCCTGGGCAAGGCCCTGGGGGGCGCCTCCGGCGGCTATGTTTCCGGCCCGAAGGAAGTGGTGGACGTCCTGCGCCAGAAGGCGCGCCCTTACCTGTTCTCCAACAGCGTGGCCCCCGCCATCGTGGCCGCCTCCATCAAGGTGCTGGACCTGCTGGAACAGTCCACGGAAGCGCGCGACCGCGTGGAAGCGAATACCAAGTATTTCCGCGACGCCATGACGGCCGCGGGCTTCACCATCGGCGGCAAGGACCACCCCATTTCCCCGGTGATGCTGGGGGACGCCGTGCTGTCCCAGAATTTCTCCGCCCAGCTTCTGGACGAAGGCGTGTACGCCGTCGGCTTCTTCTACCCCGTCGTTCCCAAGGGGCAGGCCCGCATCCGCACGCAGATTTCCGCCGCCCACACCCGCGAACAGCTGGACAAGGCGATTGAAGCCTTCTGCAAGGTGGGCAAGAACCTGGGAGTTATTTCCTGATTCCTGCACCCTCCATGACTTCGGACGCATCACCCATGCCCGGCGGCAATCTGCCGACGCTGCCCGTCAAACGGGTGGTGCGTCCCACTCCTTCCATTCCGGACCACGAAGTCGTGCGCCAGATAGGCAGCGGCGCATACGGGGAGGTCTGGCTGGCCAGGTCCCTGACCGGGGCGTGGCGCGCCGTGAAAATCGTCTGGCGTGAGGATTTTGAGGATGAGCGCACGTTCAACCGTGAGTTTGAAGGCATCCTGCAGTATGAACCCATCGCCCGCAACCATCCGGGGCTGGTCCACATCCTGCACGTGGGGAGGCACGACCAGGATTCCCCGTTTTACTATTACGTCATGGAGCTGGGCGACGACGCCCGCACCGGGGTCCACATCACGCCGGACGAGTATATTCCCCGCACGCTCCAGACGGACAAGAAGTTTTCCGGCAACAAGCCGCTGCCCCTGGATTACTGCCTGGAGGTAGGCAGCCAGCTGGCCCACGCCCTGCTGTACCTGCACAGCAAGAACCTGACGCACCGGGACATCAAGCCGGCCAACGTCATCTTCGTCAACGGACGGCCCAAGCTGGCGGACATCGGCCTGGTGGCCCATCTGGACCAGCGCAGCTTTGTAGGCACGGAGGGGTTCATCCCCCCGGACGGCCCCGGCACCCGGCGGGCGGACGTTTACGCGCTGGCCAAGGTTTTATATGAAATCAGCACGGGAAAGGACCGCATGGATTTTCCCGCGCTTCCGGATGATCTGCCGGAAGGCACCGTGCGCAAGAAGTGGCAGGCGTTCAACACCATCATCTGCCAGGCGGCGGAACCCCGCGTGGAGGAGTGCGCCATTGATTCCGCGGAAGAGCTGGCGGAGAAAATAGACGTTCTGCGGGGGTATGAAGTGCCTACCCGCTTCCGCCTCCAGAAGAAAAAGAAGCGCCGCAAGCTCAGGCGCACCCTCCAGCTGCTGGCCGCCGCCGTCGCGGGAGCCCTGACCGCCTACTGGGGGGCCCTGTGGCTCAACAATAGCCAGCATCCCGCGGAGGAACCTGCCGCGGACGTGCGCCCGGAAACCCACTCCTCCGCACCGGAGGAGGAGTCCCGGACCGGGTACGTGCTGGTGACCAGCTCCCCGGCGGGAGCGTCCGTTTATGATGCGGACGGCAATTACCTGGATGAAACGCCCTACGGCCCCATTGAACTGCCCTCCGGTTCCTCCGTGGCCTATACCATCAAGAAATCGGGCTTCGCGGACAAGGAGGAGGCGGGAACCGTCAAGGGCGGCTCCACGCTGGCCCTGGGCGGCGTGCTGAAGGAATACCATCCCCCCACGGACAGCCAGCCGTGGAAGGATACGGAGGGAGTCACCTACATTCCCGCGGAAACGCGCCATGTGGCGCAAGGCCCTCTCACCGCCGCCCTGTTCAACAAGTTCCTGAAGGAGGACCACCAGAAGGGAAACTACCAGATGAAGAGGGAGCAGGCGGAACCGGGCCATCCGGAAAAGGACGTGGCCCTGCTCACGCAGGACGGCATCACGGCCTACCTGGCGTGGCTGAACAAGAAATGCGAACGGGAGGGACTGCTGGGCAAGGAGTTTTCCATCAATGCGGACCCGCTGCCGCAGACGTCCGGCAGCGCGGACGGCCACAGCGCCTACGTCCTGAACGTCACGCGCGTGTTCCAGGTCCCCATCACCGTCACCACCAATCCGCCGGGCGCCAGCGTCTTTTTCAACAACAGGCTGATCGGCCGCACGCCCATTGAGGAATACGTCAACCAGGTGCCCTACGTGATTGAAATCAAACTGCCGGGGCACGCCACCATGCGGCGCCGGGGGCTGGACCCGCAGGATTTATACCTTTCCCTCCAGCTGGAGCCGGACAAGTCCGTCGTCTTCGGCTCGCCCTGGACCAACAGCCTGGGCATGGACCTGGCGCCCGTGGGAGGAAACGCGCTGGTCATGTCCCATGAGGTGCGCGTGAAGGACTTCCAGCAGTTCCTGAAAGCCACGGGCAGGAAGGCTCCGGCTCGGCCCGGCTTCCCCCAGGGGGAAAACCACCCGGTGGTAAACGTCAGCAGGCAGGACGCGCGCGCCTTTGCCAAATGGCTCACCAACAAGGAGCGGGCCCAGGGCCTGATCGACCAGCACGACTCCTACCGCCTGCCCAAAGACGAGGAATGGAGCTCCTGGGTGCGCCTGACGGATGAAAAGGGATCCTCCCCCTATGAAAAGACGCTGCCCCATGAAAACTCCCGGGAGGTGTTCCCGTGGGGGTTCTCCTGGCCGCCGCCGGACAGAACAGGCAATTTTGCGGACCAGTCCGCCCTGATTTACCTTCCTTCCTCCCGCGTCATCGTGGGGTATGAGGACGGGCAGCCGTACACGGCCCCCGTGAAGACCTTCCCGCCCAACCATCTAGGCCTGTACGACCTGGAGGGGAACGTCATGGAATGGGTGGACGATTCCTACGGAGGGCCGGAGTCCCTCCCCATCCGCAATTACGGAGTGGCCCGCGGAGGCAGCTACCTCTCCTTCCGCCCCAAGCAGCTCACCACCTCCATCCGCACCCCCCTGCCGGAAAACACGCGGGATGACGCGCTGGGCTTCCGCCTCATCCTGTCTTCCGACCGCCCCGCCGTTCCCACGGCACCCTGACGCCGGGGCACACCGCCCCCGCAGCAGCAGATTTCCCCTGCTCCTCCGTTCCACGCAACAAGCCGTTCCCTAAAGGGAAAGGTCCGCTGCAGCCCGCAGGCCGCCCCGCCTCTCCGGGAAAATGGTTGAAAGGGCCTCCCGTTATGCTACCTTTTCCCCGCACCCTTTTCCCGAATGAAAATCATCGCCATCGCCAACCAGAAGGGGGGAGTGGGAAAAACCACCACGGCCATCAACCTGGCCGCCGCCCTGGCCCAGCTGAAGAAGAAAATCCTTGTCATTGACCTGGATCCGCAGGCCAATGCCACCAGCGGCATGGGCATTGACGGAAAAGACATGCCCAGCCTGTACCCGGCCCTGCTCGGCCAGCTTGCGGCGGAAGAGTGCATCCTGCCTTCCGGCAGAAAACGGCTGGACATCATTCCCTCCACCATGGACCTGGCCGGCGTGGAAATAGAACTGGCCCGCTCCGGCAACCACCTGACCCGGCTCCGGGAAACGCTCGCTCCCCTGCGGGAGTCGGATGCCTATGATTACTGCATCATGGATACGCCTCCTTCCCTGGGAGTCCTGATGACCTCCGCCCTGGCCGCCTGCGACGAAGTGCTGACTCCCCTGCAATGCGAATGGTTCGGGCTGGAAGGATTGGCCAAAATCCTGCACGTGACGGCGCAGATCTGCGCCAGCGGAGCCAATCCCCGCATCAGGCATGAAGGGGTGCTGATGACCATGTACGACGGCCGCACCAACCTTTCCCGCCAGGTCATTGACCAGGTGGAACAGCACCTGCCCCAGATGCTGTACAAGACGGTCATTCCCCGCTCCATCCGGCTCGGGGAAGCGCCCAGCTTCGGCCACACCATCTTTGAACACGATCCTTCCGGAACGGCGGCGGAAGCCTACCTGAAAGCCGCACGGGAATTCATCAGACGCCACAAATCCTGAAAACGCGAAGGAACGGCTTTCACGGGAACGGACTTCATGAACATGGCGTACAGGAAGGACAAGGCAGAAAGAATCCCCCGCCTTCATCTCTCCCTTTAGGTTTATTCCTTCCATTCTACTTGCGCCGTTTTAGATACTACGCACAGGCGGCAGTCCTGATACGGAGGAAAACAGGCATTCACCTTGACTTGCCGCACCCGGCATATGAGAATGCCTCCAGCTCCGCTTCAGGAACTTTCCCTCATGCCAGCAGAAGAAGGCCAGCCAGACGACCAGCCCCGGACGACAGGGCAAGTCCCGCCTCCCGCTCCAACGACAGGCCTGGAACAGATTCTGCCCGGACGCCCCCCTCTCCCCCACGCGGAAGAAAAAGGCGCCTTTTTCGTTTACCAGAGGGAGCTGGCCCCCGGCACGCGCCTGGAACAGTATGAAATCATCCGCGTCCTGGGCAGCGGGGGCTTCGGCATCACCTACCTGGCGAAGGACCTGTTCCTGAACCGCAACGTGGTCATCAAGGAAAACTTCCCCTCCAGCTGCTCCTACCGGGACCCGCTGACCGGGCATATCCGGCCCAACAACGAGCACGACCTGGAAAACTACACCTGGGCCCTGAAGAGTTTCCTGAGCGAGGCCCAGACGCTGGCGGAGCTCAACCATCCCGGCATCGTCAGAATCCTGTCCGTTTTTGAAGCCAACGGCACCGCCTACTTCGCCATGGAGAACATCACCGGGCTTTCCCTGGACTACCTGGGGGAGAAACTCCACAGCACCGGGCACCGCTACACGGAGGACGAACTCAAGGGCCTGCTGACCCGCCTGCTGCGGATTCTGGACTACCTCCATTCCAGGCACATCTACCACCGTGACATCAAGCCCGGCAACATCCTGCTGACGGAGGAAGGCACGCCCGTGCTGATCGACTTCGGCGCGGCGCGCCATGCCCTGAAGCTGCATGCCGCCACCGTCCTGACCACCCAGGGGTATTCCTCCCCGGAACAGGCGCTGGGGAAAACGAACATCGGCCCCTGGAGCGACCTTTATTCCGTAGGCGCCACCTTTTACGCCCTCCTCACGGGCCACCCGCCGGAACGGGCGGAAGTGCGCCTGACGGAAGACGGCATGCCGCCGCTGCACAGCGACCCCGTGCTCACCCGCTATTACTCGCGGCAGTTCCTGCTTTCGCTGGACAAGGCGCTGGCTCCCCAGACCAGCTGCCGCTACCAGACGGCCCGTGAATGGATTCACGACATTTGCGCCATTTCCGGGGAAGAATCCTCCGCCACCATCCAGGTATCCCCGGCGGACATCCGCCACATTCATCCGGAAGGAATGCCGCATCCCTGCGCGGAGAAGAATTCCGGGAACAAAAAGGCCACCGCCGGGACGGGCGGACTTCATTCCTCCTCCCGCAGGCTGTCCGCGCGCACCCTCCGCCGCAACCGCCACATGATGTTCCTGATGGTGGGGAGCGTCTGCACCCTGCTGCTGGGCGCAGCGGCGTTCTACCTGATGGACTACCTGAAAAAGGCCCCCATGGGCACCACCATCAATACCATCAAGGAGGCCATCCAGCAGCCGGCCGCCAACGGGAAGGAATTGGCCCCTCCGCCCCGGGACCTGGCATCCATCCGCATCCCGGAGCTCAGAATGACGGAAGACGCGGCGCTGGAACCGCGGACGCTGAAGGAATTCCAGCTGCGCCTGGACGATACGATTCTGACCCGTTCCGGCATCCCCTCCATCCTGCCGGAAAAGCTACGCATCTCCTGCATCTACCTCCAGATTATCCCTCCGGCCACCGGAGGGGAGGAACTGCACCTCACCATCCGGGACTCCAACGGAGCCCTGGTGGACCGTTCCGTCAACTCCGTCCCCTCCTTCACGGTGCCGGGGCAATCCACCTCCACCTTCTTCTTCCCGGCCCTGCCGGAGCTCTCCACGGACCGCGCCTACACATACGCCTTTGAAACCGCCGCCCACAAGGCCGTCCCCATGCAAATGGCGTGCTTCAAAAGCGAGACGGAACGCACGGAGGAGGCCTTCCCTAAAATCCGCTTCATCATCGCCCCCGCGGCGCCGGAACCGGCCCTGATGCATGACCCTGCCTACAAGGGGCTCGTGGCGGCAGTCACCACGCCTTCCCCGGGGCACGGGAACGTTCTCGGCCTGGCGAACGCCACGCCGGACATGCTGGCGGCTCTGGAACAACTGTCCAAAGCCGGCTACCCGGTGGCCCAGCAGGTATTGGGGAAACTCCTCATGTCTCCTGACTGCCCCGGCGGCCCCAGGCCGGAAGAAGGGGTGGAATGGCTCTACCGTTCCGCCACCGGAGGATGCTATGAGGCCATGAAGGAGCTGGGCATCCTGCTCATGGACATCCCCTCCTATTTTCCCCGCCTGCCACAGCAGCCCCCTCTGGCCTCCCGGGATTACGCCCAGGCGGCGCGGTTCCTGAGAATGGCGGTCCAGTACCGGGACCAGGAAGCCCTGTACCTGCTCTCCCTCATGTACTCCCAGGGCTGGGGCGTGCCCGCCTCCCCGGAGCTTTCCGGCCTGATGATGGAACGTCTCAACGGATCCGCCTACCTGACGGACAGCCTGAACCCGGAGGCGCCCATTGCGGCGTACTGGCTCCCCCTGCCGCTTGCCAGGGGGGAATCCACCATCCTGCGCTTCACCGTTCCGGGACCGTTCGCCCCATCCCAGCTCAAGGGCGTCACGCTGCATAACACGGGCATGAAGGATGCCTTCTCCATCAGCAAAATCAACATTCTCCAGCACGGACGCCTCATTCTGGACATCATCTCCCCCCAGGAAGTGCTGCCCGGCAAAAGCTCTGCCCCCATCGGCATCTCCATCCCGGAAGGCCTGCTGGCGGATACGTCCCTGCCCCTGGAGGTGGAAATCCTGCTGACGCCCGGAAACAGCAGCGGCGTGGTGGAAATGCCGCCTCCGGCGGAAAAGAAACGTTCCAGAAACGGAACCGATTAAGATTCAGCATCTTTTCATAAGAAGCAGAAGCCGGGGACCCGTAAAACAGCCTTGATTCCCGTCACGGGAATGCTACAAAAGGAACATGACTTCCCTTACTTTCCTGCGCCGCACGCTCCCCTTTCTGGCCGCCTTCCTGATGGCCTCCTGCGGTGACCCCACCGTCTCCTACTGGAAAAAGGCGGCGGACATCAATACGGAATACTCGGAAAAAAGCGATGCGCTGGTGCAGCGCCTCCTGAAGCTGAAAAAGAATCCCACCCTTCCCGGCCTGGCGGAAAGCAGCAGGGACGCGGCGGACCTGCTGCGGGAGCGGGACGAAGAACTGGCGGACCTGAGCACGAAAGACGTGGACCCCGCCGTGGCGGCCTATGTGGAAGAAGACCGCAAGCTCTTTGCCAGAGGGCGGGAACTGGCGGAACGCTACCAGCAATACTTTGAAAAATACCTCAAGGGAGGTCCGGAATTCACGCCGGACCCGTCCCGGGCCGTTTCCCACATAGGCCGCGGGCGGCAGGAAATACGCAAAATCCTGGCTGAAGCCCGGAAACTGGAAGAACGGGCGGAAGCCCTGAGGAAAGAAAAATCAGCCGCGTTTGAGGAGGAGCTTCCTCCGCTGCACTTCCGTCTTCCGGAAATGAAGCAGCTGCTGTCCAACCGTTAAAAACCGCCATAAACCATCTTTCCGGCTCCGGCTTTGCACGGGAGGCGCCTCCGTATCCCTCCCCCTTTTCGTTCATCAGCCATCCATGAAGCTTCTTCCGGCCCTTTTCCTCCTGCTCATTCCCTCCCTTTCAAGGGGGGAGCGGCATGAAACATTCTGCAGAAAGGCCATCAAGCTTCAACTAACCAGCTTCTTTCCGAAATACCGTTATTTCCTATTCACCGGCAGTTACACTTCCCCCCGCGCCGTACTCTCTGCAGCTGCCAGTCCAACAGGACTGAGCATCAGAAGCGGAAATGGAATTTCTTTGAAAGACACGTCCATCAGCATTTCCCATCATTCCTATGAACAGGAAACAGGCAAAGGCATATTCTCCCTGGGCCTTCTGGTTAAGGACCGCCCCTTCCCCCAAGACGGAAGAATCCAGATCAAGGGAAAGGTGCCGGTGAAATGCGCGCGGCTGGCCACTCTGCCAGAAACGGAAATCGATCTCCGTCCGAACGCCGCGTATTCCATCCCTCTCTGCATCTCCTCCTTTCTTGAGGAAGGGACGGACGTAGCCAATCTGGAAAAATGCCCGCATCTGGACATAAGGGTGAATCCGTATACGGAAACCAACACATGGAGCATCGGGCTCATTTATCCTGTGAGCTTCCCCTATGCCGGCATGGTATTCCTTGACCGGGAGGGACACAGGATCCCCGTGAAAACAGAAATGGCGCGATGCCGTTCGGGGCCGATCGAATTCCACCCGTTCACCTGCACTTTCCCGGAAAAATATGATCGCGTCCGCCTTGTCATTCACTATGCGGAAAAGCAGGAAACCAGGAACTTGCCCATCAACGCCGCCGTCTCCCGGGAAGACGCCTTGAAAGCAATGCCGCCCCATCCGGAAGGTGGCCGGATTCCCGGACAGCCTTCCGCAGAAACAGCGCATCTTTTCCAAAAACGAGATTGACACCCGCGGTTCTTTCCCCTAGTATCCGCGCACAACATCAGCGGCGGGGTAGCCAAGTGGTAAGGCGACGGTCTGCAAAATCGTTATTCGCGGGTTCGATTCCCGCTCCCGCCTCCATGTTTACTTTCAAACGTTTACGCCTTTAGCGTAGCAAGAAACGTAGTAAACCTCTTGTTTTTAGCTCCACATTCGGAGCAAGTCTTGTCCCGGGAGGGGGGGGTACGGTATGAGTTCCAGCCCCTCTGTTATCCACGCTCAAGGAGACGCGCTTGACTACCTGTTGCATGCGCACGGAGAAACACAGGAGCAATGGAGCGCGCCTTTTGACGCCACGCCCATCCTCCCGGAACTCTCAAAAGCACTCTATGAATGCGGTCTAAACCACCATCAACTTGACGTGGTAAAAGAAGAAATAGCGGATGCCCGTTTGCATATCCTTATCGGTATTTTCACTATCCTTTTTCGCAACGGCCATCACCCGCAACGCGTTACCCGGAACGTTTACAAGCTTGCCAAACTCTACTGTCCAAAATCCGTAGAAAACTTGTCGCATTCTGACCTTGCTCTCCTGACCAGTGATACCATTTCCGCATCATCCATGCGGGCGCACGCCTGCAACGATTTCCTTGACTCCTTAACACCCGATCAAGCGCAAGCTCTTATCGGGAAATACGGGAAGACTGCCCTGCGCAAGCTTGCACAAGTATCTTGGACCAGCCGGAAGGCTCAAAAGAAATCCCGCAAAAAAAAGAAGCAGGACGCCCCCAAACCGCGCACCCGCAAACACCCGGAACTCAACCTTGATCTGTAACGGAAAAGGACGAAGATGGACACGAAAGCAAGATACCCCGCTATAAGCTCACCCAAGCTTCCAATAAACGCTTTTCCTTCCTGCTCAATTCCACTTATGGCGGCAAGACGTTCCAGTTAAATGACGGCCGCACCGTCAAATGGGACTCCCGCGGAAAAAAGCGAAGTAAGAAATACACTTTCCAAATTACTTGATAAAAGCTGATAAAAGCTGATAATATTTATCTTGACAAAAAGTGGTTCTAGCACATATTGGCATTACTACTAGTTCGTGTATCGCATACACCTCTAAAAAATCGCCCCAGCCTGCGTCACCAGGCCGGGGCTTTCTTTTAGCTAGTCAGAACAATAATAAGTTCCATCAGCCGTACTACTAATTCGGGGTTAAGTATCACATGTTACACCTCCTTTCTTTAGTCCGGGACCAACCCGGCAAGCGGATATACAGGAATATCCCCTTTATTACAATTTATTTACAACCGCGCAAACTGAAAGTGCATCCAGTCATAATCCCGCTCCCGCCCCAGGGACACGCCGCCTTCATCTTCCACGAACTCCCAAAAGGCATCATAATCCGTTCCAGAAAGGCGTGCCTGCGGCCGATGAACTTTTAGGCCGTTATGGTCAGGGTCCATTCTACCGCAATCCCCCAAGAATGCATTGACGGCCGGCTAATGGTCATTCGGTAGCTTCCGCCATTGCGCCAGGCCGCCGCCCCTTGGCTTCTCAAGCTGCTGCCCGGACACAGGAAGTGCTGCACTCCTTGGCAAAAGTGACAGTTAGAGTTAGAGTTTAGACAACAAAAAAGCCGTACCCTGTGAGGACACGACTAGAGAGAGGAAGGCAATGTGACTTATCAGGCGTATCTATTTGTAAAAGAAAAAGAAATGAGCGTAAGAATTGCTAAAATTCCAATGATTGCGTATCCTGTGAATTGAGCGTTTCTCAGTCTTTGCTGATGCTTATCTTGAATATCCATTTTTTGCTTGTTGATGTCACGGCGGACGTCGCTAAGCCTGGTTTCTAAAGAATTTTTTGCGTCCAGTAGGTCGTTAATTGTGTTCTGAAGCTTTTTAACGGAGAGTTTGTGTTCCTCGTGGAGTTTTAGAAGGTCCTGGTGTGCTTTTTCTCCTACGGGCACTTTTGCCACGAATTCTTCAGAGTGTTCAAGGTGTGCAACTGGTTTATTATGCGGAGAGTTCAATTGCATAAATTTTTCTTCCGCCCGGTCCATTTGGACCAATTCTTTTTCCATAGTATCTATGGATTCCATGAGTTTTCTGTTTTGCAGGGCAACCGCTTTGTTCATGTTCCTGTGCTTTTTTTCCATGGCTTCCTTGGCTTCAATGATCGCATAAGAGGTTCCACGGCCTCCAGCCCTTCCGCTTGCCATTGATGCGCGGGCGGCGGACCTCATAGCGTCTTCCCGTCTTGCTATGTCTTCCGTATCACGTTTAATGATGTCAGCAAGTTTCCTATTATTAAGAGTTATCTGTTGTTTATTTTTATCAAGTAATTTAGCTATTCTGCCCGTCGTGTTTTAAAAGTCGCCAGCGTGACTTCCCATTCCTTAGCAGTTAATTCACGGTTAGCTAGTGCTGTTTCCACAGCGGCCTTTTTACGGCGTAAAGCCCGTTCCGCGTTCTGTTGTGCTGTTCGTTCCTGTTGTGCTTGTGTTTGTTTGAGGATAGTTTCTAACGCATCCCTCTTGTTCCGGAATGTTTCTTCTTCCAGGTCAAGAGTGTCATAAGATTCCTTTATCTTTCTCTCCAGATTATTGATTTTGGGCTCTGTAGTGAGTTGCAGCTTTTCCAGTTGAGAGTTCAGTTCATTTACGTTCTGGTCGTGTTGTACTGTCAAATGGTTATTGTACCATACTGTTCCAATGATGGCTAGGATAGTAAGGATGGATAGCAGATAGCGCATAGTTTTTGTAGCAGATACCGCCGTTATATATTGGCATTATTTGGCATGCAAGTTTTTTGTATTGGCTTGGTATTGGTGAATCAGGTTGTTTTCACACTTTCAAGAATGAGGGAGGGAACTCCCGTAAGTACGCTTTTTTGCGGCCTTGGTTAAATAGTTCTTGCCTTTTGCGCGGTGGTTGTGTTTACTCCGTCGCGCAGTCCCTGCAAACCTAATGTCGCGTTCGTCTAGCGGTCTAGGACTCCCGCCTTTCACGCGGGCAACACGGGTTCGAGTCCCGTACGCGATGCCAGTTTTTTCTTTTCCTTCCGTCTTGAACCGGAATCTTTTTTACGCCATCCCCCCGGTATGTTTCTGGATTTTTCCACCCGTTGTGGTATGGTTACTTCCGCCATGGCAGCCCAGAACGAAATTATGCTGAACGGAGCCCCGTATGGACTGGCGGAACCCTGTTCCGTTTCCCGGCTTCTGGAACTCTTGAACATGAACGGCAAACCCGTCGTCGTGGAGCACAACGGCTCCGCGCTCCTGCCGCAGGATTTTTTCCGGGTTACGGTTTCTCCCGGAGACCGGGTGGAAATCGTCTCCATCGTCGCCGGCGGCTAGGCTCCCTTTTTCCTTTATTTCCCTTCCCAATCCGTCACCGCCATGCCCTCCATCCACGTCATGTCCCCCACTCTTGCCAGCCAGGTGGCGGCGGGCGAGGTGGTGGAACGCCCCGCCTCCGTCGTGAAGGAGCTGGTGGAAAACAGCCTGGACGCCGGAGCCAGATCCGTGCGGGTGGAGATACGCCGCGGAGGCGTGGGCCTGATCAAGGTGACGGACGACGGCTGCGGCATGTCCCGGGAAGACGCGTGCCTGTGCGCCAAGCGGCACGCCACCAGCAAGCTTTCCTCCCTGGAGGACCTGTTTGAAATCACTCACCTGGGCTTCCGCGGGGAGGCCATTCCCAGCATTGCCAGCGTCTCCCGCTTCAAGCTCTGCACCAGGCAGCAGCAGGCACTGGAGGGCTGGGAAGTACGCATCGACGGCGGGCTGGAGCACGAGCCGAGAAGTTCCGGCGTCTCCCCCGGCACCGCCATTGAGGTCTCCGACCTGTTTTACAATACCCCGGCACGCCGCAAGTTCCTGAAATCCGCGGAGACGGAGGCTTCCCATGTGGAGCACCAGATACGCCTGCATGCCCTGGCCTATCCCCAGGTGCGCTTTACCTACAAGCGGGACGACCAGCTCGTCTTCGACCTTCCGGCCACGGCGGACCTGCGCGTCCGCATCTCCGCGCTGACGGATGCGGCTACGGCGGCAGCCCTGATTCCGATAGAAACGACCATCGGGCCCGGCATTTCCGTCACGGGCTTCCTGCTCCCGCTTTCCGAGGCCAGGCGCACCAGAAAGGGGCAGTACGTCTTCATGAACACCCGCCCCGTGGAGGACCAGCTCATCAACCGGGCCATCCGGGACGGTTACGGCGGTTTTCCCACCGGGCTGCATCCGGCGCTCTTCCTGTACATGGAGGTGGAGCCCGCGCTGGTGGACGTCAACGTGCACCCCGCCAAGAAGGAGGTGAGGTTCCGCCGTTCCGCGGACGTGGTTAATACCATTGTGGAGGCGATTGCCAACACCCTCCAAAAACACGCCCGGCAGGAAATTCACGCTTCCGCCGCCGTGCCGGAGACGGACGGCGGCCCTCCGGAACCGCCTTCCGCCGCGCCGCATGGGGAAACACCCTCCCGGGCGGACAATTCCCAGGCCTTCCCTCCGGCAAAACCCCGCACGGCCCCCGCTCCTTCCTCCAAACTCCCTTCCCTTTCTTCCCCCGCCCCCAGCAGGCAATCACGGGAGGCTGTTCCTCTTCCCCCCCTGCGCCCCATTCCCCTGAAGCAGGTTCCCGCCACCCAGGGGAAACTGGATTTCCAGCATCAGGCGGAGGGCGGCGGCGCAAGGGACGCCTGCGGAAAGGCCGCTCCGGAGAGGGACGCCACCGCCGGGTTCACCTATATGGGAACCCTCCACCAGCAATTCGCCCTGTTTGAAACGCCGGAGGGCCTGGTGCTGATGCATCCCAGGGCCGCGCGGGAACGCATCATCTTTGAACGGCTGCGGGCGCACCGGGAAGCGCCCATGCCGTCCCAGCAGCTTCTGGACCCGGTGATACTGGACCTGGACCCGCGGGATTTTGCCGTTATCCAGCAGTTCGCACCCCACTTTGACCAGGCCGGAATGACCGTCACGCCCTTCGGCCAGAACACGATCAGGATAGAATCCCTGCCCGCCCTGCTGGAACTGGAGAACGCCCGCGCCTTCCTGCTGGAGCTGGTGGACCGCCTCACCCAGTCCGAATTCAGCCGGAACGCCAAACGCATGGCTTATGAGACCTTCATCGGGGAAATCGCCAGGAAATCCGCCTGGAAGGAACGTATTTCCCCGCACCGCGCCCCGGCCATCCTGAAAGAACTGCTGGCCTGCGAAGTGCCGTACTGCACCCCGGGCGGCAAGCCCACGCTGGTGAATTATTCCATTCCGGAGATCAAACGCAAATTCGGCATCCAGGCGTAACGGGCCGGGAAAGCGGAAGGCCGGATACCTGGTCTTTCAGCTCCACATTTGAAATGGAAGGCCGCGCAGAAGAGCAGCAGGCCTTTGCCGCGGCCGAAAGGAAACCGGGAGCCAGCGAAGGAATGTTCAAGAGAATGAAGGAATACGGTTTTTGAAAGTGCGGCCTTTGTCCGTGCATTCATTCAGAAGCATGCGGCGCTTCCTGAAAGCCTTCTTTCAAAACAGGAGGTAAATGCCATCCTTCCATGAAAGCCGTTTTTCACTCCATTCCTTTTATCTCCCTTTCCTCCCCCTTTTCCGGCCCATCCGGTTTTAACGCGCGGGCCGCCGCATCCATCCCGTCCTGTACGGAAGCTTGCTCTTGGCAAGGGGGGGTCCCGCGTTTATAATGTTACCTTCCCTGTCGTCATCCAGCCCGTTCCCAGCCATGCCAGACCCCGCCCCCAGCAAGCCTTCCGCACCACGCATTGCTGAAACCGCCGCCGGAAAAGCCCTGATGGCCCTGCTGGCCCTTTTTTACGCCCTTCTGGCGACGGCGGCGGCAGGTGGGGAGTGGCACACCCTTTTTCTTCCCGCCTGCCTTCTGGCGGCGGCCCTTCTGCTGTTCTGCTTCTGCATCCTCCGGGGGTACAAGATTCCCAGCCCCGGGCTGCCGGGATGGCTGGCGCTGGGGCTGGGAGGCGGCTATTTCCTCCTGCGGGCGTGGTTTTCACCCTGGTTTTACTATGAGGGAGTGGCGGACCTGGGCCTCATCGTCACGGCCATGGCCATGTTCATGGCGGGGGCGTATGCCGGAGCCGGGAATGGGGAAAGGAGCGTTCTTCCCGTGCTGGCGGCGGCGCTGGGATTGCTGAACGCCCTGCTGTGGGGGTACCAGAACATGACGGGTACGGAGGCCTCCTGGTTCAGGCCGGATTATTCCCTGTTCGGAACGGAGCTGCGCAACATCGGGCTCTTCGGGTACAAGAATTTTTCCGCTCATTTCCTGTCCGTCACGGGATTTTTCCTCTGCGCGTACAGCATGGCTTCCGCCAGGAAATGGGGCATCAGCCTGTTCACGGGGCTGGCGCTCGTTCTCGTTTCCTTCACCTGCAGTTCCCGCGCCGCCTTTCCGAATGCGCTGGCTGGCGTCACCCTGTGCTTTTTCATTTATACCTCCAGCGTTTTCCGCAATAACAGGAAATTTTATACGGCGGCCATCCTGTTCATTCTGCTTCTCTTCCTGGGAGCGGCTTATGCCGTGCTGGACCTGGCCAACGGAGCCGGAAAGCTGGCCTCCCTGCTGGATACGTTTTCCTTCGGGAGCCGTCTGGACCTGTCCAGACTGGCGTGGGCGCTGGCGGACCAGGCCCCATGGTTCGGCCACGGCAGCCGGATGTTCACCAACCTTTCCACGGAATTTTTTGCCGGGGCCAGCCTCCCCAATTTCGCCCACCATGAGTACGCGCAGGCCGCCTGCGACTACGGCTATGCCGGGCTGGGGCTGATGCTGGCCCTGCTGGCCCTGTTCCTCGTTTCCGGCTTCCGGAGCGTGCTCCAGCTGGCGGGGGAGCGCCAGCGCGCCAATCCCCTGGGGCCGGCGGCCTTCTGCGTGCTGTGCATCGCCGCCTTCCATGCCTATGGGGAGTTCATCTGGCACAATCCGGCATTGCTGGGCGCCAGCGCCCTGTGCTGCGGCATTACCTGCACCGCCTCCCTTTCCCGGGTGAAGGCCTCCCGGCGCGCCGGACGCTGGTTCCAGGCCTCTGCCGCGCTGCTGCTGGCGGCGCTGGCCCTGTGCTACGCGTTCCGGGCTTTCCCGGTCTGGAAGGCCTCCCTCCGGCCCGTTCCGGTTTCCTCCAACGAACGGCTTCCCATGCTGGAAGAGGCCGCTTCCAGCAGCCTGGACCCGGACCTGGTGCGGCGCAGCATCCTGCATGCCGTGGGCAGTCCTGCCGCTCCAGACGAGGCGCGGCTCAGGGAACTGGAACGGCAGGAGGAAGAGGCGGAATTGCGGAGTCCCGGCAATCACGGCCTGGCAGCGGCCAAAAGCCTGCTTTACATCCGCCAGGGGCGCCTTGCGGAGGCGGAGAGGCTGCTGCGCCCCTATGTGGAGAGTCCCGGCAGGTTTGACGACCGCATGTTCGCCTGGACCACCATTTACAGTAATATGCTGTATTCCTGGAGCGCGGCCATTGCGGCCCAGTCTCCGGGGCAGGCCCTGTCCATGGCGCTGACGGCCCAGCGCCTGATGTCCGCCCAGACGGATCAATGGCTGTTTCACGGCTCTCTGAATCCCCAGGTCAGGAAGGAACACGACCTGCGCCTCAGCGAGCTCAAGATGCTGATCCTGACACTGCAATACCGCGGAGCCGTACCCGATGCCTCCTGGCGGAAGTAGGGGCGTCCTGATATTTTCAGGCCAACCCCGTTCCTGCGTTTTCTAAAATGAAGTTCTGATAAAAGAAAATATGAAATACTTGAATCAAGAAATAGAAAGCGAATTAAGAAACCGGGGAGCGGAACTGATACGTTTTGTCAGCATATTCCATTTAGACGAAAAGCAAAACAGGCAACTCCCGAACGCCATTGTCTTTGTACTCCCGCTGACCGCAGAGTATGTCAGGACGGTATTTGATACTCCCGATTACGTACAAGCGCGGATAGATAACAATTACGATTTCGATGATGATGAATTTTCACAAACTGAACATAAGGCGGGGGAAATAGCAGACGATTTAGCCAGGTTCATTGCCGGAAAGGGTTATAAAGCCATATCGCAATCCGATACGGGGCTGGTGGCTGATGACGTATTCAATGATGAAACCAAAGAGTCAGTATTACCTCATAAAACAGTCGCGCTACTTGGCGGATTAGGGTGGATTGGAAAAAACAACCTGTTAATTACTCCCGAATATGGCGCAGCACAATGTCTCGGTACGGTTTTAACTGATGCTCCACTGGAAACGGTATTACATGAACCTCCATTTCCAAAGTGCGGAAGGTGCAGCGCTTGTGTCAATATCTGCGAGAGAAAAGTTCTTAAAGGTAAAATTTGGAGCATCTCTGTTTCAAGAGATGAGATCGTTAACATATATGGATGCAGCACCTGCCTGAAATGCCTTGTGCATTGTTCCAGAACACAAATATATAAAAAGAGGAATATTAAATAAAGAGTTTCAGGATTTATGCCGGTGAACTATTCCTGAAATGAAACAGGCGACTGGATAATCATGTGAATCAAGCAATTATCCCGCGCGGAGCGCCAGTTTATTTCCCTTGAATTCCCCGGACAGTTTCTGACGAAGAAGGGAAACCCGCGTCCTTCATTCATTTAGCCCATGCTTTGGAGCAGGCCTTCAATGTTACTTCCGGTCCAGCAGCTTATCTCCCCAGGGTAATTTTATAAAATTTCTGTATTCATCGGATTTTCAATCCGTTGTCAACAATAATTCATTTAAGGCAAGATTTTTTAAGCCTTATCCGGTACGCTTATTCACTTTTTCCGGACACGAGGAGGAATAGGATGAAAGAGAAATAAACCCTTGGTTTCAAGTTCATAACGCTGTCTCTGCGGATTGAAAATCCCCCAGGCTTCGGGAAGTTTTGCGGACACAGCCGCAAAACCCAATCCAAGAACAAATTCCAAATTAATGACTCCGAGACTTCCTCTCCCCCTCCTCGCCGCCCTGCTCCTGTCACAGGCCGTGCCCCATGCAGCCGCTTCCAGCCCCATTTCCTGGGATGACCTCGTTCGGGACTGGCAGGACGAGTCCATCACTGAAACGGTACTTGACCTGAGCGGGGACGGTTCCGTTGCAGAGGTAACAAGCAACGGGGGCGCCGTCACCGTCTCCCAGGGAACTTCCCTGGCGCTGAATGGAGGCCACCACACCATCTCCTCCACCAAGCAGAGCGCCCAGGTTTTCACCAGCAGGGCGTTTGACAACCGCGGCACACTGGAAATCAGCGACTGCACCATCACCGGCAATTTCAATACCGCCGTGAGCTGGTTTTCCTCTTCCTCCGGCGGCTCCATCGCCAACGGTGAGAACGCCAGGCTGATTCTTTCCGGATGTTCCTTTTCCAATAACGGAATGGTTTCCCAGACAGACGGAGAAGGAGGCGCGCTTGCCGGGGCGGCAGGTTCCGTGATGAGTATCCAGGGGTGCGATTTCACCAATAATTACGTCTCCTTCCATGAACCGTGTCTGAACAGCCCCCAGCAGTACGGCGGTGCCATTGCCAGCTTTGGCGCCGTTACCCTGAGCAACTGCCGTTTCTCCGGTAATTACACTTCTTACCTGAATGCCGGGGCCAATGGCATGAGCACGGCGGCGGGAGGCGCCGTCTCCATGGCCACGTACGGGGCGCGCCTGGAAGGGGATGCCCTGGAATTCCACGGGAATTACGCCATGGGTTATGCAGCCTCCGGTGGAGCCGTGAACTTGAATAACAATGCCTCCATCAAGCTGAGCAATGCCTCTTTTACAGGGAATTATGCCTTCTGCACGGCTCATTCCACCAGCGCAGGCCGTGCGTGGGGAGGCGCGCTCAACCTGGAATCCGGGTCCACGGGCACGCTTGTTTCCTGCGTCTTTAACGGCAACCATGTCTCTTCCATGACGGAGACGGCATCAGGAGGGGGGGCCATCCACAATTTTATCGGCTGCACGCTGACGCTGGTGAATTGTTCCTTTTACGATAATTACGCTTCTTCCGCAGATGCGTCCCTGGCGCAGGGAGGAGCCATTGCGAATGAAGGGCGGCTCCGGATTATCGCCAACGGGCGGGACAGCATTTTCCGAGGCAACAGGGACCACGTTCCGGCACTGGGGGGCGGCGGCGCTTCCAATGCCATCCACTCCCTGTTTTCCACCGGCATCGCCCTTTACGCCGGGAACGGCGGCTCCCTGGTCTTTTACGACGGCATCCGGGGGGAGAACGACAGGAACATATTGACGATCAACAAGCCCGGTGCGGAAGGCTATCCCGTGGACGGAACCGTCTTTTTCAAGGACGGAGCTTCCATTGACGGATTCAACACGGAATTGTACCAGGGAAGCCTGTGCATGGGGGAGGGAACGGCCATCCGCGGCTCGCTGGATGCATGGCAGGGAAGCAGTTTCATCATTGAAGGCTTTACGACGATGGACGGCCAGTACAGCGTGCATGCCGTGAAGCCGGGTGCCGTCCATACCGTGCTCGTCAGAATGACCGATTCCATGGCGGCGGCCACGGAAGAGAATCCCGTATGGAATTTTACGGAAGGTTCCTCCATTGCCGCCTTTGCGGGTTCCCTGGAGTTCGTTCTGGACGTCAGCCGCCTCAGCATTCCCTATGATGAATTGCACCCCTTCATTTTTTCCCATGAGGGGCAGACGCAGGAGCTGATGGACAGCGTCAACGGAGCCAAAAGCGTGCGGCTGGTGGATGCCGACGGGTGGAGCTACAGCGTGGACGGTTCCTTTTTCGATTACCTTTCCGGACAGAATAGAGGCCTTGTTCCTTCCGGACCGGACACGGGGGGCTGGCGGCCCCCGTCCGGCGTGGGAGGCGTGCAGGGCAATTCCCAGTGGACCGCCGTGCGCAGCCTCCGCAGTTTTGCAGAGGCCGCCAGAACCAGGGAGGGAGAACGGCTGAAGCCGGACGGGCGCGCGGCTTTCTGGATCACGGCCACGGGGGATTATTTCACCCAGGCCTCCCAGGCCGCGGTGGAAGGCTACCGCTTCCGCTCCCACGGGTATTCCGTGGGCGGGAGTTACGATCTTTCCCCGGTCTGGACGGCGGGGGGCGCCTTCGGCCAGAGCTTCGGGACGAACGATGTGAACAATGACCTGGGCAGCTTTGACCAGGACGCCGTCATGGCCCTTTTCCAACTGGCGCGGTCCGTGCAGGTGAACGCGGAAGATTCCCTGCTTCTGGGCGTGCAGGGGGGCTATGGCACCGCCCGCAGCAAGGGGGGCGTTATTTCCCCGGACCTGGCCGGAGACCGCCTGGAAAGCTCATGGAAGGACAGAACCTGGCTGCTCGACGTACAGGGAGCATGGACAAGGAGGCTGAACCGGAAAACGCGGCTGGGCCTTTATTCCGGCCTCCAGTACGCGGGGAGCGTTCAAAGCGCCTCCACCGCCGCAGGGGAACGCCATGCCTACCATCTGGAAGACAGCTCCGCGAATGTCCTGCGCGGTCGCCTGGGGGTGGAGTTCCACCGGAACGGCTCCCTGCTGGGACGGGAAGCGGCAGGCTACGTCCGCACGGGAATCGCGCACGATCTGGACCGGAAAACGCCGCATGTTTCCGTACGTGGAACCTCCCGCTCCTGGACGGCCATGGCCGTCAACCCTGGCCGTACCGTCCTGGAGGCTTCCGCCGGATTCCATGTCAGCCTGTCCGGCAACTGGAGCGCGGGCGTGGATTACAGTCTGGAAGCCGGCAACCGGCAGCTGAACCAGAGCGGAAGAGCAGGCGTTATGATGGAATTTTAAGTGTCTTCAGCCACATGTTCTCCGGCACCGTCCCCTCTCCGGAACGGTGCCGTTTTTTTGCCGTTTTCCCCATCACCAAGCCGTTTCCATTCACGGCATCGGGCGGCGCATGTCCCGACGCAGCTCAACAAAAGCAAGCCTTGCCCGCTCTATTCCTTCATCAGACTTTTTTCGTATGAATATAACCATCAAACGAATTTATGACCCGAAGGAAACCGGAGACGGCTACCGCGTGCTGGTGGACCGTCTCTGGCCCCGCGGGATTTCCAAGGAAAAGGCTTCCTGGGATGAATGGCTGAAAAATGTGGCTCCGTCCACGGCGCTCCGCCAGTGGTTTGCGCATGATCCGGCCAAATGGGACGCCTTCCGCCGGAAGTATGACGAGGAACTGGACGGGAACAAGGAGGCCGTTTCCCATCTGCTCCAGCTCGCGCGGAAGGGAAAGCTTACGCTGCTGTATTCCGCCAGGGAGAGGGACCACAATGAAGCCGCGGCCCTGAGGGATTATCTTATGCAGCGGTCTTCTTCATAAGCAGGCGCGCATTTTTGAACAAGCGCCGTTTACAGGCCCAAATGCTGTCACAGGGACCTATGATATGGCCGGATTTCTTCTCTCGTTCATGAACAGGCGAAGAAAATGGAAAGGAGGTGAAACAACATGGCAAGTAGTTCCCACATGGGTGGAAATCACAAAAGCGGTTCTTCCAAGAAGCGCTCCGAAACCACCACGAACAAAACCGGGCAGCGCGTCAAGCGCGATGCTTCAACCGGGCAGTTTATGAGCGATAAAGGCTCAAGCTCCAAGGAAAAACATTAATTCCCCGTGAGCTCTCTGCTTAATTCAGGTTCCGGACTTGGTCCGGAACCTTTTTTTATCCCTGTCCGCTCCGGAAAAAGCGGAAGAGCGCACCCCGTCAGCGCAGGTCCAATTCTTCAAACGCACGAAGGCCGAGGGCCCCGGGCTCCTTCCGGTCCCCGCGGACCACCACGGCAAAAGGTTCTTCCCTGCCCGGCGCGTAGTACGCCGCACGCAGGACCAGTTCATCCCCTTCCAAACGGGCGTAAACGCCCACGGGCGTGGAACAGCTCGCTCCCAGGCGCACCAGGAAGGCGCGTTCCGCCAGAGCGCAGGCGAAGGCTTCCGGATCGCTGATTCCAGCCAGCATTTCCATCGTCTCCCGGTCGGAAGAGCGGCATTCCATGCCCACGATGCCCTGCCCCACGGCGGGAATGAAGGCTTCCACCGGCAGGGGGCGCATGTAGAGCTTCCTCCCCTCCACGAGGGTTTCCGGCGCATACAGCCCCAGGCGTTCCAGTCCGGCCCTGGCCAGAATTACGGCGTCCCAGCCGGGATGCTCCGCCAGCTTCGCCAGGCGCGTGGGCACGTTGCCCCGCAGGTCTTCAAACCGGAGGCCGGAACCCCAGTACGTGCGCGCCATCAGGCGGCGGCGCACGCTTCCGGTAGCCAGCGTGCCGGAGCCGTTCCAGTCCGGCTCCCTCGTAATAAGCACGTCTTCTACGGCGGCGCGGGGCAGCACGGCGGCCAGCGTGAAACCGGGGGCCAGCTCGCTGGGCACGTCCTTGAGGCTGTGCACCGCCACGTCAATGCGGCCTTCCAGGAGGGCGGTTTCCAGTTCCTTGATGAAGATTCCCTTGTCCACGATGCCGGAAACGCGGGCCACGTCCGCCAGCGGCACGTCCGTGCGGCGGTCCCCGGTGGTATGGATGATTTCCCGGCGCACGTCCAGTTCCGGATAACGGAGGGAGAGGGCGGCCCGGACCATGTCCGCCTGGGCCAGCGCCAGGGCGCTCCCGCGGGTGCCGATGATAAGGGTGTTTTTACTGGTCATAAAGCGCGGAGTCCGGAAAGTATTTGGAGATGTTGTCCTGGATGATGGCTTCGCACCGGGAGACTTCCTGCTCCCGGCTGCGCTTGGCTTCATCCGCCAGCTGGGTGAGGGTGTCGATATCGTAGAGGTACACCTCGTCAATATCCGCCACGTCCGGAGAGATGTTGCGCGGCACGGAGATGTCAATCAGGAAGAGGGAGCGGTACTTGCGGGGCGCGCGCAGCGGCAGCAGCGTCTCCCGGGTGATGATGCAGTGGGGGGCGGCGGTGGCGGCCACCACCACGTCAATGTCCCTGAGGTAGTCCCCCCACACGTCGTACCGGATGGCCTGGCCGCCGATCATGCCCGCCAGTTCCACCGCCCGGTCAAAGGAACGGTTGGCTACATAGATGCCCTCCGCCCCGCGGGCGTGCAGGGCGCGGCCCGTGACGCGGCTCATCTCCCCGGCTCCCAGGATGAGGACGCGGGTGCCGGAAAGGTCGCCGAAGATTTGTTCCGCCAGCTCCACGGCCACGGACCCCACGGAGGTGGCTCCGGCGTGAATCTGGCTGTCCGTCCGCACCCTCTTGCCGATGGTGAAGGCTTTCTGGAAGGTCTTGTTGGCGCAGGCCGCGGTCACTCCGGCGTCCAGCGCCATCTGGTAGGCCGTCTTCACCTGCCCGAAGATTTCCGTTTCCCCCAGCACCATGGAGTCCAGCCCGCTCAGGACGCGGCACAGGTGCTCCAGGGCATCCGCCCCCAGATGGCTGTAAAAGTGGGAGGCCATGTCCACGTTCCCGCGGCCCGCTCCCAGGAAGTGGGACAGGATGTGTTCCTGCGCGCTTTCCGGCCTGTCAGACCAGTAGTAGATTTCCATGCGGTTGCAGGTGGAAAGCACTACGCACTGGTCCACGTCCGGCAGGGAGCGGATGCGCCGCCCCTCCTCCTGGAGCCTGTGGGACGGCACGGCAAAGCGCTCCCGTATTTCCACGGGAGCGGTCCGGTGATTCAAGCCTAAACAAACCATTCTCATCAGCTTACCAGGAAAATGCTCATGGATGCAATAAAGAGGGCCACACAGCAGTAGGCCAGGGCGCGCCCCGGCATGCCGCGGCGGTAGATGAACCACAGCAGAATGCTGTAGCCCAGCGTCAGCAGAATGACGATGGAGGTTTTGGCCCCGTTGATGGGGAGATGCCTCTGCCAGCCGAGCCATTCCCCGGCCAGAAGCAGGAGGAACGCCACCAGAACCAGACGCTTCATGCTGGCTTCCAGCGTGCGGATAGGGGGCAGAAGACGGCAGGTGCCGGGTATCTGCCGCCTTTTGAGGCATTCGTTCTGCATGCAGAACGCCACGCCCGCAGCGGCGGCCAGGCCTCCGGCTCCGTAGGACATCATGGCTACGCCCACGTGCGCCGTCACCCAGAAGTCATGCGTGCCCTGCACATCCGCGCCGTACAGGCCGATCAGCAGGGAAAGCGCCGTCAGCACGGCAATGGCCGGAGCGGTGAAGATGCCCAGCACGGACATGCGGTAGGCGCGCCCCAGAAGAAGGTAAAAGAGGTTGATGGTCCAGGAGAGGAAGAAGAGCACCTCCGACGCGCCGCGGATGGGGCACATCCCCGTCTGGTACGCCTTGACGCAAAGCGCCCCCGTCTGGAGCGCAAAGAGGCACGCCATCCAGAGGTGGGCGTATAAAAACCGGCGGCCGGAGGCCAGCAGGCGCCAGCCAAGCCCCGTAAAAGCCAGGGACAGGACGAGAGATGCAATGGCCCACCAGTTGTCGTTCATAAGTCCTGTACGGAAAGCAGCTCAGGAACGCAGGTCCCGTTCAATGACGGCATACGCCTGGTGGTTGTGGATGGATTCAAAGTTTTCCGCCTCCACCCGGTACCAGCTGAAAGCGGAGTGGCTCTGCGTTTTCAGCGCCACGTTGCGCACCAGGTCTTCCACAAAGACGGGGTTTTCATAAGCCTTTTCCGTCACCCATTTTTCATCAGGCCTTTTCAGCACGCTGTACAGGGAACAGCTGGCGCAGGATTCCACCAGGTCAATCAGGTCTTCAATCCAGACGGGCCGGGAGGCGAAGCGCACGGAGTAGGTGACCAGCCCGCGCTGGTTGTGGGCCCCATAGGCGCTCATGGCCTTGGAACAGGGGCAGAGCGTCGTCACCGGGACGACCACCGTCAGCTTGAAGTCCGCCAGCTTGTTATCCGCTTCCGCCTCCATCTCAAACCGGACCACGTAGTCCATGAGTCCTTCAATTCCGGTTACGGGGGCGTTTTTGGCGCGGAAGAACGGAAACTCCATTTCCACATGGGAGCGGCGCGCGGACAGGCGGCGGAGCAGTTCCCGGGGAATGGCCAGGGCCGTATGCACGTCCAGCAGGGGGCCGTGCTGGTGCAGGGCCTCCACAAAGCGGCTCATGTGCGTGCCCTTGAATTCCTCCGGCAGGTCCACCGCCAGGGAAACCGTCGCCACGGTGGACTGGATGCGGTTGAGCTTGTCCTGGATCTGGATGGGAAAGCGCAGCCCCTTGACGCCCACCCGGTCAATGGAGATATTGCGCGTATCCGTCTCGGACTGGGTATCTTTCAGTTCCTGCATGCGGAAGGAGGATGTTGGCTGGAAATAAAGCGGGAGTCTGCCCTGTTACCGGACAAACTCCCGCCTGCAAAGACAATTTCTACCGAAAGAGATTTCCTTGGGGCTTGTTACGGCAGAAGGTTGATGGAACGGGCCCGCTTGATTTCACGGGTCACCTTGCGGTGCATCTTGGCGGACAGCCCGGTCACGCGGCGGGGAAGAATCTTGCCGGTTTCAGAGGTGAACTTGGACAGGAAATCGGGGTTGAGCAGATCGACCTGATCCATCGGGATGTCGAGACGGCGGCGCGGCATCTGGCGATTGCACGTGCGGAAACGAATACGACGTTCTACAGTCTTGGGTTCAGTGGACATAGTAATAAAGATAATCGATGAGCTGGACCGCGGTTAACGCATTTCACGATGAAGCGTGCGGCGCTTCAGGAAAGGATTGTACTTAACCTTTTCCAGGCGGCCGGGGGTACGCAGGCTCTTCTTGTTGCGCGTGGTGACGTAGCGGGACGTAGGCTTTCCTTCGGCTTTAGCCTCGGTGCATTCGAGGATGATGATGTCTCTTGGCATGATGAAAATGTGTTACGGGGGAGGATTTATACACTATTCTTCGTCATCGTCAAGAGAAACAGATAAATCTACATCATTTTGTCCTCCCGCAAAGCCCAGGGCCACTCTGGGGCGGAACCGGGCGTTCTGCCCTTTTTCCTTTTCCCACTGGGCCTGGCATTCCACCGTGAGCCGCGCGAAGGGAATGGCCTCCAGCCGCAGGATGGGAATGACCTTGTATGACATTTCACAGATGCCGTACGTTCCGTTGTCAATGCGGGCGAGCGCCTGTTCAATCTCATACAGGCCGTCCTGTTCCTTGGAAAGCAGGCTGAGCGCAAAGTCGCGGTCATAGGCGTCGCTCCCGGCATCTGCCTGGTGTTCTCCGGAGCCGGAGGCTTCACTGCCTTCCGGATGGTTCCGGAGGGTGTCGCGGGCCACGCCGCTCATGTTGTCCAGGGCCCTGTCGCGCAGGTCCATCAGATGCTGGCGCTGCATCTGCACAAAGGGTTCCCATTCCGGATTGGCGGCCAGTTCAGCCTTGGCGGCGGCGATGGCTTCCGTCTGCTCATCCGTCAATTCATTCTTTGCGGCAGCGGGAGCCGGGGCGGCGGGGGAGGAAGCGATTTTTCTGGCCGGGGCCTTCCGGGCCGTTTTCGGTTCCGTCTTCTTTTCCACAGCAGCCGCGGGGGCAGCGGCCTTTTTGGCGGGCTTGGCGGCTTTTTCCGGTTCAGCGGCCTTTTTCCTGCAGCACTTTTTCCTGGCCGGAGCCTCCTGCTCTACAGCGGTCTTGCAGGCGGACTTCCCGCAGGTCTTTTTCTTGGGGGCCGGAGCTTCCTTGGCGACGGTCTTGCTATCGGTTTTCTTGGGAGTAGGCATAGGAGGTGTCTCTATGGGCTGAGGTTGACGATGTTTCACGAACAGCGGGCGAAACCGCCCAACTGACTAGACTATGAGACACTACAAGCGCTCAAATGTTCATTCAAGAAAATTCAGCTATGAAACAAGTCATTTTTCCCGCTGCCCCGCCTGCCTTTTTTTTAACGGAAGCATACTTCTTTTAACCTTTTCAATGCCCGGCAAAATTCTATATTGGTACCATATGACAGCTTCAACCATTCCCTCCATCGGCATTGACTTCGGGGGCACCTCCATCAAGCTGGGGGTCGTCAAAGGCACGGAAGTGATCGCGCACGCGCCTTCCATCGCCACCCAGGAATACGGCAATCCCGACCAACTGATTGAAGCCATCGCCCAGTTCGTGAACATGCTGCGGCTGAACCATCCGGAAGTGCAGGCCATCGGCATGGGGATGCCCGGCTTCGTCAATTTTTACCAGGGCACCGTTTATACGCTCACCAACGTGCCCGGCTGGAACAACGTTCCGGTAAGGGACATGCTCCAGGCCGCCTGCGGACTGCCCGTGTACGTGGAGAACGACGCCAACTGCATGGCCTACGCGGAGTGGAAGCTGGGAGCCGGAAAGGGGAAAAGGCACCTGGTCTGCCTGACCCTGGGCACCGGCGTGGGCAGCGGACTCATCGTGAACGGGGAGCTCCTGCGCGGGGCCACCTGCTCCGCCGGGGAACTGGGCCAGACCAGCATCGACTACCGGGGGCGGCTGGGCCATTACGGCAACCGCGGTTCCCTGGAGGATTACGTGGGCAACCGGGAAATAGCGGCGGACGCCCGCACCCTGTATGCCAGCCACGGCGTTGACAAGGCCATTGTGGACTGCAACCCCATCGCCCTGGAACGGGCCGCGCTGGCGGGGGATGAAGTAGCCGCGCAGGTCTGGCGCGACCTGGCCGTAAAGCTCTCCTGCGCGCTGATGAACTGCTGCTACCTCCTGAACCCGGAGGCCATCATCATCGGCGGCGGCGTGGCCAAGGCCAAGACCCTGCTCTTCCAGCCCCTTCAGGAGATCATGAAGACCCAGCTTGCCGCTCCGCTGGTGGAGCATCTTGAAATCCTCCCCGCCCAGTTCGGCACGGAGGCGGGTATCCTGGGGTCCGCCCATCTGGCGCTCAACACCCATTTCGGCGAAACGTTCCGGGCCTGATCTCGTGTCCACCTCCCAAATACTGAGGCTCACCCGCAAGCTGGAGCTGACAGCGGAACAGGAGCAGGATTTTCTGGACGCCATGCAGGCAGGGGACCGTTCCAGAAGCGCGCTGGTCATCACCCCGAAAGCTCCGGAAGGCTACCTGCCGCCCCTGCCGGCGGAGGAAACGCCGCGGGACTGGGGCCACCCTTCCATCCTGGCGCTCCCGGCGGGAGAAGCGGAGGCCAGACCCGGCTCCCTGCCGGACTACGAACGCGGCTATTACTATCCCCTGGACCTCTCTTCCGTCTGGGAGACGGCTCCGCTGGCGCATCTGCCGTTCCGGCCGGAACGCTGCCTGGACATGTGCGCGGCTCCCGGCGGGAAAAGCATTCTGGCCCAGACGCGGATCGCCCCGCGGGAGCACGTCTCCAACGAGGTGCACCCGAAGCGCCTGGGCATTCTGCGCCACAACCTGCTGCGCTGCGGCTTCACCGGCGTATATACCCAGCGTCTGCGCCCGGACCAGTGGGCGGAGCTGGCCCCGGGCTGCTTTGACCTCATTCTGGCGGACGCCCCGTGCAGCGGTCAATCCCTGCTGGCCAAGGGCATTCCCAACCCCGGCTGCTTCAACCCCTCCGTCACCGGGGGCAACGCCAAGCGGCAGCGGGGCATTCTGCTGGCGGCCCTCCAGTGCCTGGCGCCCGGAGGCTATCTGCTGTACACCACATGCACTTACGCCCCGGAGGAGAACGAACGGAACGTCCTGTACCTGCTGAAACGCTGTCCGGACCTGCGGACCGCAGCCGTGCCGGAGCTGGAGCCTTTCCGTTCCGCCCTGACGCAGGAGGCCTGCTACCGACTCATGCCTTTTCACGGCGCGGGCGCGGGCGGCTTCACCTGCCTGCTGCGCCGGGAGGGAGAGCATGCGCCCCAGCCTCCCCTGCCGGACGAATTGAAGGCCTGGCCCATCCATGCCATGAACCGACCAACACCATGAAGATAGGCGTTTTTTCCGACATGCACGACCGCACGGACCACCTGGAGCTTGCGATGCGCCAGATGCGCCTGCTGGACTGCGGACATTTCATGTTCCTGGGCGACTGCACCACCCCGGAGAGCTTCCAGCGCCTGATTGAACTGACGTGGGGCCTCCCTCTGGACGCCGTTCCGGGCAACAACGACTACGAGCTTGCCATTATGCGCCAACTGGCCGTCTGCTCCCCGGCGGCGCGCCTGCACCCGGAACACGTCCTGCTCACCAGGTACGGCATGAAGTTCTCCCTCTCCCACTATCCCAAATACGCCATGCAGGAAGCGCGCAGCGGCAGTGTGGACGCCGCCCTGTACGGCCACACCCACCAGGCCGTGCGGGAAATGTACCGCGGGTGCCTGCTGGCCAATCCGGGGGAACTCCAGGGCAGGACCGGCCGCATCGGCTTCGGCATTCTGGACACGGATTCCCGCATCATGAACCTGCATTCTCTGGATTTCAACGCATGATGAACATCCTGGACGTCTGCTGCGCCCTGATTGAACTGCCCTCCGCACAAGGAACCCTTCTCCTGGGAGCCAAAAAGAAAGCGGGGCAGTCCAACGGGCTTTTTTATGAATTCCCCGGCGGAAAGGTGGAACCCGGAGAGAACGCCCGGGACGCCATCATCCGGGAAATACGGGAAGAACTGGGATGCGCCGTCCATCCCGTCCGCATGCTCACCCCCGTCCGGCACCGGGAAAGGGAACGCATCATCCGCCTCATCCCCTTCCTGTGCCGTCTGGAGCCCTGCGCCCTGCCCCGGCCCCTGGAACACGAAAGCCTGGGCTTCTTCTCCGGCCGCATGCTGGAAAAACTGCCCTGGGCTCCCGCAGACCTCCCCGTTTTAAGGCAGTGGATGGAAGAAAACCGCTGACAAAACGGCAGCCCGTTCAGCTTCAACCACTCCGCGGAGGATTGCCTGCGCATGTCTGAAAAGATTCCAAAAACACCTTGGATCATTCCCCCTTCTGGGGTATATAAGGTGGTGGCTGCTGCACTCGTCATTACCTGGCAAAGTGGCCCGAACCGATATTACAACCTAATGGGGGCAGCCCCGACGCAGGGCTGACTATGTCCTATACCGGAAAAGTCAAAACAGCGGCGGAAGTCCCCGCTCTATTGAGGCACGGGAACGTGGCTCACAGCCAGAGACGGTGCAGCGGTGTCTTTCTCTTTCCCTTGCAGCCGGGAACCCCGCCGGGGCCTGTTTTCCCGATGGCCCCTCTTGAATCCGCACCGGAATCAAAGCATTCCGGCACGGCTGCTTTTATTGCTTTTCCCCGCACCTCTGCGCCCCACGGCATTTCCTGGCAGGAAGCGCACACGCGCTTAAAAGGAACGCATGCGCGCGTTCGCCACCATGGCCTTCAAATATTTCCGGGCCTTCCGCTCCCGCTCCTTCCGGGGCGGCCGGGAGGAACGGCAGAAGGAATGAAGCAGCCTGAACATCAGGTCAAATAAATCGTTCTTGTACATATGGTTGATTGGTTGTTTCCGGATCGTGCGATCCTTCATCTTGTATCCAGCAAGAAGCGTGCCAATTTTTACCCATGGATGAAACACGATGGTTATCAATTCATTCCTGGGACCATTCCGGAAACGGCCTTCCTCCATATTCTTACAAATCCATAAAAAAGGGACAGTCCATTACGATAATGTAATATTGTTAGTTTATAAATAACAACTGTTAACGAACAAAATAAACCCTTAGACATTTCCGGAAATCATGGTAGGATCACGCCCTGTTGCGAAAAAGTTTTTAACATCTGTGCAACTTTTTCATTATTGCGAAGTATATTATAGTCGTGAAGGGATTCATCAAACTCATCATCGTCATTGCCGTTCTCGGAGGCATCTGGTTCGCCTGGGAACAGTGGAAGGGGAACGAAGCGATCCAGGTGGACTACCAGACAGAGCCTCTTGAGAAGGGGGACCTGATGATCACCATTGACGCGACCGGCGTCACGGAACCTGATGAACTGGTGGACGTGGGCGCCCAGGTCAGCGGCATCATCATGGAGTTCGGCAAGGATCTGGACGGCAAGGTGGTGGATTATTCCAGCCCGGTGAAGGCGGGCCAGATGCTCGCGGAAATTGACAAGCTGCCCGTGCAGCTGGACGTTCAGCGTGCGGAAGCCTCCAAGGCGCAGGCCATCGCCGGAATCGCCCGCGCCAAGGCGGACATCCAGCAGGCCAAGGCCAAGCACCAGCAGGCCAGGCTGGACCGCGAACGCGCGGAAAAGCTGGGGCCAGGGGATGCCCTTTCCAAGTCCAGCTACGACCAGTACATTGCGGATGAAGAGACCGCACGCGCCAACGTGGCCGTGGCGGAAGCCTCCCTGCAGGAAGCGGAAGCTTCTCTGAAACAGGCGGAAGCCGCGCTTAAGAAGGAAATGCGCAACCTGGAATACACCACCATCCAGTCCCCGGTGGACGGCGTGGTGGTCAAGCGCCTGGTCAACATAGGCCAGACGGTGGTTTCCAGCATGAGCGCCTCCAGCCTGTTTTACATTGCCACAGACCTTTCCAAGCTGAAAATCTGGGCCGCCGTGAATGAGGCGGACATCGGCAGCATCCGCAAAGGGCAGGAAGTCCTGTTCACCGTGGACGCCTTCTCCGGCCGCAAATTCAAGGGAACAGTGGACAAGATACGTCTGGACGCCACTATGACCTCCAACGTGGTCACCTACATCGTGGACATTGACGTGCCCAACCCGGACAAGCTCCTCATCCCCTACCTGACGGCAAACGTCCAATTCGTGGTGGAGGACATCCGGGACGCCTTCCTCGTCTCCAACGCCGCGCTCCGCTTCCGTCCGGAAACGGAACTGGTCAGCGCCGAGCAGAAGGCGGCCTTTGAACGGATGCAGCCGGAACTGGCCGCTCCCGCCCAAAACGGCCAGAAGAAAAAAGCCGTGGTCTGGGAACTGCGGGACAATCTTCTTTACCCCCACCTGGTCACCAGGGGGGAAAGCAACGGCATGCTGACGGCCATCACGGGAGAAACGCTCCGGGAAGGCATGGAAATCGTCTCCACGGCGCAGATACTGAACCGCTCCGGCAACTCGGAGGACGGAGCTTCCGCCTCCGCCGGCGGGGAAAATCCGTTCGCGCCCAAGATGCCGCCGCGCCGCAAGCCGAGCACAGGCAACACGAAGGCTCCCTCCGCCTCCGGCAACGGCGGCCCGCCCCCGCCTCCCTGATCCGGGGAAACGCCTCCATCCACCCGCTCAACCATTCCTTTTTACCGCTTCAAGCACTACAACAACGTGATCCGCTTACGTGACATAACCAAGGTGTACCACCTGGGGGAAATAGACCTTCAAGTGCTCAAGGGCATCACCCTGGACATCAAGGAGGGGGAATTCGTCTCCCTCACGGGGGCTTCCGGTTCCGGAAAGTCCACTTTGATGAACATCCTGGGTTGCCTGGACCGCCCCACCTCCGGCCATTACTACATCGCCGGGGAAGACGTAGCCAAATTCAACGCCGCAGAGCGCGCCACGCTCCGGAACAAGCGCATCGGCTTCGTCTTCCAGAACTTCAACCTGCTCTCCCGCACCACCGCCCTGGAAAACGTGATGATGCCCGCCGTGTACGCCCACCCCACCCTCAGCATGAAGGCCATGCGTGAGCGTTCGGTGGAGCTGCTGAACCTGGTGGGCCTTTCCGACCGCATGGACCACACCCCGGCCCAGCTCTCCGGCGGCCAGCAGCAGCGCGTAGCCATCGCCCGCTCCCTCATCAACAACCCCAGCATCCTGCTGGCGGACGAACCCACGGGGAACCTGGACTCCACCACCTCCAAGGAAGTGCTGCACATGTTCAAGGACCTGAACCGCCGCCAGGGAATCACGGTCATCCTGGTGACGCACGACCCCAAAATAGCCGCCTTCACGGACCGGGCCATCAACATGGCGGACGGCCTCATCTGCGAAGGGATTTCCGACACGCTAAGCAAAGACGACGTATGAAATTCCTTCCCCTCCTTAAAACCTGCATCAAGGCCCTGGTGCGCAACCCCATGCGCGCGGCGCTCACCATTCTGGGCATCATCATCGGCATTGCAGCGGTGATCGCCATGGTGGAAATCGGCCAGGGGTCCACGCTCCAGATTAAAAACACCATCGCCTCCATGGGGGCGGATACGCTGAACATCCGCCCCGGCGCCATCTCCAAGAGCGGCGTCAATACCGGCGCAGGCGGCCGGGCCTCCCTGACCAACGCGGACTGCGAGGCCATCGCGAAGGACTGCCCCATGGTCCTGCGCGCCACGCCCGTAGTGCGCGCCAGCGGCCAGGTCATTTACGGCAACAAGAACTGGAGCCCGGAAACCGTGGAAGGCGGTTCCGTGGAATACCTGAAAATCAAGAGCTGGTATGACATGGACCGCGGCCAGCCCTTCTCCGAGGAAGACGTGGAGCAGGCCAGGCGCGTGTGCGTCATCGGCCAGACGGTAGCCAGGGAGCTCTTCGGGGATGAAGACCCGCTGGGCAAGGACATCCGCATCAAGAACGTCATGTTCAAGGTCATCGGCATCCTCCAGAAAAAGGGCGCCAACATGATGGGCCGCGACCAGGACGACTCCATCATCCTGCCCTGGACGAGCATCCGCTACCGCCTCCAGGGCCTGGGCGGCGGTTCCGCCTCCACTTCCTCCGGCAAATCCACCACCACCTTCAACCGGGCGGACAAATACACCGCCAATTCCGTGGATTACTACACGGAAACCACGGACCAGCCCTACACGGACGCCCCCCACCCGCGGCGCTTCAACAACATTGACTCCATCATGGCGCAGATTGCGGACCCGGAGCGCTCCTCCGAGGCGATCGACCAGATCACGGAAGTCATCCGCGCCAAGCACAACCTCAAGGACGGCCAGCTGGACGACTTCCGGGTATGGGACATGGCTGAAATGTCCCGCGCCATGAGCAGCACCACGGAGGTAATGACCAACCTGCTGATGATCGTGGCCATGATCTCCCTGGTCGTAGGCGGCGTGGGCATCATGAACATCATGCTCGTCTCCGTCACGGAGCGCACCAAGGAAATCGGCCTGCGCATGGCGGTGGGCGCCCGTCCGCAGGACATCATGCGCCAGTTCCTGCTGGAAGCGGTTCTGCTCTGCGTGGTGGGCGGCGCGCTGGGCATCGCGCTCGGCAAGGCCATCTCCATCATCGTCAGCCGCACCATGAACTGGGCCACCGCCTCCTCCCCGGAAGCCATGGCCCTGGCGGTGGGCGTCTCCGTGTTCATCGGCCTGGCCTTCGGATGGTATCCGTCCTGGAAGGCGTCCAAGATGGACCCCATCGACGCCCTGCGACACGAATAACACCTTACTTCTTCCTTTCCCATGTCATCCATGTTCAAACATCTCCCTCTCCTGGCCGCATGCTGCCTGAGCTCCTGCATGGTAGGCCCGGACTTCCGGCCGCCGGCCAACGACCTCCCCGCCGCCTGGGCGGAGAGCAGGCCCCCCCGCAGCTCTGACAAGGACCTGCGCTCCTGGTGGAACATCTTCGGGGACCCCCAGCTCAACCGCTTGGTCTCCGCCTCCCTCAACAACAATCCGGATATGAAGGTAGCCCTGCTCCGCATCCGGGAAGCCAGGGAAAGGCTCCGCGTCTCCCAGGCCTCCCTGCTGCCCTCCGCGGATGCCAGCGCCGGCTGGAGCCTGTCCCCGGACCGGGGCTTCCGCAGCTCCACCTCCCAGGACTTCACCCTGGGGGCGTCCACCTCCTGGGAGCTGGACCTCTTCGGCGGCAACCGGCGTTCCATTGAGGCCTACCGCGCCTCCCTCATGTCTACGGAAGCCTCCGCGGGCGCCGTGCGCACGGCCCTGCTGGCGGACGTCGCCACGGCCTACTTTGACTGGATCACCGCCTGCGAACAGCTCCGCATCGCCCGGGAACAGCTGGAAATCCAACGCAACACCCTCACCATTGCGGAAAAACGCTACAAATCGGAATTCGCCCCCCGCCTGGACGTGGAACAGGCCACCTCCACCGTCGCCTCCACGGAAAGCCGCATCCCGGCGCTGGAAGCACAGGTGGCCTCCGCCAAAAACCAGCTCTCTGTGCTGCTGGGCACGTACAACTCCCGCGTGGAGCTGACGCTCCCCAAAGCCTCCGTCTTTGAAAAAACGCCCGTCGTGCCGGTCGGCCTCCCCTCCGAACTCCTGCGGCGCAGGCCCGACGTCATCGCCGCTGAAGCGGACCTGCACGTGGCCGTAGCCAACGTAGGCGTAGCCGTGGCGGACCTGTACCCCCGCTTCAGCCTGACGGGATCCCTCTCCAGCCGCGGCGGAGACTTCGGCCAGCTCTTCCGGGAAAACAACAACGCGTGGTCCCTGGGCGGCAACCTGCTCCAGCCCCTGTTCCAGGGCGGAGCCCTGAGAGCCACGGTGCGCGCCCAGAAAGCCGCGGCGGAACAAGCCGCGGAAACCTACCGCAAGACGCTCATCACCGCCGTCTCCGAGGTGGAGGACGCCCTGATCGCCTACGGCAACTACACCTCCCAGATGCAATACCTGCACAAGGAAAACAACGCCAACAGAGAAGCCTTCCTTCTCTCCCGCACCCTGTACATCAACGGCCAGACGGACTTCCTGAACGTCATCACCGCGCAGCGCTCCTGGCTCAGCTCCGAGGAATCCTTGGTCACCATGAAGCAGAACATCCGCAAAGCCGTCGTGCAGCTCGCTCGCGCCCTGGGCGGCGGATGGTAAAACCTGCTCCATTAAGTAGGCAAGAATTTCCATTTCTGAAAAACGGGACTCTGATTGTTGAATAAATTGAGAATTGCCGATCTTTCGGGTCAGATTCTTGTTTTCGCATTCATTGATCCTGTAAAACTTTCCGGTTCCCGGTAAATTCAGCTACCAAATGAAATTATGATGAACCTCTTGGCCCATAGGTTTGAAGCTCCTTGCTTCTCCATTTCTACAGAAAATAAATCAAAAGGGGAAAATAATAAAATCATTTGATACGGATGCCTCATGCAACTGTAAACTGTACCTGGATTCTGTGAAATGAGAATGGAAGCAAGAATGTTCAGCAACAGGTAAAAAGAATACCGAAGCACATCAAAATCGGTTGAAGTCCGGCAACCAACAATCAGACAATCACTGTCCTTGTTATTAATTGATGAAATGCCAGGCAGAAGAGATTTGTCATCTCTTCTGCCTGTTTTTAGGAGTGTGATTACTATCTCAGGAAAAGACGGTAATATTTTTGACGTCTCCGGCGTGTTTACTTTGCTGGTTTTTGATTCATGGTAGTCGCAACTATTTCATAATTCTTAATTTAATACCATGAACAACACTTTCAACATCGGCGCCATGGACACCGTCTATCCCTTCATTCCCATGTACCCCAACGGGCAGCCCCAGGGCGACTTCCTGGTCAACGGCCTCTCCGCTCCTGTCCTTATCCCCAAACGAACTGCTTCCTCCCCCACCCGTCACGAATGGTTCGGGTACCTCAAGGTCATGGCTCCCGCCACCTGTTTTCTCCACCTCCACGCCCACTCTTCCATCTCCCTTTCCATTCCCGCCAAGGATATGGAACTCTCCACGGAGCCGGGCTCTTCCACGCCTCTCCGCCGCCAGATCCAGTTTGAACAGGGATACTACTGGTGCCATATCGTCCACCAACACCAGCCTGCCGCGGAGGACCAACAGGAGTTCTGCATTGCCCTGGTAAGCGACAAGGAAGGAGAGCCCGACCTGGACTATTACCTGCTGGCGGAAAACACGCCTGCCGGCAAGGAAGGAGAAACCGTCCTGACTCTGGTCAACCTGTACCAGGAGGTGGAAGAAGGAGATTCGTCGAGCAGTTCGGCAGGGGGAGGAGATTCGTTTGAGTTTGATCCCAAGCCCAGCAGCAGCTCGAGTTCTTCTTCCAGCAGTTCGAGCTCTTCCTCCTCCAACAGTTCGTCTTCCAGCTCCCTGCAGAGTTCTTCGGCTCCCGAGCCTCCGGATTCCTCCAGCAGCGCGCCGCCTTCTTCTTCCAGTTCGTCGTCTTCCAGCAGTTCGAGTTCTTCCTCGTCATCTTCTTCCAGCAGCTGGTCGTCTTCCAGTTTCCACAGCAGTTCCTTGCCGCCCCAGGAGCCGGATTCTTCCAGCAGCGCTCCGTCTTCCAGCTCCTCCTCGAGCAGTTCGAGTTCATCGTCTTCTTCCAGCTCGTCTTCCAGCAGCAGCTCTTCGTCATCAAGTTCTTCGAGCTCAAGCTCATCTTCCAGCAGCAGTTCAAGTTCCCTTTCCTCTTCTTCCAGCGAGCCGGACCAGGAAGAGGAACCCTGCCCCTGTGAATGTGAGTGCAATGAGGAAGGGGACGAACACTGTGTCCAGACACAGCCCACTCCGGGGGATCCCGAGGGAGAGCAGGATTGCCAGGGCAACGCCTGCATCAACCCTTCCTCCCCGGCAGGACCCACGCCTCCGGCTCCCGCCAAGTTCATCAGGACGGCACGCTCTGCCACCACTAATGCCCCGGCTTCCAGCGGCTTTTCCATGCGCTACAACCACCCCATGGCCTGGAGCGCTTCCTTCTCGGCTGACGAGCGCCGCGTCACCGTCAAGCGCCCCTCCGGAAGCCATCTCTATTTCAAAGCTAACGAGGGAAGCAGCGATGCTTCTCCCATCGGCTCTTCCAGGAAGGTCAACTACCGTGTGAGGCTTCTCAACGAAGATCTTACTCCCAACCTCCAGGGTACTCCCGCCTTCATGGACATGGTTCTTCCCGGCGGCATGGTCCTGCGCTTCTCGGCAGCCACCGGAGAGGTCGTGTCGGTCACCAGCTCTTCGGGCCATGTGATCTCTGCCGAGGAGTACTTCAGCAAGGTCCAGGTCACTTACCATCAAAACGGCTCCCTTGCCAGCGTTTATTCCCGCGCCCAGGGGTTGATGAGAAGCATTCCCGAAGGCGACAGGCTCACCCTGGAGTGGTATGCTCCCGGCAAGACCATCCCAGACGGGGAAGGCGGATTCACCGTTACCGGAGAGCCCTACAAAACGGCCGTCTATGAAACCTCGCTTGAAAACGGAGTCAAGGTCACCCATATCACCAACCGGCGCGCCGGTCAGGAGCCGCATTTCATCGAACGCCGCGAAGAAGGCAACAAGGTGACCATCGTCAAGGGGGAGGGAGAGGAGCGCATCGTTCGCACCATTGAACGCAACGCCCTGCCCGATTCCAAGTGGGAGCGCCTTGAAACTATTCAGGGCATCAACGAGGAAACACCCTCCTCCTGTACCCGGACAGTGAAGAAGTATACCGACGGCGGCTGGCTGACCATCAGCCGGACGGAGGGATACAAGACCTCTCTGGCCCAGACCACCCTCTATACCTACAACGACCAGTTCCGGGTGTCCCTGGAACTCAAACCCAATGGCGGCTATACGCGCTACGAGTACGATGACCAGGGCAAAACCGTGCTCTCCGCTGCTCCCTGGGCCGGAGGCGGGGAGAGAGGGACCCGAACCACTTACGCCGACCTGCGCTTCAATGACTTCAGACCCGCTACGGAAACTGAAGTAATCATTGCCGAGGATGGGACGGAAACGGCGCTTCTCAAACGCACTTACACCTATGAAGACAGCCCGCAGGTGAACCGCACCACGGTCACGGAAACCGCCCTGGGTTCCGACCAGGTTCATACGAGTGTAGAAGAGACTTATGGGGAAGGAGCCGAATATCCCTACGCCCGGGGCAGGCAAAAGATGAGCCAGAGTATTGACGGGGTGCAAACCGTTTATACTTACGAAGCCGCCGCGGAATACGGGGCTCTCCACAAGGTGACGGAGACTGTGCAGGCTAATGGAAGTATCGTTCCCGGACAAAGTACCCGGAACATAGAATACATTGCTGAAAACGGCGCCACCACCAGGAAAGAACAATACGTTCACACCGGAGAAGGCTGGTCGCTGATTGCCTCGGAGGACTATGAATATGATGACGAGCAGAGGCTCGTCAAGACGACGAGGGGCAACGGCAGAACCAGTACGACGGAATGGATGTGCTGTGGGCCGTTGAGGGAAACCGATGAAGACGGCATCACCACCAGCTATGGGTACAACTCGGCCAAGCAGCTGGTGGAAACCATCCGCTCGGCTACCGAGACTACGCCAGAAACGATTAATTCCTACAGCTATGATGCGGCGGGAAGGACGATTGCCACGCGCCGCGACATAGGGGCCATGACGACGATGCAAAGTACAGAGTACGATGATCTGGGACGGGTCGTTTCCTCCACGGACTTGCTGGGACGCATCACACGAACCGAGTACAGCCACGATCAGCTTACGACAACCGTCACCAACCCAGCAGGCGCTACGCTGGTCACCCAAAAGTACTATGATGGCGTTGTCCTGTTTCAGGGTGGCACGGGGCAGCGTGAGATGGAGACCCGGCTGGAACTGACCGAAGAAGGCATCCTGACCACGACCTTGTCCAGGGGAGTCGTGCTGTCGCGGAGGCTGGAAAACGGTTTTGGCCAAATCATCCGGCAGGAACAGCCCAATACCAAGGGAGGGATCATCGTTACTAGAAATAATTACAATGACAAAGGACTGCTTGTGCGTTCCCAGACAGAGGATCTTGCTCCCATGGTCACAGTCTACAATGAGCTGGGACAAGCCGTAAGACGAATTGTTCTATTGGACACTCTGCATCCGGAGGATACTTCAAAAAACAGGATATCGGAAACCTCATCCTGCTTCCGGGTTCGAGAAGACGGCGTCTACCAGGTGCAGACTTCCACGACCTATAATGCCGACGGCCTCCCCCTCATTCAAACCACGGAGAATATGGTTTCCGAACTCAGTCCTGTATTGGAAAGCAAGACCATTTCGACGGACGTCTACAGTCAGCAGAGCGTAAAATGGACGGAGTATACTGCTCCAACCAAGCGCACCCAGTTCAGCCGGATTCCAACTTCGGAGATCACAGCTGAATCAGTCATCGTAGATGGATTTACAACAAACCAGACTGATCACGCCGGAATCCGTTCCTCACAACAGTTCTGCTGTACCTCTACACGGATGATTCTGGAAAAAACCGATGGTCGCGGCAATGTCGCTACTACAGAAACTGACCTTGCCGGACGTACTGTCAAAGTCACCGATCCTGCAGGCAACGTGACCACCACCAGCTACTTGTCCTGCTGTGACGCCGTGGCTTGCATCACCGATGCTTTGGGAGGCACGACCTACTACTCCTATGATATCCGCGGCAGAAAGACGACCGAGTACGGCACCGCCGTCCAGCCGGCCTGTTTTTCCTATGACGAAGCCGACCGCATGGTGGCCCTGACTACCTTCCGTGCAAACGAAGGCGACATCACCACCGATCCTTCCGGCCGAACCGACGGAGACACCACCACCTGGCTCTACGATCCAGCCACCGATCTGGAACTGAAAAAAACCTATGCCGACGGCTCCTGCGTTCTCAGAACCTACGACCAGTTCAACCGTCCGGAAACCGTCACCAAGGCCAGAGGCATTGTCACGACGTACGCCTATGCTCCATTGACAGGAGAACTTGTCTCCGTCTCCCACAATGACGATACTCCGGGATGGGAGTTCTCCTACAACCACATCGGACAAATGACCTACGTCCGGGACGCCTCTGGATTAAGGGAATTTTCTTATGATGCCTATGGAAGAACGCAACAGGACACTTCCTTTGGAACCGTGGAAAGCTCTCTTCAGGAAGAATACGATGCCTTGGGACGTTCTGAAGGTTACCGCCTGATGCTTGGAACCCGTACCGTGCAGCACTCCCATCTTGACTATGACTCCAAAGGCGGCATGATTGGGATAAATCTGGAAGGCATCGCTTCTCCCTTTACCTGGGAGTACGATCCAACCAGCGGCTTCCTCAATTACCTCAACTACCCCAACGGCATGGTCCGCTGCAATACCTACCATCCCACACTGAACCTTGTAACCGCCATCGGTTACAAGAAAGGAGTAAATGGTGAATCAGCGGGCCGCCATGAATACGACTACGACGCTCTGATACGCCCTGTCCAACGCCGGGACTCCTGGGATGGAACCACTCCTGCAACCACCAGAAACTTCACCTGCAACAGCCGCAGCGAGCTGGTCGAAGACCGGATCAGCCAGGGAGGAAGCTTCAGCTACCAATACGACAACATCGGCAACCGCAAGACCGCTCGTGAACTGGAAGAGGAAGTTTCCTACGATGCCAACGACCTTAACCAGTACGTGGATATTGCCGGGGGAGAAGAACATTTTAAACCCGTCTACGACGCCGACGGCAACCAGGCCACGATCAGGACCTCAACGGGCATCTGGGAAGTATCCTACGACGCCAATGACCGCCCCATCGTCTTCACCAGCCAGGATGGCCGGACTGCCATCAACTGCGGCTACGACTACCGGGGACGGCGCTTTGAGAAGAAAGTTTTTGTCAATGGAGCAATCGCCAGTCATTCCTGGTTCCTGTACCGGGACTATCTGCAGGTAGCCCAACTGGATTTGAGGCATCCTGAACCTGTGCTTGTAAAGAGTTATTTGTGGGATCCGACGGAATCCATGGCCACACGCATCCTGATGATGACATGCTGGCAAGAGAACGGAATGAAAGTAAAAGGGCATCTCTACTTCATGCACGATGTCATGAAGAATGTTACTTCCATCTTTGATGGACAACACACGAGAAGAGCTCGCTACGAGTACGCGCCTTTTGGTAGCCTTCTCACCACAGAAGGAGACATGGCGCAGGAAAACAAGTTCCGCTTCTCCTGCGAGTTCTCGGACGACGAACTAGGGCTGGTTTACTACAACTACCGCCACCTCAATCCCGCAGACGGCAGGTGGACCAATCGCGATCCTATCGTCGAACAGGGTGGATGGAATTTGTATGGATTCCTTGATAATAGAGTAATAAACTGTATAGATATATTGGGAAAAAATTATTTATTGTAACATCTTTTCATAATGATGAAACACAATTAATAACATTTACTAAAGATAGAGAAAATATAGTAAAAGAATCAAGTAAAATAGAAAAAAATTTACAATTCTATAAAACTCATCTAACCACACAAATAAAAAAGAAAAGAATTTATTTTAATGGGGATATTTATGAAGGAGATGTTAACGCTTTAATAAATTATTTTAATGACGATTCAAAAACTTCTTTGAATAATCAAATATCTCCGGAGGAGGCTTTTAAAGCAGCAACAGAAGCTTCTCAACAGAATAAACCTGATGCATTACAATTTGCCGTAATGATTTCACACGGAAAGGGAGAAACAAGAGCTCCAATTTTTGCGGGACAAAATGGAGTAACAATACATCCCTTAATGGAAAAAATTCTAGCGAATAAAAATATTAAAACGATTGCTTGTTTTCATGAAACAGGACATATAAAATCCGTTTATATTTTGTCTCCACTTAGGAGAATATTCAGAGTAAAGACAGGGAATAAAGAATGTAATTTTATTCATTTTTTTACTTCTGATATTACAATTCTTAGAACATCAACGGGACACCATGAACTCAAAACATTAAATCCGAATATGATCAAAATGAATAAATCAAGAGAAGAGATTCTCGAAGAGTGGAAAAAGAAAGAAAAAAATGAAAAAGATATTTGCTAACTGTTTCCGTATTTTCATTTATTGCATACTTATGGGATTACTACCACTTCAGTCGCTCCATGCCAGTGTCGATTTATTCCATATGCCGTCTCCGAATAACAAGACGGTATTGGTGAAAATCAATCCGGAGGCAGTCAGTTGCATCTGCAGCTACCGGCAGTTAGTGGGATGGTGTGAAGAGGAACGGAGCTTTGACTTGGACTCCCAGCTTTGGGGATTGAGTTTTATACTTGGCTGCGGGGAGGAATGTATACAGGCCTACAACCGCAATACGATGCCTCCCCCTCTATTATGGATGATGTTGAGACAGCCTCTTTGCCGTGATTATTTATGGATGGTCACGAGAAATCAACTGCCGGTCGTACAAAAGGAATGGAAATACCTATCTATGTTCCCGGAATGGCCCTGCTCCCGCGGATGGCTTCCGGTTTTAATCATTCCATTCAACCAGGAACTCATTTTCCACAATGGCCGGCAACAGCCTGTAAGCCTGGGAAGCCGCCCTTATTTATGCGTGGTTGTCCAGGGAATCGCCCAGTTGGGCGAATACACCAAAAGGGACCAACATGGAAGGGACAAACGGTACGGCATTTTTTCAACCGTCAACTGGACATTGATGTACGACGTTGAAAACCATTGTTATGCCAATGAATCTCCAGGTACCGTTCAAGTATTTCACTTTAAACCTAAAAGCCATCCCCTGACCACGAAACAGGCTCCCCATATACTTCATTACCATTGTCCCACAATCCCTCCCTTTGATCTTCCGGAAAACATGCCAACACCGGATGAAGTAAAATTTAAATGAATTTTACCTGGAGCACGCCTTCTCTTCCTGGCGGAAGCCGCCTTGCGCTTCAGAGAGAATATAACGATCGTCAAGAGGTCAGTTCTTCAGGGGCGCCGTTTATCAGCATTCCGCGCGCCATCTGGCCTGCTCCGTCTTGTAGAGCTTGCACGTGACGGCGTCCGCCAGAACTTCTAGACTGGCCTCAATGATGCTGTAGGAAACGCCCACCGTGGTCCAAGAAGCGACGCCGTCCGAAGATTCAATGAGAACGCGGACATTGGAGCCGGTGCCGTTTTCTTCCGCCGCGTCCGGAATGTTCGTCCGGGTGGGAGAGAGCACGCGCACCTTGTAGTCGATCAGGTACATTTGCTCCAGTTCCGGGCACTAGCGCGTCAGGGAGCGGCAGAAAGATAGCCGAGTACGGCACCGCCATTCAGCCCGCATGCTTCGCCTACGATGAAGCCGACCATATGGTTACCTTGACTACCTTCAGGGCAGATGAGGGAGACATTACCTCTGATCCTTCCAACCCAACCGACGGAGATACCACCACGGGGCTCTATGACGAAGCCACGGGATTGAAAGTGAAAAAGACCTATGCCGACGGCTCCTCCACAATCAAGACTTACGATAAATTTAACCGTCTGGAGACGCTGACCAAAGCCAGAGGAATCGTCACTACCTACGCCTATGCTCCTCTCACCGGAGAACTTGTCTCCGTCTCCCACAGTGACGATACGCCAGGATGGAAGTTCACCTACAACCACATCGGACAAATGACCTACGTCCGGGACGCCTCCGGCATCAGGGAATGCTCCTACGATGTTTACGGCAACATGATTCAGGACACTTCCTTTGGAACCGTGGAAAGCTCTCTTCAGGAAGAATACGATCCCTTTGGCCGTTCGGCCGGCTGCCGCCTGATGCTTGGAACCCGTACCGTGCAGCACTCCTATCTTGACTACGACTCCAAAGGTGACATCATCGGGATGAATCTGGAAGGTTTGGCATCTTCCTTTACCTGGGAATACGATCCAACCAGCGGCTTCCTCAACCATCTCACCTACCCCAACGGCATGGTCCGCTGCAATACCTACCATCCCAGGCTCAACCTCGTAACCGCCATCGGTTACAGGAAGGGAGCAAATGGTGAATCAGCGGGCCGCCATGAGTACGATTATGACGCCCTGGGGCGTCCCATCCAGCGCCGGGACTCCTGGGATGTCGCCACACCTGCAACCACCAGAAACTTCACCCACAACAGCCGCAGCGAGCTGGTCGAAGACCGGATCAGCCGGGGAAGAAGCTTTATCTATTCCTACGACAACATCGGCAACCGCAAAACAGTCCGGGAACTGGAAGAGGAAGTATCCTACGATGCCAACTGTCTTAACCAGTACGCGGAGATTGCCGGGAGAGAAGAACATTTTACCCCCGTCTACGACGCCGACGGCAACCAGACCCGCATCAGGACCTCGACAGGTATCTGGGAAATCAGTTACGACGCCAACGACCGCCCCATCGTCTTCACCAGCCAGGATGGCAGAACAACCATCACCTGCGGCTACGACTACCGAGGAAGGCGCTTCGAGAAGAAGGCCACCGTCAATGGGGCAGTATCCAGCCATTGCTGGTTCCTGTACCGGGACTATTTGCAGGTAGCCGAGCTGGATTTGACGCATCCCGAACCTTTGCTGGTAAAGAGCTACCTGTGGGACCCGACGGAACCCATGGCAACGCGCATCCTGATGATGACATGCTGGCAGGAGAACGGAATGAAAGTAAAAGAGCATCTCTACTTCATGTACGATGCCTTGAAGAATGTCACTTCCATCTTCGACGGTCAGCAGAAACAACAAGCCCGCTACGAGTATGCTCCCTTCGGAAGTCCTATCACGGAAGAAGGGGATATGGCCCGGGAGAACAAGTTCAGGTTTTCCTGCGAGTTCTCGGATGACGAACTGGGACTTGTCTACTATAATTATCGGCACCTCAATCCAGCAGACGGCAGGTGGATTAACAGAGATCCCATTCAGGAACAGAGTGAGTGGAATTTGTATGGGTTTGTAAAAAACGTGCCCTCATATTTCATAGACCTTTTAGGTAATAGCCCTTATCAAGGATGGGCATTAAATGGATTACAATTACACCCAAGTGCTTATGAAACAGTAGAATATGAGATTAGTATAACCTACCATGCCTTATGTCAAAATGCTACTTGGTGGGATAGAAGAATTAACGATCTATTAGCAAACAAAACAACAAAATCGCCATCTGATTTTAATCCTAACTCTGAATGTCTGTCATGTCAATGTATTAAAAAATTGACTGTTATTATGCATGGGAGTTCTAGTGGTTCTTATCCTAGAGTTTTTGCTTATTGGGGTGATAGAAGACTCCAAGAAAGTAAAAAATCAACTTTAATATCTAATATGTTTAAAAATATTAAATTTTGCTCAGAATGTACTCTCGAATTGAGAAGTTGCCATCTGGGAGAATCTCCTATTCTAAAAGCACGTTTAGAAGCTAATACAAAATGTAAAGTTCTTCTTTACACAGGAAAAGTTAATGCATTTTTTCCATTTTAATTTTTATGAAAAAAATAATAAAATACGTATCCCTCATTATCTTATCTATTTTTACAATATATATCATTAATTTTATCTATATTTTTTTTCATATAAAGCATGGATTGAATAATTTAGAAAGCGAAACATATATTAAAAATCTGGAAATCATTTCATATAAACCAAGCAATGGAATTGATGATAATTTTTATATTTATGAAAAGGAAAGCCTCATTCCAACATTTATTCCGCAAGATATTATCCTCATCAAAAGAAAAGGTGATAAGGTCCAAATATGGTATGGGGGGCGTTTGTCCAAATTCCCCGAATGGTTTCAAATAAATATTGATGCAGCATATGAAGAGAAAAAATGTCATCCATCCACGGACATTAGTTCATATATAGAAAACACATTGTCCCGAGAGGGATTTCTTAAATTAAATTAAAACAATGAATTTTCATATTTATTAAGGGAACTAGCTTAAGCTACTTGATGCTAAGAAAAACCATTGGGAACCTAAAATTATCGACAGTGATAATTACCCCATGCCCCCCTTGCCATGAATCCGATCAAATTCCTCCTTATTCCCGTGGCCTTGTTTTTATGGCTGGGATGTTTCATTGTGGCCGAAGATACCGCACTACCTGATAAGTGGACAACCTTTGGTGAAGGCGAAGAACGGGAACGTTTTTCTAACTGCTTTGTCATTAGTTACCCAGACAGCTTTATCATTGATCCTGCCAGTGGAATTTCGTTTAGTCCCACTATAGGGAGAGATGCTCCTATTCCGGAAGAAAACTTGCATACCCTTATATTACACAATGAAAAAAAATCATTAGAAGTCAGGGCTTCAACCTACGGGTTTTTAACTAAGGAGTTTTATGTCCCGCGTGGTTTTGAGTCTCCAAGGGAAGTCATACTGACTGACTTTTTCAGGAATGCATTGACTACCAAAATTATCAGAACACAGTATTACGATTTGTTCTACAGTGAAACAGACAAGGAAGTATTCGCACTTTACCTGAATCGAATTAAAGGCTGGAATGCAAATTACCAAACACTTCTGTTTTTGTTTAAAAATGGTACCACATTTAAAGATCATGCGAAAATGGTGGAGAAAATTATGAAAAAATTTGTTCCAAGTTTCGCACGTCAAGATTAGTTCGTATGATATCGAAAAGTCATTTGCCCTTATAAATAGAAAAGAGAAGAGCAAAAGTGTGCCTTACGTTATTCGGATTTCCTAACTATCATTTTGCCTTTTAAATAATAATGTAATATATAGCACCGAAAGTGGATTTTAATTTAATTGTTTTCTATAATTTTTAATTGATCAATTAACATATAATATACGCCAATTTCGATAATTCCAGAAGAAATATCCTAATATAGAAGAATATTATATTAAGCATAAATTATTTCTAGAGACATATTTTGAATAAAGCTCCCTGAAATTTAAATCTTTGAATCATTGATTTAAAAAATAGATTGTTCTCTTTCTCTAATCTATGCCTGCATCAATGGCAAAGGGAATACATCAATGATGATTTATATGATTCAATTGTTCCACATAAAAACCTGTTGACTTTTCCATTACCAGAATGAGAGAATTCTCCCAGTACAGAGACATTAGAAACGGAATGAGACTTCAAGTCTCCCAGGCCACAAGCTGTGAGAGGTGTATTATTCCTGATTTCTCTCTTTTTCTTTTACGTCCAGAGCCTCAAAGCGGGCCAGAACCCAGCAAAGATCGGAAAGGCGGTTCAGGAAGAGGGCCGTGTTCACGTTGCTCAAGGCATTGTCCAGCCTCAGTGCCACTACCCGGCGTTCCGCGCGGCGGCAGACGGACCGGGCCAGGTCCAGATAGGCGGAACCCAGTGACCCCTCCTTGCCGGGGCGCGCCCACCCCTTGAAGCGGATGTCGCATTCCTTCTCCAGCAGATGGGCCTGTTCCTCCAGCCATGCTACGTCCTCCGCCGTAATGCGGGCATAACCCTTGGCGTCATACTTGGGCAAATCCTCCTCCAGCGTAGCCAGTTCCCCCATGGCCCCCACCAGGCGCGCCTGAACGCCGTCCAGCATTTCCACCGTCCGGGGGCTTACTCCGGAATGGCGCACTACGCCAATCAGGGAATTCAATTCATCCACCGTTCCGTAAGCTTCAATGCGCGGGGCCGTCTTGGGGCTCCGTTTGCCGAACATCAGGTCCGTTTCTCCGCTGTCTCCACGCTTGGTGATCACGCTCATACCCTGTACCCTACCATGCCTGCGCGGCCCTGCACGCAAAAAAGAAGGCATCCCACCTCGCCAACGGCGCAAATTCGATGTTCCGGACAGCCGTCCATCCGCTGGCCCTGTTCCCAGTACCCAATCACCCGGGGATTTTGTCCATTGTGGTTAAAATATCTTGTGCCATTCCTTTCCAGGGCAGGAACTGCGCCATGACACGTCAACCGTTTGAAACTTTTTCCGATGGCTGTACAACCCCTGCATGACCCGGACCAGAGATGAATTGGCAGCGGAAACCGCACCGCCCGTCAAAGTGCCTCTCTGGACGCGGGGCTACGTCCTGGCCTGCTGCGCCAACCTGATGATGGGGCTGGCCTTCTTCGAACTGGTGCCCGTTCTCCCGCTGTACCTGACGGGGCAGTTGCAGGTTTCCTCCGGCTGGCTGGGCTGGATCATGTCCATTTACGTGCTGGCCGCCATCATTTCCCGCCCCTGGTTCGCGCACCGGGTGGATACCGGGGACCGCAAGAAGATTTACATCACGGTTTATATCCTGCTGGCCCTGTCCTTTTCAGGGTATGCCGTGGCCGCCACCGCCCTGGCGTTTTTCCTGACGCGCTTCGTGCAGGGCTTGATCTGGGGCGGCATGACCACCTCCGGTCCGACGATGGCCGTGGATATCATCCCCCCTTCCCGCCGCGGGGAGGGCCTGGGCTTTTTCGGCATGACGATGACGCTGGGCATGTGCCTGGGACCCGTCATCGGCCTCCAGGTATACCAGCAGTACGGTTTTTACGTGATTACGTGGAGCTCCCTGGTCCTGTGCCTGGCTGGGGCGGGCATCGCCTCCCTCATCCGCGCCCCCAGGCGCCCCGTTCAGGAGTCCGTGCATGAAACGCCCAAAAAGGTGCTGGACCGCCTGGTGCTGCGCGTGGGCATTCCACTGGCGGTGAATGTGATGATCGCCTCTTTCTCCTACGGCGTTGTGGCCGTGTATTCCGCCCTGTACGGGAAAATGTACGGTTTCAAGTATGCCGGGCTGTTTTATGCGCTGATGGGGCTGGGCATGCTGGTCTCCCGGTTCATGGTGGGCCGGCAGATCGACCGCGGGCGCGTGGCGGAACTTTCCGTCATCTCGCTGGGCATCCTGACTGTCAGCTTCGGCGCGCTGGCGTTTGCGCCGCTGGAATGGGTCTATTATACCTCCGCCATCCTCATCGGCTTCGGCTTCGGCATCTTCATCCCCACCTTCCAGACCATGAAGCTGAACATGGCGGACCGCGGCCACCGGGGCGCCGTCAATTCCACGTTTTTCACGGCTTTTGACATCGGGGTGGGCACGGGCATGTTTTTCGGGGGCAAGATTTACGCTTACCTGAACCTGAACTGGGCCTTCGGCGCAGGCGCGCTACTGAATCTGCTGGCGATCGTGTACTTCTACCGCATTTCCCTGGACCACTACCGGAAGAACAAGCTTGGCGTGGATTCGGATTGATTTCTCTTCTGCTATTCCCGTTCCGGAGCGGAAAAAACGTCAATCACGCGCCGGGCGGAAGGCCTCACGCGCAGCAGGCGGGGATTCCAGGCCAGGGAAATACTGCGGGACAGCCTGTCCAGCGCAGGATGGGTGACCTTGACGAATCCCCCGCCCAGCTCCGCCTCCGCCATGCAGGGGAGAACCGCCATGAACGCCCCGCTTTTCAGCATGCGCGCCGCAAAGGGAAAGGACTGCGTTTCACACTGCACCCGCAGCCTGATGCCGAATTCCGCGCAATTCCGTTTCAGCGAGGCATGGAAGCCGGAACCGCTCCCCAGCGTAGCCAGGGGGAACATGCCCAGCAGGCGTGAAAAATCCTCCTCCCTTCCCCGCACCTTTTTTCCGGCCAGGGCCGCGGGCACGTACAGCGCATAATCCATGGAGCAGATGGCCCGGCTTTCCAGCCCTTCCGCCGCCAGCGCGCTGGTGCGCACGATGCCGAAGTCCACATCCATGTTCTGAAGCTTGAGGGGAATTTCACTGTTGCGGATGTTCTCCAGTGCAAAGAGCCACGGCAGGCCGCGCTGCTGGATGTCCGCAAGCACGGGAGCAACCACCCACGCGTGGAGGCTGTCTCCGGCGCCGATGGTGAACCGGTAGGGCAGGTTCCGGCTCCGGCTTTTGAAATCGTCCAGCAGGCACAGGCTTTCGCTGGCCAGGCGCACCAGTTCCCATCCGGACCTGGTAAGCGCCAGCACTTTCCCGCGGCGGGCCGCCAGCTCCACGCCGAAGAATTCCTCCAGTTCCTTGATCTGGCGGGAATACAGGCTTTGCCGTGCGCTGTCCCCGCGCGCGGCGGCGGCAATGCTCCCCGCCTTGGCCACTTCTATCAGGGTTTTCAGGCGGTCCAGGGACAGCCCCCGTTCTGCGAAAAGGTGCTCAAACATAACTTTAAAGTCATATTATATGAATACTTGCATAATGCAAGAGTCAGTAAATGCGCTATGGTAACGGAGTCACAGGGCGCAGCGCCGCTTTCCGCGGCCCCCGCCCTTCAACCAAAAGAAAATAAAACCATGATCACCATCGACGGAAAATACACGGAAGCCCGCGTGTTCACGGATGAACTGGAAGACCTGGCCCGCACCCAGATCAGGGACGTCTGCAACCACCCCGCCTTTGAAGGAAGCCGGGTGCGCATCATGCCGGACGTGCATGCCGGAGCCGGCTGCGTCATCGGCTTCACCGCTGAACTGAAAACGGACAAGGTGATTCCCAACCTGATCGGCGTGGACATCGGCTGCGGAGTGCTTACGGCCAGGCTGGCCGGTCTGCCGGATTTCTCCCGGTTTGACGAACGCCTGCGCGAACGCGTCCCGTTCGGCTGGAACACCCGTTCCGCCGTCCACCAGGCCCTGCTGGATGATCCGGAACTGGATGATGAAATCTCCCGCATCTGCGTGGATGTGCTGAGAACGGAGAAAGACAGGCACCGCCGTTCCGTGGGGTCCCTGGGCGGCGGCAACCACTTCATTGAAATAGCACAGGGAACGGAAGACGCCTTTCTGTGCATCCACTCCGGTTCCCGCAACTTCGGCTTGAAGATTGCGGAGCGCTACCAGAAGATCGCCGTGGCCACTTGCCCGGACGCCTATCTCAAGGAACGCAAGAAAGGCCTTTGCTACCTGCAGGGAGAAGATACGCTGAACTACATGCGGGACATGAAGGTGGCCCAGCGCTTCGCCGCCCTGAACCGCCGCGTGATGCTGCATGAGCTACTGGACGATGCCGCGGACCTGGAAATCTTCGACACCGTGCACAACTACATTGCGGAAGACAACGTCATCCGCAAGGGGGCCGTCCGGGCCGGACTTGGAGAAAAGCTCATCGTTCCCCTGAACATGCGGGACGGCTCCGTCATCTGCATTGGCAGGGGGAACGAGGAATTCAATTCCTCCTCCCCGCACGGCGCAGGCCGCAGCATGTCCCGCAAAAAGGCCAAAGCCAACCTTTCCCTGGAGGAATTCGAAGCTTCCATGCAGGGCATTTTCTCCACCTGCGTCTCCCGCGCTACGCTGGATGAAGCGCCGATGGCCTACAAGGATGGAGAAAGCGTGCTGGGCAACATCCATGAAACGGCGGAAATCGTGGAACGCATCAGGCCCGTGTACAACTTCAAGGCGCCCGAATAACAGGACGCCCCAACGCCCGGCCCCTTCCGGAAAAGATTTTCCGGAAGGGACTTTCGCTAATCTCCGGAACCAGGTCAGGAGCGCGTGGCGGAATAAATCAGCTTATAGGGTTCCGCAGTCTGAATCGGAATGGCGTACACCTTGGAGGTATCATTCCATTCCACGCCGGAAACATCAAACTTCTGGCGGTCATAATAACCCACCACCTTTCCGTTGGTCACTACGCAGAAAGCGGCCGCATTCTCCCCATTCCGCACAATAATCATGCTGTCCTTTTTGGAGGCGCTCACGGACGGGCTGAGCTTCGCGTTCTGCTTGTATTTGGTCCAATACCCGTTGAGCTGGGAACCATGCAGGTTCTGTCCCCACAAATCGACCGTTTTCCCATGCTGGTGCAGGAAAGCGATGCGGAATTTCGGCTTGGGGTACCGCCTGGCGGCGATCCGGGCCTTGGAGGCGCGGGCCATTTCCTCCGTCATCTTGAAGCTGTAATCCCCATACTGGTTCCCTTTGTGGTCAATCGGGACGAACCAATTGAAAATTTCAAAGTCATCAGTAAAGTCCGTCCTGCTGACATTGCAGATGCGTTCATACAGGGCCAGATGAGCCTCGGAAACCTCATACGCCTGCCTGGAAAGCGGCTTGCGGCGCAATGATTCAAACAGCGCAGGATAAAATTCCGGGTTGATGCCCAGCTTATGGAAATACAGGTAGAAGGAATATTGGGCAAAACCCCACTTGGCCCAGCCGTTCAGATCATGGAACGGCAGGCCCTTTACCGCCTCTGACAGCAGGTACTTGCACGGGTTTTCCATGTCGGAGGCCAGTTCATTGCCGTTAATGGGGTTGGTCACCTGGTCCAGGATCAACTGGGCGAAGAAGTTATTGGAGCTTTCAGACATGCTGCGCCAGTTGAACGGATGCTGGTAGCAGTGGCCGACTTCATGCCCGAATCCCCAGAGGCGGTTCCCCTGAAGAACGCCGGGGGCGAGCACTTCATTTTTCAGCGTATTTCCCTGATCCCCGACGCTGTAGCCGCAGTAATACCAGGTGGCGAACATATGGGCTCCGCCTTCTACGGAAACTCCAAGCTGCCGGTTGTTATGCGGCTGGGGATATTTGTCAAAGCCCATGATTTTCCACATGGCCCTGACGCTCTCATCCCACACCCTGACGGATTTCGTGATGGAATCCGGGCTGTAAGCCTTCAGATATTCCGTGTGAAGGATCATCATGGAATACCGCCCCACGATGTCGAACATGCTGTGGGGGGCCTTGCCGATCATCCGCTTCCAGTCCTTGTCCGTGTGCCTCGTCACGTCAAAATATCCGTTCACCGTCCCGCTGCCCACGGGGATGTGCACCTTCACAGGCTTCTTGGGCGTGCTGATATCGGTGTGGTACATCACATAAAGCAATCCCGAACGGTTGATTTTGATTTTGTTTACTCCTTCATTCAGGGGATAGGTGGAAGATTCGATTCCCGCCGGGGAAACGGAAGCCAGCGCAATATCCTCTCCATGGGTGGGACCCACGAATACAAGGATTTCATCTCCTTTCTCCGCAGCAATTCCGGTGGGATTGTCAAATTTGTTCAGGGCGTTGATATTTCTCACCTTGGCGGCAAACTCCGGATGGCTGTAAGCCTTGTAGGACGCAATGCGGAATTCCTTGTCTTCATAGGCGCCGGATTTCACTTTCCGCGCAATGAGCTGCAAAAACTCCGGCAGCGCCTTGAGGTCTGCCAGAGTGCACCTGGGATTGATGGAGGAACAGCTCGTGTCTCTGAACACTTTCAGCAATTGCCGGTTGAGCGTGGATTCCGCCTTTTTGTAAAAACTGATCTCCCGTACGGTAAACGCCGGGGAAGCTCCTTCAGGGTAATCAACCTCCACTTTGATTTTCTGAACTTTCTGAAGAGGGTTTTTAAACCTGATCATTTTGGAGCCGCCTATATCAAACTTTCCAAGGTTCTTCCACGACGAGCCGGACATGGCGGACACGGAAACTTCACTGAAATTGGCTCCGGAAAAGGTGATGTAATGAATGGTGTCCGGCACTTCAAATACAAATTCCCCCTCCACATGCCGCGCTCCGGGAACATGCCAGTTGGCGGATTCCAGAGAACCGTCCACAGCCTGCTTTACGGAATGGCCTCCTGAGTAGGGGGACTGAAGGGAAGAAGCCTCCCTTACTTGAAGCGGGATGTCCTCCGGAACGTCCAGTGAAGGATATTTTTCCGCAAGGGACAAATTCGCGGCAAACATTAAAAAAATGAAAAATAAAAAAAACGGAGATAAAATCAGCTCTCTTTTCATAAATAGTACTGGGCCCTGATGATACTATACATGATTTCCAGCGTGCGTTTTTCATGTTATCCCTGTGATGGCGCAAAATCCCCTGATGCAAGGACGGGATTTTTCCTCTGCTCCACGGTCCAATTCTTTCATGGACCCCCACGGAACATTATGCCATGTTATCCTTCATGAACGGAAGACGGTCCCGTCATCAATCAGGAAACAAGCCGGGCAAATGGATTGCCGTCCTGGCCGTTCCCCTCTTTCTCCTGGGCACGGGACTGTTCTCCTTTTTGTGGAACGTTCCGCTGAATACGCTGAGAGCCGCTCATTCCGCCACAGCGCCTCCCGCAATTCTTATCAGGAAAGCTTCTTCCCCGGAAAATCATCCCATGGCCCTGGACTCCTCCTTCCTGGCCGGCATCCAGCCCTTCCTGGAACATTATGCGGGGTCCGTCAGCAATGCCGGGCGCCTTGACTTCACCACCCATGACCCGCAGGAAGTGGAAATACGGATGGACGGGCTCTCCATCGGCCTGAGCCCTTCCCTGGCGGTTTTCAATTTCCACACCAGGTACGGGTTCAGCATGCAGACGAGCAGAAAACCGGACGCTGCCGACCGGGCGGTTTACCAGTGGCTGAAAAACATGATGCAACCGGAAGAGCCGGAGGAATCGGGGGGACGTTGACACAGGCATCGAACGGAACAGGCTCGGCGTTGTCTAATCCTTCATCTTCCCGGAAAAGCTGTGGAACGGCAGGTTCTTCAGCCAAGGGAGCAACTGCACCCGCACCGGAAGACGACCCCATACAGCGTTTATGAAACGTATTTACCACGGACCATGGACCCTGGCCGGACTGGCATGCGCCATTCTGGCCGCAGTAGCCATGCTTTCCCTGTTCTCCTGCGGAGAAAACGGACAGGCAGGCAACAAAAACAGACATCATATGGACAACAAGGATTTAAAAACGATTTATCTGGCAGGAGGCTGTTTCTGGGGAGTGGAAAAGTACTTCTCCCTGATTCACGGAGTCAAGGAAACGGAAGTGGGGTATGCCAACGGTTCCACTGCCTCCCCCACGTATGAGGAAGTCTGCAGCGGACGCACGGGCCACGCGGAAACGGTAAAAGTGGTATTTGATCCGGAAGAACTCAGCCTCCCGTTCCTGCTGGAACAATACTATTCCATCATTGATCCCGTTTCCGTCAACAAGCAGGGAAACGACAGGGGAGTTCAATACCGCACGGGCATTTATTATACGGATGAGAAGGACAAGCCGATTATAGAAGCCTCCCTGAAACGGCTCCAGCAGCACTTCAAGCAGCCCGTGGCGATTGAAGTTCAACCCCTGCGTCAATTTTCACGGGCGGAAAAATACCACCAGCGCTATCTGGACAACAACCCCGGCGGCTACTGCCATATTCCGCCCGGCAAGTTCCAGGAGGCGGCCCAGGCCAGGGAAGCCGCTCCCGTCTACCGGAAAAAACCGGATGACGAGCTGCGCCGCAGCCTGACGCCCGAGCAATTTGCAGTTACGCGGAACAATGCGACGGAACCTCCCTTCCGCAACGAATATTTCAATAACGACAAGCCCGGCATTTATGTGGACGTTACGACGGGGGAACCCCTGTTTCTTTCCACGGACAAGTTTGATTCCGGCTGCGGCTGGCCCAGCTTCTCCCGGCCCATCAAGGAAGAACTGATTCAGGAAAAACAGGATCTTTCCCACGGCATGCGCCGTACGGAAGTCCGCAGCAAAACGGGGGACGCCCATCTGGGGCACGTCTTCACGGACGGCCCGAAGGACCGCGGCGGCCTGCGCTACTGCATCAACAGCGCTTCCCTGAAATTCATTCCTGAACAGGATATGGAAGCGCAGGGGTATGGAAAATACCTGCCCCAGCTTCGCCGGGAGGCAGCGGACAGAAAATCCGGGGAAAAGTAGCTTATGGAAAAAACGGAAGGTGAACCTCACCTATCCATCAATCCGTTAAAAATCCGGAGGACGAAGTGTGGCCGGATAAAGAACCGGCTCTCGGTTCCATGCAAGATTCCATGCGCACTTATGCTGTAAGACGGGAGACAGGAAACAAAGATGCTGAATGCGGCGTCCCATGCATAAGAGGTTCCGGAAAGGGATAAAAGTAGTACTCCGGAAGAAGATTCATGAAGGCTGCTTCCCGGGCCGCAGGCAGTCAACCAATTCCGGTACGCCTGCGTTTGAAAAAAACGCCCTCCATCCATGCCGCTGCCGATGAATGGAGAGTGGGCAATCGGCAGCAGGCCATGGAGGATTTGGGTTGTTGGGGCAATACGACTTGCAGCAAATGCCGTTTATCTTCATGCCGTTCATTGAAATAGCGACGGCCAGGCGCGTTTTGTGTTAAAAAAATGAGTTTTTTATTTTCAACGCTTTCATCCATCTATTGAAATCGTCCCGATTCTTTGACCATGAACATATCATAAAAATAAAAACCATTTTCTGCCAGCGCCGGATTCCCCTCACCTGCCACAAGAGGGAGGCAAGGAGCTCTTCTCCGCCAACGGTATCCGCCTTCTCCTCCGCGTCACTGCACGATCGTGACGGGAGTACCTACTTTAACGGTCTTGAAAAGCGGCACACAGGAGGAGCGGGTCATGCGGATGCATCCATGTGACTGGGGCGTCTGGAAAACGGGTCCCACGTGCATGCCGATGCCGCTGTCCGTCAGCCGCATGAAATAGGGCATGGAGGCATCATATAAATTGGAGACGTGGTGCACCGCCTTTTCCGTAATGCGGAAATGGCCCACGGGCGTGCGGTGGGAAGCGGTCCCCAGACAGACGGGAAAATCCATGGCTACTTCATCCCCCACCATCAGCTGGCCCCTCTGGCTTCCGCGGCTGATCACCACCCGCGTATTGCCGGGAGTGGCTTTTTTCATAATGTCCTGGTTCATCCACTCGTCATGCACCTCCGTATAATCCACCCCGGCCACCACCACTCTCGTATTCGGCCCGTAAGAAGTCATGGGCATGGTCGTAGGCACCGTCAGGGGCACCATGCGCAAATTCTCTTCCTGCGGCCCTGAACAGGCTGCCAGCACCAGCGCTCCCGCTGCCGCTCCTGCAATAATTGATAAGGTTTTTTTCGCGTTCATCATCTTTAACCCTTTCAGAGGGTTGGACAATGCCGCGAACTTATTTTCAATGTTTCATGACGCACTCTATCAAAATTCCGGCATGCACGCAAAAGGCGGAAACCGGAAAAAAGCGGCCGTCACGACAGCGGAATATTGCGCGCCACGGTAAACAGGGCAAGTACGGCCACGCCGGCGGTCAGCACCCTCAGGAATACGGTCTTGTCCCTGATGAAAAACAGCGTTCCCAGCCAGATGAGCGTGGGAACCAGCAGCACGTTGTACCGCAGGGAATCAAGCCAATGGCCATGAAGCAGGGCATGCAGGGCCCTGGTGGAACCGCAGCCGTAGCAAAGATAACCCGTGGTTTTATAGAAAAGGCACTCCGGCAGCCAGCCGGACCGGGAAGGGTCATCCACCAGCAGGAGCACCGCGCATGCCGCAGCCAGCAGCGCCAGATACAGGAAAAACAGTTTCATTCCATGAAAAAGGCCTGCGGATCTTCGGTTCTCCGCAAGCCTTGGATTCACGAGCCTGGTGAAGCCTTTTATCAGTTGCGCCAGGCAGTCCAGCCGCCGACCAGCATCAGGACGATGCTGAGAATCACGGCAATAAGGCTCATCGTCTTGCCGTTGCTCTTGTCGGGATATTTGTTGAGGCCTATGATGCCCAGAATGAGGCCTACGAGGCTGCATAAAACGGCAAAGACGAGGGCACAAATGGCAAGCGTATTGTTTGGTCTTTCTAACTCAGACATATTCTTTAATCCAGTTTGATTTTTATTGGGGTGCGCACAGCAGGATGCCAGACGCAAATCCTTGCCATCTAAACAAAATGCCGTGCTTCTACAAGTTTTTCCTGGTTCTGTTGTCAGTTCCTGCGCGTCTTACAGGCAAAAACGCCGGAAAAAACCGGCAGCACGCGTGCAAAAAGGAATTTCCACGCTTGCGGGAGAGGGGGAAAAATCCTCCCCCCGTCACACAGAGTCCTTGCCTTATCATATTTGGCCTGTATAGTACCCGCGACTGCCAGGAGGGCAGCCGCCTGTTTACAGTTAACCCTCTATTCCGCATCATGACCAAGATTGCCAAGAGCACGTTCACCACGGGAACCGGAACCCCGGGACAGTTTTATTCACTGCCAGCCCTGTCGGAAAACGGCTATCCCCGCCTGAACCGTCTTCCCGTTTCCATCCGGATCGTTCTGGAATCCCTGCTCCGCAATTGCGACGGCCTGAAGGTAACGGAAAAGGATGTGGACAACCTGGCCTCCTGGAACGCCAAAAATCCCGGTTCCTATGAAATCCCGTTTACGGTGGCCCGCATCGTCCTCCAGGACCTGACGGGCGTTCCGCTGCTGGTGGACCTGGCCGCCATGCGCTCCGCCGTGGCCGGACTGGGAAAAGACGCTTCCGTCATTGAACCGCTGGTTCCCGTGGACCTGGTGGTGGACCACTCCGTCCAGGTAGACTGGGCAGGCCGCACGGACGCCCTGGAAAAGAACCTGGACATCGAGTTCCAGCGCAATGCGGAACGCTACGAATTCCTCAAATGGGGCCAGCAGGCTTTCCAGACCTTTTCCGTAGTGCCCCCTTCCGTGGGCATTGTCCACCAGGTGAATCTGGAATACCTGGCGCAGGGCGTCATGGAAAAGGACGGCGTTTATTTCCCGGACACCCTGGTAGGGACGGATTCCCACACCACGATGATCAACGGCATCGGCGTCGTGGGCTGGGGCGTGGGCGGCATTGAAGCGGAAGCCGGCATGCTCGGCCAGCCGGTCACCTTCCTGGTGCCGGAAGTAGTGGGCGTCCACATGACGGGGGAACTCCGTGAAGGAGTGACCGCCACGGACCTGGCGCTCCATGTCACCCAGATGCTGCGCAGCCACGGCGTGGTAGGCAAATTTGTGGAATTCTTCGGGGAAGGAGCGGCGGCCCTCCCGCTGGCGGACCGCGCCACCGTAGCGAACATGGCCCCGGAATACGGCGCCACCATGGGCTTCTTCCCCATGGACGAACGCTGCTCCGACTACCTGCGCCAGACAGGCAGGAGCGAGGAAGCCATCGCCACGTACGAAAACTACTTCAAGGCCCAGGACCTGTGGGGAATGCCCCGCAATGGAGAACTGGACTACACGGTTCAGCTGGAACTGGACTTGTCCACCGTGGAACCCGCCGTTTCCGGACCCAGGCGCCCGCAGGACCACATCCGCCTGGCCTCCATCAAGGACAGCTTCCGCAAGCTCGCCGGCATGCCCGCGGCGGAAGGCGGTTACGGCAAAAAGGAATCCCCGGCGGTCAAGGTCACCATGCACTCTCCGGCTGGCGTTCCCGTTCCGGTGGAAGGCTTCAGCCAGGAGGCGGAATTGAAAGACGGCAGCATCCTCATCGCCGCCATCACCTCCTGCACCAACACCTCCAATCCGGGCCTGATGCTCGCCGCCGGGCTGCTCGCCAAAAAAGCGGTCGCGCTGGGCCTGCAAGTGCCGCCGCACGTAAAAACGTCCATTGCGCCGGGCTCCCGCATCGCTTCAGACTACTTTGCGGCCAACCAGCTCCAGGAATCCCTGGACGCCCTGGGCTTTGAAACCGTCGGCTACGGCTGCACCACCTGCATCGGCAACTCCGGACCGCTGAATCCGGAACTGGAACAGGCGGTCAGGAACAATGACATCGTGGCCGCCTCCGTCCTCTCCGGCAACCGCAACTTTGAAGCGCGCATCCATCCTTCCATCAAAACCAACTTCCTGATGTCCCCTCCGCTGGTCGTCGCCTTCGCGCTGGCCGGACGCGTGGACATCGACTTCCAGACGGAACCGCTGGGCACGGACCGCAGCGGGAAGCCCGTCTTCCTGAAAGACCTCTGGCCCAGCTCCGGGGAAATCGCGGAAGCCGTCGCCAAATCCCGCAATCCGGAAGCGTACCGGGAACTATACACCATCACGCCGGACAAAAATCCACGCTGGGCCGCCGTGTATGCGCCGGAGGGCTCCGTCTTCCAGTGGAATGAAAACTCCACCTACATCCAGGACCCGCCCTTCTTCTGCGGCTTCAACGGCCAGCCCCGCACGCTGGCGGACATCCGGGACGCCCGCCCCCTGGGCATCTTTGGCGACTCCGTGACTACGGACCACATCTCCCCCGCCGGAGCCATCCGGGAAACGGGCCCCGCCGGGCTGTACCTGCAAGGCATGGGGGTGGACAGAAAAGACTTCAACTCCTTCGGCTCCCGCCGCGGCAACGACCGCGTGATGACCCGCGGCACCTTCGCCAACGTCCGCATCAAAAACCTGATGGTGGACGGCACGGAAGGCGGCTATACGCTGTACTTCGGCAACCGCTCCATTCCCGCCCCGGACAAGAAAATAACCCCTGCCGCCGGAACCCCCGCCTTCATCTATGATGCAGCCATGGCCTACGCGCAGGACGGTGTTCCGCTCATCGTCATCGGCGGAGAAGACTACGGCATGGGCTCCTCCCGCGACTGGGCGGCCAAGGGCACGAACCTGCTGGGCGTCAAGGCCGTCATCACCAAGAGCTTTGAACGCATCCACCGTTCCAACCTCATCGGCATGGGCGTGCTGCCCCTCAACTTCGCCGACAAGGCGGACTACGACCGCATCGCCCCGTTGAAGGACGCCACCTTCTCCATCCTGGGGCTGGACAACGGCATCGCCCCGCGCCAGCAGGTCACGCTACGCGTGCAGCCCGCAGACGCGGAGGCGTTTGACGTGCCCGTCATCGTCCGCATTGATACGCCCATTGAAAAGGAATACTACCTGGCGGGCGGCATCCTGCAATACGTCCTCACTCAAATCCTCAAATAACGCGGCTTGGCCGGGCTTTTCCGGCGCCGCATCCTTTCCAGACGGGCCGCCCTTCCCCCCGAAGGCGCGGCCCGTCTGGCGCCTTCCTCTCCGGGAGCACCCGCAGCTCCATGACACGGCTTGATTAGTTCACTTGAACTAATTCCAAATTCTGCTTGCAATCCTTCCGGGCTGTTTCTAGAACAAACACATGGAATATAGATCTGTCTGGACGGGCTTTCTTGCCGTATTCGCCGCCCTGGCGTTCTGCAGCTGCTCGCAGAACGATAAAATGAGACCGCCGGCCGTCTCCTTCAAAATTCAAAAAGCCCCGGTAGTCCCCCGCACGTCCAACCAGATGGGCCGTGAGGTGGGCATCCGCGTCTCCTACATGCCCAAAAGCACGTATGCCCGCAGGCATGCGGCCTCCATGCGCCCCCGCTTCATCACCATCCACAGCACCGCCAACCCCAAGGGAGACGCCAACGCCCATTCCCGCTACCTGAACAGCGGCAAATCCCGCAGCCTGAACTGGCACTTCACGGTGGACCAGTTCGGCGCGTACCAGCACATTCCCACGACGGAAACGGGCCACCACGCGGACCACTCCGGCCCGGGCGACCAATACTCCGTAGCCATTGAAATGTGCGAATGCACCACGCACAACCCCGTCGTCATCTACAACAAGACAGCCAAGCTGGCGGCCCTGCTGATGATGCGCTACAACGTCCCCCTGCGCAACGTGGTGCCCCACAACTACTGGTCCGGCAAGAACTGCCCCGCCCCGCTGATGACCAACGGCCGCCCCGGCTATAAATGGAGCTGGTTCATCTCCCGCGTGGACTATTACTACCGCTGCCTCCAGGCCGGGAAATAATCCCTCCCCCTTTCTGCCGCGCATGCCGCACTCATGACAAGGCGTTCTCTTTACCGTTTCCGGCGGAGGGTGCTTCATGAAGAGTATGAAAATCATCACTTCCCCCGGAGATACGCAGCGGCTGAGCAACGGCCTCCCCATTCCCGGCATCGGTTACGGAACCTACCTGGCCCCGGACGACACGTCGGGAACCCGGAGCATTCTTGACGCGCTGGAAGCAGGCTACCGCCTCATTGACACAGCCAGCGTATACGGCAATGAAAAAACGGTGGGGCGCGCCGTCAGGGAAAGCTCCATTCCGCGGGAGGAAATCTTCATCACCAGCAAAGTCTGGAACACGGACCAGGGTTATGAAAGCACCCTGAGCGCTTTTGACGCCTCCCTGAACCGCCTCGAAACGGATTATCTGGACCTGTACCTGATCCACTGGCCCATCCCCGCCGGATATGAGAAGGACTACAGAGATCTGAACAGGGAAACCTGGAAAGCCATGGAGCGCCTTTACAAGGAGGGCCAGGCAAGGGCCATCGGCGTCAGCAACTTCCTTCCCCGCCATTTGGAAGCCCTGATGGAACAAGCCGATACCATCCCCATGGTGAACCAGCTGGAAATCAATCCCAGGTACCACCAGACGGAAGCGGTCGCCTTCTGCCGGGAACACGGCATTCTGGTGGAATCATGGGGCCCCCTGGCCCGCGGAGGCGTACTGGAGGAACCCGTCCTGCGCCGCATCGCGGACAAGCATAAAAAATCCGTAGCCCAGATATGCCTCCGCTGGGAACTCCAGCGCGGCATCGTGCCCCTCCCCAAATCCGTGCATGCGGACAGAATCAAAGCCAACCTGGACGTTTTCGGCTTCTCCCTGGACGGAGAAGACATGGCCCTTATTGACACGCTGGACGCCCCCGGGCACTACTCCATTCACCCGGACCATCTTTCCGAGGAGTAATCTTTCCAGAAAAGATTCAAGGACGGACTATTCTCTTCGCTTCCTGGCGGATTCCACCAGGCGTTGGCGAGCTTCCTGCCTGGCACGGAATGCCTGTTCGCGTTTTCTTTCCTCCGCCAGCGCCGCTTTCTTTTCGGAATCACGGAGTTTCCCGTAAAGCAGCGGGTTCATGGCGGCCTCGTCCTCCGGGCCTTCATGGTGGTACACGGGCAGCCCGTCCGCGGCCAGCGCCACATGGTAGTAACGGCCGTCCTCCCTGGAGTCCCGGCCTTTTTTGTCCAGGCGGGAAAGAATCACGGCATACCCCAGTCCCGGAGCGTTCATCAGCTTCCGCTGGTCGTCAAACAGGGCGGCAACGCGCATGTTGTCGTAGTCCAGCTTCATGATGCCGCAGACCATTTTGCCCTCCGTATTCCAGTACATCACCAGCTTCTTTTTTCCCAGGGAATTGGGCTTGCACGTTTCATAGGCTCCCTTGACGGGGCGGCTTTCCATGGACAGGGAGTAGTCCGCATTGCTGTAGGATTTTGTCTCCCTTGCGGCGAGTCGTTCGCCCGGAGGGAGCAGGGAGGAAACGGGAGCGCGCATTTCCGTCCGTTCCTCAGGCATGTATTTGGAGGGAATGAGCAGGCCTTTTCCGGTATCGTAATAGGCGTAAAGGCTTCCCTGGTCCAGAACCATGTCAAAGTTTTTCTGCCCCCTCCCGCTTTCCGGGCGCGCCTGCGGGCGGCAGTATTCCTGGATTCGGAACGGAGGGCCCTTGATGGCGGAAAGGGAGGTGGTACAGACCAGCCCGTCCACCTTCCTGGTTCCCGTCAAGGTTCTGGTGGGGTTTTTCCGGGCCGCTTCATTATAGCGGGGAGTGATGTCTTTTTCCACCGGCGTCCACGTTGCTTTTTCCAGTTCCTTCATCAGGAACGGCCAGAGCATCGCGGCCAGCTTCAGGTCCCGGCGCGCCGCCGTGCCCGTTAGGGAAGCCGCCAGCGCCGCGTCTTCCTCATCCAGGCGGTTCAGCGGAATTTCCACACGTTTCCGCCCCGTTTTAAGCGCCAATCTGGAACCCGTGCAGGATTGAAAACTGCCTTTTACCACATCTCCGAGCTTGGATATCCATTCCCGTTCGCCCGGAAAGGCATATTCATCAGCCGGCGCACAAACCGCGCCGCACCATACCAGCACAGCAAGCAGAAGGAGTTTCATCGTCAGGAACACAGGGTTGCAACTGCAACCCTAACAACAGGGCCGGCCGGATAAAAGCTTTTAATTGACCGCCGCTGCATCGGGAACCCGGAACAAGAAAGGGGAAAACGGCCTCATCACATGTCATCCGGAGGCCATGCAGGGCCGATAAGGGCCGGAAGGCCCTTTTTCCCGGGCGGGAGACCGTGACAAACCGGGGGGAATTGGAAGAAGCAAGGGAAACTGAATTTGGCTTGCCCGGGAGTGAGGAGCTCCCGCCCCTCATCATTCCCTCCAATCAGCGGCCTCATGCCACCCTGACCGCGCATCCGGAGAAAATCCTCGGACCGCAGTTATTGCTTCTTCCCTTTTTTAGGAGCCGCCTCTGCCGTTTTAGCGCTTCTTCCCGCGCCTTTCCCGGCAGTTTTGGGCGTCCTGGCCGTTTTGGAAGCCGAAGCTTTTTCCTTGTCTTCCGACTTGGCCGCAGCTTTTTTAGCCGGATATTTCTTTTCCCGGGGCGGGAATTCAAAGCCGATCTTGCCCGTCTTCGCATTGAAGACCAGATAAGCGTCAAACGGGCGCTTGGTGCGCTGGGAGATGAAGCCCTTCATCAGGTCGGACTTTCCTTCCGCCAGAATCTTCAACACCTGGTCCAGCGGAATTTCACGGCCCAGGATGGTCCGGGAAACGGAGACGGCGGCATTTTCCTTTCCAATGGCCAGGGAAGGGACTTTCCAGGCCTTGGCCGTTTCCATCACATCGTGTTCCCCCATGTCCGGGATGGTGACGGAGGCCACTTTCACGGCTTCCTCCGTCCCGGCGGCTTCGTCCTCCTCCCGTGCCGGGAAGTAGAGCGTGGCGCGGAACTTGTCGTTGAGCTCCAGCCCCGCTTCAAAGGGTTTGCCGAACCGGGAGGTGAATCCGTGGAGGATTCCCGTCTTGCCGTCCACAATGAGGGTTTTCAGCTCTTCATCCGTCATGTCGCGGCCGGAGATGACCTTGCGGATGCTGAACTTGCAGGAACGGCAGGAAACGGCGTCCAGCGTGTTTTTCAGGCCGTGGGCATGGCAGGACGGGCAGTCCAGTTCCATTTCCGGCAGTTCCACCTGCTGCTGGGCTTCCCGGAAGTCTTTCACTCTCTTTACGATTTCCCCGGTCAGAGTCTTGATGCCTTCCATGAAGGAGTCCCTCGGCAGGGCGGCCTGCTCCATCTGCTTGAGCTTGTATTCCCATTCCCCGGTGAGGCTGGGGGAGGTAAGCGTTTTCAGCCCGATGCGTTCCAGCAGGGCGATCAGTTCAATCCCGCGGCGCGTCGCCAGAAGCTCGCGGCCGTCCCGGACAATGTATTCCTGGGAAATCAGGCCTTCAATGATGGAGGCGCGGGTGGCGGGAGTGCCCAGGCCGCGTTCGCTCATGGCGGCGGCCAGTTCTTCGTCATGCACCAGCTTTCCGGCGCCTTCCATGGCGGCCAGCAGCGTGGCTTCATTGTACCGTGCGGGCGGCTTGGTCATGGCGTTGCGGATTTCAATTTCACGCACGGCAGCCTGTTCCCCGTCATGGACGGGCACCAGCTCTTCCTTGGAAGAACTGCCCGCCTTGCGTCCGTAGACGGCCTGCCAGCCCGGTTCCACCAGCACGCGCCCCGTGGTTAGGAAGGCGTCCGTCACGCCGCCCTGGTGGGCAATGAGCGTGGTTCTGCGCGTGTCCTCAAACACGGCGGGGGGGAAAAAGACGGCCAGGAAGCGGGCCATGACCATTTCAAAGAGTTTCTGCGCGTCTCCGGTAAGCTTTTCCATCTTGCCGGTCGGGATGATGGCGAAGTGGTCGCTTACCTTTTTCGTGTCAAACACGCGCCGGTTGGGCTTGATGCGCTTGTTGTCCAGGATGTCCTTCGCAAAAGTGGCGAATTCCGGGTCCTGCTCCGCCACCGTGCCCACGATGCCGTAGACCTTGCCCAGATAGTCCTCCGGCAGGTAGCGGGAGTCCGTACGGGGATAGGTGAGCACCTTGTGCTTTTCATAGCACTCCTGGGCCAGCTGCAGCGTGCGCTTGGCGGAAAAGCCGTAGCGGTTGGCGGCTTCCCTCTGGAGGGAGGTCAGGTCATACAACAGCGGGGCGATGGTTGTGACGGGTTTCTTTTCCTCCGTCACCGTGCCGGATTTGCCGCGGCAGCGGTCGCGGATGACGGTCGCCTGTTCCGGGTCCCAGATGCGTTCCGCGCGGGACTGCGGGTTGTCGTCCTTTTTCCAGTCCCGGTCAATCCAGCGGCCGGAGTAGGAGCCGGACTGCACGCCGAATTCCGCCCACACTTCCGAATAGGGCACCGGTTCAAACGCCTGGATTTCCAGTTCCCTCTGCGTCAGAATGGCCAGCGTGGGGGTCTGCACGCGTCCGGCGGGGGTGACGTTGAAGCCTCCGCGGGATTGCAGGATGGTAAGGGCGCGGGTGCTGTTCAGGCCCACCAGCCAGTCTGATTCGGAACGGCACACGGCGGCGTTCGTCAGGGGCTGCATGTCGGCCTCGCTCCGCATGCTGTGCCACGCATTCAGGATGGCTTCATCCGTCATGGACTGCATCCACAGGCGGCGCGCAGGCTTGGTCCATTTTCCGTAACGCACCAGGTTGTGGAAAATGAGCTCCCCTTCGCGCCCGGCATCGCATGCGTTGACGATTTCCGTCACGTCCTTGCTTTTGGCGAGCTGGAGAACCTTTTTCAGGCGGTCTTCCGACTGTTTGATGGGTTCCAGTTCAAACGTCCTGGGGATGACGGGCAGATAGTCGAACTTCCATGGCAGGGACTTGCCGCCCTCCGTCATGGGCTTCTTCTGTTCCAGCAGGTGGCCCACGGCGGACGTGATGATGGCCCGGTCATTCTGGTAAAACGCGCCGGATTTGTCCCGGGTGAATTTCCCAAGCTCCTTGCCGAGGACTCTCGCCAGATCAGTGGCGACGCTCGGCTTTTCTGCTATAATTAACGTTTTGGACATATCGGCGGCTCGGAAAAATAGAAGTGGTAAACAGTGGCGGCAACCTTTCCCGCATCTGCGGCGCGTTGCATTTGGAGGTGAATTCCTACTCCCCTACCCCCCATGCTTGTCAATAACCAATTATGTATTTACGGGAAAAGCGAGCTTTTATGTCAGAATAACGGATTTTCCCGCCTCCATTTTCCGGAAAAGCCGCGCTGGCACCTTGCCAGCCATCTTACGCCATGCTATTTGTGGGATGATGAAAACGAGCCTTCCTTTCGTCCTGCTTCCCGCCTGCCTCGCGCTGCTGGGGGCCTGTTCCCCCACGCCGTCCGACCGCATCGCGAAGAATATGCAGGCCTATGAACAGCTTCCGAAGGAGCAGCAGGCCAAAGTGGCGCGCGGAGAGCTGGAAAAGGGCATGTCCCCCATGGCGGTCCTGCTGGCATGGGGGGAACCTGAACAGAAGATGGCAGGCCGGATGAACGGGAAGAATACGGAACGGTGGATTTACACGCGGAGCGGCACGGGCTGGTCCGTGGGCCTGGGCGGAGGCGGATTCCGCAGCAGGGATTCCGGGGTAGGCACCGGGATAGGCGTCACGATGCCCCTGGGCAGCCGTCCGCCCGTTTCCTATAATGTCCTGTTTGAAAATGGAAAGGTCATCGGCTGGGAAGCCGTCAATGGCTTTTAAACGGCATTTCCCCGGATAACGCTTTTCCATCCGTTCCGCCCCGGCATCTCCCGCGGGGCGCACCGTTTTTCCTATTTGCCGGCGGCCTTGACGATGGCCTCCACCAGGCCGTTGATGTCGTGCGTTTTCGCGGTAATCGAGGGTGCGCGCCCCAGCTCCTTGAGGGTTGCCGTGGTCACGGGCCCGATGCTGGCGGCCTTGCAGCCGTCCGGCCACGGAAGCCCCAGCTTGAAAAAGTTTTCCGCCGTGGAGGAGCTGGTGAACGTCACGATATCCGCCCCCCGCTCCCGGAAAGCCGCCTGGGCTCCCGCCACGTCCTCCGTTTCCGCTTCCGTCCTGTAGGCGATGCATTCGTCCACAATAGCTCCCAGAGCGGTCAGGCCGTCGTAAATCACGCGCCGCGCTTCCTCCCCGCGCACCCACAGGAACGTGCTGTGCTCAATGGTTCCGATTTCCTCGCGGGCGTCCTTGAAGGCCTTGACGAGTCCTTCCGCCACGAATTTTTTAGGCATGATATCCACGGCCAGCCCGTATTCCCGGAGCTTCGCCTCCGTTCCGGGCCCGATGGCCGCAATCCTGGCGCCTCCGATGCTCCGGATGTCCTGGTACACGGCAAAAAACGCCTGGAAGAAGCGTTCCACCCCGTTGGGGCTGGAGAACACCAGCCAGTCATAGGTATGGGCGTGCACCACGCCTTCCGCAAATTCCCGCTTGTTGGAGGGGGGGGCCATGCGGATAGTGGGCATTTCCAGCACTTCCGCACCCAGACGGCGCAGGCGCACGCTCAGTTCCCCGGCCTGGGCGCGGGTGCGCGTCACCACGATGCGCTTGCCGAACAGGGGCAGTTTTTCAAACCAGGCCAGGCTGTCGCGTTCCTTCACCACATCCCCGATCACGACTACCGCAGGGGCGCCCAGCCCGGCCTTTTGAACCTTGGCGGGCAGCGTCCGGACAGTGCCCGTAACCGTGCGCTGAATGCCCGTGGTGGCCCACTGGATGGCGGCGGCCGGCGTGGACGGCTCCTGCCCGTATCCGGTCAGGGCTTCGCAGACGTCCGCGAGCTTCTGCATGCCCATCAGCATGATTTTCGTGCCCTGCGCTCCGGCGATTCCTTTCAGGTCCAGGGAAGATTCCTTCTTGTTCACGTCTTCATGGCCCGTGAAGACGGTAAATTGCGTGCAGTACTTGCGGTGCGTCACCGGAATGCCCGCATAGGCCGGCCCCGCAATGGCGGAGGTAATGCCCGGAATGACTTCAAACGGCACGCCCGCTTCATGCAGGGCGTCCGCTTCCTCCCCCCCGCGCCCGAAGACGTAGGGATCGCCGCCTTTCAGGCGCACCACTTTTTTCCCGGCGCGTCCCAGTTTGACCAGCAGGGCATTGATTTCCTCCTGCGGCAGGGCGTGGCGGGAAGCCCGCTTGCCCACAAAAATCCTTTCACATGCGGCAGGAGCCCAGTTCAGCAGTTCCGCCGAGCTCAGCGCATCATATACCAGCACTTCCGCCGCTTCCACCAGTTCCCGCCCGCGGACGGTCATCAGGCCGGGATCCCCCGGACCCGCTCCAAGCAAATAAACAATACCCTGTTGCATGCTGTCATTCAACTCCATCACCCGCTTTTTGGCGACAATAAACCCCGCCATGCCCGGATTCATTCCATTGATGGCAGAATTGTCACAAGACATTCACAAAAGATTCTTGTTTTTTGAATAAATACAATTATCACGTATTTATGAATATTTCACGTATACTTACGACCACTCTCGCTGCCGCATTCACCCTTCCGGCTTTGGCGGATATTCCGGCCTCCCGAGTTCCTGCCCCCGTGAAGGAACAGGTGCAGAAGCAGTATCCGAACGCCGGCGCCATCGAATGGGATTTCGACAACGACGAAGACGTTTACGAGGCGGAATTCCACCTCAACGGCCTGGAATACGACGTCAAGCTTTATCCGGACGGCACCGTCTGCCTGATTAAGGCGGACATGCGCCTTCAGGATCTGCCCGCCCCCGTTACGGCGGCCATCGCCCGCGATTTCCCGGGGTACGCTCCCCGCCGCGCCAAGCAGATCACCGCCAGGGGAGCCCTGAAGTACCGGGTGGACTGCCGGTCAGAAACCGCCGCCGTCCGCAAACTGGAGCTTTACTATGCCCCGGACGGCAAACTTCTTTCCCAGAAGGCGGACGATTGAATGCACCGTTCTTCCGCATGTTTCCGTATGACAGAAGCCGGGGGAACCTCTCCCGGCGGCTGACACGGCGCCCTCTGGATTCAACAAAGCCTTATGATATAAGGTCAAACTTGCAATGATTGAATTATTCAATATCGACTTCCTTTCCTACACGGCCCAGGCGGCGGAAACCGCCCCGCAGCATTCCTATACCATTTACTGGATGATTCTGCTGGGCTCCATGCTTCTGAGCTGGCTGGTCAGCGCGCGCATGAAGAGCCGTTTCAGCGAATATTCCCAGATTCCCATTCCGGTGACCGGGCGGGAAGTGGCGGAACAGATGCTGAAGGACAACCACATCACGGACGTGAAGGTGATTTCCACCCCCGGCCACCTGACGGACCATTACAATCCGGCGGACAAGACCGTCAACCTGAGCGAGTCCGTTTACAATTCCAACAGCATTGCCGCCGCGGCCGTGGCGGCCCATGAAGTGGGGCATGCCGTACAGCACGCCCAGGCCTATCACTGGCTGGGCCTGCGGTCCGCGCTGGTTCCCATCGTCCAGTTCTCCTCCAATCTGGTGAGCATCGTGCTGATCATCGGCATTATCCTGCTGGCCATGGGCGGTTCCCCGTGGGTGCTGGGGCTGGGCATCGGCCTGTTTGCCATGACCACCATCTTCGCCTTCATCACGCTTCCGGTGGAGTTTGACGCTTCCTCCAGAGCCCTGAAATGGCTGGACCGTTCCCACCTGATGAATTACTTCGACCACGGAAAGGCCAAGAGTGCCCTGTTCTGGGCGGCCATGACCTATGTGGTGGGCGCGCTTTCCTCCCTGGCCATGCTGCTGTATTACGTGTTCATTTTCCTGAACGCGCGCGGCAGGGAATAATCCCAAGCACGGGCGCAGCGGCATACGGGGTTCCAGCCCATGCGGATAACGAGGCTTTTCAGGCCCTCCCTCCGCAGGAAAACCTCTTTCAGCCTTTTTCCCGAAAGACGGGGAGCACGGAAACGTGCTCCCCTTTTTTAACGCATCAGGCGCGGGCAGCGGTCCCATGCAGGGTTCTGTCTTCCCGCGCCTTCCGCGGCAGGGGCTATTCCAGGCGTTTCCGTTCCAGCCTCGTGCCCTATGCTTCTTCCGGGTGTTCCTGTTTCCTCTTTCCGGCTGTCAGGCGGAAGAAGAGGGGAACCAGGAAGATCGCCAGCAGGGTGGCCGTAATGATGCCGCCCAGCACCCCCGTGCCTACGGCGCGCTGCGCGCCCGCCGCCGCCCCGTGGGCGAAGGCCAGCGGAACCACCCCGGCGCCGAACGCCAGGGAGGTCATCAGGATGGGCCTCAGGCGCAGTTTGGCGGCGGCAACGGCAGCTTCCATCACATCCATGCCTTCCCGGTAGAATTCCTTGGCCACTTCCACAATCAGGATGGCATTCTTGGCGGAAAGGCCGATGGTCGTAATCAGGCCCACCTTGAAGTAGATGTCGTTGGGCATGTCGCGCAGGAAGACGGCCAGCAGGGCTCCGAGCAGGCCCAGGGGCACCACCAGGATGACCGCCAGCGGAATGGACCAGCTTTCATACAGGGCCGCCAGCACCAGGAAGACGATCAGGATGGACAGGCCGAAGAGCAGCGTGGCCTGGGACCCGGCAAGCTTTTCTTCATAGGACTGTCCCGTCCATTCAAATCCCACGCCCTGCGGCAGGGTGGCGGTAATCTGCTCCAGGGCGTTCATGGCGTCCCCGCTGCTCTTGCCGGGCGCGGAGGAGCCGTTGATGGTGAAGGAGGGGTAGTTGTTGTAGCGCGTGAGCTGCGGGGGGCCGGCCGTCCAGTCCAGCCGGACGAAGGAGGAGAGGGGCAGAAGCTTCCCCTGGTCATTACGGACATGCAGGTCTTCAATGTCATTGCCGTTCAGGCGGCTTTTTCCGTCCGCCTGCACAATGATGCGGCGCACCTGGCTGTCATGCATGAAGTCCCCCACATAGCTGGACCCGAACATGACCGCCAGCGAATTGCTGATTTCCGTAATGGGCACTCCCATGGAGAAGGCTTTTTCCCGGTCAATGGAGACGTGCAGCCGCGGCGTGTCCGCCTGTCCGGAGAAGTAGACGCCCGTCAGGTTGGGGTCCGCATTGGCGCGGGCCAGGAGTTCGTCCCGGGCTTCCACCATGCGGGCATACCCCAGGCCGCCCTTGTCCTGGAGCCGGAAGTCGAAGCCGGACGTGCTGCCCAGTTCCGGCAGGGACGGCATGTTCAGGGCCATGACCATCATCTGGCGGTCCCCGCCAAAACGGGCGTTGACCCGGTCAATGATCGCCTGGGCGGAGTTGTCCTCTCCGGAACGCTCGTCCCAGTTTTTCAGGCCGACAAACAGCATCGCCATGTTGGTGCCGGTGCCCATGAAGCTGAAGCCGCCCACGGAGTAGGCGTATTCCACCGGTTCATGCTGCATCAGGTAATCCTCCACCTCCCGCAGCCGGGTGCTGGTTTCCTCCTGCAAGGTCCCGGCAGGCAGGGCAACCATCGCCATGAAGTTGCCCTGGTCTTCTTCCGGAAGGAAGGAGGTGGGAAGCGTGAGGTACAGGTAGCCGGCCCCCGCAATGATGAGCACATACAGGAACAGGGAGCGTACGGGGCGGCGGATGATTCCGGATACGGCATTGCCGTACCGGTCCGTGGACCGGTGGATGGTCCTGTTGAACCATCCGAAGAATCCTTTCTTTTCCTGATGCTCCACGGAGGAGGCTTTAAGCATGGCGGCGCACAGAGCCGGAGTCAGGGAAAGGGCCAGAAACGCGGAGAAGGAGATGGATACAATGAGGGTCACGGCAAATTGCCGGTAGATGTTCCCCACCGCTCCGCTGAAAAAGGCCATGGGCACGAACACGGCCACGAGCACGGCGGTGATGCCCACGATGGCGCCTCCGATCTGCTTCATGGCTTTTACCGTAGCGCGCCGGGCGTCCAGCCCCTCCTCCATCATGATGCGTTCCACATTTTCCACCACCACAATGGCGTCGTCCACCAGAATGCCGATGCTGAGCACCATGGCGAACATGGTGAGCATGTTGATGGAGAACCCGGAGAGCCACATCACCGCAAAGGTGCCCAGCAGGGCCACGGGGACGACGAGCGTGGGAATCAGGGTGGCCCGGAAGTTCTGCAGGAACAGGAACATGACCAGGAATACCAGCAGAATGGCTTCCAGCAGGGTGGAGATGACCTTCTGGATGGAGATTTCCACGAAATGGGTGGTTTCATACGGAATCTGGTAGGTGACGCCGGGCGGGAAGTCCCTGGCCAGCTCATCCATCTTGGCCTTGAGCAGGCCCATGGTTTCCACGGCGTTGGAGCCGGGAGCCATCTTGATAGCCATGCCGGTGGCGGTCTGCCCGTTGCAGCGGGAGAAGAACGCGTAGCTGTTGGAGCCCAGCTCCACCCGCGCCACGTCCCCCAGCTTGACGGAGGAACCGTCTGAAAGCGTTCTCAGCGCAATGGAGGCGAATTCCTCCGGCGTGCGGAAGGCTTCCTCCGCCACCACGCTGGCGTTGATGGGGGCGGATTTGGAAACGGCCGCCCCCCCGATGTCACCGATGATGATGCGCTCGCTCTGGGCGGCCACGGCATTCACGATGTCCGTGGGCGTCAGCCCCAGCGCTTCCAGCTTTTCCGGATCGGGCCAGATGCGCATGGACGTTTCCGCGCCGAAGAGCTCCACGCGCCCGACGCCTTTCACGCGCTTCAATTCAGGGATGATGCGCGCGGAAGCCCATTCCCCCAGTTCCGTATCATTCAGGTTCCCCGTGGAGGAAAGGGAGATCATCGCCTGAATGTTGTTGGAGGATTTTTCCACGAACACTCCTTCCTTCCGGACAGATTCCGGCAGGCGGGATTCCACGATTTTCAGCCTGTTCTGCACTTCCACGGCGGCAATGTCCGGGTCCGTGCCCTGCGTGAACGTGGCGGCGATTTCCACCGCGCCGTCGGAACTGCTGGTGGCGGACATGTACATCAGGCCGGGAGCTCCGTTGATTTCCTTTTCAATCACGGCGGTGACGGCTTCCTCCGTATCCTGGGCGGAGGCGCCCGGATACGTAGTGCGCAGGGTAATGACCGGCGGAGCGATGTCCGGGTACTGGGCAATAGGCAGGCTGGGAATGGCCAGCAGCCCGATCAGGGAAATCAGCAGGGCGACTACCCAGGCAAAAATGGGGCGGCGTATAAAGAAATCAGGCATAACGGGTTATTGCTGGGCGTTGGATTGCGGCTGGGGCGCGGCGCTGCGGACCTTCATGCCGGGCCGGAGGGACATGATGTGGCTGACGGCCACCTTGTCCCCGTCCTTGAGGCCTTCCGAAACCAGCCATTCCCGGCCGTTCAGCGTATCCGCCTTCACGGGGCGCATTTCCAGCACGCCTTCCGGGCCCACGACAAAGACGGAAGCCCCCTGCGCGGTGCGGATGACGGCGTCCCGGGGAATGGCGAACACGTTGTCCCGCACCGCCTTCTCAAATACCACGCGCACATAGGCGCCGGGCAAAAGCTCATAATCCGGATTGGGGAACTGGGCCCGCATTTCAATGGTGTCCGTATTCGGATCCACCGCCATGTCGGAAAAGATGATCTTGCCGGAATGGGGGTATTCCTCCCCATTGGAGAGCAGCAGGCGCACCTTGATTTCACCCAGCGGCACTCCCTTCCACAGGCCGGACACCACGGCGCGGCGCAGGCTGCTGTACTGGGAGGCCGGCTGGCAGAAGCGGACATAGATGGGGTCTATCTGCTCAATGGTGGTCAGGTGCGTGAATTCGTTCTGGTTGGCAAATGCCCCTTCCGTCACCAGCGCGCGGCGCACGCGGCCGGAGATGGGCGCTTCCACCCTGGTGTATTCCAGATTCAGGCGGGCCTGCTCCAGAGACGCGGCGGCGGCGGCATATTCCGCCCTGGCCCGGTCTTCCTCCGCCATGGCCTGCTTGTGCTCCCGCACGCTGACGGCGCCCTTGGCCACCAGGGAGGAATAGCGGGCGGCCTTGTCCTCCGCATCCGCCAGCACGGCCTTGGCGCGCGCTACCGTAGCCTTGCATTCGTCCAGCACGGCCTGGAGCGGAGCCGGATCTATCTTGAAGAGAAGGTCGCCCGGGCGAACCGTCTGCCCTTCCTGGTAGCAGCGTTCCTGAATAATTCCCGTCACGCGGGCGCGCACTTCCGCCTGGAGGTACGCCTCCATGCGGCCGGGAAGGTTGGCGGTTACGGGAACCTGGGTGCCGTGCACCGTGAGAACGGCCACTTCCGGCACTATTTCTCCGGGAGAACCGGCGGCCGGATTTTCATCCCCCTGCCGGCAGGAGGAGAGAGCTGCCAAAAGGGTGGTGCAGAGAAGAAGGAGACTAGTTGTTTTCATCAGTAATCATGCTTTATAAGACCTCAAGAAACCCCGGAACCACGCTTCCGACAAGACCGGGGATTTTTCAATTGCCATAAGATGTAAAGTATCCCATAATGGGAGAGTCAAGAGGCAATGAAAAGATTAAGTGGAGCGGCTTTTTATCATTTGTTGTAAGCTGCTGGCAACAAGAATCAAATGAATGACGCGACGATTTCGTCTTCAGGAAGATTTCTCTTGCATGCAGCAGCCGTTTCCGCCGGGCGCGCCTCCGGCGGGAAAAAATCAGTTTCCACGCCAACCGCAATACAGGATGGACAAGCAGAATTTACTAACCATAGGCAATCTGTCCAAACAGACCGGCGTACATATTAAATCACTCCGGTATTACGAGCAACTGGGGATTCTGCGCCCGGCCCATACGGACCCGGATACAGGCTACCGTTATTACACCCTCTCCCAGATTCCCGTGGTGGACGCCATCCGCGCCTGCACCTTCCTGGACATTCCCCTGAAGGAGTTCACCTCCTTTCTGACCGAGGACCAGCAGAGAATCCATTACAAGAAGCTGATTTCCCACGGCACCATGCTGGCGCACCAGAAAATCAGGGACATTCAGGAGAAACTGCACCTGCTGGAAAAATTCCAGAAGCAGATGGACCGGATGGAAGGCCTCCGGCGCCATGAGGGGCAGACCGTCCACGCCCTGCCGGAAAAATATTGCTGGACGGCCCCCTATGCCGGAAAACAGCACAGCACGGATTACAATGTACTCATCACCAACATGTTTGATGACATTAACCGCAATGAGCTGAGGCTGGGCGCGGAAGCCGGACTCCTTTCCTTCCACCGGAGCTCCGGAACGGAAAGGTTCCTGTATGTGGAGGTGGAAGCGACCAAAAGGGACGCCCGGCAGTTAAAGGAAGTCGTGCGCCTGCCTGCCGCCTCCTTCCTCTGCTCCATCAGGAAGGAAAGCGATATCGGGAAGGCCCCCCTGGTCTTTCCCGAACTTTTTGCGCAGGAGTATGATAAAATCATCATGGAAACGGAATTGTTTTCCGGAGACTACGATGTGGTGCATCCCAAATTCGAACTGAGATGCTCCCTTCCGCCGGAAGGGAAGTGAACCGGGGGATTTTTTCCGGAACAGGCAATGGGTGAAGAGGATGTAAAAAACGCCTTTCGGGAACCGGAGTTCCCCGTCCGCGCCCCTGCCGCCCTGCGGTGCAGCCGGAACGTCCGTTCAGGCCCGCAGGCATGAAGTCTCCGGAAGTTTCATGAAATGGCATTGCATTTCCCCATGCAGCATATAAAATAATGGGGTGGCACATTGCGACACTACACAACCGGACTTGAAGGAAAGCGCCGTCAAGGCTTACAAGGCCATGTTGCTGGCGCGGGCCTTTGACACCAAAATTTCCAGCCTGTATAAAGCGGGCAAAATCACGGGCGGCGTTTACCTGGGCCGCGGGCATGAAGCGATTGCCGCCTGCGGCGGCGTTTTCCTGACCGCCGGGTATGACGTGATCGCCCCGTTCATCCGGGAACAGGCGGCGCGCATCACCTGGGGGGAACCGATCATTGAAGCGGCCCGCTCCTACCTGGGCTCTGCCCTGGGCTATATGAAGGGACGGGACGGGAACGTCCACCGCGGACTGCCGGCGGAAGGCTACATGGCGCCCATCAGCCATCTGGGCAGCACGGTGGCCTTCGTCATCGGCTGCCTTTTTGCCAAGCGGCTGGACGGCAAGCTTCCCGGCCCCGTAGGCGTGGCCTTCTGCGGAGACGGCACCACGTCCACAGGCGCCTTTCACGAAGCCGCCAACATGGCGAACGTGGAACAACTGCCGCTGGTGCTCGTGGTGACCAACAATCAATTCGCCTATTCCACTCCCAATGTCCGTGAATTCGGGGAAGCCTCCCTGGCGGACAGGGGCCGCGGCTACGGCTTCACCGTGCATGAAACGGACGGCACGGACTTCATGGCTACGCTGGAAGCCTTCCGCACCGCCGTCAACAACGCGAGGGAAGGCAGGGGCCCCCAGTGGGTGCTGGCCAAGACCCTGCGCATGTGCGGCCACGGGGAACATGACGACGCCTCCTACATCCCCAGGGAATTGAAGGATGAGTACGACAAAAAAGACCCCGTCACCGTCGCGGAACGGCAACTGCTGGAAGCCGGCTGGCTGACGCCGGAAGAAGTGGCGGACCTGAAAAAGCAGTATGCCGATGAAGTCCAGCTGGCCGTGGCTACTGCGCAGAGGGAACCGGAGCCGGACCCCTTCCGGGAGGACTGGAACGCCACGGTGTGGAGACCTTATTAAGCCTGCAAACGGAATATTCCCATGAGCGTAACATACATTGATGCCATTCACGACGCCCAGAAAGACCTGCTTGCGGAAGACAAGGACGTCTTCCTGTACGGACAGGACATAGGCGTTTTCGGCGGCGCTTTCAAAGCGACCAAGGGCCTCAAGGAGCTGTTCCCGGACCGCGTGATTGACGCCCCCATCAGTGAGGACGCCATGGCCGGCATGGTCACCGGAGCCGCCGTCATGGGCAAGAAGCCCATCATGGAAGTCCAGTTTGCCGACTTCAGCACCATCGCTTTCAACCAGATCGTCAACATGGCGGCCACCCATTACTACCGCACGGGCATTCCCGCCAACATCACGGTGCGGCTGCCCTGCGGGGGAACGCCCGGCACGGGTCCCTTCCACAGCCAGAGCCTGGAAGCCCTGTTCGCCCACTATCCGGGCCTGCACGTCATGACCCCGGCCACCGTGGCGGACGCCTACTGGATGCTGCGCCAGGCCGTGGAAGTGCCCGATCCCGTCATCTTCCTGGAACACAAGTTCCTGTACCGCTGGCTGAAGGCGGAGGACAACTACCGGGAAGCCCCGGTGATTCCCTTCGGCATGGCCCGGATCGCCCGCACCGGAAAGCACGCCACCGTAGTGGCGTACAGCGCCATGGTGCCGGAAGCCGTGCGCGCGGCGGACCTGCTGGCGAAGGAGAGCGGTTATGAAGTGGAAGTAGTGGACCTCCGCACGGTGCGCCCGCTGGACATGGACACCGTCATCGCCTCCGTAGCGCGCACTGGCCGCGTCCTGGTCGTCGGGGAAGACTTCCCGTGGGGGGGCGTCACGTCGGAAGTCGTTTCCCGCATCGTGGCGGAAGGCTTCCATCTGCTGGACGCTCCGCCCCAGCGGCTCAACGCCAGGGACACCCCCATCCCCCAGCATCCCAACCTGTGGAAGGCGCACCGCCCTACGCTGGAATCCATCGCCGCCTCCATCCGCCATCTTTTATCCATCTGATTCAACCCAGTTTCCACCATGCCTAAAGTACCCATTCTGATGCCCCAGCTCGGGGATTCCATTGCGGAAGCCACCGTGCTGCGCCTGCTGGCGGCCCCGGGCGACACCGTAGAAGCCGACCAAGAAATCTTTGAGGTAGAGACCAACAAGGCCACCATGGGCGTCACCACCATGTGCGGCGGCGTCCTGAGCGACGTGTTTATCAAGGAAGGGGAATCCATCGTGGTCGGCGCCTGCATGGCCATGATTGACGCCACGGAAGAGGAAATTGAGCGTTCCGGGGCCACCCCGGCCGGTGACTCCACCCAGCCTTCCCTTCCGGCCAGCCCGGAATCCGTGCCCCAGCGCGTCCCGGACGCTTCCGCCCGGGAGGAAAAGCCCGCCGGGGTCCACTTTGGCCTGACGGGGGAATCCTACCAGGAAAACGGCACGGACCTGAAAGTCCAGCCCAGCGTGCGCGGCCTGCCGGTGCCCGCCGGCATGAAAGGCGCGCACTACATGTCCCCCCGGATGAAGGCGCGCATGGATGAACTGGGCATGAGCGCCTCGGACATCGCTTTCATCTCCGGCTCCGGAGCCGGAGGACGGGTCACCATTGACGACCTGGAGGAATTCCTGGAATACGTGAGCCAGTGGCCGCACCGCAAGGCCTCCTCCATGCGGCTGGCCGTGGCGGACGCCATGCGCCGGAGCTGGACGCGCCCCCTGGCCTCCGCCGGGCGCCCCGTGTTCATGGACCCCCTCATCAAGCACAGGCAGCATTCCCCGCTGCGGCCCGGCATCACCCTGTACTTTGCCCGCGCCCTGGCCCTGGCCCTGGCGGAAAGCCCGGAATGCGCCGGCTACCTGGTGGGGGAAAACATCCTTTCCCCCAAGACCATTGACATCGGCATCGCCGCCCAGGTGGCGGACGGAGTGATGGTTCCCGTGCTGCGCCGCGTGAACGAACGGACGATGGAAGAACTGCTGGAAGACTACAACAGGCTGATCGCCCAGGCGCGCCGCCGCAGGCTGGCCCCGGAAGACAGCACGGGCGGCATCGCCACAGTCACCAACTTCGGCGGCTTCGGGCTCACCTTTGCCGCCCCCATGCCCATGCCCAGCGAATCCATCATCCTGGGGGTGGGAGCCGTCACCAAGACCCCGGTCTGGAGCGACGAGGTGGAGGCGTTCATTCCCATCTCCAAGGCCAACATCGTGGCTACGGGGGACCACCGCGTGGTGGACGGCGCGGACATCGGCCGCCTGCTCAAGCGCGTGGCGGAACTGCTCCAGCGCCCGGAATACCTGTAACCCGCTCCGTTCCCGCACGCTTTACGCCGCATGACGACAGACCCACCCGTACTAGGCCTGGTAGCCGGAGACGGCGTCTACCCGGAATACATCGTCCGGGGGGCGCGCCGCCGGACGCCGGAGCTGCGCATCGTGGCCGTGGGCTTCAAGGGGGAGACCAATCCCGCCGTCATTCCCCTGTGCGACGCTTACCAGGAATTCAGCGTGGGCCAGATCAGCAAGCCGTTCTCCTTCCTGAAAAAGCACGGCGTGCGGAACGTCATCATGGCGGGAGGCATCAACCCGAAGAACATTCTCTCCCTCCGTCCGGACCTCCGCGCCCTTTCCGTGCTGATGCGCATGCCGGAGAAAAACGCGGACTCCCTGCTGGGGGCCGTCATCACGGAGGCGGAAAAAGAAGGCTTCACCATCCTCCCCGCCTTCACCTACATGGAAGAGCACATGCCGCAGCCGGGCCACATCGCCGGACCGCGTCCCACGACCGAACAATGGGAGGACGCCGTTTTCGGCATGCAGATGGCCAAGGAAATCAGCCGCCTTCACATCGGGCAGTCCGTCGTCGTGCACGGAGGCACCGTAGTTGCCGTGGAAGCCATTGAAGGCACCAACAACTGCATACGCCGCAGCGGCGAGCTGGGCAACGGCAAACCCGCCACACTGGCAAAAGTGGCGCGCCTGGGGCATGACATGCGCTTCGACATTCCTACGATCGGCCCCGTCACCATTGAGACGTGCGCGGAATGCGGCGTCAGGCAAATCGCCCTGGAAGCGGGCAAAACCATTCTGCTGGAGCGTGACCGGGTGGCGGAACTGTGCAAAAGGCACAAAATCAGCCTGCATGCCATGGACGCTTCCGGGGAGGGCTGCCCTCAACCGGAAAATCCCGCCCAATAAAAATCCCCTCGTCCGGAAACCCGGACAAGGGGAAATCATGCCGCATACGGGATGCAGAATAGAAAACGGCTTATTCAACCGCCGGAATTAAGCGTTTTTGTCCTTGTCCATCATGGACTTGGCCTTGTCACTTACGCCGGAAGCCATATCCTTGACGCCTTCCTTGCTCTTTTCGTAGGCGTCTTTCATTGCCTTCTTGCCTTCTTCCATCTTGCCGGAAGCGGCATCTTTCGAGCATCCACAGCCTTCATGCATATGGTTCATATGATCTTTGGAGTCACACATAATAAATAAATGGTTTGTATTTTAATCGTTTGAGTTAACCGTTTTTCGCAGCGTCGCCAATGGCTTCGGCCTTATCGGCAGCCCTGTCCGCCGCATGGTCCACGGCTTCCTTGCTGTCCTGGTAAGTATCCTTGACGGCTTCCTTGCTCTTTTCGTAGGCGTCCTTCGCCGCTTGCTTGCCTTCCTTCATTTTTTCGGAAGCGGCGTCCTTGGCGGCTTTGGCGCCCTTTTTCATGTGTTCCTTGGCTTCAGCCATGTCCTTGTCACCCTTGGTGCAGGAACCGCTGTTGCAGGCGCTCTGCGCCAGGGCCACTACCGGAACTGCAACGGCTACCGCTGCTATAGCATATATCAATTTTTTCATGACGTTGTTCTATTTGGATTCATTCCAATAGACTCTTTCTTCATGAAAATCTATGAATACAGTCGTGTCATTCTGCGTTCACTCCTGCAAATCAAAAGCCATAAACGCCGCGGAGGCAACGCAGTCCCGGCACGGAACACAGCCTTCTTTTTTCAGCTCCCTGCAATGGGAATAACCCAGCTTCTCCACAAACCGCCGCTTCAGCTCCTCCCTTGACTGCACGGGCGTGCACAGGAGCGCTCCATACAAGGCGCCGCATACCCCGTCAGGCGCTCTTCCCGTGCCGCACGCGGAGACGGCTTCCAGCAAATCCTCCCTTCCCAGGGCCGCGCAAACGGCCTGGGCGCAATTGTGGCGCCAGGGTTCCGTGCGGAAGGTGGACAGCGCCTTTTCTTCAACGTTCATGCCCCCACTGTAGGCCCGGCTCCCTTCCGGGTCAAGAGCCCCGTCCCGCCTTACCACCTGCAAACTCCGCCGCCGCATTCCGGGTGAGGAAACCATAAGCCCTCCGGAAAACCGCCGGCAGCGGCGTTTACTTCCCGGCAAGCCGGCGGCTGGTCTCCAGGCGCGCGGCCAGCTCCTCAAAGGAGACGGTCCCGTCCAGGCAAAGGCTCACCCAGCTTTTCTTATTCATGTGGTAGGCCGGAAAACGGCTGTGATGGTCCACAAGGCCCTCGAGCTCCCCAGGGCGGACCCGCAGATTCAGCACCTCCACCCTTTCCCTGGAACTGCCGCCCAGTTTCAACCGCGGCACAGCCAGAAAAACGGCATACCATTTTTCCGTGTCCTTCCGCCGCACGACAGCGCTTCCCGGCGACTTCCTCCACAGGAATTCCAATTCATCCCCGTAAGCCTCCCGGACGTGCGCGACGAGGCTCCGGGCAGGATCGCCCTTGAAGAAATCAGGTTCAAAGCAGCACTCCGCCACATGCCACAGCTCTTCCTCATATTCCCTGCGGAGCGCCCTCTCCCGCAACCTGTCTGCCTCTCCCTGAGCAAGATGAGGGATACTCTTCCCGTCCGCATCACGCACCGTTACGCTGACGGAGCCCTCCGCATGTATTTCAAATTCCATACAGAGCTGCCCGTTCAGCAGCTTTGTCCGGTACAGAAAACCATTTTCCCCGCGAACGCAGCCGAAGGGAGGCAATTTTTCCTCACACAACCTCCTGTCCCTGAAAACGCGTTCCACGGCTTTTTCATACCAGCTTTTCCGGGGAATGCGGCGAAAGAACATGAGGAAAAGAAGTTAAAGGAGATGGAAGGATGGAAAACGCCAGCTGCACCCCTGCAGGCGTGCAGAACCCGGCCAAGCCATGATAAATCCGCACGGGAACGGTACAAGGCCAAAATAACCTGCTCCCCATGTCCGGGGCGCCCGCATCGGGAAAAGAGTTTTTACCTCCCCGTCAGCACATACCACACGAACAGGCTGTTATGCTTCACGTACCGCTTGAGCAGCCTCGCCGGCTCCCGGTAAATGCGGTACAGCCATTCCAGGCCGTTTTTCTGCATCCACCGGGGCGCGCGCTTCACCGTTCCGGCATGGAAGGCGAAGGCCGCTCCCACGCCCACATAAACCGCGGGAGGCAGCAGCTCCTTCTGCTCCGCCATCCACCGCTCCTGCTTCGGGCAGCCCAGGCCCACCCACACCACATTGGCCCCGCTTGAGGCAACCGCCTCCCGCATCTCCCTCCGGTCTTCCTCCGTCCAGGAACGGAATGGCGGGGAATGCACGCCGGCCAGATGAAAAGCCGGGTACTTCTCCTTCAATGCGGACGCCAGGGTCTCCAGCGTCCCTTCATCTCCGCCCAGCAAAAAATGGCGCAGACCCGGATACTCCGCATTCGCCCGCACCAGGGCTTCCATCAGGTCCGGCCCGCTCACGCGTTCGGCGCTCCTTTCCCCTGCGGGAAGGCCCCTGTTCAGCTTCCACACCACAGGCATTCCGTCCGGGCAAACCACGTCCATCCGTTCCAGCACGGCCCCATAACCCCGGTCATGAACGCCGAGGGTTATCACGTGCACGTCCGCGGCGGCCACCAGGCACGGGGCCTGCGCTTCCAGGGCACGTTCCGCCAGGGCAGAGCTCATTTCCTCCACGGAGCTGACGGCCACGGAAAAGCCGAACACCTTTCTGGTCTCGCACGGCATCCGCGCGCCGGGCTGGTCAGGGTTGTTTGCAGCAGTCATGGCCTGATGGAAATGAAGGGTGAAAATCACGGCAGGGACAGCCTCAGCCCGTCGTAGGCAGGCATGACGTTCTCCGGCAGCTTGCCGGAAAGAATCCCGTAATCCATGTCGTGGGACATGTGGGTCAGCACGGCGCGCCCGGGCCGGATGGCGGCAATGGCGGCCAGGGATTCCTCCAGGCACAGGTGCGTGGGGTGCAGATGATAGCGCAAGCCGTCAATAATCAGCAGGTCAACCCCTTTCATGGCCTCCAGGGAGGCCTCCGGAATGCTTTTCACATCCGGCATGTATGCCAGCCGCTGCCCTTCCGCCTCCAGCACGTAGGCATAAGTCTCCACCCCGGCATGCATTACGGGAAGAGGCGTCACCAGCACGCTCCCTACGCGGAACGGCTCCCTCACTTCGTGAGGTTCCGGCCTGACGTAGCCGCTCCGGCCCGGTTTCGGTTCAAACGCCCAGCCGTACATGGTCCGCAGGGCTTCCATCGTCTGCGGTGAGGCGTACAGGGGCAGGCCGCCGGACCTGCGCCAGCAGAAGGCGCGCAGATCGTCAAAGCCGCCCACGTGGTCCACATGGGCGTGCGTGTACAGCACGGCGTCCACGTCCGTGATGTTTTCCCGCAGGGCCTGCTGACGCAGATCCGGGGAGGAATCCAGCAGAATGCGGGTGCCCGCGGCCTCCACGTAAACTGAAGAACGCAACCGCTTGTTTCTGGGGTCCGGGGACGTGCAGACCGCACAGGAGCAACCTATCTGCGGAACTCCGGTGGACGTTCCGGTGCCCAGAAAGAGAATGTTCATCACAGAGGTCATGATTGCGTTTAGAGCAAATGATGCCATAATGCATTCAAAATCCAAAGCCCGAATGCTTACATTGCTGAAAATTAGAAACCTGGCCCTCGTGGACCAGCTGCTCTGGGAACCCAGCTCCGGTTTCATCTGCATCACGGGGGAAACGGGGGCGGGCAAATCCGTCATCATCGGCGCCATACGCCTGGCGCTGGGAGAACGCGCGGACAAAACGCTCATCCGGTCCGGAGAACAGCAATGCAGCGTGGAGGCCGTGTTCCACCTGCCGGACTCCTCCCCGGTGCACGCCATTCTGAACGAACACGGCGTGCCGCCCTGCGAAGACGGCAACCTGATCATCAAGCGCATCATTTCCTCCACGGCCAACCGCCAGTTCCTGAATGACAGCCCGTGCACCCTGAACCTGCTGCGGGAGGCGGGCGCCTGCCTGGTGGACATGCACGGCCCCAGCGACCACCGCTCCCTGATCTCCCAGGAGAGGCAGCTTTCCCTGCTGGACGCCTTTGGGGAGCACGCCCCCCTGCTGCACGCCTACGCGGACGCGTGGCGGCAATGGCAGGACGCGCGCCGGGCCTATGACGACCTGGAGCATGCGGAAGCGGCCACCGCGCGGGAAATAGAGCTGCTGCGCCACCAGGTGGACGAGATAGACGCCGCCGCCTTTACGCCGGAGGAAGTGCTCACGCTGGAAGAACGCTGGCAGCGCGCCCGCAACGGCACCAGGCTTCAGGAACAGGTTTCCAGAATGCTTGCCATGCTGGAGGAAACGGACGTGCCCGGCCTGGGTTCCCAGTTGAGGGAACTGACCCGGGCGGCGCACGAACTGGAACGCATGGACGCCTCCACAGCCGCGTGGCTGGCCCCGCTGGCGGAAGTGAATCTGGAGCTTAAGGAAATTGAAGGACGCCTGGCGGATTATTCCTCCGAGCTGGATTGTGATCCCCGGGAGCTCTTCCAACTGGAGGAGCGCATCAACCTGCTGGAATCCCTGAAAATGAAATACGGCCCTTCCTTTGAAGACGTCTGCGCCCGGAGGGAGGAGGCGGCCCACCGCCTGGACCGCATCGAGCACCGCACGGAACGCCTGGAAGAACTGCGGGCCTCCATGGCCGTCCTGCGCAAGCAGGTGGACGCCGCCGGACAGGCCCTGACCAAAGCGCGGCAGGCATCCGCGCCCAAACTGGCTTCCTCCATCGTCAGGCACTCCCGGGAACTGGGCTTCCGCCAGGCCGTCTTTGAAGTAGGGCTCTCCCCCCTCCAGGAACCCGGCTCCCAGGGAATGGAAACGGTGGAATTCCTGTTCGGCCCCAATCCGGGCGAACCCTCCAAGCCTCTCCGGCTGATTGCCTCCAGCGGGGAGCTGGCGCGCATCATGCTGGCGATTAAAAGCGCCCTGGCGCACAAGGACTCCACCCCCCTGCTGGTATTTGACGAAATAGACGCCAATGTGGGCGGGGAAGTGGCGCGGGCCGTCGGCTTCAAGATGCAGCAGCTCGGGAACAGGCACCAGGTCATCTCCATCACGCACTTTCCGCAGGTGGCGGCCCTGGCCTCCCATCACTACCTGGTCCAGAAGGCTTCCGCGGGCAACCGCACCATCTCCTGCCTGCGGGAGGTGAGCCATGAAGACCGGATAGACGAGCTGGTCCGCATGCTGGGCGGCGGCGGGGACCACGCCCGCACGCTGGCCCAGGCCCTGCTGCAGCCCTCCTGAACGGAGGGCGCCAAAAAGGAAGAGGCCGCCTTATTTTTCCAGACGGGGCTTGAAGCCGCGCAGCCGCAGGGAATTGAACACCACGCACAGGGAGCTTAAACTCATGGCCCCGGCGGCAATCATGGGATTCAGCGTAAGGCCGAAGGCCGGATACAGGCACCCGGCGGCCAGCGGAATGCCGATGATATTGTAAAAGAAGGCCCAGAAGAGGTTCTGCCTGATGATGTGCAGGGTGGTGCGGCCCAGTTGAAGGGCTTCCGCCACGCCCACGGGATTGCTCTTCATCAGCACGATGTCGGAGGACTCCATCGCCAGCTCCGTTCCGGACTTCATGGAGATGCCCACCCGGGCGCAGGCCAGCGCCGGGGCGTCGTTCACGCCGTCCCCCACCATCGCCACCTTGTCCCCGCGTTCCTCCATCTTCATCACATGGGAGGCCTTCTCATCCGGAAGCACGTCGGAAATCACTTCATCAATATGCAGTTCCCCGGCCATGTGCCGCGCCGTGGCGGCATTGTCCCCCGTCAGCATGACCACGCGCAGGTTCATCCGCTTCAGATAATCCACCGCCGCCCGGCTGTCCGGTTTCAGGGAATCCGCCACCATGATCACTCCCGCAGGACGGTCTCCCCTCCCTACATACAGCGGGGACGCGCCCTGCCGCATGAACTCCCGGAGGCGGCCTTCCTCCTCCTTCCAGGAGATGCCCTTGTCCTGCATGAAGCCGGGATTGCCCACCGCATAGGGCACGCCGTCCACTACGCCGGAAATGCCGCGGCCCGGCACAACGGACAAATCCGCCACGGCGCGGATGGGGAGTTCCAGCAGCCTGGCGTGTTCATAAACGGCTTTCCCTACCGGATGTTCCGATCCCTGCTCCAAAGCCGCCGCCATTTCCACCAGTTCATCCGCATTCATGCCCGGCTCCGGCAGAACGGCCACCACACGGGGCTCCCCTTCAGTCAGGGTGCCCGTCTTGTCAAAAACGACGGTATCCACGCGGCTCAAAGCCTCCAAAGCTCCGGCGGACTTGCACAGGATGCCCAGCCGCGCGCCCCTGCCCGTCCCTACCATGATGGCGATGGGCGTGGCAAGCCCCAGAACGCAGGGGCAGGAAATCACCAGCACCGCAATCGCCCTGGCAAGGGCGAAGGAAAATCCCTCCCCGGCAGCCAGCCACGCAACCAACGACACCAGGGCAATCGCAATCACCGCAGGGACAAAGAAATAACACACCCGGTCCGCCAGCCGTGCAATCGGAGCCTTGGACTGGCTGGCCTCCTCCACCAGGCGGATCATGCGGGCCAGCGTGGAGTCCCTGCCCACGCGTTCCGCACGTACCTTGAGATACCCGGCCCGGTTGAACGTGCCGCTGATCACCCGGTCTCCCGCCGTCTTGTCCACCGGCATGCTTTCCCCCGTCAGGTCCGATTCATCCAGCGCGGCCTGCCCTTCTTCAATGACGCCGTCCACCGGAATCCTCTGCCCGGTTTTCACCACCACCAGGTCCCCGGAATGAAGTTCATCCAGCGGGACGGCGCGCTCCGCGCCGTCATGCCAAACCAGGGCCTCCTGGGGAACCAGCTTCACCAGCCCTTTCACGGCGGCGTTCGTCTTGCGGTAGGAACGGCGTTCAAGATATTTCCCCAGGGAAATCAGGGTGACGATCATGGCCGCGGATTCAAAATACAGTTCCATTCCGTCCACGTTGGCGCCCTGCCACAGCGCCGCAATCAACAGATACAGCCCGTACAGGAAGGCGGAACCGGAGCCGATGGCGATCAGGGAATCCATATTGGGAGACAGCGCGGCAAGCTGGCGCACGCCGTTGATTAAATAATGCCGGTTCAGCCACAGAATCGCGGCCGCCAGAATGCACTGCGCCCACAAATTCATCCAGAGCCCCCAGCCCCCTCCCGGAACGGGCCAGTGCCACATGGGCCCCATGGACAGATACATCAGAGGCGCCAGCAGCAGAACGGACCAAACGAGGCGGGAGCCTCCCGTTTCCTCCTGCCCCTGGCTTTCCTCCCCATCCGCACCGGAAAACGGTTCCTCCCGCCAGTCCGCCAGGTGGAAGCCGGCTTTCTCCACTACGGACGCAATGCGCCCCCTGGCGGGCGAATCTGGCTTTTCAAACAGAACGGTCATCCGCCCCGTCAGCAAATTCAGCTCTACGCGCTCCACCCCCTCCAATCCCTCCACGGCGCGCTCCACCTTGGCAGCACAACCGGCGCAATGCATGCCGGAAACAAGATAGTTCTTTTCTTCCATTGTCGTTAAAACGGAGTGTTTGATTTTCCGGGACCAAAGAAGGCTCCCATGTTGTTAGGTGAAACTAATCCCATCAATCCCGTTTCTCAAGCCGCTTTCGCGGCTTCACCCTTTTCCAATAAAAAATGACAAAAAAACGCCCGCGGCCCCGTAACAGTAACAAACACCTTCATCCCTTCATAATGACCGCTCCCACCCTGTTCCGAGTCCTGGCCTGCACGGCCCTGTTGTCCGCCCCCCTCCATGCCCAGCTTTACACCCTGCACGGGGACGGCGTCAAAAAAACCGAGAGGGTGGTGGAAAAAGCGGATTATTCCGATTACGAACTCGTCTGGCACGACGAGTTCGACAAGGACGGCCGCCCGGACCCCGCCAAGTGGAATTACGAACACGGATTCGTCCGCAACAAGGAGGAACAGTGGTACCAGCCGGAAAACGCCCGGTGCGAGGACGGCATGCTGATTATTGAAGGCAAAAAGGAAAAACACGCCAATCCCCATTATGACCCGGCGGGAAAGAATTGGCAGACGACGCGCAAGGAAGCGGATTACACCTCCGCCTCCCTGACCACGCGCGGCAAGTTTTCCTGGCTGTACGGGCGGTTTGAAATCCGGGCCAGATTCAGCCCGCGGGAGGGCATGTGGCCCGCCTTCTGGACCATGGGCGTCAAGGAAGGATGGCCCATGTGCGGGGAAATAGACATCATGGAGTACTACCAGTCCACCTACCTGGCCAACCTCTGCTGGGCCTCCCCCAAAAAACACGTGGGCAAATGGAGCACTACCTACACGCCGCTCAAATGGCTCCAGGAAAGGCATGCGGACTGGGCGGACAGCTTCCATGTCTTCCGCATGGACTGGGATGAAAAGGAAGTGCGCCTGTATGCGGACGACATCCTGCTGAACAGGACGCCCCTGGACAACACCGTCAACGCCGTTTACAAGGAAGTCGCCAATCCCTTCCGTCAGCCCCATTTCATCATCCTGAACCTGGCCATGGGCGCCACAGGAGGCGATCTGAATAAACTGCCCCTGCCCCAGAAGTATGAAATAGATTACGTCCGCATATACCAGAAGAAGGATTCCCCCCACAAGGGCACCATTCCCTACCGGACAGAGAAGAAAAAGGATGCTCCCGTGGAACTGTCCCGCCTTCAGAAAGCGCTAGACGAATAGGGAACGTGAACGGCCAGGGGCGCATGGAACGGATAGAGCAAAAAGGGAATTCCGGCTTCGCCGTATCCGTAAGGTCCATCCAGTTTCTTTAACCCCTTCCAATTCATATAAAAGTCCCTGCCTTCGGGAACGGGGGCGGCCTGTTACTCGGCAGCCTTCCCCTTGAGCACCAGGAGAATGTGCTCCGCCATGAGGGCGTGCCCTTCCGCATTGGGGTGCACGCCGTCCACCAGCAGGGAGCCCTTGTCCTTCATCACCTTGTTGAGGTCGATCACCCTGGATTTGGTGCTCTTGGCCACCTGCCGGATGAGCGGAATGATTTCCTTTTCAATGCATTCCCTGCTGATCCCCCCTTCCCTGGCCTCCTGGGAGGGAATGGGCAGCAGGCAGTATACCTTCAATTTGGGATTCTGCTTGCGGAATTCCGTAATGATCTCCTTGTAATTGTTTACAAAATCATCCTTGTGGCTCCAATTCACTTTTTTGCTGTCATTGGTGCCCAGGCCTATCAACAGCATGTCAGGCTTGAACGCCAGCGCGTCCTGATAAGCCTTCTCCCGCGTGATGGGGCGGTCCCCCTTGAACAGCAGGCAGCGCGCCGATACGCCGAAGTTTCCTACTTCCGCCTTCCTGTCCAGGGTCTTCGCAATCCGGGATACCCAGCAGTCTTCCTTTTTAACCCCCATCCCGGCGGTGATGCTGTCCCCCAGACAGGCCAGCTTCACTGCGGCGGCACAATCCGCCGGCAGAAAAGCGGCCAGCAGCCCTATCCACAACAAGACAATAAACTTTTTCATGGAGTAAAATATTACAATGAGAATGGCTTACTGGACGCGGCTTCAAATGTAAAGCCCGTACTCCGGCCCGTCTTCTGGTCTTTTTCCGTGCCGTCCCCTCATGAAAAAGCCCCGGCCGGATAAAACCCGGACGGGACTCTTCAAATAACAGGAAAAGGGAACGTTTAATTCACGCGGCCCAGGTAGGAGCCGTCTTCCGTCTTTACGGAAATCTTTTCGCCGGGCTTGATGAAAAGGGGCACCTGCACCACCAAGCCGGTGGTCATCGTGGCGGACTTGTAAACGTTGTTCGCGCTGTCGCCCTTGACGCCTTCCGGAGCTTCCGCCACTTCCATGGTGATGGCGGCGGGGAGTTCCACGGAAACAACCGTCTCATCCGTGAAAAGCAGAATGTAGATGTTGCCTTCCATCAGGTAATCCTTGACGGGTTCCACGATGTCCGGAGACACGGTAATGTCTTCGTACGTATCGGGGTTCATGAAGTGGTAGCCCATGCCGTCAATGTAGCTGAACTCATATTCCTCACGGGCGAGGTTCACGCCTTCCAGGGATTCATTGGAAGTCAGGCGAAGGTTATATACCTTCTTGGTGGAAATGCTGCGGATGCTCATTTGCACGTAGGAGGCCATGCGGGGGGGGCACTTGTGCTCCATGCTGACCACGACGCAAACGTCATTGTTATGATTAACCGCGTGTCCCTTGCGAAGATTGATTACGGGTACTTTTGCCATGCGGCCCGTACCATACCATGTTTTCCCCTCCCGTCAAGCCGAAAAAACGCGCCAAACCCTTGATGCGCTTGGAGAAAACGCCTTTGGCCGGGTGACCGGAAAGGCCGGAAAAACCATCGTTCCTACCGGCTGAGATCCTGCTGGAACAGGACCTTGATGCCGCTGGAATTCAGCACGGTGCGCCCGAAGTTGAGGTCATCCACATGGAGGGCGACCAGGGAGCCCCGCGCCATGCAGGGCATCAGGGGGTACAGGAAGTTGACGTTCATTTCCGCGGCATACAGCACATCCAGGCACTTCTTGAGGTCCGCGGGGCCATGGCGGAGAACCGCCACCAGAACCTCGGACTCCGTGTAGCAGATGCCCTTTTCCAGAAAGATTTCCGACGTTCGTTCCGGATCGCTGACAATCAGGCGCGCAATGGTCGCCTCATGGCAGTCGTGCATGCTGAACCCCAGGCAGAAGATGCCGTGCATGTCCAGCAGGCCGAGGAGGGCGGACAGCGCCCCCACCCGGTTCTGGAGCATGATGGAATATTGCCTTATCGTACTGCCGGGGGCTTTGATGGCTTCTTCCTTCATGACAATAAAGCAAACGGGGTTGAGTTCTATTTAACGTATGTCTTAAGCACGCGCCTGATGATGGCAAGCGCCTGCTGGACTTCCTCTTCACTCACGTTCAGCGGAGGCAGCAGGCGGACGGTTTCCGGCCCGGCGGGAACGGAAAGCAGGCCCTCCTGCCGCAGAGCCTCCACCACCACGGCGGCAACCGTCTTGCCTTCCGGCGCGTCCACCATCTCCGGATTGAGGCCGATGCCCAGCAACAGGCCCAGGCCGCGCACGCCCTGGATCACGGGCAGGTTCCAGGATTCTATTTCCGCGCGGATTTCCGCGCCCAGGCGCCGCGCCCGTTCCGGGAGCCCCTGGGAGACGATTTCCCGCAGCACGGCCAAGCCGACCGTGGTGCCGAGCGGATTGCCGCCATACGTGGAACCATGGGAGCCGGGATCCATGATGGAGGCAAGCTCCGTGCCCTGGTCGTCAATGGCGCGGTCGGAAATCCAGAAGCCGCCGATGGGAAAACCGCCGCCAAGAGCCTTGGCCCAGGAAACGCCGTCCGGCTCCACGTCCGGAGCCACGGCGCGCCATCCCATGATGTCGCCGCAACGGCCAAAGCCGCACTGCACTTCATCCATCAGCAGGAGAAGATCGTGCTCCTGGCACAATTGTGCCAGGCCGCGCAGGAATTCCGGAGTCACGCAGTTGACGCCGCCTTCCCCCTGGATGGTTTCCAGCATGAAGGCTACTGTTTCCGGCCTGATGGCTTCGCGGGCCGTTTCCAGGTCATTGAAAGGCAGATGGCGGAATCCCGGCAGCATGGGGTCAAAGCCTATCTTGATTTTATCCTGCCCCGTGGCGGACATGCTGCCCAGCGTTCTTCCGTGGAAGGATTTGTTGAACGTAAGCACTTCATAACGGGGTTTGCCGTCCGCCTGGGGCTTCCGGTGGCCGTAGCGGCGCGCCACCTTGATCAAGCCGTCATTGGATTCCGCGCCGCTGTTGGAGAAAAAGACCTTCCCCGGACGCTCCACGCATTTGGTCACGATGAATTCCGCCAGATCCGCCTGCTGGGGAATCTGGTACAGGTTGGAGCAGTGCACCAGCGTGGCCGCCTGCTTTTGCAGGGCCTGCGTTACCACGGGATGGCAATGCCCCAGCGCGCAGGTGGCAATGCCGGCACAGAAGTCCAGATAGCACTTCCCCGTGCTGTCCCACAGTCGGGAGCCTTCCCCGCGGACGGCAGCCATGGGATAACGGCCATAGGAATGGAGTACGTACCGGTTGAGTTTTTCTTCTGTGTTCATAAGCTAAGGTAATACGCGTGTAGTTTGCGCTTCTGGCCCCGTCTGTAAATGATTTTTTTGGGAGCCACGTCATGATTCTCACATTTTATCCCGGCGGGTAGTCATATCTCTGTTCGGCGGCATTTCATTTTTCTTTTCTTTTATCCTTTTGCCGCCAGAATAAATCTACAACCAGCAGCAATCCATCATGGCACATTTTTTCAATCCCAAAGGTTTTCTGGAGGAATTCAAGGCATTCGCCCTTAAAGGAAACGTCATTGACCTAGCGGTGGCGGTCGTCATCGGCGGCGCGTTCAACAAAATCGTTTCCGTCTTCGTCTCCAGCATCATCACCCCCATCATCGGCTACCTCACCTCCGGCGTGAACCTGGCGTACCTGACCTTGAAACTGGGGGACGTGGAATTGAAATACGGGGAATTGCTTCAGGCGACCATCGACTTCATCATCATCGCCTTCTCCATCTTCGTGGCCATCAAGCTCATCGGCTCACTGAGGCGCAAGAGCGAAGAAACGCCGGCAGCCCCCGCGCCCAAGCCGGATGACGTCGTTCTGCTGGAACAGATCCGGGACATCCTGCAAAAACAGGCGGACGTCAAATAAGGCCGCCAACAGCATTTGTGCCGGTTTCCCGCGGAACCGGCACATTTTTCCTCTTTACTTGTTCCGCCGCGGGCGGGAAAGTGGCAGCATGTATTCCCTCCTGCGCTCCCTTGCCTGTGCCCTGCTGCTTGCGCCGTCCCTGCTTCCGGCGGCGGAGACCCAGCGCTTCGTTCTGGAACGCCCCTACCAGGTGGCGGAAATTCCGGAGCCTGACCGGAACCTCCCTGCCACCAACGTCATCCTGATGATTGGGGACGGCATGGGCATCCATCACCTTTCCGCGGCCTGGGCGGCCAACCGCGGGCGCCTGTTCATTGAAAACTGCCCGGTGACGGGCATCTCCAAAACATGGTGCGCGGACAAGCTGGTAACGGACTCCGCCGCCGCAGGCACCGCCATGGCGACGGGTACCAAGACGCTCTACAAGAGGGTGGCCGTGTGCCCCAGGGGCAACAAGCTGGACTCCCTGGTGGACAAGGCGGCGGACATGGGCAAATCCACCGGCGTGATCGCCACCTGCGAGCTGAACGACGCCACCCCGGCCGCTTTCTGCGCCAATAATGAAAAAAGGTCGGATTCCTACGGCATCATCGGGGATTACCCCCGTTCCCGCGCCGACTTCATTTTCGGCGGCGGCGGCAAGTATTTCACGCAAAGGCCGGACGGGAGGGACATTTTCAAGGAGATGCAGGCGCAGGGCTACCGGATCGCCCGCAGCTGGGAGGAAGCCGCCGCACTGCCGCCCGGAAAAACGCTGGCCGTCACCGCTCCGGGGAATCTTCCCCCGCCCTCCAGGCGGGGAGACGTTCTGCGCCGGGCCACGCTGAAGGCGCTGGATACCCTATCCCGTAATCCCGAGGGATTTTTCCTGATGGTGGAAGGCTCCAACATCGACAAGGCCGCCCACCGCAACAACCTGGAAGAAATGATGGAGGAGCTTCTCGACTTCGACCGGGCCGCGGGAGCCGTGCTGGACTGGGCTTCAAAACACCCCGGCACCCTGGTCGTCATCACGGCGGACCATAACACGGGCGCGTTCGCACTCACAGGCGGCAACCGGGAGAAAGGGGAAATAAACGCCCAGTTCGGCTCCGGCAATCACGACGGCATGGCCGTTCCGGTGTACGCCTTCGGCGCGGGAAGCGGCGCGTTCACCGGCATTTACGAAAATACGGACATCTTCCACAAGATCATGAAGGCCTTCAAAAAAGGGACGGTCAAACCCGCACCCGGGCGTTAGAACTTCTGTCAGGCTCCGTTCCGCCCCTGCTCATCCATGTGCCGCGCCACCAGCCCGGCCCCGGCGGTAGCCAGGCCGCCTATCAGGAACACCGCCTGCGGACCGCCCGTATTCATCCAGATCACGCCGCCCAGCACGCCGTAAGTGATGGAAGCCACATGGTTGATGGCCAGCCCGGTGTAAATGCTCGGCGTGATGTCCTCCGGCTTCTCGCAGATGCGGGCCACATAAGTGCTGCGGGCCATGCCCAGGGCGAACAGCAGGTTGTCCAGCACGAAGCAGGCGGTCACCACGCCCACGGCCCAGTGCAGGGGGAGCAGCTCCGGGGCGAAGGCATACGCCAGGCACAGGAGGGACAGCGCAATGCTGTCGAAAATCGTTACCTTCCGTTCCCCATACCGCTTGATGCTCCAGCCGATGAGGGGCTGCGTGACCAGCCCGATGACGCCGGCAATGAGCAGGGTTTTTCCGATGTATCCGGGCGGCTGGCCCAGCGTGCTGACCATCAGCCAGAAGCCGAAGGTCAGATAAAGCTGCTTGCGGATGCCGTGCAGGATTTCCAGCCCGTAATAAACGGCATACCTGCGCTTGAAGACGAAGCACTGCCGCCAGCCGCGCTGCTGCGGAAAGACGGGCGTTTTCACCCGGCTCAGGAACAGGAACGCCAGCAGGCACACGCCGCCCGTAACGAAAAAGTCCACGGCAAAAGACTGGTTGAATTTCCACTTGATCCATACGCACAGCGCGCCCAGCAGCGCGGCCGCCGTCCCCAGCGCCTTCATCTGGCCGAGCCTCAGGCTACGGTTCTCCGGCCTCGCCGTATGGATGACGATGGTATCAATCATGCCCATCAGAATGTGCTGCCCCAGGCTCACCGTCAGAATCCACGCAGACAGCGCCCACAGGCTGGTTCCGGCGCCGCAGAAGGCCAGCGCGTACATGCCGCCGAACATCAGCAAGCACGCCACCCCGGCCATGCGCACCTCATTGAACATGAAAAGCAGGCTGACCACAAAAAGGGACAGGATGCCGGGCAGTTCCCTGGGGAGTTCAATGAACCCGCGCATCTCCACGTCCAGATGCTGGGCGTCACGCAGGAAGTTGCTGAAAATGAGATCATACACGCCGCTTCCGAACTGGCCCAGAAAGAGAGCCAGCAGCACAAAAACCATCGTCTTCCTGATGCGGGGGGAAGCGGCTTCACTCATAGGGCGGGGATACTCTCACAGGTGCACAGGCGGAGCAACCGCTATTTTTATCCGCCGGCCTTTCCCGGCATTTGAAAAAAACAATCGCCGGAACAGAATTTTTTCGGGAAATACCACGTAGTTACGCTATGATTTCCAGACACCTTTTCCCTGCCATGGCTTTCAGCTTATCCTCCCTCTGCTGGGGCGCCCCGTCCGCTCCGGTTCCCGGGACGCCCCACATCATTCCCCAGCCCGCCGCCATGCGCGTTAAAACCGGAGAAGCCGGATTTTCCCTGAAAGACGGCGTCCGGCTCCCGGAAGGAAATCCCCTTTCCAAACAGGCGGAACGGATTTTCCGCGACAACGGGATCAAAACGGCGCTGGTTGAAACCGGAGCGGACCTCATCTTTACGGAAGACGCGTCCCTGGGCAGGGAAGGCTACCGCCTTGCCGTAACGCCGGATTCCATTTCCATTGCCTCCGGTTCCGTGAACGGCGCTTTGTACGCCCTTCAATCCCTTGTGCAAAGCGTCGCTTCCGACGTGAACGGAGCTCCGGCCCTGCCCCGGCTGGACGTGAAGGACCAGCCCCGTTTTTCATGGCGCGGCCTGATGATGGACAGTTGCCGCCACATGATGCCCGTGCGGGACGTCAAAAAGATCCTGGACCTGATGGAGAGGTACAAATTCAACACCCTGCACTGGCACCTGACGGACGACCAGGGGTGGAGGCTCCCCATCGCCAAGTACCCCAGGCTGACGGCTGTGGGAGGTACCCGGGCGCAGTCCCCCGTCATCGGCAGCCGCAACAAGGCGGACGGCACCCCGTACTCCGGCCATTACACTGCGGATGAAATCCGGGAAGTGGTCCAGTACGCCAAAGACCGCGGCATCACCGTCATTCCGGAGGTGGAACTGCCGGGCCACGCCTCCGCCGCCATCGCCGCGTATCCGGAACTGGGCAACACGGACATTCCGGGCTTCGCGCCCAAGGTGCAGGAAACCTGGGGCGTGCTTCCCTACACCTTCGCCCCCACGGAAAAAACCTTCCGTTTTCTGGAAGACGTTATTGATGAAGTGTGCGCCCTGTTCCCGGACAGCCCCTATATCCACATCGGCGGGGATGAGGCTCCCAAGGACCAGTGGAAGCAGTCCGCCGCGGCGCAACAGGTCATGAAGGACAACGGCCTCGCCAACGAGAACGAACTCCAGAGCTACTTTATCCGGCGCGTGGAAAAAATGATCAACAGCCACGGCAAGAGGCTCATCGGCTGGGATGAAATCCAGGAAGGAGGCCTCTCCCCCACCGCCACCATGATGGTCTGGCGGAGCTGGATGCCGAACAGCGCGCGGCATGCCCTGGAACAGGGCAACGACGTGGTGATGACGCCCAACAGCCACCTGTACTTCGACTATGACCAGGGCCCCGGCAAACCCTCCGCCCCGGAGTATGAAACCATCAACGACGACAACCTGACCTGGCAGCGCGTCTATGGGCTGGAGCCCGTCCCGCAGGGAACGCCCCGGGAACGGGAAAAACAGGTGCTGGGCTGCCAGGCGAACATCTGGACGGAGTACATCCCCAACCTGCCGAAATGGGAATACCATGCCTTTCCCCGCGCCCTGGCGCTGGCGGAAGTAGCCTGGACCCCCAAGGAGCTGAAAAACGAGAAAGACTTCCGCAAACGCCTCGACCGCCAGCTTCCCTTCCTGGACGCCCATGGCGTCAACTACAAGAGGCCGGACAACGGGGCCCCCGCGCAGCCGGACGCCGTCATTACCCGGGAACGCCGGTAAATACGGAGGGAAGGCCCCCGCGCAGCCTCCTTCCGGAGGCCGCATTATGGGCTAGCCAACCTTCACGAAAACCATTACATTGGCGGCATTATGAATTTGGAACTGCTTCGTCAGGTTTGCGTGACTCCGGGCGCTCCGGGGTTTGAAGACAAAATCCGTGATTTCATCATTCAGGAAGTGGCCCCTCTGGTGGACGCCGTGCGGGTGGACAACCTGGGCAGCGTGATTGCCATCGTGGAAGGCAAGGATACGGAAAAAACCATGATGGCCGCCGCCCACATGGACGAAATCGGCTTCATGGTCCGTCACATTGACGACAAAGGGTTCATCAAATTCCTCCCCCTGGGCGGCTTTGACGCCAAGACGCTGACGGCCCAGCGCGTCATCGTCCACGGCAAAAAAGACCTCATCGGCGTCATGGGCGTGAAGCCAATCCACGTGATGTCCCCGGCGGAACGCACCAAGCTGCCGGAAGTGACCGATTTCTTCATCGACCTGGGCATGAGCAAGGAGGAAGTGGAAAAATACGTCTCCGTGGGCGACTCCGTCACCCGTGAACGCGACCTGGTGGAAATGGGGGACTGCGTGAACGTGAAGTCCCTGGACAACCGCGCCGGATGCTACGTGCTGATTGAAGCCCTCCGCGCCATCAAGGCTTCCAAAAAGAAGCCCTCCTGCAACTTCGTGGCCGCCTTCACCGTTCAGGAGGAAGTGGGGCTGAGGGGCGCGCAGGCCGGCACGCTGGACATCCAGCCGGACTTCTCCATCGCCCTGGACGTCACCATCGCCTGCGACATTCCCGGCACCCCGGCGCACGACCAAGTCTCCCACCTGGGCGCAGGTGCCGCCATCAAGCTGTATGACGGCTCCGTGATTGCGGACCGCCGCATGGTGAAGTTCATGAAGGCCATGGCGGACGCCAACAAGATCAAATGGCAGGTGGAAATGCTGCCGGCAGGCGGCACGGACGCCGGAGCCATGCAGAAGTTTGTTCCGGGCGGCTCCATTGCCGGGGCCATCTCCGTTCCCACCCGCAACGTTCACCAGGTCATTGAAATGGCGCACAAGGATGACCTGGACGCTTCCGTAGCGCTCCTGACCGCCTGCGCCATGAACGTGGACAAATGGGACTGGTCCTGGAACTCCGTCAACGAATGCCCGGCAGAAAAACCCGCCAAGGCATCCAAAACGGCAGCCAAGCCGGCCAAAGCCGCCGCCAGGAAGAAAAAGGCCAAATAAAAGCCCCGGCGCCAACCGATCACTCACCCGCAGGCCGCCCCGGAAACGGAGGCGGCCTGCCTGTTTCCGGATGTCTTCAAGCGTTCCGCGCAATACGCCCGCGGCGTTGCCCCGTCCAGTCAAGAAGCGCCGCAGCCCCTTGCGCCAGTCAAACCTGAAATTGAGCGGCAGTGAACTCTGTTCCCTGAAGCAGGGCATCCTGTCGGACGCATGCGTTTCAGCTGCCGCAGAGGCCTGAGGCACGCCACGGAGGCTTTTCAGGACGGCCTCCCCATAAAAAATCCTCCGGCACCCAGAGATGCCGGAGGAGGATCAATCCTGAAAAAGAAAGTTACTTGGCGGCGGGAGCGGGAGCTTCCTTTGGAGCGGGAGCGGGGGCCGGAACGGCTTCCACTTCCACTTCTTCCTCCACTTCAACGCCTTCTTCGGGACCGGAAGCTCCGGTCTGCTTCATGGCGTCCTTCAGGGCCTGGCTTCCGAAGAAGTCGGCCTGCTGCAAGCGCTGCATGTCGGTCATCATGCCCATGAAAATGGGCAGGAGTTCGGCTTGGCGCGCCTGCATGGCGGCATCCATTTCAGCCTGGACCTTCTGGGCGCTCTTGGAAAGGGCTTCGCCCTTTTCATTGATCTTCGCCATCTTTTCAGCAGCCGCGTCTGCGGTGGCCTTGTCCTTCACCGTGCTGAGCGTGGCGGACATTTCCTTCATCAAAGCCAGCATCTGGTCAGCGGCTTCCTTCGCTTCCTTGGAAACTTCAGCGGCCGGCGCGGTGGGCGCGGCAGGGGTTTCAGCGGCCGGGGCGGGTGCCGGAGCCGGGGCATCCTGGGCGGAAGCCATACCTGCAAATGCCAGGGCACATGCCGAACTAATTGTTACAATGCTCTTCATAACGTTTCCGTTGTACAGGCTCGCCATGCATGCGTCAATGAATCATTGTGTAACGGCTCCCCGTGATGCCGCAGAAAGGGGAATTTGCGTTTTTTCTTCCCTTGGAGGATTTTTTCAGTTGCATCTTTTTAGAATTATTATAAATTCATTCCCGATGACTAAAACCATAGAAAACCTGAAAGCCGCCATTACGGGCGAAAGCACCGCCTCCGCCACTTACGCAGCCTATGCCGCCAAAGCCGCCCAGGAAGGGCAGCCCCTCATTCAGAAATTGTTTGAAGCCGCCTCCAAGGCGGAATCCGTCCACGCCGCCAACCACAACAAGGTTCTGGAAAAGCTGGGCGCAACGATGGACCCCATCGATATCCAGATTCATGTAGGAACCACCGCGGAAAACCTGAAAGCCGCCATCGCCGGGGAAACCCACGAATTCGAAAGCATGTATCCGGAATTCATCGCCGTGGCGGAAGAGGAAGGCCAGAAGGCCGCCGTCCGCTCCTTCACGTGGGCCACGGAAGCGGAAAAGGAACACGCCGATTTTTATGCCGCCGCCCTCAAGGCCCTGGAAAACGGAGACACCAGCGCCCTGCCCAGGCAATACTGGGTATGCCTGGTGTGCGGGGACACCTTCAAATCTCTGGAAGGCGTGGACGCCTGCCCCCTCTGCGGCACCAAGGCTGAAAAATTCCTCGTCATCGGGTAAACTCCGTCTGAGCACCGGAGGCCATCCATGGCACACAAAACCCGCCCGGAACATTCCGGGCGGGTTTTTACAGGCCGGAAACCGCTGCCATCTGGGGAAGCGGCCAGAGAAGAAGCATCGCCGGCTTTTCCCTTCCGGTCATTCCGCAAGCGCCGTTCCAGAACCGTGTTCCGGCCCTTTTCCGGACTTCAAGACTTTTCTCCACTTCCGACTGTCCGGGTGGCCCTGGTCCTCTCCTCCCACGTGCATCCGGCCCCGGACCTTTTTTGAATGCCCGGATTGATGGACTTGTTCATTTAAAACATTAAATACATGCATTCCGTTCCGGCTACGGCGCAGGCGAGCATCCCGATTAAAATCATGATGATGCCGAATGCGACGGATTTTCTGCACAAGGCGACAACGGCGCAGGCAACGGAAGCCACCCCCAGCAAAATCCCGGCTGCGCCCAGCACGGTTCCGGGAACAAGCCCCAGGCCGGAAGCCGCTGCGACCCAGGGCAATGACACGGCCCCCACGACACAAATACAGGCGGCTCCTTTCACAGCTTGAGGACATTGCAGCACAACGGGCTGATTTTCCATAAGCTTCCCTATACCCTCCCAAAACCGGGCCTGTCAACTACAACCGGAAAGTCCCCTCTTTCCGTCAACCCCGCATGCCGGACGGGCTGCCCCCACAACCAATTGCCCCCACGACCAATTGCCTGCGCCGCCATCCGCACCAAGCCCCAAGCGCAAAAAATGGCGGATGCTATCGGCACCGCCGTTTCAACGGCGGTTCCCTTTTCCTGCCTGGGCCCTTCCATGAAAAGGCGTTCCGCCACATTCTGCTTGAGCATCACCGTGAAACCCTTACAATGGCTCACCCCTTCAAGCAGGAAGAATACTTTATCCTTTCTTTGCGATGACCCCTCCCCATGCATCCACCCGTTCCGCAGAACGGTACGCAGGCCGGCCAGGCGCTCTTTCCGCCGTCTTCCAGGCTCTTCGCGCCGCGTTCTTTCCGCGCCGCATGCGCTGCCTGTGGGCAGCCGGACTCGCGGCGGCTCTGGTGGTCAATCCTTATGTGCTCAATGACGGCCAGAGCGTGCTGATGAGCTGCATGGGCATCGCCTGTTCCGCCTCCCTGCTCTGCGGCACCATCCTTCTCTGCCTGAAATACCGCTTTACCGCCTACGTCGTCCTTCCGGCCATCATCCTGTTCAACGCGGGCCTGTACATGATGCAGATGCGGTACGGGCTGACGCTGAACCTCTCCGTCCTTTCCAGCATGGCGGAGACCAACTTCCGGGAAGCCTGCGCCTTCTGCACCGCCGCCTCCGCCACCGGGGCCCTGCTGCTGGCGGCCTTCATTTACCTGGCCATTTACTGGAGCCGCCGTTCCCTGCGCCAGAAGGCCACGTGGGGCGCGCTGGCGTGCATCTGGAGCCTGTACGGAATCTTTCTGCTGCTGGGCATTCCGGCCACCTCCTACAGCTCGGAACCCCTTTACCTTTACTACACCTCTGACAAGGCCAAGGGCTGGCCCCTCGTGGACTTCGTGATGGCGTACAAGCTGGCGGACGAATACGTCACCCAGGACGCAAGCCGTTTCAATGAACTCCGGAACCTGCCGTCCTGCGCGGAACCCCTCTCCGGATGCGACGCTCCGGACGACCTGGCCGTGGTCTTCCACATGGGCGAGAGCGTGCGCGCGGACCACCTTTCCCTCAACGGCTACCACCAGAACACGATGCCCCTGCTTTCCCGGGAACCCAACGTCGTTTCCTTCCCCCACGCCACCTCCTTCGGCATCGTGACCAGGATTTCCGCCATCGGCATGTTTACGGATGCGGAACTGTCCCGCCGCCGCCCCGCCCATTCCTCCTTCATTGACCTGTTCAACAAGCACGGTTTCCGCACCGTCCGGATCATGGACCTGTGCGGAGACTCCATCCATGACTATTCCCTGGGCATCCTGACCCGGAACTGCCGGGAACGGAAGCAGACGCCGCCCATGCACGAAACGCCCGGAATGATGCAGGAACGCACCTCCCTGGTCATGGAGGAATCCCTGAAACGGCACGGCCGGGAAAAACAGCTTTACGTCATTTACAACAACGGCAGCCACATGGCGTTCAGCTACCCCGCACAGGCGGAACGCTTTACCCCGGCGTCCTGCAACATGGACGACCCCAAGGCCCGTCTGGAAGAAACCGTCAATGCGTATGACAATTCCATCGTGGACCTGGACGCCTCCGTCCACCGCATGATTGCACTGTTGAAGGACAGGCCGGCCATTTATTTTTACTGCTCCGACCATGGCGTGGCGCTGGGCGAGGAAGGAAAAATGTTCCAGGGGCATGTTCTGCCGCCTGTTTACCGTCCCGCCATGTTCGTGTGGTATTCGGACGCCTTCGCCTCACGCTACCCGGACATGGTGCGCGCGCTGAAGGCCAACCGCCTGAAAGCCGTCTCCCACGACCACATTTTCCACACCCTCCTTTCCCTGGCCTCCATCCGGTCGGAAGTCGTCCGGAACGGCCTGAATCTGGCCTCTCCGGACGCCCGGGAAACCCCGGCCCCCCTCCAGCCGGAAGTGCTGGCGGAATGGCTGGCCGCTCCCGCACCGCCGCAGCCGCTTCCGTAAAAAAGATGGAAGCTGCCGTCATCCTCTGCGGGGAACGGCAGGATAGGACGAACTCTACCGTACCCGGACTCGCAGGGGATGCCTGACGCACTCCCGGACGCGGCGTGCCTCCGCCTCCCAGGCGGCAGAGGATTTGAACGGAGAAGCCTTGTCCCAAACCGCCCCCATGTACCACTCAAAGGGCTTTCCGTTCGCCGCCTCCCTGATCCAGTAGGTACAGCCTTCCGAGTCCACTGCCCCGCCTTCCGGACCCCAGGGAACTATCACGGCGGTTCCCAGGCATCCGTCATTCTTCCGGGGCCTGCTCCATGCCGTCATCAAGCCGCCGTCCTCCCGGTCCTTCGTGACCGTTTCATAATCATTCCTGCCCTTTCCGGTATCCATTCCCACGCCGGCCTTCACCGTTTCCGCCCCCCGGATGGTCAAGGTGCTGCGGACTTTGGAAAAACGGCTTCCTGCGTCCAGAGCCACCCTCCGCGTCTCCGCCACGCGTACGCCGCCGCCAATGTCCCACGGCGCATAAACCACCTCAAAAGCGGTCTGGACCGGACCGTTGTACAATGCCCGCGCGCTGGCCCAGTTTCCGGATGCATGCGGTTTCCCATCCCTGAACACGGCAATGCCGCCGCAGCCCCGTCCCGGCCCTACGTTGTACATGTCCAGTCCCCTGCCATGATCCCGGTGGTAATCCCCCCGCTTGTAGAATTCATTGATGACGGGAGCACCCGCGCGCTTGCTCCATACATCCGTTCCGCTGGAAACCAGGCCCTCCCCCTCAGGGGCCGGCCTGGCAACGGCCGGACCGTAAATCCGGTGCGCCGTAAGATCGTTCTCCCACGCGAAATCATCCAGGCGTTCCGGGACCAGGCGGCTGAAACAGACGTCCGCGGAAGGAGCCGCCTTCAGGGAGGAATCGTTCAGAATCCAGAAATCACGGGCCGTTCCGGGCCGGAAATTGCTCTGGAACAAAAGAGTATCCGTCCTTCCGTCTCCATCCGTATCCGCCAGTTGGTGCGGGATGACGCGCCCGTGGCGGACGTCAAACACGCGAAGGGCGGCGGCATTCCCGGAAGTTCCGGACGTCCAGGGCACCGACACGGTTTCAGCAGGACGGAACTTGGCCAGTGGGTTCGTGACGGTTACAGTCTTTCTCTGCGGATGGTCCCGGCCAATGACGTATTTGCGCAGTTCGGTGCCGGCCATCAGGTAGGCGCCCGCGCCGTATGCTTCCGTATCCTCCCCGGAATAATGGCCCGGCTTGTCGGCAATGGGCTGCACCCAGCCCAGCGCGCCTTCCGCGTTGACGGAATCACAGGCGGCCTTCCACGCCCTGCGGATGACGGGAAGATATTCATCCGCATCCAGATACCCCTGGTTCACCCCCCACAGCATCCCGTACATGATAAAGAGGGTGCCGCTCATCTCCTTCAAGGGGGGCTCTTCCGGGTCCAGCAGGCTGGCGTGCCAGGAACCGTCGGGCGACTGGCATTTTTTCAGGGATGCCGCCATACGCTTGAGCAGATCCTCATAAAAGGGGCGGGAAGGCCAGTCCGCGGGCATGTCCTGAAGAATAAGCGGCAGTCCGGCAATCACCCAGCCGTTGCCCCGGCTCCAGAACATCTTTTTCCCATTAGCCGCCGGAATGGTGAAGTAACGGGAATCACGGAAAAACAGCCCTTCCTTCCGGTCAAAAAGATAGTCGCAGGTGAGCTTGTATTCCCTGTCCATGAATTCCAGATACCGGCGGTCTCCGGTATAGGCCGCCAGCTTCACGAACACGGGAGGGGACATGAACAGGGCGTCCGACCAGCTCCAGCGGTCCTGGCAGCCGGGAGTCCCGAACTGGAGGGAAGCGGAGGAGGGCCGGTTCATCACCCCGTCCAGCACGGCGCGTATTTTCTCCGCCGCAGCGGTATTTCCGTCTTCCATCGCCATCTCCATCCAGGCGTGGCCCACGGCGTGATCGTCCGCATGGTAATGCCGTTTCAGGGTTCTCCATTCCTGTTCCCCTCCTGTTTTCCTCAGCAGCGGCAATCCCGGCCCTTCCGGGACGGCCAGGCCATACTGCACCAGGCCGGAATAAAAGGCGCCGTAGGTCCAGTGCAGCGGCGAGCGTTTTCTGGGATGCTCCGCCTGCCATTTCGCCACCAGGCGGAGATTATCCCGGATGGTCTTTTCATTCCAGTCCGCGGGAGCGCCGGAAGCGGGGCTCCCCGCAGAAAGCGCGGGAAGAACCAGCAGCAGGAAGGATTTACGCCATCCGTTTTTTGAAAAGGAAAAGAAATTCATTTGACTGGTACGGAAAAAGCCGCGCTGAAATTTCTCCGTGAGGAATGAATCTTCCCTTTTCGGCCTGTCCCGTTTTCCCCCGGTCCCCGGAAAGGGGAGGCAAGGGCACATATGGTGCCATGACGGAAGGGAATGCCGCGTTATCAACCATTCCCTGCAGCATATATACAACATATTGTATCATTATAAATATTTAATACATTATTTATACATTTTCCTTGCGGGGGCTCTCTTTCTGTGGTTCATTGCGTTTCAGCGCAGGTAACGGAAGACGGTGAAAATCCGTCGCGGACGCGCCGCTGTAACCGGTAGACGATGGACCGGACACTGACTGCCAGCAGTCGGGAAGTCCCCATCACATGTCGCACCGGAAGCCAGAAGACGACCTGATGCCCCCGTATCCCATCCCGCGGACAGGATGAACATACGCACAGGTCCTCATCGTGCCCCTTGTTAAAAATGCACGCATGCGGCGGCCCCTGCCTATGATTTTTCCAGGCTTTTGCCCAGGCTCGCGGATGAGCGGTCATCATCCCTTCCAAGCGAGACACCCACCATGGCAACAAGCATCATCAAGCGTTCCGGAAAAAAGGAACAATACCAGGGCTACAAAATTGAGGAAGCCGTCAAGAACGCGTTCCACAGCTCCGGCACCGCCTACAACCGTTCCATTTACGAAGAAGTGGAAGCCAAGCTGAGCCATCAGGACTGCGCGCATGTGGAAGAAATCCAGGACATGATAGAACGCGCCCTGTTCCGCTGCGGATACTTTGACACGGCCAAGACCTTCATCACCTACCGCTTCCTGCACAAAATGCAGCGCGAACAGCTCGGGGGCCTCTATTCCGGCAACACGTACGTGGACTGCAAGCAGACGGTGGAGGAATACATCGGCCAGAGCGACTGGCGCATCGCCGCCAACTCCAACACCACGTATTCCAACGCCGGCCTCATCAATAACACGGCGGGAAAGGTGATTGCCAACTACTGGCTGGACCAGGTTTATTCCGCACGGGAGGGGGCCGCCCACCGGGAAGGGGACTACCACATTCATGACCTGGACTGCCTGACCGGGTACTGCGCCGGGTGGAGCCTCCGCAACCTGCTCAACGAAGGATTCAACGGCGTGCGCAGCCGCGTGAACAGCAGGCCGCCGCGCCACTTCCGGGAAGCACTGGGCCAGATGGCCAACTTTCTGGGCATTCTGCAAAGCGAATGGGCCGGAGCCCAGGCCTTCAGCTCCTTTGACACCTTCCTGGCGCCTTACGCCTTCAAGGACCAGGCGGATTTCACGCGCATCAAGAAGGACATCCGCAGCTTCGTCTACAACCTGAACGTGCCCTCCCGCTGGGGGCAGTCCCCCTTCACCAACGTCACGATCGACTGGACCGTGCCGCGGGACCTGCGGGACCAGGCCCCCTTCAGCGGCGGGGAGCACCTCTTTGAAGGGGTGGAGGACCCGGGCCTGCTCTCCCTGGCGCGGGAACGCGGCGTGAACAAGCTGACAGAGCTGACCTACAAGCATTTCCAGAAGGAAATGAACCTGATCAACAAGGCCTTTTACGAGGTGCTCACGGAAGGGGACAGCACCGGGCAGCCCTTCACCTTCCCCATCCCCACCGTCAACATCACGGAAGACTTTGACTGGGAAGGGGAAAACGTGCCGCTCCTGTTTGAAAACGCCGCCAAGATCGGCTCCTCCTACTTCCAGAACTTCATCGGCAGCCAGTACACCGTGAATGAAAACGGGGAACGCGTGCCGGACGAACGGGCCTACAAGCCGGACGCCGTGCGCTCCATGTGCTGCCGCCTCCAGCTGGACCTGCGGGAGCTGCTCAAGCGCGGCGGCGGCCTCTTCGGCTCCGCGGAAATGACCGGCTCCATCGGCGTGGTGACCATCAACCTGGCCCGGCTGGGCTACCTGTTCAAGCAGAACCGGGAAGCACTGTTCGCCCGGCTGGGGGAACTGCTGGACCTGGCCAAATCCTGCCTGGAAAAGAAAAGAACCTTCGTCCAGGAAATGTACGACCGCGGCCTGTACCCCTACACCAGGCGCTACCTGCCCACCTTCCGCAACCACTTCTCCACCATCGGGGTCAACGGCATGAACGAACTGCTGCGCAACTTCTCCAACGACTCGATGGACATCACCTCCGAGGAAGGCAGGACCTTTGCGGAGGAAATCCTGGAATTCATCCGCCTGCGCATGCAGGAGTACCAGGAGGAAACCGGCAACCTGTACAACCTGGAAGCCACCCCTGCGGAAGGCACCACCCACCGCTTTGCCCGGGAGGACCAGAAGCGCTATCCGGACATCCTCCAGGCCGGGCCCGTGGGGCAGCGTTACTACACGAACAGCTCCCAGCTCCCCGTGGACCACACGAGCGACCTGTTCCGTGCGCTCCAGCTCCAGGACGAACTCCAGTGCTGCTACACGGGGGGAACCGTCTTCCACATGTACATGAATGAAGCCATCAGCTCCCCGGAAGCCTGCCGGGACATCGTCCGCAAGGTGCTGACCCGCTTCCGCATGCCGTACCTGACCGTCACCCCGCTCTTCTCCGTCTGCGACAAGCACGGCTACCTGCGCGGGGAGCACCAGTACTGCCCCTTCTGTGATGAAGAGCTGCTCCACATCCACAGGCATGAATAACCCTTTTCAACCAGCCGCCTCGTTTCAAAACCCAGCCATCAATACGACAATGACCAAACAGGAAATATTAAGCAAATACGCACAGGACCGTACCCGCTGCACCGTTTACACGCGCGTCATGGGCTATCACCGCCCTGTGGAAACCTTTAACGCCGGCAAACAGGGCGAATTCCACGACCGCGTCCACTTCGTGGAACCGGACCGTCCCTGCTCCTGCTCCGCCCAAACGGAACAGCCGCGGTAATTTTCCCAATAACATATGCGAAGTCAATGGGAACGGGCCGGGGCATAGCGGACATCACGCCGCTCACCTTGCTGGATTTTCCAAACAAGGTGGCCTGCATCTTCTGGCTGAGAGGCTGTAACTTGTTTTGTCAGTACTGTTACAACGTCTCCCTGGTCAGAGGAACGGGCTCTCCTGCCGGAGACCGGACGGACTACCTTGATTTCCTCAGAGATCGGGTGGGATTTCTGGACGGGGTAGTCCTGTCCGGCGGCGAGTGCACGCTGTGTCCCGACCTTATCCCCATCTGCCGCGAGATACGGCAGCTAGGCTTCGCGATTAAAATAGACACCAACGGCACGAGGCCCGGCGTGGTGAAAGCGCTGGTGGAAGAGGGGCTTTGCGACTACATCGCCCTGGACTACAAGGCGCCCCCCGAACAATACGGCGCCGTCACCGGCAGGCCCGACCTTTTCCCCTCCTTTTCCGCAACTCTGGACTACCTGATCGCCTCCCAAACCGCCTTTGAAGTCAGAACCACCGTCCATCCCGATTTATTGACGGAAGATCACGTCAACAACATCATACGCGACTTGACAAAGCGCGGGTATGGGGGCAACTACTTCGTGCAAAATTTCTACCTGACCAAACAAACACTCAACTCTCTCCCCGCGCCGAGCCGGTTGTTTGACCGGACCAGGCTGGAGCCGGCCTCCATCCCCGTCCACTTCCGCAACTTCGAGTTCGCTCCGGGCAAAGTCTGACCCAGCCGACCATGTTCGACATCCTGCTCAACCACAACACCCTGGTTCTCTTCGGAATCATCTTCTTTGGCATCGCCCTCGGCAGCATTAAAATATACGGCCTGAACCTCGGCCTCTCCGGCGTTCTCTTCGTAGCGCTGGCCGCCGGCCACTACCGCCTGGCCATCCCCAACGGCGTGGGCCAGCTGGGCCTGGCGCTCTTTGTGTACTGCGTGGGCCTGAGCGCGGGCAACCGCTTCTTCTCCGCCATCGCCAAGCAGGGAAGCAAGCTCGCGGTCATGTCCGCCGTGATTGTAGGCGTTTCAGCCCTCTTCACCTGCCTCTTCGGCATCTGGTTCAATGTTCCCGCGGGGATTTCCTCCGGCATCTTCGCCGGCGCGTGCACCAGCACCCCGGCCCTGGCGGCAGCCACGGAAAGCCTGCCGGGAGCCTCCGGAAGCGGCGTCAGCATCGGCTACGGCATTGCCTACCCGTTCGGCGTGGTGGGCGTGGTCCTCTTCGTCCAGCTTCTCCCGCGCCTGCTGCACTTTGACCTGAACAAGGAGGCCAAGGCCATGCACTCCAAGCAGGAGGCCAGCATCATCTCACGCTTGGTCCGCGTCACGCAGCCCAACCTGATCGGCCAGAACATTGCGGACTGCAAGCTGCTGGACGGCCTGCACTGCATGGTCACCCGCGTGGTGCGCAACGACAGGCTGATGCCGCTGACGCCGGAAGACACGTTCCGGGAGGGAACGGAAGTCCTCATCGTGGGCAACAGCGACACCATGCCGCATGACGTCGCTTTCCTGGGGGAAGTATGCGACAACCCCTACCCCATGGACTCCCAGAAGGAGCGCCGCAAGCTGATCCTGACCAACAAGAACTACGCCGGGCGCAAACTCCGCGATCTGAAAACCCTGCGAACGGACGGCGTGATCATCTCCCGCATCTCCCGCCTGGGCTTCACCTTCGTCCCCACGGGGGACACCACGCTGGAGCGCAATGACGTGCTGACCGTGGTGGGTTCTCCGGAAAACCTCACCAAGTACGGGGACAAAATCGGCCACCGCAGCCAGGACATGAACCAGACGGACCTTCTTTCCCTCGGGTTCGGCCTCTCGCTCGGTATCATTCTGGGGCTGGTCAACTTCAGTCTGGGTAACGGCCTGGGCATCTCCCTAGGGATTGCCGGCGGCCCGCTGATTGTGGCCCTGCTGCTCGGCCACTTCGGGCGCCTGGGCCCCATCGTGGGTTACATCCCGCGCCCCACCCGACTTCTTTTGCAGGACCTGGGCCTGGTCTTCTTCCTGGCTGACGCCGGCATCAAGGGCGGCGCGGACCTGGTCACCACCGTAGCCACGCACGGCGCGGCCGTGTTCATCATGGGCGTCATCGTCACCTGCTCCGGCATGTTCGCCGGTTACTTCGTGGGCATGAAGGTCTTCAAGATGAACATCCTGGAATGCCTGGGCGGCATCTGCGGTGGCATGACCTCCACCCCGGCCCTGGGCGCCATCGCCAGCAAGACGGACTCCCAGGCTCCCGTGGTCAGCTACGCCACCGCCTACCCCGTGGCCCTCATCCTGATGACTATCATCGCGAAAGTCATCATCCAGACCATCGGCGGCGTGGTGGGCGTTTAGCCCAAGGCGCAAACTTCACCACCCGGAAAGACCGCGTCTCCGGCGGTTCTCTCCGGGCGCCATGCTTCACGGAAAAAGGAATATCGATTGCGGATCAGCGCCGTTTACCTCCTTGCCACCAGCCGGAAGTTTAAGACCCCGTTTCCGTCACTTCCATGCAGACGGACTGGAAGGCATTTTTCCAGTTGATGCGGATTCCGAAGTCCATCAGAAAATCACCACCAAGCACCCGTTCATGGACGTTGGCCAGGGGGCCGTTTTCATCCAGGTTGATCTCCCTGACCAGGTATCTGGCGGCAGGATTCAAGCCTTTCAGGCGCAGGGGCGGCGGGGAATCCGCCAGCCATTTGTCCATTAGCCAGGCGAAGACGACGGCCCTTTTTTCATGCACGTACATCAGGGAGGCCACCCGGCTTTCATACGGGGAAGATAGTCGGTACAGGTCCCCGAACTGGACCACGGGGCGGATGCGCTTATATTCCGCCAGCGCCCGTTTGGAAAATTCCACTTCCTCCTTCGTCATGTCACAGGGCTGAAGCTCGAATCCCAGACGGCCCGACATGGCGACGTCAAAACGGAATTTGAGCGGCGTGACGCGCTTCGTCTGATGGTTGGGGGAGGCCGTCACATGGGCGGCCATGGTAATGGCCGGGAACAAATGGCCTATGCCCCACTGCATGAACACGCGTTCACAGGCGTCCGTATTGTCGGACGTCCAGAATTCATGATGCCTCCGCATGGTCCCGTAGTCGGCGCGGCCTCCGCCGGAGGAGCAGGCCTGAAACGTCACGTCCGGAAATTCCGCCGCCAGCGCATCAAGAATGGCTTCATAGCCGCGCACGTAGTCAATGGACAGGTTCCCCTGATGGCTGGCGTCCAGCCAGGGGGAGCCGGGATCGGAAATCTTGCGGTTGCAGTCCCATTTCACGTAGGAAATGCCCGGATGTCCTCCCAACAGTTTCCGCATGGCTTCAAGAATGTATGCGCGCACGTCCGGATTGCTCAAATCCAGCAGGTACTGGCTGCGTTCCAGCCTGTTTTCCCGGTGCGGAAGGCCGATGACCCATTCCGGATGCTTCTGATAAAGTTCCGAGCAGGGGTTCACCATTTCCGGCTCCACCCAGATGCCGAAGCGTATCCCCAGCTTTTCCGCCTGGCGGATCAGGCCTTCCAGCCCATGGGGCAGTTTAGCACGGTTTACCTGCCAGTCCCCCAGACCGGCCCGGGCGTCATTGCGCGGGAATTGTCCGCCAAACCAGCCGTCATCCAGCACGAAAAGCTCTATTCCCAAGTCCGCCGCACGTTTCATCATGCCGTGCAGCACTTTTTCCGTGAAGGTAAAGTACACTCCCTCCCATGAGTTCAGCAAGGTCAGCCGCTCCGTGCCGCCGCTGCGCAGGCCGTAGCGTCGCGCCCAGCGGTGGATGCGCCGGGAGGCTTCCCCCTTGCCGTTTCCACTGTGCGCCAGAATGAGGGGAGGCGTTTCAAACACTCCGCCGCCGTCCAGCAGATAGGGAGCGGGGGCCACGTCCAGCCCCGCTCCCGCAAAGAGGTAGTGATACGGGCTGTGGCGGAACCATATCCGGTAGTTGCCGGGCCACGCCAGCGCTCCCAGCACCACTTCCCCGGAGTCCTCCCGCGCCGGACCATCCAGGGAGATGACGAAGCCGGGGCTTCCCTCCTGGGCGGCGCGGGTTCCGGTGCCGGAAACCAGGGCAAGTTCATGCCCCCGCGCCACTTCCTCCTCGCTCATCAGGGATTCCCCGCCCCATGTGCCGCGGAAGCTGGTGACAAAGTAACGTTCCGCTCGCAAATTCAGTTGCGCGGACGCCGCGCGGTGCAGGCGGATGCCTTCCCTCCCCTCGTTCCGTATCACCGCCCATTGAAGGAAGGCGTCCGATTCCCGGTGGGAGCGAACATGAATTTCCACCCGCACGGGGTAGGAAGGGTCTTTCCCATAGAAGACGGCTTCTTCCCGGTCGTCATCCAGTTCCAGCACTTCCCATCCCTGGCATTCCAGGCGCAGAGAAAGAGTTCCGTCCGCCTGGGTCGCGCAAATGCAGTATTCATCCGACGCATTGGGAAGCCCCGTCACGGAGTCCGCCAGGGCGGAATACAGAAGAGGCGCATCCGCGGCGCTTTCCAGGGCATCCTCCGGTTCACGCAGCCGCGGTCCGTAATAGGCGCGGCGCACGCGGCCCTGTTCATCCCTGAACAGGATCATCTGGGAGGAACGGGTCAGCAAATGAACGGAATCCGGAGTCATGGTCGGCAAATGGGGAAAGGGTAGGTCATTTTTTCCGGGCAGGCGCACGGCCGCCCCTGCCTTGTCCATTAATCCCTGCCCCGGACAGGGAAGTCAATGGCAAAATGGCAGGAGAGCCCGGGCGTTTCTCCTACTTTTTCCACAAACGGGAGGAAGGCCGGAATTTCATGGTGCTTGATTCATGCACAAACAGTTTGCTGCCGTTTTCCGGATGGCGTACCACGCGGGCACGCCGCCGCTTGATGCTGAACGAACCAAAGCCGCGGAATTTGACCAGTGAGCGCCTCAGGACCGACCGGGCAATCGTGTCCAGCACCGCGTCCAGCGCACGTTCCGCCTGCCTGGGGGTAACGCCGTCCCCCAGCTCCCGCTGAAGTTCCCTGACGAATTGTGTTTTATTCATAGGCCGCCCAGCATGATATGCCCCGTTCTCCCGGTAAAGCGGAGAAGGGGCGCAGGCATTCCTGCCACCAGCCCCATACGGGGATGCCCTTCCGTTCCGGGCTGCAAGTTTCATCCTTGCCCCCCTCCGGCGGACCCATTAAGGTTCAGGGAAGATGCCTTCCCCCGCCGCCGATGCTCCATTCCCGGAACGAGCTTTCAACGTGACCGCGTTGAAATGGAATACCTGCGCCTGGCTTCTGCTGCCCGTCCTGGTGTTCATGGCCTGGTGGATGCACTGGTATGTCTCTATCCCCCTCGCGGCCCTGATGGCCGCGGGACTGGCTCCCGGAAGGCGCAAGGAACTACCGGAAAGGGAATCCCTCCCCTCTTTTCCCCTGTTCAACCGATCCTCGTTTCTTGTCCTGGGCGCATTCATCGCCCTGATGGTCCTGTCCGGATGGGGGGAATGGGTCAATCAGCACCCGGACCACATCGTCAGGAACGCCTGCCTTCGTGAATTGGTCGCCAGCCCGTGGCCCGTCGTTTTTCCGGACGGAGACGTCTTGATCTACAACACAGGGTTCTGGCTGGTTCCGGCCCTGGCAGGCAAAGTGGCTGGGCTGGAAGTTGCCCGGGCATTTGTCGTGCTGTGGGGTGCATGGGGCCTGTTTCTTGCCTGGCTGTGGCTCTGCGTTTTCTCCGGCCGCCGTTCCCTGCTGCTCGCCCTGCTGATGGTAATGTTCGGCTCCCTTCTGAATTTCCAATGCTGGCTGGGGCTGGATCTGTTCCGCCTGCATTACTTCGGCACGGCGGAACAGGTCATGTGCAGCGCAAACGCCTCCATCCCTGTCATGCTTTTTTTCATCTTCCTGGCTTCGGGACGCATGCCCCCGCACTGGATGCCCCTTTTGTTCGCGGCCACGGCCTTTTATTCTCCCCTCGCGGCTCTAGGGGGGCTGCCCCTGGCGGTCTGCCAGTGGCTCCGGCAATGGAAAGGCAGCCGCTCCCCCCGGCGCAGCCTGCTTCATCCCTCCTTTCCGGCAGCCGTCATGCTGGGGGCGTGCTTCCTTCTTTATTATGCGGCGGTAAACGCGCCGTCCTCCCATATGGGCTGGCGGCCTTTTTATACGCGGCCGGGGGATTTTCTGCTGGCAGGGACCTCCTTCCTGCTGTACGCCCTGTTCTGCTGGCGGGATTTCCGGCGGAATTCCCTCTTTATCTGTACGCTGGCAACCGGACTGCTGCTGCCCTTCTTTTACGTCAACGGAGACGTCAACGACCTGCTCTGCAAGGGGAGCGTTCCGGCGATGGCCTGCCTGCTCGCCTTTCTGGCCTTCACCTGGGCGCGGCATCCCCGTCTCCGGATATGGATATGGCTTCTGCTGGCGCTCGGATTGGCGCCCCGGTTCAATGTTCCCTATTACTGCTGTTCTTCCAGCGCCCTCCAGGCATTTCTGACGCCTTGCGCCTCATGCACGGAGCCTTCCTCCTTTCCCTGCCGGGAATGGCGGCAGCTCACCTATGCGCCGCAGGCACGCCACCAGGATGAATGGGGCCGCACCATGCACCACCCCGGACACCGGTGGCATCCCTATTATTCCGGCACGCCGCGCCCATGGTTGCGCTTCATTTACCGTTTTTGACGTAAAGAAAACAGTTGCGGGAAAAACGCCCGGGAAATGAACATTCCGGATTCACTCCTTTCTTCATGGGAGGGGTCCGAATGCTCAGGCGGTCTTTTGACCTTCCTTCTGGAAGTTTTTCCAGCATTCCTCGATAACCGCGGGCAGGGACTTGCCTTCCTTGTCCATATCCCCCTGGCTTACCATTTTCTTAATCATTTTTCCGGAAACGGGGTCCAGGATGATGACGGCGGGAGGCCCGAAAACGACATAGGGGGCCTTGGAGCCTATGCATCCCACTACTTTGCCCGCTTCCTCCGGAACGAACTGGAAGGTAAAGGAACCCGGTGTCCTTCCCGGGGCCTGCCTGGTATCCACCATCCAGAAGATGAATTTTTTGCCGGAGGCCCTCTTGAAAGTCCGCTCCTTGATATGCTTGTCCGTAAAAATATTGCAATACACGCACCAGGAAGACCCCGTCAGGTAGATGACCAGGGGAACCTTCTTGGCGATGGCCTCATTGCGCAGCTTGTCAAAGGCGGGACTGCCCGATTCATTCACGGCTGGAACGGGAGCCTGCTGCGCCAGGGCGGAAGCGGGAGCCAGCATGCCTGCCACGGCGGCGGCGCAAAGCACGGAAACGGCAAACTTGATCATATTACAGTAACCATAAGTCTCCCTGCGCAGAAGTCAAACTTCAAGATTCCGCCATTGCCATCATTTGCCGTTCAAGGTATATACATTCGCCATGCGCCATTCCAACCCCTATAACCGCAGGCACCCCTCACGGAATAAATGGCGCTTTGTTTTCTGGCTGTTCATGGCGTTCCTGCTCCTGGGCGCAGCCCTGGTTTATTTCCACCCTGCGGAAGACTGGAAAACTGCGGACCGCAGCAGCAGCAGCCTGGCCCCTCTACCCGCTGAAGAACCGGAAGCCGTCGTCCAGGTTTATTCGGCACGCGCCTTCGGCTGGCGCAGGTATTTCGCCGTGCACACCTGGATAGCCGTGAAGGAGAAGAATGCCGGCTTTTACACCGTGTACCAGGTCATGGGCTACCAGCTTCCCTCCCGGGGAACCAGCGTTTCCATCGCGCGGGACATTCCGGACCGCAAATGGTTCGGCGCGGAACCGGAATTGATTCAGGAATTGCGCGGAGCAGCGGCGGAAAAGGCCATTCCCGTCATCAGCCGCACGGCGCAGGATTACCCCTATGCCGATACCTACTGGATCATTCCCGGCCCCAACAGCAACACGTTCACCGCCGCGCTGATGAGGGAAGTGCCGGATCTGACGGTGGAGCTTCCGCCTCATGCGGTGGGGAAGGATTATCTGCCCGGCGGCATTGCCGGACGGACGGAAAGCGGCACGGGCATCCGCATCAATTTATGGGGTCTCGCCGGGTTCAGCCTGGGGCTGGCGGAAGGAGCGGAAGTCAGCCTGCTGGGCCTGAACGCAGGCTTTGACCTGTTGCGCCCCGCCCTTAAACTTCCGATGATCGGGCGCATAGGGCTGCCGGACGCTCCTGTGGGCTGGGACTGGTGGAGCGTCACGCTGCTTCTTTCCGCCGGAGGGTTCATCTTCTTCCGCATGCTCCGCCACATGCGCAGGAAGCGGAGGCAGGCGCACCGCATCCCCTACTTCCGCCATCCGCGGACAAAAACGAGCGAGCGCATTTGAGCCGCATGGTACGGAAGCCTTTTTCCCTTATTCCGTTCCCCGTACACGGGAAGAAGGGGAATAAAGCGGAAATTCGATTGCCAAGCGCGGATGAAGCTGTAAGAATCCGCGCCATGAAAAAGCTCCTGATCCGCTCCTGTCTGATTGCCGGGCTGGCCTGGACCGCTTCCTGTTCCTCCAACAAGGAAACGGCGCCTCAGGAACCCGCTCCCGCCCCAGCCGTTCAACCGGAACAAACCGCCGCGGCGGACCGCCCCGCCCCCTGGGCTCCGGCCCCGGTGAAACCGGCCATTTTTCCGGAGGAGGAGAACGCAGAGTCCGTGCCGGGACCAGCCGTATTGCCTGGCGACTTCCGCCCCGGGCTGCGCACCCCCCGGCTGCCGGAAACCCTGCTGTATGATCTGGACGGCAAGCTGATCACCCCCTCCGCCCCGTAACCCTTTTCTTTTCCTTCACCATGACTGCGACCATTCCCAAGGGCTTCCACCCGGAACCTTTTTCCTACCATCAGGAGCTTGAACTGGACATTGACGCCCTTTCCAATGCGGGCGACGGCATCGGCCGTGTGGACGGCTGGGTGGTTTTCGTCCCCTTCGCCCTGCCGGGAGACCGCGTGAAGGCCCGCGTCTGGCGCAACGACAAGAATTATTCCTCCGCGGACCTGGTGGAAGTGCTTCACCCCAGCCCGGACCGCGTGGAGCCCGGCTGCCGCCTGTTCGGCACCTGCGGCGGATGCCAGTACCAGCATTTTTCCTACGACCGCCAGCTTCTCTGGAAAACCCGGCAGGTGGCGGACCTGCTCCGGTTGCAGGCAGGGCTGGAACTGCCCGTCAATCCGGCCATTGCCTCCCCCCGCCAATACCATTACCGCTCCAAGATTACGCCCCATTTTGACAAGCCCAAGGAAGCCAGCCGGCCGGCCATCGGCTTCCTGAAGGCGGGTTCCAGAAGGGAAGTGGTGGATGTGCCGCAATGCCCGATTGCCATGGAGTGCATCAACGAGGCCCTGCCGCTGGCCCGCAAGAGCGTTTACCAGGCCGCGGCCCGGTTCAAGCGGGGAGCTACCATTCTGCTCCGCGCCTCGGAAGGGACCGTCATTACCAATAACAACGCCGTGGCCTGCGAGCGCGTGGGCGGTCTGGAATTTCATTTTTTGGCGGGAGATTTTTTCCAGAACAATCCTTTCATTCTTCCGCTTTTTACGGACTACGTGGCCCAACAGGCGAGCATGGACGGGGAGGAGTTCCTGGTGGACGCCTATTGCGGTTCCGGCCTGTTCGCCCTGAGCCTAGCGAAGAAATTTAAAAAAGTGCTGGGCGTGGAAGTCAGCGAGACTTCCGCGGACTGGGCGCGCAGCAATGCCCGGAGCAACGGGATTAAACACGCGGAATTCCTGGCGGCGGACGCCGGAGCCATTTTCGCCCAGGTGGATTTCCCCGCGGAAAAAACCGCCGTGGTGATCGACCCGCCCCGCAAGGGATGCAGCATGGAGTTCCTGACCCAGTTATTCGCCTTCGGCCCCGGAAAAGTGGTGTACGTTTCCTGCAATCCCGCCACCCAGATACGGGACCTGGCGGAATTTGACAAGGCCGGGTACGCCGTTACCGCCGTCCAGCCCTTTGACCTGTTCCCCCAGACCAAACATCTGGAATGCGTGGTCACCCTGAAAAAGAACATCTGATTTTCCCCATGCCCAAGCTTTACATCAAAACCTACGGCTGCCAGATGAACGAGCGGGACTCCGAGCAGGTGGCCCGCATGTTCGTGCAGAAGGGCTATACCATGACGGACCGCGAGGATGAGGCGGACGTCATCCTGTTCAATTCCTGTTCCATCCGGGAGCAGGCGGAACAGAAGGCGCTGGGGAAGATGGGCCTGCTGGCCAAGCAGCAGCGGCACCGGCCGCACGTGGTGTACGGCATGATGGGCTGCATGGCCCAGAGCAGGAAGGATGAGTTGTTCAAGGAACTGCCGCGCCTGGACCTGGTGATAGGCACCCAGAAGTACCACCGCGTGTTTGAGCATGTGGACGGCATTCTGCGCGCGCGCCAGGAACGCCGCATGGATGAATTGCAGACCGCTTTTTCAGGCACTCACGTGTGCGACGTGGCGGATGAGGAGGATTCCCAGAACCGCATCCGGGACCACCTGAATCCCGGCGCGCGCTCCACGGCGTATGTCTCCATCATGCAGGGGTGTGAAATGAAGTGCGCCTACTGCATCGTCCCCTACACCCGCGGCAAGGAACGCAGCCGCCCCGTCCGGGACGTGGTGGACGAGGTGAAGATGCTGGTGGACGCCGGCGTGAAGGAAGTCACCCTGCTGGGCCAGATCGTCAACCGGTACGGCAGGCAGATGGAAACGGCGGACGGCAAGGGCGGCTTCGTCCAATTGCTGGAAGCCGTGCATGAGGTGGAAGGCCTCCGGCGCATCCGCTTCGTTTCCCCCCATCCCATCGGCTTCCGGCAGGATCTGGTGCAGGCATTCACCTACCTGCCCAAGCTGTGCAGCCACATCCATTTCCCCATGCAGAGCGGCAGCGACCGCATCCTGAAAATGATGCGCAGGCCGTACAGGAATGAAACCTATCTGGACCTTTGCGCCCGGATGAAGCAGGCGCGCCCGGATTTGTCCATCACTACGGACATCATCGTGGGCTTCCCCGGAGAAACGGAGGAAGACTACCTGCTGACCCGGCAGGCCGTGGAACGGGTCCAGTTTGACAACGCTTTCATTTTCCGCTACTCCCCGCGCCGCGGCACGCCCGCCGCCGCCATGGAGGAACAGATTCCGGAGGAAGTGAAGGAAGCGCGCAACCAGGACCTGCTGGCCGTGGTCAATGAAATCGCCATCCGGAAAAACCGGGAACTGGTCGGCACCGTTCAGGAAGTCCTGCTGGAAGGACCGTCCAAAACAAATGAAGCGCGCCTCTCCGGACGCACCTCCCAGAACAAGCCCGTGATGGTGGATGCCGCCCCTGACCTGACGGGAGAGCTTCTGCCCATCCGCATTGAGGAAAGCACGGGGTTCACCCTGTACGGCGTCCCATGCCCTTCCAGGGGATGATTTGCACGCCTTCCTCTTCCACCCGCAAATAGATGGCTCCGGTTTCCGGGAGACGGTACACGGCCGTTCCCTCCGGCACGGGGCATTCATGCTCCGTGGTGAAAATGACCGCGCGGGCGCCCGTGGCCCTGATCCATTCGGCGCTGTCCACCGGATCGCGCGGATGGTGCCCGATGACCAGCACATCCGCCCGCGGCGCTATTGCCGCCCGCGCCAGGGAGGAAAACCCGGCATTCCCTATCATCAGGACGAACCGCCCGCGGCATTTCCACGCCAGCACCCGGTTCCGGTCCTGATGGATTCCCGTGGACAACGGTACGGGAAAATCTTCCAAAACAAGTTCATTTCCAGGGCGGAACCTCCATTGCCGAACGGGACATTCCGCATCCGCTGCGCCCCAGTTCCGGATTCCGGGATATTCCTTCGCCAGCGCTTCCACTCCGGCGCGCTCCGCCCTGCCGTTTCCGGAAGCCAGTACGCCGCAAGGCCGGATACTGCGCGCCTTCAACACGGGAAGGAGGGTGTACCGGACCGCGTTTTCCGTTCCTGCGGCCACGACCAGCGCGGGATTGGAGATGACCGCGGACCAGGCGTCCTTCTGCAACGGAACGAGGACGGCTTCATTTTCCCCGGCAGGCGGCGCGGAAGAAAGATAGCTGCACGGCAGGGAAGCCACTCCCCCCGCCACCGCCAGCATGGCGGAGGCCAGCCAGGAAGCCGCCGTATTGCAAGCGCATGACATCCACGGGCACCATGCGAACACCAGCCCGAACAGGGAGACGCCCATGAGCGGAAAAACGAGCACGCTCAAGCACAAATTGGTCAGGGGAGCGTACAGGTTCCAGGTGTCGAAGTGCCATGCCGTCAGGGGAATGGACATCAGCCACGCCCCCACGGAGATGAGCAGCGCGCCGCGGCACGCTTTTTCCAGGCGCACCAGGCCTTTTTCCCGCGCATTGTAAATCCGGGAAGGAATGAACGGGTCCGGAGCCCACAGGGGCCTTTCCCGGCTGCTCCATCCTGCCAGGCAGACAATCACGGCGAAGACGCAGAAGGAGAGCTGGAACCCCGGCTGGAAAACCTGGAGCGGGTCCATCAGGCAAAGGAGGATGAAAGCCAGCGCCAGAATATTGGCCGGATGCCCCTTCCGGCGCAGCACGGACGCCAGCAGCCAGACCGCCGCCATGATGAAGGCCCGCAGGGCGGAGGCGGACATCCCGGTCACAAACACGTACACCGCCAGCAACGGAATGCAGGCCAGCCGCGCCGCACGGGGGCGCACGTACAACAGCCTCAGCATTCCCAGAACCAGCATGGCCGCCACCCCCACATGCATGCCGCTGACGGCGAACACGTGCATGCAGCCGCTTTCCAGAAACTTCGCCATCGTTTCCGGCCTCGCGTCCGTCTTGTCCCCCAGCACGGCGGAAACCATCACCTGCCGGGCCTCGTCATCCGCCGGCGCGCCTTCCCTCAGCAGGCCTGCGGCCCCCTCCCGGAGCCGCAGGGAAAACGCCCGGAGGCGGCTGCGCCAGTCGCCCGGCCCCACCCGGCAGGCGCCATCCAGCCGAATCCCGGCAATAATGCCGTGCAGGTATCCCCACCGCTCCCGGTCAAAGATGCCGGGGCCGCACGGGGCCTGGAGCGGATATGTCTCTCCCTCAATCCGGTACCGTTCCCCTACTGCCAGGGGGCATTCCCCGCCACGGGAGGAAACTGCGTACAGCCACCGGGAGCCATCCGGGCGGAACAGAACGGACTTTCCGGAAACGGCGTTAACGGAACCCTCCATGGCGACAGTCCTTCCCGCCTCTACGGGAACATTCCCGTATTCCCGGTCATACGCCAGCAGATGCATGGCCGCCCACACCGCCAGGGCAATGGCCAGCAGGCTCATGGAAGGGGCCCGGAACAGGCAGGGCAATAGCGCCCAGCAGAGGCAGAGGCCCCAGAACCAGGGGGAAACGTCCACCGCCGCGCATGCGCACAGCATGGCGAGAGCGGGAGCCAGCAGGGGAGCCGCGGCCATGGTCCGTTCCAGCCACGGCCGCCGCAGGTGGCGCTCCTGTTCCATCCGGGGAAAAACTTACTGCATGGCGTCCGCGCCGTCCCGTTCCAGGGGAAGAACGGAAGGTAGCGGAAGAACGACGTTGGCAGGCAGGGGGGCCTTGCGCTGGAGCACCTTGGGAGCCAGCGCCTCGCTCGTCTCATAGGCGCCGCGGAACATCTCCAGCTTGGCGTCCAGATTGTCAATGTAATGCAGGGCCACCGCCTCCGGGGTCTTGGGGAACACGGGGGAGCCGAAGGCCAGTTCCCCGTGGTGGGAGGCGATCAGGTGCAGCAGGTGCATGCGCACGTCCGGGGAGGCGGGGTCCAGCGTCTTCCAGGATTCCGCTTCCGGAAGGGCCATGATGCGCTTCCACAGATTGTTGACCAGTTCAATGCCCAGCGGAATGTGGCCCAGCAATTCCCCGGCTTCCGAATAGGGCATCGTGAAATCCTCCTTCGGGTAGCAGTTTTCCCACAGCTTCCCGCAGTCGTGAAACAGGCATCCGGCCAGCAGGAGGTCGCGGTTCAGCTCCGGATTCGCCTGGCAGACGGCAGAGGCCGTGCGCATCATTCCCGCCACATGCTCCACCAGTCCGCCGCGGCGGGCGTGATGGTAAGTGCGGGCGGCGGCGGCGCGCTGGAGGCGTTCCCCGAACTGTTCGATGAATTCAATGCACAGGGCGCGAATGCGCGGATCATTCATGCCCTTGATGAGCACGCAAATCTCCTTCAGGTCCGCTTCCTGCTTCTTCTTCAAGGTTCCGGACCCGGCCAGGAAGCTTTCCTTCTCCTGTTCGTCCAGGGGGCGCACTTCCAGATCGGCCGCTTCCATGCCGAAGCCCCCCTTGGTCCACTGGCCGCGCAGGCTCACGAAACTGCGGAGAGGCAGGGAGGCCAGCGTGCGGAACCAGGGCTTGTCCTCCCACACCTTCAGTCCCATCGTCCCTTCCGCATCGGCAAAAGATACGTCCAGATACGGCTTGTTGCTCTTGGTCATCTTCTGCGCGCACTGGGCGATCTGGGCAAAAACTTCCGCTTCCACCTGGCCCTCCGCGGCCAGCTTGCCCAACTCCATGAGACTGACTTGTTCCATGCGGGCCATCTTGCCCCGCTTCCCTCCATCCGTCAAGAAAACGCCGGAGGACTACGATGATAAAAAAAGGAAACCGCTTATTTTTCCAATACTCCCAACTCAGCAACGGCAACATGGCTGCCTTCCACTACCCGCTTGCCTACAAAACGCAGGTAACGGGCTTTCACGGGCGTCTCCAGGTCAATCCGCTGCGGAACGGGATTGGCGCGGATATTGGAAAACTCTCCCTCCGCGGCGGGAGCTCCCCAATCGTTTCCGTCCGCACTCAGGTAGACGGCGTAGCGGTCAACCGTCCCCTTTGCGGAATCCTTGCGGGGCGTGTAGATGACGGCGGCAACGTTGACCGGACGCCCCATGTCGATTTCCAGCGCCTGCGGAGGAGCTATTTCCCCCTGGGCGGCATGCGTATGCCAGAGGGTGGAGGGGTTGCCGTCAATGGCCAGCTCCGGGGCGGCGGCGCTTCTTTCCCCGGCCGCCACCTTCCAGTCCCTCGTGGGGACGGGGATGATCTGCGCGGTTACGGAAGACCTTCTGCCGCGGTATTCGCCCACCGCCTTCACCGTCCCCCCGGCAGGGAGAAGGAAAGGCTCCCTGTACACGGCGGACTGCGGGCCGGGATCCGTTCCGTCCGTGGTGTACCTGGTCACCACGCCCTCTGCGGATGCCAGGGTCACCCGGCCGTCGCGGTCGTAATTCACCGCCGGCGCATTCAAGATGACAGGGTGCTTCCACAGGGAAACCTCGCACAAGGCCGGAACGGCCCGGGACTCTTCCAGCACCACGCGCACTCCATCCGCCGTCACGGGCCTGCCCTTCAAAAGAACCCTGGCTCCTATGCTGGAACCTTCTGTCCATTTGCTCCATCGGCCGTTTTCACGCACCTCCACGCGGAACTTGCGCACCCTCTGCCCCAGCTGGACGGGTTCCGCCAGCCGGATGACGTCAAACGCCGCAGGTTCCGGCAACTTCAACACCAGGGAGGGATCTTTATCTTCCGGAGCGGCCGCCCAGTACGTCGCCCGCTTCCGGTCCAGAACCTGTTCCGGACCGTGCCCCTTCCATGAGGAGGAAGACTCCGCGCGCGCTCCGGAAGCGAAGTTGCGGGAATACAGTTCATCCAGCAGCGCACGGAAGCCCGCCAGGGACTTTTTATCCTCTTCATGAATGCGGCCGCGGCGGTCCGGCGGCACGTTCAGATTCAGGTTGGCCCCTCTGCCTACGCTGTCAAAGTACAGTTTCAGCAGATTCTCCGGCGTCCGGACGCGGGAATTCTCATGCTCATGCCAGAACCAGCCGGGACGGATGGAAACATCCACTTCCGCGGGAATCCAGTACTTGCCGTCCACGGTGCCTTCCGTGCCCAACTGGTAGCGCACGGTGCCGGGCGCGGGTTCCGTCCCGGCTTGCAGCGGAACGGGGGTGTACGTGGCCCAGCAGGGATAGCCCGCATAACCGCTTTCGTTCCCCACCCAGCGGGCGCCCGGCCCCACGTCGGAAAAAATCACCGCTCCGGGCTGCCGTTTCTTCAGTTCCCCCCACGTCGTCTTCCAGTCGTAATACGTGCTCCGGTCAATGGAGCGCTTCTCCCGCGTTCCACCGTAATAGCCGTCCCCTCCGTTCGCTCCGTCAAACCACGCCAGGAAAACGGGACCGTATCCCGTCGCCAGCTCCTTCAACTGCTGGCGGTACATTTTGATATATTCCGGGGTGCCGTAGGAGGAAGCGTTGCGGTCCCAGGGCGACAGGTAAATGCCGAACCTGACGCCGTATTTTTTGCACGCGCGGGAAATCTCCTTCACCACATCGCCCTTCCCCTGCTTCCACGGGGAGGCCGCCACGCTGTGCTGGGTAGTCTTCGTGGGCCACAGGCAGAAACCGTCATGGTGCTTGCAGGTCAGCACCACTCCCTTGAACCCGGCATCCGCCAGCGTTTTGACGAGGTCGTCCGCATCAAAATCGGAAGGGTTGAACAGCTCCGGCTTCTCGTCGCCATAACCCCATTCCTTCCCGGTAAAGGTATTGATGGTGAAATGGATGAAGGCATACATCTCCATATCGTGCCATGCCAGTTGAGCCGGAGAAGGAACAGGCTTCAACGGGGGAACCCCATTCTTCACTTCCGCTTCCGCCAACCCGGCGGCCAGCATGCAGGTTCCCAGAAGGGCCGGGGCCAATTGATTCAATCTTCTCATCAAATGCATAACTAACGTTCGGAACTATGTACGCTCCGGGCATCCCGTTCTTTCAGACAACTCTACGAGTTAAAGCCGTACCGCCCGCTGAAGATGGCCTGTTTCCCGCAATCGCGGGAGAAACGGGGCGCCTGCGCTTTTTTCCTTTTCCGCCCATCAGGGATTATGGAGCAATCAATATATTGAACACGTATCCGGACAGAATGATAAACGCCGTCACTGTTCCGAAGAAAATCCAGATCAGCTTCCAGGTCATCACCTTCTTCAGAAGGGCCGCCTCCGGCACGGAAAGCCCTACCGTCGCCATCATGAACGCTATCGCCGTGCCGATCGGAACGCCTTTCGCCACAAACACCTGGATCACCGGAACTATCGCCGCCGCATTCGCATACATCGGAACCGCGCAAATTACCGCAACCGGCACCGCCCACCAATGCTCCCGGCTCATGGACGCTTCAAAAAATCCCTCCGGCACATAGCCGTGCACCGCCGCTCCCATAGCGATGCCGATCACCACATACAGCGCCACTCCCTTTACGATTTCCCACGCATCATGCATGATGACGGCCCATCTCTTCCGGAACGGCGTCCCCTTCCGCTCCCACGCGCCGCTTTCCTCCCCGGACTGGACAAGCAGCCCCCGTATCCAGGGGGACAGATAGCGTTCCAGCCTGAACCTCTCCAGCACAGCCCCTCCCATCATCCCCAGCAAAATGCCGGAGACCGCATAAATCACCGTGATCTTGACCCCGAACGCCCCCAGGAACAGGGCGATGGCAACCTCATTCACCAGAGGCGATGTGATCAGGAAGGCAAACGTCACGCCCAGCGGAATCCCTCCTTTCACAAAGCCGATAAACAGGGGAATGGAGGAACATGAACAGAACGGCGTGACCGCCCCGAACAGGGCGGCGAAAAAATACTGAAACCCGTAGAGCTTCTTTGTCGTCAAAAACACGCGGATGCGTTCCACCGGGAAATAGGCGTTCACCACGCCCATGAAAAGACTGATCGCGTACAGCAGGAAGAGGATCTTCACCGTGTCGTACACGAAGAAGTTGACCGCCTCCCCCAGACGGGTATGGGGTGTGAACTCCAACACCCCGTAAACCAGCCAGTCAGCAAAATCCTGAATCATAACCGGGAAGAATTCTCCTACCGCTCTGCGGAAACAGACGGGCGGGGAGGTTCCCCGCCCCCGGAACGTTCCCGGTGATTCATCATCTTAACCACCGCCAGCAGAATGAGCAGCGCCGCAGCCCAGACGGCAGCCCTTTTCCATCCGCCCTTTCGCTTGAAGGAAGCGCTGCCGCAGCAGCCCCCTCCTCCGCACCCGCAGGAACCTGCCTCCGGATGGGGAAGATTCCCCTTTACTGCCCTTGAATCCTCCGGCCTTCCGCTACAGCAACCCTTCTCCGGAGAATCCGCTTGAAGCGCTTTTTGGAGCATCCTCCTGATTTCATCCCGGGAGGGTACCGTGCCGGAAACAAGAATCCTGCCGTCCACCTCAAGAGCCGGGGTTTCCAGCACTCCGGCGGCGGCAAGTTGCGCGGCATCCGTCACCTTTTCCGGAAGCGGTTCCAGACAGAGTTCCCGCATGACCTGCTCCGTCACCTGCGCCAATGCCGTACATTTGGCGCACCCCGGTCCGTAAATTACTATCCTCTTCATGTAATTATTGATTTATATTTTTAAGAATATCAAAATGTATGAATAAAAAATACTGAACAAACTGAATACCAATACCGTTACCCCTTTAACGCCGGGCTTTCCTGCAAACACGACAGCACGCTGCTGAGGCAGGGGCAGCACAGGGAATAATACACATTTTTCCCCCGCTGCTCACAGGACACTATCCGGCTGTTCTTCAACACGTTCAAATGGCTGGAAACGGTAGACATGTCACGTCCGGAATCCTTCTGCAGTTCGCAGACGCAGCGTTCTCCATCCAGAAGCATCTCCACAATCATGAGGCGCACGGGATGCCCCAGCGCCTTGAAAACACCGGCAAGAGGTTCCAGCTCCTTGACGGAGTGAACCGGACGGGATGAAGAGGTGCAGGAGCAATCGGACATAAGCAATGGATTTATTATTTTTAAAATCGTAAAAATGTCAATCTGTTTTCCCGCCACGGCCATGGCACACCGCGCAGGCACGGAGCCATGCGGCAGCCGCTTGAAACCACCCCCCATGCTGGACACGGCAATTCCCTTCCGATATGCTCGTTTACACACCTTTACCGCCATGCTGTACATCGGATGCCACCTCTCCTCCGCAAAAGGTTACGAAGCCATGGGCAGGGTTGCCCTTTCCATCGGCGCCAACACCTTCCAGTTCTTTTCCCGCAACCCGCGCGGAAGCAAGGCCAAGGCCATTGACGAACCGGACATTGCCCGTTTTCTGAAGCTGGCGGAAGACAACGGCTTCAGCACGCTGCTGGCGCACGCCCCTTATACGCTGAACCCCTGCTCCGCTGACCCCAAAGTCACCCGCTTTGCGGCCCAGGTGCTGAGGGAAGACCTGGAGCTCATGGAGCATCTGCCGGGCAACCTTTACAACTTCCATCCCGGCAGCCACGTGGGACAGGGAGTGGAAAAAGGCATTGAACTGGTGGCGGACCAACTGAACGGCGTGCTTGCTCCGGACCAAAAAACCACCGTTCTGCTGGAAACCATGTCCGGCAAGGGAAGCGAGCTCGGCAAGACCTTTGAAGAACTGGCCGCCATCATTGAGCGCGTGGACCTGAAAGAAAAGCTGGGCGTCTGCCTGGACACCTGCCACGTTTATTCCGCCGGGTACGACATTGTCAACAGCCTGGACGCCGTGCTGGAACAGTTCGACTCCGTGCTGGGCCTGGAACGCCTGCACGCCATCCACCTGAACGACAGCATGACGCCTTTCTCCTCCTTCAAGGACCACCATGAAACCATCGGCAAGGGGAGCCTGGGAGAACAGGCCTTCATCAACATCATCAACCATCCTTCCCTCCGGGAAGTGCCCTTTTTCCTGGAAACGCCCCGGGACGACGCCGGGCACGGCGAGGAAATAGCCTGGCTGAAAGAACATTACCGCGGCTGAGCGTGATTCCCGGATCAACCGGGTTGCCTGTGATGGAGAAAAAGCTTGCATGCGCGCCGGATACGGGATACATAAGGCCTGTAAATTAGTTTAAACTAATTCCAATATCTGCTTTTCAAGGCAGAACCCATCCGGCTTTTATGAAAGAAATGCGCATCGCAAAAATAACAGGGCGTGAAATTCTGGATTCACGCGGCAACCCCACCATTGAGGCGGACGTTTATCTGGAAGGCGGAGCCACAGGCACGGCGGGCGTCCCCAGCGGAGCTTCCACCGGGGAACATGAAGCCTGGGAACTCAGGGACGGCGACACGGCCCGCTACCAGGGCAAAGGCGTCACCAAAGCTGTGGACAATATCCGCAACGTCATCGCCCCGGCCCTGATCGGCCTGGAAGCGACGGAACAAACCACGGCGGACGCCCTCATGAGCTCCCTGGACGGCACCTTCAACAAGGCCAAACTGGGAGCCAACGCCATTCTGGGCGTTTCCCTGGCGCTTGCCAAGGCGGCGGCGGCCCAGCTGCAACAGCCCCTGTACCGCTACCTGGGCGGTCCGAACGCCAAGGTTCTGCCCGTCCCCATGATGAACATCATCAATGGGGGCGCCCACTCCGACGCGCCCATCGACTTCCAGGAATTCATGATCGTTCCGTCCGGCGCGCCTACTTTCCGGGAAGCCCTGCGCTATGGCGCGGAAGTCTTCCATGCCCTGAAATCCGTCCTGCACAGCCGCGGCCTTTCCACCGCCGTGGGTGATGAAGGCGGCTTCGCCCCCAGGCTGAACTCCGCGGAAGACGCGCTGGACTGCATCGCCCAGGCCGTGGACAAGGCCGGCTACCGGTTCGGGGAGGATATTTCCATTGCCCTGGACGTGGCTTCCTCCGAATTCTACGATCCGGAATCCGGACTGTACGTTTTCAAGAAGTCCGACGGCAGCCGCAGAACCGCCGCGGAACTGACGGATTACTACGTGGAACTGAAGAAGAAATACCCCATCGTCTCCATTGAGGACGGCTGTGCGGAAAACGACTGGGACGGCTGGAAAATCCTGACGGAAAAACTGGGCAAAAGCACCCAGCTCGTCGGGGACGACCTCTTCGTCACCAACGTTGAATTCCTCAGAAAAGGCATTCATCTGGGCGTGGGCAACTCCATTCTGGTGAAGGTAAACCAGATCGGCTCCCTGACGGAGACGCTGGATGCCGTGGAGCTGGCCATGGGCAACCGCTACACCGCCGTTATTTCCCACCGCTCCGGGGAAACGGAAGACGCCACCATCGCGGACATCGCCGTGGGGACCAACGCCGGCCAGATCAAGACCGGCTCCCTGAGCCGTTCCGACCGCATGGCCAAATACAACCGCCTTCTCCGGATTGAGGAGGAACTGGGGGAATCCGCCCGCTACGGCAACGGATTCGGCCTGTTCTGACCTCTTTTGCCGGAACTGGTATAAAGCAACCCAAATCCCCGGTCGTCGTGAGGCGGCGCGGGGATTTTTCATTCTCCGGGGTAATTGCATCCTTTTCTTTGGGACAAAATATGCAATGCTGGGCTTTCGGATTCCGCATTGCCAAAAAGCCCCATCTCCGTTCCGCGCCATGTCTCCCAGCCTTTCCCTGCCCACACGCCCCCTGCTGTGCGCGGCACTGGCGTACCTGGCGCTTCCTCTGGGCCTCTTCCTGTGGGGATGGCTGCATCCCGCCTTCTCCGTTCCGCTTTGCGCCGCACTGGCGTATGGATTGTACGCCTGCACCCGGAATCTTCCGGAACAACGGCTTCCTCTGAAAGCCCGCGGACTGGCCGTGCTGGGCTTTCTGTCCGCCTTCTGCCTGCTGCTGGTGCTGCTGTGCGGCTTCACGGGCCACTGCCAGCAGCACGCGGACTTTGCAGTCCGCAACGCCGTTTACGAACAGCTTGCGGCAGGCTCCTGGCCCCTCGTCATGTCGGACGGGCGCCACTTCATCTACTATCTGGGCCATTGGCTGCCTCCTGCGCTGGCCGCCTCCTGCTGTCCGGATGCATGGGCTCCCTGGCTGCTGGCCCTGTGGACCTTCCTGGGGCTGGAACTGGCGCTGCTGGCGGCTGCCTCCCGCTGGGGCGTCCGGCAAACGGCCTGGTGGGCGCTGGTTCTCTTCTGCCTGGGATCTCCGGCAGCGGCGCTGGACTGCCTGGGAATGCCCCTCCCCTCCCTGTTCGCGGAATACAATGCCCAGATGGTGCTGTTCATCGGCATGCCCGCCCAACTCTTCAACACGTTCAACCATGCCGTTCCGGCGCTGTTGTGCGCCGTGCTTATTCTGACCCGCTCCCTGCCTGCCGCGGGATATTATTTCATGGGGGCATTGCTGCTGCCGTCCTCCCCGCTGGGCGCTCTTCTGCTCCTTCCGTACATAGTGTATGAAACCCTGTTCTGCCGCCCAACGGAGCAGGCTCCTCCTTCCCGGCTCCGGTCCCTCCTGCTCCAGCCGGCTTTCTGGGTTGCCGCCCTGTGCGCGGCGGTCATGGCCGTCTTTTATGCCCATCTGGACGGTGGGGGGCAATTTTCCTGCCTTTTTGCCGGGAAGTATGCGGAAATCTACCACTACGGCCAGCAGCGGCTGCTGCTCTATCCCGGCTCCGTCAAATACGCCAGTTTCCTGCTGGCTCTGGCCCTGGGCGTTCTGCTGCCGGGTGCGCTGCTCTTCCAAGCATGCCGGAGGAATCCGCTGTACTACATCACGCTGGGGATAATGGCAGGCAGCCTCTTTTTCCGCACGGGCATCATGAATAATGAACTTCTCTTTAAAGCCCCGGCGGTCCTCTATCCCTTCCTCTCCCTGCTCTTTCTCCATGCCTTCCGCCAGGGGGGCACGAAATACCGGACACTCCTGATTCTTTACCTGGCCTGCACGGCCCTTCCGTCCCTGCAATGCATGATGGAAAAAGCGGGTACGTTCTCCACCCGGGCGAGCACTATGCAGGAGCATCAGCTGACGGCGCACGGCGGCATGCTTGACCGCCGGAAAGACCCCGTCTGCCGCCAATTCGTCAAAAAGGACGACCATCCCCTCCCCGCCTGGCTGTTCAAGACCGGAACAAGGCCATAACGTCACGGCGGCGGGAATCAATCCAGCCTGATGCCGAACATGTCCGACAGGGACCCGGCATCCTTGTCCAGCGCGTCTTCTCCTCCGGGAACGGCTTCCGGAGCCTTCGGAATCAGGACGGAGGCGTCCATTCCGCGCAGGGTGAACAGCAGTTCCGGCTGTTCGTCCAGCATCACGCCGAAGGCGTACAGGACCGCGGACGCATGCTTGCACAAATCCGCCCAGTCCGGGCAGGAACAGGAAAAACGCCACTCTTCCGGCGCAGGGAACAGGCCGCCCTCCGGATCGCACAGGATTTCCAGCAGCTCCGGGGAAAGGTTCCCCTTCAGCAAGTCAATCCAGGAACCGATATGCCCGGCGCACCGCGCACGCAACCGGGCAAGCGCCTCTTCATCCGGAGGGGCGGCATGCACGCGGACCTCATACAAATGCTCCCCCATCACCAGCGCGTCAATGCGGCCGGGAGCCGCTTTCACGTCCAGAACGCAGCCATAGCGCAAATAAGTACGCCCGGGGGCCAGCCGCATGCCGTACACCTCGCACGCGGCCAGGCTCTTCATCCATTCCTTTCCCCAGAACTTTTTCGCCAGATTTCGCCCGGAAGCCGTCACGGGATGCAGCTCCATCCCCTCCGCGGCCAGTTCCGCCGCCTTCTCCTCCGCGCGTTTCCGCAAATCCGCCCGTTTCAGGGGCTTTTCATCATCCATGCACACGGAGCCATAGTAACATATGCGGCCCTCTTGCCACAGGCAAAAGGCAGCCATGCGCCGTTTCCCTTTTTCTTCCGGCCTCATTCCGGTTTTCCAGGCACACGGATTTTCTCCCGTTCCGCGGAATCTGCCTCCATTACCCATTTCAGGCTTTTAAAACGGAAGCTCCTGGGGCACAACATGTGGGTCATGTGGAAAGGCAGATTTTCTAAACCCACCGCTGATCTGGTACAACGCTACGGCGAATCCGTCTCCTATGACTGGAGGCTCTTCCGCCAGGACATTGCCGGATCCATCGCCCATGCGCGGGCACAGCTCAAGGCAGGGCTGCTTTCGCAGGAGGAATTCAGCGCCATTGAATCCGGCCTGAAGGATATCCTGAAGGACATAGAGGCAGGCAGCTTCACCTGGAGCCGTGAGCTGGAAGACGTGCACATGAACATTGAAAGCGAGCTGACCCGCCGCATCGGCGCGCCGGGAGCCAAGCTGCATACGGCACGCTCCCGCAACGACCAGGTGGCCACGGATACGCGGCTTTACTGCCGCGCGGAGATTGATGAAATCCTGGAAAAAGTGCGCCACCTCCAACGGGCCCTGGTTATGAAGGCGAAGGAATACGCGGACGCCATGATGCCGGGGTACACCCACCTGCAGCGCGCCCAGCCCGTCACGATGGGCCACCATTTGCTGGCTTACGTGGAAATGCTGAACCGGGACGCAGACCGCCTCACGGACTGCCGCAGGCGCCTGAACGTTTCCCCGCTGGGTTCCGGAGCCATCGCCGGTTCCACCATCTGCCTGGACCGCCACGGAATTGCCGCGGAACTGGGCTTTGACGCCGTAACGGAGAATTCCATGGATGCGATTGCGGACCGGGATTACATCATGGAAACCCTCTTTGACCTGGCCGTGATCGGCGCGCACCTTTCCCGCATGAGCGAGGACGTCATCCTGTGGTGCACGGCGGAATTCGGCTTTGCCACCCTTTCTGACGCCCATACGACGGGCTCCTCCCTGATGCCCCAGAAAAAGAATCCGGACGTGGCGGAACTGACCCGCGGCAAGACGGGACGCCTGTACGGCAACCTTACCGCCGTGATGGTGGCCGTCAAGGGGCTGCCCCTGACCTACAACCGCGATCTCCAGGAAGACAAGGAACCCCTCTTCGATTCCATTGACACGATCAAGCTGGCCCTGGACGTCAACGCGGAGATGATGGCCGCCATGACGGTCAACACGGCCCGAGCCCTGGAAGCGGCTTCCGATCCCATGCTGCTGGCTACGGACCTGGCGGACTACCTGGTTCGCCGCGGCGTTCCCTTCCGGAAGGCTCACGAACTGGTTGGAAAAGCCGTCGCCATGAGCATTTCCACGGGTACGCCCCTCAACCAGTTGAGCGACGAACAGTTCGCCTCCATTTCAGACGCGTACGGAACGGACGCGCGCGACGTATTTGAATTGACAAAAGCCTTCGCCCAGCGTACCAACCCGGGGGCTCCCAATTCCGGGAACACCCGCCGCCGCATCGCCTACTGGGAAGACATTCTTTCCAAATAACACTGCCTGCGGGGAGCGGACGGAACGGGGAACCTGCCGTCCGTCTCCGCGGCGCGCCTCCGGGTGCAGGAAGGGGACGTTTTACACCCCTCCGGCGGCGGCATTCCACCGCAGCCGGCCAACATCCCGGCAGCCATGTTCAGACCTGCTCTCCTTTCCTCTCTCAAGACCTATACCAAGCAAACCTTTCTGGCGGACCTCTTCGCGGGGCTCACCGTCGGCGTAGTGGCCATTCCGCTGGCGATGGCCTTTGCGATTGCATGCGGGCTCTCTCCCACCCAGGGCCTCATCACCGCCATCGTGGCCGGCTTCCTCATTTCCCTGTTCAGCGGAAGCAAGTACCAGATAGGCGGCCCCACCGGCGCCTTCGTCATCATCATCATGGGCGTGCTGGAACAGTACCACGCGTCCGGACTGCTGGTCTGCACGCTGATGGCGGGCCTCTTTCTCATTATCCTGGGCTTCTGCCGCATGGGGGCGCTTATCCGCTTCATTCCATTCCCCGTCACCACGGGATTTACCTCCGGCATTGCCGTGGTGATTTTCTCCACGCAGATCAAGGACATCTTCGGCCTCACCATCACGGAAAAAATCCCCGGCGACTTCATTGAAAAATGGGCGTGCTACTTCAACTACTTCCACACCATCAACTGGGCGGCGCTGGCGCTGGCCGTCGGCACCGTCGCCATCACCCTGCTGAGCCGCCGCTTCTGGCCCAGGGTGCCGGCCATGCTGGTGGGCATGCTGGGCATGACCGCCGTTTCCGTAGCCTTCTCCCTGCCCGTAACCACCATCGGGCAGGCCTTCGGCAGCCTTCCGAACACGCTTCCCCTCCCTTCACTGCCCCACATTGAATGGCACAACCTGGGAGCGCTGACGGCTCCGGCCTTCACCATCGCCCTGCTGGCGGCGATTGAATCCCTGCTGAGCGCCTCCGTGGCGGACGGCATGACGGGAGGACGCCACAAACCCAATATGGAACTCATTGCCCAGGGAATCGGCAACATCGGGTCCGCCCTGTTCGGCGGCATTCCGGCCACCGGGGCCATCGCCCGCACCGCTACCAACATCAAGGCGGGGGCCAAAAGCCCGGTTTCCGGCATGATTCACGCGGTGACCCTTCTTGCCATCCTGATGGCCTTTGCCCAGTACGCGCAGCAGATTCCCCTGGCCGTGCTGGCGGGCATCCTGACGGTGGTGTGCTACAACATGAGCGAAATGCACACGTTCAGCCGCCTGCTGAAAGGGCCGCGGCAGGATGCGGCGGTGCTGGTAATCACCTTCCTGCTGACCGTCTTTGTGGACCTGGTCGTGGCCGTGGAGGTGGGTGTGGTGCTCGCCGCCCTGCTCTTCATGGGCCGCATGGCCCAGATCAGCGACGTTTCCGCCATTAAAAACGAGCTGCTGGACAACGACGAGGAAGACGACGAAGACCGTTCTACGGCCAAACTCAGCATTCCGGAAGGCGTGGAAGTTTTTGACGTGAAGGGCCCCTTCTTTTTCGGCGCCGTGGAACAGTTCAAGGACCAGGTGCTGGAAACGCTGGAGCACGATACCAAGGTAGTCATTCTGCGCATGCGCCTGGTTCCCGCGCTGGACGCCACCGGACTGAATGTTCTTTCCGACTTCTGCCATCAGTGCCGGGAGCACGGCTCCACCCTGCTGGTCTGCGGCGTGCAGCCGCAACCTCTGGACGTCATCCGCCACGCGCCCTTTTACCGGGAGCTGAAACGCTACAACATCTGCGAGAATATTGACGCCGCCCTGAACCGCGCCCGCAAGATCATCAACGGTCCCGCGCCAAAACACCTGTAACGGCGGCTACTCCCCCCGTGCGGCCAGGTAGGCCGCGCCCCATTCATTCATGGCTTCCAGTACGGGCAGCACGCTCCTGCCGAAGGCCGTCAGGGAATACTCCACCCTGGGCGGAATGACGGGGTACGCCTTGCGTTCCACTAATCCGTCCGCCTCCAGTTCCCGGAGCTGCTGGGTGAACATCTTGGTGGTGGCCTCCGGGATCAGGCGGTGCAGCTCGTTAAACCTCACGGGAGCCTTCTGGTAAAGATGCCAGAGGATGACAATCTTGTACTTCCCGCCGATCAGGGAAAGCGTGACGCCGCAGGGGCAACGGTAGGAGGATGAAGGCTTTTTCATCGTTACAGTATCTTTTTTGACACTATATTACAAAATAGTGCCTACTTGTCAAAAACTCCCTGTCTCCCTATGCTGGCGGGAATTCCAATCCACACAGCCATGAAACTGACCATCGACCAAGACAAGTGCATCCACTGCCATTTATGTGAAAAAGCCTGCTTCCTGACCCGCTTCTGCGGCTTCGATTCCCTGGAAGGAGCTGCGGAACAATACTGCATCGGCTGCGGCCATTGCGTAGCCGTCTGCCCGCGGCAGGCCATTACCCACTCCGGAGTAAAAAGCACGGAACCCATAGGCCCCGTTCCGGGCGAAGCGGAAGTGCTGAACCTGCTGATGAAAACCAGGAGCGTGCGGCACTTCAAACCGGACCCCGTCAGCCGGGAAACGTGGAACGTCCTGCGCCGCGCGGCGGAATACTCCCAGTCCGGCCTGAACGCCCAGAGCATCCGCCTGACGGCGGTGGAAGACCCGGATACCCTCTCCGGCATCAGAAAGGCCCTGCTCCGCATGTACGACAAGCTGGAAAGGCTGGCCGCCTTCCCCGTCACCCGCCTGGCCGCCCGGCTAGCCCTCTCCCCGCAGGATTACCACGCCGTCATCTCTGAAACCGCTACGCAACCCCTGCGCAGGCAGGCGGAGGAACGGGGGGAAGACCCCGTACTGTACGGCGCCCCGGCCCTGCTCCTGCTGACCGGCCCGGCGTCACAAACCGCGCGGGAAGACGCTACGGTCCTCTCCCATAATATCATGATGGCCCTGACCGCGCTGGGGCTGGGGAGCTGCTACATGGGCGGCCTGGTCCTGGGATGCAGGGTTTTCAAGTACAAGCCGCTTCTCCGCGCCCTGGATTTGCCGAAAGGCCACGCGGTCCATCAGGCCCTTGTGCTGGGGACGCCCACCGTACAGCTCAAACGCATGCCGGAACGGAAGCGCCGTAAAATCAGGTTCCGGTAAGCTTCCCCGTCAACGGTCCGCTTCCTGCTCCTCATAGCGGGAAAGGAGGAAATCCAGGTCTTCCAGCAGGGTCTGGCAGGAACGGTCCCACCGCTTCCTGCCCTGGAGCGCCATCACGCATTCCTTTCTCCCGGTAAAACAGTATTTGGTAATGCCGTGCACCTGCAATTCTTCCACCTGCTTTTTCAGCTCACAGGCAAAAAACAGCCAGAACGGCACGCTGCGGGCAATCTCCGCCACGCTGACCGTCATGGGGGGCGTTTCCTCCTTCAGCTCCCTTGCCAGGTGCGCCAGGCCTACCTCCGTAAGCATGCGGCGCAGGCGTTCATACAGCTCGGACACCTGCATGACGGACAGGTCGCACTCATGCTCCAGATAATAGCGCACAGAGGCCAGCAGGTCATCCTTGAACGGCAGGGTGGTTCCGGCGCGCCGGGCGGCATGTTCCAGGGCATCCGCCAGCCACTGTTCCCCGTACTCGGTGATCAGGCAATCACCAAGCTTGAGCAGCGGTCTGTTGTTTCGGAAGCCGATCATGGAACAGGGAAAAGGGGAAAATTTAAAGGATGGGAAGCTTGCGCTGGAGAGGATCAATCAGCGTCTGGTGGCGCATCTGCGTGATCTCCTGGATGAACTCCTCCACATTGGAAAACTGGCGGTACACGGACACGTAGCGGATGTAGGCGACGGGATCGATGGCGTAAAGTTTTTCAATCACTTTCTTGCCGATCTCGCTGGAGGGAACTTCGCGCAAATGGTCGCGGTGCAATTCGGAAATAATTTCTTCCACGGCGCGGTCCAAGCGGTCCATGCTCACGGGCCTCTTTTCACAGGCCTTCACCAAGCCGCGCAAAATCTTCTCGCGGTTCAGGGCCTCCCGCAGGTTGTCTCTTTTTACAACGCGCAGCTCCGTACGTTCAATCTGCTCATAGGTCGTGTAACGGTAATCGCACCTCAGGCACACGCGGCGGCGGCGGATGGTCGTCCCGTCCTTGGACATACGGGAGTCAATGACCTTATCCTCCAAATGACCGCACTGAACGCATCTCATGGCACGACCATACTACTACATAACGCATCCATAAAGGAAAAAGTACGCCAAATATAGTACAGAGGCCTTAATGGCCAGCATCTCCCAACCAAGACTTCCTGTGAATAAGCCGGGGACAAAAATACTCCCGTCCGCGTTTCCGCACGGGTTGACGGAAATGCCGGAATTGTGAATAAGAGGCAGGCAGGCTTCCATGTACTCCGGGTGTGAAGACACATTTTTTATGCTCTCCTCCCACCGGAATAAAAACTGGAAAAGCCCTGAACGGATTCCGGTCCGCGCCAGGGTCGTTCATGGCCGTCCGTTACGGGTTCACCGTTCCGCCTTGATTGACGATACTGCCCGCAGCCAGCCTAGCGCCATTCAGATTCAACACAGCGCCGTCTTTGACGAGGACTCTGCCCAGATTCAGGGCCTGCCCCTCCATTCCTTCCAGGGACATTTCCACCTTTCCGGACAAGATCCAGGAACATTTCAAGGAAGCGGGCAGCACCCGTTCCAACACGACGCGGGCCATTCCCTCCGCTCCCCCTCCGCCTTCCGCACGAACCACCTGCACTTCCGCCTGTCCGGACAAGCGGACGGGGTGGGCTTTGTCCTGGACCGGCGAGGGCTTGAGTTCCACGGTGGAGCCTCCCGGAATATTCCAGGCCTGACGACCCGCAAGCTGTACATTTGTCTCCAACTGCAAATTTTTCCCCTCCGCCAGACGGATGCCTCCCGGCCCAAGCGCCAAACGGTCGCCGGAGCCCCCTCCTTTGCTCTGAATAATCACGGTATTAACGGCGGGGTCCTCCACACGGATGCCGAACAGCTTCACCACGCCCGATACAATGCTGGGTTTTACGGAAGAAGCCAAGTTCCACACGCCTACGTTTTTCCCCGGCATTTTCCGATTCATCCAGGCATCCGGAGAACCGAGAGGAGCCTCATAACGGCCGCTGCGGACGGAGCCGGCATCCTTCCCGGCCAGACGGGCGGCTTCATAGGCAAAGCGCGCGCCGATGCTGATCTGGGACTGGCCGTTGTAATGCACCCCCATCTGGTCGCCGGCAGTCAGCTTGGGAAGGTCCCTGGTAGGGGCATAGCCCAGGGACGGACGGGAGGCGGCCAGCTCCTTCATCACCTGGTGGGTCGTTTTTCCCTGAACTTCGGTATCGCGCCCTTCCAGGCCGCCGGTAACATTGCCCGTCTCCGGATCGCTTTCATTCTTTCCGGCCCAGTTGGCATTCTCGCCAATGACGGCTCTCTGTGCGGCCAGGGCGGACGTATCCCCGTACGGTTTCAAGTCCGCCGCCAGATTGCCCAGAAGCTCCAGAAAACGGGAAGCGCTCTCCGGCACGGAAGCGCCGATATTGCTTTCCCCCTGCAAATACAGCAGCCCGGCAAACTCCACTTTGGAGTGCTTGGACTTGTCTACCGCGGCACAGGCGTTTTTGACGGCCTGCACCAGCGCCTTGTAAGCCTGGCCGTTCTTTTGCCAGTGGGAATTGTCGCCGCCGTCCCTGGAAGCCTTCACGACCGCCACGTCCGCATCCCTGAACCATCCGTTCTTCTCCAGCGCAAAGGCAAACCCGTACTCCGGCCCCATGCACAAACTGCCGTTATACCGCGGCATGGCGGGCCGTACCTGCTCCCAGGACGTGGAGGCCCCGGGAAACACCCCTTCCCTCTGGCCGAAGTTCTCATGCCAGTAGAGCGTATTCTTCGGCTCATACTTCTTCAACAACTCCGGAGAAGCGGGACTGCCCTTCACGGCTCCCAGGGAATTGGATTGGCCCGTCAGCAAAAAAATCTTCAATTCTTTTGCGGAGCATACCGAAACAAGGCACAGGAACAGGAAGGACAGCAGATAGGTCATTTGAGTTACAATTGCAGGAACACAACTATAACTGCCGGAATTTTCCTTTTCAATCGTCAACTGCCGGATATGGGAGCCGGAAGGAGGAGGAAAAGGAAAAGACCAGTTCTTCTTCTATGCTCCCGATGGACAGCATAGCCGCTTTATTGATTTTTTACCGAAGAGCTTGGAGGAAGCAAAGGCGCGACGGCTCGGACAGGCGGCATGTACCAAATATTCCTTTTAGCAAAGTATAGGAAGAGAAGGAGATTCAAGATCGCGCCATCAAGAAAACGAACAAGCCCCGCCAGTTGAGGAACTGGCGGGGCCTGATGAAAAAAAATCCCGGCGGCGACCTACTCTTGCGGGACCTATCGTCCGACTACCATTGGCGCGGCAGCGTTTCACTTCCGGGTTCGGAACGGGACCGGGTGGGACCACTGCGCTCTGGCCACCGGGCTTCAGGGGGAAGAGTTTTTCATTTTCTTCATCCTGCCTGCCCGGGAGCCCTTGGGGGGGCTTTGAGGGGGATTTTTTAAGGGTTGTTGTGTGTGTGGCTAAGAAGATTTCCTCTCGTTACGAGGGGAAGGAATCAGCGTAAACTGACATCTGCGTGGCTGGTGGTGTTACTTTTAAACATACATCCAATGAACAAGACAACAGCAAGTTGTTATTCACGAACGGGAGTGATGTAATATGATGAAGTCTATTGGTGATTAGTATCGCTTGGCTCAATACATTGCTGCACTTACACCTGCGACCTATCAACGTGGTGGTCTTCCACGAACCTATAGGGAAAACTCATCTTGGGATGGGCTTGGCGCTTAGATGCTTTCAGCGCTTATCCCGTCCGCACTTAGCTACTCGGCCATGCACTTGACAGTACAACCGATGCACCAGTGGTGCGTCAGACCCGGTCCTCTCGTACTAAGGTCTGAACCCCTCAATTTTCCAACGCCCACAGAGGATAGAGGACCGAACTGTCTCGCGACGTTCTGAACCCAGCTCGCGTGCCGCTTTAACCGGCGAACAGCCGGACCCTTGGGACCTTCTCCAGCCCCAGGATGCGACGAGCCGACATCGAGGTGCCAAACCACGCCGTCGATATGAACTCTTGGGCGTGATCAGCCTGTTATCCCTAAGGTACCTTTTATCCGTTGAGCGACGGCAATTCCACTTTCTACCGCCGGATCACTTGGGCCTGCTTTCGCATCTGCTCGACTTGTTGGTCTCACAGTTAGGCGGGCTTATGCCCATGCACTCGACACCCGGTTGCCAACCGGGCTGAGCCCACCTTCGCGCTCCTCCGTTACTCTTTGGGAGGATACCGCCCCAGTAAAACTGACCGGCTGACACGGTCCTCTGGCCGGATTCACGGCTCAGGGTTAGATCCTCCAGTTTCAAAGGGTGGTGTCTCATTGATGACTCCGACGCCCCCTAAAGGGCGTCTTCAGCGTCTCCCACTTACTCTGAGCATTAAAACCGAAGAAACAATGACAGCTTACAGTTAAGGTCTATAGGGTCTTTCCGTCCTTCTGCGGGTAGGCGGCATCTTCACCGCCACTACAATTTCACTGAGCGCCTGGTTGAGACAGTGCCCAACTCGTTTCACGATTCGTGCAGGTCGGAACTTACCCGACAAGGAATTTCGCTACCTTAGGACCGTTATAGTTACGGCCGACATTCACCGGGACTTGGGTTCAGAGCTTCGCCTTGCGGCTAACCCCTTGCCTTAATCTTTCGGCATTGGTCACGTGTCACACCCTATACTTCGACTTGCGTCTTTGCAGAGTGCTGTGTTTTTGATAAACAGTCGGTTGGGCCATTTCTCTGCGGCCTGCATCGCTGCAGGCACCCCTTCTTCCGAAGTTACGGGGCTAATTTGCCGAGTTCCTTAACCAGGTTTCACTCTTACGCCTTGGTATATTCTACCCACCCACCTGTGTCGGTTTGCGGTACGGGTCGCTTAGCATACGCTGGGGCTTTTCTTGGCACTCGATCCAATGATGCGCTGAGTCCGTGGACTCAACTCGGAATTCAATAACCTAGTCATCTTTTCTCATGCGTCCCCCCAGTTTAAGGGTCGCGAGCTCAGGATTATTAACCTGATATCCATCGCCTACGCCTCTCGGCCTCGGCTTAGGTCCCGGCTAACCCAGGGACGAAACACGTTGCCCTGGAAACCTCGGGTTTACGGCGGCCGGGGATTTCACCCGGCTTTACGTTACTCATGTCTGCATACTCACTTGCATGTGCTCCAGGGTCAGTCGCCATCACCCTTCAACGCGCATGCAACGCTCTTCTACCACTCTACCGTAAGGTAAAGTCCAGAGCTTCGGTATAACGCTTGATCGCCAATCATTTTCGGCGCAGGATCACTCGATGAGTAAGCTATTACGCATTTTTTAAATGGTGGCTGCTTCTAAGCCAACATCCTCACTGTCTGTGTAATCCCACATCCTTTCCACTGAGCGTTATTTAGGCACCTTAGCTGCTGGTCTGGGTTGTTTCCCTCTCGACAATGAAGCTTATCCCCCACTGTCTCACTGCCACGTTCCATTGCACGGTATTCGGAGTTTGATAAGGTTTGGTAAGCGGGTGTGCCCCCTAGCCTTGTCAGTGCTCTACCCCCGCGCATCAGCACGTGACGCTGCACCTAAATGCATTTCGAAGAGAACCAGCTATCACGGGGTTTGATTAGCCTTTCACTCCTACCCTCAGCTCATCAGAGAACTTTTCAACGTTCACCTGTTCGGTCCTCCACATGGTTTTACCCATGCTTCAACCTGGCCAAGGGTAGGTCACCTCCGCTTCGGGTCCAGTACCTGCGACTTAATTCGCCCTATTCGGACTTGCTTTCGCTGCGACTCCGGGCCGGAAGCCCTTAGTCTTGCCACAAACACTGACTCGCAGACTCATTAAACAAAAGGCACGCCATCGCAGATTGCTCTGCTCTGACACTTTGTAGACATACGGTTTCAGGTTCTATTTCACTCCGCTCACAGCGGTTCTTTTCACCTTTCCCTCGCGGTACTTGTTCACTATCGGTCGCCAACTAGTATTTAGCCTTGCGCGGTGGTCCGCGCTGATTCATACATCGTTCCACGTGTGATGTATTACTCAGGATTCCACTAATTCCCACGCTGGATTTCGTCTACAGGGCTTTCACCTTCTACGGCCAGCCTTTCCAGGCTGTTCTACTATCCAGTATGGTCGAATATCTCGTGGTCCTACAACCCCGAAGGAGTACCTTCGGTTTGGGCTCCATCCGCTTTCGCTCGCCACTACTTACGGAATCGATTTCTCTTTCTTTTCCTCCGCTTACTGAGATGTTTCACTTCAGCGGGTTTCGCGTTTCATACCCTATGTATTCAGGTATGAACGATCGAGTATTGCCTCGATCAGGTTACCCCATTCGGATACCCCCGGATCATCGCTTGCTTGCAGCTTCCCGAGGATTTTCGCAGCTTGCCGCGTCCTTCTTCGCCTGTTGGCACCAAGGCATTCACCGTACGCCCTTACTTACTTCATCATATTGCAAAAGTTTTTTACCACTTCCACAATACCACAAAGCCCTTTCGTGACTTACTGTATTGTCTTATTTCTTGGTATGCATGTTTTAAATTGTGTATTGTAGTTGTTTTTCAACTACCCACTTTGTTGGAAAGCAATTGCTTCTCAGCAATTGTTTTCTTTGCCACGCAGATGTCAATTTTCGCTTTCCCTCAATAATCGATTTTTTTGGTGGGCCTGACAGGACTTGAACCTGTGACCCCGCGCTTATCAAGCGCGTGCTCTAACCAACTGAGCTACAGGCCCGGCTTTGGGTCTCTGAGAGACAGTTACCAAATACTAAAGTTTAGTTACTAAAGTTTTCCGGCTCCCGCCTTCTTACCGAAACTGGTGGAGGCACGGGGACTCGAACCCCGGACATCCAGCTTGCAAAGCTGGCGCTCTACCAACTGAGCTATACCCCCAGTTGCGGTTCTTTTTGAAAAAAGGTCGTCACGCACGTCGTGCCTAGTTTCGCTCCAAGCGAACTGGCTGTTTACACATCTTTGGTTCGTTGCGGGCCCTCGCGGGTTCCGCTCTCTCTTCCCTCGGGAAGAGATCCGACCTGTGCATTTTTCATGCACTTTCTCCATAGAAAGGAGGTGATCCAGCCGCAGGTTCCCCTACGGCTACCTTGTTACGACTTCATCCCAGTTACCAGTCTCACCTTAGGACCCTGCCTCCTTGCGGTTGGCTTCAGATACTTCGGGTGCGACCGGCTTCCATGATGTGACGGGCGGTGTGTACAAGACCCGGGAACGTATTCACGGCGCCGTAGCTGATGCGCCATTACTAGCGATTCCGGCTTCGTGTAGGCGGGTTGCAGCCTACAGTCCGAACTGGGCCCAGTTTTTAGGATTTCCTCCGCCTCGCGGCTTCGGCCCCCTCTGTACTGGGCATTGTAGTACGTGTGCAGCCCTGGGCATAAGGGCCATACTGACCTGACGTCGTCCCCACCTTCCTCCCAGTTGATCTGGGCAGTCTCGCCAGAGTCCCCACCTTTACGTGCTGGTAACTGGCAACAGGGGTTGCGCTCGTTGCTGGACTTAACCAAACATCTCACGACACGAGCTGACGACGGCCATGCAGCACCTGTGTAACGCCTCCGAAGAGTCGCATGCTTTCACATGTTGTTCATTACATGTCAAGCCCAGGTAAGGTTCTTCGCGTTGCATCGAATTAAGCCACATACTCCACCGCTTGTGCGGGTCCCCGTCAATTTCTTTGAGTTTTAATCTTGCGACCGTACTCCCCAGGCGGCACGCTTAACGCGTTAGCTCCGGCACGCAGGGGGTCGATTCCCCGCACACCAAGCGTGCACCGTTTACTGCCAGGACTACAGGGGTATCTAATCCCTTTCGCTCCCCTGGCCTTCGTGCCTCAGCGTCAGTTAATGTCCAGGAACCCGCCTTCGCCACGAGTGTTCCTCTCGATATCTACGCATTTCACTGCTACACCGAGAATTCCGGTTCCCCCTCCATTACTCTAGTCTCGCAGTATCATGTGCAGTCCGGGGGTTGAGCCCCCGCCTTTCACACACGACTTACGAAACCGCCTACGCACGCTTTACGCCCAGTGATTCCGAACAACGCTTGAGACCTCTGTATTACCGCGGCTGCTGGCACAGAGTTAGCCGTCTCTTCCTCTTGTGGTACTATCTTTTTAATTTGCTCCCACATGACAGGGGTTTACAATCCGAAGACCTTCATTCCCCCACGCGGCGTCGCACCATCAGGGTTTCCCCCATTGTGAATGATTCTCGACTGCTGCCACCCGTAGGTGTCTGGACCGTGTCTCAGTTCCAGTGTGGCCGGACATCCTCTCAGACCGGCTACCCGTCATCGCCTTGGTGAGCCGTTACCTCACCAACTAACTAATAGGACGCGAGCCCATCCCCAAGCGCATTGCTGCTTTAATCTTGCGATTTTATGCGGTATTAATCCCAGTTTCCCGGGGCTATCCCACTCTTGGGGGCAGGTTACTCACGTGTTACTCACCCGTGCGCCACTAGAGAATTATTAGCAAGCTAGCAATTCTCTCGTTCGACTTGCATGTCTTATCCACGCCGCCAGCGTTCGTTCTGAGCCAGAATCAAACTCTCCATCAAATATAATTTTTGAAATTGCTGGACCAAATGGAATCTTTCGATTTCATCTGCGCCATGCTTCAGTCAGCTCTTCCCTCAAGTTGTGTCTCTTGAAGTCCTCTTCGCTCTGCCAAGCACGGCGCGCGTCACGACCTTTTTTCTTTCCCCTTGCTTCTACCAATCCGCCCCTCTCGGAGCTAGGTCGCTCCTTTGGGTTTTTTCTCCCTCACACGTCTCTCGACGCATTCGGGAAAACCCTCGGCGGGTTCGGTAGTCATTCCCTTGAAATCTTCTTATCGGCCCCTTTAATGAGGCTCTTCCGGGTGGCCGGCCCCGGCTTCATTCAGGCCCTCTTTCGAGTCCCTCCTGCCGCCGGGCTTTTCATCCCGTCGCCGTGTTGGCGTGCCGAGAAGTCTACCATTTTCACCTCCCTTGTCAATTTTTTTCGAGTCGTTTTTTGTGAGAGTCTTTCACCCATTTTATCACGTCCATTCATAACTTCCAATTTATAAAATAGTTAGGCTTTTGTCATACTCCCCCTTCTTCGTGCCATTTTTTTGAACATTTTCTTTTCAGATGGCGCAGCAGTCTTCCCAAAGGTCCAGGAGCCCTTCCCTTTGCCGGCGAGAACGAGAGGGGGGGTTCTTCCTTTTTACGATATCGGCGCCCCGGAGAAAAGAAGGAGGGAAGAAGGGCTGGCCGAGCGAGGAGTTTCAACAGCTCAAGGGGGAAGAGGTTTTCTTTTTTCCTTTTACAAGGGCCGACGGCTCGCCTTCTTTGCCGATACCTTTATTTCTATCCCTTACTTTCTTTTTCTCCAAGGCCACGCACGGACGGAGATTCTTTTTTCCGCGACCTGTCTCACTTAACCCTTCCCATGAACAATCCCCGCCTGAATTTTGTCTAATCGCGCATGAAGAATCAGGAAATCCACTTGCCAACGCCCGACCCCGAGCATCCTTATGGAGGAGGGAACGGACGTTACCGTTTTCCGGATATCAACGGCATGAATTTGCTGGGGGATAACGTTTCCCTTCCACCCATCGTGCCTAAAAGCTTCCATATCATGCTGACCGTTTTTCATCCGGAAACCCTGTACAGCATGAAGAAGTGGCTTCCGTTCTGCGAAGACCTCCGCAAGCAGTACAAGCATACGCCCACCCCGGTGGAGTACAATATTCTGCTGGTCCTGCAGCCGCCTCCCATTGAGGGGGACGTTCCCGCCTTTACACAGGCCCTGGGGGATATTCCGGATTTCTACATGAAGACCAATTCCCTTATTTCCTATTACGACCAGGCTTTCGTGCGCCGCAGGCTTTCCCTCCACAAGAAGGCGGAGACCGCGATTGTACTGCTGGACGGCAACGGCAATATCATCTGGAAGGATGACGGCGGCTTTACGCCTGCACGCGCGGAACATTTAAAGGTTATTCTGGAAACCCTTTCCCCGCTGGCGCCTAAGACAAGGACGCATTAGAGGCGGATTGCATCTTCTTTGCCTCCTTCGCACTTTCCGTTTGAGCTTCCTTCCGGAATGCCTCATACTGGCCCCATGCCTACCATTTCTCTTGCTCTCGGGGAACGTTCCTACGATATCCACGTGGAAAACGGCGCGCTGGACCGCGTGGGTGAGTTTGCCTACCGCGCCGGACTGGACGGCAAGATTGCGATTATTACGGATACCTGCGTAGCCCCGCTTTATGCGGAACGCGTGATGAAGTCCCTGGAGAGCGCTGGGTTCATGCCCAGCCTGCATGTGGTGGATGCCGGAGAAGCGTCCAAGAATATGCTGCAGGCCCAGGAACTGTGTTCCGAGCTGGTACGGGCGGGCATTGACCGCACCGGGTGCATTGCCGCCCTGGGCGGCGGCGTGGTGGGAGACCTGGCCGGCTTCGTAGCTTCCATTTATTACCGCGGCATTCCTTTCATGCAGATTCCTACGACGGTAGTCGCCCAGGTGGACAGTTCCGTAGGGGGCAAGACTGCCGTCAATATTCCGGAAGGGAAAAACCTGGCAGGCGCGTTCCATCAGCCGGCCGTTGTCGTGATCGACCCCACCACACTGGTGACCCTGGACCGCCGCACGCTGGCGGAAGGCCTGGCGGAAGCCGCCAAGCACGCGGCCATCCGGGATGCTTCCATGCTCCATGAATTGAAAGGCCTGGGACCGGAGCTTTCCATCGGCTTTTCCCTGAATACCATCGCCAAACTCCCCGATCTAATTGCCCGGAACGTGGCGATCAAGGCCCGCATCGTGGAGAATGATGAATTGGAAACACTGGATATCCGCGCCCTGCTCAATTTCGGCCATACCATCGGCCACGGCATTGAAGCCGCTGTTCCCTACGGCACCATCCTGCACGGGGAAGCCGTGGCGCTCGGCATGCGCGCCGCCCTGTTCCTGAGCGAACGGAAAGCCGGGTTGAGCTCTTCCGACGCCAAGAAGATTCTTTGCACCCTCCAGGCTCTGGAACTTCCCCTGGTTCTCCCGGATGACATTGATACGGAAACGGTTCTCAAGAAGACAGCGTCCGACAAGAAGTTCCGGGCCGGAACCATCCGCTTCGTTCTGCTTTCCAAGGCGGGGGAAGCAGGCATTTCCAAGAAGATTACGCGGGAAGATATGGCGGAAGCCATTGAAGAATTGCGCCGCCCCCTGCCCTGAGCTTCCTTTTTACGGCGTTGCCCCATCAGCCGGGCAAAAAAATTCCGGAGAACGGAAGGGGAGCATCTTTCCGCTCCTTTTCCTCCAGCATGTTTTTCCAGCAGGAGAAAGATTCAGAGTGTTTCCCTGAACCGCAGAAAAACCGTCCCCTCCGGAACAGCCTGGAAGCCGGGACATTTATTTTCCGTATCCGGCGCCCGAAAAGCAACGCCTCTCCCTTCCCGGAAGAACGGGATGGGAAAGGCGCAGAAACAGTCCATCGTTTCCCGGCACGGGGAATTTACTTTTTCGGCTCGTCCGGGGTAGGTTCAAAGCCATCCACGTCCAGAGGCACGCTGCCCGTGTATTCCCCGGCGTCAAACTGGATGCCCTTCAAGGCGTCTTCCAGGGACAGGGAGCCATAGCATTCCCGGCTGGCCAGACGGAGCAGTTCATTCATGATGTTCACGCTTTCTTGATGGGGAATGTCCTTGGGAAGGGCCACGGCCAGCTCCTTCACCTCCGCCGCATGGGCGTTTGCCGTAGCCTGGTCCTGAATAAGAAGGAGAACGGCCAGGATTTTTTCTCCCGGCGTTTTGGGAACGGCCTGTTCGCTGGCGGCAGAGGCATCCGGGGATTGATCCTGTTTTTTGCCGCCGTCACAGGAAACAAGGGCAAATGCCGCCAAAACCGCTGTAAAAGGAATGAGATTTTGCTTCATCATGATGATTGGTTGGAAAGCCGGAGGCCTCATTGGATTTATCATGAACACTGGGGATTCCGGAGTCAAATCAGTTTTTTACTCTCACGAAATGTTTTTTCAGACAAAATATTCCGCAGCGTGCGCTTTGCTTTCTGAACAGGGGGAGTAGCCCTGTTCAACCTAATAGCCAGAATATAGTGCATTCATTGGTTCCCTCAGTAGACGCAATTTCCGGAAACGGAGGTTGCGTCTACTTTTTGCGTCACCATTTCAATACAGCGTTTGATTCCATGGGCTGACGCCGTATAATTCCGCTGAGATGGGTTACCCTATTTGGAACAGACGCCGTTTTTTGAGAACCGCCGCTGGAACGGCCGGGTTCCTGGCAGCCATGCCCTGTCTGAACGCCGCGGAAGCCCTGACGGACGCAAGACCGCTCAAGGTGGGCCTGGTAGGCTGCGGAGGCCGCGGCCTGGGCGCCATGAAGAACGCGCTGGACGCCGACCCCGGAACGGTAGTCTGGGCGCTGGCGGACGTGTTTCGGGAACGGATTGATTTCGGCTCCAATTTGCTGACGGAACAGTACGGCAGCCGCGTCCAGCTGGACAAGAGCCGCCTGTTCGACGGCCTGGACGGTTACAAGAAGCTGCTTCAAACGGATATTGACGTGGTGCTGCTCTGCACGCCTCCCGCCTTCCGTCCGGAGCATCTGGCGGCGGCCATTGACGCCGGCAAGCACATTTATGCGGAGAAGCCCGTGGCGGTGGACGTTCCCGGCGTGCTTTCCGTGCTGGAGTCCGCGCGTCTGGCAAAGCTTAAAAATCTGGTGATTCTGGACGGGTTCTGCTGGCGCTATGACAAGGCGAATGAGGAAGCCCACCGCAAGCTTTCCTCCGGAGAACTGGGACGCGTGCTTTCCTTTGACGGGCTGTATTACACCACGCCCCCCAAATCCCCGCTGGCTCTGGATTCCCGCCCTTCCTCGGATACGGACGTGGCGTGGGCCCTCCGCAACTGGACCGCCTGGAACTGGCTGAGCGGCGGCCAGTTCGTGGAACAGATCGTCCACACGATCGACGGCATGGTATGGTCCATGAACGAGCAGCTTCCGCTGGCGGCCTTCGGCTCCGGAGGACGCGCCCAGCGCCGGGACGACGGCGACGTGTGGGACCATTACGACGTTTATTTCGAGTACGACCACAACGTGGCCGCCCACATTTCATGCAGGCAGTGGGTAGGCTGCCACGGGGAGATCGTGGACCGGACGGTTTGTGAAAAAGGGATGCTGGTCACCCCGTACCGCCCCCATATCCAGGCGGATAAGCGCTGGCGTTTCCGCGGGGAACGGGGCAATATGTACGCGGACACGCACGTGGCCTTTTACCGTTTCCTCCGCTCCGGAACCTGGAAACAAACGCTGGAAAGCGCGGCCAATAAAACGCTGGTCGCCATCATGGGGCGTGAAGCGGCCCATACCGGGCAGCGCATCACCTGGGAACAGATTAAGAAGAGCGCCACGCGGCTGGTGCCTGAAGACCTGACGATGGATACGCCTCTGCCTCCCGCCCGCATTCCGCGGCCGGGCAGAGCGGCCTGACGGCGGGTCCCGCCTTTTCTCTCTACCGGACCATGGCCAACATCTTTCCACCCAATACCAACAGGCGCTTTTACGGAGGCGTCGCGCTGATTGCGCTCGCCGCCGCGCTGGCGCTGGGTGGGGTGTATTACGTCAATTTCCAGATTCCGGAGTATGAACCCGTGCAGCCGGTGCGTTTTTCCCACAAGCTCCACGCCGGAGACCTGAAGATGAGCTGCACGGCCTGCCACAGCGCCGCCCAGCGCTCTCCCAGGGCCGGCATTCCGGATACGAAGTCCTGCCTGGGCTGCCACCAGCATATTCTCCCGGACAGCCCGCTCATCGCTCCGCTGCGAGCGGCGGCGGACCCCCAATTTCCCGGCTATACGGGGGAACCGGTCCGCTGGGTCATGGTCAACCGCCTGTCCGGCCATGCCTATTTCAACCACATGGCCCACCTGAACCGCGGCATCGGCTGCACTTCCTGCCATGGGGACGTGGCAGGCATGGAACGCATCAGCGCTCCGCGCGATGCCCGCATGCAGTGGTGCCTGGACTGCCACCGCGACCCCGCCCCGCACCTGCGCCCGCTGGAGGAGACGGCCAGCTCCCATTATTCCGCCGCGGATTACCTTCGCACGCATTCCATCCGGGACGGGGAGGGAAACCGCATCCAAACTCCGCTTCAATTGGGAGATTTCCTGAAACACCAGTGGAAGATTCAGCCAAGAATGGACTGCACCGCCTGCCACCATTGACCACCGGGCGCAGGCCGGCTCCCGGCAAACATGCCTTTCCAGTCATCATACCTTCCATTTTCGCGATAGATGAATGCCGGACCGTTACTGTATGATGAAGTTATGGAATTGGACCTCGGCATTGTTTACTCCTGCCCTCCGGAAGAAGCGGTCCCGCATATTCTGGCTTATTTTCAGCAGGAATTTTCCAACCCCTTCCCCGCCCCCAAACCTGTTTCGCATGAAGAAGAACTTCTCCTGGAACAAATAGATTCCGCCTTTGACGGCGTCATTCTGGAAGACGGCATCGGCCTGATGACGACGGAACTCATCGACATGTACGCCCCCAGGGAAACCTGTGACGCCATCGGTCCCTGTGAAGAGCGGACCGACTGGCGCCGCATCACCCCTTCCATGATCCGGGCATGCCGGGACGCCCTGGTTTTTACCGATCCAAAGGGATACCGTTTTCTCCTGCCGGCATGGCTGACGCTGGACCTCCGCGGCCAGCTTGAAACCTGCGACGCCATGGACTACCTTCCCCTCGTTCCGGAAAATTGCGGGGATTATGAATCCAGGGCCATCCTGCTGAACGATCCCCAGCTTGAGGCCGTAATGAATTACATTGGATACCGTCAAAAAAAGGACGGATGCCCTTTTTCCACGGACTTCCGCTGCCCTGAAGATGGGTGCAGCCGGTAATCACCGCTTGATTTCACCTTCCGGATTGCCTAAAACAAGCCGTTCCCATTTCCCGTTAATCCACATCATCCTCCGGTTTGACTCCCCTTCCCCCATTTCACCAGAATGAAGCTCCCCAGGGCCACCCCGCTTTTCTTCCGGAAGAAGAGCGGGAAATGACACGGCGCTCCTTCATGAAATGGATGGGCGCGGGCGCAGTCCTGGTGGGGGTGGGGCTTCCGGCCTGCCGCCGTGTGGAAAAATACCTGGTTCCCTATAATGAAGGACCGGAATGGTCCGTGCCCGGCGTGGAAACGGCTTACGCCACCTGCCTGGCCATGGGCGGGAGCGCGCTGCCCGTGCTGGCCGCCTGTTATGAAGGGCGTCCCGTCAAGCTGCTTCCCTCCCTGCAATATCCGGAAGGCCCGGGCTTGCCGGCCACGGCCCAGGCTTCCATTCTGGACCTTTACGACCCAGGCCGCAGCAAGCATATCCTCTTTAACGGCAAGCCGGCTTCCGGGGACGAATTCCGCGGAGCCTTTTCCTCCTGGTCCCGCAACCTGCGGGACGGCGGCCATATCGGCATCCTTCTTCCCGCCACGGATTCTCCCCTGATGCACTCCATGCTGGAGGAAATCGGCAGGAAAAACCCCGGCGTGCGGATTTACCGCTATTCTCCCGTTCCCACGCCGGGCTCCGGCATGCAGGCAGGCTTGCCGCAGAAGGCCCGCTTCCGCGTGCGTTTCGCACGCGCCAAACGCATCCTTGCCCTGGATTGCGATTTCCTTCATGAGAATCCCTACGGCAATACGCGTGATTTCATTGCCGCCCGTTCCCCGGAGGGCCTCCATTACAAGGAAGAAAACCGGAACCGCACGCGCCTTTACGCCGTGGAGGGCCGCGTTTCCCTGACCGGAGCCCATGCCGACCACAGGCTGCCCGTTTCCCCCGCGCGCCTGGCGGTCTTTCTGGAGGAATTGTTCCGCTATCTCTCCGGTAAAAAAACCTCCCTTCAGACGCTAGAGCCTCCCCGGCAGACGGACCGCTCCCTGACGGAAAGGGAATTCACCTGGCTCCGCCACTGCGCGGACGATTTATCCAGCCATCCCGGAGAAAGCGTGGTCCTGCTGGGGGACAATCATCCGGAACTGTCCGCAAGCGTCTGGAAGCTCAACCTCCTTCTCGGCTCTATCGGAACGTGCGTCCAGTTGTTGAAGGCTCCGTCCACGCCGCCCCACGGAACGCTGGAGGATTTCATCCGGGATATCCGGAAGAAAGAGGTGGATATCGCCTTCCTGCTGGATTCGGGAAATCCCGTGCTGGATTCCGGGCACGGCTCCGCACTGGCGGAAGCCCTGAACGGAACGGAGAGCATTCATCTGGGGATGTATGAGGATGAAACCTCACGCGCCTGCCGATGGCATTTGCCGGCGGCCCATTTTCTGGAATCATGGGGAGTGGAACGGGACTGCCGCGGCAGATTCTGCTACCGCCAGCCCGTCATTCTTCCCCTGTACGGGGGCATTTCTGCGGAAGAAGTGCTTTCCGGGCTGCTTTCCACCAAGGGACACCTCATCACGGCGGACAATTCGCCCACGCACCTTTCCCCCGTTTACCACCGGGCGCGCAAATGTTTTGAACGCGCCGTGAATCCGGAAAACAAGACTGCGGCCTGGACACAGGCGCTCCAGCACGGCTATTCGGAAGAAACGGCTTATCCCCCCCTGTCCCCGCAGGAAGAAACAGCCCTCGGAACCGCCATGGAGCAAGCGCCCGTTGCTCCCTCCGGCAACGGCGGAAGCGGATTGGAAAACGGCCTGCTGGAACTGCAATTCTGCCCGGATTATTCCATCGGGGACGGCCGCTGGAAGCGCAACGCCTGGATGCAGGAATGCCCGGACCCCGTAACGGGCGTCAGCTGGGCGGCGTCCGCACAGGTTTCCCCCGCCACCTTCCGGCGGCTGGGAGGCGTGGATTCCGGGCCGATGCTCTGCACTCTGACCGTCCCCGGCGGACGGATGGAAGCCATCCTTTGCCCCATTCCCGGAGTGGCGGAGAATCTGATGGTTCTTCCCCTGGGGTATGGCGGCATGAACCACGTAGCGGAGAGGCAGGAGAATTCCGACGGTTATGCATTCCGCAGTCAGGTGAAAAAAACGGCAGGCTGTGGAATTTCCCCGGAACAGGCCGCCCTGCGCGCCCTTCCGGAACGTACGGAAGCTGTTCAAAGCCCCGTCGTGCAGCCCTCCCCCTTCGCCCTTCAGTCCGGCGCCTCTCCGGCTCCGTTCACGCCGTCCGGCGCGGAGGGCGTGTACCAATGGAGGATGGCGATCGACACGTCCCGCTGCATCGGCTGCAATGCCTGCGTGATCGCCTGCCGGGCGGAAAATAACATTCCCGTGGTGGGCCGTGACCAGATGGCGAAGGGACGCGCGCTGGACTGGATTCGCATTGACCGGTATTTCACGGAGGCAGGGGCACTCACCGCCATTCCCGTGGCCTGCCAGCAGTGCGGCAAGGCCCCGTGCGAGTCCGTGTGCCCCGTGAACGCCACCGTCCATACCACGGAGGGCCTGAACGCCATGGTATATGCCCGGTGCTGGGGTACCCGGTACTGCGCCACCAACTGCCCGTACAAGGCGCGCCGCTTCAACTTTTTTGATTATGCCAAGGCCTCCGGGGAAGCCACGCGCCTCCAGCGCAATCCGAACGTGACCGTCCGCTCCCGCGGCGTCATGGAAAAATGCACCTACTGCGTCCAGATGGTGGAACGCGCCAAAATCAGGCACAAATCCCGCCTGATGAAGGAACACCCGGGCCAGCCCTCCACTTCCATCCACGTGACGGAGAAAGACCTGCTCCTGCCGGACGGCGCGGCGCAAACAGCCTGCCAGCTCGCCTGCCCTATGGGCGCCATCACCTTCGGCAACGTGCTGGACCCCGCCGCCGCCGTCTCCCGCGCCAAATCCCTGCCGCGCCACAGGAGCCTTCTTTCCTCCCTGGGCACGGACCCCGGAACGGGATACCTGGCCCCGGCCGGGAATCCCAACCCCGCCATGGAAGCATGAAATCCCGCCGGAAGACTTGTTAAAGACGCCTTTCCCACCAAAGAATAAGGCCGCTCCTTTCAGGGAGCGGCCCTACCAGTCAAAGGTCTTTACAAGCTGATCATTTAGTCTTCCACAATTTGTTCCACGGTCGTAATCGTTTCCACCACTTCAATGTTGGCGGCGTCAGCGAAATTGTTCACCGCCTTGAGCAGGGCGGGCGTCATGAGCTTGTCCTTCTGAATGCGTTCGCAATTTTCCAGCATGTCCACGATGGTATCCTGGGCATCTCCGTTCAGTTTGGTGATCCGGATGGCCTGTTCGGAAGTGAGCTTCATTTTTTCCATGGCCTTGTCCAATTGCTTGGCCTGCTGGGTCAGGGCATTGAGCTGCTTGATGGCGATTTCAACCGCCGCATTGTCCTTCACGTCGTCCAGAACCTTGTTGGCGGACGAAATCAGGTCGACATTCTGCTTAACCATCTGCACGGGATCGGCAGCGTTCTGAGCAAGAGCGGAGGCGGAGCATACGATGGCCACCACGGGGAGTATTTGGTACGTTTGAATCATTGTTTTATCGGTGTTCGGGTTGAAGAAGAAATATCTTCTTTGCCTCTTTAGATTCATTCCAAGAGAGAAACCGTTGCACCCCATATCTGTCATACAGTCCTTACCGTCTGACTGTCAGCAAACGGCAGGAAGACAATCTTACCCCGTCACACGTTTTTCCTCCCCGTTTTCCAGCAGAAAACGGAGGGGGCGGTACTTGGCGGATTCCAGATTGGGGTCCTCCGCCAGAATGGCCTCCGCCAGCTCCCGCCCGCGGTGAATCAGGCGCGCGTCCAGCAGCCATTCCTCAAAGCGCACGCCCTTCAGGCCGCTCTGGGAAGTGCCCAGCACGTCCCCGGGACCGCGGAGCTTCAAATCCTGTTCCGCCAGGTCAAAACCGTTGGCCGTGGTTTCCACAATATGCAGCTTTTCCCATTGTTCATCCTCCGGCCGGGCCTCCGTCATCAGGATGCAGTAGGACTTGTGCGCCCCGCGGCCTATGCGCCCGCGGAGCTGGTGGAGCTGGGAGAGCCCGAAACTCTCCGCATTATTGATAATCATGACCGTAGCATTCGGCACATCCACCCCCACCTCCACCACCGTGGTAGCTACCAGCACGCTGATGCGGTTGGCGCGGAAGTCCTTCATCACCGCCTCCTTTTCCTCGGAGGACATCCTGCCGTGCAGCAGTCCCACATCCACATGCGGCAGCAGCGCCTTCCACTCGTCCAGCTCCTTTGTCACGGCTTTCCCTTTCCGGGAATCCTCCCCGTCAATGAGAGGGGAAACCACGTAAACCTGCCTGCCTTCCTCCAACTGGCTCCGGACGAACTTCAATACCTTTTCCTGGTCCTTCTCCGTGCGGATGGCCGTAACCACCGCGCCACGGCCTCCGGGAACGCCGTCCAGGATGGAAACGTCCAGCTCCCCGTAAAAAGTCAGCGTCAGCGTGCGGGGAATGGGGGTGGCGGTCATCACCAGCACGTCGGGGCGCTCTTCGCGGTCAATCAGCTTTTCCCGCTGGTTCACGCCGAATTTGTGCTGCTCGTCAATCACGACCAGGCCCACACGTTCCGGCACGTTCTTCCCGTACAGCAGGGCATGCGTTCCGACCACAATCCCCCCCTGCTTCCCGAAGGATACGTGGGATTCCTCCTTCCTGTCCGCCGTCACCAGGGACACGGGAACGTCCAGCTTGTCCAGCATCTGCCGGAACTTCAAATAATGCTGTTCCGCCAGAATCTGGGTGGGGGCCATCATCACGGCGGAATACCCGTGTTCCACAGCCAGCAGCATCGCGCACAGGGCCACCAGCGTCTTTCCGGACCCTACATCCCCCTGGAGCAGGCGGTTCATGGAACGGGGCGCCTTCATATCCCGGTAAATCTCCCTCACGCAGCGCTTCTGGGCCTCCGTCAGCTCAAACGGCAGTGAATCCGCCAAATCCTTCACCAGATGGCTGGAGCCTGCCGTCTGCATGCCGGGCACTTCATCCGCTCGCCTTCTCCTGTAAGCCACGTTCAACTGCTGCGCCAGGCACTCCTCCAGCGCAAACCGCCGCCTGGTCCGGTCGCGCACTTCCGCGGTCTCCGGAAAATGGAGGTCCCTCAACGCCGTTTTGCACGGGATGTCCGGCACAAACTCGTAAATCTCCGGTTCCGGAGCCGGGGAAAGCCGGGCCAGAGCCTCCCACACGATTTCCCGCAGCCTGCGCACGGCAATCCCCATGCGGCCGCTGTAAACGGGAACAATGCGGTTCAAATGGATGGACTGGTCGTCCCCTTCCCGGATGATCTCAAAATCCGGATGGACGATGCTGAGCTTCTTCCCATACGGCTTCACGCGCCCGTACACGATCATCTCCTGCCCGGCGCACAGCATCCTGGCTATGCCCGGCATGCTGAACCACAGGCAGGAAAAACGGGCCTGCCCCAAAGATTGCTCATCCACCAGCACGGCTTCCACATACCGCCCGCGGCCCTTGCCGCCCTTCCCTCCCCAGCCTTTCCAGCCCACGTCCACCACCCGCCCCCTCAGGCAGACAGGCGCACCGGATGACAGGGAATCATAACGGTCAAACATGCGGCGGTCCTCATACCTGCGCGGCAGCATGAACAGCAAATCCCGCACGGAGGCCATTCCCGCCGCCTGCATGGCCGCCAGCTCCCTGGGGCGGATGAAGGCGCACTCCTCCAGGGGGGACGTTAAAAGCAGCTCTCCGGCCATGGGTCCAGGCGTATTCCTCACAGATCGCATCATGCCTGCGCGCCCGTCAGAGAGCGGCGGCGGGGCGGGTTTCCAGACAGCGCCTGTAATAATCCACGCGGGAGACGAACCAGCTCCATTTATGCCCCGGGCGGCCGTTGGTCAGCAGCGGGGCCGGGCAGTTCTTGCCCGTCCAGTAATAATGGGGCACCACATTGCGGAGGGGAATGTTGTACTGCTTCATCAGCACCGCCGTCAGCTTGGCGGAACGGTTCCAGGTGACGATGGGGTTGTGGCTCCTCACCTCCCCCATCTCAATCCCGATGGAATACATGTCTCCGGGACCGCCGCGGTCCGCATGGCGCCCCGTCTCGTTCAGCGGAATATGCTGGATGGCCCGGTACTGGTCCACCGTAAAATGCCAGTTCAGGGAACCCATGGCCCCCCTTTTCAGCGCACGGGCATGCGCCGCGGCGTCTCCCGTGGGGTTGGCCGTGCTGTGGATGGTGATGAAGCGCGGATGCATGGAATGGGAGGCGCGCCGCGCGCGGGAGCGCGGGGACATGAAATCGCGGCTGATGTGCACTTCCCGGGACATCTGGGACATGGTGCGCGGCACGGGGGGAACGTTCTGAATCTTGAAGCTGACGGCGGGCGGGCGCGAGGCGTCCGAACACGCCGCCAGCAGGGCCGGCAGCACCAGAAACACCGCATTTGCCATCAACGTTCTAACATTCATGATTCTTCCCTAGACTATCCGGCGCGAGCTGGCAAGCAGATTTCCAGTCAAAACAGGCTTTTTCACCCTTCCCGGAGCACAGCAGCGGGGAAACGGGAGCCCCCGCGGAACGCTCCGGAGCGGCCACCGCCGGAATCAGGGCAACGCCTTCCCCTGCACGGGGTTTCCCCTCCGGGAGCAACCAAACCGCCCCATAAAAAGCCGCACGGGAGACTTGCCAACGGCCATTTCCGTGCATACACTATTTCCACCATGAGTACCACTCACGAAGCAGCTAAGAAGTGGGTCGACGAAATCGCCCAGCTTTGCCAACCCGACTCCATCTATTGGTGCAACGGCTCTCAGGAAGAAAATGATGAGCTTTGCAACATGATGGTAGAAAAGGGCACCTTTATCAAATTGAACCCCGAGAAGCGCCCCGGATGCTTCCTCGCCCGTTCCACCCCTTCCGATGTGGCCCGTGTGGAAGACCGCACGTTCATCTGCAGCGAGAAGGAAGAAGACGCAGGCCCGACCAACCACTGGGCCGACCCCGTTGAAATGAAGGCCAAACTGAAGGGCTTCTTCAAGGGCTGCATGAAGGGCCGTACCATGTACGTGATCCCCTTCTGCATGGGTCCCCTGGACTCCCCCCTGGCCAAGATCGGCATTGAAATCACGGACTCCCCCTACGTCGTGGTCAACATGCGCATCATGACCAAGATGGGCGAAACCGTTCTCAAGCGTCTGGAAGACGAAGTCAAGGGCGGCGGCAACCCGAAGCGCGACGGCTACGGAACCTTCGTTCCCTGCCTCCACACCGTGGGCGCCCCGCTTGCAGACGGCCAGATCGACGTGCCGTGGCCCTGCAACGAAGAAAAATACATCTGCCACTTCCCGGAAACGGAAGAAATCTGGTCCTTCGGTTCCGGTTACGGCGGCAACGCCCTGCTCGGCAAGAAGTGCCTGGCCCTGCGCATCGCCTCCGCCATCGCCCGCAAGAACAAGTGGATGGCCGAACACATGCTCCTTCTGGGCATTGAATCCCCGGACGGCACGAAGGCCTATGTGGGCGGCGCATTCCCGTCCGCCTGCGGCAAGACCAACCTGGCCATGCTCGTTCCCCCCGCCTCCTACCGTGAAGCCGGCTGGAAGACCTCCATCATCGGTGACGACATCGCCTGGATCTGGCCCCATGAAGACGGCACCTTCCACGCCATCAACCCGGAAAACGGCTACTTCGGCGTGGCTCCCGGCACGTCCTACAAGACGAATCCGATCGCCATGGACACCATCAAGGAAAATGTCATCTTCACCAACGTAGGCTTGACCGACGACGGCGACGTCTGGTGGGAAGGCATGGACGGCCCCGCTCCCGCCCACGCCATCGACTGGCAGGGCAATGACTGGACCCCGGACTGTGGCCGCAAGTGCGCTCACCCGAACGCACGCTTCACCGCTCCCGCCGCCCAGTGCCCGACGATCGACCCCGAATGGCAGAACCCGGAAGGCGTTTCCCTCTCCGCGATCCTGTTCGGCGGCCGCCGCGCCACCACCATGCCCCTCGTCTTCCAGTCCCGCGACTGGACGCACGGCGTATACGTCGGCGCTACGATGGGTTCCGAAATGACCGCCGCCGCCTTCGGCAACATCGGCCAGGTCCGCCGCGACCCGATGGCCATGCTTCCCTTCATCGGCTACAACGTGGGCGACTACTGGCAGCACTGGCTGGACATGGGCAAGACCGTTGCCAATCCTCCGCTGATCTTCAACGTGAACTGGTTCCGCAAGGACAAGGACGGCAACTTCATCTGGCCGGGCTTTGGCGACAACATGCGCGTCCTCGACTGGATCCTCCGCCGCGCCAAGGGCAAGGCGGAAGGCCAGAAGACCGTGCTGGGCGTCTCCCCGACCTACGACGAACTGGACAAGACCGGCATCGACTACAGCGAAGAACAGTTCAACGCCAACATGGCTCTCAACCCGAGCGAATGGAAGGCTGAACTGGAAAGCCAGACCGAACTGTTCGACAAGGTGGGCAAAAAGCTCCCGGCCGAACTGGAAGAACAGCGCCAGATCCTCATCAAGAGCTTCTCCTAAGCGGAACTCCTGACTGAGCGTCAACTCAACAGCAGAGGCTGTCCCATCCGCGGGACAGCCTCTTTTTTATTCCCCCGCATCTTCTCCAAACACGCTCATGGAGCGCCGCGCGCCCTTGCGGCAACTGGCATAAACAGGGAGCTTACAAAAAGAAGTGGAATTTGAATGACGGGACGCTGCACGTACGAATCCTGAAGCTCAGGAAGATGCCGGGGGATTCACCCATGCAGCCAGCTCACTCTTACGGCATGGTCAAAAATCTCCAACAGCCATCGGATACCGATTAAAAGATCGTGGAAATCCGTGTCCTTTCCATGTTATGGGTACGTGGAAAATGAAGGGCTTAAAGAGTTGTAATGATACTGCATGGATAGAAAAGCAAAAATCGTTTTCTTCCTGAGTAAAATATTCAGCAATCTTGTGGGTTGCAGTTTTATTTTTACTTGAGCCGCTATTTTTATTCCGGGTTCTTCTGAAAGAAAGAAATCGAAAAACGGGTATAGTAAGAATATGTCCAACCGTGTGTTTTGATGGAATTTTATGGCCGCGGCATGTGTTGCTGGGTCATTCCCGGCATGATGCCGCGGCCACTTATCCCTCCGCATTCATCCGGGACGGCTTGCATAGTACCCGGTTCAATAGGGTCATGATATATAAGGAAACGGCATTTCAAGGATGTTAAAGAGATGAAATTAAGCTTCATTATACTGAGCCTGGTCAGCGGACTGGCGCTCTCCGCCCCTCCCCGCGAGCTTTCCTTTTATGTCGTCAGCCCGGTTGAGGGAAAAGCGCCGGTGGTCGACGGCTGCCTGAACGAGGCAGCCTGGGAAAAAGCGGCCGTATTCCGTCATTATTATGTTTACAATTGCGCGGAGCCGACTCCGGGAAAACTCAAGACGGAATTCCGTATGCTGTATGATGAAAAAGGAATCTACCTGGGCATCATCAATTTCGAGGAGCATCCGGAAAAATTGAGGAAGATCATTACCGACTTTGACAACGCCGCCATTTGGACCGACGACTGCGCCGAAATCTTTTTCGATGCCAGGGCCAATGGAATAAGCTACCATTGTTTCAAGGTCAATTGCATCGGAACGCGCGCCGATTTCCGCCGCCGGGACGCCGCCGTTTATCAGAATGACTGGAGCGGCACCGACTGGACCGCCCGGACCTCCATCGGCAAGGACCGCTGGACGATTGAAGCGTTTTTCCCCTGGAGCGACCTGCCCGCCAAAGCGGAAACGTCCGATATCTGGATGTTCTGCCACGTCCGTTATGCCTACTCCGGCGGAAATTTTGCCGGAGCCGCCAGTTCGGTGCTGGGCGGATATTCGAGCCCGCGCAACTTCGGCTATATTTACTTCCAGGGAGCAAATGACACCGTCTCGCCGGAAAAGATATCCGCCCTGCTGTCGCGTTCCGCGGAAGAGCCATGGTGCGCCATGGCTGGCGACACCCTGATCCTGCGAGATAAAGGTAAAAGTGTCCTTACGGAACCCGGCCAGGTGAAGAACAATGAATTCGCGGAAATTGAAAAGCTATCAGCCGAACTGGCACGGGCCTGCGGGAAATCCGCTTTTAAAAAGTACCGGGAAGAACTGGATGCGATCAACCGTGAATGCCGTGTTCTGGAGAAAGAAAAAACCACGGTCAGCGGATTAAGGCGCCTTTACGTCCTGAAAGAGCGCTGCCGGGCGCTCAAATGGAAAATTGCCCTGGAAGAAAGCCTGAATTAACTCAAAAAAGAAAGATACCAATTGATGAAACGGTTACCGCTATTGCTCTGCATCCTGCTGACGGGCCTTGTTGCTCCCGTATTCGGCAAACTGGACGGCACTTACATTAATGAGGCCGGAATGACCCTGAAAACGCCCCATGCCGCATGGGATGAAAAAGGCGAGCTTCCCCATAAGAAAATACTTTTTATCATGCAGCAGACGGCCTCGCGCGAGATCATTGAGCTGGTCCAGCGCTTCCCGGGCTTTGAATATGAAGTGGTTCTCACAGCCAATGAACATAGCATCGGAGCGGACGATATTTACAGCAATCCGATTGCGGGGCTGAGCACCGCCGACAAACGCCAGGAACTGGCCGCCAAACTGGCAAAGGATTATGATCTGGTGGTCGTGGCAAACGTCGATTTTGCGGTCCTGCCGGATGAGCAGAAATTCCGCCTGATGTCGATGGTGCGGAACGGAACCGGCCTGGTCCGGATTCAATCCGGCGAACCCTGGTCCGAACTTAAGAAACTGCCTTATAAAAAACCGTACGCCAAGCCGTTGCCCCGGCCGGAATGGGTTGCCGGAAGCAACAGCCTTCCCGGAACCAGGCCTAAAAACTTTGAATCGCGTATTTTCAACGCCTGGCAGTTCGGCAATGGCCGGATCGTTGAAGTCGATTACGGCGCGGGCTACCGGCCAGGGGTGGGGCTGACGCCGTATTTCAGCTACACCACGGACTGGTTCTTCCTCTATGAAACGTCTCAGGCTTTTCTGGCCCAGGTGCTCTATTACGCCAGCGGAGTGGAACTGCCGGCATTCTCAGTACGGCAGGACAACGGCAAATTTGCCGTAACCCCTCCGGAAAAAACCGTTGCTGTGGGCCGTATCCGGCAGGCGGATAATTCCGTCATCCGGAACAGCCTTGATTTCACGAACCTTCCGGCGGGAAGATATACCGCAGACGTATTGGTCCGCCGGGATGGCGCGCTGGTCAACTTCGGCGCCTTTCCCTTTACGGTGGAATCCGCTTTCGGGGCCGTATCAGTGGAAACGCCCAGGCTGGTGCAGGACCGCGGCCCCTTCTCCGTCACGTTGAAACTGGCTTCACCCGCGCAGGACGGTTATTCCGCCAAAGTGGAGCTGATGGACGCTCCCTACCGCAATGTATGGTTCAGCAAGACCCTTCCTTTGGAAGCCGGAAAGAAAGAGCTTTCATTCGACCTTGAAAATTACCGGATGCCGACCATCGGCGGTTATCTGCGGTGCACCGTTTACGATGCCCGGGGCAATGCGGCACATGCTGAAAATCCGGTGATTTTCCCGGATTATTCCCTGGAGGATTATCTCCAGCTTACCTGGGGCCAGGTTGGCTGCACCTTCAACCCGGCCTTCGGGGAACGGATCATTGACCGCCTCGGCTGGAACGTATCCCTGCAATTTTTCACCAAGGGAGATATTGAAAACGCCCTGCGGAACGAAAAACTGTGTCCGTACATCTGCCGGATCGGGATGGAAGCCGGGCCGAACAATGAAACCAGGGTATTGCGCAAGCTGTGGTCCGAACAGAAAGAAAATATGGAGCAGCTGGGTACGTTGAACGGTGACGAATCATTCTACCATCCATTGGTCCGGAAACTTTGGAGCGACGATCTGCGACGCCAGGCAGAATACCTGAAAGACCTGAGCCCCATGCTGTACAACCTGGGCGACGAAAATTTTTACACTTACGACGCCGGGTTCGGAGAATCGGATAAACAGCCGTTCGCCGATTTCCTGCGGCAGAAGTACCAGACCATGGAAAACTTGAACCTTGAATACGGCGCCTCCTATGCCGGATTCGGTGAAGTGCCCCACCTCCGGCTGGACGCGGCCAAAAAAACGGGAAATCTGGTCGCTTACAATGACCACCGGGAATATATTGAAAAAATGTACGTGGACATGCATCATTTCCTGGCGGCGGAAATCAAAAAGGTTCATCCCGGAGCCCGGGTAGGCGCGGAAGGCTCCCCTCCCGGCAACCTTGAAGAAATGATTAAAGGGCTGGACTTCTGGGGCCCTTACAGCGGCATGCAGGAGAACGAGGCATTGCGCGCATTCGGCGCGGACCGGGTCCGGACCATCTGGTGGGGCGGGTATTGCTCGGAGCGTTCATCCTATCCATACAAACTTTGGGAACACCTGCTGCAGGGAGCGATCAACGGCCACGCCTGGTTCCTGATCAACCCCGCCCTGGGAGAAACCAGCCATTCCGGCGATCTCTCCGAGGCGGAATACCTGCGCCAGTACATGCCCTATCTTGATGACTTGAACTACGGCCTCGCACAGCTGCTGATCAAAACCCCGTTTCCGGATACCGGCATCCTGTTCTACTACAGCCACACCTCCAATTCCGCCGCCCAGGCGGACAGCCGCTGCGTCAAGCCGGACGCCAGCATGAATCCGCTGCTCCGGTATTGCTACCAGCGCGGGCTGGGCTTCAATTTCGTCTCGCCCAATACCCTGGAACGCCTGAAAAACGCACGGCTCCTCTTCCTCTGCGGAGCTTCCTCCCTGAGCGACAAAGAGTGCGCGGCCATTCTGGATTTCGTCAAATCCGGCGGCACCGTACTGGCTGACGCCAATATCGCCATCCTGAACGAAAACCTGAAAAAACGCACTGTGAACCCCCTGGGCGAACTTTTCGGGAACCTGACGTTCGGCCAGGCGAAAGAGCTCGAAATCCAGCCTTATGAAAGCACAAGCGGAGCCCTGGCCCTGGCGGGAGAAAAGGCCCATGCAGTCCACGGCAATCCGGGCCTGCAGCTCCGCAAGGCCGGCAAAGGAAACGCCATCCTGCTGAATGCCTCCCTCTCCGTTCTGGAAAATAATTCCCTGCCCGGCTCCTCCCTGAACACGTTCCTTGACCAGGTGGTGAAAAACGCCGGAGTCCGTCCTCTGGCCGTCATCCCCGATTTCAGCGACACCCTGATGGTCCGTCCGCGGAAGGCCGGAGAATTCGAACTGCTGGGCGCCCTCGGCCAGGAAAAGGACCTCGGCAAATCATTCACCGCCAAATTGCCGGAAGAAAAATACATCTATGAGTGCCGCAAAGGACTGGTGGGGAAATCAGACAAGCTTGTCTTTAAATTCTCCAATGCGCCGTTCCGCTGCTTTGCCCTGTTTGACCGGGAGCAGCAGCCGCCCGTGGTAACCGCTCCGGCCCAGGTGGCCAAAGGCGCCCGGGCCCTGCTTAAGATTTCCGGACCGGCCAATCCCCGGGAACGCGCGTACCGGATTACGGTAACGGCCCCGGACGGCAGGGAAATTCTGCACCGCAGCAAAACCATTTACGGCAAGACGGAATACCCGCTGGATTTCGCCTTTAACGATCTTCCCGGCGCATACCGCATCACCATTGAAGACGCGGCTACAGGCTTGAATACCCAACACGAAATAGAGGTAAAATAATCATGCAGAAACTCACCCTGACCGTACTGGCCGGATTGTGCACCACACTGCTGTACGCCGCCCCCTCCATTGAAAAGAAAGAAGAGAAATTTGACCGCAAGGGAACTCCCGTCCTTGTGACCCGCCATACCGTCAACCTTGGCAACGGAAAAATCAATTACCACACCGTTACCAATCCCAATGACAACAAGCCGGTTCAGCAGGAATGGGGGGATTTCAGATTCGGCATCGAATATTGGAGGAACCCCAATACTCCCGGAAGCTGGAGTCCCGTCAATTTCCTTGCCGTGATCGGCAAGGACGGCAAAACACTGCTGGACCGGAAAGTCGCGGAAAAAATTGACACCGTAGAAAACGGCAAGATGGAAATGGCCGTATTCACGTTCCGCCCGGAAAACAGTGTTCTGGACGTCAGGATAGCGCAGTTCAAGGATCGCCCGGACTGGCTGTTCGTCAAGGTCAGTTATCCCGGACAACTGTATGAAGTCTGGGCGTCGCCGGTTCACGGTTACGGGAAGCCGGAACTGAAGTCGCAATTCGCCCTGAAAGAAGGAGACGGGGAAAAACCATGCGGAAAGCCGGACTGGGTTCTGACGAAAACAACCGGGGGAAACGGGGTAATGAACTTCAACCGCTATGCTTACAAGGAGTTCGGCACGTTCATCGTTTTTGAAAAAGAATCCCTCCGCCAGATCCGGATTCATGGAGATGATATCAAATTTGAGCTGAAGCCGGAGTCGGACAGCTTCAGTTTTGCCATAAGTTATTTCAAAGACCGGAAGCCGGAGGAGGTGCGCCCGGAATTCTTCAACGTGACGGTTCCGGAGGTGGAGAGCTTCCTGAAGTCCATCAATTGGAGCCCGATCCCCGACCGGAAGACGTTTTCAGAGCTTGCGGATGAAACCCGGAAAAACATCTCCATCCTGAAAAGGGATGGCGGCCATGCGGCGGACTATGAAAAGAGAGTGAAAGAACTGGAAACCGATTTTTCCGAAGCGCCGAGTTTTGAAACTCTGGCCGCCCTCCGCGAACTGAATAGGGAAGTCATCAAGAAGAACCTTGAAAACCTGTAGGAACACGGTATTCATCGGCGCCGCTGGCAAGGCATCCTGTAGAAATTTCCTGGGCTCAGGACCCGGTATGTTCCAGCCGGCTTTGGTTCAGGGAAAACGGTCCCGGGAGCGGCCAAGGCTTGCGGCGATTCTGAAGCGTCAGGAAAATTCCGGGGCTTCGGCAAGGGCGATGACGGCGGCTGCGGCGCTCAGGCGGGAATGGGTCATGGTCAGGAACCAGCCCGTGACGCCCTGCTCCCGGGCCGTCACTCCGGCTGTGCCGTGCAGCAGGATGGAGGGAGCGCCCGCATCATTGCGCACCACTTCCACATCCGTAAAAGCGCATTTTTCCCCTATTCCCGTTCCCAGGGCCTTCGCCACGGCCTCCTTGGCCGCAAAACGGGCCGCCAGGCTCGGCACGGGGTCCGCATGCTTCCGGCAATAGGCCCATTCATCCGGGGTGCAGATACGCAGGGCAAATGCCTCCCCGTTTTTCTGGAGGGCCTGGCGCACGCGGTCCAGGTCGATCAAATCCATTCCCAATCCTGCAATACGGCTCATGTTCCTGCAACCGGGGGTTAAAGTTGAAACGGGAATATCAGCTCAGGCGGTCGATCGCCTGGCGCATTTCCCTCACGGCCTGCTCCATCCCCACAAAGAGGGCGCGGGCTACGATCGTATGGCCTATGTTCAGCTCATGCAGGTAAGGCACGCCGTCCATCAGCTGTTCCAGATTCTGGTAGTTGATGCCATGGCCTGCATTCACCTGGATGCCCAGGGAGTGGGCCAGCTCCGCGGCGCGTTTCAAACGGGCCAGCTCCGCCGTGCGTTCCTTCCCGGCGTGGTTGGCAAAGCATCCGGTATGAAGCTCCACCATGGGCGCTCCCAGACGGGCGGCGGCGTCCACCTGGGCCAGCTCCGGATCAATGAACAGGCTCACCTGAATGCCGTTGTCAGCCATTCTTGCCATGGTGGGGGCCAGTTCCTTTTCATGAAAGACGGCGTCCAGGCCGCCTTCCGTAGTAATTTCCTCACGCTTTTCCGGAACCATGCAGACATAGTCCGGTTTCAGCCGAAGGGCAAAGTCCACCATCTCCGGGGTATTCCCCATTTCCAGGTTCAGGGGAAGGGCCACGCTCTCACGGACGCTCAGGGCGTCCGCATCCTGCATGTGGCGGCGGTCCCCCCGGACGTGGAGGGTGATGGAATCCGCCCCGCCCCTTTGCGCCGCGTAGGCGGCGTCCAAAACGCTCGGCTCCACGTTGAAGGAATCAAGCATGGTCGCATAGCGGGCCTGCCTCAGCGTGGCGATGTGGTCTATATTTACACCTAGCAACATATCGGTTTTAAGACAAGGGGACGGGGCCGATCATTCAAATTAATGGAGGAAATGGCGGTGCCCCGTGAACACCATGGCAATCCCCGCGGCGTCCGCAGCGGCGATCACTTCCTCGTCCCGGATGGAACCGCCGGGCTGGATGCAGGCGGTGGCCCCGGCGTCAATGGCTACCTGGAGGCCGTCCGCAAACGGGAACATGGCGTCGGAAGCCACCACGCTGCCCTTCAGGTCCAGGCCGGCCTGTCCGGCCTTCCAGACGGCAATGCGGGCGGAATCCACCCGGCTCATCTGCCCGGCGCCGATGCCGAGCGTGCGGTCCGTGCCGCCGAAGACGATGGCGTTGGAGTGCACCTGCTTCACGACGCGCCAGTTGAAGCGCATGGCGGTAAGTTCTTCTTCCGTCGGGGGGCGCTTGGTCACAACCTTGGCTTCCAGATTGTCCAGGCCCATCACGTCCGTATCCCGCTTCATGGTCATGAAGCCGCCGGGAGCGGAGCGGATGATGGGTTCGCGGCGCGCCTTCATCCAGGCTTCCGTGTTCATGCGGATGATGCGGCAGTTTTTCTTCTTCTGGAGAAGGGCGCGGGCTTCCGCATCGTATTCCGGGGCGATGATGACGTCCGTGAAAATGGCGCTCAGCACGCGGGCCAGGCCTTCCGTCATCGGACGGTTGACCACGATCACGCCGCCGAAGGGGGCCTGCGTGTCCGTTTCAAAGGCTTTCTGCCAGGCGTTGCGCAGGTCCTCGTCATCCTGGCCCACGCCGCAGGGGTTCGTGTGCTTCAGGATGCCCACCGTCGGGCGGCGGAACTGGGTGATCAGCTCGGCGGCGCCTTCGATGTCCAGCACGTTCGTGTAGGAAAGCTCCTTGCCCTGGAGCTGGTTGAAAATGTCCCCGAAGCTGCCGTACAGGCTGGCTTCCTGGTGGGGGTTGTCCCCGTAGCGCAGTTCCTGGTACAGGGGCGCGCAGATGCAGAAGCTGCCCTTGGTGCTTTCCGCGCTTTGGTGGCCCAGGTAGTTGGTAATGGCGTTGTCGTAATTGGAGGTGCGCATGAACACCTTCACTGCCAGGTTTTCGCGGGTTTTCAGGGTCGTGTCTCCCTTGTGGGTCTGCATTTCATCCAGAATGCGCGCGTAGTCCGCGGGATCGGACACGACGGTGACGGAGGCGTAGTTCTTGGCGGCGGAACGGAGCATGGACGGGCCGCCGATGTCGATCTTTTCAATCGCTTCTTCCAGCGTGACGTCCGGCTTGGCGACGGTTTCCTCAAAGGGGTACAGGTTCACGCAGACCAGGTCAATGGGCTTGATGCCGTTTTCCTTCGCCTGGCGCACATGCTCTTCATTGTCGCGGCGGTGCAGCAGGCCCCCGTGCACCATGGGGTGAAGCGTCTTCAGGCGTCCTTCAAACAATTCCGGTTCCCCGGTATAGTCGGAAATTTCAATCACCGGAAGGCCCAGGCCTTTCAGGAAAGCGGCGGTGCCGCCGGTGGAAATAAGCTCTACTCCAAACTCGTGCAGGCCCTTGGCAAACTCCTCCAGGCCGGTCTTGTCGGAAACGGATATCAATGCGCGCTGAATAGCCATAAGATCAAATATCTGTAATGTACCCGCGGGCGAACCCTCCTCTCCGGGAGCGAACGCGACAAATGCGGTTCCTTTCCCTACATACTACCGCCCCGTGAAGCAAGCGCAATGTCACCTATCATGACAGCCGGGGGGATTTTTTCCTCCCAAAACATAAAAAAACGCCCTTTTTATCGCTCTTGTCTTGACATTCGGGCGAATACTTACTACTTCAACCGCTCACAAATAACCATTTCTTTTTAGCCATGGCAACGATGGAAGTAATTCTCGCAACAAAAATTGAAGGACTCGGCGCGGAAGCCGACCTGGTGACCGTTAAGGCTGGCTATGGCCGCAACTACCTCATCCCCCAGGGTCTCGCCCACGAAGCAACGGCCTCCAACCGCCGTTTCATCGCCAATCTTCAGGCCGCCCGCGCCAAGCGTGAAGCGGAAGAACTCAGCGCCGCCCAGGAAGTGGCCGCCAAAATCAACGGATTGACCGTAGACCTTACCCTTGAAGTGGGTCAGGGCGGCAAGGCGTTCGGCGCCATCACCAACCAGAACATTCACGATGCCCTGACCGCTCAGGGAGTGGAAGTGGACCGCCGCGCGATTGAGCTTGAAAAGCCGATCAAGAGCGAAGGCGAACACGAAGTCGCCATCAAGGTGCATCCCCAGGTGGAAGCCACGCTCAAGGTGGTCGTCAAGGAAAACGCCTAAGCGGCGCGCATCCCTTTCTTTTTTCCGGCAGGCCCGGTTCCCACCTTGGGAACCGGGCCTCTTTTTGTCACCCTTTTTACTTCCCTTCCCTGTACAAACAAGGCATCATGCCCGCGTTGGGTGTCACTCGACATCATGCACGGCATCGTTCCATCCCCCCACCGAAATCAACGGCATGATTCGACTCTATCGTCAAACCCCGGAAGGCATTGAGCGCACCACCCAGGTGGATGCGGCTGAACAGAACTTGGACTCCGTCTTCTGGATTGACCTCCTTACCCCTGAACCGGCGGAAATCAAGTTTGTGGAACGCCTCTGCGGGCTGGAGATGCCCACCTACGACGAGATGAGGGAAATTGAGGCCACCAGCCGCCTGTACACGGAAGACGGCGCCCGCTTCATGACCACCACGGTGCTCAGCCGCGTGGATACGGAATCCCCCTCCTTGTCGGAAATCACCTTCGTCCTCATGGGGGCCAAGATCATCACCATCCGCCACTCGGACTCCTACTCCTTCCGTGTCTTCTCCCACCAGCTCCTGCGCCAGAAGCAGATCAGCCGGGACCAGGTTTTCACCGGACTGCTGGAAACCATCGTGGACCGCCAGGCGGACGTCCTGGAACGCTTCGGCGCGGAACTGGACCGCCTTTCCAAAAACATCTTCCGCAGGGACGAACCGGAAGGCAAGGCCAGCAAGCGCGTACCCGTCTCCAGCGCCCTGCGCCTCACGCTCCAGGACCTGGGCCGCGTGGGGGACCTGCTCACCCGCCAGCGGGACTGCCTGGTCAACCTTCTGCGCCTGCTCACGTACGCCAGCAATGAAGAGGCCCTGGACGACACCAACTCCACCCTGTACATCAAGCTGCGCCCCCTGAGCCGCGACGTCACGTCCCTCTCGGAATACGCCAACTTTCTTTCCAGCAACGTGAACTTCATGCTGGACGCCGTTCTGGGCCTCATCAACATCGAGCAGAACGAAATCGTCAAAATCTTCACCGTGGCGGCCGTGGTCTTCATGCCCCCCACCCTCATCGCCAGCATCTACGGAATGAACTTCTCCCACATGCCCGGCCTGGAAAACGAATACGGCTATTACATCTCCCTGGTCGTCATGCTCGTTTCCATCATTCTTCCCCTGGTTTATTTCAGGAGCAGGCGCCTGCTTTGAACGGCCCCTGCCGCGGACTCCCTCCCTCTCTTTTTGTCAACCACTCCTACCGTTTCATGATTGATATGGACTCCAAAATCACCCGCCTGATTGAACAGGCCTCCGTCATTGTCGGCGCCCTCCCCTACCTCCAGGCCTACCGGGACAAGACATTCCTCATCAAATTCGGCGGCAGCGCCATGGACGACGCCCGCCTGGTCAAGAAGCTCATGCGCGACATCGTTCTGCTGGAAGTCCTGGGCTTCAACCCCGTGATCGTCCACGGCGGCGGCAAGGCCATCTCCAAGGCCATGGCGGAAGCCGGGCTGGAGGCCCGCTTCATCAACGGTCTGCGCGTCACGACGCCGGAAGCCATTTCCATCGTGGAACGCACCCTCTCCGGAACCATCAATCCCGGCCTCGTCCAGATGTTCCGCGACTACGGAGGCAAGGGCGTAGGCATTCCCGGCACGGAAATCTTCGTGGGGGAACGCATCCAGGAAAAGGACGAACAGGGCAACCCCGTGGACATCGGTGAAGTAGGCAACGTCATCGGCTGCCTGACAGACCGCATCACGGAAGCGCTGGAACTCCAGATCACCCCCATCGTCTCCCCCCTGGCGAAAGAGCTGGGCACCCACAAGCCGCTCAACGTGAACGCGGACCTGGCGGCGGCGGCCCTTGCCAAGGAGCTCAAGCCGGTCAAGCTTATCTACATTTCCGACGTTCCCGGCATCATGAAGGACCCCGCGGACCCGTCCACCCTCATCAAATCCGTCACGCGCACGGAAGCCCTGGACCTCATTGAAGACGGCACCGTTTCCGGCGGCATGATTCCCAAAATCCACTCCGCCATTGACGCCCTGAACGCGGGCGTGCGCAAGGTGCACTTCATTGACGGACGCCTGCCCCACACCCTGCTGCTGGAAATCTTCACTCCGGACGGCATCGGTACGGAAGTCATCAGGGAACAGCGCTGACCACCCGCCGCCATGCGCCTTTTCCTCCTTCTTCCGGCCCTCTCACTGGCGGCGGCCTCCTGCTCCATGCAGCCCACTCCGTCCAGCCTTTCCGGCTCCTGGACCCAGCCCGTCCCCGGACAGCCGGGGCACGTGCAGGGAATGCAGCTCCTGCCGGACGGCAGGGCGAGATCCATCAACATGCGCACGCTTCTCTACCGGAGCTGGCAACTGGACGGCAAGCGCCTGACCCTGACGGGGAAAAGCATAGGCAACGGGAACTCCTCCCTCTTCACCACAACCTCCACCATTGACAGACTCAGCAGAACCACGCTGATTCTGAACACGGACGGAAACCGGGAGGTCTACACCCGCACGCCGGACGCGGCCGGAAGGTAAGCATCCCGGCGCCTTCCGCTATTCATCCTCCAGAAGGGACTTGTTGGCCGCTTTCGCCAGCTCGCAATTCGGGCATTTGTCAATCAGGCGGTCCATCAGGGCTTCAATGCGGGCGTCCTTCGCCATCAACTGCTCATCCTTCTTCTTGAGCAGGTTCAGCGTATAATTCACGGCAATCGTCAGAACGCCCAGGCCGCCGATGGCTCCGGCGGAAGATACGGCCGTATCTGCGGAAATATTGCCCAGGATCGTCGTGCACCCGCCTATGGAAAACAAGCACTTAGCTATGGAAAAATTCATCATGGGTTCCGTCTAGCAAACCGCTTCCCCGTCTGCATCACGCCCAATCCGTCCACATCCGCCGCGCGGCACGCCTGGGCGGCACGGCGCGGCAGCCAAATTCCCGCCGGATACACTCGGAGAAAACGCGCTCCCCCTCCCCCGGAAAGGCGCTATTGCCGGGGAACACGGTCCACCGGACCCGCGCAGGGAGCAAGGCCGCGCGGCGCGGGGAAAATACTTATACCCGTTGCCGCATTTCCTTCTTCGGCTTTGCGGTGTTTGTGCTAAAGTGGCGCCAATCTGCCCGGTCCGGGGCTCTTACCAATACTTCACTTCATCCAATAGAAAGACACAAACATCATGCATATGGCGGACGGCTTCATTTCACCGGCGGTAGGCTGCACCATGTGGGCGGCTTCCGCCGCGATCACGGCGCTCTGCGCGCGCAAGGTCAGGCAGGAAAAGGAAGTGCGGCTCGTCCCGCTCATGGGCGTTCTGGGAGCCTTCATCTTCGCCTGCCAGATGCTGAACTTCACCATTCCGGGCACCGGGTCCAGCGGCCATCTGGGCGGCGGCCTCATCCTGGCGGTCCTGCTGGGGCCGTATGCGGGCTTCCTGGTCATGGCGGCCATCCTGGCGGTGCAGGCGCTTTTCTTTGCGGACGGAGGGCTGCTGGCCCTGGGCTGCAACATCTTCAACATGGGCTTCTTCTCCTGCCTGGTAGCCTACCCCTTCATTTACAGGCCCCTGGCCGGGAAAAACCCCGGCACGGGCCGAATCACGCTGGCCAGCATCACCGCCGCCGTCATCGGGCTCCAGCTGGGGGCCTTCTCCGTCGTGCTGGAAACGACGGCCTCCGGCATCTCCGCGCTGCCCTTCGCCCAGTTCGTGGAACTGATGCTTCCCATCCATCTGGCCATCGGCGTGGTGGAAGGACTCGCCACGGCGGCCATCGTCATCTTCATCAGCAAGGCCCAGCCCTCCCTGCTGCGCCCGGCTGATCTGGAAACCGGCCCCGTCAAAAAAGCCTCCTTCACCGTTCTGGGCATCTTTGCGGTAGCGGCCCTGCTCTGCGGGGCGGCCCTTTCCTGGTTCGCCTCCGCCTACCCGGACGGCCTGGAATGGTCCGTGGCCGGCGTCACCGGGTCGGAAGAAACCAGCCTGGCGGAGCCTTCCTCCCTCCACCGCAGCCTGGAATCCGTACAGGCATCCACCGCCATCATGCCGGACTACGCCCTCCCCGCCGCGGAGGAAACAGCCTCCTCCGGAGAGACGGAGAGAGCCTCCTCCATCGTCAACCCTGAAACCAGCCTGGCCGGCGTGCTGGGGAGCGTCATCATTGCCGCCCTGGTCTTTGCGGCCGGCTTCCTGTTCGGCAGAAAACCGCACAGCCACTGCCCCCGCTGACCCCCCATGCCCCTGTTCACGGACGCCGCGCGGCAATTCCGCCAGATGGACCGGTTTTCCTGCGGAAACACCGGATTCCACCGTCTGGACGCCCGTATTAAAATAGGGGCCTTCCTCGTCTTTCAAATCTGCGTGCTCTCCTGGCCGCCGCAGGAAATCACGGGGCTGCTGCCCTTCTTCCTGTTCCCGGTCTGCGTCATCCGCATGGCGGGGCTCCCCCTGGGCTACCTGCTGAAGCGCACCCTGTGGCTGCTGCCCGTCGCCGTCATGATCGGCCTCTTCAACCCGCTGGTGGACAGGACGCCGGCGGGAGAATGGTTCGGCATTCCCGTCACACAGGGCATCATCTCCTTCATCTCCATCATCCTGCGGTGCATGCTCACCATCCTGGGAGCCTTCACGCTGCTGGCCTCCACGGGCTTCGCTCCGCTCTGCCGGGGCCTGAGGCAGCTCGGCGCGCCGCGCATCCTGATCACGCTCCTGGCCTTCCTGTACCGGTACGCCTTCATCCTGATGGATGAATTCCAGAACATGCTGATGGCGTTCCGCTCCCGGAGGGGAGGCTCCGGTTCCGTCCCCCTTTCCACCTGGGGGGCCATGACCGGCCAGCTCCTGCTGCGCACCTTCGGTCGCGCGGAACGCATTTACCAGGCCGTCCTGTGCCGGGGAGGGGAAGACCCCGAATTCGTCAGCGCCCCCGGCGTCATCACCATGCGCGGCGTGGCGGGCGGCATTCTCTTCTGCGCCCTCGTCATCCTGTTCCGCTGCTTTAACGTCACCATGCTGGCGGGCCAGTGCGCCCGCAGCCTCCTCTCATGAGCCACCACCTTGTAGAAACCATCGACCTGTGCTTCAGCTACCCCGATTCTCCTCCGGCGCTGAACCGCGTCTCCCTGCGCATCACCCACGGGGAATCCGTTGCCGTCGTGGGCGGGAACGGAGCGGGAAAATCCACCCTGCTCCTGCACCTCAACGGCCTGCTGGAGCCCTCCTCCGGACAGGTGCGGGTGGGGGACATCCCCGTCACGCCCAAAACCGTCGCCCGCGTCCGGGAAAGCGTGGGAATGGTATTCCAGCAGGCGGACGACCAGCTTTTCATGCCTACCGTCCGGGAGGACGTGGCCTTCGGCCCGCTCAACATGGGCCTCCCTCCGGAAGAAGTCAGCCGCCGCGTGCGGCAGGCTCTGCGGGACGTCCATGCGGAAGCCCTGGCGGACAAGATGACCCACCACCTTTCCGGCGGGGAAAAACGCGCCGTCTCCATCGCCACCGTCCTCTCCATGACCCCGGACATCCTGGTTCTGGACGAACCCAGCGCGAACCTGGACCCGGCCTCCCGCCGCACCCTCATCAGCCTCCTGCGCCAATTCTCCCATACCAAAATCATCGCCACCCATGACCTGGACATGGTCATGGACCTGTGCACCCGCTGCATCGTGATGAAGGATGGATCCATTCTGGCGGACGCGCCCGTTCCGGACATTTTCGCCGACTGCGCTTTGCTGGAAGAAGCGCGCCTGGAACAACCCCTCAGCTACCGCCTGATGCAGTACGGCAGGGAGAGGGAGAACTCCGGCCAATTTTAAGGAGGAAAAACTCCTTACACAAACTCCAGACGGGCATCCGGCAGGGACTTGATGAACCGCGCCCCGTACCTCTTGGTGGCTACGCGGGGGTCCAGGATCACCACCATGCCGGAATCGCTCCTGGTGCGGATCAGCCGCCCCACCCCCTGCCGCAGCTTCAGAATGGCTACGGGCACGGAATACTCGTAAAACGGGTTCCCCCCGCGCGCCCTGATGCTCTCAAAGCGGGATTCCACCAGCGGGTGGTCCGGCACCTCAAACGGCAGGCGCGTCACAATAACATTGGAAAGGGCCTCTCCGGGCACGTCCACCCCGGTCCAGAAACTGTCCGTGCCGAAGAGCACGCTGTTCACATCCTTCCGGAACGCCTCCAGCATGGCATGCCGCTGCATGTCCTGCCCCTGCACGTACAAGGACCATCCCTGTTCTTCACAGAACGGGCGCACCTTTTCCGCCACCTGCACCATCAGCCGGTAGCTGGTGAACAGCACGAAGGCCCTGCCGCGGGACTCCGCCAGATACCTTTTAATCCATTCCGGCAGCACTTCCGCATACTCCGGCTGGTCCGGCTCCGGCATGGAGCGGGCCACGATCAGCCTCATCTGCTCCCGGTAATTGAACGGACTGCCTATCTGGAGCTTCCGGACGCTTTCCGCACCCACGCGCCCCGCAAAGTAGCCCATGTCCGCATCCCCCGTCCCCAGCGTAGCGGAGGTCAGAATGGCGGAACGCCCGGCGGAAAACAGGCGCTCCCTCAGGATATCGCCCACCTCCACGGGGGCGGAGCACACGCTCATGTTCCTTCCCTCCGGACCGGACCGCTCCGCCCAGTACACGTGCCCCTCCTCCGTCATGTCCATCAGCACCTTCAGGGAGGCCTGCGCCTCCTCCATGCGGGCGGCCATGTCCGCCAGTTCATCCTTCACGGCCACGTTTTCCTCCTGCTTCGCGCCCTCCCTCTTCAATTCTCCGATCAATTCCGCCAGAGGCAGGGAAAGAATGTCCTGGGACCATTCCGGCTGGAGAATGCGGACAATCTTGCCGGAACCCGCAAACCCCAGGTCATCCCGCGCATTCTGGAAAAACAGGCCTGAAGCGTCAATCACGTCCTGCACCCGCTGGAACAGGGCCGGATTGTTCAGCGGTTTCAGCAGGCCCTTGTGCGTGCGCGGATTGAACATCCGCAGCAGTTCATAATTGAGATGCGGTTCCGAGAGCTGCACGCCCAGCTGCCGGGCAGCGATGTTCTCAATCATGTGGGCCTCATCCAGAACCACAAAATCCCCGGGAAAAACGAACCCCGCCTCCTCGGAATCCTCCGCCTGGGCCATCAGGCCGAAAAACAGGGTATGGTTCAGCACCACCACCTTGGCCTCCAGCACCCTCTTGCGGGCCACCTGGTACGGACAGGAGGGGCCGCAATGGCGCATACTGCACGCATGCGGTTCACTGCACACCATGGCCCATACCTTGGGAGACGGACGGAACGCCATGTCGCTCAGGGTGCCGTCCTGCGTTCTCAGCGCCCAGTCCTGAATCCGCGTCAGCTCCGCGGCTTCCCCCTGCGTAAACAGGGAATCCATCTGGGCCAGCGCGCGCCGCAGGCGGGTATGGCACAGGTAATTCTGCCTGCCTTTCAGCAGGGCGGCGGAAAAATCAATCCCCAGGGCGGCGCGCAGCAGCGGAATATCCTTGTTGAACAACTGCTCCTGCAAATTGATGGTATGCGTGGAAATGACCGCTTTCCGGTCAAAATCCAGCGCAAACTTCACGGCCGGCAGCAGATAGCCCAGGGACTTGCCTACGCCCGTTCCGGCCTCCACCAGCAGCGGGGCGTCCACCTGGAGAGCCCTCGCTACGGCCAGGGCCATATTCTGCTGCTCCGCCCGGTATTCAAAATCCCTGGCGCGGGAGAACAACCCGTCCGGGGCAAATGCCCGGTGGACATAAGCCTCAAAGGCGCTAACGCCTTCCACGTCATCTGCCCCGGCGCCATTCATACGGGAACGCTTCCCTACTGGCCCACGGGAAGCTGGCGGGAGGAAACCGGCGGCAGATTCACCTTTTCCGGCAGGTCATAGAACATGGAGCGCAGGGCATTCGCATTCATCTTGGAAGCATCAATGAACGTCCAGGGCCCCTTGTCCTTCAAATCCTTCACCAGCACCAGAACGCCTGTATTCTCTATCTTTACAGGCATCCCGTCCGGACGCTTCATGGAAATGACCATCCGCGTGGGGAGCACCACCAGCACCTCGTCTCCATTCTTCACCAGATGTTCCGCCGTAGGCTGGCCTATTTCATACGTCTCCACCACCATGCCGCGCTCTTTCATCACGGCGGCGGCTCCCTGCATCTTTTCCCTCATGGTCTTCATGAAGGCGGCCTCCCCTCCCGGGAAGGAAGAAACAAGCTGCTTCTTCATGGGAGCGTACATCTTCTCAATCATCCACATCATGTCCCCCGTTTTCACCGCTCCGGAAAGCTCCCGGGCGGCCTGGACGGCGCTGTCTCCGTATTCACCGGCCTGGACGGCGCACGCAGCCGCCACCATCACACCTGCAAACAAACTTTTAATCATGGACGGAGTGTAACGGCATGCATCCCCCGCCGTCAAGGCAAGGCCTCCTGCACAACCATGTTTTTACCGGGCGCCCTCCCGCATCACAAGCCCGGACCACATCCACAGCGTGGGGTCCAGTTCCCGCGCGGCGTCCTCCATCAACTTGCAGGCCGCTTCTTCATCCTCCGCCACGGCGAACATGGTGGAGCCGGAGCCGGACATCATGGCGCCGCGCACGCCGGGCCTCTCCAGCAGCCATCGCTTCATCTCCGCCAGGAACAAATGCTTCTCAAACACGGGCCTTTCCAGATCATTCACCAGCACATGGCCGTCCACCCGCTGCTCCCCGTACGGTATGCCCGGCAATTCCCGTGAACCCGCCCAGCGGCGGTAGGCGTCCGGCGTGGAAACGCCGAACGACGGCTTCAGCAGAACGATCCAGGGGCGCCATTCCCTCCATTCCGGCAGGGGCTCCACCTTTTCCCCGCGTCCGGTGCAGCGGCACGCCATTCCATAAATGAAAAATCCCACATCGGAACCGATCTCCCCGGCCAGCTCCGCCAGACGCCTCCGGGACAGGCCGCCGTGTTCCAGCTCATTCAGGGCGGACAGCACGCACGCGGCGTCGCTGCTGCCGCCGCCCAGCCCCGCGCCATGGGGCACGTTCTTGACCAGGCGCACATGCCACGGCATGGGCCGTCCCAGCTCCCGCTCCATCAGCCGCCCCGCCTTCATGACCAGGTTGCTTTCATCCAGCGGAACTCCCGGGGCGTCGCAGCTCATTTCCAGGCCGTCCGCCGGGAAAAACTCCAGCACGTCGCACAATTCCAGGGGAACCATCACGGTATCCACTTCATGGAAACCGTCCGCCCTCTTACCCAGAACGCGGAGGGAAACGTTCACCTTGCACGGAGCCTTGCAACTGATCATACGCCATGGATTCCACCAAGGGACGGCCTCCGGGTCAAGCCCCCATTGGGCGCAAATGGACGGGCACGCATTTTTTCTTCGCAAATTCCGGGGGCTCCGCTATAATAGGCGCGACCCCGCTGCACATGGCCTACGACGAAAACAGCATTAAAACCCTGGACTGGAGGGAGCATATCCGCATGCGTCCGGGGATGTACATCGGCAAACTGGGCGACGGAACCTCTCCGGATGACGGCATTTACGTCCTGCTGAAGGAAGTCATTGACAACTCGATTGACGAATTCGTCATGGGCTTCGGCAAAAAAATCACCATTGACGTGACTCCGGACGGCCTGTGCGAGGTGCGCGACTTCGGACGCGGCATTCCGCTGGGCAAACTGCTGGACTGCGCCGCGAAAATCAATACCGGAGCCAAGTACGACAGCGACGCCTTCAAGAAATCCGTAGGGCTTAACGGCGTAGGCATCAAGGCGGTGAACGCCCTTTCCGACTTTTTTGAAATCCAGGCCTACCGCGACGGGGAAACGCGCTCCTACCAGTTCTGCCGCGGGAAGGAACTCCCCAAAGGACGGAAGGACGGCGCCACGGAGGAGCCCAACGGCACCCGCACGGCGTTCCACGCAGACCCGGACATTTTCCCCGTAACCACGCAGTTCCGTCCGGAATACATTGAAAAAATGTGCCGGTACTACTCCTACCTCAACAAGGGGCTGGCCCTGCACTTCAACGGACGCCGCTACGTCTCCAAAAACGGCCTGCTGGACCTGCTTACGGAGGCAATGAGCGAGGAACCGCTGTACCCCATCATCCATCTGGAAGGGCACGACATCGAGGTGGCCTTCACCCATGGCGGCCAGTATGGGGAGGAGCACTACTCCTTCGTCAACGGGCAGCACACCACGCAGGGGGGCACCCACCAGACGGCCTTCCGGGAGGCCATCGTCAAAACCCTGAGGGACTTTTTCAAGAAAAACTATGAGGCCGGGGACATCCGTTCCTCCCTCGTGGCCGCCATCTCCATCAAGGTAAAGGAACCCGTCTTCGAATCCCAGACCAAGACCAAGCTGGGATCCAATACCATCAGCCCGGAAGGGGAAACCATCCGCACCTTCGTAGGCAACTTCATCGCCAGGGAGCTGGACAACTACCTGCACAAAAACCCGGAGACGGCCAAAGCCCTGGAAGCCAAGATCAAAGACTCCGAGCGGGACCGCAAGGAACTCTCCGGCATCCAGAAGCTGGCGAAGGAAAACGCCCGCAAGGCCAAAATCCACAACAAGAACCTCCGGGACTGCCGCGTGCACTACAACTCCAAGCACGCCCGCGCGGGGGAAACCACCCTCTTCATCACGGAAGGCATCTCCGCCTCCGGCTCCATCACCACGGCGCGGGATGCGGAAATCCAGGCGGTCTTCTCCCTGCGCGGCAAGCCGCTGAACTCCTTCGGCATGAGCCGCAAGGTCGTCTATGAAAACGAGGAATTCAACTTCCTCCAGCATGCCCTGAACATTGAAAACGGGCTGGAAGACCTGCGCTACGACAAGGTGGTCATCGCCACGGACGCCGATGACGACGGCATGCACATCCGCATCCTGCTGATGACCTTCTTCATCCAGTTCTTCCCGGAGCTGATCCGGGAGGGCCACCTCTTCATCCTCCAAACTCCCCTCTTCCGCGTGCGCAACAAGCAGCAGACCATCTACTGCTACTCGGACGCGGAGCGGGAAGCGGCCATCGCCCTGCTGGGCAAAAACCCGGAAATAACGCGGTTCAAGGGCCTGGGCGAAATCTCCCCCCAGGAATTCAAGGCCTTCATCGGGGAAGGAATGCGCCTGGACCGCGTTCGCCTGGAAGACTCACACAAGGTGAAGGACCTGCTCTCCTTCTACATGGGCAAAAACACTAGGGAAAGACAGGAATACATCCTGAAAAACTTGCGTGTTGAACTGGACCCGGTCATGGACTAGAGTAGCGGAGCCCCATCTATCTATGCTTACCATTCCCAAGGAAAAACTGCCGGTTCATATTGCCTGCATCATGGACGGCAACGGCCGCTGGGCGCACAGCCGCCATCTGCCGCGCCAGGCCGGCCACCGGGCGGGAGCGGATACGGTGGAGCGCTGTGTGGACTTCTGCATTGACCATGATATTCCCTGGCTCACGCTTTACGCCTTCTCCTCGGAAAACTGGAACCGCCCCAAGACGGAGGTGCACGCGCTGATGCTGCTGCTGCACGAATTCCTGAAAAAACGCCTCAGCCAGATGCAGGAAAAAGGCGTGCGCCTTCACGCCATAGGCGACCTTTCACGCCTTCCCAAGCGAACCCAGAAACTGCTGCAATCCAGCCTGGAAGCCACGGCGGGAAATACCAGGCTCAACCTGGTTCTGGCCCTCTCCTACGGAAGCAGGGCGGAAATCGCCGCCGCCGCCAGAAAAATCGCGGAGAAAGCCTCCCGCGGGGAACTCCACCCGGACGCCGTCACGGAAGACCTCTTCAACCAGCATCTGGACACTGCCGGCATGCCGGAACCGGACCTGCTCATCCGCACCTCCGGGGAAATGCGCGTCTCCAACTTCCTGCTGTGGCAGATCAGCTATGCGGAACTCTATGTAACGGAAACGCTGTGGCCGGACTTCAGCGACCGTGACATGGAAGCGGCGCTGCTGGACTACTCCCGCAGAAAACGCCGCTTCGGCGCACTTTGACTCCTTTTTTAAACCACATTCCTACGGAATCGCCATGAACCAATACGCTCTCATTCTGGCCGGCGGCAGCGGCACCCGTTTCTGGCCCCTCTCCCGCGACCACCGTCCCAAGCAGCTCCTGAACATGTTCGGGGAAGGCACCCTCCTCCGCCAGGCCATCGACAGGCTGGACGGCCTGGTGCCCCGGCAGAACATCTTCATCCTGACCAACCACCTGCAGGAGGCGGAAGTGCGCCGCCAGGCCCACGACATCCCCGTGGACAACATCATCTCCGAACCCGTGCGCCGGGACACGGCGCCCGCCATCGCCCTGGGCATCGGCCTCATCAAGGCGGCGGACCCGCACGGGGTCATGCTTGTCATCCCTTCCGACCAGCTCATCCAGGACCAGGCGTCCTTCCGCTCCCTGATGAAAGCCGCCATGGACACGGCGGCGCGGGAAAAGGCGCTCGTCACCGTGGGCATCAAGCCCACCTGGCCCTGCCCCTCCTACGGCTACATCGAACGCGGGAAGGAAATCGCTTCCGCACCGGGCTGCTCCTGCCGCGAAGTCATCCAATTCCGCGAAAAGCCTGACACGGCCACGGCCGCCGCCTACCTGAGCCAGGGCAACTTCTGCTGGAACGCCGGCATGTTCGTCTGGAGCATTCCAACCGTGTGCGAACAGCTTGACAAGCACTGCCCGGAGCTGGCCTCCTTCGTGGAGCACATCGCGGAATCCCCGGACCCGCAGGAAACCATCCGGGAGGAATTCCCGGCGCTCACGCCCATCTCCATCGACTTCGCGCTGATGGAAAACGCGGACCGGGTGCTGAACATTGAAGCCACCTTTGACTGGGACGACGTAGGCTCCTGGATATCCGTAGCCAACTATCTGGAAACCCACAACAAAAACACCACCAATACGGACATCACCGTGCAGGACGCCTCCGGCAACATCGTCTTCTCCCAGCGGGGGGACAAGCACGTGGCCCTGCTGGGCGTGGAAAACCTGATCGTGGTGGAAACGGCGGACGCCATCCTGATTGCGGATAAAAACAAGGCGGACGAAATTAAAAAAATCGTCAACCAGCTTCCGGACGAACTCAGATGACCAGCCAGCATCCGGCCCTGGGCATTGACTACGGAGAAGCCCGAATCGGCATCGCCGCCACGGACCCCGTGGGCATCATGGCGCACCCTGTGGAAACCATCCACAGGCACAAAACGGACGGCGTCACCCGCATCGTCCAGCTCGTCCAGGAGCGGGGGATACGCACCCTGGTGCTGGGCATCCCTGTCCGCATGGACGGCACGGAAGGAACCGCCGCCGCCAAGGTGCGCGCGTTCGGCAGGGAACTGGCCGCCGCCCTTCCCGGCCTTCCCATGGTATTCATGGATGAATGCCTCACCACCGTCATCGCCCAGGAAAAACTGCACGCCGCCGGCAAAAAGGAGAAAAGCTTCCGCCCCATCATCGACCAGGTGGCCGCCGTGGAAATCCTCAACACGTGGCTTGATTCCACGCTGGGCTGAAACGGCAAACGGCGCCGTGCCGCGGCGCAATCCCTGCTTTACGCGCCTACGGAACTCCGCACTTCCCTCTTCCTCAGCAGGACCGTTCCGCCGGCAAGCAGAAACGCCATCAGCCACAGGGCCCGGCGCGTTTCCGGCCACCAGATGAAGCTGTCCGCCACACGGGCGTCTTCCGGGCGTTCCGGCGGGTAGCAGACCGTCACCCGGTCCCCCCTGGAATAGGAAGACCAGAAAAGAAAAGCGGGGGACTGGAATACCACTTCCCTCTCCCCGGTCTGCGGCAGGAACCGCACTTCCGGCGCCCAGACGTCCAGAGAGGGACCGGACGTCCCCATGACCCGCGAACGGCTCCACAACTTCACCGTATCCTCCGTGATGTTCCGCACCGTCCCTTCCGTACACAGGCCCTCCCGGGCAAAACGGCTCTTTTCCAGAAAAAAATCACCGGCCTGCCATATGGAATAAAGGCTCAGCCCCGCCATCACCCAGGCCAGCAGCCAATACCAACCGAACCACGGAACGCTGAAAAAATCCCTCCAGCGCTCCGCAGCCCGGGAAAACAAAAACTCTCTCCCCCCATGCATCAGACACGCTCCATGCTCAGCACCACCTTGCCGCTGCGGAACTCTTCCTGGGCCTTCTCCACGGCCCGGCGCACGTCGCTCAACGGATAAACGGTATCCACGGCCTGCTTCAGCCTGCCGTCCGCCATCAGGCGCGCCAGCTTGTCATAAGCGGCCTCAATCTCCGGAACGGGGGCATTCTTGAGCCACTGCGTCACCCACAGGCCTTCCAATTTAATGCCCTTGAAAATCAGGAAACCGTTCGGCACCTTGATGCTCTTCCTGCTCATGGCGCCGTACGTCACCATGCTTCCGCCGGGAGCCAGCATGTCCATCAGGCGCAGGGCGCTTTCCCCGCCCACGGCGTTGGAGGCCAGCACGGGCCTCTTTCCGTCCAGCCGGGCCAGGGTATTCTTCACCACATCCTCGTCATCCTCTCCCACTACCAGGTCGGCGCCCAGCGCGGTCAATTCATCCCTCAATTCATCCGGCCTTCTTACAAAATTCACCGTCTTCACGCCCATCTCCCGGGCCAGTTGAATAATGCACCTTCCCACGCCGGAATTGGAGGCGTTCTGCACCACCCAGTCTCCCGGAGTCAGGGAAACGAACCCTTCCAGCATGCGCAGGGCGGTCAGGGGGTTCACCTTCAGCATGGCCGCCTGCACGGGATCCACCTTCACGGGGAGCTTCATCACGTTCACGGCGGGAACCGCCACATACTCGCTCCAGGAACCCACGCCGCGCAGCAGAATCACTTCATCGTCCTTGCGGAAGCCTTCTGCGCGGGACTCCTGCACCACGCCGCAGCCTTCCAGTCCGGCGCGTGAATGGGGCAGCACGGGCTTCACGCCGTAAACGCCCTGCACAAAATTGATGTCCGCCGGATTGATCGGGGCCGCCTTCATCCGGATCAGCACCTCCCCCTCCGCCGGAACCGGCATGGGACCGGAAACATACTCCAGCACGTCCTGGGGTTTCATGCTGCATTCGGAAAACTCTGCATAATGATTCTCACTCATGCTTTCAATCTCTCACGCCGCCTCCCTCCGTGCAAGCGCCGGATACGTTTTACACGGGCAAACAAGCCATCCGGCCGCGCGCGCCTTTCCCCGGCGCCTGCCCCCCGGCCATGAACGGAGGGAACCAGACCGCAGGAAAGCCCGGCAGCGCTTCCGCCGGGCCGGCACAAATTCCGAGTCTTTTGTTCGGTTGTTCTTGACCTTAGGCGAAAATACGCTAGACTACCTCTCTCGCATTAACAAATAACTTCGATTGCCATGTCCCGAATTTGCATCATCAGAGGTACCATGCCTCACAAAGGTCGTCGTATCCATCGCTCCGGTCTTGCCAAGAAAAAGGGCGGTATTGGTCGTCACGTCACTAAGACTGTCAATCGTACCGTTTTCCCCAACCTTCAGGAAAAGCGCATCTGGGTTCCCGAACTCGGTCAATTCGTGAAAATGAAGATTTCCGCCAAGGCCCTGCGTACGATCAACAAGAACGGTGCTTACAACACTCTTAAAAAGGTAGGTCTCCTGTAAAAAAGATTCTTTTTTTTGAACGTTGTTACACCACTTGAACTCTAAGGCTTCAACGAGGTGAGCAACTGGCAGAAAAAGATGTCCAAAAAGACAAGGGATCATCTGCTTAAGTGAGGCGCCTCCAAGTTGAAGGTTTTATTGAAACATTAATATACCAACGGACGTAAATAAGACGTCCCCTACTGGAAAAAGATCACACAGATGAAAGCCCAAACCAAAATCGCTCTTAGAATTAATGATGACAACCCCAACCATCACCTGTGGAACAACAGGGGGGTTTGGTGGTGCCACGTCACGGTTCACAAGCCTGACTCCACGGCGGAACGCCTGAGATTCTCTCTGAAGACCCGTGACATCGAAAAAGCCCGCGCCCGCCGCGACAAGATTTTCGCCTCCATCCAGCAGCACTTCGGCATCGCCGCTTAAGGAAGCTGTACGGAGAGATTAAGGCAAGTCACATCAATCTCTTTATAAGAACCGTTCCGGTTAACCGGAACGGTTCTTTTTTATGGAAAAAATAAAGACTTTCACTCGGAAAGGGCGGCAGCGGATTTGCCGCAACACAAGCCCCCTGCAAACAAGGCTGAAACAGCCCGTTTCTTAAAGCCGCCGCCCCATCAGGCTATCCTTGCAAAGCCGGCTATCCATTTCACCCTTTATTCCTATAATAATGGACAGGCGGTAAAACGCGGCATTCACGGACCCGCTGGCCGGCAAAAAAGGATGCCGTCCTTGAAAGCATCCATTCCTGCCCCTGCCGTCAATTCTTTTTGCTGAACCGGAACATGGCCGCTCCATGGCTGTTCAACTCCACGGCCATATCTCCCTTCACCGTTCCCTGGTCGGCGCGTTTCCAGAGGTCCCTGGCTTCATACGCGCCGGAGAGCCCCAGCTCCCTCAGGTTCACCTTCACTACGCCCTTCTCTTTCCCGGTATTGAAAAACCCCGCCGCTAGGGAACCGTCGGACAGCTCCTTCGTCCAGACCTGGAAATCCCCTCGGTGCCACGCCTTGCGGGCGGGACGGGCGGCAGGGTCCTGGTCCACGGCAATCACCTCGTCGTTGGTCAGGAGCCCCATCGTGAATGAATCAATATGCTCCAGGTCACAGGAAATGATGAGCGGAGCGGACAGGAGGCACCACAGGGTCACATGGGTGTACTGTTCATCCGGCGTCAGCTGCGTCTGGACAAACGTGGTATTGGGCTGGTTGGGCTTGCCCAGCTTCCCGATCTGGAGAATGTCCGGATCATTCCAGTGGCCCGGGCGCATGTGCTTCTGCCAGCGTTCCTGGGAAAAGCCGATGCCGCTGACGCTGCCCCAGTGGTCCTGGATATCCCCCGTCGTCCTCCACAAATTGGCCAGCTTCCCCAGCTCTTCCACCTGTTTATACGGGGCGGCATTGGATATGCTGAGCACAATATCCCGCCCGGAATCGTCCAGAGCCTGGCGGATGCGTTCCGTCGTCGGCACGTCATTGGGGTTCCAGTCCACCTTCACGTAATCGAACCCCCAGTCCGCCCATTGCCTGGCGTCACGGTCAAACAGCCAGACGGCGCCTACACGGTCCGCCTTCCTGCGATGCACGCCGGGGTAACTCCCGAAAATTTGATTCTTCTGCTTGCGGTCCTTCTCCGGAATGGCCATTTCCCCGTAATCCGCCTTCGCATTGGGCGAGCTTCCTCCGATGAACCCGGCATACGTCCCCATCCAGGGCGTGGAATAAATGCCCGCCTTCATCCCCATGGCATGAATGGAATCGCACATGGCCTTCATGTCCGGAAAGCGCTTGTTGGGCTGGATGGAGAAATTCCGTCCGCCTCGCTCGCCCTGCCAGCAATCGTCAATATTGATATAGGTCCAGCCATGGTTGACAAGCCCCCGCTCCACAAAAAGCCGGGCCGTCTTCAGCACATTCTCCTGCCCCACGGCCTCACTGTAGGAATACCAGCTGCTCCAACCCATGGGCGGGGTCAGGCACAACTCATCCCCCACCTTCAGAATCCACTCCTTCGCATCTTTTCCATGCCTGTTGGAAGCCTGGATCTTCACCTTGTATTCCCCCTTCTTCGCCGGGGCGGTACCCGTAACCAGCCCGCGCGAATCCATCCTCAGGCCGGAGGGAAGCCCAGCCGCCTGAATCTTCATGGGACGCTCCCCGGAAACGGGAACCTGGAACAGCACCCGCGCGCCGGGAGTGGCGCCAACAATGCGGGCGCCGTTGACGGAGGGGGAAAGCGGGGTTTCAGGAGTCAGGCGCACGCCGGGAGGGGGAGCCGGATAAGGATTCGGGAACTCCGTGCCAAATGAGGAGGATACGGCGGCGCCAAGCACGGCAGGCAGGAAAAAACGGTACAATTTCATAAATGGTCTATGGAGGTGTACCTTAAAAAACGCGTCCGCTCCCCCGTTTCTTTCATCATGCTGTCTATCTCGGCCTCCGTGCGCCATCCTGTTCCTGCGTTCCTTCCGCAAAACGTGAGGAACTCCGGAAAAAAGCCGGGACGGACACTCCCGGCAACCGTGCCGCCAGGGAGCGGAAATCCTCTTCACGCATCACGTTCCCCGCCGTCGCCAGGGCATCCGCCAGCGCCGCGGAAGGCGCCTGCACGCTCACCTGCCTGCCCTCCGTCATGCCCAGCCCCGTGCGGGGGTCCAGCACATGGGAATACTCCGCACCGCCGATCTTCGCCATCTGGCGGGCGCTCCCGGAGGTGGAGACGGCGGCATGGCTCAACAGCAGCACCGTATTCTTCCCATTACCTTCATCCACCAGCAGCCGCCATCCCCGCTCCCCCGGTGGGGGGGCGCCGGCCATAACGTCGCTGGTGCTGTCAATAAAGAAGGAACGGATTCCTCTTTTTCTCAAAATCTCCGCCATCCGGTCCACGGCAAACCCCTTGCCCATGCCTCCCAGGTCCACCCTCATTCCGGGAACCGTTTTGACCGCGGCCCCCTTGCCAACGTACAGCTTTTCCCATCCGGACGCCCGGCGCGCACGTTCCAGTTCCCCGCCGGACGGGAGAACGCCGTGGCGGCGGCTCTTCTTCCACAGGCGGATACAGGGACCGAGCGTGGGGTCAAAGGCGCCCTTTGTCAGCCGGGCATAATCCAGGGCCAGCAGAAGAGCCTTTTCCAGCTCCAGGGAAACGGGGACGGAAACGCCGTTTTCCGCGGCATTCAACCGGGCCAGACCGCTCCCCGCATCCATGGCGGACATCACCTTCTCCCAGCGGACGGCGCAGGCAAGAGACTCCATGCAGGCCTTCTCCGTCTGCGCCGCATCCATCCCGTGCCCGGGATAGGCGCGCACCGTAAACACCGTTCCCATGGCCGTACCCCGCACCGTTACCCTTCCATCCGGAGCATGAACGCAGGAAAGCGGCTCCGGCGGGGCGGAAGCCGTTTCCCTCTCCTGCCCCCGGCTTGTCCCCGCAGCAGCCAGCAGGCAGGAACAGCACGCAGAAACAACGGCCAGCCGGAAAAAAGAACTCATGCGCACCTGCGGGATCATGTTCCAAAACCTACTCCGCACAAACAAACAGGAGCAAGGACCGAGTGCGCCATGGAGACGCCGTCATCCCATCCGCTGACAAAACCGGGATGACGTTATTTCATTTGAAGCTGGCGCACGCCCCCCTTTTCATGATAAATGGAACGGTTCCACGTTTTTGCAAATTTTCCCCTCTTCATCGTCATGACCAGATTCCTGCTCTCCCTGTGGCTTCTTTTAACGCTTCCCGTTTCCGCCAGCTGGTACGGTGACGAAGTAAAAGCCGGTTCCGACATCATCATGGTGGACCTGCTCTACCCCTACTGGCCGGAATCCACCTACTTTTCCTGCTGGAACCTGGACATGTTCCCCAAGGGCGGCTACTTCTATGCCGGCGTGGCGGCCAACGCCAACGACAACACGAACCTGGAAACCTACCGCCCCTCCACCGTATGGTCCTTCTGGCCCGCTCCCGTTTACGAAGGGCGGCAGGTGCGCAACGTGTACGTCAATCCGCACGTCTACGCCCAGCAATACGTGGGTGAAGGAGCTTCCGGAAAGGCCGGGGGGCGCGACGTCCCGTGGATCAAGACCAAGCAGTGGTACACCATGCTCATGCGGACCTGGGGCGCGGACGAAGCCAGGAAGGAATGCTACGCCGGCTGGTGGATGAAAGACCAGGCCGGCAACCGGTGGCACCACATCGCCACCTTCCGCATTCCCTATGCGGCCACCGGCTTCAAGGGGAACGGCGGCTTTCTGGAGGACTTCGGGCACGGGGGCCGCAAGCAGAGGGAACTGTGGCGCGGCAAGGGCTTCTACAGGCACAACGGCGCGTGGGAAAAATGTGATACCGTTTCCATCAACGTTCCCAAGGAAGGAGGCATGAAATACAGCGGCTGGACGGTCCACCAGACGGAAAACGACTCCATCCTGACCATGTCCTATACGGAAAACAGGCAATTTCCCAGAAACCTGGAGCCGGGCCGCAAGCACACGTTCAAGCTGAACCAGCCGGACAAGCCCGTGATGGACGCCATCGCGGCGGAAGGCAACGCGCGCCACGACGGCAGCCAGGTGATCGTGGACTGGACGCTGGCGGAAACGTCCTCCCCGCAGTTCGGGTACAAGATAGAGGTCTTTGACAATCCGCAATACTCCGGAACTCCCATTTACACGGTGGAGGAACAAATCCCGCACGTACGCACCAAAGCTGTCGCGCTCCCCCGGGACATCCCCCAATGCTTCGTCAGGCTCACCATCACGGACATCTTTGACCAGCAGAAAACCCTGAAACTCGCCAAGGCCGCTGCGGAAACTCCCCTCAAAAGGCTGCCCGGCAAAAAAGACCTGTCCAGCGGACTGGAATACAAATACCTGGAAAACAAGGACGGATGGTCCAAACTGGCGGAACTGGACTTCTCCAAGCCGTTGCGGACCGGCGTCTCCCATGGATTTGACACGGCCCTGCGCGGAGCCAGGGAAGGACGATTCGCCTTTGAATATGAAGGCTTCCTGGTCGTCCCCCAGACGGGGGCCTACACCTTCGCCCTCCAAACCTGTGACGGAAGCCGCCTGGACGTCGGCGGAAAAACCGTTATTGACAACGACGGACTGCACAGCACGTCGGAAAAGCGCGCCTCCGTCTTTCTGGAAAAAGGCGTCACTCCCATCAAGCTGACCTACTTCAAGAAAAAGCCGGAACACGAATTCACCGTGGCGTGGGTGGGCTGGCAGTATGGCAACCGCCCCATGGAGGAAATACCGCTCGCCAGCCTCATGCGCCCCAAACGGGCGGACATACCGGAAGCCAGGCTGGAAGTGGGCGGCAAGGGACCGGAACGCGTGCTGAAAACAGCCATCTCCTCCGGACGGGTGAACAAGGTGGAATACTACAACGGCGCCAAGCTGGCCGCCGCCGCGGACGCAGCCCCCTTCACCGCTCCCCTCATGCTCTTTGACGGAGAAAACAAACTGTGGGCGCGCGTCTTCTACAACGGTTCCCATACGGTGGACACCCCCGTCGTCCCCGTCCATTCCCAGAGCCGCATCACCCCCGGCTGGGAAGCCATGCTGCGCGGGGAACCGGGGCTGCCCCACTCCATCAGCGGCGCGGGAAACGCCTTTCGCTTCGTGGGGGAAGGGGAATACCTGGTCAGCAAAAAAATCAAGGGTGACTTCATGCTGACAGCCCACATCAGCTCCATCAGCGACAAGGCGCTGGACACCGGGGACGACTGCTGGGCCGGTATCATGGTGCGCAAGGACACGGGAGCCACCAACTACGACGATGAAATCGCCGTCTTCCGGACTGTGGGCCGCGGCCTCCGGTGCAGCGCGGACTTCAGCGACTACGGAACGGGGCGCCAATCCACCTTCACCCTGAACAAGGACCACTCCTGGGTGCGCATCATGCGGCGCGGCAATGAATTCACCTGCTTCACCTCCCCGGACATGAAAAAATGGGAAATGGGCATGCAGCGCATCATCCCGATGAAGGAGGAAGCCATCGCCGGCATCACGTTCAGGACCATTCCGGGCAAGGGCAAGGGCATCTTCTCCGCCGCCATGGACGGAATCTCCATCAAACCCGTCAAACTCCAGCCGCACAAGATAACCGCCGCCATGCCTGCCGGAAAAATCATCGGCTATTCCCTGCTCTCCCCGGATCTGGCGGTGGCGCGCTACCGTTCCGGGGCGGACCTGCTGGAACGCAAAAACGGAACCTACGCCCGCAAGCCCCTCACACTGCCCAGGGGCGTCAAAACCGTCCGTTCCATGGCGCTTGCCGGGGACAAAATGTTCCTGCTGGCCCCGACCTCCCAGGGAGGAGCCCTGTTCAGCAGCAAGGATATGGGTAAAACGTGGACCGTCGCCAACCCGGATGTAAAAGTGGACCCGTCCCCCATCTCCTTCATTGCCGGGGAGCTCATCTCCGTCAATCCCCGGAATCCGCGGGAAATCATCGCCGGTTCGGACCGCGCCGGACTCTTCATGAGCACGGACGGCGGAGACACCTGGAACAACGTGGGCCTGGTGGGGGAACCCGTCACCAACGTCGGCTTCCATACGACCGCCCAGGGCAGGATTGGAGCCGTGACGGCGGACCGCAAGGCCAACACCAGCAAAATCTTCATCTCCACCAACAACGGGAAGAAATGGAACCAGAAAAACGAAGTGCAGGGAGCGGGCTTCCTGAGACTGGTGTACGACACCCGCGCCGCAGACCAGCTCTACGTCTTCTCCACCCAGGGCGTTTACACCTCCTTCAATGACTGCCGCACCATGAACCGCGTGCTCCAGGGGCTGCCCGTCACGCAGCCCACGCTGGCGATCGACAGGCGCCGCCTGGACGATACCTTCATGCTCGCCGTCCCGCTGGACGGCAAGGGCGTGTACTCCAGCGAACGCAACGCCAGAAACTGGCAGAAGCGTTCCGACAAGGAAGACTGGGGAGCCGCCTTCAACCTGCTGATTGACACCGCGAACAACAGGCACATTACCCTGTACGCGGAAAAAGGCATCTATGAAAGCACGGACGAAGGCAAAACCTGGAAACAGGTCTATCCGGGCCATTGAGCCAGAATGCTCTCCTTCTTCTCCCATGAACAAAGGCACTCCGGCAAAGGCCGTTCCCTGCAACGCCAGAGGAGCTCATGCAGTTCTCTCATTTTCTCCGCCCTGGCGAGCGTTTCCGCCGACCTTAACAAGCTCCGCTTCCGGGCGCCGGACGGCTTTCCTCTGAAACCGGACGGATTACGCCATCCTAGGCAGGAACAGCCTCCATGCGGCTTTCCCCATCACAATCATGCGCGCAGCCGCAGTGCTTCCCGCACTGCGGCCTGACAAAATCTGCCTGGGAACGCCTCCTTATCTGGCAAACAGGGCATGGATGCGGCGGCAGACCTCATCCACGTTCTCCCGTGAATTGAATGCGGAAATGCGGAAGAACCCTTCCCCCCTGGAACCAAAGCCGGAACCGGGCGTAATGACCACATTCGCCTCATACAGCATCTTGTCAAACATCTGCCAGCTATCCAGGCCGTCCGGACACTGCACCCAGACATACGGGGCGTTTTCCCCTCCCCACACGCGCATGCCCGCCTGGCGGCAGGCATTCAGCAGCAGCGCGGCATTCCCCAGGTAATGGCTGATCAGCACGGCGGTCTGCGCCATGCCTTCCAGCGTAAACAGGGCCGCGGCTCCCCGCTGGACGATGTAGGAAGCTCCGTTGAACTTCGTGCTGGTGCGGCGGCTCCACAGCTGGCTGATGAGAACCTTGTTCCCCCCGGAATCATGGCCGTGCAGCTCCTTGGGAATCACCACGTAGCCGCAGCGCACCCCCGTGAAGCCCCCCTGCTTGGAAAAGGAGCGGAACTCAATGGCGCAATCCCGCGCGCCGGGAATTTCAAAAATGGACTTGGGAACGGCGGAATCCTGTATAAATGCCTCATACGCGGAATCGTACAAAATAATGGCGTGGTTCGCCCGGGCATACTCCACCCATTTCAGCAATTCATTCCGGGAAGCCACGGCCCCGGTAGGGTTGTTCGGGAAGCACAGGTAAATCAAATCCACATGCTCATCCGGCAATTGCGGCACAAAATTGTTCTCCGGCGTGCAGGGGAGGTACACCAGTCCCTCATACGAACCGTCCGCGCTGGAATCCCCGGTATTCCCGGCCATCACATTGGTATCCACATACACGGGATAAACCGGGTCCGGCACGGCGATCCTGTTGCCCGGCCCGAAAATGTCCAGAATATTGCCCGTATCGCACTTGGCGCCGTCAGACACGTAAATCTCATCCACTTCCACATGCACGCCGTGGACCTGGTAGGCCTTTTTGGCGATAGCCTCCCTCAGCCAGAAATAGCCCTGCTCCGGACCGTAGCCGTGAAAGCGCTCATGGGTGGACAAATCGTCCACCGCCTCGTGCATGGCTTCAATGGCCGCCATGGGCAGCGGTTCCGTCACGTCTCCGATGCCGCAGCGGATCAGCCTTTTGGCCGCCTCCGGATGGGACTCAGCAAACGCATTCACGCGGCGCCCTATTTCCGGGAACAAATATCCCGCCTGCAGCTTGAGGAAGTTATCGTTAATATTAGGCATGGTTTTAATAGTAAGTGTCTCATTCCATACCCTCCACGGGAAGGAATCAAGGCCCCGTTCCGGCATGGCTCCCCTCCGTGCGTCACTATCTCCGCACACCCCTTTTCCTGCGGTTCCCTCCGCGCGGACAGGGAGCCGCTGCCTATTTGCGTTTCATGCTCCGCATCAAACTCTTGTCTTCCCGGCTAACACGCAGGGATTCAATAATTTTTTGCAAGGCCCTGTTGTAAGTGAAATCGGACAGGGACGAATTCCTCAAATACTCCAGCGTCAATGCCGGGAACTTCACGTAACAGACGGAAACCGCCCAGGCCACCGCCATGCCCACGTAATAATCCTCATGCCGCACGCCATCCAGCAGGGCCAGCACCTGCTCCACGTAATCCTCCGTAATGAAATGGGCCAGCATCATCACCACGGCAAAGCGGACATCATAGACCCGTGCGGACGTTAAATACGGCTGGATGAACTCCCAGACCAGGGCAGGATGCTTTTTACAAAACTTCAGGCTGGTGCAGAAAGTATCGCAGACAGCCCAGTTATCCATGCGGGGCACGAAGCGCGCGACCTGTTCCAGGCGCTCTTCCGGCTCCATGCGCGCCAGCGCTATCAGCATGCCGTCCAGCATCACTTCCTCCGCATACGGGTCAACGGCTGGATTTTCCAGCAGCTCCCGCCAATTCCCCCCCGCCACCTCGCGGGCAAGGTTCCGGAGAACGGGGAGGCGAACGCCCAGCAGACGGTTGACGCCGGGAATCAGGGAAGCGGAGAACTTCTGAAACTCCGGTTCCGCCAACGCCTCAATCCTTTCCCTCAACTGCCGCCTGCTCTCAATCATGGGCGCCATCCTACATGGAGGCTATGCGCCGCACAAGGGGGAATTCCCGTATGAGAGGCTGCGGAACCCATGCGGAATCCCCCTTGGAAGGCCCTTCCGGAGACGCGCCTAAAAAGGAATTGGCGGCTTCCCGTCTTCTGTGGTAGCCTGCGGACAGGCAGCAAGCCGTCCCCTATGCCCTCCAGCCTTCAACAATTCAAATGTCCCGGATGCGGCACTCCCTTTTCCGCGGCGGATGTGGACAACCGCCGGGACACGGTCACCTGCAGCAGCTGCGGACTTTCCACCCCCTGGACGTCCCTGGTCCGGGAGCATGAATTCCATGATGTGCCTGCGGCCCCTTCCAGGCATCTGACGGTAACATCCGCCCATGGAAAAGTCACGCTCACCTACAGGCATTCCTTTACCAAAATACTTCTTTACACGGGACTGGCCGTGGTTTGGGGCATCATCACCCTGGTGCTCGTCCTCCTGTCCTTCGGGCCGGGGAAAACGGACTTCGCGCTGCCCGTCTTCACCACCTTCTTTGCCGTCACGGAAGCCTTCATCATCTTCCTCTGCGTTGACATGATGCTGGGAAAAGCCGTTCTCCGGGTGGAACCGGGTAAAGCGTCTCTTTTCCGGGGCATTGGTCCGGTGGGGAGCACATGGGATTTTCTCCTTCCCGCGCAGGCCCCGATCATGATGGAGCGCAAGGGAGGGGAAAAGACGGACTATTGCCGCATCTCCGTGCCCCAGCCTTCCGGAAGGCCGTTTTACTTTTCCGGCGGCATTTCAGACCCGGAGACTCTTGAATACATCGCCGCCGTTCTGCGTCAGTTTCGCGCTTGAACCCGGAATTTTCACGGTCATGACGTGGTTCCCTGGAACGAAAAAAGCCGTTCCATGGTCCAAAAAAGACAATAAAAAATCTTATGATCATGAACGAACTGGAAATCATCGACGTCCGCGGCCGTGAAATTATCGATTCGCGGGGCAATCCCACCGTGGAAGTGGACGTGGCCCTGGCCGGAGGAGCCATCGGACGCGCATCCGTCCCCAGCGGAGCCTCCACCGGGGAGCATGAAGCCTGGGAGCTCAGGGACGGGGACGCCAAGCGCTACGGCGGCAAGGGCGTTCTCAAGGCCGTGGAAAACATCAACAAGATCATCGCGCCGGAAGTCTCCGGGCACGATGCCACCCTCCAGCCGGCCATTGACAAAATCATGATCGACCTGGACGGCACGCCCAACAAGTCCCGCCTGGGGGCCAACGCCATCCTGGGTGTTTCCCTGGCCGTGGCGAAGGCCGCCGCCATCCAGCTCAATCTTCCCCTCTTCAAATACCTGGGCGGCCCGAACGCCAAGGTGCTTCCCGTCCCGATGATGAACATCATCAATGGAGGCGCTCATTCGGACTCCCCCATTGACTTCCAGGAATTCATGATCATGCCCAAGGGCGCGCCCACCTTCCGGGAAGCCCTGCGCTACGGCGCGGAAGTCTTCCATGCGCTCAAGGACGTGCTGCACGACCGCGGCCTGTCCACCGCCGTGGGGGATGAAGGCGGCTTTGCCCCTTCCCTGAAATCCGCTGATGACGCCCTGGAATGCATCGCCCAGGCCGTGAAACGCGCCGGCTACACGCTGGGCACGGACATCTTCATTGCCCTGGACGTGGCTTCCTCCGAATTCTACGACCCTTCTCAGAACCTGTACGTCTTCAAGAAATCGGACGGCCGCGGCAGAACGGCGGAGGAACTGACGGCCTACTACCAGGAGCTCCAGAAAAAATACCCCATCATCTCCATTGAGGACGGCTGCGCGGAAAACGACTGGCTGGGCTGGGAACAGCTCACCAAAGCCATGGGCCACAATACCCAATTGGTGGGGGACGACCTCTTCGTAACGAACGTGGAATTCCTGAACCAGGGCATTTCCCGCCATGTGGCGAACGCCGTGCTGGTGAAGGTCAACCAGATCGGCTCCCTGACGGAGACGCTGGACACGGTGGAACTGGCCAAGGACAACAAATACTCCGCCATCATCTCCCACCGCTCCGGGGAAACGGAAGACGCCACCATTGCGGACATTGCCGTAGCGACCAATGCCGGGCAAATCAAAACCGGCTCCCTGAGCCGTTCCGACCGCATGGCCAAATACAACCAGCTCCTTAGAATTGAAGAAGAGCTGGGAGATGACGCAGTTTATGGTGGCAAAATCCACATTTTATGATCAAAAATGTTTTGTTTAACTGCAAAGAATGCTCTGGAGACGCCGCTATTACCATCGTTTTACCTTGGCGGAGCTTGAAATCCGCCGGGAGAAACGTGCCCTGATCGTCCAGAGGGCTCTCCGCCTCTTTGCCATCGTCCTGGCCTTGTGCCTGACCATGCTGCTTTCCCTGGTGTGTTTCAAGCCATGGAAGGACCTGCGCTCTCTGGAGCATGAACGTTCCTTCCTCCAGGCGCATCTGGAAAAATCCAGGGAGCAGATGGAACAGGCTAAAAACGAATTCATCTGGATTTCCCAGGACCCCCATTATTTTGAAATGATCGCTCGGGACAAGGGCAATCTGGCCCTTCCCGGTGAACATATCCTCCGCATCGCGGAACCCAAGCGCCTGAAATAAGGCGCTTTTTTAACGAAAAAACGGGACCATGAAAACCATGTCCCGTACCGGTCAACGGAACGTTCCAGTCCAAACCAGGGCGTTTGATCCCACCCGGCCTCCATCCAGCCCGGTTATCCGCAGCGGGATAGGGGCAGCCACGGGAATGGCAACCATGCCGCGCGGCGGAAAGGGACGGTTCCGCATCCCCGCTACCCTGCCGGCAGGCGCCGCTGCGTATTGACCGCAGCGCAGGGCCCCCGGCGAGACCCAATGCGGCCTCATTCAGGCTGTTTGTCCGGGGTGGCCTTGTCGTACTCCCTCATCAGCTTGGCGGACCAGCTGATGCTGTCCGGGAAACGGCACGCGGGCGTCGTGGTCAGGTACGTTCCCAGCTTCCTGGCCAGGGAATCCGCATCCTGGTGCCTGGAAAAATATAAATCCTTCTGCTCCTGGGGGTCATCCGTAACGCTGTAAAACTGCGGAGCGCGGTCCGGCACCAGCAGGTACTTCATATCCCCGTCCAGCACGGCGGACGTATAATCCGTGCACCAGAACAACGTGCGCGGAACAGGCGTTCCCCTGTTCGCCACCAGCTCCAGAATATCCATGCCGTCCAGTTTCTTGGGGATTTGACGTCCGTTTGCCTTCAGCAGGGCCGGAAGCAGGTCCACGGTGGAAACGGGCTGCTTGCAGACGCTTCCGGGAATCAGCCGCTTGTCCGCCGGATACCTGATGATGAAAGGCACGCGTACGCCCCCCTCAAAATGCTGCCTCTTGGCACCCCGGAAAGGAGCGTTGCAGGAAGACGCTTCCGGAGCGCCGCCGTTGTCCGACAGGAACACGACAATCGTGTCCTTTTCCAGACCGTTCTTCTTCAAGGCATCCAGAATGCGGCCTATTCCCTTGTCCATCGCATACACCATGGCGCAATAAATCCGGCGCTCCCTGTCCTGCACGTTCTTGAATTTGGCGATGTCCTCCGGTTTGGCTTCGTTGGGCCAATGGGGAGCATTGTAGGAAACGAACATGAAAAACGGCTTTTTATCCTTGTTGGACTCCTGGAGGAACTCAACCGCCCTGTCCGTAATATCGTCCGTCAGGTAGGTAATATCCGTCTTATCCGTAAAATTGGACACAATCATGGAGGGATTCAGGCCTTCAGCCTCCTTCTTCACGGGAAAATAAGACCGGGAACCTCCCAGGAACCCCCACCAGCGCGTGAAGCCGCGTTCCGGCGGCGTATACCCCTGCGTGTGGCCCAGATGCCACTTGCCGAACACCGCGCTCCGGTACCCGCAAGGCTTCAAATACTCCGGAATCAGCTTCTCCGTCTGGGGCAGCCCGTAATGGGACTCCGGAAGGTAATCCACCTGGATATTGGGATTCGTAGTAATGCCGTAGCGCTTCGGAAAACGGCCCGTCAGCAGCCCCATGCGGGAGGGGGAGCACATCGGCGCCGTTACATACGCCCGGGAGCAGAACACGCCCTCCTTCGCCAGCCGGTCAAGGGAAGGCGTTTTAATCTGCCTGGACCCCGTGCAGCCCAAATCCCCGTACCCCAGGTCGTCCGCCAGAATGACCACCATGTTCGGCGGAGTGGCCGGGCGGCTCTGCGCCCCCGCCGCCCCGCAAAGCAAACTGCACAGAATCAACAATAGATGCGCTTTCTTCATCATAGTTTAATTTACGCGGCTTGCCTTCCATATCAATCAAAATATTAATTCTGAAATTTCCGGGGCAATCCTGCAAGCGGCATCCATGACTCTTTAGCAACGAATTTGCTAAAAACAGGACGATTTGCCCATCCAATTATTTCCCGGAAATGGATACGAAGCCTTTCCTTCCGCGCCGCTCCCACGGACAGACGCCCCCCTGCTGCCGGAGAAACAGCTCCATCAAGGCGTTTCCAATCCGGCGGCAATAAAGGCCGGCTCCCCCTGTCATTCCTTCACCTTTCCTGGAATTCCGGAACAGCAGCCCTACCCTCTCATCTGCCGCAGAAGGGCCGCCACATACTGCTGGGCTTCCTTCTCCGCAATACCTGTACCGAACTCGAACGGCTTGCCGTCCGGTTGTTCCACTACAATCTTGTTCAGCACCTTATTATTCTGCTGTATATTACTCGCCTCAATGGAAATGCGGGAATCCTTCGCCAGAAGAAACTGCTGGCGGCGGCCCAGGCTCCCAACCCCGCGGAACAGCTCTCCCGTTCCGGGCGACAGGGTCAGCGTCATACGGCCGAACAACACATAAACGGCGCCCAAAAACGTACCGAACCCGACCAGAACGAAAGGAATCAGGAACAATTGCCCGAATAAACTCTCATGGGCCATTTTCCCCATCATCACAAATATGGCGGCGTATGTAATAGCATTCCAAATCAGTGCAAACAGCAACAGGAAAAATCCGGCTCCCTTGGGCTTCCTGTACGTTACTTCCAATCCCCGTGCCGTTTTTGTCACGCTCATGCGCCGGGGAATGGAATCAAGGATTTCCTCATCCCTTTCCTCCTGAACAAGCTCTGAAAACCTGCTTATCTTGTTGCAGGCGCGGCATAAAGCCATATCCGTGGCCATATTCACATCTTCCATCGCCAGCAACGCGCCGCACATCGGACACTTCAATTCAACAGGGGTAGTCATGCCCGGAATTCTAACAAACTTTTATGTTCAGAAAAGCATAAAAATCACAGCGTTACCGGTCTCTCCATCCTCCACAAAAATACCGTTTTTCCGGGAATAAGGGATAGACGGCTTTAAGTTGTCCGGAAAGGAAATTCCGTCTGCCTTGGGAAACTGCTGTCCTTAAGCGTTTGTCCTGCTTCACGGCTTTACCTTCTGCGCATCCCTAGGCATTCCCTTGTACAAAAATTCCGTGGCCGGAGTACGCCCCACCGTCCGGTTGATCAAGTCCGGGATTTCCTTGTCCGCATAGCCCGCCATCCGGAGGTAGTTCTTTACCGCCCCGCTTTGACCCGGAAACAGGTTCACCAGCATTTCCACAAAATACTTCATTCTGGGAACGGAAATATAATTTTTTAACCTTTTATTCCTGATATTGTTTACTGCCAGCTTGTTGAGAAAGACGTAATACTGGGGATTGACATTGCAAACGATATCACGTTTCTTGAGTTCTTCTTCCAAATACTTCCGGTTTAACGGAACGAACGATTTTTTCAGAGCCTCGTGCTTCTCCTCCAAATCCGGATCGTAACGGTTCCGGAACTGCGCATAGATGGAAGCCGCATAAGTGGCCAGCAAGTCGGACAGCGTCTTGCCCCGGAGATGGAGGCGGCGCGCCATCGGAGAGGCGTCACGGCTCATCACGTAGAGGAAGGAAAACATGTCATGTTTGACGGCATGATCATTATTGTCAAAAATGCTCTCCGGCGTCGCCTTGTCGTAGTCGGCGGGATAAAGGGGAGTTTCCGCGATATAATAGAACAGCCAGAGCTGCAACGCCAGCTCCTCCCGCGTGATCTGCTTATTGCTAACAGAAGCGCATTGGCCCAGCACGGAGCGTGCCTCTGTATAAAACTCCCCCAGCCGCCCTTGCGCCAGCTTCTCCCGCAAGCCGGACAGCTCCGCAGGGGGAGATTTAAACGGGTCCAGGCACACCGGGGAAGGCAGGGCATGTCCCAGCCCTACCATACAGCATAGCATGGCGAGAAAGGTAAACACTTTCATTGGATTATTTCCAAACATATTCATAATTCATTAGATGATAGCATAAATCATAGGATATGGCGCGACCGAATTTCCTGATGGCAATTTGGATTTCTTCAAATTCTCCATCCATTCCTTCGAATTTCACATACTCAACCTTGAACCTCTGCTCCACGGTTTCCACTTTGAGGATATCGTCACTGGTCGACTCTTTGCCGCCTTTCCCATCATGGACTTTCCAATCGCAAGTCCAAAACCATTCCTGCGGCAACTTAGCTCCATGTATGGCGTTATAATTTGCCATATATATCACCCGGTCAATGAATGAATTATTTTGTTCAATGCTCCTGGGGTCATCGCATCCATGCTCCGTATGCGGGACGCCCAATTTTATTTCATGTTTTTGCGGATCGGGAGGAGGGGTCGGCATGACATAGGTCAATCCTCCATCGCGTTCAATCAGTTGGATATTTCCAAAATTCACCTCCGTAGGTTCCACCGTCAATTTAACATCAGCAGCCACAATAATGATATCGTGATCACTGGGAAGATCGGCCTTGACGGGAACAACTGCCGTCAGCTTTGTCGGTACAAGAATCTCAAAGGCAATGGTTTTTTCCAGGCCTTCACTCGTGGTGACGGTGACTTCCACCTCTCCCTTCTTTTGTATTCTCTTATTCACCGTCAATGTAACCTCTTCGAGCCCCTCGGTTTTTTCGGGAAGAGAGGCAAGAGCTTCTCCTTTGGTAATCTTCCACTGCAACTGAGAAACATCCCCCTTGGGCTTTCCGGTCAAAGTCAACAAAACATCTTCCCCCATGCCGAGTTTTTTGCGCTCCTTGTCCGTCTTCTCATCCACATCCTTTCCCTGCTCTTTGGCAATATAGAAATCGGCAGAACACAACGTCGTTTCCGATTTTATTTCCAGCGCCTGTACTTCATCAGGAACATCTTCTCCGGCCTGGGCAAAAGCGCCAAACCAGTGGCCCATCAATATCAGGCCGATAGAACATATTTGAAATAGAGACAACATGGTAAGGAGGGGAAGTTGGCATATCGTTGCCTTATCCGGGTAATTTATTTATTTGAAGATGTAAAGAAAAAGTTGAAAATACTAATCGTACTCCATGAATTACCAAGCTATTTCCCCTCTTTTTCCCGGAACGCCATTCTCTTTTCCGCAAAAAACGGCGGCTTCCGCCATGCGGAGGACGCCGGAACGTTCCGGTTACCGGACAAACTGCCGGTTCAAGCATCCCAACACCCGAATATCAGGCGCTGAATTGGCCGCCTATGCTGACCGTATCAAACTCCACGATCTTCACAATAATGTTTTCCGCCGTGTCCGCCTCCCGCTGCCGGATGGCATCCAGCAGGTCGTCATGCAGCTTCATGGCCCCGGCGTCATACTGCTTCTCCTGCAGCAGGCCTTCCAGATTCTCCTGCACATGGCGGATCACCACGTTGTACAATTCCGCAAGCACCGGGTTATGCGTGGCGCGGGCCACGGCGGCGTGAAACAGCATGTCGTCCTCAATGCCCGGCCTTACCCTGGCATGGCAGTCCTTCAGGGCGCTTTCCAGCTCCTTCAAATCCTCCTCCGTCCTTTTAACGGCGGCCAGCCGCGCAATCTCCTTTTCCAAAGCCAGCCGCGCTTCCAGAATCTGGGGCAGTTCGGATTCCTTGAGGCGGTTACTCACCGCAACGGCAAAGCGGTCTGATGCCATCACATACGTGCCGTCGCCGGGCCGGGCCTCCAGCATCCCCATGTGAATCAGGGATTGAAGGGCCTCGCGGATGGTGTTGTGGCTGACGGAAAAAGCCCGGGCCAGTTCCGCCTCCGCGGGAATGCGGTCCCCCACCTTCCACTTGCCGGACCGTATCATGGATTCCATGGCGGTGAGCACCTGGCGGGACAGGGACACTCTTACAGGCTTCTTCAACTCCATTGTCTTGGATTTCTTCATGAAAAGTTAGCGAATAACAGTCCAGAGGCGTCCCTTCTCCGTCTTGATCAACTGGATATCCAGTTCAAAGGCGTCCTTTAGATTTTCCTCCGTCAACACCTCGTCCCGGCTTCCGTGGGCCACGATCTCACCGGACTTTAAAATCATGCCGCGGTTGAATACGGGGAGGATGTCTTCAATACGCTGGGTAATGAACACGATGGTCAGGTCAGGCCGCGTCTCCGCCAGTTCCTCAATGGTTTTCAGTAAAAATTCGCGTCCCGCCAGGTCCAGGTAAACGCTGGGTTCGTCCAGGATCATCAGCTCCGGGTTCGTCATCAGCGCCCGTGCAATGAGCACCTTGACCTGTTCTCCGGAAGACATGGCCACCACGGGCCTGTCCATCAAATGCTGCGCCTTCAGGGATTTCATGATCCCGGCGGCTTTCTCTTCCTCTTCCGGCGTCGGCTCCCGCAGAAGGCCAATAGTGCCGTCAGGGCCGGAAAGCACCATGTCGCGCCCGTTCCAGGCGCCGTCCTCCAGCCATTTGTGCATGAACGGGCTCACCCACGCGATGGACTTGCGCAGTTCCAGCAGATTCACGTGCCCGAAGGTCTTGCCCAGCACCTGTACTCTGGCGCCGAAGAGAGGCCATGCAAACCCCATCAGCACCTTGACCAGCGTCGTCTTTCCGGCGCCGTTCGCGCCCAGGATGAAGCAGCGTTCTCCGCGCTGCACCTGCCAGGAAATATTGTGCAGGATTTCGTGGCCGCCCAGGTATACCCTGGCATTCTCCACATTGACGGCCGGCAAGGAATTGTCCATAAACTGAAAAAATAGCGGGCTTCCGCGGAAAGCCCGGGAGTGTCCGGGCCGTTCCTCCGGGATACGGCGGAACGGCCCGTAATCAACGTAAAAGAAACCTTAGTTTCTTTCAAACAGGCTGCGAATCTTGGCGCCCACGATTTCCACCGGGTGCTGGCCCAGGGCTTCGCGCTTGGCCTTGAGGTTGGGAGCACCCTTGGCGGCTTCTTCCAGCCAGTCCTTGGCGAACTTGCCGGATTCAATGCGCTTGAGAGATTCCTTCATGCGTTCCTTCACGTCGGCGGGCAGAATCTGAGGGCCGTTGTAGTACTCGCCGAATTCAGCGGTGTTGGAAATCACGGAGTTCATTTTCTGGATGCCGCCGTTGTAAATCAGGTCCACGATGAGCTTGGCTTCATGCACGCATTCAAAGTAGGCCATTTCCGGCGGATAACCGGCTTCCGTCAGGGTTTCAAAGCCGTATTTCATCAGGTCCACCAGGCCGCCGCACAGCACGTTCTGTTCGCCGAACAGGTCTTCGTACGTTTCCTGGGCCATGGTGCATTCCAGCACGCCGCCGCGGGTCAGGCCCTCAGCCTTGGCCATGGCGAGAGCCACGTCGCGGGCCTTGCCGGAGGGATTCTGGTGCACGGCGATGAGGCCGGGGCAGCCGAAGCCTTCTTCAAACACGCGGCGCACTTCCGTGCCCGGTCCCTTGGGAGCCACCATGATCACGTCCACGTCCGCGGGGGGGACGATGGTGTTGAACACGTAGGCAAAGCCGTGGGAGCAGCAAAGCGTCTTGCCGGCCTTCAGGTGGGGCTTGATTTCAGCTTCATACACGGAGCCGTGGCTTTCATCCGGCAGCAGAATGTGGATGATGTCCGCCTTGTCCGCGGCTTCCGCTACGGTCATCACCTGGAACCCGTCCTGGGTGGCGGCGTCAAAAGACTTGCCGGGGCGAACGCCGATAATCACGTTCACACCGGAGTCACGCATGCAAAGTGCCTGGGCGCGGCCCTGGGCGCCATATCCGATCACGGCAACGGTCTTGCCGTTCAATGCGCTGAGATCAGCGGCGTTGTCATGAATAATATCCATTGTTACTCCTTCTTTAAGTAATTCATCCAAACATCCAATGTTTGGATGAATGAGAACATAGCCATCCGCCGCCCGATTGCAAGCGCTTTTCAACGAATGGCTGCGTTTTTTAAATTATGTGCATGGAGACGGGCCCGCTGGAGGGAAGAGCTTGAAAGCAGGAGAATGAAGAAAGGAAGGAGCCCATGGGGGCGCTTACGGGAAATTCCTGACAAGGGCCATGAAACCGCTTTACGGCCGGGCAGCCTTCATGGATGAACCTGTTCCGGAATACAGCGGAGGCATTTTTTACAAGGGCCGGAAGGCCCTTGTTCCCGGCGGATGCCCAGCGGGAAACACGGAGAAAATACGCCTTCCCCCGGACTGGGTAAAAACATCCCTGGGAATGAAGGCCTCCCGGCCTTCACTGCCAAGCGAAGCGGAGGCGTTTTTCCACAAAGGAGCTTGGCTCTTCCATAAAGCCGTTATCCCTACCCCGCACTCCCATTTCAAGAACGGTATCCCTCACAGATCCCGCCCAATGCCATTATCCGTGGAAGCCAGGGAATTGGAGTAAATCAGCTGGGAGGTATCATACCCCAGTTCCTCCGCGCAATGGAGCATCGGCTGAAGCTCTTCATCCCTCAACTGCGGCGTCCGGGCCAGCAGCCACAGGTAATTCAGGGAACCGCCGGAAACCACGGCGCGGCTGTAATCCTCATCCAGAAAGGCCACTTCATACCGGCCGTACACCAGCGGCACGAAGTACACTTTCAAATGATTGGGGGCGTCTCCCACCACAGCCTTCGCATGAGCCTCCTTCCGTTCCCCGGTACGGACGTCATAACCGCTGTTGGTAACGGAAATGGTACCGTTCTCTCCATGGTCATACCGGGCAAGCACCTTGCGAAGCCCGCGCTCAAACCAATTTTCCAGGCGCGCGATTTCGTGCCATTCCCCCAGATAACGTTCCAGATTGAAATCCGGCATGGGGTCGGTTTTGACGGAATGGCCGTGAAACAGGGAAGTAACGATGGTCTGTATGATACTCATGATTTGACAGGGAATGCTTTGTTAAAAAAGGTGCGGATATCCGGATATTGAAACTCAAATCCCTCCCGCATCAGCGTCTCCGGAATGGCGCACTGCCCGTTGGTAATCACCTGGGAGGCTTCCCCCATCAGCAGGCGCAGGACGGCGTCCGGAACATGGATGGACAGGCGGGTGTGGAAATGTTCTGCGGCAGCCTTGTAAAATTCCCGGTTGGTGGTGCGTTCCGGAGCCGTTACATTGACCGGGCCGGAAATGTCCTCCTTCCCCATGATGAAAATCAGGGCATCCACCAGGTCCTCCAGCGCCACCCAGGAAAAGGGATGGTCCGGGTTCCCTACCGCCGCCGTGATGCCGAACCGGGCCGGGCGCACCATTCTGGGGAGCGCTCCCCCATCCGGGGAAAGGACTACGCCAAACCGGGTGCGGACCAGCCGCACGGAGTCGTTCACCAGTTCCGCCTCCTTTTCCCAGGCCACGCACAATTCCGCCAGAAAGGAATCCGCCGCCGGATCGTCCTGTTCGCCATGGCAGCCGCCGGCCGGGCTGTAATACCCGACGGCGGAAGTGGAAATCATCACTTCCGGAGGTTCGTGCAGGCGATTGACCGCTTCCACCAGCTTGCGGGTGGTCATAATGCGGCTCTCCACCAGTTCCTGCTTGTAAGCGTCCGTCCACCGCCGGTCGATGGGCGCCCCGGCCAGATTGATGACAGCGCGGCATCCCGCCAGAGCCTCCGCCAGGCAATCCACGCTGTCCTGCGTGAACAGATAGCGCCACAAAGGCGTCACCTGATGCCCGAACACCGCAAGACGGCTGGACAAGTGGCTGCCTATAAATCCGCTGGAACCCGTAATGGCTACATTCATGACTGTAAATCAGATGGCGGCCCGTCTCCGCGGAGGGCGCTCCGGAACACTGCTGGAAATATCCCGCACGGGAACGGACAACCTTTACCGGATAAGACATTTCCACCTCTCTCCTCCGTTCAGCGGAGGACATACTTTGCCGCCTTCCTTTTCCTGAAACGCGCTCTTCACCGGAATTTCCCCTGCGGCCGGACGGAAAAAGAGAACTTGATTTTCACCGGGTGCCTTTTATGTTGGAAACCGTCACAACCACTACTCTCTCATGAATAAAACTCCCAGAACTTTCCTTTCCCTGCTCATTCCCGCCATTGTCATCATTGCTGCGGGTGCGGCGGCCTTCTCCTTTTACAATTTCAGCAACAAGCGCGTGCTGTCCGGTTTTGCCGGCTACGTCTATTCCAAGCCCATTTTCGGCCAGAACAAGTTTGAGGGCATCCTGATCGGGCCATCCTCCACGGGATGGGTATGGCGGAGGGAAGTCAGCAAGGTTTCCATCACGCCGGATACCACGGTGGAGGAATTCGATGCCCGCAACGGCGGCGCCATCCTGGGCAAGGACAAACTGCCCATCTCCTGCAAGGCCTCCCTGGTTTACCGCCTGGACCCGTCCCGAGTGAAGGAATTCATGGAGGATTACGGCGGCATCGCGCAGAGCTCCGGCCGCAATGACGACGAAGTGGCGGACGAGATCATGCTGTTTGCCTACAAGAATTTCATCCAGCAGCCCTTCCGCACCGCCGTACGGGCGGAATTGAGCCAGTACAACGCCCTGGACGCCTCCGGCAGCCTGCAAAAGATTTCCGACAACGTTTACACGCAGTTGAGCAAGCGACTGGACGGCACCCCCTTCATCGTGGATTCCGTAGCCGTGGGAGAAACCAATCCTCCGCAGGCCATCATTGAATCCGTCGTGAAGAAAGTGCAGACCACCCAGGAAAATGAACGGAAGGAGACGGAGCTGCAAATCGCCCGGAAGGACATCGCCATCCAGCGCGCACGCGGGGAGGCGGAAGGAGCCATGAAAATGGAAATAGCGCGCCAGGAAGCGAACGCTAATCTGGCACGCGGCGAGGCGGAAGCCAAAGTCATCGTCATGCAGGGGAAAGCGCGCGCGGAAGCTTCCCTGGAAGCCGCCAGGGCGGAAGCGGCGGGTCTGGCGCTGAAGGAAAAGGCCATGGGGCCGAACGTGCTCCGCGCCAAGGCCTTTGAAAACATGCTGAACAATGCCAAGGTCTACCTTCCCTCCGGCAAGGATGCGGAAGGGAACATGTCCGTGCTGGGCATCCTCAATCTGGACAGGGAGTCTGCCAAATAAGCCTCACTTTCCCCGGCGCTGCCGGAACGGCGGCAGTCATGAAGCGGCGGGACCGGAGATGGAAAAACCGCCCTCCTCCTCTTCCCCGGCAAATTCATGCTTGAGCATGAACAAGCCGCACATGTTCATCAGCACGCAGGCGACATACAGCTTCACGGGCGCCATGGCAAAATCCATCAGAAACCCGGAAGGAAGGCTCAGAATCACCCATCCCCCCGCGCAGATGGCGCCGAGCAGCCCGGCATAGGGAAGAGGCGCCTTTCTGACAAGCCCCCACCAGCCCGCGGGAGAAAGCCCGGAAAAACTTTCCAGCACGGAAGTCCTCATGAAAACGCCCGGGAAATAAGCTGCACCCGCCGCAATGAACAGCCAGATAAGGGGGCTGTCCATGTCCCAGTCCATCACTCCCAGATAAATGACCAGAGGCAGGAAGGAGACTGCCATGCACATCACCAGCCGGATGTAAGGCATCATCAGATCGTCCAGCCATTCCTCCAACTCCGGAAAGAGGCAGATTTCCTCCTCCCCCATGGCGGACCGCTGCACCATCTTCATGAAAAAGGCGCACATGAACGGTTGCAGGAAACAAAAAATGGCAATCCAGCCGATGAGGGGCGCCCAGGCCGCCAGGAACATGGCCCATACAATGAGGACGGCAAAGGCAAAAACCATGGGCCTTCCACGGAAAGGATAGCCCAGAGAAGAGAGATAGTCGGACATTCAAAAATGTTAGAGCATTCCATTCACACCGTCAACGTCTTATTGCCGCTCTAACAAAATAGTTCCTCCTTGTTTCAGGAATAAAAATTCTCCACGGTCCGGACGACGCGCTCCATGTCCTGCGGCCCGCAGCGCTGGTCCACGGGAAGCGGCAGAAGATGCAGCGCCAGCTTCCGTTCCAGGCTGCCCTCCGGGGCCTGTTCCAGCACCTCCGGCCACAGCAGGGGAACCAGGATGCGTTCATCAATCAGCACATTCCTCAGCTCGGGAAAAGCCGTCCAAAACGGATAGCAAAATGGAGCGGACAAGGAATCCGGCTCCACGGAAAGGCGGTTCAGATGTCCCAGCCTTTCGTGCAGAAACAGGAAATTGTCCATGCGGCGCAATCGCGCCTGCTCGTAATCAATTCCGCGCATTAACCGCTCCGTCAGACGGGACATTTTCCGCAGGGGGGCGTTTTCCAGCCTCCGTTCGTTCCGTCCGCAGGCGGCGGAAGCCCTTTCCGGCCCACGTTCCAGGCATCCCAGCAGAAAGGCGGCATCCGGCAGAGACTCATCCCGTTCCTCCGGTTCCGGCAGCGGCTGGTCTGCGTCCATGACGGCGATTCCCCCGTCCGGAAGGCCGGAAAACTTGCGCGGACTGTACAGGGACGCCACGCCGGGACGGGCGGGAGAATACAAGGCCAGCGCATTGTCCACAACCAGCCTGCCGCCATACCGGGAGGCCAGCCGGTCCACGTACTTCTCCTTGATGCCGAAGTAGTTTGTATACAGCAGGAATTCTCCTTCCTCCAGCTCCGGCAATTCTTCCGGCTCCAGATGCCCGTCAATGCGGTAAGGAATAACGGGAATGTGAAGCCGTTCCATCGGTTCCAGCACCGTTCCGCACGTATAAAGGGGCACGTGGACACGGCGCACGCCCCCCAGGCGGCGCAGGATATACTCCAAAGCGCGCCTGCCGGAATTCACGGCCACGCTCCGGCCGGGATGCCACTGAGGGAAATTGCCGTATTCCGGCAATTCCAGGCCGAAAAAGCCGCCGATGTCCGTCCGCCCTTCCATACGCCACGCAATACTACATCTCCCTTTCAAAGGAAAGCGCCATCTGGAACGGCACCCTTTCCCGTACCAGGGAACCAACCGAACACGACTGGAAGGAAAAAATCAACAAGGAATGAATCTGGAGCATCCGGGAGAAAGCCGCCGGACAGCCCGGCAGCAAGCCCCTCCACACAATCTCCTGAACCCTTCCCCTCATTTTGAACGAACAACACTGAAATAAAATCCTGACCTTATGCCTTCATCATTTACACTCCACAGCAAGGACCTGGGCGGCGTTGCCACGCCTGTCCACCGGCACACCAGCATAGGCGGCGGCAATCAGTCCCCCGAGCTCTTCTGGACCAATCCGCCGGAAGGAACAAAAAGCTTTGCCGTTACCATCCATGACCGGGACGCGCCTACCGGAAGCGGATTCTGGCACTGGCTGGCCGTCAACATTCCCGCCTCCGTCAGGGAACTGCACGCGGATGCCGGAAATCCGGCCACCCGCCTGATGCCGGAGCAGGCGGTCCAAATTCGCAATGACGCCGGATTCGCGGGCTACAGCGGCAGCTTCCCTCCCCCGGGCCACGGGTGGCACCTGTACCTGGTCACCGTTTATGCGCTGGATACGGCATCGCTGCCCGTGGCTCCGGATACCCCGGCCGCCCAGGTAGGCTTCCAGCTCTGGCAGCACACGCTGGAAAAAGCGTCCCTCGTCTTTTACGACCAGGTACCGGCAAAATAACCTGTACCGGAGAAAATCACCGTTTCTACCGGGCTTCCGGCTTGGCCGCCTTTCCGGCGCCCAGCCAGGTTGCCCGGTGCCACAGCCCTTCCAGCACCCCGTAACGGTGCCGCTCCAGCCACCAGCGGCAGAACCATATCTGCCCGGCCATGGCGGCGCAGCCGATTGTAAAGCTGGCCAGATACCCGCAATAAGGAGCCAGCCCCAGCGCGTACGGGAAGAAAATCAGGGAGCCTATCAGAGACTGGGAGACATAGTTGGTCAGGCTCATGCGTCCATAAGTCAGCAGAGGAACCGTCACTTTCCTGAAATATTCCAGCCGGTACAGCAGGACGAACCCGGCTACCCACACGCCGGTAAAGCAGACATTGTGCCACATGGTGAACACGGTGTGCACCGGGGCAGGCAAATCCGGCAGGGACATCACCACATAAAACGCCACGGCTCCGGCCAGGGAAAGAAGCATCCCCCGGGTCCAGAACATGGCATTCCGGTCATTCTGCAAAAAGAAATCCTGCCGCCCCAGCACGAACCCCAGCAGAAACAGTCCCGGAGCCTGCATCAGGCGCCCCGCCTCAATGCCCCAGGCCAGGCTTGCCCACTGCCCCACCGTCAGGTTCTCCCACGCCATCAGCCAGAAATTGCCCGTATCCACAGCCGTTTTCAGGGCAGCGTACGATTCCGCAACAGCCAGGGAGGGAGGCGCCCAGGCCGGACTCACCCACTGCGCTGCCGCATACGCCCATTCCAGGGGCTGGGCCAGGAAGAACAGGGATAATACCACCAGAGTGGAAGTCTTCAGCCGGCGGCACGGCACCAGGAGCAGCCCTGCGATGGCGAAGGTCAGCAGCACGTCTCCGCCCGGAAAAAACACCGCATTCATGCAGGCGAACACCGCCAGCAGGCACATGCGCCAGACAAACCTGCCCGCAAAGTCACGGCCCTTCCGGGCCTGGTTGCGGTACTGGATGGCAAAGGTGAACCCGAACAACAGGGCGAAAATGGTGTAGGACTTTCCGGCAAACAGGAAGAAAAAAGCGTCCTTGAACTGCTGGTTGGCCGCCTCCATCACCGGGGAGGAAGCCACGGGATAGGAATTGTAGATGAAATGTTCCAGAAAATGCAGCAGCATGATTGCCATCACGGCAAAACCGCGCAGGGCGTCCACCACATAAATGCGTTTGCTGTCGGGAGAGAGTAAGGGTTCCATGGCTATGATAGTACGGCGTACGGAACGCCTCTGTTTCAACAGAAGCCACCTATACACCATGAAAAAGCCTTTTACAGCCAAAATCGCAGCCGGAGCATCCTTCCGGAAAATTTATTCCATGCCGGGCGGAGGACGCGTCCCCCCGGCCATGGTTGCTGCACGGTCAAGGACATATCCGTGCCATCCCCGCCCTTCCGCATTCCGGAAAGCTCAATACCGCTTCCCAGGGATGAGCCGGAGAACGATCTTCCCCCTGCCCCCGCAGACAATGAAACCCGGTGCAGGTACCCCGGCGCTCCCCGGAAACGGGAACACCTCAGCACAAACGGCCGATATCTGCCATCAACTCCCGCACGTCTTCCTCCCGCGTGGCCCAGCTCGTGCAGAAACGCACGGTACTGTGGGAGGGGTCCTCCCGGCGCAGGTAGGCAAAGCCGTACTTCTTCCCCAACTCATCCAGGACGTAATCGGGCATCGTGACGAACTGCTGGTTCGTCCCGCTGGCAACGGGGAGCGCCAGTCCCCTGGCGCGGCAGAAATCCCGGAGCATCACGGCCAGACGGTCCGCGTGGGCCCCCAGGCGGAAATAAAGGCCGTCACGGAACAGCTCCAGAAACTGGATGCCCAGAAGCCTCCCTTTCGCGAGCCGGCCGCCCTTCTGCTTGGCAATGTAGCGGAAATCCTCCTTCAGGGCATCATGGCGCAGCACCAGGGCTTCCCCGAACAGGGCGCCGACCTTCGTGCCGCCGATGTAAAAGGCGTCGCAGAGGGAGGCAATTGCCGGCAGATCCAGATCATTGCCTTCATCGCACAAGCCGTAGCCGAGGCGCGCGCCGTCCATATACAGGTACAGCCCCCGGCGGCGGCAGACTTCGGAAATCTCCTGAAGTTCCCTCCGGGAATAAATGGTCCCCAGCTCCGTCGGCTGGGAAATATAAACCATCCGGGGCTGAGGCATGTGTTCATGGGTTTCGTCGTCCCAATGGGCGTGCCACGCATCCTCAATCTGCCGGGCCGTCAGCTTCCCGTCCAGGGATGGAATGGCGGAAACCTTGTGGCCGCACGCCTCCACCGCTCCCGACTCATGGACGTTGATATGGCCCGCATCCGCGCACAGCACGCATTGATGGGGGCGCAAGGCCGCCGCAATCACCGTGAAATTGGTCTGGGTTCCTCCAATGAGGAAATGAATGTCCAGGTCCGTTCTGCCGCACAAATTAGCGATCAGCTCCCGGGCCCGGTCGCAATAGGGGTCCTCCCCATACCCGGCTGTCTGTTCCATATTCGTTTCCGCCAGCCTGCGGAGAATATCCGCATGGGCGCCTTCACTGTAGTCACAGTTGAAAAGAATCATTGCCTTCCTGAAAAACGCGGGGACTGTAGCCCGGGGCGCCTGTCATGTAAAGGAAGATGAAGAATACCTCCGGAACAGGGGCAAGCCACGTCGCGGTTCCGGCGGAGGGCGGCAGGGCGCAAGCGGTTTCACGGCACAGATGCCGGAGGCTCAGCCATCCTCCGCTCCGCCCAGGCCGCTTATTCCGGCAGCTTCACCCTTTTCAGCGTAAACTCCATCTTGGAAATATCCCCGCTGGCTTCCTGAATGCGGGAATTGGTGAAATACAGGTACCCGTCATGAATGCTGAACGTGTCCGGCCAGCTGATTCCGTCCCCGGAAGCCAGAACCTTGATCTCCTTGCGGTCCGGAGTGAGATAGACAATGCGGTTCTCTTCCAGGTCCCCCATGTAAAGGTTGCCCCGGTCGTCCATGATCATGCCGTCCGGGGAAGGCGTTTTCATGGAAAAAATCCTGCTTTCATCCACCTTCCGGTCAATCAGTTGGCGGGTGGGTATTCCATACAGGGTTTTACCCGTCAGGGCGTGGAAATACAGGATGCCGTTCTTCCGGTCCAGGGCAATCCCGTCGGCATGGACTTTTCCGTCATGCCTCTTCCCCTCAACGGTGACATGGTCCTGTTCCGCCGTCGTATAGGGGTGATGGTCCAGCATTCGATAATTCTCTCCGCTCTTCATGTCCAGGACGATCAACCCCGGATCGTTGGAATCCGTAAAATAAATTTTGCCATGCTCACGGTCCACGCGCAGGTCATTAACATAGGAATCCGGGCTGGTGGATTCCGCCAGGGGATACTTCCTGACAAGCTTGTCCGTATTGAGGTCATACACGTACAATGCAGGAACGGCGACAGTCTTGCCGATCATGGGATTCTTCGTATCAATCACATAAAGCCTGTCTCCGTCCGCAACCACGGACTGCACGCACACAAACGCATCTCCGTCTCCGGGCATTCCCTTCTCCCACCGGTTGGTTTTCTCATCCGGATAAGGGGTATAGCTGCCGTCCTTGCGGACCTCCGCCACGGAGCACGGAATCTGCTCCCGCCAGCGGGGAAAATTGACAAAAATCCTGCCCTTGTCCGACACCGTTACTCCGGTCACCTGCGCCCCCTTGAACGAGGCGACGTCCTCAATCTTCGCCTCCGCACGCCCGGCCGGAGCAAACGCGCACATGAGGAATAAAACAACGGAAGCGGAAAAGAAAAAACATTTAACGGGGAACATGGGATTTTAATTTCTCTATTGACTGCAAGACAATACTGAGGCGCTCCGCGTTCATTCCCCGCGGGCGCAGCTTTCCTCGCAGCACCACTCCCGTCATTTGCAAAAAAAATGCCCCGTTTTCCCGCACCTGATGCCATTTTGAATGGAAACCGCTATCCTCAAGAAACCAGTAAGGCCGTGCAAGCAGTTAACTTGCACGGCCTTGTTTGGTGCGCCCGAAAGGACTCGAACCTTCACGGGGGAACCCCCACTAGAACCTGAATCTAGCGCGTCTACCAATTCCGCCACGAGCGCACATGGTTTGGTAAGAACGGGGGTTATTATGCACAGCGGCGGCGGATTGGCAACTATTTTCCTGCACATGAAAGAAAATATTTTCCAGGGCCTCTTTCCCCCCGGCAACCGGGACGGCATGGAAACGATATAAGGGCTTCTCAAATCCTTCCGTATGCAGTAGTCTCCCCTCAGCATCAGAGGCACCACCATTTCAGGCTTGTGAATGAGACGAGGGAAAAACCGCTATTGAACCGTTTTGAGGTCATGGAAATGGGGTTCGGCCTGTGTACGCTGGCCGCCCTGATGTGGCTGCTGTGGTGGAACGGTTTCGGAGAAATTCATGAGGACCAGCTTTCCCTGCGTTATTTCCGGGAAATCCTGTCCCTGCTGGTGCTCGGCCAGCTTACCGGAGTTCTCGGCATCCTGCGGGAAAAGTGGCTTGCCAAGTCCATCCGGAACCCGCGGTGGATGGAACTGGGGCTGGGCCTCCTTATCCTGGTCATGCTGGCCGGGAATTTTTTCAATTCCACCTTTATTTCCAGAATAGAGCTTCAGAATATTTTCCGCGCCCTCTGCCTCTGCTACGGAGCGGCTCCCCTGCTGAACCTGAAGGAGTATTTTTTCCGCCTGGCCCGCCGGAACCGGGGGTTCCACCTGCCGCGCATCCGCCCGGCCCTGCTTTTCCTGCTCACGCTGATTGCCTTCATTACGCTGGGGGGAACCCTCCTCATGTCGCCCGGCGCTACCAAGGACGGCATCATTCTTTCCCCTACGGACGCCTATTTCATCAGCACCAGCGCCGTCTGCGTCACGGGGCTCGTGCCCCTGAACGTCCATGAGCATTTCACCAATTACGGGCAGACCATTTTGCTGGTGCTTTTCCAGGTAGGCGCTTTCGGCATCATGACGTTCACTTATTTCGTCTCCCTGATGGTGGGCCAGGGCCTGAGCCTGCGTTCCAAGGTGACCATCAGCAACCTGCTGGATGAAGAGGGCATCGCCCAGGTGGACCGGTTCATCAAGAACATCATTGCCGTCACGTTCGGGGTGGAGGCACTGGGAGCCATAGCCCTTTATTTTTCCTGGAGGAACGTACCGGGGCTGGAGGGGGACACGCTCTGGTGGTACGCCGTGTTCCATTCCGTTTCCGGCTTCTGCAACGCAGGGTTCAGCCTGTTTGCGGACAACCTGGCTACGCCGGATGTGGCCTACAATATGGGCGGCCAGATTACCATCATGGTGATGGTGCTCTGCGGCAGCCTGGGGTTTGCGATGTACCTGGAGATCGTCCGCCGCGCCAGGGTGGCCCTGGGCTGGGACAGCCGGAACACTATCAGCCGCCACTGGTCCACGTACAGCTGGCTGGTCGTGCGCATGACCGCCGCGCTGGTGCTGGGCGGCGGATTGATCCTGTTCCTGATCAAGGCGATTGACGGCAGCCTGTTCACTTCTGCCGATCCTTGGTACTGGATTCTGTGGGAAAGCCTGTTCAACGCCACGGCGCGCACCGCCGGGTTCAATATTTCAGACATGGCGCTCAACAGCGTCCCGTACGCCCTGTTCCTGGGGGCGCTCATGTTCATCGGCGGCAATCCCGGTTCCACGACGGGGGGCGTCCATACCACCGCGTTCGCCGTTTCCTGCGGGGAGGTGGCGCGCATCTTGCAGGGCAAGCAGGACGTGGTGATGCACAAGCGCCGGATTGCCCGCAGCGTGGTGGAGCGCGCCGTCATCACCGTTATCCTGGCCGGGGCCTGGGTAGGCATGATGACCACGGTCATGTGTTTTGCGGAACCGGGACTGAGCCTGGAACGCCTGTTTTTCGAGGTGGTCAGCTCCTTCGCCACGGTAGGTTTTTCCTGGAACGTCACGCCGGAACTCAGCGATGCGGGCAAATGGATTATCGTGTTTAACATGATCGTGGGCCGCGTGGGCATGGTGGCATTCGTGCTGGCGTTCATGAAACAGCCCAGCAAGTCTCCGCTGCGGTATCCGGAGACCAGGCTTCCCCTCAGCTGACCCGCGGTTTTTCTCCGTTTTTCATGACATGCACGGAGACAAACGCATTTCTTTCTTGCATGAAAACGGTTTGAGTCAAGAATGCCGGACCTTTAGCGCCTGCTCCCGGCAGATCATGCCCGCGGGACGCCCTTGTTATGAATAATCCCTCCTTTATTTCCTATCAAAAGATATGGCTCATGTCGTATCCCCTCATGATCAGCCTGATCATTGAGCACATGATCGGCCTGACGGACGCCATTTTCCTGGGCCGCGTGGGGGATGTGGCGCTGGGAGCGTGCGCCCTGGGCGGCGTGTATTACATGGCCATGTTCATGCTGGCTTTCGGCTTCGGATTCGGGGCGCAAATCATCATTGCGCGCCGCAACGGGGAACGCCGTTACAACCGCATTGGACCCACCATGATCCAGGGTTGTTATTTCATGCTGGCCCTGGCGGTGGTTCTGTTCACCGCCTCCCAATATTTTTCGCCCATCATCCTGCGGGATATCATCGAGTCCCCGCAGGTTTACGACGCCACGGCGGATTACCTGCACTGGCGCACCTACGGCATCTTTTTCTCCTTCCTCTGCGTGATGTTCCGCGCTTATTACGTGGGGATTACCCAAACGAAGATTCTGACGATCAATTCCGTCGTGATGCTCCTGAGCAACGTGGTGCTGAATTACTGCCTCATTTTCGGGAAAGGCGGCTTTCCCGTCATGGGCATCGCCGGGGCGGCCATTGCCTCCAGCGTGTCGGAGGCCGTTTCCCTCCTCTTTTTCATCATTTACACGGGCACGACGGCAGACAAGCGGAAGTACGGCTTCCGCCGGGCGTTCACGTTCCGTCCCCATCTGCTGAAAGGCATGCTGTCCATTTCCGGCTGGACCATGGTGCAGTCCTTCATTTCCGTCTCCATCTGGTTCATCTTTTTCCTGGCGATTGAACACCTGGGGGAACGCCCCCTGGCCGTGACCAACATCGTGCGCAATATTTCCGCGCTGCTCATCATGGTGATCAGCGCCTTCGCCACCACGGCGGGGGCCCTCATCAGCAACCAGATCGGCGCGGGGGAACAGCGCTATCTGTTCAGAACCTGCGGGATGACGCTTAACCTGACGTATGCCATCCTGGTTCCGCTGCTTGTTATCCTGTGCCTGTTCCCGGAACCCGTTCTCAGAGTTTTCACGGATAATCCGTCCCTGATTGCCGCCAGCATTAATTCCGTTTATGTGATGTCCACCTCCACCCTGATCATGGCTCCGGCATTCATCCTGTTTAATGCCGTATCCGGCACGGGCAACACGAAGGCGGGCTTCATCATGGAGATGATTTCCCTGACTGTTTACACCGCCGCCGTTTATTACATCGTCATCAGGCTCAAGCCTGACGTGGCTCTCTGCTGGTTCTCCGAACACGTTTACGGCATTGCCCTGATAGCACTGGCGTGGTGGTACCTGAAGAGCGGAAAATGGCGCGGCAAGAAGGTATAAACAGGAATACGGCAAAAACGCAACCCTTCCCTGCTTTTTTCCACCGTAAAAGGCGGCGGCATCCATGCCCATGACGTTCCTTGATGAGAGCGGCATGGATGGAGGAGTGTCCATCCCGCCCCAGTCAAGCAAACCGGGTTCAACCCGTTTCCCTCATCCATGTCCCGGATAAAAAAGTCCAGCCATTCACAGACGCCGGAAGAATAGACCGATTCGCTCCCATTCAGGAAGAACCTTTAAGCGTGAAACAGGGGTTTTCCATTCTTCAAATCAGGGGAAAACGACGCCAGCGCATTTCCGGAACGGCCTTTCCTAGGAGAGCACCGCCACCTTTCAGAGGTCTTTCCCAAGGGCATAAAAAAGCCCCGCGGCACAAGCCGCAGGGCAAAAACGGAACAGGCCGGGATTATTCTTCGCCGGAATCCTCTTCGGAATCACGGTCTTCCTCCGGAGAGGAAGCTTTTTCCTGCTGCTGGGGGGCGGCCTTCTGGGCGTGCTTGCGGCGGGATTCTTCCATCATGAAGAATTCCGCGCAGCGGAAGGCGCGGCGCGCGGCTTCACGCGCCGTCTGGTCGTCCATCAGGGCAAGCCCTTCTTCAGACACTTCCGCCAGGAACATTTTCCAGGCGCGGGAGGCCACTTTCTTGCCATCCAGCTGCTTGAAGGAAGCGGAGTCCTGCATGGGCTGGCGGTCTTCTGAGCCGTTGCCCTTTTTATTGCGGCGGCGGCGCTTGCGCTTGTTGAAGGAACCTTCAGAAGCTCCGCCCACGGTTTCCGGCTGGGCAAAGGAGTCTCCGCCATGCTGTTCATGGCGTTCCTGCTGTTCCGGGTTGCGGTTGGGGCGGAAGGATTCGCGCTTGACCTTGACCGGAGCGGCAGCCTGGGGCCTTTGGGAAGCCTCGAGAGCGGTATTTTTTTCAACGGGAGCGGCGGGAGCCGGAGTCACGGAAGGAGCCGGCGCTTCAGCGGCGGGGGCCTTCTTGTCAGCCGCCTTTTTGGCGGGTTTCACGGTTTTTGCCTTGGCCGCGGTTTTCGGGGCGGACTTGACCGTTTTGATTTTGGGCGCTTCTACGGAAGCGGCGTCAGCAGCGGGCTTCTTTTCAGCCGCGGCGGCCTTCTTGGTCGTAGAGGCCGTCTTTTTGGCAGCCGTTTTGCGGGCAGCCGTTTTTTTGGCTGCGGACGCTTCCGGAGCACCTGTTTCTAATGGTTTTTTTGCCATAAAATTTCAAGTGAAAGAAAGGATTATGAATCAATTCCGGAGATTGTCGAGATTTATCACGGAGCCTCATCCGGAAGGGCCGGCAAATCTTTCAAAAGCGCCTTGTACTTTCCCGAATCAAAGGGGCGGCCGCCCACCACCATCTCATTAATGGTGATGGCAAGGGCCTGCGCCATCAGTTCCAGGGCTTCCTGCTCTTCCAGTTTTTCCCGGCCCGTCAGGCGCTCCAGGCAGGCCTTGACATAGGCAGTGTCCGGCGCTTCCAGCTGCTCCCGCACGGCAGGCACCAGCGTTTCAATCATTTCATCCGGTATTTCCATAAGATTTTCCTTCTGCTGTTTGGATTACCCTAACGAAGTTCAGGAGAATTTTCCCCTGTCCGCCCCTGAATTGCGCTGCCAGGATGCCGGCTCCGTAAAGGTAATATTAATTTTTCAATAATTTGATTCCAATGATCAATCCTCGATTTTTGCCTTTAATTCTTCTTTCAATTCAGAGGGAGTGTCATTCCAGTGCAAGTTCAGCAACGCCCCTTCCAGAGAATACAGGTAATAACATACAGGCACCGTCTTGTCAGGATAGTTACCGCATATTTTTTTAAATGCCTCAACGGAAGTCATTTTCTCAAGATCAGCCAAGGTGAACACACCGATTTCATTAAGGCATTTTTTTATAGCCGCCCCGATGTTTTTTGCCTGCCTTAAATCGCTTGTTATCTTGAATTTCATTTTCATTGCGGCTTATTTACCGTCATCTCACTTTCGATTCCCTCCCGGTTTTTTTATCGCAACATGGCTGATGTTCCGGGTTGCTGCTCCGTTCCATTTCCACAGGGATGCCTGCTGTTTTCCCTACATGGCGCCCATGCGGCTGCGGATGACGGATTGCAGCTCCGTTTCAAATTCCCTCAGGTCATCCGCCGTGGGTTCCCCGAGCGTGGCGTCCCAGTTGATGCGGCCCGTGCGGTCGATGTCCCACACGCCCTGGGCTCCGCTCCTGAACAGAATCTTGCCGGCCATCAGGGCATGGGGAGGCGTTATCTCATCCACGGTTACCTGGGTTTTACCCAGCAGAGAGGCGGGGGGAGCCGCCGCTCCGGAAAGCTCCGCCGGCTGCTCGGCCTGGGGTTCCGGTTCCGGCTGCCTGATTTGAATATCCAGGTCCTGAAGCAGGAACCTGGTATCCATGAATGTCAGCTTGATGCCCAGGTCTTCATGCAGCCTCTTCTGGATGGCGTTTAAATCCAGCCCTTCTTCCGCCCAGTCCCGGATGGACCGGACCTGCTCCGGAGATAATTGATCAGGGTTAATCATGATATGTATTTGAGTTAGAATGATGCCTTTTTGTTCGCGGCCAGCCATGCATTCCAGCACGGAATGAACGCGGGGGAGAAGTCCTGCGGGCGACGCTCCACCCATGCCTGGATTTGTTCCGGCGTAAACCACTGCACGCTATCCACTTCCGCCGCGGGAAAACGAACTTTCCCGGAGTACCGCCCTTCATAGAGCGCGATGAATTCCCAGCCGTTGTTTTCACCTGCGTCAAAGTCCGCAATTTTCCGCAGCTCGCAGCCGGAGATGCCCAGTTCCTCCTTCAGCTCCCGCGCCGCGGCCTCCCCATAGCTTTCCCCGGCATCCAGATGCCCGGCAGCGGAGGAATCCCACTTGCCCGGCTGCCTGTCCTTCCACAGCGATCTTTTCTGGAGGAGCACAGCCCCATGCTTGTTGACCAGGAACATGTGCACGGCGCGGTGGAGAAGGTTCCCTTCATGGATTTCCCGGCGCGTGCCCTGCCCCGTCATCTGGTTGAGTTCGTCCACCACGTCAAACAATTCGTCCCCGCTCTGCGCCACGTCCTTGAGGGGGTTGGCGTCGTAAGCCCGCGCCAGCTCCACCCACTGGGCCAAATTCAGTTCCTCGGCCCTGGCGGAAGGGGAAAGTCCCAGGGAGGCGGCTACTTCCTCCCACGGAGGGGACGCCGGAAGCTGTTTTTTCAACTGCTTGCGCCTCTGGGAGAAAGCCTTGCGCATCAGCTCGTCCATCAGCCGGTCGTCATACGGGGGCAGGTCGCGGACGGGGCGCGGCGTGAGCAGCATCACGGTGGAATCAATCCGGGGCCGGGGATGGAACGCTTCCGGGGGAATAGTTTTCAGGGCGCGGGGAATCCAGTTTTTCTGGATGCGCAGGGACAACAGCCCGAAGGCGTCGTCATCCGGAGTCGCCAGAATGCGGTCGATGAATTCCTTCTGGAGCATCACCACGGCCCGTTCCACGGCGCTGGGCCTGGACAGGAAGTTCTGGAGAATGGCGCCTCCCGCGGAATAGGGAAGGTTGCCCAGGAACTTGACGGGAGCTTCCGCAAACAATCCCCGCGGGTCCCAGGACGCGCCGTCCGCATGGTGAACCTCCACATGGGGGTCTCCGGCCCAGCGCTCTTTCTGGTATTCCGCCAGGCGGGAGTCGAATTCCACCAGAATCAATTTGCGGCAAAGAGGGGCGGCGTGCTCCGTCAGGGCTCCGGTTCCGGGCCCTACTTCCACCACGCAGTCCTGTGGCTGAATTTCAAGCTGGCCCACAATCCAGCGCGCCACATTTTCATCCGTCAGGAAGTTCTGTCCCAGGGATTTGCTGGGGCGCACTTCGTGATCTTCCAGAACATTCCTGATCTCGGACGGTTTCATAATAAGGGGATGTTCTCAAAAATGCACATCAGGAGCCAGTAAAAAGCGGGGCAGTTTCCGGCATGAAAACGGAGGGCGGCCCGCACGCCGCCAGAGGAAAGCGCCCGGACCATGCAAAGGAGCCTTGCCCCTTGCGCACCGGAACGGGAGCGTTGCCGCCCCATGCGTCCGGCATCCTGCGCATGAGCGGCGGCAGACGTATCACAAATTGACAAAAAGGGGAAAACATGTCACTTTTACAGGTGTCCAGAACAGTGACGCAGCCTGCCGCAAACCGGAAGTTTCCGCAGGTTCCGGCGCGTACGGACACCCTTGCCGGAGAAAAGGTTGAACCGGCCCAACAGCAATTTGATAAGATCATGAAAGTACTTGTAACCGGCGGCGCCGGATATATTGGTTCCCACACGGTGCGCCAGCTCGTCAAAATCGGCGCTGACGTGACTGTGCTGGACAACATGGTGTACGGCCACATCGGAGCCCTCGTGGACCCGGAGGTGAAACTGGTCAAGGGCGACCTGGGAGACGCCTCCGTCGTGTATCCCCTCCTGATGAAGGGCGGCTTTGACGCCGTGATTCACTTTGCCGCCTTCATCAACGTGGGAGAGTCCGTCCAGGACCCCCTCAAGTACTACATGAACAACATCGCCCGTCCCCTCGTCCTCCTGGGAGCCATGCAGGCCGCCGGCGTCAAGCGCTTCGTCTTCTCCTCCACCTGCGCCACGTACGGCGTCCCCACCCAGATTCCGATCCCGGAAACGGAAAAGCAGGATCCAATCAATCCTTACGGCAGCTCCAAGTACATGCTGGAAAAGGTCTGCAAGGATTGCGACCGCGCCTGGGGCCTCAAGAGCGTTTTCCTGCGCTATTTCAATGCCTCCGGCTGCAGCGAGGACGGCCTGATCGGTGAAGACCACGACCCGGAAACCCACCTCATCCCCAACATCCTGCTCACGCTGACCGGGGAAAAGGAATACATCGAAGTCTTCGGCACGGATTACGATACGCCGGACGGCACCTGCATCCGCGACTACATCCACGTCAACGACCTGGCGGACGCCCACCTGAGAGCGGTGGACTACCTGATGAAGGGCGGCTCCACGGAATGCTTCAATCTGGGAACCGGCCTGGGGCTTTCCGTCCGGGAAATCCTGGAAACGGCTGAAAAAGTCACCGGCAGGAAAATCCCCGTCCGCTACGGTCCGCGCCGCGAAGGCGACCCGCCCCGCCTGATTGCCAATCCCAAGAAGGCCAGGGAAATCCTCGGCTGGGAAGCCCGCTGCAAGGACGCCGGAGCCATCGTGGAAACAGCCTGGAAGTGGATGACCGGTCCGCGCCACGGCCACTATTGATTCCCTTTCCTGCCTTAAAGGATCATTCCCTTTCCGCCCTGCCATGCAGCCCATGGCAGGGCTTTTTTCGCAAAACGAACGGCATCCGGCTTTTTCCATGGTCAGCCTGTGCAGGGAAAACACGCGCCTGAACATGCGGGACATTCCTTCCGTATTCCCCAGCCTTCTTCATCCGCACCCGGGACAGCCCATGCTCCGGCCCGCAAACAAAACCAGGAAACGCTCCTCCCCAGCCCGGACGACTGCCATAAAACTCGTAAACCGCTCACCATAAAACACCGTTTTATTCATATCTGGTCATCATGCAGACCAGAGGAATATTAACATCTTTGCACTCGCCCCAACCGGAAAAAACGTTATATTATTCTCAGGAACCTCCCTTACTGCATGAGCCTGCACATTGAAAGTACCGAAGACGCCCTTGCGGAATTGAAGAAACAGCGCGTCAAGACGCTGACCGCCGCCATTTCCGTCTCCTTCCTCGGCGTCGCCCTCATGGGCCTTCTCCTTTATTTGGTGCATATCATCGTCGCCATTCCGGAAGATCCCCCCATGGTGGCCTACGCCACCCAAGAAGGCGACAATCCGGATATCGACACCCCGGAAGTCACCCAGACCACCCAGCGCCCCAGCAGTTCTTCCACTGCCGCGCAGGTGAAAGTGATTGCCGCCGTAGCCACGGCGGACGTCGCGGTGGTCAATCCGGACATTGAAGTGGACGTCCCCTCGGAAGAGCTTTCCATGGGCATCGACATCGGCGACGGCTTCGGGACCGGCACGGGCGACGGGGACGGAGGCGGCATTCCCGGCATCATCTCCAAGCGCTGCGACCTGAACGACCGCATGAAGCGCATCACGGAAAACGGGGGCACTCCCCAGTGCGAGGAAGCCGTGGTCAAATCCCTCAAGTGGCTCCAGAAGCAGCAGAACAAGGACGGCTCCTGGGGCGGGACTCCCCAGAATTACAAGTGCGCCATGACGGGCCTGGCCCTGCTCTCCTACCTGGCCCACTGCGAGACCCCTCTTTCGGAAGACTTCGGGGAGACCGTCCTGAAGGGCATCTCCTTCCTCGTGGACCAGGGCGTGAAGAATCCCGTCATTTCCCTGGTGCCCCAGAGAAACGAGGTCAGCTATGACCACGCCGTAGCCACCTACGCCCTGTGCGAGGCCTACACCTTCTGCAAGCAGATGGACATTCCCTCCATCGCCAACCTGGAAAAAGTCGTCATCAAGGCCGTGGACAAGATTCTGGACAACCAGAACGTCGATGGCGGCTGGGCCTACAATTACAACACGAAGGCAGGCGCCCACACGGACCTTTCCGTCACCGGCTGGAACGTGCAGGCCCTGAAGGCCGCGGAGCACGGCGGCATCCGCCCCACCAAGGGGGAAATACGCACGGCCCTGCGCAAGGCGGCCTCCTATTGCCGCAAGTGCGGCAAGCCTGACGGCCTCTTCACCTATATGCAGGAAGGCCGGGAAGACGCTACGGCCCGCCCCTCCCTGGTGGGCGTGGGCGTGCTTTCCCTGCAAATGTGCGGCAGCGGCTCGGACAGCACGGCGCGCAAGGGGCTGGACTGGATGCTCAAGAATACCAACCAGCCGTTCAACTGGAAGGCCAACAACACTTCCTCCAACCTCTACCAGCATTACTACGGGGTGCAGGCGGCCATGAACCGCGGCGGCGATGTCTGGAAGGCTTACAACAGGGCCTTCCGTGACTCCACCCTCGGCGCCCAGGCCTCCGACGGGAGCTTTGCCCCGAACGGCTTCCCCGGGCCGGGGGGCCTCGTGAACACCAACGGGGGCAGCATCAACGACAAGATTTACCGCCAGTGCCTCGCCACGCTGATGCTGGAGGTGTATTACCGCTTTCTCCCCGGGACGGGAGAAGGCACCAAGAATTCCTAATCTGATTGACAGACCGGCGCGTCTGGTTTTAGTATGCTGCCAGCCTCGTAAACAGGCAGGCCAGCAGCATCTACCTGCAACCGGGCAATTCTCCCCATTTTTCAAGGATGCGGGAGCTTTTGCCGTTGCACCAACCAGACACGTCCCTCTATGAGTCTCCACATTGAAAGTACCGAAGACGCCCTTGCGGAATTGAAGAAACAGCGCGTCAAGACGCTGACCGCCGCCATTTCCGTCTCCTTCCTCGGCGTCGCCCTCATGGGCCTTCTCCTTTATTTGGTGCATATCATCGTCGCCATTCCGGAAGATCCCCCCATGGTGGCCTACGCCACCCAAGAAGGCGACAATCCGGATATCGACACCCCGGAAGTCACCCAGACCACCCAGCGCCCCAGCAGTTCTTCCACTGCCGCGCAGGTGAAAGTGATTGCCGCCGTAGCCACGGCGGACGTCGCGGTGGTCAATCCGGACATTGAAGTGGACGTCCCCTCGGAAGAGCTTTCCATGGGCATCGACATCGGCGACGGCTTCGGGACCGGCACGGGCGACGGGGACGGAGGCGGCATTCCCGGCATTCTTTCCAAGCGCTGCGACCTGAACGACCGCATGAAGCGCATCGCGGAAAACGGCGGCACCCCGCAGTGCGAGGAAGCCGTGGTCAAGTCCCTCCGCTGGCTTAAAAAACAGCAGAACGGCAACGGCTCCTGGGGTGAAGGCCAGTTCCGCGCCTCCATGACCGGCATCTCCCTGCTGGCCTACCTGGCCCACTGCGAGACCCCCCTTTCCGAGGAATTCGGGGAAAACGTCCTGAAGGGCATCTCCTTCCTGGTAGACTTGGGAATGAAAAATCCCGTCATCTCGGAACAGCCCGCCTTGAAGGAAATCTGCTATGACCACGCCGTAGCCACCTACGCCCTGTGCGAGGCCTACACCTTCTGCAAGCAGATGGACATTCCCTCCATCGCCAATCTGGAAAAAGTCGTCATCAAGGCCGTGGACAGGATCATTGACGCCCAGTGCCCCAACGGAGGCTGGGCCTACAGCTACAACAACAAGATCAATCCGGACATCGACCTTTCCGTCACCGGCTGGAACGTGCAGGCCCTGAAGGCCGCGGAGCACGGCGGCATCAAGCCCACCAAGGGGGATATCCGCTCCACGCTGCGCAAGGCCTCAAGCTACGTGCGCAAGAATGTGATGCCGGACGGCAAGTTCGCCTACAAGGAAAACGGCAACATGCCCCGCTCCTCCCTGGTAGGCGTGGGCGTGCTTTCCCTGCAAATGACGGGCAACGGTTCTGACAGCGCCGCCCGCAAGGGGCTGGACTGGATCAAGAACAACGTCAAGACCCTCCAGTGGGGCCAGGGCAGCGGCACGGAAAACGTCAAGAGCAACCTTTACATGCACTACTACTGCGTGCAGGCGGCCATGAACCGCGGCGGAGACGTCTGGACCTCCTACAACAAAGCGTTCCGGGACGCCGTGCTCAGCGGCCAGAATGCGGACGGCAGCTTCCGGAAGAACGATGTGGGTTACGTTTCCGGCATGACCGGCAAGTCTGAAAACATCTACCGCCAGTGCCTGGCTACGCTGATGCTGGAAACCTATTACCGCTTCCTGCCCGGTACGGGTGAAGGCACCAAGAATTCCTGACGAAATTCACCGGCTTTTTCGCAGCCCTCTTTCCTTCCCGGGAAAGGGGGCTTTTCATATCCCTCGCGCGGAACGGGAGGCCGCTTTTCTTCCGCCAGGGGTATTTCCAAGCCTTCTTAAGTAACATTTTAATAACAACATGCTAAATATAAGTATATTATAAATTTTTAACTTGTACCTGCGCACTCTTGGGGAGATGGTGGAATCCTAATCAAACCCCATTCCTTCCATGAGCCTGCATATTGAAAGTACAGAAGAAGCCCTTGCGGCACTGAAACAACAGCGCGTTAAAAACCTGGCCGCGGCGGTCTCCGTCTCCGCCCTTGGCGTCGCCATGACGGGCCTCCTGCTCTACCTGGCAAATATCATCACGTTCCTTCCGGAACCGCCTTCCATCATTACCTATCCGTCGGAAAACCAGGGACCGGAGGAACCCGACACACCCGAACTCGTCAGGAAAGCCACACGCCCTTCCAATTCACCTGCCGGCCAGCAGGTGAAAGTCATTGCCTCCAGCACCCCCCTGCATATTGCCGTGCCCATTCCGGATTTGGAACAGGATGCTCCCACGGAAGAGTTTTTCACGGGTATTGAAATCGGAGACGGAATCGCGTTCGACGACGGAGAAGGCCCGGGATGGGACAAACCGGATACAGACGTCCTTTCCAAGCGCTGCGACCTGAACGACCGCATGAAGCGCATCACGGAAAACGGAGGCACCCCGCAGTGCGAGGAAGCCGTGGTCAAATCCCTCAAGTGGCTCCAGAAGCAGCAGAACAGGGACGGCTCCTGGGGGGACGGCCCCCAGAATTACAAGTGCGCCATGACCGGGCTCTCCCTGCTCTCCTATCTGGCCCACTGCGAAACACCTCTTTCCGAGGACTTCGGCGATACTGTCCTGAAGGGCATCTCCTTCCTGGTGGACCAGGGAATGAAATCCCCCGTCATCTCCCTGGTGCCGCAAATGAACGAGGTCAGCTATGACCACGCCATCGCCACCTATGCCCTGTGCGAGGCCTACACCTTCTGCAAGCAAATGGACATTCCCTCCATCGCCAACCTGGAGCAAGTCGTCACCAAGGCCGTGGACCAGATTATGAAGGGGCAGAATGCCAACGGCGGCTGGGCCTACAATTACAACACCCAGCCCGGAGCCCACACGGACCTTTCCGTCACCGGCTGGAACGTGCAGGCCCTGAAGGCAGCCGAACACGGCGGCATCAAACCTTCCAGGGGAGAGATACGCGCGGCCCTGCGGAAGGCGGCCATGTACTGCCGCAAAACCGCCCTTCCGGACGGCCTCTTTTCCTACCAGGAAAACGGCCGGGAACCACGGGCCTCCCTGGTGGGCGTGGGCGTGCTTTCCCTGCAAATGTGCGGCAGCGGCTCGGACAGCACGGCGCGCAGGGGGCTGGACTGGATGCTCAAGAATACCAACCAGCCGTTCAACTGGAAGGCCAACAACACTTCCTCCAATCTCTACCAGCATTACTACGGGGTGCAGGCGGCCATGAACCGCGGCGGTGACGTCTGGAAGGCTTACAACAGGGCCTTCCGTGATTCCACCCTCGGCGCCCAGGCCTCCGACGGGAGCTTTATGCCCAACGGCTTCGGAGGTCCCGGCGGAGTGGTGCAGACCAGCCAGAACCGGCATGCCAACGATAGAATTTACCGCCAGTGCCTGGCTACGCTGATGCTGGAGGTGTATTACCGCTTCCTCCCCGGCACGGGGGAAGGCGCCAGGAATTTCTGAACCGCACGGCGCTCCCTCCACACAACGGGAAGAGAGCCGCCGGAGGCAGGCCCCGCACACGGGGGATACGCCTTCTTCCGGCGGCGCGCATGTTAAATCCTGACTTGACCGCGGCGTCTTCTCTTGTTATTCATACGGTTTCCATTTTCCAACGACGTGAATAACAATTCTTCCATCCTTTTCGGCCTTTTTGACGAATTTCTTTGGATCCGGTGCTCCGGACGCGGAAGTTTCGCCAACAGCCCGACCGTCAAATCCCTGGGGGATGATTACATCGCTTCCGGAGGACGCCTGATCGTCATTGACCTGGAAACCTGCTCCGGCATTGACTCCACCTTCATGGGCACTCTTGCGGGACTGTCGCGCCGGCTGCTGCCCATCGGCGGCTCCGTCCAGATCGCCTCCCCCAGCGAACGCTGCCTGAGCGCGCTGGAAAGCCTGGGACTGGACGCCCTGCTCAGCATTGAACCGCCTACAGCCCCCTGGAGGGGGAAAGTGGACCAGATACGCGCCAGCCTGGGCTCGGAGAACGCTCCCACCGTTCATCTGGATGCCAAGGACCAGACTCTGCACGTTCTCAACTCCCATCTGACCCTGAGCGAATTGAGCGAAGAGAACGAAGAAAAATTCCGCAACGTGACCGACTGCCTGAAGGAAGAACTGGAACGGCAGAAGGATAAATAACCTTCCCCCATCCAACATGGACATGCGCTCCATGGCCTCCCTGTACGGAGACGCCCGTTCCGCAGCAATGGAGGAAGGGGAAGGCGCCGTCAGGGAACCCGACTTTTCCCTCCCTGCCGGGCTTCCGGACGAGAGAACGCTCCAGCTTCTCCTGCTGGAAGGCGCATTTGGAACCTCCTTTACGGATGACCTGGGCAGGGAGGTCCGCATTCTGGACTTCGGTGACTGGAACAAATCCGCCGGACCGGATTTTCTAAACGCCAGGATCCGCATCAACGGCGTTCCGCAGGCGGGAGACATTGAACTGGACCCCGCTCCGGAAGACTGGGAACGCCACGGGCACGGCTCCAACCCGGCATTCAGCGGCGTCATCCTGCATCTCGCCTGCGCGCCCAGCCGCAGGGAATGGTTCACCCGCAACGCCAGGCACAAGCGCATCCCCCTGGCCGTCATTCCTCCCGCTGCGCTGGCGCGGGCAAAAACGGCCCCTTCCGGCAATGCCCCGGTGCGCCACTGCCGCCACGCCGACCTGTTAACCTCCATGCCTCCGGAGCTTCTGGAAACCCTCCTTGAGTCGGCAGCGGCCTACCGGTTCCGGAACAAGCACCGCCGCCATGCGGAACGCGCCAAATACGCAGGAGAAGAGCAAACCCTTTTTGAAAGCCTGGCGGAAACGCTGGGCTACCATGCCAACAAGGACGCCATGCTGCACCTGGCTTTGCGCGCCCCCCTGCGCGCCATCCGGGAATGCCCGGAGGCCCTCCTCTTCGGCACGGCGGGATTCCTGCTCCCCGTCCTGCCGGATTCCTGCACGGCGGAAGCCGTGGCTCATCATAAAAAACTCTGGACCCAATGGTGGCCCCTGCGGGAACAGTTTGAACTGGCGCCGGAGCGCTCCTTCCCCTGGACGTTCTCCGGCAGCAGGCCGGCCAACCATCCGCAGAGGCGCGCGGGGGCGCTGGCCGTCATCGCAGCGGATTTTGCCACGTTCAAGCGTCTTTGCCATTCCGGCCCTGCGGAAGAACTGGCGGACTATCTTTCCTCCCTCAGGCACCCCTACTGGAGCACCCATGTGACGCTGCCTTCCGCACCGTCCCCCCGCCCCATGGCCCTGATGGGCCGGGACAGAATTCTGGACTTTACCGTCAACCACCTTTTCCCGGCGAAAGGAGACGAACATGCGTGGCTGCATTACCTCTCCCTCCGGGCCGGACAGGCGGGAACAAAAGTGCTCTCCGTCCACCAATCCCTGCTGGGCGGCAGGCCGGACGCGAAAGCCTTTCTTGCGAAGGCGTGGCACCACCAGGCCCTGCTTCAAATTCACGAGGACCTGTGCTCCCTCCATTCCTGCACCGTCTGCTCGCTGATCGGGCGCATGGGAAAGAAATGAGCGTCTTGCGCCTCTTTCCATAAGCAGGCACGCCAATTCCTCCGGATATTCCCCGGAATGTCTCCCGCCGTCTTTCCGTTAAGAGAAAAAATCCTTTCTCCGGGCAGTACTCATTTCCGTGCCTTTCCGCTCTTTTTTGAACCAAACGCCGGTTTCTTCCCGCAGTGAAGCCGGAAAAATAAAAAACTTCCAGCCCCCATAAAGAGGGAGCTGGAAGCCATGGTCATTTTCCTGCCGGAGTTGAAACCGGGTACGGAATCGCCTCCTTTTACCTGGCAGCAGCCTGCGGAGCTTCCGCACCGGGTTTCAGCGGCAGGGTTTTCATGCGGGTCATCTTTCCGTTGACGCGCACGGGCAGCACCTTGGGCTGGTCGGAATACAGCTTCACGTTGCTCACCTTGCCGTTCTTCCAGGAGAAGTCCACCGTGACGTTGCCGCGGGCTTTTAGTCCCTTCACGGAGCCTTCAGGCCACGCCTCCACAGGGGAGGGCATGATGTCCAGGCCGCCGGCATGGGATTGCACCAGCATTTCACAAATGCCGCCCACAATCCCGAAGTTGCCGTCCATCTGCATGGGCGGGTGTGTGGTCAGCATGTTCGGCAGGGTGTTGAATTTCAGAAGTCCCTGCACCATTTCATGAGCCTTGTTCCCGTCGCCCAGGCGGGCCCACAGGGCGGTGCGCCACGGCCACGTCCAGGAACGGCGGCTGTCTCCGGTCGTGCCGCGCCATTCCAGGGAGAGGCGGGCGGCTTCCGCCAGCTTGGGCGTCTTGAGCTTGCTGATCTGGTTGCCGGGGAAAACGGCAAAGAGGTGGGACGTGTGGCGGTGGTCCGTCTTGGGGATGCGGTCAATCATCCATTCCTGAAGGTTCCCTTCCTTGCCTATCTTGTTGCCGGCCAGCCTCTTCAGCTTGCCTTCCAGGCTCTTGGCCCAGGAGGCGTCCTTGCCCAGGATGCGGGCGGCCTTGATGGTGTTGGTGAAGAGTTCCGCGATGAGCTGCTGGTCGTGCATCACGCCGTCTTCACGCGGGCCGTGCTCGGGAGACCAGCCGTTGGGGGCCACCAGGGTGCCGGCCTTTACGTCAGCCAGGTCCTTCTTCTCCTCTTCGTTCGGATCCTTGCCGTTCGTCTTGAAGCCTTCGCCCCTGGCGCCCAGCTCCTTCAAATGGTCTTCCCAGAAATGGCAGATTTCCTTCATCAGGGGATAGGCCTGCTTTTCCAGATATTTCCTGTCACCGGTGAACGCGTAATGTTCCCAGACATGCAGCGCATACCACGCCGCGCCGGGAATGTTCCACTGCCAGCCGTTGCCGCCGAAGATGTTCTGGGAGGTACGCACCGTCCAGCCGCGCACGGGCTTGCCGTCCTTGGTATTGAAACCCTTGTTGGCTTGGGAGACGTCCCGGCAGCCGGGCGCCATCGCTTCCACGTAATTGATCAGCGCCTCATGGCATTCGGAAAGATTGGCGGGTTCCGCACCCCAGTACGCCATCTGCACGTTGATGTTGTTATGGTAGTCACAGGCCCAGGGCGGATTGAGATAAACATTCCAGAGCCCCTGGAGGTTGGCCGGAAGCGTGCCGGGCCGGGAGCTGGACAGGAGCAGGTAACGGCCATACTGGAACATGGTTTCTTCCAGATCGGGATCAACCGGATTCTTCTTATAGGCTTCCAGCCGCTTTGGAATGGGCAGTTTGGCTACATCCGCCTCCGTCTTGCCGAAGTTGACCTTTACCCGGTCAAACATGGACTTGTACTGGGCGATGTGCGCCTGTTTCAGGGCGGCATAATCCGCAGAGGCCGCCTTGGCCGCATAACGGTCCAGCTTTTTGGCGGGGGCCTCTCCCTTCCAGTCCTTCTTATAGTCCATCAGGTAATCCGTCTCCATGGCGATGACGACCATGCAGGAATCCGCGTTCTTCACGGAAATCTTATCGTCCGCAGTGGAAAGCGTACCGCCTTTGGGACGGATCAGGACACGGCCTTCATAATTCATGCCGTTTTTCAGGGTTCCCTTCCAGGTGATGACGGGGCCCTTGGCGGAAATAGCCGATTCAAGCTGGCTGTTGATGGAAAAATCCGCGCTGAACTGGCCGGGCTTGCTGGCCTTGTACTCCAGCACCAGCACATTGGCGGGCGTGCTGGCGAACGCTTCGCGGTCATACGTCACGCCATCCGCCTTGTAATTCACCTTGTGGATGCCGTCCCGCAAATCCAGGGCGCGCGTAAAATCCTCCACGGAAACGGAGGCTGGCTGGTCCCCCTTTTTAAAGTCTACGAACAAATCGCCGAAAGGCAGGTAGTTGCCGAACTGGTTCGTCCCGGCATTGAGCCCGTAACCATACCCACCGCCGGGATTGGGGCCGCCGGACCACAGGCTGATTTCATTCAGGGCAAACCGCTCGCGGTTGGGCGCGCTGAAAATCATGGCCCCCACGCGGCCGTTGCCGATGGGATACCCTTCCGCTTCCCAAACGGCGGAAGGCTTCTTGTATTTGCCGAAATTACCGTCGGGGTTCTTGTCCTCCTGCGGATAAACAACTACGGCCGGTTCATCAGACCAGATCAGGTTGGAGGCGGAAGGCTTGTCCAGGGCCCCCCAACCCAGAGAAACGGAGCTCACCGCAACGGCAGATAGAAATAGAGATTGGAGATGCATGCTTTAATGAGGATGTCATATATTTACTGCCGCCGCAATCTCTATCTTTCAGCCTTTTCAACTTACCCTCACGGCATGACGCACCCCTTTCCGCCGTTCTTCCTCCTGACCCGGCGCCTGTTCCGCAAATGGTAGCGCGGACAGTAAATTTCCTTGTCTTTGAGGGGCGCGCGCCTACCGTAGGCAAGCATGTTTAAACGACTTCTCTCCGCATTTTTTTCCTTCGCCCTTCTCGGGACGGCTTCCGGAATATCTTCTGCCGGGGTCACCGTTCCGGACGTTCTGAAAGACCGGATTGCCCTGAAAAAAACGGCCCAGCAGCTCAACGTCGTTTACTTTCTGGGCAGTGACACGGAACCCGTTCCGGATTACGAACGGCGCCTCAGCGAACTGCTGCTTTACCTCCAGCAGTTTTACGGCAGGGAAATGCAGCGGCACGGCTACGGCGCGCGCTCCTTCGGCCTGGACATCAAATCCCCCGGCCGCGTGAACATCATTGAATACAAGGCCAAGAACCCGGCGGCGCACTATCCGTATGAAAACGGCGGCGGCTGGAAGGCCGCGCAGGAGCTTGAAGAATTTTTCAAGGCCAATCCGGACAGGAAAAAAAGCCAGCACACCCTGGTCATCATGCCTACCTGGAACGATGAAAAGAACGGCCCCGACAATCCCGGCGGCGTTCCCTTCTACGGCATGGGCCGCAATTGCTTTGCCCTGGATTATCCGGCCTTTGACATCAAGCACCTGGGCCAGAAAACCAGGGAAGGGCAGCTGCTGACCAAATGGTACGGCGGCCTGGCCCATGAGCTGGGCCACGGCCTCAACCTGCCCCATAACCACCAGACCGCCTCGGACGGCAAAAAGTACGGCACGGCCCTGATGGGCGCGGGAAACTACACGTTCGGCACCAGTCCCACCTTCCTGACCCCCGCCAGCTGCGCCCTGCTGGACGCCTGTGAAGTGTTCTCCGTCACTCCGGCACAGAAATTCTATGAAGGCAGGCCGGAGGTGGAAATCAAGGACACGGCCATTTCCTTCAAGGGAGACCAGATTCTCATCTCCGGAAGCTACAAGAGCCCCCAGACCGTCAAGGCGCTGAACGTCTACGTCCAGGACCCGCCCTATGCGGTCAACCAGGACTATGACGCCGTTTCCTTCTCCCAGCGCCTGGGGAAAAAGAGCGGCAAGTTTTCCATGAAGATTGACAAGAAGGAACTGGACGGGCTGACCAACAACGAATTCCGCATTTCCCTCATGTTCATCCTCGCCAACGGGCTGCACATGCAGAAGCATTTCACGTTCCACTGGGACGCCCTCCAGGATTACAGGGACGAACCCAAATCCTGAACCGGTTCCCCTCCCTTGGCGGATTGCCGCGGAGACGGCGGCATCCGCATCACGGGAAAGGGCTTATTCCTTCAAACTGGTGCGCCAGCCGGAAGCGTGCTGATAATAATAAACCGCCTCCTTTTCCAGCTCCTTCATCCGGGCATCCGGCTTCACAGGCTCCCCGTCACGGAAAAACTCCGCGCCGCGCTGGGGTTTAAGCACCACCATGTCCCTTCCCTTCAAGTAGCCGATGTACTGGTAATTGCTCACGAAATACCGGGACTGGTAGGAGGGTTTCAAGGCGTCCTTTCCATAAAACGCCGCATCATACGGCCATTTCAGCAGGCCGAGCAGGGTGGGCAGCACGTCAATCTGGCTGACAGGCGTCTCAATCCGTTCCGGCTTCAGCAGGGCCGGAGCGTAGAAAATGGAGAAAATGCGGTGCGTTTCCGGATTAAGCGTCTGTTTCCCGGCGCTGCCCGCGCCATGGTCCGCCACAAACACGAACAGCGTATTCTCAAACCACGGTTTGCTCCTGGCCTCCTCCACAAAGGCCCCCACGGCATAATCCGCGTACTTGACGGCGCCCATGCGCCCGGTATGGGAAGGAATGTCTATGCGCCCTTCCGGATAGGTATAGGGGCGGTGGTTGGACGTGGTGAACACCACCTGTAAAAAAGGAGAGCCGCTTTTGAAGGACTCATCCGCCTCACGCACGGCGCGGCGGAACAGGTCTTCATCACAGACGCCCCAGATGGTGGAATGGGTCACCTCTGAATCATCCATGGAATTGCGGTCCAGAACCTGGAAGCCGTTGTTCCCGAAGAAGTAATTCATGTTGTCAAAATACCCGTAGCCGCCGTAGATCCACTTGAGGTCATACCCCTTGTCCCTGAATATGGACCCGATGGTCTGCAAATGCTCATTCCCCTCCTGGCGGAGGATGGACATGCCGGGCAGCGGCGGTATGGACGTGCTGACCGCCTCCAGCCCGCGCACGGAGCGGGTGCCCGTGGCATAGGTATTCGGGAAGAAAATGCCCTCTTTGCCCAGACGGCTCAGGCACGGCGTGACATTCGCGCCGTCCTCCCGGCACTCGTTTAAAAACTCCGCCCCCATGCTCTCCATGACCACAACCACGACGTTGGGCCGGATGGCTTCCCCGGAGGGGCGCACCCGCCTCTTCACGCTGCCTGATGCGGCGTCAGGCACGGACGTGTCATCCGCCGTGAATTCCCGGGCCAGAAACGCCGCCGCATCCGCGTCCGGCAGCGTCTTGTAATAATCGCGGTAGTCCAGTTCATTCTTGAGAAAGGCGCTGAACAGGCTGTAAAGGCCGTCCTTGGCCATTTCCGAGTTATAGCGGTTGTTCACGGCATCCGCATCCTTGATGTCCACCAGCCAATACCCTCCCGTTATGCACGCCAGCAGGAACAGCACCACGCAGCCCCGCTTCCACCCCGCGGGAGCTTCCCCATGGCGGGGAACCAGAAAACGCTTCATCCCCCAGACGGCCAGGACGGATACAGCCAGAATGGCGATAAGAATCGGGATGATGGGGTAGGATTCATAAATATTCCCGATCACCTCCTTGGTATAAATCAGGTAATCCACCGCAATGAAATTGAAGCTGGCTTCAAACTCATTCCAGAAGAAGGCTTCCGCCACGTCCTCAAACAGGTTGGCGAGCACAAACAGGAAAAACCATGCGCAGGTGATCCACCGGTCCGCCTTTCCCCCCGCCCTACCGCGCGGCAGAATCCACAAATAAACGGCATAAGGGATGAGCCAGTAGCACATGGTGATGGAAAACTCCGTCACGAAAATGTATGCCGTCTTCAGAAGGGGAATGACCCCGAAATCCATGTTGCGGTATTCAAAAAACACCGTAAACAGGTTTTCCACCGCCTCAATACCGAACGCGAGCAGGAGGAACGGCCAAAACCTCCCCCAATAATAACGAATCATCGTCCCCGGAAATATGACAGACGGGGCATGCCGTCAATGCTCCATCACAGCATCACGCAAGTATGGCTGTCATTCCGCAGAGCGGCCGCCGGGCATCCGGACTCCCTTTACACCACATCCAGCGCGGCGTCCCAGTCCTTCCAGACAGGCTCCAGGCCCGCATTCCGGATGGCGCCGACCACCTGTTCCGGAGTGCGCTGGTCGGAAATCTCAAACTGCTCCGTTGCCTTGCAGCGCCCTTTCCGGTCCTCGGGAAGGTCCACCTGGTTTCCCCGCACCGTCAAATGGGCGGTGGCCGTTCCCACCCCCGTGTAGCCCCCCGGTTCCGTACGGGCAATGGCGGACATGTGGGTCATGCCCAGATGCATCAGGGCATCCCTCATCGGCGCGGGTTCACGGGTGCTGACGGACATGCCTATCCTGGGGAAGCAGATGCGCAGGGCGGCCATAAGCTGGACAAAATGGCGGTCGTCCAGCATCAGTTCCGGATCGGGTTCATACTCGTAATTCCCGGCGTAGGGACGCATGCGCGGGAACGCCACGGAAAGCGCGGACTTCCAGCAATGCTTCTGCAAATAGTCCAGATGGGCGGCGAGCGCCATGGCCTCCCGCCGCCAGGGGGACAGGCCGAACAGGGCGCCTATCTGAATGCGGCGGAAGCCGCCCTGGTAGGCGCGTTCCGGGCAATCCAGCCGCCAGTTGAAATTCTTCTTCATGCCCGCCGTATGCAGGGTTTCATACACCTCCCGGTTGTAGGTCTCCTGGTACACGGCCAGTTGTTCCGCCCCATGGTGGACGATTTCCGCATAGCGGTCGTCCGGAAGCGGTCCTATTTCCAGCCCCAGCGAGGGGATAAAGGAATGCAGCGCGTCCAGGCATTCCTGCATGTACCCGTCTGAAACGAACTTGGGATGCTCCCCGGCCACCAGCAGGATGCTGCGCAGGCCCAGCCCGTGCAGGTAGCGGGCCTCCTGCACCACTTCATCCACCGTAAGGGTGGTGCGGATGATGGGGTTGTCCCGGGAAAAACCGCAGTACTTGCAATTATTGATGCATTCGTTGGACAGGTAAATGGGGGCAAAGAGACGGATGGTCCGGCCGAAATGCAGGCGCGTCAGGCGGCGGCTCTCCTGCGCCATCGCCTCCAGGCGGGCGTCGTCCACCGGTTCCAGCAATGCCATGAAGCGGCGCACCAGGGAAGAGGGATGGTCCATCAGACCGTTTAATTCTTCAGAAAAGGACATAGGAAGATTAAATAAAATTTGAGAGAGCCGGCTGCCCAAGGCCATTTCCACGCCTGAACCGGAGAAGCCCAATTTGCCTCTTCCCTCACAAAGGATTCCATCTTTTACCGTGTCATTTCCCGGAGCGGAGCGCTCCATGAGGAAAGAAGGGCCCCTGCAAATCGTCGTGACAGACGGCCTCTCATGGACTAATCTGGCCTTATCCTCCCATGACCGCCACGCCGAACAGCCTTTTCCGCCATTATCTCGATTCCCTGATCCAGCAGGGAACAACGCGCACGAGCCTGACGGATGAAGCCAGAAACGTTCTCAGGACGTGGTACGTGACCGCCAAACAGGGAAGCCGCCCCGCCGCTGCCGTTCCCGCAGCTCCACCCTCTCCCCCCGTTTCTCCTGAACCGCCGCCCCAGGCGGAACCTGCCCCGGCCTCCGTATCTTCCGGGGCACCGGAACCGCCGGAGCTCTTTCCGGAGAGCCGGGAACCGGCCTCCACCGTCGCTCTCCCGGAAGGGACGATGGAAGACAAGCTGCAATACCTGCGGGATCTGGCGCAGAACTGGCAGCCGGCGCGGGAGCTCAATTCCCTGCGGGACACCATGGTCTTTGCCACGGGCAATCCCCATACGGAGCTCATGCTCATCGGGGAAGCGCCGGGCTATTATGAAGAAGTGCAGCAGGAGCCCTTTGTGGGCCGCGCCGGGGAAAAACTCAACCAGATATTGAAGGCCATGGGACTCTCCCGAGACATGGTCTACATCTCCAACATCGTCAAATTCCGTCCTGCGCTGCCTAACCAGCGGACCAACAACCGCGCCCCCACGCCGGAAGAAATTGAAGCCTGCCTGCCCATCATCATGAATGAAATCCAGGTCATCCAGCCGAAGATGATCGTAGCCCTGGGCGGGACAGCCGCCGTGGGGCTGCTGGGGATACAGGGTTCCGTCAGCTCCATGCGCGGCAGGTTCCACGACCTCAATGGCATTCCCGTGCGCGTTACCTACCATCCCAGCTACCTGTTGAGATCAGACAGCCCGCGGGAAAAACGCAAGGTCTGGGAAGACATGCTGGCCGTCATGGAACGCCTAGGCATGCCCATCTCGGAAAAACAGCGCGGCTACTTCCTGCCCAGGGAATAAAACCGGGAATTCCTGCATGCCGCCCTTCTCCCGCCACGGTAGCTGAACGGCTGTTTTTTCATGGAAAACCTGCGGAACGGTCCGTTCCCTTTTCAGCAATGCACGATCCGCTTTTTCCTTCCGTGTTCCGGCACTTCCCAGAACAGGCGTGCCCTGTCGCGGCTCACTCCCTCCATGTTCAGGTACCGCGCCCGCAGCAGGGAGGAGGAGCGGTGCCCCATCTCCATCTGAAGCAGGGGAAAATCCCGGAACCACTTGGCATGATAGGAAGCATAGGTATGCCTCAGAGCATCCGCGCTCCATTCCCCGAAGCGGTGATGCACGCCCCACCCGGCCTTTTTCCGGAGCAGCCTCCAGCGCACCGGCCAGTTGGGAGGGCATAGCAAGCCATCCCGCTCCCCTGCCCCGTATTCCGCCAGAAGCCGCCGGAGCACGGCATGAATGGTGACGTGCCGGGCTCCCCCCGTCTTACTGGCTACGGACCTTACGGAAATGACCCGTTCTTCCATATCCACGTCATTCCAGCGGAGACGCATCACTTCCCCCGGCCTGATGCCGGCATACAGCATGACCCAGACCGCCGGAGCGCAGTCACGGAATTCAGGAATTTCCACCACATCCCGGAGGCTTTTTATTTCTTCCGGGACCAGAACGGCGATGGTCCGTTCACGGAACGCAGGAGGTTCCACCCGGACAATGGGATTTTCCCCGCACCAGCCGCGCCGCAGGGAAAGGGACAGCACGCCGCTCATCACTGCACGGCCCTTGTAACGCTGTCTGCGGGAGGAAAACGCAGTTTCCAAAAAACGCGCGCAATGCTCCGGCGTCAGTTTCCGGACCGGAAAATCCTTCAATTCCGGACACCTCCGCATCAAGGCTCCGGTGAAATACCTGATATCACGCAGCGTTGTGGGACGAAGCCCGCGCTTCGCCCTCAGCGTCTCCTCCACGGCGGCGGAAAAGGAAACCGTCTTTTCCCCTTTCCTCAATTCCTCCGCTCCCAGGAAAATTGCCTTTCTGGCCCGGCGCATGCTGCGGCGCCCCCCGCACAGGCTCAGCAATTCCACGGCCAGACTGGCTGCATCCAGCATATTCAAACCGCTTCCTTTCAACAACATTTCCGCCGCCAAATATTTATTCCGGTTTTCTCCATGTTTCGCCATTCCGAACACCATGTTTTTGATATTAATGCATGATACATCACAGGATTGTTAATCCTGTTAGCAAGAAAAAAATTACAATATTTTCATCTATTAATCCCTTTTAACGGCCAATTTCTTATGTACAAATAAAAATCTATTTGTTAGATAAGCCGTGGATTCAATCTTCCGCCGCACAACGCGCCGTTCATGCGCCGGAGGCGGGAAAACGGACGGAATATATTCAGACGCACAGGATTAACAATCCTGTACATAGAAATTCAGCAGGGAAAAGGCACCCATTTCCACTTTTCTTTAAATTAATCTGAATATAACAAATCATGAATCTTCGTTTACCCCTCCCGCTGCGCCGGGCTCTGCTGGCAGCCATGTGCGTCCTTGGAAGCCAGGCCTTCGCCGCCGAATATACAGCTTCCACCCTGGAAGAATTCCAGGCCGCCTGGAACCAGATGGCCAATGGAGACACGCTGAACATTACCGGCTCCATCGATTTTGAAGGAATAGAATTGAGCGCATTGCCCGCAGACGCTGCCATCGTCCTCAAATCAGACGGGCATGGAAAAATCTCCAACTTCAACTACAAGGACATGTCCGCCGTGGAGATGCAGGATCTAAATGTGGACGGTGAAGGAACCGTCCGCGTGGGCAGCATGACGGAAGGAATGCTCAGCGGGCGGAGCGACGCCGGAAACACCCTTTCCATAGAAGACGGCTCCACCCTGGACGGCACATGGCTTGTCCTGGAAAACAACAAGCTGGTGGCGGGAGACGGAGCCATTCTCAACCGGAACGACGTCGTCACCAGCCACGCCACCTCCATAGAAACCAGACTGGACCCAGAAACAGGGGCCTTTATCTCCACGGTGGTCACTATCACACCGGGAGAAATTGCCATGGAGCTGGGAAAAGACGTCCAAATCAATGAAATGGATTTATCCATGAATGACGGAGTCCGCGGCCAAATTGTCTCCCATGGAGATATTGCCCTGGCTGATTCCACCCTCGTCTCCACAGGCGCCGTCAACACCACGTCCGTTTACGAAAACGAAGAGTCCGGCACTCTGATCGGCCAGTCGGAATCCGTGGGCGCCCGCGGAGGAATTGACTTCAGCGCGGGAGCCGTGACGATGACGGATACCGATCTGAGCACCGCAGGCGATGGAGACCGGTTCACGGGCGGCGAAATACTGCTGGGAAACAACAGCATCCTGAAAGCCACGGACCGGGCGGAAATTACGACGGGAGCCCTCGTCCTTTCCCATGGCATTACCAGAAAAGATGAAGACGGGGCCTACCTGCCGGGAACCAGCACGGAAGAATCCATGGGGCTGTATGGCGACATCGCCATCGGCAGCGGCAGCTCCATTGAAAATTATGACATGGACGCGAAAGGCTCCATCTTCATCGGAGAAGGGGCAAAGCTGGCATCCGTCACGCTGGATGCCGTATCCGTGGAACTGAATTCCTTCTCCATGGCTGAAGGGGAAGACGGAACCCGTACCGTCCGCATAACCACCGCAGTAGGAGACCAGGCCACCGTTTCCATCGGGGCCAATTCCACGCTGGACGACGTGGATATCTATGCGGAAGGCGGAGACATCTACATCGGCAGCAATACTGAAATCACCGGGGACAACGACCTTTCCGGCAGCCAGATGGCCGATATCTGGGCCGGGGATACGGTGGGAGCCATTGACGACGAAGGCGCCTCCTCCCGCGGAACCATCTCCTTTGAAGGAACGCTCAAGCAGAACGCGGACGGCGACTATGTGCTGGCCTCCGGCGAATACACGGAAGGAACTTATGGCGGGAACGTAGTCATTGGCGACAACGCTACGCTGACCATGACCACCGTAGCCGCGGAAAACACCATCATACTAGGGGACAACGTGACCTATCAGGGAACGGAAGAAGCGTCCGTCTACCACATGAGCGCCTTCAGCGATGCGGATAACAGCCTCGTCCACGCCAGCATCATTGACACGGATGAAAACGGAGACATCCTCAACGGAACCGTTACCGTTACGGAACGTGAAAACAAAATCACCACGGGCCGCAGCAACACGTTCATGAACAGCAAGGCCCCGGGCAGGTCCGCCGCCATGGATATTTCCAGAGGGGGCGCCCTCTACGCGCACGGAGACATTCTCATTGGAGAAAACAACCGCTTCATCGGCAATACGGCCGCCGGGTCCGGCGGAGCCGTCTTCGCCCAGAACAACATTGCCGAGGCCATCACCTATGAAAACGGGGAACGCACCTCCAAACTGACCACGGAAGTGCTGGATATCACGGTAGGGAACGGTTCCGTCTTCTCCGGCAACACGGCCGGGGCCAACGGCGGAGCCATCGCCTCCGAGCTGACGACCAATCTTGCAATGCAGGAGGGCGATAATGTGGACGACTTATTTGAAAATGAAGGCGCCAATATCTGGATAGGCAAAAATGTCACCTTCACGGACAACACCGCCGCCGGACTGGGAGGGGCCATCCATCTGATGGAAGACCGTCTTCTTCTGATTGGCTCCGGAGCCTTCTTTGACGGCAATATGGCCGGGGAAGAAGCCAACGACATTTTCGCCGAAGACGGCTCCGTCATCCTGGTGGACTCCGCCGCGGACGATGTCACCATCATCAACAGCGGGATTTCCGACGCGGACTACTACTCCCTTGACGGCGGTCCGTGGACGCGCGGTTCCGCCACGCTGGTGCAGACGGGCAGCGGCGACCTGCTCTACGGCGGCCGGGACACGGAAGACAACGGATTCGGAGGAACATTCATCCAGGATTCCGGAGCCGGTTCCCTGATCGTGGGCCATCTGGATGACACCATGGTCTTGGAAAGCGCGCAACTGGGCGTTAAAGACCTGACGGACTATGAAATCAACGGAGGAGGAGTTATTCTGACGGAGGATTCCACCCTGGCCGGCGACACGCTGGAACTCAACGGAAACGCCGTGATTGAAATGGGCGAGGGCTCTTCCCTCCTCCTCAATGGCATCACGTTCAACGGCCATTCCTCCATCAAGCTCTGGAATGCCGGTGAAACGGGCGACGGAAGGGACCTCACCCACACCGCAGCCGGAACTTCTTCCGTGGGCAACATCACCATCACCGGAGCCGATGTCAGCGAACTGCCCCTGTTCAACTCCGCCTTTGTCTCCACTAACGCCGCACTTCATGAAGACGGAACCATCCGGTTGACGCAGAACATGCACGGAGTAGCCGCCCCCATGCAGGGATATTCCGGAAACGTCTCCGGCGCGGCAGCCGGCATGGAACAGGCCCGGACGGGAGTCCGGGACGGTTCAGCCGCACACAGGTTCTTTGAAACCCTCCTGGGAACCTCCAGCGCGGACGCGGCGGCAGCCATGATTCAATCCGTCAGCGGTGAAACCGTGGTCAACGCGGCGTGGGCCTCCAATGACGCCCTCAAGGGCTTTGCCGCCCTGGGCAGGACGCAGGGAGCCATTTCCGCCGCACAGGGGCTGAACGCTCCGGCGGCGAAGCCGATCCAGTCCGCAGACGCGAAGGGCTCCCCCATCGCCATGGCGCCGGTGGCCTCAGGCCGCGGCTCCGTATGGGTGGGCGGACTGGGTTCCTGGACGAACCAGAGCGCACGGAGCGGCATCGACGGCTACAAATACGACGCAGGCGGCTATGCCGTGGGCGCGGACTGCAAGCTCTCCTCCTCCGCCCTGGCTGGGGTAGCCATCGGCCAGTCCTACGGAACCTTCCAGGACAAGGGAGGGTTGTCCAGCTATGACGCGGACTCCTTCATGGCCATGCTTTACGGCCGCTACACGCCCGCAGGGGCTTCCAAGCTGGCCCTGGACGGTTATGCCGCCTTCGGCACCACGTCCTTTGACGGAAAGGCCCGCATGGCGGACACCTCCGCCAGCGGGAAATTTGATTCCGACTCCTTCGGAGCCGCCGTCTATGCCACTTGGACGGAACAGCTCCGCAGCAAACTGGTCATCGCGCCGTTTGCCGGGCTGGAATTCATGACCGGGAAGACGGACAGCTTCTCCGAACACGGAGACCTGGCCCGGACCTTCAGCGGAGCACGCGCCCAGAACTGGACGCTGCCCGTAGGCGTCACTCTCTCCCGCACCTATGCGGCAGGCGCCAAAACCACGCTGACGCCCAGCGTGACGGTTGCCGTGGCGCAGGACCTCAGCCGCCTCAACCCCAAGGGAACCGTCAGCAGTGAGCTGGGAACCTGGACGGCGCGCGGCGTTAACGTAGGCCGCACCGCCCTGCGCGTCAACGCAGGGGTAAGCGCCGCCTTCGGCAGCAGATGGGGAGCCCGCATCGGGTACTCCCTGGAAAGCAGGGCCGGGCTGACGGCCCAGGGAATCAACGGCTCCGTCAGTTACTCATTCTAACGGGCGTTCCTATTCCAGTCTCCCCGGTTCCCCACGGGACCGGGGAGGCAATCCTCAACCCTTCTCTTCATGCCTTCTTCAACAATAATCCGCCCCATCCTGACGCTGGGCTGTGCGGTCCTGCTGGCCTCCTGCGGCGGCAGCTCCGGCAAATCGGACTCCTCCGGAGTCCAGCCCCCGCAAACACTGGAAACAGGCTCCGTCATCAGCATGACGGACGGCCATGGAGTCTCCTACAAAATCATCTCCCCCACTACGCTGGAAACGGGGAACGGCCGCTTTTCCGGAACGTACTCCTATGCGCCGGGTCCGGCTTCCGCCCGGTTCTCCATGACGCTGACTGACGGAGGGGAACATCCCTCCACCATCACCAGCTCCGGAGAAATGACCTTTACTTCCGCAACGGAGGGCTACTACTCGGCAACCAAATATGAATCCACCGTTCTCTCCCCGGAAGGAATGGGCGGCCCCTTCAAAATCTCCAAATAGAAAAATTTCCCGGGAAAGTATGAATTGTTGATTAGGAACCGCTTCCTGTTGAGGGAAGCGGTTCCGCTTTAACCGGACAGACCTTTTATGGCGGTCGCCTCCGGCATGAATGTACCGGCGTCCGCTCATTCCTGCCGGGCAGGCTAATCCGGCCATACCGCTTGCCAGCCGCCTGTGAACCGGAGGCAGGCATAAAAAAACCGCTTTCCCACCAGGGAAAGCGGCTGCCATTTAAAAGGGAGCCATTATTCCCCGCGCCGGAGAACGGCGCCATTGCTGGCATTCGTGGCGAGGTGGCGGTAACGGCTCAGCCAGGAGGAGGAAACCTTGTTGTACGTGGGCTGCCACTCCGCACGGCGGCGTGCAATCTCATCCTCGCTCAAATGGGCGTTCAGCGTACGGTCCGGAATGGAATACTCAATAATATCCCCGTTCCGCAACAGGCCGATCAGGCCGCCTTCCGCCGCTTCCGGGGAAATATGGCCGATGCAGGCTCCGTGGGTGGCTCCGGAAAAACGGCCGTCCGTGATAAGCGCCACTTCCGCGCCAAGGCCCTGCCCCATGATATAGGACGTGGGGGCCAGCATCTCCTGCATGCCGGGGCCGCCCTTGGGTCCCTCATTGCGGATGACGACCACATCGCCGGACTTCACCTTCCCGGCAAGGATGCCTTCGCAGGCTTCCTCCTGGGACTCGAAAATCACGGCGGGTCCGCGGAAGCTCATCATGTCCGGATGCACGCCGGCCTTCTTCACTACGGCGCCTTCCTGGGCCAGGTTGCCGAACAGGATCGCCAGGCCGCCGTCACGGGAATAAGCCTTTTCCAGCGGATGGATTACCGTTTCATCCGTAATGCCGCATCCTTCAACCGTTTCACCCAGCGTCTTTCCGCTCACGGTCATGGAATCCAGGTGGAGAGCCCCGGGAATCCTGGCGATCTCATGAATGATGGCGCTCACGCCGCCGGCGCGCAGGACATCCTGCATGTGGAAGCGGGAAGAGGGGGCCACCTTGCAGATATTCGGGGTGCGTTTGGAAATGTCATTGATGCGCTGGAGGTCATACTCCACGCCGGCTTCCCGGGCGATAGCCAGCGTATGAAGCACGGTATTGGAGCTGCCGCCCATCGCCATATCGATCGCAAAGGCATTGTCGATGGCGTCACGGTTCACGATGTCGCGCGGCAGGGGACCGTCCGCCTTCGCCATCTCCACGGCGCGGCGCGCGGTCTGCTTCCAGAACTCCTTGCGTTCCTCGGAAGTAGCCAGCAGGGAACCGTTGCCGGGAAGGGCCAGGCCGATTACCTCGCTCAGGCAATTCATGGAATTGGCCGTAAACATGCCGGAACAGGAACCGGCGCCGGGGCAGGCGCGGCATTCCAGGGAATGGAGTTCCTCCGCATTGATTTTGCCTGCCTTGAAGCGGGCGACGGCCTCAAACACGCTGTTCAGGTCCAGTACGGTGCCGTCCTCCGCCATGCCGGCGGCCATCGGGCCGCCGCTGCAGAAAATAGTGGGAATATTGCAGCGCAGGGCGCCCATGATCATGCCGGGAACAATCTTGTCGCAATTCGGAATGCAGATCATGGCGTCAAACGCGTGGGCGCTCAGCATCGTCTCCACGCTGTCCGCGATCAACTCACGGCTGGCCAGGGAAAACTTCATGCCGCCGTGGCCCATGGCAATGCCGTCACAAACGCCGGGCAGGTTGAACTCCACGGGAGTTCCTCCGGCCTTGCGCACTTCCTCCTTGATGAGGGCGGCTACCTTGTTCAGGTGGACATGGCCCGGAATCACCTCATTAAAGGAATTGCAAATGGCAATGAAAGGACGGCTTAAATCCTCATCCGTCATCCCCGTGGCACGCATCAGACTGCGGTGCGGCGCACGCTCGAACCCTGCTTTAACTCTATCGCTTCGCATAACAATATAACTGTTGCGGCACAAGTGTATCACATGACGCAGGGAAGAGAAGTTGAATCTAGGCCAGTCTTGCAAAACGGAAACGCCTCCGTTACAGTCTGTTTGCATAAGGAAAGACTTTAGCTGTCCGGAACACCCTTCCGGACGGGGAAATGTGAACGAATCGTCACATCTAATATCGGGACACCGCCCCTTCCTTCATCGTAAAAAACAGCCATGGCAACCATTCTTATCGCTGAAGACGATCACGCCATCTCAGACCTCGTGGCCTACAACCTGGAACGCGCAGGCCACACGCCCCTGGCGGCCTATGACGGCCTGACCGCGCTGGAAGTGGCGCGCAGGGACAGGCCGGAACTGATTCTGCTGGACCAGATGATGCCGGGCATGGACGGCCACGGCGTACTGAGAGAGCTGCGCCGGGACAGCCGCACGCAGAACATTCCCGTCATCTTCCTGACCGCCAAGGCCCAGGCGGAAGACCGCATCCAGGGACTGGAGCTGGGAGCGGACGACTATGTGACCAAGCCATTCAGCCCCAAGGAACTCGTGCTGCGCGTAGGCAGCGTGCTGAAACGGTGCGAACACACGCCGGGCAGCGTCATCGCGGAATACGGGCCCTTCACGTTTGACAAAAACGCCCTCAAATTCTACATCGACAAGGAGGAAGTGGACCTGACGGCCACGGAATTCAAGCTCATGATCTACATGATTGAACGGGAAGGCCAGACCCTGAACCGCAACGACCTGCTCAGCTGCGTGTGGGGATACAGCCACCAGGCCCAGAGCCGCACGCTGGACACGCACATGAAACGGCTGCGCCAGAAACTGGCACCCTATGCGGACTGCATTGAAACCGTCCGCAGCATCGGCTACCGCTTTACCCTGCCGGGGCGGCGTCCCCCGGAGGAAGAGGTCTAACGCTCCGGTTCCATGTCGGCCATCGACTACATCCTCATCATCCTTGTTCTGGCCTCCCTGTACCTGAACTGGCACCTGGTCCAGGTATGCCGGTCCGCCATGAAAGCCCGGAAAAAGGCCTTGCGGGACGCCCAACGCCTGCTGAAACGCGGAGAGGAAGCCCAGGAACAGGCCATCGTGGACAAACGGCGCTTTCTGGAAGCTCTGGGTGAGGCCTTCCTGCTCATCGGTCCCGCCGGGCACATCGTGCTGGCCAATACGCTGGCCAAAGAACTCTTTCAGGAAGAAAGGCTGGAAGGACGCAAAGTGGGAGCCCTGGTGTGCAACCAGGAACTGCTGGGGCATGTTCAGGAAGCCTTTGACACGGATGGCCCCGTCACCAAGGAATTTACGCTGAGCGCCGCCAACTCCCCCGGCGGAGTGCAAAACGGCATCACGGCGTGGCACCTGGACAGCGCCATCACGGACACCCCGATCAAGGAAAAACGCATCCTGCTGCGCAACGTCACGCAAAACTACCTCACCAACCAGATGCGCCGGGACTTCGTGGCGAACGCCTCCCACGAGCTGCGCACCCCGCTCACCATCATCGTGGGATATCTGGAAAACCTGATGGAAGACAATCTGATGGAGGAAAGCCCCGGACTGGCGCGCAAATTCATCGGCGTCATGCACCAGAACAGCCAGCGGCTCATGAACATCATTGAAGACATGCTCATGATCTCCAAGCTGGAATCAGGCCACAAGGCCATCCTGAAGGAACAATGGTTCCACCTCACCTCCTGCGTAGATGATGTCTTCTCCCGCCTGGACTCCATCCGGGAGAAAAAACAGGCCGCCCTGCACATGAACATTCCGCCGGACTGGGAACTCTACGGGGACCCCTTCTACTGGACGCAGGTTCTGTTCAACCTGGTGGAAAACGCTCTCAAGCAAAACACGGAACCGGGCCTTTCCGTCACTGTGGCCGCGGCCAGAACACCGGAAGCCTGCGTGATCACCGTCACGGACACGGGCGTAGGCATCCCCGCGGAAAGCCTTCCCTTCCTCTTTAACCGCTTCTACCGGGTGGAAACCCACCACTCCTCGGAAATCAAGGGAACGGGCCTGGGCCTTTCCATCGTCAAACGCGCCGTGGAGGCTCACGACGGCGCCATCACCGTCTCCAGCACTCCCCACCGGGAAACCGTCTTCACCATCACCATTCCTCTGAAACGGTTCCGGGAAGAAAAGGAGGCATAAGATTCCGATGCGGCACAGCCTGATATGATTGCTGTTGAATCCGGGAGAAAAAACAGACTCTCCAACCCGGCGGAATTGCTTCACGGTTCACGGAATGGGCGCGTGTTGCAGTTCCACTCTTTCTACACCAGGAGACAATTGAATTTTCTTTAACTGATGCTTCTTTTCATACTCTTTCATATAATCGGAAACATCAAAATTGACGATTAATTCCTCGTCATCTTTTTTCAAACTCACCCTCTCCAAAAACTTCTTATGGAAAATCCAGGTTTCCTTTCGGGTGATTTTATAACCCGGATACTTTTTTTCCAAATATTGCTCTTGCTGTTTCTGTACTTCTTCACGGGTGACAGCCTTTTTTAATACAATAGGCTTGCGTAAGGAAATCCCTTCCGGGAAATCCATCGGTTTCACGGATTTTAAGAATTTAGAGTTAGACTTCTTATTTTGTTTCTTAACTTTATCCATATACTCCGAGATGTTAAAATACAATGAAACTTTTGCGCTTCCTTCCTTCTCCCGGCATTCCAATTCAAGTACAGTATCTTGTCCTAAAATATAAATCATCGTATCTCCTATCTCATAAGAAGGAAGATGTTGTGATACATAATTCCGGCAATATTCATCAAGTTCTTTTCTTGATTTAACTCCTTTTACAGAAATGGGATTGGTCATTTCATAACCAATTCCCTCCAGTACAGAAATATTGCTTTCGACGGCATTTGAATCTGCAATGCCTGCAAAACAAAAAATCCAAGCATTAAATAGCATTAAATATTTCATAATTATTTACTGATGTTCTTTACATTGTTCCTTCAATTCTTTTTCCAAGCCACTAAGAATTTTTCTTTTAGCATTTAAAACGGCCGCTTTAGCACTTCTTACTCCAGCCGTCCCAACTTGATAATAGTCTATACCGTTATCCATCAAGTTATTCTGTTGTTTCAATTTCCATGCAGTAACAGGTTTATGATGGTGAAGAAATCTGTAAGCGTACACTAAATGGACATTTGCAAAAAATTTCCCATTTGAATTAATAAATGCCAACAATGAAATTGTATCCACTCTCACCGAAACGACAGATCCTAATTTTTCTTCCAGTAAATCTTTTGCAGCACTCTCCCAATCAATCTCCAATTCATCCTGGGAACCTGCTATGTTGGGAACCTCCGAACCAATAGGAGTGGTAAAAAACATGATACCTACTAATTCCACTCTACAAGGGTTGGTTGCATTCTTGGCAGGACCTACAGATAACATACTCAATACGAGTAAACTTGCCACCAGGTGTCATTTCATCAAAGCATATGATAGAGCAAAAAATAGATAATCCAAGAAAAAACCACTATACCTGGCAACATAAAATTAACAATAATTACATAGATACTTCTCTTCATCTACCAGACTATTGACCGTATAAGTTTGAATAATCTCAAACCATGTTGATCACCAACCAGTCCAGAAAAGACGATTATTCTATGTAGATAGAAAGAATCACGCTATTCAATATCCAGCCTGAGTCTCCGCATAACGAACCAGCGCTTTTTTGTCTCCCAGATGCTCGGCTACTTTCAGACCTATTTCCGCCATCTTCTTCCGTACGGAAGCTTTGTCTACTTCCTTCAACCATACCGTCAGGAAGGTATCGGCCCGGGCCGACAATTGCTTGTCTTTCCATAAATCAAGCACCTGCCCATAAAACCCTAGAAACTGCAATGCCGTTTTTTCATGACTCAAGAGCGAAGGAAGCGCCTTTTCCAGCACAGCGCAGGTTTGTACCCTCACCTTCCGGTCGATTTTGTTCTCTTGGTAAAATTTCAGCCAGTTTTTGAAAAAGATTCTCTTGGTTTTCACCCCATAAGGCAACTTTCCAGCCATATCCGGAATATCTTTCCGGGCTAAAGCACAGAAATTGCGCATATACGCGTCTACAGAATCCCATGATTCATTTTGCGCCAGCAATCTTGGATAAACGGCATAGCCATTCGCCTTTTTCCAATCAAGCCCCAGTTCATTCTTCATGAAATACTCCCACAGAGTGGGATTTCCGGGAAAAGCCTCCTTGAATTGTTCCAGCAAAGCCAATTTATCTTTCTCCGCCAGGCGGACATTCCTTCTCATCAAGGCCTGCCATGCGGGATAATTGGAGGCATTCCGTCTTAATGCCTCTTTCAGCAGTGCTTCCGCCTTCTGTGGATCGGCAGCCAGCAGGGATAAATAATAACAGAGATTGGATGCAGCGGCATCCTTCCCCTTCCAAAAACGGGGGAGCTCTGTAATCGTGGAAACGGAACCTTTCCACGGTCCTCCGGACCCGCCTTCCGACCATATCCAGCCATAAATGTTATTTCCTATCTTCCATTCTCCGTCTGCCCCCTTCCACACAAAGGCGCAATGCCCTGGCTGGCCGATCGTGTAGGAAGGAATCCCCTTCGCCTTCACAAACCCGGCCGCCCCTTTGGAAACGGCGCCGCACACACCCCCATACTCCACGTAAATTTGCAAAGAAATAGGTTTATGATCGTAGAACGCTCCACCGGCATGCACGCTGATTCCCTGCTTATTCTTCATCCGGTAGGGGATCAGACCGCAACAGGCATACCCTGCGTTCCCCGCCTTGATCTTCTTTTTGCCAGCCAGGTAATCCTGTGCCCAGGCAAGCTCCTCAATACTTTCCCTGCCCCGGAAAAGAATGCCGAATTCCCACGGTTCCAGCGTAATGAACTGCGGAAAAAGTTTTTTCTCCGCAAAAGACTTTTTGTAAAAATCATACCGGGCTTCGCATGCCTCCGGCTCCCGGGACGTAGAAATCAACGCCGCACCCAATGCCATGTTGAGGCCAACTCCGGAAAGCTCTTTCCCTTCCTTCACCCAGATATTCCGCAATACAGCCAGCGTATTCTTTCCCGAGGCCTTGGCAAACGCCAGTTTTTCAAACACCTCCGGGTGATTCAGCAACCATTGCACAAATTCCTTGTCCTTCAATTCATGAAGGATGTAAGTCCTTTCCTTCCCCACCAACGCAAAAAAATGGGCCATGTAGCAAGCCTGCGCCACCTCCCGGTCCTTCAACAGAGATTCCACGGAAAACGTTTTTTCCGCCTCCAATTTCTTTTGAACATATTGCCGGCACAGCCCGGCAATATTCCGCACATCCCCTCCTTCCACCTGCCATGCCAGGCGCTGATGGGACAAATCTCCAGCAACAACCGCTGGCAAGAAGAACAAATAGAGGAATAAGAGTTTAAACATAAATAGGCTAAATAAGAAAACTATCTATGAGGATATTTTTTACCAATTATTTTCTGCGCTTGGGAAAACCCTTGTACAAGTAGGAAGCTTGAGGAACTCGTCCAATTGTCCTATCCAATAAATCAGGAATTTCATCATCACCATATCCCGCCAATTTAAGATATCTTTTCACCTGTACAGCTTTAGTCGGATAAAATTGGACTAACATTCCTACAAAATCCTCTTCCATATTATTGATGATTGAATTCAATTTTCTTTGTCTCCCAATTCTAACATTCATGTAATTACAATATTTTGTAAATCTATCTCTATCCTGCCTAAGATCCATGTTATATAAATATAAAAATCTATTATATTTATATGTATAAAGAAAAAGAGGATTCAATTCTTGTCGAAATTGATTCAATATTATGGATGAATATAACAGAAACAATTCTCTCATCACAAGTGCCTCGTCATGAAGTTTTGTTCCGTTAGATTTTCTAATTTCTTTCGGAAAAAATGATAAAATCATTTTTTCCTTCACTTCATAATCAAGATCAGAATTTTCGCATAGCCATTCTCCGTTACCTTCTACAGTGTCATCAATAAAGGGAACTGCGGCAACCAAATAAAAAAGCCACATCCCTTTTTGCAAATCATTTTTTATATCAGGCAGTATTTTATTAGCTTGTTCATAAAATTTAAAAATATCCCCCTGCAGGGCTGATTTTTCAGCGTTTGATAGTAGGAGATATAATTTTTCATTAGTTTCATGAAGGAGAGGTTTTTTTAAAGAACTATCAAATATTTTGGCCTCGCTTACAGTCGAAAAAACTAAAATAAAACATGATAATATATATATTACTTTCATAACAGATTGTTTGACTAACTGAATTATTATACTTACAGATCAATCATCTCTCGTTCCTGTATCTATATGAATGGCGTCCCCTCCTGTACTTCTTTCAACAGAACATCCAAATTTACAAATTTTAACTTTGAAATTTTTCAACCCATCTATACGATTCCCATCATAACTTTCATCAAATGTTTGAATATACACTACATCATCGATTAAACAACAATCTTTCCCATTGACAACAGTGTAAAACCCGCAACGCCAAAAATAAAATAATGGCAATGGAAGATTTTGGAATAATAATATTGAATTTTCCCGATGTTCCTTCGGTGGATATACTCCAATTAAATCACTCATATGTCCATTATACTCATCAATTCGTTGTGGATTTGGATTAGGCATATGAGGAGCCAATCCTTCAGGAAGATCCTCAGGTTTATCCAATGATCTTTCTATAAAGTTTATATTTGAAAAGCTCACCGTCCGCGGCTGAAAGACTAAAGCTAAATGAGTGGAAGCCCCAACTTCATTCACTTTCCCATCACGGGGACCATCAGGACTCCGTTCAGAAAGATTTATCCCTTCTATTTTGTTTGGTACCAGAACATTAAATTTTTTTGGCTTGGGCTTATCGTCCAAATTAGTTTTAACTTCCACACTTACCTCTCCTTTGATAACAGGATCCTTTTTAGCCGTTAAAACAGCTTTAAATTTATCCTTTTCATTAATTGTTAGTATTGCCCATTTTTCACTTTGTTCGGAAAGTTTCCATTCTATCTCATCCTTATTAACAAGAGAAAGTAATTTTCCCTCCAACTCTAAATCCGCTTCTTCTCCAATTCCAATATCTTCTCGTTTTTGATCTTCCTCTCTATCCAGATCAAAGATCATACATTCAGCAGAATACTTGCGTGTCTTCGAACTGATATATAAATCCCTCCCTTCGTCCTCTAAATCTCCATCTTCTGCAAACCCTAAAGAAAATGCTCCAATTGCCATGAAGAAAAAATTTCCCCACATGAATAACTGTCCTGACCGTTTCATAGAAGTATAGGTTGTAATACGTATACAAAAAAATCAGAATTCAGGCAAAAAGTCAATGATTTTAGAATAAAATTGAGACAATATTGGATTCGCCAGGAATATGGGGACGAGAAAAAGGAGATTACCTTAGGCTGAAGAATATGATGCCCACATTAAGCAATCCGCAAAACCCCATCTCAATCCGCTTGATTACGATATTGATAAGCTCAATTCTAAATAAATTGACAGCATGACAGAGAGCGTTTGGCAGTTCATTGAATCTCTCCTATATTTCTCCAACAAAGCATTACAATTTCTTTTCCTAAAATGATTTGCTACGTTTAAACTCCTAAATTAGACCAGATAACTCTATTTTCATTTGTTTAAAGAAAAAGAAAAGATTTGTTCTTTACTGAACTCTATTACTTTCTTTAGATGTTTGCGTTTATGTTAGGAGTTGCTCAAAGTGAACTAGACTTTCTCCGAATTTCCCATGCTCAGTTCCACATCTAATCTTTCACTTCGGAACGATATAATCTGACAGCAATCGTGCGAAGGGGAATGGAGTGCGGGGGATGAGCGGAAAACCTTCTTTTACGGATTGGGAGGGAGACGACACCAGCATCGCTTCATCATCTTGACCTGTCCTTTTATTCCCTTATGCAGAGCACCATCAACCCGCATCACAAAACAATGGAATAAAGACACATGCTGTCTTTTTCTCTTCACTAAAGATATTGTTTTTGTGTTGGAAAGTTTCCTTTTAGCCAACGCTGATTCCATTGAAAAGAAAAACGGCGTCCTTCCGCTGGACGGAGGACGCCGGGATTTTCCGGAAATCGGATAGACTGCCAGTTTGAGCAGCGAAGCGCACAAACCTTAGGACTTGTAACGCAAACGCTTCTTGTGACGGTTCTGACGCATGCGCTTGCTGCGCTTATGCTTGTTGATTTTTGCTTTACGGCGTTTTTTGAGCGATCCCATGATTGTGGTTCGTTTGTTGTTTTACTGTGGTGAGAAAAAAGTTAATAGACCAGCTTGTTGAGCGGGTATTCAATGATGCCTTCCGCGCCGAGGGCCTTGAGCTGCGGAATGATATCCCGGACGACGGATTCGTCAATGACCGTTTCCACGGCCAGCCAGCCTTCTTCCGCCAGGTGGGAGATGGTGGGGCGGCGCAGGGACGGCAGGGCTTCCACGAGACCATTGAGGGAAGCGGCGGGGAGGTTCATTTTCAGACCCACTTTCCGGCGGGCTTCCAGAGCGCCCCTGAGCATCATGACCAGGCTTTCCAGCTTCTGCTTTTTCCATTCGTCCTGCATCGTTTCCCGGTTCGCGATGAACTGGGGATAGGAGGTCATCAAGGTGTCCACGATGCGGAGCTTGTTGGCCTTGATGGAGCTGCCCGTTTCCGTGATGTCCACAATGGCGTCCACCAGCTCCGGCACTTTCACTTCCGTAGCGCCCCAGGAGAATTCCACATGGGCCTTGATGCCCTTTTCCTGAAGCCAGCGTTCCGTGATGCCCACGCCTTCCGTGGCGATGCGCTTGCCCTGCAGGTCTTCCGCACAGGTGATAGGGGAGTTTTCCGGAACCACCAGCACCCAGCGGGTGGGCTTGGAAGTGGCCTTGGAGTATTGAAGGTCCGTCAGCACTTCCACGTCCGCGCGGTTTTCATAAATCCAGTCGCGTCCGGTGATGCCGCAGTCGATGAAACCGTCATTGACGTAACGGCCGATTTCCTGGGCGCGGATCAGGAAGAGTTCCAGATCGTCGTCGTCACAGGTCGGGCGGTACCCGCGGCTGGACACGTATACATTGTAGCCGGCCTTGCGGAACAATTCCACGGTGGAGTCCTGCAAACTGCCTTTGGGAAGTGCTATTTTGAGTTTCTTCGACATGATGGGACGGGAATGAAAACCCACGCGGGCCTCATTGTCAAGTTTAGAACCGAATCCGGCCCATTTTACCGGGCCATGAGCCGTTCAATGTCATCAGGCAGCAGCGGCACGTCCCCCAACAGGTCAATGTTTTCCTTTTCCCCGATCAGGATGTCGTTTTCCAGGCGGATGCCGATGCCTTCCTCCGCTATGTAGATGCCCGGCTCAATGGTGAAGACCATGCCCGGCAGCACGACGGGGTTGGTTTCCCCCACGTCGTGCACGTCCAGCCCCAGGAAGTGGGAGCAGCCGTGCATGTAGTATTTCCGCACGATGGGAGGATCGGACGGTTTTTCCGCCACCTGCGCGGGCGTGACAAGCCCCAGCTTGACGAGTTCTCCGGCAGCGAAGACGCGCACCAGGCGCTCATATTCCGATTTCAAGATGCCGGGCCTCAGGATGCTTTTGGCATAGGTCATCATGTTCAGCACGCTTTCATACACGGCGCGCTGGCGTGGGGTGAATTTTCCGTTCACGGGAACGGTGCGGGTCATGTCGGAGTTGTAGTTTCCGTATTCCGTGCCTATGTCCATGAGCACCAGGCCGCCGTCCTCGCACCTCTTGTCGTTCTGGATGTAGTGCAGCACGCAGGTGTCCTTTCCGGAGGCAATGATAGGAAGGAAGGAGAATTTGCGCGGCCCCCGGCTGATGAATTCGTTAGCCAGAAAGCCCTCGATCTGCCATTCCCCCACCCCCGGCCTGATGAACCGGAGCAGCGCCCGGAAGCCTTCATTGGTAATGTCACAAGCCTTCCTGAGCGCCTTGATTTCCTCCGGCTTTTTGATCTGGCGCATCTCCGCCATGATTTCATAAACGTTTTTCAGAACCGCATCCGGGAATTTTTCCTTCAGTTCCTTGGTCATGCGGGCATTGCGCGTTTCCACCGGGCAGGTGCAGCGCGGATGCTGGTTGGCTTCCACAAAGACCATGGTGGCGACCGGAACCAGGGTATCCAGCAGCGTATCATATTCATTGGTCCAACGCACGTCCCGGATGCCGCTCAATTCCCTCGCCTGATCCTGCGTGAGACGGGCTCCTTCCCAGATGGCGATCTGTTCATTCGTTTCACGCAACAGCAGGATTTCATCCCAGCCGTCCTCCCGGATGGTCATGATGAGGACGGTTTCCTCCTGGTCAATCCCGGTGAGGTAAAAGAGGTTGGCATTCTGGTGCAGGGCGAAGGTGCCGTCCGCATTCGTGGGGAACACGTCGTTGGCATGCAGGATCAGCATACTGCCGGCGGGCAGGCGGGAAGCCAGTTCCGCACGATTGCCGGCAAAAAAGGAGGAAGGTAGCGGCTCGTATCTCATACCGACAGCATGCCCCGCTTTTCCAGCTTGTCAATCATGCATCCGGACACAAAACGGCCTTCCTGCGGTTCATATTAAGTTCTTGCGGCCCGGCATTCTTTTGTTCATTCTGGGCTTTATGCTTTTCCGTGCTGTTTTTTCCGCCGCAGCTATTCTTTTCACGGGCGTTTCCTGCTCCGCCGGTCCTTACCGGCCCGTTTCCCCGCTCATTACTCATGCTGCGGAGCTGAAGGAGGCGCGCGGCAGCCTCGGCGGCGTCTGGTGCCATCCCTCCGCCGGGCAATTCCTCTGGAAACAGCAAAGGCGGCAGTACGTTTACATCGCCCCCGTGGAAATCAGCTCCATCCGGCAGCAGTTCCCGGAGGCTTCCCCCTACCTGGCGCGCGAATTCCGGGATTCCCTGCAAAAGGAGGTTCGCCTCTTGATTGACCGCAATAATGAGAAGCCCGGCAATCATGTCCGCTGGGTGCTGAGCGACCGCCCGCGCACGCCCGGCGTGAAGGTTTCCCTGGCGATCGTCCAATTAAAGCCCACGGACGTTGGGGGAAAAGTCGTGGCCCTGGGCGTGGGAATCGTCTCGCCGATTCCGGGCGTTTCCTTCATTATCAATCATTTCGCCTCTGGAGCGGTAGGGATTGAAGGCAACATCGTTTCCCTGGACAACGGGACGATCTTGAAGGAATTTTACGGGCGCAACAGGGATCCCATCAATATTTTTTCCTGCAACAGTTTTGAGGAGTTCGCCTGCGACAAGTACAACCTGGACCGTTTTGCCCGGCAGATTGCGGAAATTCTGGAGGAGGACCCTTCCCATTCCTGATTTCCCCCCGGCGGGGAAAACTCTTGATGACAATCGGGTCATGACTCGAACACCGGACATGCGGGCGCCGTCTTATCCTGCATGTACGGTGCTATTTCACGGCTCCTGCTGGCGCTGGGAACGGGATTGGTTTTTTCCTGTTCCAGTTCCCAGCACATGCCCGTTTCCCCCTTGATTACCCATCCTCTTCATGCGGATTCCAAACAGAGCTGCTTCCAGGGCGTCTGGTACAACCCCACAGAGCAGGCCATCTGGAATTCCCCGCGCCTGAAGGTGTATGTGGCCCCCATCAATATTGATTATATCAAGGCCAGATTCCCGAAGGAGGCCCCGGCCCTGGCGGAACAGTTCAGGACGGAGCTTCAGAAAGATATCCGCAGGGTGCTGGAGAATAAATCCAAACAGACCGGAGGAAGGATCAAGTGGCAGCTGGTTGACCGCCCCGCACCGGGCGGCGTGACTCTTTACATCGCCATGGTCAAGCTGAAGCCTACGGACGTAGGCGGCAATATCATGTCCGACCTGGTTTCCCTGGCGTCCCCCCTTCCGGGCACTTCCCTGATCCTCGGCAATTTCATGAGCGGGGACGTAGGCATTGAAGGGCGCCTGTCAGACATGCGCACGGGCACCAGCATCATGGAGTTCAAGGCCTACAATACGGACCCCATCACGCTGTTTTCCGTGAAGGAGTTCGAGCGCTTCGCCTTTGACCAGCAGAATTTGCAGCTTTTCGCCAGCGGAATTTCCGCCATTTTCAAGGGCGGACCTTCCAGTTATATTCCCAAGACGGGGGAAGTTGACCTGGACCCGTTTTAAGCGGCTTTTCCGGCTGATTCCTCCTTGTTCTTTTTTTCAGGATCATAGAAGGTGCATTCCTGCACCGTCTGCCTGGTTTTAAAGGCATAGACGAAGAAGGCGACGCCCACCAGCACGAGGAAGACGGAGAGGAACTGCCCGCGGGTCAATCCCATGGAGAAGGGGGAGTCCGGTTCCCGGTATTCCTCGCAAACGATTCTCCCGACAGCATAGAGAATGGCAAAGATGCCGCAGAACACGCCATTCCAGGCACGCGGGAATTTCACCCGGATGAACCACAGAACGGCAAAGAGAAGCACTCCTTCCGCAAATGCTTCATACAACTGGGAAGGATAGCGCGCATGGTCCTGCATCATCTGCCCCACGATTTCCTTGATGGCGGGCGTATCCCTCACCCGGTCGGTCACCCAGGCGGCAGTCATGCGGTCCGGCACGGTTATTCCGGAGAGGGAAAGCTTGTCCAGCAATCCGGGCGTTTCATAGATGCGGGAGGCCACGCGGACGAACAAGTCCGGGTCCTGGGACAGTTCCGCCGGAAAGATCATTCCCTGGGCGGATCCGGGCGATACAATGCGCCCGTACAGTTCCCCATTGATGAAGTTGGCCATGCGCCCGAAGAAGAGCCCTACGGGGGCCACAATGGCCAGCCCGTCCAGCAGGGCCACCCACTTGACGCGGTGCTTCCACGCGTAGTAGAACGTGTACAGCCCCACGCCGATCATTCCTCCGTGGCTGGCCATGCCCCCTTCCCATACCCGCAGGGCCATGAGCGGGTCCGCCAGGAACTGGGACCAGCCGTGGTTGGGTATCTGGTAAAAGAGCACGTATCCCAGCCGTCCGCCGATCAGGACGCCGAAGATCGCCACATAGGTGACAAAGTCCGCCAGCCTGTCCTGCGGAATGGGATACAGCTTCCGGCGGGACAGCCAGGAGAGCAGAAAGTATCCGCCGATGAAACCCATCAGGTAGGCCACGCCATACCAGCGCAGGGCAATGGAGTCCGTCACCTGCCAGATGACGGGGTCCAGGTCGTGTACGTAAGCGGTCAAATTCATGGGCGTTCCTTTCAGGGCAGATAATGGGTAAGGGCTTCCACGGCTTCACGGTCCAGGGCGCGCACCAGCGCCACCGTCAGTTCCACCGCCGCGCGGTAGTCCCGCAGGTCCAGCACGCCGTTATGGGCATGAATGTACCGGGTGGGTATTCCCAGCACGATCGTGGGAACTCCCCTGCCGGAGAGATGAAGGGCCGCCGCATCCGTTCCACCGGAACGGCGCACCGTCAGCTGGAAGGGGATGCCTGCATCCGCCGCCGTTTTCTCGGCCAGGGCGGCCAGACGGGGATTGGTGATGGCCGTAGGGTCAAACAACCTGATCTGCACGCCGCCGCCCAGGGCACCCTGGGAATCCGCCACGGTAAAACCGGGGGTATCGTCCGCGGGGGGGCCTTCCAGCACGATCACGCAATCCGGGCGCATGGCGACTCCGGCCGTCTTCGCGCCACGCGTCCCCACTTCCTCCTGCACCGTGGCGGCGGCAATCAGTGTATTGGGGTGTCCTTCCCGGCACAATGTCTTGAAGGCCTCTATCATCACGGAAAGGCCGGCACGGTTGTCAAAGGCCTTGCCCATGACCCGGAACGGATTTTCCAGAGGCGAGAATGCCGCGTCCGGCACCACGGGATCACCCAGATGAATGCCGAATTCATTTTTCACCTGTTCCGCGCTTTCAGCGCCCACGTCCACAAACAGGGCTTCCATGCTCATGACGCTGTTGCGCTGGCCTTCCGGCAGAAAATGGGGAGGCTTGGAACCGATCACCCCCTGAACGCTGCGGCCTGAACGCGTTTTCACCAGAACACGCTGGCTCAACAGGGTATGCGGCCACCAGCCGCCTATCCCCACCAGTTGAAGAAAGCCGTTTGCCGTGATGTTCTGTACCAGGAACCCGATTTCATCCATGTGGGCGGCCAGCATCACGCGGGGGCCTGAATCGCCATTGGTGCAGAACAGGCTTCCCGAACCGTCGGAGGAAAATTCCCCGCATCCTTCAAGTTCCTGCGCCACAAGGTTCCGTACTTCATCCTCATGCCCTGAAATACCGTGGGCTTCTGAAAACTTTTTCAGCAGATCCGAATCAATCGCCATGGGCCGAGCATGTGAAAACACCCCTTCCAGGTCAAGCCCGCAGCCATGCCGCATGATTTTTTCTTGACCGCACGGGGGGAACCTCCGGATTGAGCCTCATCCTGCGCAACACCCGTTACATGGAAAGAAACAAGAGATTTTTGCTAGCCACAGTTCGGTTTTTGGTGTAACTAATCAGGGAATCGAATTGTGCTATGAAATCCATCCTTAACACTATCACGGCCATGCTGGCTGCGGTGCTTTTCATTCCTGCGGCATCGGCGCAAACCACCAGCAATCCCAGAATGCAGGTGAAGGTCACGTTGGAAAAGCTGTCCCTGTACATGCGCCAGTCCCCCAATGTCATGACCCAGGACGACCCCCGGCCGCTCCCGAAGCCGAAGAGATGGGCGGATTTTGAAATGCCCTTCAAGGTGGAAGCCGCTCCCGTGCCCAAGTCCGGCTACATTGATTCCCTGACGTTCAAATTCTATATTGCCGTAGTCAACCCGGACCGTGCCCGCCAGTACCTGAAACTGTACAAGGAAGTAAAATACGTCAATGTTCCGGTAGGGGAAGCCACGTATGCCTCCGTCTATCTCTCCCCTTCTTCCGTCAAGCGCATCACCGGTTCGGAAGGCGGCAGGGGCAAGTGGGTGAAGTACCAGGGCGTGGTGGTGGAATACAATGGCAAAATCGTCGCCACTTATTCCTCCGAACGCGGCAAGATGGAAAAATGGTGGACCATCCAGTCCCCCAGCATCGTGGAAACCTCCTATTATCCCCTCCTGAACAAGGATGAAACGCCCTTCTCCGTGTACTGGTATGACCGTTATCCGGAAATCATGAGGCCCAACAGCCAGCAGGCGGCTCCCAGCCCGGCCCCGTTCGGCACGCCCACGGAAGCTCCGGCTGCGGACGGCGAATAAAGCCCCATCAACATTTTTCTCATCTCATTTTTTATTTAACAGAAATCACCCATGGCTAATTCACGACAAATCGTCGCATTAAACGTAGGTTCCCAGAGAGTTTCAATGGGCGTCTTTTCCAAGACCTCCAAAGACGCCCTTATCCTGGACCGCTATGCTACGCGCCTCGTAGTGCTGGACCCGTCGGCGGAAGGCTTGCGCCTGACGAAAATAGGGGAGGCAATCGCCGACCTCGTCCAGGAACTCAATGTCAAAGGCAGCGTTGCCAACTATTCCGTTTCCGGGCAATCCGTTTTCATCCGCTTCGTCAAGCTTCCGGCCCTGGACGATACCGATGTGGAACAGCTCATCCGCTTTGAAGCCCAGCAGCACGTCCCCTTCCCGCTGGATGAAGTGGTGTGGGACTACCACCTCCTCCCCGCCAAGGGCCTGGAACGGGAAGCCGTCCTTGTAGCCATCAAGGCGGAAGATCTGGATTCCCTTAATGACGAAATCGTCTCCCACAACCTTTCCACCGGCAAGGTGGACTGCGCGCTGACCTCCCTGTACAACGCGTATGTGGACAGCTACCCGGATGAAAAAGAGCCGGTGATGCTCATCGACATCGGCGCCAAGTCCACGGACCTGATTTACAGCGAACAGGGCCGCTTCTTCACCCGCAGCATTTCCGCGGGCGGCATCTTCGTCACTTCCGCCATCGCCCGGGAATTCAACGTTCCCTTCATGGAGGCGGAACGCCTGAAGACCACCAGCGGCCTCGTTTCCATGAGCAACGGACAGACGGAGGGGCTGGATCCCGCCACGGCCAACCTGGCTACCGTCATCCGCACGGCCATGACCAGGCTGGCTTCCGAAATCCAGCGCACCACCAACCATTACCGCGCCCAGATGAACGGAAGCGCTCCCGTGAAGGCCTACCTGTGCGGCGGCGGCGCGTCCCTGCCCTACACCAAGGAATTCCTGGAAGACAAGCTGGGCATTCCGATTTCCTTCTTCAACCCCATGCACAACGTGGGCGTGGGTTCCGGCGTGGACGTGAACACCATCTCCCGTGAAGCCTTTATCCTGGGCGGCCTGATCGGCACCGCCGTCAACGCCATCGGCAGGGCTTCCCTCAACATTGACCTGGAACCCACGGCAATTGCCAAAAAGCGCGCCAACCAGAAGAAGATGCCCGCCATCATCGCCGGAGCCGCCATCGCCGTTCTCGGCGCCGCAGCCTATGCCGTCACCGGATATATGGGCGTGCAGAAGGCGGAGGAAACCCTCGCCGGCGTGCACCCCACCGTCACCTCCATCAAGTCGGAGCAATCCGCCCTGCGCCAGAAGGAACAGGAGCTGAAAAAACTGGACGCCACCCTGGCCTCCTACCAACAGCTCACACTACAGCGCTACGGATATGCGGACATCATCAAGCACCTGCTGGAACAGTCGGAACACAAGGATTATCCCTACTGGTTCACGGACTTCGAACCGCTGGCCCACTTCAATCCGGAGGATACCACCCAGATCACAGGCTACTCCGTTATCAAGGATTCCTTCACGTCGGATAAAAACACGTCCCTGGTGGACGACATCAGGATGGAATCCTCCGCGAACACCTCCAGTGAAGATGAACCGTCCGTTTACAGCGTTAACGCCGTGCGCCTGACCGGGTTTGTCCGGCGCAGTCTGGGCGGCCAGAGAATCATCCAGGACCTTCAGGCAAAAATAGACGGGAACAAGGAATCCCTGTTCACCTTCAAGCCCGGAGACGTAAAGCTGGAAGCCCGCCAGATCATGGAGCTGGGAGCCAAGGACGCCAAGGTAGACGCAGCGGCAGGGGCCTTTGTCCCCTTCAAGCTGGTGCTTCCGTTAAAAACTCCCATTCCCGTGAACTTTAACAAATAAGATTACCCAACCCGAACAAGACATATTTTATGAGCAATTGGATTACAGACAACAAGCCCGCCGCCATGGTGGCGGGCGTGGGGCTTCTCTTATTCCTGGGGTTATCCGTAACTGGGTACATCGTCAATTCCAAACGCAGCGAGCTGGACAAGAAAATCAGCGTCGCCTCCAAGGAGATCAAATCCGCCAACGCCGCTGAAATCACGCCGAGCCGCGCATCCAATGAGGAGCTGGAAAAGGAACTGAACCGCTATGCTAAGGCGGTCACCAGCCTGGAAACGGCATACAAGCCCTTCCTTGCTTCCTCCGCGCTGGTTCCCACCACGCCCACGGCATTCCAGAATGAACTGAAAACGTTCAGGGACGCCCTGATCGCCTCCTGCAAGAAAAAGAACATCCTGATCACGGACACTTCCTCCTGGCTTGGCTTCCAGGTTTACAGCACCCAGGCTCCGTCCGTGCAGGCGGCCTCCACGCTGGGCTTTGAATTGAAAGCCGTCAACAGCCTCGTCAACAAGCTGACGGACTGCGGACTGTCCAAATTCATCAAGGTGTACCGTCCCCAGCTCCCCATTGAAAATCCGGCGAACAATCCGGAAGAGGACGCTGACGAGCCCAACCAGGCACCCTGGACTCCCATGCCCCTGGAAATCGCCTTCCAGGGCAACCGGGAAAGCGTGCTGAAAGCCATGAACGCTATTACGGACTCCCAGGATTACCTGTTCACGGTTAATTCCATCCGGATCCGCAACGAGCGTATGATGCCTCCCCCCATCGCCAATCCGGCAGCGGCCAAACCTGCCGCCGCCCAGCCCGCTGCGGGAGCGGCATCCCTGACGCCGGCTGATGAAGCGGCTGCGCCCGCAGCACCGGCCATCCAGCAACTCATCAAACCTTACATGGGCAAGGAGCAAATCTTTGTCCAGGTCTCCCTCAACCTGGTCCACTTCAACCAGCCCAAGGCACAGGAACCGTCTGAAGATTAATTACGGCAACCAACCGCAGCAAATACTTTCAACATGTCTGAAAAACAAAACTACGACAAAATCCTGCTGGCCTCCGGCATCGTCCTGGGCCTGGGGGTAGCCGTCTATGGTACGGTGACCCTTCTGGGACTGAATGACAAGTACAAGTTCACCACGCAGGTTTCGGAAAAGGCGATTGAACCTCCTCCCGGCATCAAGAAAGCCGCGGAAGTCAATCAGGAGCTTTCCGCCTCCCATGAGCTCAAGCCCATTGCGCAGGAAACGCAGCAGTACGTGGGCTTCGTAGCTCCCAATCTCTGGATCAAGGAAGGGGGAATGGAACCCTTTGACATTATTTCAGGACCTCCCATCCACGGCAACATCCCGAACAAATGGTTCCTGGACAACGGTCTGGAAAATGAGTTCGTTTACTCGGACGTCCTCACCCGGGACCCTGACAACGACGGATTCACCGTACAGGAGGAATATGAGGCTAAAACGCATCCCAATGATCCGAACAGCCACCCACCCCTCGTCAACAAGCTCTTTGTGGACGAAATCAAGCAGTTCGGCTTTTACCTGGCCTTCACGCAGTCGGACGGCAATGACTTCACCTTCAAGGGCATGAACCGCGCCAGGCAGGAGCTTTGGAGAAACATTGTCCAGCCCAACGGCAAGTTCGGCACCCGCAAGAACACGAAAGACGAACCCAGGTTCGAGCTTGTCAGCGTCGCCAGCAAGGAATTCAAGAACCCCAGCCTGGACATGGTGGAAACGGACGAGGAAGCCGTCGTCAAGGATTTAAAGCCGACCAAAAACGGCCAAACCTACACCATCAGGCGCGGCACAAAATACGTCATTCCAATCATTGATAAGAAAGTAAACCTTACTATCGCCGCCGGCCCCGAACGGGATACCAGCTTTGAAGTGGAGGAAGGCGCCGACTTCCAGATCCCGGGAGACACCAAACAGACCTATACGCTGAAAACCGTTGATAATGCTACGCAGACCGTAACCATTGCCAACAAAACCACTGGAGAACAAACAACACTGAGCAAGAAAAAATAGACCCGGATTTAAACTTTTCTGAAAAAAAAGCTTCACAAATCCGAAAAACATGTAAAAAGAAGAACCTAACTATGGACCACGCACCACTTTATCAACCGAAGCGTTCCCTGATCGCGCTGATGGCCATTGCTGCCTCCTGCCCGTTTGCGCAGGCTGGTGATGGCGGCGCCGTCGGAACCTCCAGTGCCTTGGGATCGTCCTACGCCGGACCGGGCAGTTACTACCAGTCCGATGCAGCGCGCATAGCCATGGCCCGCCGCGAAGCGCAGACCCAGGAAGCCATGCAGCTCCTTGCAGAAGGCCGCAACCTGTACCGCGAAGGCAAGTACAAGGAAGCCCTGGACAAATACAATGCCGCTTACAACATGCTGCCCTCCGCGCCGATCAACGACCAGCGCAAGGAAGCCATCGCCAACCACATTGGCGACGCCAGCATCGCCGTTGCTCAGGAATACATCAAAGTGGGCCGCTATGACGAAGCCGACAAGCTTCTCCAGGACGCCATCAAGCTCAATCCCCGGAGCGCCAAGCTTGCCAAGCAGACGCTCGAATACATGAAGGACCCGATTCGCACGAATCCGGCGCTTACACCCGAACACGTCAAGAACGTGGAAAAGGTGAACACCCTCCTTCACATGGCCTATGGTTACTATGACCTCGGCGACTACGACAAAGCCATCGCCGAATTCAACAAGGTTCTTTCCATTGACCCGTACAACGTGGCAGCCCGCCGCGGACAGGAAACGGTCAACCGCCGCAGAATGGCCTATTATGCGGCCGCCTACGACGAGACCCGCAGCACCATGCTTGCGGAAGTAGACAAAATGTGGGAACGCCCCATTCCGATGGAAGTCCCGACGGGAGCCGACGGAGCGGACAACGCCCCGATCACGGATGTCAACGGCGCCACGGCCAACCTGATGAAGCTCAAGAGCATCATCATCCCCTCCGTCTCCTTTGAAGACACCACCGTGGAAGACGCCATCGACTACCTGCGCAAGAAGTCCATCGAACTGGACCGTACGGTAGGCCCGAACGGCGAACGCGGCATCAACTTTGTTATCAACGACTCCCAGCCCGCAGCCGTTACTCCGACAGCTCCCGCAGCTGACGACGGCGGCTTCGGCGAGGAATCAACGGACGTCACGGAAGTCGCTCCGGTTGCCGCTCCGCAGGAAAGCATCCGCACCCGCAAGATCGGCCAGCTCAAGCTGACCAACGTTCCCATGCTGGAAGTGCTCCGCTTCATCTGCAGCAACGCCGGCCTGCGCCAGAAGGTGGAAGACTATGCCGTCACCATCCTTCCTGCCGGCGGCAATGACGTGGATCTCTACCAGCGCACCTTCTCCGTGCCTCCGGGCTTCCAGTCCGCTCTCCGCACCACCGTCGGCGACGGCGGCGGCGACGTCAGCGAAGACCCCTTCGGCGGCGGCGGTGAAAGCTCCTCCGGCCTCAAGCCCATGCCCTCCATCCGCAGCCTGCTGCAAAAGAGCGGCATCAGCTTCCCGGAAGGCGCCACGGCATTCCTTGTCAACGGCAACTCCTCCCTGGTCGTCCGCAATACCTCCGGCAACCTGGACCTGATCGAACAGCTCATTGAAAACACCCGCGGCGAATCCCAGCAGGTGCGCATCATGACCAAGTTCGTGGAAGTGACCCAGGAAAACACGGAAGAACTCGGCTTTGACTGGATCGTTACGCCGTTCTCCGTCAGCAACGACCGCAGCACCTTCCTGGGCGGCGGCACGAACTACGGCACCGGCCTCGTTCCTGATGACTTCACCCAGTCCCCTGGCGGCGTAAGCGGCTGGCCCGTGAACAACAACAGCACCAATACGGACGGCAACGGCCTGATCAACGGCCTCGCCACCGGCGGCAACCGCACGGGCGACTACGCCATTGCCAAGAACTCCGTGGACAACCTGCTGAACAGCACCAACCGCACTGAAGCCACCAAGAAGAATCCGGCTCCCGGCATCATGTCCCTGACGGGCATCTATGACGAAGGCGCCTTCCAGATGCTGATGCGCGGCCTGTCCCAGAAGAAGGGTTCCGACGTTCTCACCGCTCCCAGCGTGACCGCCAAGTCCGGTGAAACCGCCAAGATTGAAATCATCCGCGAATTCTGGTACCCCACCGAATACGAACCCCCGGAACTTCCCAACAACGTGAGCAGCTGGGGCGGCGGCAACTACAATAACCGGAACAACGTTCTGGATGACCTTGTAGGCACCGAAAACCAGGCCCAGGTCACCAGCTTCCCCGTCACTCCCGCCACTCCCGGCGTGTTTGAAATGAAGCCCGTCGGCGTGACCCTGGAAGTTGTGCCCACCATTGGTGACAACAAGTACATCATTGACCTCAACTTCAAGCCCAGCATCGTGGAATTTGAAGGCTTCGTGAACTACGGCAGCCCGATCCAGTCCACCGGCGTTGGTTCCGACGGCAAGCCGATGTCCCTGACTCTGACGGAAAACCGCATTGAGCAGCCCATCTTCTCCAAGCGTTCCGTTGAAACGTCCCTGTTCATCTACGACGGCCACACCGTGGCAATCGGTGGTTTGATCACGGAAAACGTGCAGACGGTGGAAGACAAGGTGCCGATCTTCGGTGACCTGCCTCTCATCGGACGCTTCTTCCGCAGCAACTCCGACAACCACATCAAGAAGAATCTGATGATCTTCGTGACGGGACAGATCATTGACGCCACGGGCCAGCCCGTACGCGGCAACGCCCTTCCCACCGCGGCCGCTCCGGAAAGCGCACTGCCTGCTTCCGAAGGCCTGCTGCCTCCCATGTAGGCGGCGTGCATAACGTCCATATTGGAGCGGGTGAAAGGGTGAACCTTTCACCCGCTCTTTATGTCCCATACATACCCGGTTTTTCCCTTCCCTCATGAAGACGCTGATCGTGACCGGCGGAATCGCCACCGGAAAGTCCACCGCCATCCGCCTGCTGATGGAGAAGGGGGGGCCGCGCCTGCGCCTTTTTGACTGTGATGCGGAGGCAGGCAGGCTGCTGGACGGCGGCAGGCTTAGGGAGAGGCTCTCCAGCGCCTTCGGACCCGCCAGCGTGGATGAAGACGGCCGCGCGGACAGGAACTTCCTGCGGGAGCTTGTCTTCCGGAATCCGGAAAGCCGCAGGACGCTGGAAGGAATCATTCACCCCCTGCTGCACCAAGAATGTCTTGCGCAAATGCGGGCGGCACGTCAGAATGCGGCGGTAGCCGGGTTTGTCATTGACGTGCCCCTGTTTTTTGAAACATCGGCGCGCTACCACCAGGATGCCGTGTGCGTGGTGGCCGTTTCCCGGGAAACGCAGAAGACCCGCCTGGCTCTCAGGAACGGATTCCGTGAGGACATGATTGAAGCCATTCTGGCGGCCCAGCGTCCTATCATGGAAAAAGTGGCCGCGGCCGATTTCGTCCTCTGGAACGAAGGACCGCCGGACCTGCTCCGCCAGCAAATCCAAAGACTCTACCAACATTTTTTTCATGACTGAAGAACTCGACAACAAGCCCCTCCCCTCCGGAGAGGATCCGCAGGCGGCTCCCCCCAAGCCCCTTCCCGCACCGGAAGGGATTTCTGAGGAACATCCGGCTGCCGCTCCGGAGGAAAACGCAGGGGATACGGCCTGCGCTCCGGCAGTCCCGGCCCGGTCGGAGGAAGCCTCCGCTCCCGTTCCGGAACAGATTGACATCAATGAACTGCGGGAACGCCCCCTGAACGATCTTCAGGAGATGGCGGAAAGCCTCCCTATCCGGAACGCGGCCTCCCTCACCAAGTCCCAACTGATTTTTGAGCTGGGAAAGCAGCTTCTGGCAAAGGGCCATGAAGTAGTCGTCTCCGGAGTCATGGAACAGGCCAAGGACAATTACGCCATGCTGAGGGATCCGGTCAAAAGCTTCCGCACCTCTCCGGATGATATTTACCTGGGCGGCAACCTCATTAAGCCCCTGCACCTCCGCGTAGGCCAGCAGATCAAGGTCAGGCTGCGCAAGCTGCGTCCCCATGACAAGTACCTTTCCGCCTCTTCCGTCATCAGCGTGGAAGGCATCCCCGCAGAAGAGTACCGGGCGCGCAGTGACTTTGAACGCCTCACCCCCCTCTTCCCGAAGGAACGCCTCCTTCTGGAAAACAAGGAGGTCAATTCCGCCGCCATGCGCGTGCTGGACCTCATGACCCCCTTCGGCAAAGGCCAGCGCGGCCTGATCGTGGCGCCCCCGCGCGGCGGCAAAACCGTTCTTCTGAAAACAATCGCCCGTTCCATCAGGGCCAATTATCCGGAAGTGGAATTGATCGTGCTGCTGCTGGACGAACGCCCGGAGGAAGTAACGGATTTTGAAGAAACCGTGGATGCTCCGGTGTACGCCTCCACCTTTGACGAGCCTTCCCGCCGCCACGCCCAGGTTTCCGACCTGGTCATTGAGAGAGCCAAGCGGCTGGTGGAAATGGGCAAGGACGTCGTCATCCTGCTGGACTCCCTTACCCGGCTGGCCCGCGGCTACAACGCCAACCAGACGGGGGGACGCATCATGTCCGGCGGCCTGGGTTCCAATGCGCTGGAAAAACCGCGCAAGTTCTTTTCCGCCGCGCGCAACGTGGAGGAAGGCGGCAGCCTGACCATCATCGCCACGTGCTTGGTGGATACGGAGTCCAGAATGGATGAAGTGATTTTTGAAGAATTCAAGGGAACGGGCAATTTGGAAATCCGGCTGGACCGGGAGCTTTCCGAACGGCGCATTTATCCGGCCATCTCCCTTTCCCAGAGCGGCACCCGCAATGACGACAGGCTGTACAACGAACAGGAGTTCGTCAAGATCATGCAGCTTCGCCGCCAGCTCGCCATGAAGCCGGGCTGGGAAGGCCTCCAGGCCCTCCTGCAAAATATCTCCAAGACACAGAACAATGCGGAACTCCTGCTGACAGGGCTGCGTTAAGGTTCACCTCCCTTTTTCCGTCTTTACCGCCTCCGTTCCCTCGCCGGGACGGAGGTTTTTTATGGAGATGTTCCCCGTCATTTCCGGATTCCGCGGCAATATCATGGACATCATGGACATCATGGACATCATGGACATCATGGACATCATGGACATCATGGACATCATGGACATCATGGACATCATGGATAGCATGGATAGCATGTTTGCCGGGAGCCGCTCCGCCCGGAACAAGGGGGTGGAGTGAACGGATTCTCCTCCGTCACGCGTCCAGTTGTACCCGGAAAATACGCATGGAGTTGCCCACCGCAAGCAGGCAGACGCCTACATCCGCCATGACGGCGGCCCACATACCGGCCAGCCCCAGAATACCCAGCACCATCACCAGCAGTTTGACGCCCAGGATGAGAACAATGTTCTGCACGATAATGCGCTCCGTCGCCCGTGACAGAACCATTCCCTGCGGAACGGCAACGGGGTCTCCTTTCATCACCACCACGTCCGCAGCCTGGAGAGCCGTATCAGACCCTACGCCGCCCATGGCTATGCCGATGTCCGCGGCAGCCAGGGAAGGAGCGTCATTCATGCCGTCCCCCACAAAGGCGAGCAGGCCTTCTTCCGGCTTCAGCCGGCGCACGTGCTCCAGCTTGCCGGCCGGCATCAGCCCGCTGAACACCTCGTCCAGCCCCAGCTTGCGCCCCACCTCCGCACCGGCGGAGGAGGAATCCCCCGTCAGCATCACCAGGTTGGAAACGCCCAGCCCCCTCAATTCCCGCACCGCCTGTTCCGCCCCCGGCTTGATCCGGTCAGACAGACGCAAACGTCCCAGCGGAACGCCGTCCAGAGCCACGTAAATGGTTACGCCGCGATCCTCTTCCTCCCCTGCCTCTACTCCCGCCTCCTGGAGAAAAGCCTTTTTCCCCACCAGCACAGCCTTCCCTTCCACACGGGCGGAAACGCCGCCCCCCGTTACTTCCACCAGCTCCGCCACACGGTCCGGGAACAGGCTGCCTTCATACGCCTTTACGATGGAACGCCCCAGCGGGTGGGAGGCGGAGCTTTCCGCGTGCGCCGCCCAGTACAGCAATTCCTCCGGCGTTACTCCGTCACGTGGAAGCACTTCATCCACGGAAAAGACGCCCTCCGTCAAGGTTCCGGTCTTGTCAAACACCACCGTCTTCACTTTCCGCAGGGCATCCAGGTAGTTGCTCCCTTTCAGCAGAATTCCCTGCCGCGCCGCCCGCCCTATCCCGGCAAAGAAGCCCAGCGGGATGGACAGCACCAGCGCACAGGGGCAGGAGATCACCAGCAGCACCAGCGCGCGGAACAGGCCGTCCGTCCAGCTTCCGCCCGTGACGAAGGGATAAAGCAGGAACACCAGAACGGCAATGGAGATCACCAGCGGCGTATAGATGCGTGAAAACGTGGACAGCCTTCCTTCCAGGGGGGATTTATGGCCGGAAGCGGCTTCCACCAGTTCCTGGACCCTCGCCAGGGCGGAATGCCGCCAGTCCCGGTCCGTGCGCACCTCCAGCACGCCCTGTCCGTTGATGTACCCGGCCAGCACGGTGCTTCCGGCCCCGGCCTCCACCGGAAGGGATTCACCGGTCATGGCGGAGGTATCCAGGACGGAATTCCCTTCCGTCACCGTGCCGTCCAGCGGGACACGCTCTCCGGGGCGCACTTCAATCACGGAACCGGGCCGGACCTCCGCGGGAGGAACGTCACGGACAGTGCCGCCCTCTCTCACATGGACGGATTCAGGCCTCAGGTTCATCAGTTCGCTCACGGACCGGCGGGAACTGCCCACCGCGCGCTCCTGGAGATATTCTCCCACGCGGTAGAAAAGCATCACCCCGACGGCTTCGGAATAATCCCCCAGGAACATCGCTCCCAGGGAGGCAATGCTCATCAGGAAATTTTCATCCATGGCACGCCCGTGCCTCAACCCCAGAAAAGCCGCCTTCAATACATCCCAGCCTATCAGCAGGTAGGCCGCCGCATATGCAGCCATGCCGCTCCAGGAATCGCTTCCCATCACCAGGGCGGCGACAAACAGAGCGATGCCCAGCACGGCGGGAACGGGCCTGATGGCGTCTCCGGAGCCGCAGCAGCTTCCTGAACAGCACCCTCCGGCGCAGCAGGAAGCTCCTTGTGAAAAATGTTCGTGGGGATGTTCCGTACTCATGACCTGTTCCGCTTGTACGCCTGCGTCTACGCTATGGCAAGCCCTATGTTAGTTCAATCTAACAAAGAGCTTTTGCTACTTCTTCTTTCTTAAAACGTTCCAGAACTCCCTGCCCCAGGAATTCGTCCATCGCCATGGCGCCGGCGCCCAGCAGCCCCGCTTCCGCGCCAAATCTGGCGGGCAGGATTTTCAGCTCCTCCATGTGCATGGGGAACAATTGCTCCCTGAGGTTCTTCAGCAGGGGCTTCATGAGCAGGTCTCCGGCCTTGGCTACCCCCCCGCCAATGATGAAGGCGTCCGGCACCAGCGTGTACATCAGGTTCATGATGAGACAGGCCAGCATTTCCGCCGTGTCCTCCCATAGCTGGAGGGCGATGGGACAGCCCGCGCGGGCGGCTTCGTCCAGGTCCCTGGGCGTGCATTCGTTCACGGTTTTGACGATTCCCGCCCCGGCATACCGTTTGACCGCCTCCGCCGCCAGTTCGTTGTTGCCGATGTATTCTTCAATGGCTCCCCGGTTGCCGAACGGGCCGGGCTTGCCCTGGTAATGGATGCTCGTCTGGCCCAGCTCCCCGGTGGAAAGCCGTTTCCCCCGGAGGATGCGGTCATTCACCACAATGCCGCCGCCAATGCCCGTCCCCATGGTCAGGCACACCAGGCTGGACATGCCGCGCCCGGCGCCCAGCTTCCATTCCGCATACGCCATGCAGTTGGCGTCATTGTCCAGCACGACGGGGAGGCCCAGCGCCTGCTCCATCAGCTCCTTCACCGGAACTTCATGGTCCCATACCCGGACATTGGTAAGCTGGTAAAGAGTCCCCCTGTAGTAATCGCACCATCCCGGCATCCCCATGCCCATCACGCAGGCGGACGGGAATTGCCCGCGCAGGTTCAGGGCCGCCGCAATCATGGCCTCAATAATCGCCTGGGGACTTTCAAACATGGCGGTGGGAATGCGGTCCGCTGTCGCCAGAATACGGTCCCCCGCCGTCACGCCCATTTTGATGCTCGTACCGCCGAAGTCCACGGCCAATGTGCAGGGTTCTGAAAAGCTCATGGTTCATACTTATGCCACGCACCCCCTGGAATCAACGCAAAAACGCATTCACACCCATCCCTTTCCGCGGCATGCCGAACTTCTTGTATAAAATACAATAAATATCCTCCAGAAAGGGCTTGCCAGGGATGCGCCGTCCAGTCCATGATAGGCGCCGTGATGATGGAAATGCCCGGTTCGGACGAATGGTTCATGCGCCAAGCCATGAAAGAATCCAGAAAAGCCCTGGTGAAGGGGGAGGTGCCCATCGGGGCCATCGTGGTGAAAGACGGCCGCGTGATCGGCCGGGGCTGGAACCAGGTGGAGGCCCTCAAGGACGCCACGGCCCATGCGGAGATGATCGCCCTGACGGCAGCCCAGGAGGCGCTGGGCGACTGGCGGCTGGAAGGCTGCACCCTGTACGTCACCAAGGAACCGTGCCCCATGTGCGCGGGGGCCATCGTCCACTGCCGCCCGGACCGGGTGGTCTTCGGCTGTCCGGACGCCAGGACCGGAGCCGCGGGAGGCTGGATCAACCTGCTGGATTCCAACCCTCCCCTCAACCACAAGTGCGAGGTGCGTCCCGGCGTTCTGGGGGACGAATGCCTGCACCACCTCCAGGAATTTTTCCGTGCGGCGCGGCTGGCGGCCAAAGAACGGAAGAAGCTGGCTGCGGACTCCCCCGCAATCCCGGATGAAAACGGGGAAGACGGCCCCGAATAAAGCACTTTGCATTTGCCAAAGCAGCGGACTCACGGCAAGCTAGCGGGGCTATGGAACACCGGAACGACAACGAGACTGCGGAAGGGACGGAACGCAAGCCGTCCTGGATCAAGGTGCGCCTGCCCAACGGCCGGGAATTCTGGGACGTCAAGCAGCTTGTGGAAGGCAAGCACCTGTTCACCGTCTGTGAAGAAGCCCACTGCCCCAACCGCTACGAATGCTGGAACCAGGGCACGGCCACTTTCATGATCGCCGGGGAGCGGTGCACGCGCGCCTGCGCCTATTGCGCCGTAAAAACCGCCAAGCCCTTTCCGCTGGACCCGGAGGAGCCGCAGCACGTGGCGGACGCCGTCGTGCACATGAAGCTGCGCCACGCCGTCATTACCATGGTCACCCGGGACGACCTTCCGGACGGAGCCGCCGCCCACTTCGCCCAAGTAATCCGGGCCGTCAGAAAAGCCAGTCCCTCCACCATCATTGAGGTGCTGGCCTCGGACCTGAATGAGAAGCCCTCCTCCATCCGGACGCTGATGGCGGCACGCCCCCACATCTTCGGCCACAATCTGGAAACGGTGGAACGCCTGACGCCCATCGTGCGCTTCCGCGCCCAGTACCAGCGCTCCCTGCGCGTCCTCCGGATGGCGCTGGACTGCGTAGACGGCAAGGTTTCCACCAAAAGCGGCATCATGCTGGGCCTGGGAGAGACGGAAGACGAGCTTTTCCGGTCCATGGACGACCTGCTGGAGCACGGCGTCACGGTGCTGACGCTGGGGCAGTACCTGCGCCCCTCCCGCAACCACCTGCCGGTGGTCAAATACATCCATCCGGACGACTTCGTCCGTTATGAGGAGGTCGCGCGAGCCAAGGGCTTCAGGCACGTGGCGTCCGGGCCGCTGGTCCGCAGCTCCTACCATGCCGCCAATTTCACCCCGGAAGCGGACGTGCTGGAGGCCATTAACGAAGATTTGAGAAAGGCCGGCGAACTTTAGAATAAATCTTGATATATTAACCCTTCCCTTTTACCATACAGGCAATTCCACGTCATTGAGAATCTCATGAGCAAAACACGTTCCTTCATCACGGCCGGGGCCATTCTGGGCGGCACGGTCATCGTGACGGCGGCAGTCGCGCCCCTGTTCCTGCCGAACCAGAATATCAAGCCCCTGACATCCGCCCAGGCGGCGGAAATCACCGCACATACCATGAACTCCAAGTGTGCGGACTGCCATAAGCCCGGCACCCACATTTCCGAATTGGTGAACACCCTTTCCGGCGGCCTGCTGGCGCGCCACATCCGGGACGGACAGCGTAGCTACAACATGGATGAACCGCCCACTGCCGTGACCCTTTCCAAACTGGAACACGTGCTCCAGATCAATTCCATGCCACCCACCTCCTACACCATGGTGCACTGGGGCAGCACGCTCACCCTTCCGGAAAAAGCAGCCATGCTCCAGTGGGTCAAGGATGAACGCCTGAAAATCTTCGGCGACATGGTGGGCAAGGAGTACGCCATCACCGCCATCTCCCCCATTCCAGACGCCCTTCCCACGGATCCGGCCAAGGTGGCCCTGGGCTACAAGCTGTTCCATGACGTGCGCCTCTCCACAGACAATACCGTTTCCTGCGCTTCCTGCCACTCCCTGGAGAAGGCCGGCACGGACAACCTGGCCACCTCCACCGGAGTCCGCGGCCAGAAGGGCGGCATCAACGCCCCCACCGTCTTCAACGCCGCCTTCCACACCAAGCAGTTCTGGGACGGACGCGCCGCCAACCTCCAGGAACAGGCGGGCGGACCTCCCCTGAACCCGGTGGAAATGGGTTACGAACATCCGGACGACTGGAACCAGATCGCCGCCAAGCTGAACCAGGACACCGTGTTTGCCGCGGAATTCAGGAAGGTTTATCCCCAGGGCTTCAACGGAGAAACCATCACAAACGCCATCGCGGAATATGAAAAGACCCTCATCACGCCGAACAGCCCGTTCGACCGTTATTTGAAGGGTGATGAAAACGCCATCAGCGAGAATGCCAAGAAGGGCTACAGGCTCTTCCTCAAGCTCGGTTGCCAGACCTGCCACACCGGCCCCGCCATGGGCGGCCAGTCCTTTGAATACGCCGACCTCAAGGGAGACTTCTTTGCCGGACGCGCCAAGACCAATGACGACAACGGCCTGATGAACTTTTCCAAGAAGGAATCAGACAGGCACAGGTTCCGCGTTCCCACCCTCCGCAACGTGGAGCTTACCTGGCCGTACATGCATGACGCCTCCGCCCAGACGCTGGAGGAAGCCATCACCAAGATGTACCACTACCAGCTCGGCTACGACAAATTGGACAAGAAGGAGGTGAGCCTGCTGGTGGCCTTCCTGAAAACCCTGACCGGGGAATACAACGGCAAGCCCGTCCAGGGCGAAGTCTGCCCCGCCTCCTGAGCCAGAGGAAAGCATTTTTTCCAGCCGCGCCATGAACCTTCATGGCGCGGCTTTTTTGTATTCCCCCTTCCGGCTTATTTCCGGAAAACCCCCGTTTCCGGCTTTTCCTCCGCGTCATACTTAGATTAGACTAATGGGTAAATGATTCATGATGAATAATTTTTATCCAAATTGAAAACACAGGCGCATAATATCATTGACTTACTAGTTTGATGAAACTAACTTTCTCCCGGATTTGATTCATACACACACCATGCCACTCTCCATGCTCAACATCGGCGATATTCGCCAGGTTAACAAAATTCATGGCAGGGATGAAACCCGGCGTTTTCTGGAAAGCCTGGGCTTCGTTGCCGGCAGCACGGTTTCCATCGTTTCTGAAAACGGCGGAAACTTCATCGTCAATGTCAAGGGGTCCCGGATAGCTCTCAGCAAGGCTCTTGCGTGCAAGATATTCGTGGCCTGAACCTTCTCATCCAACAATCAGCCATCATTCTATGACCAAACACCGTACATTAAGAGACGCCCTGATCGGGGAAACCGTGACCGTCGGGAAACTGGCGGGGGAAGGCCCGGTCAGAAGGCGCATCATGGACATGGGAGTCACCAAGGGAACGCAGATTTTCATCCGCAAAGTCGCCCCCTTGGGAGATCCCATTGAAGTTACTGTCCGCGGCTACGAACTCTCCATCCGCAAATCGGAAGCCGAGAACATCCATATCCATTGATTCCGCCCTTATTACCGCACGTTTCCTGACCTGACAGCAAGACGGCGCACCCATACATCAAGACAAGGAAACATCCATGAGCAACATTACCATCGCCCTGGCGGGCAATCCCAACTGCGGAAAAACCACTCTCTTCAACGCCCTGACAGGCGCCAGCCAGTACGTCGGGAACTGGCCCGGCGTTACTGTGGAAAAAAAGGAAGGCCGCCTGAAAGGCCACAAGAACATCATCATTGAAGACCTTCCGGGCATTTATTCTCTTTCCCCCTACACCCTGGAGGAAGTCGTCAGCCGGAATTACCTGGTCACGGACCATCCCTCCCTCATCCTGAACCTGGTTGACGGCAGCAACCTGGAACGCAATCTTTACCTCACCACCCAGCTTTGCGAGCTGGGCGTTCCCGTCATCATCGCCCTGAACATGATGGACATTGTCCGGAAGCGCGGCGACCGCATTGACACGGAAAAGCTTTCCCGGGATCTCGGCTGCCAGGTGCTGGAAATCAGCGCCCTGAAAGGGACCGGAATCCGTGAACTGGTGGACGCCGTCGTAAAAACGGCCACCTCGGAGGATGCCCGGGCCCCGCGCGCCGTGCACTTCCCGGACCGTCTGGAAAAAGCCATCGGGGAAATAGGGGAAATAATCACCGGCAAATGCCTGGACCAGCAGAAAAAATGGTTTGCCGTCAAGGTTTTTGAAAGGGACCAGAAAGTCGCGGACCAGCTCGCGCTCACCTCTGAGGAGCAGTCCCGCATCAACGGGATCATTGAAGCCATGGAACAGGAGATGGATGACGACAGCGAATCCATCATCACCAACGAGCGCTACAATTCCATTTCACGCATTACCGCGGATTCCGTCGTCAAGGCCGGCATCGGCAGCCTGACGGGCAGCGACAGGATCGACCGCATCATCACCAACCGCTGGCTGGGCCTCCCCATCTTTGCCGTCGTCATGTGGGCGGTGTATTACATTTCCATCCAGACGGTGGGCGCATGGGGAACGGACTGGGCCAATGACACCTTCTTCGGGGAATGGGTTCCGGAATGGGTGGGCGGCCTGCTGGAAAGCGCCAACTGCGCCCCGTGGCTGGAAAGCCTGATTCAGGACGGCGTGATTGCCGGCGTGGGGGCCGTCCTAGGCTTCCTGCCGCAGATGGCGGTGCTGTTCCTGTGCCTGGGTATTCTGGAAGATTGCGGCTACATGGCCCGCGTGGCCTTCATCATGGACCGCATTTTCCGCAAATTCGGCCTTTCCGGGAAGTCCTTCATCCCCATGCTCGTTTCCATGGGCTGCGGCGTTCCGGGCATCATGGCCACCCGCACCATTGAGAATGAAAAGGACAGGCGCATGACCATCATGACCACCACGTTCATTCCATGCGGAGCTAAAACGCCCATCATCGCCCTGATTGCAGGCGCCTTCTTCCCGGAAAATTCCTGGGTGGCCCCGGGAGCCTACTTCATCGGGGTGGGCGCCATCATCCTTTCCGGCCTCATTCTGAAAAAGACCGCCATGTTCTCCGGGGATCCCACCCCCTTCGTCATGGAACTTCCCATTTACCACGTTCCCGCCTGGAAGAACGTCATCATCCACGCGTGGGAACGCTGCAAGGCCTTCGTGCAAAAAGCCGGGACGGTTATCTTCGTTTCCAGCGCCCTGATCTGGTTCCTTTCCAGCTACAACTGGAAGGTTGATTCCGTGGAGCAGAATGACAGCATGCTGGCTTCCATCGGCAACGTGGCCGCACCCGTCTTCCAGCCGCTGGGCTGGGGCGAATGGAAACCTACCATGGCCACCATCACCGGACTGATTGCCAAGGAAAACGTGGTCGGCACCTTCGGCGTCCTGTATGCGGACGGCAGTTCCGGGGAAGAGGCGGAGGAAGAACCCGCCGAAACGCAGGAAATGTCCCCCGCCGGCCAGGAGCTCCAGGCATCCCTGGAGGGCGCCTCTGAAGAAGCTGCCGCCGAGGAAGCCGCCGCTGAAGAGGAGGAAGATGAAGACGCTGAAATCAGGGAAACCGGGGACCGCCTGGTCCAGGCGGGAGCCTTCACGTTCCTGAGCGCCTTCTCCTTCATGATTTTCAACCTTCTCTGCGCCCCCTGCTTTGCCGCCATGGGAGCCATCAGAAGGGAAATGAACAGCGCCAAATGGACTTTCTTCGCCATCGGCTACATGTGCGCCCTGGCGTACTGCCTGGCCTTCCTGATTTACCAGATGGGAGCATGGCTTTATGCGGAAGCTTCCTTCGGCATCGGGCAGGGGCTCGCCGTATTGCTCCTGCTGGGCCTCATTTACCTGGTGGTGAAGAAACCCTCCGCATCCTCCAAATAACCCTCATACCCACTCCTAACCCCCTCACCAACATGGGAACATATATCATTGCCACCCTCCTTTTCCTGGCCCTGGCCTACGCGCTGTATAAAACGTTCAGCAAGCGCGGCAAGTGCTGCGGCAACTGTGACGGGTGCGGCAGCGGCGGCGGTTGCTGCGGAGGCCACCATCACGACGACGATCAAGAAAAACAGGACTGAGCCCAGTCTCAGCCCTTTCTTTCAGAACCTGCAGACCGCCCGCGGTTTGCAGGTTCTTTCCTTCTGCGCATGCCGCATGCGCTCCCTCCTTAACCGATCCAGCCGTGCTGGTACGCCGCCATGGCCGCAATCACCAGCGCGATAAACAGGAAGATGAACCACATCACATTGTGGCGGTGGCGGTACTCCACGGCCATCAGGGGCTCCCATTCCTTTTCCACAAAGGAGAAGTCGTCACCGCTGGCAAAACGGTCGTACAGCGTTTCCAGCTCCTGCCCCGTCACCCCTTCCGGAGCGGCGAATACCGGCGGGCAGCATGAGCCCGTCTTGAACACGATTTCACAGTGGTAGATGCCGTCCGCTTCCTTGTAGGACTGGAGGCACGCGCCGTCACGGGCGCATACCACATGGCCAGTCGTTCCCTCCTGCAAGCGGCGCAGAGCAGTATCACGGTCGGTCACTTCATCATTTGAAATTTCCCATTGAACCTTACTCATTCTGTCAGTTTAAGACAGTTCCCATCCAAGTCAACATGGTTTTAAATGTTTCCTGACGCCGGAAATGTCATCAATTGTCATAAATCCGGCAGCGTGCAAGGCGCTGACCTTAACGTTCTTCTTCGTGTTTAATTCACCTAACTTGTTGTTAGTCAAACCAAAGAACTTTCAACAGATGGGAAGAAGTGCTAATCTAACCATCAGCGGCTACAACCAGCCGCACAACATAAGATGATGAACAAGTACACATGTATCATGATAGGAGCCGCCTGCCTGCTGGCAGCCTCCTGTCAGGCGGATACGGCCCGCAGGGAACCGGTGCGGAATACGGCGCCGGCCTCCTCCGTACAGGCCTCTTCCGCAGCGCCCCAGTCCGGACAACGGAATGACGGGGTTCAGGAACACAGGCGTTTCAAGCGCCTCTCGCTTCCTTTGAGATAAAGAATAAGCAACGCCGCACCCCCTACCTGATCGAGAATGCGACGTTGCCGCCAGGTCATGCAGACCCCTTCAATGCCCTTGCACGCAGGATTCCGCTCTCTGCATGCAGACGGACAAGGAAGACTTGATTATTATTGCGCTTCCACAGATTCGGGACATTTCCCGCCTAGAACGTGACGACGCATTGTACGGAGAAGATATTGGCGGAGTTGACGTCATCCCGCCCGGAAGGATTCTTCACATACTGGTAGGAAGGCTGGATGAGGCAGTACGGCGTAATGGAGAAGCTGTACGTGCATTCCAGAATCATTTCCCGGTCATGCCCGGGCCGCGTTTCCGCCAGCGTGTCGGCATCCGGCTTGCTCACGGAGAAGCCTACGCCAAAGAAGTTGCCGTCCGCTTCTTTCAAGCCGGTCATGACTTCCAGAGGTTTCTTGAAAATGACCCCGGCGGACGCCTGGGCTTCCGCTCCGCAGATGTTGCCTGATTCGGCGCTGCTCCAGCCGGCGCGGGCGAACAGGGCGAACGGGCTGCTGCCCAGGTCCTGTTCCAGGTTGAACGCCACGCCTCCATGGTTCTTGCCGTCCGCATGGAACATGAACGGCTGCAGGCGGTACGTGCCCGTGCCGATGCCGAAGGCCTTTTCATGCGTCCAGCCGATTTCACCAAGCAGGTTGAAGGATTTTCCGGTCGTGTGGTGGAACGGGTTGCGGCGGGGTTCATTGTCCATCATGTTGCCGCCCACCTGGATGAACCAGTTTTCATTGAACTGGTACTGCCCCACGACCCCGAAGTTGGAGTCCCCCAGCGGAAGCACCTGGTTGTTGACGAAGGGAGCGCCGCCGAACTGTCCGAAGGTGGTGTTGGCATACGTATTGGCGTCAAAATAGTTCGTCTGGTTGATCATGCCGCCCATGATGACGAGCTGGCCGTCCATGAAACCCTGGGAAAGGAGGAGTTCCGGCAGGTAGAAGTAGCCGTCTTCAAAAACGTCGCAGTTGGCGGGGCCGCTCGCGCCCCAGGAGTCGTCCAGCGTGGTGCGGTGCGTATGCTTGTTCAGGGCCACGGAGCCGGAGAGCTCGCTCTTGATCCAGGTTCCCTGGTTGCGGCTGGATTTGAACAGCTGCAGCCCGGCCTGGGCGTGGAATTTGTACCAGCTCTGGCTGGAACCGGCAGTCTCTTCGTTCGCGGCCGCATGGTGGCCCTTGGTATAGAGGAACGCCTGCTCCACCAGGAACTGGAAGCCGGCTTTCTCGTAAGCGCCTTTATGCAGATCCGTCAGGGCCCTGGTCAGAAGATCGTTCGGAATGGGCGTGCTTTCATCGCCGTATTCGTCCCCGAACAGGTCGATGTCGTCCAGAATGGAACCTTTGCCTTCAGCCTCTTCCGCAGCCAGAGCGGCGACGGTAGTGGCTACGGATGCCGTACCGGCCATGCAGAAGCCGGAGCAGGCCAGCAGGGCGGGTATCATGTAGCGTTTCTTCATAGTAATGCTGTATCTTGAGTCTTCCTCGTCAATCGCGGATGTTCAGCCTTCCATGGCGAAGGAGCATTCCTGCTCCCGGCCTGCGGCGGACTGCGCATCCACGGCTTTGCCGCATGCGCCCATACAGAACTCACAGTCCCCGCAGAGCAGGCGGTATCTGGGACGCCGGACGAGAAGCCCGGCCAGTTTCCGGTACCGGCAAATCCGGCGGAAGAAACGGTGAAGTCCTGTATGGGTCAAGTTCATGCAACGCGGCAAAGTTAGATAGAACTAACTATTGAGTCAACACTTTTTCTCCCTTAGCCCTTTTCCAATTTGGAACTCCTTCCATGAAGCACGTTTCATACCTCTTTTATGATCAATGTATTGAAAAATCTTTAAAATAATTTTACGTACCGTAAAAAAATTAGTTGGAACTAATTCAACTTGACCTGAAACCTGCGGAACGTTACAAAAAAGCAGGCCTATTGGAGATCATCCAACCCTTCCGGGAAAGAAACGGCTGCATGCCGCCAAGGCCGGCTGAACCCAACAAAAAACATTACCATGAGTTACATCAACAACAAGGGCCTCTGGGGCTTCGTCGGCGGAGTCATCGCCGCCGCCATCGGCACGAAAGTGGTTAAAAGCCCCGCTACCAGGAAATTGGCCGTCCAGGGGCTTTCCAAAGCCATGCTCATCCAGCAGAAGGCCATGGAGCAACTGGCCAATATCCGTGAAGAAGCGCAGGACTTGTGCCACGAGGCCGCCGCTGAAAACCGCAAGCCGGAACAGTAACAATCTCATTGTTCATCATCATACTGGGGCAGTCCGTTTCCTTCTCCGCCGGCGGAACGGGCAGCCTCCAACGGGGGAAACGCACGGAGAAGGGCGTTTCCCCCTTTTTCATTTTTCCAAACCGATGCACTATCAGGTTATCCACCATACGCCCGGCAGGCTCCGGGTGCGCTGCGGCCGCGGCATGTTCAACCATGACCAGGCCTGCGGCATTGAATGCAGGCTCCTGAAGCTGAAAGGGGTCAGCTCCGTCAAGGCCACTCCCTGCAACGGGGGGGTGTTCATCCTGTACGAAGGGGCGAATCCCCAGACCATTTTCCGCGTGCTGGACAGGCTCAGGCCGGAAACGCTCCGCAGCCATGAACCGGAAGAACGAGCGGAAGCCAGGAAACTGGGCCAATCCTTTTCCCTTAAGATAGCCGGGAAAGTTTCTTCCTTCCTGCTCTGCAAATTATTCCTGCCGCCCCCTCTCAGAATGGCCAAGGCTTTCTGGAACTACGGCTCCTATTTCCGGCGCGGAATGGCAGGCCTGGGCAGCGGCAGGCTCAATGTGGCGGTTCTGGACGCCGTATCCATCGGTGTCTCCATCGGCACCAGGGCCTACGGAACGGCCAATTCCATCATGTTCCTTCTTTCCATTTCAGACCTGCTGGAAAATTACACGCGGAAGAAGACCCGGGCGGCGCTTGCGGCCAGCCTGAGCATCAACGTGGACCAGGTCTGGAGGGTGGAAAAGGACGGCATGCGCCAGGTTCCCATGGAACAAATCCGGCCCGGGGACAAGATCCGAGTGGACGCCGGCAACGTCATCCCCGTGGACGGCGCCGTCCTGTCCGGGGAGGCGGAAGTGAACCAGGCCGCCATGACGGGAGAATCGGAAGCGGCAGCCAAGCAGGAAGGCTCCGTCGTCTTCGCCGGGACCACGCTGGAAACAGGCTCCCTCGTCATCCGGGTGGACGCCATGGGCGACCAGTCCCGCATCAACAACATCATCGCCCTGATTGACCATTCGGAGGAATTGAAGGCCCGCATCCAGAGCCGGGCGGAAAAACTCGCGGATTCCATCGTTCCCCTCACCCTGCTCACGGCGGGTGCGCTGTTCCTGTTCACCCGGAACATCTCCAAGGCGCTCTCCGTGCTGATGGTGGATTATTCCTGCGCCATCAAGCTCGCCACGCCCATTTCCGTCATCTCCGCCATGAAGGAAGCTTCCGCGCGCAAGATCATGATCAAGGGCGGAAAATTCATGGAGCTGTTCGCCAGGGCGGACACCATCGTTTTTGACAAGACGGGCACGCTGACCTCCGCCTGCCCCCAGGTGACGCAGATTGTCCCCCTGAGCGACTGCAGCCGGGAATACATCCTGAAAACGGCCGCCTGCCTGGAAGAGCACTTCCCCCACAGCGTGGCGCGGGCCGTCGTGCGCAAGGCGCTGGAGGAAGGCCTGCACCATGAGGAAGAGCACGCGGAGGTGGAATACATCGTGGCCCACGGCATCTCCTCCCGCCTGCATGGGAAGAAGGTCCTCGTGGGCAGCTACCACTTCCTTTTTGAAGATGAAGGCATCCCCCTCACGGAAGAACAGCGGCAGACTATCCGCAGCCACGCCAGGGGCAAATCCAACATCTTCCTGGCCATAGGCCGCAGGGCGATCGGCATGATCGGCGTCAGCGATCCTCCCAGGCCGGAAGCCAGGGAAACGATCGCCCGGCTGAAGCGGCAGGGCATTTCCTCCATCATCATGCTCACCGGAGACAGCGAGTCCGCCGCCCGCGCCATCAGCCGCCAGCTGGGCATCACGGAATACCGCTCCCAGGTTCTGCCGGAGGACAAGGCGCGCTTCATCCAGCAGTTGAAGCAGTCCGGAAGAACGGTGTGCATGGTGGGTGACGGCATCAACGATTCCCCCGCCCTTTCCTGCGCGGACGTCTCCGTCTCCATGAAGGATTCCTCCGACATCGCCCGTGAAGTAGCGGACATTTCCCTGCTGTCCAGCTCCCTGAGTGAACTGGCGGTTTTAAGGGAACTAAGCTGCGCCGTCCTTGAAAAAATAGAGCGCAACTACCGCTTCATCGTCGGGTTCAACACCTCCCTGATTCTGCTGGGCATGTTCGGGCTGATTACCCCGGCCCTTTCCGCATTCCTCCACAATGCCTCCACGGTGTACGTCAGCGCGCGCAGCACGCGCCGCTGCCTGCCCCCGGTCGGCACTCCGCAGTAAAAGGAAAGGGATGGTTCATGTGGAAATGAACCATCCCTTTGAAAAACGTCCTGGGCCTTCCTATTCTCCGCTCTTCCGGCAATGCTCCGTCAGGAGCTGGAACCGGGAAATTTCCTCCAGCGTCATGATGTGTTCAATGCCGCAGGCCACTTCGTCCGCGCGCTTCTCCTCCATCTTCAGCACCGTGATCAGGAATTCTTTCACCATGGTATGGCAGGAAATAACCCGGTCCGCGTAATAACGGCCCTCCCGGGTCAGCACAATGGGGGAATACTGCGTATATTCAACCAGGCCGCGTTCCTTCAACTGCTTCATGGCCAGGGAGACGGAAGGCTTTTTCACGTTCAGCGCCTCCGCGATCTCTCCTACGGCGGCGCACCCTTTTTCCAGCTCGATGTTGCGGACGGCCTCAATGTAATCCTCCAGGCTGTTGCTCAGCTCCAGGGAGGGAAAGTTTTTGCGTATCATGACTGATGCTTATTAGGTTTAACTAACAAAAACAATAACCCAAGCTCCGGTCAAGTCAACCTCTTCTTGAAAAATATTAGGTGAGACAAACTTTTTTCTTGCAAGGCAAGTTAGATCTCACTAACTTTCATTCATGGTCAGCCCAAACCCGGAAAGAAACAACGGAAGAAAATGCTCCGGCGGCGTTCCCGCCAGAACGGAGTCCTTCTTCTCCAGGTTCTTTTCCGCCTCGCGCCCCTGCTGCTGCCGGGGCTGCGCCCTGAAATGCTCCGGGAAAAATTGTCCCTCCGACAACAAGGGAAAACAGGCGCGGCCAAACTCCTTGGGGAACGCGTCCACAAACTGTATGGACTAGTCATCCGGTGCTCTAACACATTATCGCCTAAACACGGGCGCGTTCCCCTTCCCTTTTTTCCTTCCTCTGCGGGACGCGGTCAGCGGAGAACCACCGCCGGACCGTCATACCCTTCAGGCGTATAGCTGCGGATGGAGACGCCCCCCTCCGCCGTCACGTCCGCCGCCCAGCACTCGGCATGGTGGAAGCAGGCGCCCAGATTGACGTACAGCCGCCCTCCCCTTTTCCCGGTCACCGCACGGCGGTGCAGATGGCCGAAGATGACGACTTCCGCTTCCGGGAAAAAGCGTTCCGTGAATTTCCGCATGCGCCGCATCATCGTCAGCCATGCCAGAAGAATCTGCGCGGGCCGCTCCGGCGGCCAGGCGGAATGCGCCAGAAAACGCACCAGCTTGTTCCGGCACGCCCCGGAACGCGTGTAAATGGGGGGAACCAGCACGCTCATGGCGCGCGCCAGTTCCAGCCGCCGCCGCAAATCCGTATCCGCCTCCGGGAACGCGGCAATCAGCTCACGGGAGGCCTGCTTGTTTTTCAAATATTCCCATCCCCACGGGGCCACCTCCTTGAACAGGGCATGACCGTGCAGGGCGCAGACGCGTCCCCCCTGCAATTTCAGCAGTCCGGCCTTCTCATCCGGGTCATGGTTGCCGGCCAGCAGCACGGGCTGCACTCCGGCATCCCGGCACATTTGCAGGAAACGGGCGCGTTTTTCCAGCCCTTCCGCCTGGCAGGGGCTTTCACGGGTTTCACTGAGGTCCCCGCACACCACCAGATGAGTGCACCCCTCCAGCAGGAAAGCCAGCTCCTCCGGCTCCCGGGCCAGCGCCTTGGCATGGCCGAAGTGGACGTCTGAAATGAACCGGGCACGTTCTCCCGGAGCAAGGTCAAGTTCCTGAATCATAAGGACGGAGGGAGGAGGAAAACAACCATGGAATCAGGAGCGCAGCCGCTGCCGCACCATCTCATACAGGCACACGCCCGTAGCTACGGACACGTTCAGGCACGGAACGCTCCCCTTCATGGGAATCCTGATCAGGAAGTCGCAATTCTCTTCCGTCAGCCGCCTCATTCCTTCCCCTTCCGCGCCCATCACCAGCGCGGCCGGCCCCGTGAAATCCGTTTCATACAGGTCGCGGTCCCCCTTGTCCGAGGTGCCGAATATCCAGATGCCGCGGCCCTGGAGCTGCTTCATGGTGCGCGCCAGGTTGGTCACCTGGATGAAAGGCACCTTTTCCGCCGCCCCCACGGAGACGCGCAGCACGGTCTCCGTAATGCCCACGGACTTGTCACGCGGAGCGATTACGGCATCCACGCCCGCGCCGTCCGCCGTCCGCAGAATGGCTCCCAGGTTGTGGGGGTCCTGCACGCAGTCCAGAATCAGCAGCAGGGGGTTGGGGGACTTGTCCAGAATCCCGTCCAGCACATCCTCTCCCAGCGCCTTCACGGCAATTTTGGCCGGAGCGCTGCGCACATGCTTGTTCCGGCGCGCCTCCTGTTCGTTCCCTTGGGGTCTCATGCCCATGAATTAGCGTGTTTCACGCTTCTTTTCCAGACAAATATGCCCCGCCGCCCCATCATTGGGCGTGACTTGAGGGTCTCCGTTATGCTACAGTTCCGTACCATTCAAGATGAAGACGAGCGACTTTTTAGTCATTGGGGCAGGTGTTGCCGGATTGAGTTTCGCCTTGAGAGCGGCGGAACACGGCAAGGTTGCCGTCATTACAAAAGGCAAATTTCTGGATTGCAGTTCCGCCAAGGCGCAGGGCGGCATAGCCGCCGTTTGGGACCGCAACGACTCCTTTGAAGACCACATTGCGGACACGCTGGACGCCGGCGCGGGCCTCTGCAACGAACAGGCCGTACGCACCATTGTGGAGGAAGGCCCCGGCGCCATCCGGGAACTGCTGGAATGGGGCGTCAATTTTGACCCCGGCAACCAGGGGGAGGATTACGAACTGGCCCGGGAGGGAGGCCATACCAAGCGGCGCATCCTCCACGCCAAGGACGCCACCGGCCTGGAAATCACCTCCAAGCTGCTGGAGGCGGCCAAGCTCCACCCCAACATCCAACTGCTGGAAGACCACTTCGCCATCGACCTGATTACGACGACCAAACTAGGTCTGGTCACGGAAGACCGCGTGCTTGGGGCCTACGTGCTGGACCGCGCCTCCGGGGAAGTGGAAATTTTCCGGTCAGACCGCGTGCTGCTCGCCACCGGCGGCTGCGGACGCGTGTACCTGTACACCACCAACAATGATTCCGCCACGGGGGACGGCGTAGCCATGGCCTGGCGCGCGGGAGCCACCATCGCCAACATGGAATTCGTGCAGTTCCACCCCACCTGCTTCTTCAACACCCGCGCGGAAGGAGCGGAAGCGCGCTCCTTCCTCATCTCCGAGGCCGTGCGGGGCGAAGGCGGCGTACTGATCGGAGCGGACGGGAAGGAATTCATGCACAAGTACGATCCCCGCAAATCCCTGGCCCCGCGCGACATTACCGCCCGCGCCGTGGACTCGGAAATGAAGAGGACGGGCAGCATGTGCGTCTATCTGGATATCTCCCATAAGCCGGAGGGCTTCGTCCAGGAGCGCTTCCCCCTGATTTACGAGACCTGCAGCCGCTACGGCATCAACCCCGCCAGGGAGCCCATTCCGGTCGTTCCCGCAGCGCACTTCCAGTGCGGCGGCGTCCTGACGGACGTCAACGGCCAGACCAGCCTGGACGGCCTTTACGCCGCCGGGGAAACCGGGTGCACGGGCCTCCACGGCGCCAACCGCCTGGCCTCCAACTCCCTGCTGGAATGCGTGGTGGTCGCCAAGCGCGCGCTGGACTCCATGCTCTCCCTCCAGCCGCTGAGAAAGGATGCCCCCACTTCTTACGACATCCCCGCGTGGCACCACGGGGATACCGCCCTGCCGGACGAACTTTCCGTCATCTATCACAATTGGGATGAAATCCGCCGCCTGATGTGGGATTATGTCTCCATCGTGCGGACCAACAAAAGGCTGGACCGCGCGGCCACGCGCCTCCGGATGCTTCACCGGGAGGTGAAGGACTTCTACTGGGGGTACCGCATCACGCCGGACATCCTGGAACTGCGCAACCTGGTGGCGGTGGCCTCCCTGATCGTGGACTGCGCCATGCGGCGCAATGAAAGCCGCGGGCTCCACTTCAACACGGATTATCCCGGCAAGCTGGATCACCGCTTCGTCACTCAACTGCACCGATGGTAAAACACTGGCAACGTCAACAGGCATTCCGGAAGGGTTCCGCTGGGAACTCCTTCCTTTCCGCATGCCTGCTTGCGTTGCTGGCCCTGGCTCCGGCAGGGGCCGCCAGGGCGGACATCCAGACGGGCCGGAGCGCAACCCGCGCCCTGGCGGACAGCTCCGGACGGCCCAAAGGCCCCGTCATCATCACCCCCACGCAGCGGGACCCGCTGCCCAGGGTCATCGTCAAATCACCCGCCGCGGCCGCGGGCGGCAAACGCCCGACGCCCCAGCCCCGCATCCTTCCCAGGACGGCCAGGCAGAGCCCCGGCACCTATCCCTGGCGGCTCAATATCACCGCCACGGTCTTCTGGGTGGGGGAGGATTCCACGGAGCGCAACCCGGTAGCCAACCACAAGAGCTCGTGGGACTCCGCCTGGCGGGAAAACTTCGGCGGTTTCGACAATCCGGACCCCGTGTGCCGCACCGTGGACTTCCGCCCGAAAACGTTCGTCCCCCGGCAAAATCCCTTTTACGTGGCGCTGCCCTACAATGACGTTTGCAAGGGAGAGCACAAGACGGAGGCGTCACGCGTCATCCCGTGGTTCCGCCGGGAATACACGGGGAAAGGGCAATCCGTCTGCAAAGGCAGGTGGGTGCAGATCGTCTACAACAAGCGCTCCTGCTTTGCCCAGTGGGAGGACTGCGGCCCCTTCACCACGGAAGACTGGCCCTATGTCTTCGGCGACAAGCCCCCCGTCAACACCCAAAACAAGGGAGCGGGCATCGACATCTCCCCCGCCGTGCGCGACTACCTGGGCATCACCGGCGGAACGGCCGTCGTCCACTGGCGCTTTGTGGAATTCTACCGCATCCCCCGCGGCCCCTGGTCCAAATGGGGGGATAACAACCCCTTCGTCAATTCCGAAGTAGGCCCCGGGAGAAAAGCCCTCCAATCCCGGGAAGACCGCCTGCGCCAGCAGCAGGAAGCCATCCAGAGGGAGCTGTTGAAGGATCCCCAGAAGCTCAGGAGGGAACTCCAGGGATAGTCCGTTCCGCCGCGGCCATGCAACGTCCACGCATTCTACATATTTTCAGCCGCTACGGCGACGTGGGGGGGGAGGAAGTCTGCTTCCGCGCCATCACGGAAGAGCTGCGTGCCGTGGCGGACGTCACCCCCTTTGTCTATTCCACCGCGGAGCTGTTCCAGAGCCCCCACGGCGCGCTGACGAAAATGCGCTACATGCTCCGCAACAGGGACGTGGAGGAAAAGCTGCGCGAATGCCTGCGCAGAGACCGCTATGACGCGTGGATCATCCACAACACGTTCCCGGCCATGTCCCCCTGCGTCTACGGGCTGGCCCTGAAGCAATCCGTTCCCGTCATCCACTACCTGCACAACTACCGCGCCGGATGCCTCAACGGGGTATTCTACCGGGACGGCTCCCCCTGCTTCTCCTGTAAAAACGGCAACTACCTTCCCGGCGTCCTGCACGCCTGCTGGCGCGGCAGCGCGGCCTATTCCGCCCTGGCGGCCGCTACGCTGTATAAAACGCGCCGCATGGGCACCTGGAACCGCCTTTCCTCCTACATCGCCGTCAGCCGCCGCCAGCGGGAGCTCCTCATCCAAACCGGAATACCGGAGGACAAAATCAGGGTCATTCCCCACTTCATCCGGCAAAAAACCACCCCCGCCGGACCACCCCCGCCGGACCACCCCCGCCGGGACGTTCTTTACGCCGGACGCCTTACGCAGGAAAAAGGCGTCCTCCCACTGGTTCAGGCGTGGGAACGCCTTGCCCCTCCCGGCCGCACCCTCTACCTGATGGGGGACGGCCCCCTGCGCGGGGAACTGGAGCGCTACGTCGCTTTCCGCCGCCTTGAATCCATCCGCCTGACCGGGTTCATTCCCCATGAGGAACAGGGCGCCGTGCGCGCCGCCTGCGGACTGGCCGTGGCGCCCTCCCTGTGGGAGGAAACCTTTGGCATGGTCGTCCTGGAATCATGGCTCCACGGCACGCCCGTCATCGTCACCCCCCGCGGCGGCCTGCCGGAGCTCATCAGCCACGGCCGGAACGGCTGGATTGCCCGGGAACCTTCCGCGGACGCGCTGGCGGAAACGCTGCGCACCGCCCTGGAGGAAGAGGAACGCTGGCCGTCCATGGGCGCGCACGGGCAGCAGCTCCTGTCCTCCACGTATTCTCCCGCCGCATGGCTTCAGTCCATGGGCAGCCTTCTTGAGGAACTCCGCCTCTTCCGTCAATCCCCCAACATCACGGCATCATGAAATGGTACACCTGCACTCCCGTTCCCTTCAAAGGGGACCACACCTTCTTTTCCCGTGATTCCGGGGCTTTCTGCAAAGCCTTCCAGCGGATCGGCTTGGAAAGCAGGGCCATCATGCCCACGCCCGTCCAGGAGGGGGACGACCCCGACCTCATCCGCACGGAGTACGCCAACCTGGAAGACGCCGCCTGGTGGAAATCCCTGGGCATTGACGGACTGGTCCTGTACGCCTGGGGCACGGGCAAATATCTTCCCATCGCCAGGGCCATCCATGACGCGGGCATCTTCCTGGTGGTGTACATGGATTCCTCCGGACTGTTTTTTCCGTGGCAATACTGGCTCCCCATCGCGGAAAACATGTGGACCAGGGACGTCTTCGCCCGCGGAAAAATCAGGGGCACCGCCTTTTTCCTGCTGCGCCTGCTGAAACAGCACACCTGGAACCTGGCCAGCCGGGGAAGAAGAAAACACCTGGACCAGGGGGACATGGTAGCCTTCCCCATGCCGGCAGCCGTCAAATCCATTCAGGACCGGGAATGGCTCTACGGAAAATCCATCGTCCGGAAACTGGCCCTCATTCCCAACCCCATTTCCTCCACCTGCCGCTATGCCGGGGAGAAACGCAACATCATCATGGCCGTGGGCCGCTGGGACGACCTTCTCTACAAACGCCCCTTCCTGCTGATGGCCACGCTGGAACAGGCCCTGCCCCGCGCACCGCACTGGGAAGCGGAAATCTACGGGAACATCCCTCCCCTCCTCCGGGAATGGCACGGCAATCTTCCGGAAGACCTCCGCGCCCGCATCCGCCTGGCCGGCTACCTGCCCAACGCGGAGCTGCAAAAGAAATACTCCCAAGCCAGAATCAGCCTCTGCACCTCCCGGTCCGAGGGAACGCACGTCGCCTCCGCGGAAGCGCTCTGCGCCGGGGCTTCCGTCGTTGGTCCGCGCCTTACGCCCCTGCTGAACTGCCTGCAATGGTACGTTTCCCATGATTCCGGCACGCTCAGCCCAAAAGACACCCCGGAAAGCGTCTCCGGGGCGCTGCTGGAGGAAATCCGCGCCTGGGATGAAGGAAAACGCAGCCCGGAGGAAATTTCCCGCTACTGGTGCTCCCTGCTGCATGCGGAAAACTCCTGCAAGCGCATCATTGCCGCTTATGAGGCCGCCAAAGGCGGCAGCTGACCGCTAATTCCCCAACAGGGCGCGGGCCTCTATCCACACGTCCTCCCAGCTTCTGTCCGCCAGCGTCCCGTAAAGGGGGTGCCCCCACAGCCGCGCGCGCATGGCCGCCGGAGAAGCCAGCCCCAGCAGAAAACGCGTCAACTGGGAAGGGCGGGCCAGCGCGGGCTTCCTCTGCGCCGCCAGCTCCATGACGGCGGAACGCAGTTCTTCCGGAAGCGGTCCGGGTTCCTCCAATTCCATCTCCGCAGGTACTGCGCCGCAGCACCCCGGACAATGCCCGCAGGGTCCGGACGGCTCCCGGAAGCCGAAGTAGGCGTCCAGGCTCCTGTTGAGGCAGGCGGAAGACGTCAGCGTGGAAACGCACGTTTTCCAGCGTTCCAGCCCGTTCAGCCGGGACCGGGAAAAATACTGCGCGAATTCCTCCGCGGCTTCTTCCGCATCAAACCCTTCCGAATGCAGGTGAAGGGCTGTCTGGCGCAGGTCCACCTTCCATTCCCCGGAAAGGACCAGCTCGTCAAGCCATGCGCCGGCTTCTTCCCAGGAAATCCCCCATTCCGCGGCCAGAGCCTCCACTTCCCCCTCCCGGTGGCCGTCCATCCATTGCAGCCGGGAACGTTCCTCCCCATCGCGGCCGCACAGGATTTCCTCCATCCGGAACAGGGGGCGCACCTTGTAATACTTGTACCCCATGCCCTGTTCCCGGACGGAACCGGAACGCTTCAGGTCAAAGAGCATCCGGTCCACCGCCACATCCGGCAAGTCATGGACCGCGGAGGCCTCATACAGGGACACAATATGCTCTCCCCTCCGGGACAGCAGGGACGCCAGCCCTTTTACGCCATGGCGTTCCGGCTCCGCCGCATGCAGGCGGTTGACCACGGCCACGCCGTCGCGCCCGGACAGCATCACCAGACTGAAGGAAGGCAGCCCGTCGCGCCCGGCACGGCCGGATTCCTGCACATACGCTTCCAGGCTGGCGGGGGGATGGTAATGCACCACGGAGCGCACGTCCGGCTTGTCAATTCCCATGCCGAAGGCGATCGTCGCCACCAGCACGTCCGCCGCCCCCGCCAGGAACTCATCCTGAACCAGCCCCCGCGTTTCCGGCGGCATGCCCGCATGGTAGGACTTGACGGAAAAACCGGCCTTCCCCAGTTCATAGGAAAGATTCTCCGCATCCTTCCGGGTGCGGATGTACACCACGGCGGGACGGTGGCCGTCCTCTTTCAAAAACTGCACCAGCCGCGCGGTTTTATCCTGCTCCTTCAGCACTTCCGCCTGGCGGAAAATATTCGCCCGGTAAGGCGCGGCGCGGAAGATGCAGTCCTCCTGCACGTCAAACAGGGCGGCCAGGTCGCGGCACACCCGTTCCGTAGCCGTGGCCGTCAGGGCCATAACGCTCCGGAACCCATGCTTTTTAAAAAAAACGGGAAGCCCCAGGTAATCCGGGCGGAAACTGTGCCCCCACTCCGAGAGGCAGTGCGCCTCATCCACCACGAACAAGCCGGGAGAAACAAACTCCATGGCCTGCCGCATCCACGGGGATTCCAGAGACTCCGGCGCGGCGAACAGCAGGCGGACGGCCCCGGACTTCAGGCTGTCCAGCAGGGCGCCCTTCTCTTCCTCCGCCAGGGAGGAATCATACCTGGCCGCGGCCACGCCCAGCTTTTCCAGCCCGGCCACCTGGTCTCGCATCAGGGCGATCAGCGGGGAAACCACCACCGTCACCCCGTCTCCCAGCACTGCCGGAATCTGGTAACAAAGGCTCTTGCCGGAACCCGTAGGCAAAATGCCGATGCAGGACCGGCCCGCCAGCGCGCACTCCATCAGCTCCCGCTGCATGGGGCGGAACCGCTCCTTGCCGAACAAACGCAGCGTGTCTTCCAACGGGGAGGAATGCATGGGAAAATGATATCATAACGGAAAATCCCGGCAAAAGGAATCCTATGACATTGACACGGTGGCTTCATCCTATATCCTCCATGCAATATGAGACCTTTGAAAACCATCATTGCCGGAACTCTGGTCCTGCTGGCGGCAGCTCCCCTCACAGCCCAGACCAAGGCTGCGGGGAATAAAAAGCCGAACATCCTTTTCATCATCACGGACGACCACGCCTACCAGACGCTGGGCACCTCCAAGAACGATTCCCCCGTCTCGCTGCCCAACTTCAACAAGCTGGGCAGACAAGGCATGGTCTTTGACCGCAGCTACTGCGCCAACTCCCTGTGCGGACCCTCCCGCGCCTGCATCCTGACCGGAAGACACTCCCACATGAACGGCTTCGTCTTCAACGGCCAGAGGCCGCTGGACGGCTCCCAGCCCACCTACCCGAAGATGCTGCAAAAAGCCGGCTACCAGACGGGCCTGTTCGGCAAATGGCATCTGGAATCAGACCCCACCGGCTTTGACACGTGGGAAATCTTCCCCGGCCAGGGCAGTTACTACAATCCGGATTTCATCAGCCTCAAGCCGAACGGGAAGCGCCAGACGAAGCGCTTCCCCGGCTACGCCACGGACGTGGTCACGGACAAATCCATCCAATGGCTGGAAAACCGGGACAAGGACAAGCCTTTCCTTCTCGTCGTAGGCCACAAGGCTCCTCACCGCGCCTGGTGCCCCGCCCTGCGCCATCTGGGCAAGGTAAACACGTCCAAGCTGACGCCGCCCGCCAACTTCCATGACGACTACGCCAACCGCCCGGAATTCCTGAAGAAAAACCAGCAGACCGTAGCCAGGCACATGGCGATTTATTCTGACCTCAAGGTGCTCAAGGACCAGGTGCCGGAAGACATGCGCAAGAGCATCGTCTCCCCCGGCTACGGCTGGGACCTGGGCGAACTGAACCGCATGACCCCGGAAGAAAAGAAAACCTGGACGAACTACTACGCCAAGCGCACCAAGTCCCTGGTGGACGGCATGAAATCCGGGAAGCTGAAAGACCCGAAAGCCTTCGCGGAATGGAAATGGCACGCCTACATGGAAGACTACCTGGGCTGCCTGCTTTCCGTGGACGACAGCATCGGACGCCTCATGAAATACCTGGACAAGGAAGGCCTTTCCAAAGACACGCTGGTCATCTACTGCGGCGACCAGGGCTTCTACATGGGCGAACACGGCATGTACGACAAGCGCTGGATTTTTGAGGAATCCCTCCGCATGCCCCTCATCATGAGATGGCCCGGAAAAATCCCCGCGGGCATCCGCAATACCACCATGGTGCAGAACATCGACTACGCTCCCACCATCGTTTCCGCAGCAGGAGCGGACACCCCGGAAAACATGGATACCTTCCAGGGCGTTTCCCTGCTTCCCACGGCCTTCACGGGCAAGAAGCCGGACAACTGGAGGGACGCCATCTACTACTGCTTCTACGAGAATCCTGGCGAACACAACGCCCCGCGCCACGACGGCATCCGGACGGACCGCTACACGCTCTCCTACATCTGGACCAGTGACGAATGGATGCTCTTTGACATGAAGAAGGATCCCATGCAGATGAAGAACGTCATTGACGATCCCGCCTACAAGTCCACCGTGGAACAGCTCAAGAAGCGCTACAACGAACTCCGCAAGGCGTACAAGGTCCCGGAAAACTGCCCCGGAGGAAAGGGAACGCCCATTCCCAAATTTGACGCTTCCTGGTAGGAAGCCGTTCCAGCGGAACTTTTCCCAGGCGCCGGAAGATTCCGGCGCCTTTTTATTCCCTGGGTATCCCGGCTATTCCACCCCGTCTTTACCCGTAAAAACCTTTGCGGGGGCCCAATCCGGCGATCTTGGACAATTTATTCACGGCCTTCTCGCAAAAAGCAATTGCATGGTGAACGCCGGAGAGAAAGGTAAGCAAAGGCCTTTCCACCCTCTCCGCTCCAAGCTCTCCCAAAAAGAAGTCCGGATCCTTGTCATCAAATCCGGGGTGCCGTAAAAAGGGATGCCTCCCGTCAAGATGGATGACTCCCTTCCCGGAATAAAGGCAATCCAGATGGTTCATGGCCGCAACAAGCGACCACAGCGTCTGGTCATGCGTATGGTCCGCAAAATTGTCACGGCAGCGGCTTTTTTCCTCCGGAGTCGGGGAAGACACCAGGCTGAACTGCCGGCATAGTTCCATCCATTCACGAAGAATCCGGACGCTTTCTTCCGATTTTTTCAGGAAACACGGAGTCGGCTGAATCAGGGGGCTATGCTCGAAATCCCTGATATCCAGATTCAATGCGTCAAAAACGCTCTGCTTGCACCATCTTGACAAATCTCCCGTGTAATAGGAGATATTCACTCCCGGCAGGATATCCTGCCCCTTCTCCTCCAGCCATTGGACAAGAGGCTGTACTGAATGGCGGAAAAGCGTTCCCGGCGGACGCCCCGCATCCGTGTAAAGCAAATAGTCCCCTTCCTGCAGGCTTTCCAGTTCCCTGAGCATGATGAAGGGTTTCCAGCACCAGTAACCGGCCCCATGCAAATGAGGGTCAAACCAGGGCACTTCGCGCCTGATGCCTGCGGACAGAAGGCGGCCAAGATTCCAGAAAGACAATTCCACGGAAGGCTCCGCCAGCTTTAAACTTGTCATCCGCATCCACTGCCGCCAGCGGTAGCCGCGTGTCGCGAAAGAACAATAACGAATAGCCATGCGCGTTGATTCCGGGTAAACGCATGGCCGGGTAGAACATGGGCCATGCTTTCTGCACGCCCTTTCTAGCGAGTTGGTAATCCGCTGTCAATGGAAAATTTTAACGGAGAACGAATTCCAGATATTTGACGTGTAATAAAAAAGATTTTCCATCATCCCCGTAGGATGGCCTGAACAGACAACTTTTTCAGGGTTATATTTTTACAGGTTCTCTTTTATTTTCTCCAAACAAGCGGATTACCAATCCACAGCGTTGGCCGGATACTTGCCGATAAACGCCTTTTTTATATTCCCGCGTCCGCGGGGGGCGCCCTTATGGTTGAAGCTCCGCGTCCAGCCGCTTATCCAGGTCCATGGCGGCGCCGATAGCCGCATCCATGTTATAATACTCCCACTCCGCAAAACGCCCCAGCAGGTAAATGCCCCTGGGTTCCAGGCACTCCTTCAGCTCCCGGATCAGGGCCCGGCTGGACGCATCCTGCACGGGATAGGTATATTCCTCCCAGTGATGGGCCAGGTAGGAGGGGGAAAAGGGAATAAGCTCCAACTGCCGCCTGATTTCCTCTTCCGTCATTTGCTCGGAAAACTCAATGGTGGCGGTGGTAATGTCTCCGTTATTGTTGTTCCTGGAAAAATTCCCCGTGCAGATGATGCGGTGGGAACGGTGGTCCGGGGAGGGCATGTAAATCCAGCTATAGCCGTTGGGGTCAATCCGGCACAGCACGGAGGTGGTGCCGTGGGAGCGCAATGCCGAAATCCGGGGAAGGAACGGACGGAGTTCATCCACGCCGGGAAAGCAGTCCGCAAGCTGCCTGGCATTCCCTGTAAAAACAACCCGGTCAAACAATTCTCCCTGCACGAGCCATTTTCCATCCTGCGCACGGATGTCCGCAGCCTCCGCCCGGTACCTGACCTTCAGGCCGCGCGCCAGCGTATCCGCCAGGAACTGGGAGCCGCCGCGCTTTGCATAAAAGAAGGAGCTGTGCACCATGGCGCTTTCGTTGACGCGACCAATGTTATTCAACAGGATTTCCGCCACGGTCGGCATGGGCAGCTTGTCTTCCAGCCAGTCCATGGCGATTCCGTTGATGTCCTGCCGCCACACCTTGTTGTTGTAGGGCGTGAAATAAAGGTCGTTCAGGGTCTTCCCGAAACGGTTCCGGAAAAATTCTCCCAGGGAACTGGGTTCCGCAGGGGGATTCCTGTAAAGCTCCAGCAGTTCATGGACGATGGAGGAACGGACGGCCTCCGGAAACTGGTCGAGATGGTTCTCAATGGGATAATCCACCACAGCCCCGCCCTCCAGGGAAATGACGGCACGGCGGCGGGCGGAAACAAAATCACGCTCCCTGTCAAACCGGGACCAGAACCAGTCCAATACCTCCTGCCGCCGGGAATTGAACACATGACCGCCTACCAGGTGGTACAAATTGCCCTGCACCTCCGCGCACTTGACTAGGCCGCCGGGGCGGCTGTCCTTCTCGTAAACCACTACCTCATGCCCCTTTTTCAAGAGCATTCCGGCCATGGACAATCCGGAAACTCCGGCTCCGATCACAGCATATTTCATCATGGAATAAAGAAAATCAATGGATTAAAGACCACGCGCACCGAATTTGGACAATTTCACGGGATGGAGGTACAGGTATTCCTGCGGAAAGGAGGCAAGCAATTTGCCCAGGTCTCCGCCGGAAGAGGACACCAGCCCGTCAATGACGGCGTTCATGGCCTCAAAATGTTCCGGATCCTGCGGGAACCAGACGTTTCCGGACTTGTACTGCGTGTCTTCCAGCGTAGCCAGCCGCGTTCCGGGAAGGAGCTGCAAGGCTGTGGGAATAGCAAGCTCCACAAACATGTTCCATGCGGAAAATACCTCAAGGATGCGGCAAAAATCGTCAAACTTCCCTTTCGGAATGCACACGATGTCCGAATAACCGAAGACGACGGGATAGGAATACCGGTACTTTTTGATCCGGTGCTTCCAGTGGTTCAGCAGATGCCAGATTCTGCCCTTCAGCACCTTCCAGTTGGCATGAATGCCGCCGCCGGGACTCCACTTGGGCAGGAACATGCGCACGCGGGACAGCTCGTCATGCTGCATGAGGTTCCTGGATTTCAAAATCTGACGGGCTTCCCCGTACGGCGGAACATTCTTGTTGACGCTGTCCGCATCAATGCCGGCGGGAGCCGTGGAAAAACGGTGGGCCTCCACCGTTCCACGGTAGCACACCGGCAGGGAGACATCCACAAAACCGTCCAGGTAGCACGTATCCTCCCCATGGATTCCCAGCAGAGACGGCGTGGAAAACTCGTCAAACCGGGGATTCAGGAGCAGGTCGTCTCCGATGATGAGAATATAATCGCCATCCAGATTCCTGATTCTTTCCCGGGCCTGTAAAATATAATTATAAAACTGGAATGAATTGCCGAATACAGAACATACGTCCGGAGCGTCCCCCCTGTAATAGGGCATTAATTGAAGCAGCCCGGAAAAACGCCTTGAATAAATCTCCCTGATTACCGGAATGTTGCGGTCATACTGGTGGTTGAACAACACAACGAGAGCCGTTTTCCGGGAAGAAGTATCCATGGTACGTTTGATGTAGGGGAGCAACCCGCGCCCTTCAACGGAAGGCATTGGAAAAACATGGATTGCACCCTGGGAGCATGCGCCATTAAAACGGCTTCATGAATACATTACGGATTTGAAATCCGGGGTCAAGCCTGCACATTTGAAAGAAAAACATTTTCGGAAAATTCCGTTTGCCAATACTCCGGCATCGACAGAGGCCGTTCTTGACGTAAATAAGCTTTCTTTTCATTTCAAAAAAGCCGGGAGGGTATAACACAAAAAAATGGAGCAGGCAGGAACGGGAACGGCGCGACGGTGATGAACGGCGAAGCTGCGGCTCCGGCTCCCGGGAACGGAAGATTCCGGCCTCTCGTGGCTGAAACCCCTTCTGGAGCATGGCGTAAGCTCTTGCTTGCATAACCGTCTCTGCGCTCCGGAGGGAATATCCATCAGGCCCGGGAGGCCCTGGCTCCCAGGCGACACGCACCCGTGAAAAAGAACTGATGGAGCGTTGATTCAGGATTTGCGCCCACCATCCCGGAGCATAACTGTTCCGGACTGCAGAGTCTCACCGGATTTCAAACCCGCCCGTGAAACAGGGCTGTTTTAAGCCTGCAAGCAAGCCGCATGATACCAGCAGGAAACAAGCCGGTGCTACTTTAATTTTCCCGAATTCCTCCCTGCGTTCCGGAACCGGCTTCTTCTTTTCTCCGGCAGTGGTGTGTTCAAGGGGAAACGTTGAGTTGGAATACTGGCTGATATAACAGGAAAGCAAAACATGAAGCTCACTCCGGAAGAATATTTCTTTCATTCCCTCCATCCAGGGCGCGGAGCCAAAACCCCATTCTGCGCCGGAAACGGACTTCATTTTCCCGCTCCTTCAACAATGGCCAATGCCGGAAAGCATTTTCTCCCCTCTTATCTTTTCACGGAAAAAACAGTGGGCACACCTGAATTCCCTCCCCTGCTCCGCCGCGAAAATGGAAAAAGCCGTTCCACCGGGAAAGCTTCCCGATGAAACAGCCGGAAAACGGAGCCCCCCGCCGGATCAATACCTGTAAAAGTCCGGCTTGTACGGGCCTTCCACCGGAACGCCGATGTAGTCCGCCTGTTCCGGACGCAGGACGGTAAGCTTGCAGCCGATCTTGCCGAGGTGCAGGCGCGCCACCTCTTCATCCAGCACCTTGGGAAGCACTTCCACGCCCACGGGGCGGTTTTCACGGGTATTCCACAGTTCCAGCTGCGCCAGAACCTGGTTGGCGAAGCTGTTGGACATCACGAAGCTGGGGTGCCCCGTGGCGCAGCCCAGGTTGACCAGGCGGCCTTCCGCCAGCAGGTACAGGCTGTTGCCGGACGGGAACGTGTAACGGTCCACTTGCGGCTTGATGTTCAGGTGTTTAATGCCGGGATAGGTCTGGAGCTTGTGCACCTGGATTTCATTGTCGAAGTGGCCGATGTTGCACACAATGGCCTGGTCCTTCATCTTTTCCATGTGCTCAATGCGGATGATGCCGCAGTTCCCCGTGGTGGTTACGTAAATGTCCGCCCAGCCCAGCGTGTCCTCCACCGTCAGCACGCGGTAGCCTTCCATGGCGGCCTGGAGCGCGCAGATGGGGTCTATTTCCGTCACGACCACCTGGGCGCCCATGCCGCGCAGGGACTGGGCGCAGCCCTTGCCCACGTCCCCGTAGCCGCAGACCACGGCCACCTTGCCGGCGATCATGACGTCCGTGGCGCGCTTGATGCCGTCCACCAGGGACTCGCGGCAGCCGTACAGGTTGTCAAACTTGGACTTGGTCACGGAATCGTTCACGTTGATGGCCGGAATCAGCAGGCGGCCCGCGGCCTGCATCTGGTACAGGCGGTGCACGCCCGTGGTCGTTTCCTCGGAAACGCCCTTCAGCTCAGGCAGCCAGCGGTGGAAAATGCCGGGCGTTTCCGCGGCGATCTTTTTCAGGAGGTCCTTGATGACTTCCTCTTCTTCCGACTCCGACGGGGTGTTCACCCAGCCGGAACCTTCCTCCATCTCATACCCGCGGTGGATGAGCAGGGTGGCGTCTCCGCCGTCGTCCACAATCAATTGCGGCCCCAGACCGTCCGGAAAGTTCATGGCCTTCCAGGTGCAGTCCCAGTATTCCCGGAGCGTTTCCCCCTTCCAGGCGAACACGGGCGTGCCGGATTTGGCAATCGCGGCGGCGGCGTGGTCCTGGGTGGAGAAAATATTGCAGCTGGCCCAGCGCACGGAGGCGCCCAGGGCCGTCAGCGTTTCAATCAGCACGGCCGTCTGCACCGTCATATGCAGGGAGCCCATGATGCGCACGCCCTCCAGGGGCCTGGCGTCCGCGTACTTTTCACGCACGGCCATCAGGCCGGGCATTTCATGTTCCGCAATGTCCAGTTCCTTGCGTCCGAAATCCGCCAGGCTGATATCGCGCACCTTGTATTGTTCCGTTTCTGAAAACATGTCTGTAAACGTTGTCGTTGGATTAATGAAGAAGTTGTTTCAGGGAGGCCAGGCGCGTTTCGTCCAGTTGTTCCCAGGGAAGCTCCGGATTGGTGAAATGCCCGTAGTGCGTCGTCTTCCGGTAAATGGGTCGCAGCAGGTCGAGCTGGTCCACCATGTCCGCAGGCTTGAAGGAGAAAATGCCTTCCAGCGCGCTTTCAATGGCTTTTTCCTCCACCTTTCCGGTGCCGAAGGTATCCACCCGGATGGAAACGGGGGTGGGGTAGCCGATGGCGTAGGCCACCTGCAATTCACACTTGTCCGCCAGCCCGGCGGCTACGATGTGTTTGGCGACCCAGCGGCACATGTACGCCGCGGAACGGTCCACCTTGGACGGGTCCTTCCCGGAGAAGGCGCCGCCGCCGTGGCGGCCCATGCCGCCGTACGTATCCACAATGATCTTGCGGCCCGTCAGGCCGGAATCCCCGTGGGGGCCGCCCACCACGAATTTCCCCGTGGGATTGATGAAGTACTCCGTCCTGTCATCCAGCAGTTCCGCAGGAAGCACGGTCTTAATGAGTCTGACGCAGTAATTGTAAATCGTATCATGGTCCACTTCCTCCGTGTGCTGGGTGGAGATAACCACGTTCTCAATATGCACGGGGCGTCCGGCCTCATCATAGGCCACGGCCACCTGGGACTTGCAATCCGGTCGCAGCCAGTCCACATGCCCGCGCTTGCGGCGCTTGGCCAGTTCCATGAGCAGCTTGTGGGCGAACACGATGGGGGCCGGCAGCAGCTCCGGCGTCTCGTTCGTCGCGAAGCCGAACATGATGCCCTGGTCCCCGGCGCCCTGCTCCGCGTGGCCCTTGCCCTCCGCTTCCCGCGCGTCCACGCCCTGGGCGATGTCCGGAGACTGTTCCGTGAGCAGGTTCGTGAAAAAGACGGTATCCGCATGGAACACGTCGTCGTCCTGCCGGTTGCAGTACCCGATCTCCCGGATGGCCTGGCGGGCGATCTTTTCCGGATTGATTACCGCCTTGGTCGTCAGCTCTCCGGCGATGATGACCATGTTGCTCTTCACCAAAGTTTCGCACGCGACGCGGCTAGTTTTGTCTTGAGCCAGGCAGGCGTCTAAAATAGAGTCGGAAATGTAGTCGGCCACCTTGTCCGGATGGCCTTCTCCAACGGATTCCGACGTGAAGATGTGAGGGTTGTTTTTACTCATATCGATAAATCTCGATGCGTTGATATATTATTCTACCATGAAGTCAATCCTAAAAACGCTCAAACTCCTGACGGACCCCACCCGCCTGCGCATCATCAACGTTCTGAATGAAGAATCCCTGAGCGTTGCGGAGCTCCAGGAAATTCTCGGCATGGGGCAGAGCCGCATCTCCACGCAGCTTGCCCAGCTCCGGCAGGAAGGAGTGGTGGAGGACACCCGCTCCGGGAAAAACGTTTTTTACACCCTCTCCCTGGCCAACGACCTGCACAACGTGGCCCTGAAAGCCTGCGAGGAACTGCCGGAGGCGGAAACGGACAAAAAAGCCCTCCAGGTCATTCTGGACAAGCGCAAGAACCGCACGCAGGCCTACTTTGATGAAGTCGTTTGCCGCCTGGGCAAGAACTACGCTCCGGGCCGTTCCTGGAAGGCGCTGGCCGGAGCCCTGCTCCGCATCCTGAATTATGACGTGGTGGCGGACCTGGGCGCCGGGGAAGGCTTCGTCTCCCAGCTCATTTCCCCCAGCGCCAAGCAGGTGATCGCCGTGGACAACTCCCCCAGCATGGTGGAACTGGGGCAGGAACTGGCGCGCAAGCACGGGCTGGACAATCTGGAATACCGCCTGGGCGACATTGAAACGCCGCCCATTGATCCCGGCACCGTGGACCTGGCCCTGCTCAGCCAGGCCCTGCACCATGCCCAAAAGCCGGTCAAGGCCCTGGAAGCCGCCTGGAACATCCTGAAACCCGGAGGCTGCCTGGTCGTTCTGGACCTGCTCCAGCACGGGCAGGAGGAAGCCCGCGAACTCTATGCGGACCGCTGGCTGGGCTTCACGCCCGCCGCTCTGGAAAGCATGCTCAAGGAAGCCGGCTTCCGGAACATCCATACGGACATTGTGGACAGGGAACCGGAACCTCCCCATTTCCAGACCCTGATGGCCGCCGCCTGGAAACCGTAACCGGAAGGCGCCCCACTCCTTTTTCCAACCGTTTTTTCAGACAAAATTCTGCCGGGCAACCGCTCACCTATTGTGAGCATTAAATCCGCATTAATCATTTCAGGCGCCGTCCTCGCTGCCGCCCTGGGCATTTACTGGATAGCCGCCCCGAGGGAAGCCTGTCCCGAGGAACTGTACCGGCAATACATGGAGCTCTCCCCCTTTGAGCAATTTGACCAGAAGGAGAAACTGTTGAAAAAAGCGGCGCAGGCTGGCTGCGTTCCCGCCATGCGCCAAATGGCGGATCATAACTTCATCTCCAAAAACGATCTCAAAGTCGATGAATACAATTACTGGATCAAAAAAGCGGCGGACCATGGAAGCCCGCAGGCCCAGTATGAAGCCTTCACGGAATGCATTTCCGAAAACCCTTCCGAAGTCCTCGCCTATCTGATACAGGCGGACAGACAGTCTTATGCTCCCGCCTCCCTGGAACTGGGACGGCTGTATGCCTGCGGAGACGAAGAATACGGCATCATGCGGGATGAACGGAAAGCCATGGAGTTTTACCAAAAAGCAGCCGCGCTGAATAACCCGGAGGCCCTTTACCTGCTCTACCTGATGGGAAAACTGGAAATTCCGTCCAGGGAGGAGGCGGAACGGCACCCGGACGCCTATGCCCGCTATCTTCAACAGGCGCAGCGGCAGAAAGCGTTCCCGATCATGCCTGCCGCCATGGACGGAGAGGTCCCCGCGAACCGTCAATCCAGGGAGCGTATCAGGGAAGTTTTAAAAACCTACCTGCCGCAAAACCCGAAAGCCGTTGAATGGATTCAACAAAACTACAGGTGAAAAACAGGCCATGCCTCATTCCCTGTCCTCCGGAGCCCTTTCCGCAGGAAAAGGGCGTCTGCCGGATTGGAGGGCTTCCCGCACTTCCCGGACAATGTCCATCATCTGCTCCGGGGAAAGCTCCTCTTTACCTTCCACCTCTTCATCCACCAGCGCTTTCATTTCCTCCAGCAGATGCTCCGGCTCCAGACGGTAGTTCAGCAATACCCGGAAAAGCTCCCTTCCGGCCTCCTGCAAGGGAGCCGGGGGGAAATCCTTCACGCTCTTCAAATTTTTCTCTTCAAAAGAATTCAGCAGTCCGGCATAACGGCGGAACGCGCGTTTGAATTCCTCCGGGCAGCCGGCCATATCCACCGCGGCAAGGTACCGCCGGAAGGAAATTTCCGCCTTCAGGTGAAGGGCGGCTTCCCCCGTGGACTCCGCCAGCCAGGTTTCCTTCTGCTTCAGATGCACGAGCAGAAGGGCCTTCCGCATGGCTTCCCGCTGTTTGCCCTTGGGCCCCTTCTTCAATTTAACCAGGTCCAGGTCCAGCTCCGCGGCATCGGGACTCGCCACATCCTGGGCCGGAGACACTCCGAGAGCCGCCGCCATCAGAACAAACGGCAGCCACTTCCTCATGCATTCCCGGATATGGACCATTGCGGTCAGCAATTACATGAAAAGAGCCGCAAAAGCAATCCAAATCCAGCGTTTCCCGGAGGAGAGGGCCATCCGCACCCGGAGAACCGCCAGAGCGCGGGTCATGCCATCCGGGGAGATTGACGGACAGGCGGCTGTATGAGAAAAAGCGGTCTATGCTATTCGCAGTAGTGATTTTCCTTTCCGTGGTCGTGCTCGGCGTCATTGCCGCGCTGCGCTTCACCAAGGGCGTCATTCCGCTGCGTACTTATGAATCACGTGAACTGCCGGGATTTCCGGGTCCGGCGGGGCTGATTCACCGCCTGGACGGCGCGGAGAAGCGCCAGAGGAAACTGGCGGAGGCCCGTTTTCCCGGTGTGGATGAAAACGGCCTCATCAGCCTGCCCCCCGCCTGGGAGGGCAAGGTAACTGCGGGGCGCCTGGCCTGCGTGGCCCACACCTGGGCCATGAGCAGCCTGGTCAGGGAAGACCCTGCGGCGGCCAAAGCCCGCAAGACCGCCTCCGGCCGCGCCATGATGATTCCCTTCTTCACGGCTCTTATCCTGCTGGGGATGCTGGCCACCGGGCTGTTGAAGTTCCAGATTGCGCTGGCTATCGGGCTGGCCTGCTGGGCCTTCTTCACCTTCTCCGCCCTTCCCACCCAGTTCCGTGAATGGAAGGCGGCGGAAATAGCCAAATCCGGGCTGAAGGAAGCCGGATTGTGGCCCCTGCTGCCCTCTGACGCCATGGCCGTGGAACAATGCCTGAAGGCGCTGTCATGGTGCAATGTGGCGGGCTTCCGGCGCATTCTGCCCAGATAGGGGACGCGCCGTGACGGCGGCGCGCATTTTTCCGGTTAATCCGGCTTTTGAGAGAAAAAAACTTGAAACGGGGGTGCGGGTAACCCACTCTTCCACCGTCGTCAAAATTTACTCTCTTCTGCATGAACGAGTCCGCCAACCCTATCATCAAGTACTTTTCCGAGTTCAAAATCCTAAAAACCGTATCTAAAGATTTCTGGCTCACCAACGTCGTCCAGTTCTTTGACGGCATGGCCTACTTCTCCCTGATTACGGTATTTGTCCTCTACCTGACGGACTATTGCAGTTTCAACGATGCGGACGCGGCCCTGTGGGTGGGGCTGTACACCCTGTTCATCTCCGCCTTCGTCTTTGCGGTGGGTTCCATCTGCGACATCATCGGCATACGGCGCACGTACCTGATCGGCTTCATCATCCTCATCGCCGGGCGTCTCATCATGGGATTCGGGCCGGATCTGAGCCCCACCGTGGACTCCGGGAGGCTGGTGGTCATGACGGGGATTCTGATCATGTCCTTCGGCACGGCGTTCATGTCACCCGTCATCCAGACCTCCATCCGGCGCTTCGCCCCGCTGAATGCGCGCGCCACGGGGTTCAATATTTATTATCTGCTGATGAACATTGCCGCCGTGATCGCGAACGTATTCCTGATTGAATTCTTCCGCAAGCACTTCGGCGCCGTGGACGGCGGCTACTGGATCATCAACTTCGGCACGCTGATGGTGCTGCTGGGCTGCATTACCACCCGCTTCATTGACGAAGACAACTACGCGGAACCCAGTGAAAAGGAGGCCAACCTGAAAGCGCCCCTCCGGCGGCCCCTGCAGCTTTTCCGGGAAGTGTGGAAGGAATCCGCCTTCCGCAAGCTCATCCTCTTCCTGGTGCTGACCATGGGCGTGCGCATCGTCTTCACGCTGCAATTCCTGGTCATGCCCAAATACTACGTGCGCACCCTGTATGATGACTTTGCCATCGGCTCCATCAATGCCATCAACCCGGCCATCATCGTCTCCGGCCTCATCCTGCTCATTCCGGTGCTGGGACGCTTCTCCACCGTCAGCCTCATGATCGTGGGCATGTCCATTTCCGCTTTCTCCCTTGTCTTCATGGCCATTCCCATTGAATGGTACTATTTGGTGCCCGGCATTGAAACGCGCTCCCAGGCGTATCTGGTAGCCATTGTGACGCAGATTCTGGTGTTCGCGTTCGGGGAACTGCTGTTCTCCCCCCGCTTCTCGGAATATGTGGCCCGCGTGGCGCCCAAGGACAAGGTGGCCTCCTACATGTCCCTGGCGGCATTGCCCATGTTCATTGCCAAGCCCATCAACGGCATCATCGGCGGCCTGCTGGTCGCCTACCTCTGCTACGACGGCATCTGCGCCAAGATGGATACCGGGCACATCGGCTTCTGGGATTCACCCGAATTCATGTGGACCATTTACCTGGCCATGGCCGTCATCAGCCCCATCGCCATCATCATGACCCGCAAGACCATCACCTCCGACCATCCGGAGGAAGATGCGGACTCCCCGCCCATTGCGGCCATTGAAACGGAAATGGACCCCGCCGTTACGGCGGAAGAACTCACGGAAGCCAACTCCTAACCTCTCAAGACGATGAACCAGCACACGCGCAACATCATTGTGGACTCCCTCATCCTGGTGGCTTTCAGTTCCATTCTGGGCGGGATTAGCCTGGTGGTTTCCAAATCCTTCTCCGGAGACCCCAATCCGGCCCTGGACCTCATCACCGTGATGAAAAAGGCGGAGGCCAAGGAAGTCAATGCCTCCTCTGAACAGGAGGAACAGGAAGCCAGAGTCAAGGGAATGAAGGAATTCGACCAAACTCTGGAAGAAGGGGAACAACTGGCGGCGAAGGAAGGAAAAGCCTTCGTCAACATGACGGACCCCCACGGCAGAACGCCCGTCATGTGGGTGTGCTACGCCAACTACAACAACATTGAAACCACGCTGAAGCTGGAAGCCAAGCGTGCGCCCTACCTGGGACGCCTGCTGGAAGACCCCCGCGTGGAAATCGACCAGAAGGACAAGGACGGATGGACCGCCCTGCACTGGGCTTCCTGGAGCGGGCTGGACCGCTTGTCCGACATGCTGATTGAAAAGAAGGCGGACATCAACAACCGGGAAGGCAACGGCTTTACGCCGCTGATGCTGGCGGCCATGCGCGGCAACTTCCAGGTGGCGGCCCTGCTGCTGGAAAAAGGGGCGGACATGAATGCCGTCAACAAATTCGGCAAGAACGCCCTTCAACTGGCGGAGGAAGGGGCCCTTGCCTACCAATCCAGCTTTGACCTGACCAAGACGGAAGTTTCCAAGGCCCCGGTGAACACCTTTGCACAGGCTTATGAAAAAGCCGTTGCAGCCCTCTCGCCTGAACACGCCCCCGAATTCATGGAAGCCATGAAAAAGGCGGTAGGCCGCCAGTCCTTTGTGGAAACGGAGTACGTTCTCCAGCTCATTACGCGCTCCCTGATCTCCAAAAACCTGTTCACGGAGGAACAGGCCGGAAAATTCAAGGAGGAAATCACCGGGGCCGTAGCGGAAAAATCCCAGATCATTGACGTGCGCGGCGTAGCCTTTGAACACACCGTGGACCTGCTCCGTAAAGCGGCTGGGAAATAACAGCCCGGTTTCTTCAAGGTTCCGACATCCGCCACTTTGCTCTTGACGCTTTCACGGCTCCTTTCTAGGATTCGCGGCATACCATGGTTAGAGCATTGCGCAACGGCATCATGCTGCTCACCCTTCTGCTGGTCATTGTAGGCGGAACGGGCATGGTTTCCGTATGCCCCTGCCATCAGGAGGTCTTCCTCTTTTCCTGCTCCTGCCATCACGATGCCGCACCCTGCGGATGCCGTGGGGACCATGGTCCCGGCAGCAGCACTTCCAGCCCGCTGGCCGGGCACCTCTGCGAACACCAGCGTCTGGAGATTGACGACCTGACGCTGCCCGTTCTTCATGCGCCGCTTCCCCAGCCCTGCATTATCTGGCAGACCTTCCCGGATTTCCATCATCTGGCACAGTCTCTTCTTTTAACAAGCCAAACATCGGATTCCGCAATACCCGCCCCCCCTGACCCCTTCAGGGACGACGGCCCGATACATGAAGGCTTTCAACTTCCCCTGCTGATTTAACGGCCCTTTTTCAGAAACGTCCCAGGGACGTTTCCGGCTGAACGCTGCTTGTTGATTGCGTCCGGCCTTATTTGTTTCCGCGGAATTATTTGCCGCATTGTCCAAACCTGATTGGACCGAACTATTTCTATTCTCTTTTTCATCATGAAATCCATACCATTTTTCGCTGGGCTAGGCCTGACCGCCTTCCTCAGCTCATGCAGCGTCTATCACAGCGCGCCCATCGACCTGAACGCGGAGGAAGCCTCCTGGAAAGAGGCATCCCGCGTGGACACACACATCTCCGTTACCCGGAACCAGGCACGCCAGATCGGCCTGGTCATGAATCCGGATCTGAACAAGGCACGCCTGAAACTGGCTTCCAGCAATGAAGCAGCCAAACAATCGGGCTGGTGGAACGATCCGTCCTTTTCCTGGGATATTGAACAAGTCCTCCAGGAAAATACGCTCAACATGTCCGGCAGCCTGGGCTTCACCATTCCCGTGACGGGTCTTCCCGCCCTGGAAAAAAAGGTGGCGGAACAGTACAAGGAGGCGGACTTCTGGACCCTCCGCCAGGCGGAACTGGATTTTCTCAGTTCCCTGGACCAGGCCTGGAGCAAGCTGGCCGTTACCCAGCGCCGCAAGGCCGTCATCCGGGAACGCCTGGATGCGGTGCGGCAGGAAAACGGCGTGATTGAAAAACTCATTGGCGCAGGGGAAGTGGAATTTTCCTCCCGCCAGGTGGCTTCCCAGCGCATGAACGACGCCATCCGGGAACTCCAGACCGTGACGGAAACGGAACTGGAGCAGAAGATGGAGCTGGTCAGGCTGATGGGGCTGCATCCCTCCGCGGCACGGAAGCTCGGCTTCCTGACGGGACAGGGCTTCCAACTGCCTGCCGCCGTTCCGGCCCCCGGCCCCGCCGCCCTGGCCTCAGCCCCGAAAATCAAGGCCCAACTGGCAACCTACGCCACCACGGAAACCCTGTTCAAGACGGAGATCCGCCGGCAGTACCCGGAACTGGAGCTCGGGCCCTCCTTCACCCGTGACGACGGGGAAAAGGAAGTGGGCGGAGAAATAGGGTTCAATCTCCCCCTCTGGAACCGCAACCGCAAGGCCATTGCGGAAGCGCGCGGCACACGGAACCTGTCCAGGCAGGAAACCATCCAGCTTTGGAAAACGGAGTTGTTCAACGCCCGACAGCTTGACGTCAGCCAGCAGATGGTGCTCCGCCACTGCCGGACGGAGCTTCAGCGCATGGAGTCCTTCGCCTCCTCCGTCCGGACCATGGAGAAACTGCACGGCATCGGGGAAGCCTCCCTGCTGGAGCTGGCGGAAAACCGCCACCAGCTTTATGAAAGCCGTCTGGCTTTCCTGGACAATCTGGACAAGCTGCTGGCCATTCAGGCCCAGCTGCGCTACCTCACCCACGCCAACCTTCAATCCAAATAAAAATCTTCATCATTTTAACGAACATGAAACGTCTCTATTTTTCCATTATCCTGGGCCTGGCTCCCGTTTTCAGCCTCAATCCCGCACGCGGAGAGCAGCCGGCACCTACGGAACACAAACACGAGGACGGCACCGCCTGCACGGCGGACCACGGCCATGAAGACCACCAGCACAAGGAAGGGGAAACCTGCGCCGAGGGCCACGCCCATGAGGAACACAAGCACGCGGACGGCTCCGTCTGCACAGGCGACCACGAGCCTGAGGGCCACCAGCATGCAGAGGGGGAAGCCTGCACGGGCGACCACAAACATGAAGAGGCCGCGGAGAAAGGTTCCGGCCAGCCGGGGGACATGATTCCCGTGCATGTGGATGAAAAGGCGCGCCATTCCCTGGACATGCGCTTTGAAAAGGTGACGGAAGCCACTCACGGCGCGGAAAAGACCCTTCACGGCCAGATGGTTATTCCTCCCCATGCGGTAACGACGTACGCCCTTCCTGCCGCCGGGCGCGTCACCTTCAACGTAAAGTCCGCCCAGCAGGTACGCAAGGGAGAACTGCTGTACACGCTGGCCTCACCGGACATCGTGGAGATGGAGGGGAACGCCTCCCAGGCGCAAGCCGCTCTGGACCGCGCCGCGGCGGAACTTAATACCCTCAAGGAACGCCGGGCCCAACTGGAAAAAATCGGCACCCGTAACAGTGAATTGAACACCTCCATCCAGTTCAAGGAAGCAGAAATCCACAGCCTCCGGGCCGCTCTGGACGCCAGCAATAATAAACTGAAGCTGGTGACGGATTCCGGAGCGTTGAAAAACAACCTCCTTTACGTGTACGCCGCGGCGGACGGCTCCGTCCAGTCCGTGAACATGACCCAGGGTTCCTGGGGGGAACAGGGCGCGCCCGCCCTCGTCATGACCAACAAGGGGGAACTGGAATTCGCCACCACCATTTACGGGGCTGACCCCGTCCATTATGCGAAGGCCCAGCTGGCCCTGACCAGCGGAAAAAATACGGAAGTGCTGGACGGAGCCCTGCGGGTGGCGGACCAGGTGGACCCCGCCACGCAGTCCCGTGCCCTGTACTTCGTTCCGGACCGCATGCCGGAAGGGACGCATGCCGGACAGCTTGCCCGGCTGGACCTGTATTCCCATGACGCCGCCACGGACGGATTTATTCCCGTTCCCAACAGCGCCGTCGTCAAGGTGGGGGTGAACGACGTGGTCTTCATCAAGGCGGCGGACGATACCTTCGTCATGAAGAAGGTGGAAACACTGCCCGCACGGCAGGGAAAAACGCCCGTCAAGGGGTTGACGCCGGGACAAACCATCGTGACCAAAGGCGGCTATGAATTGAAATACATCCTGCCCACGGGAGACGCCGGGAGCAAGAAGGCGGCCGGGCATTTCCATGCGGACGGCCAGTTCCACGAAGGGGAACATTGATTTTCAGCTCAACGTGATTAGAGAACGGTTAATAGAAACAGGAATTCGATGAACTTTCTAATTTCATTCTGCCTGAATAACAGGATTACCGTGATTCTGCTGACGCTCGCGCTGGCGGTCATCAGCATTTTCGTGGTGAAAAATATTCCCGTGGACGTGTTTCCGGAACTGAAGGTTCCGCGCGTCACCATCCAGACGGAAGCCCCCGGCCTCACCGCTGAGGAAGTGGAGCAGTATATCACCATTCCCATTGAGTCCGCCATGAACGGCACCGCCGGGGTCAAGGGCGTGCGCTCCTCCTCCGGCAGCGGCCTCTCCTTCGTATGGGTGGACTTTGACTGGGACAAGGATATCTACCAGGCGCGCCAGATCGTAACGGAACGCCTGGGCGCGGTCCGGGAGTCCTTGCCGGAAGGCACGTCCCCGGAGCTGGCGCCCATCGTCTCCGTAACGGGGGAAATCATGCTGATCGCCCTGACGGGGGACAAGGACACCTCCACGCTGGACATGCGGCAATTGGCGGAATACAAGCTGCGCACGCGCCTGCTGGCCATCCCCGGCGTGGGACAGGTCACGGTGCTGGGCGGCCGCCTGCCGGAATACCAGGTGGTTTACGATCCCAACAAGCTCAAGCTGGCAGGGGTGGACCTTTCCAGCCTGAAAACGGCCATTGAGGAATCCCAGTCTTCCGTGCCCGCCGGGTACCTGGAGGACGTGGCCGGGCAGGAGCTCCCCATTCAGCAGGATACCCGCACCGCCAATATTGAACAGCTGAACCGCGCCCTGGTTCCGGACCACGCCTCCGGCATTCTCCGGCTTCAGGACGTAGCGGAGGTCAAGATAGACGGCGCGCCGCGACGGGGTGACGCCGGGTTCATGGGGGAAGACGCCGTGGTGCTTTCCGTGCAGAAGGTGCCGGGAGCCAATACGCTGGCCCTGACGCAGGCTGTGGACGCAGCCGTCAAGGAGTTCAGCCAGAGTCAGCTTCCCAAGGGCATGAAACTGCACACCACCGCCTACCGCCAGGCGGATTTCATTGAAATGTCCCTGGACAACGGCACGGAGACCCTGCTCATTGCGGGAGCGGTGGTCATGATCGTCATCTTCCTGACGCTGCTGAACCTGCGCACGGCCATCATCACGCTGATTTCCATGCCCCTGTCCGTCCTGTTCGGGATGATGATGTTCCCCATTTTCGGGCTGGCCATCAACATCATGACCCTGGGCGGCCTGGCCGTAGCCGTGGGGGACGTGGTGGACAACGCCATCATTTTCGTGGAAATAGCGTGGCGGCACCTGAACCGGAACGCCGCCCTGCCGGAGGACAGGCGCAAGAGCAAGTATGAGGTGCTGATGGAGGCCAAGGGGGAAATCGTGGGTTCCATCTCCTTCTCCTCCGTCATCATCCTGCTGGTGTTCACGCCGGTCCTCTTCCTGTCCGGGCTGGAAGGCCAGTTCTTCCGCCCCCTGGGCATCTCCTACATGCTGGCCCTGCTCTCCTCCCTCATCGTAGCCGTCACCATTACCCCGGTGCTCTGCTACATGTGGTTCAAGAAGAGCAAAAACGCCGCCACGCTGGAAAGCGGGGACTCCTTCAGCTCCCGCCTCATCAAGCGCATTTATGCGCCCATTCTTGAATTCTGCCTGCGCTTCTCCAAGACGGTCTGCGCCATCATGGCGGCCATCACGCTGCTGGCCCTGTGGCTGGGGTCCACCTTCGGAACCAGCTTCCTGCCGCCGTTCAACGAGGACTGCTACACGGTCTTCGTCAGCACGGTGCCGGGCACTTCCCTGGATGAAACGGAGCGCATCTCCCGAACGGTGATGAAGGACATTGAACGCATTCCGGGCGTTCTCAGCGTCACCCAGCGCACGGGACGCGCGGAAAACGACGAACACGCGGAACCCGTCAGCGCCTCCGAACTGCTCGTGCGCGTAGACCTGGAGAAGGACCAGAAGGAACTGCGCGCCGCCATCAAGAAGTGCATTGACGATATTCCCGGCACCAGCTCCATGATCGGCTATCCGCTGGCGCACCGCATCAGTTCCGCCCTCTCCGGCTCCAACTCGGAAATCGCCATCAATATTTACGGCACGGAGCTGCCCCAGCTCCGCCTGGCGGCCCAGAAGGCCAAGGAGATTCTGGCAAAGATGCCGGAGGTGGCGGACGCGCGCGCCAACCGGGAAATCATGGTGGATACCATCCGCGTGCAGTACAACCAGGAAGCCCTGGCCTCCCACGGCCTGACCATGGCGAACGCCGCGGAACAGGTTTCCACGGCCATGAACGGCCAGAAGCTGGGGGAAGTGATCAAGAACCAGGACCACTGGAACATTGTCCTGCGCATTGATCCCAGGCTGAAGACGTCCATTGAAGACATCAAGAACCTGGAACTCATTTCCCCCAATAAAAAGACCGTGCGCCTGGCCGACGTGGCGCAGGTGTACCGGGAGGAGGTCTCCAACCTCATCCTGAGGGACAACACCATGCGGAAGGCCATGATCTCCTGCAACCCCTCCCCCAATTCCAACCTGGGGGACCTGGCAAAAGCCTGCCGGGAACAATTGGACCCGGTGATGAACGCCATGGGCTGCACAGTGGACTATGACGGCACCATCAAGGCGCGGGAATCCGCTTCCCAGCGGCTTTACGTGCTGGGAGCCATCGTGATGGTGCTCATTGTGCTGCTGCTTTCCTCCGCGCTGGGGAGCGTCCGCCGCGCCATGCTGACGCTGGTGAATATTCCGCTGTGCCTGGTGGGCGGCATTGTAGCCGTCTTCCTGGCCTCCCCCGGCACGCTGTCCTCCCTGTTCGGCGCCGCGTACATTCCGCCCATCCTCTCCGTGGCTTCCATCGTGGGGTTCGTTACCGTCATCGGCTTCGCCATCCGCAGCGGCCTGATCCTGCTCAACAGGTACCGGGCGCTGGAACACAAGGGCATGAACCCGGCGGAAGCCATCCGGGAAGGTTCGCTGGAACGCGTGGTTCCCATCATCATGACCTCCCTTACAACGGTGCTCGGCCTGCTCCCCCTGATCTGGGCCATTGACAAGCCCGGGGGCGAACTGCTCGGGCCGCTGGCCATCGTTCAGTTCGGCGGACTGGTTTCAGCCACCATCCTGAACCTGCTCATCATTCCGGCCACAGCCAAACTCTTCTCCCGCTGGATTTCCTCCCGCCGGAAAGAATTGGAAGCAACCTCCTGATCCATTCGGGATTCCAGCGGCGGAACCGGGGAAGGACGAGGCCCCGGTTCCGCCTTTTACAATGACAGACGTAACAAGTCCTTGCCTTCCGGGCCGATAAGGAGCACACATGGGTGCTTAAGCTTCACCGTCATGCCCAAACGGAAATCCACCAGAGAGCACCTGCTCAATACGGGAGCCATGATCGTCGGGGAATCCGGGCTCCGCGCTCTCACCATCCGCGGCCTGTCCCTGCGCGCCGGCACCAATACGGGGAGCTTTGTCTATCACTTCGGCAACCGGGAAGCTTTTCTGAACGAACTGCTGGAACGCTGGTACGAACCGTTGTTCACCGGCGTCAGAACCCACGCCAATATTCATCTTCCGGCCTTTGAAAAACTGGAAGCCATCCTGGAAGACGTCATGGAGTTCCTGCTGCGCCACGGCCAGTTCATTGCCCAGCTGGTGCTGGACGCCCTGGCGGGAGAACGGGCGGCCATCCGCTTCATTTCAGGAATCCATACGCGCCACCCCCTCGTCCTGCTGGAAACCATACGGGAAGCCCAGGAGGAAGGTTCCGTGCTCCAGGGAGACCCCATGAACATCCTCATCTACCTCGTCTGCTGCGGCGGGGCTCCTTTTATCCTTTCCGGACAACTCCAGGTGCACGACCCGAATGCCGTGCGGCCCGTGCTGGATCTGCTGGGCTCCATCCTCAATGACCCGGAAAGCGCCAGGCAGCGCATGACCTGGGCGCTCCGCGGCATCCGCCAGTCCTGAGAACCCACCGGACTCCGGAAATACCACGTTGCGCCGCGCTCTTCCTGCAAAGCTGGAGCGCCGCAGGATTTGCGGGCCATGGGCTTTCCCTTACCGCCTCCAATGGGGGCGGTGGGGCGGACGGGGCGGCGGAGGCGGAGGATTGTGATGATGCCAGTCATTGCGATACCTGTCCTTGTCGCGGTCATGCTGGACCGCCGCGCCGATGGCAGCCCCGGCGGCCAGCGCACCCACGCCGATGGCGGCGGCCCCGCCAGGCGTCACGGTGCTGTTTCCGTAACTGTCCGTCGTGCAGGACGGCATCAGGGAAAGAGACAGCCCGGCCACGGGAAGGAGCCAGAGGGATTTGATATGCTTGTTCATGGTGTGAAATATTGGTAATGCCGGCAACCCGGCTTGCATCCAGTAAGCGCGGCGTGCCCGCATGATTTGTTTAAGCATGTCACAGCCCGGAGAGGAATTCCCGGAATCATGACGCCTGTTATGCACAGCGGACCCTTTGGAACGCCCTGTTCCGGCGCGCCTGAACACGAAAATCCGCATGCGCTGCAAAAGAACAGACATGCGGATGTAGAAAGCGTTCATCTTCCGGAAAGCTCCGGAAAAGTCCGCCCGGATTATTTCTGCTCCGCAGCGGGTTCGATGCGGACGGGGCTCTGAATATCAAACAGGCTCTTGCGCAGCAGGTAGCCTCCGCGCTGGAGGACAAACGCGCTGGACGGGAACTTTTCCGCCAATTCACGGTAAAAGGCTCCCGCGGCGGCATTGTCCTTCTTCGCCCGGGCAATGTCCCCCAGGCACATGGTGGCAAAACCGGAAAAAGTGGGATCCCCCGCGTCCACCACGGAACGGAACAGGCCATCCGCCTCATCCGCCTTCCCGCGGTTCATCAGGCGGCATGCCAGGGTAACGGAAGCCTGGGCCTTCCATTCCTCCGTGGGAGCGGAATCAATAAAAGCTTTCATCCTGGCTACGCCTTCATCCTCCTTGCCGGCGTTCCACAGGGCGACCGCCTGAAGATAGGTGGCGGTGACGGCGGCGCGGGAATCGTCAAAATCCGCCACCACCTGCTGAAGCCCCTGTTCATTCAGGGAGATTTCCCCGGTAGCGGGGGATTCCGGCATGGCGGCCACCAGCGCGGCGCCTGCCTTTCTTTCCATGGAATCCTGCATGCCGTTGTAAATGATCCATCCGGCGGCTCCGAGAACGCACAGCAGCACGACCAGCGCAACCTTTCCGTAGTGTTCATCCAAAAACTGTTCATGCTTGGCCGGACCGACGGAGATTTCCGCAAACGCGCTTCCGTCGCCCATCGGCATGTTGTCCATGGCCCGTTTAATATCCTTGATATCCATAATATGTTGAAGAGGTTTCTATCGTGTTGTCCCGGCCAAATCAATCAGCTTTTTACTTATCTTCGCCATGTTCCAGAAGCTGGAGGGAATCCTTCAGGCCCAGGTTCCTGTAGATCTGCCGCGTGGCGCGGCTCTGGTTGAGCGTATAAAAATGAATGCCGGCCACGCCGGAATCCAGCAGCTCCGCACATTGGCTGGAGGCGTACTGGATGCCTACCTCCTGAACGGCGTCCGGATTGGAGCCGGCGCGTTTCAGCGCCTTGAGCAGCCGGGCCGGAAAACACGTGCCCCCGGAAAGCTCCGCCATGCGGTTCATGCCGGACAGGCTGGTTACGGGCATGATTCCGGCCAGAATGGGCACCTTGATGCCGGCCAGCAGGCAGCGTTCCCGGTAATCCAGAAAAGAATGGTTGTCAAAAAACAACTGGGTGCAGATGTAGTCTGCGCCGGCATCCACCTTCGCTTTCAGAAAATCCATCTCGCGCAGGCGGTTGGGCGTGGACGGATGGCCTTCAGGGAAGCCGGCCACACCTATGGCGAACCCGTCCGGATCAGGATGGCGTCCGGATTCGTTATATTCACGAATAAAAGCCACCAGTTCCGCCGCATGGCGGAAGGCATCCGCATCACGGTTGTAATTTTCCGTGCCGCGCGGGGGATCTCCCCGCAGGGCCAGAACGGCCCGCACCCCTGCCTGGGCGTACTGGTCCAGAATGCTCCATACTTCCTCCCGGCTATGGCCTACGCAAGTAAGGTGGGGCACCGTGGGAATGCGGGATTCATGCTGGATGCGCAGCACCACCTCCCGGGTAAGCTCACGGGTGGAGCCGCCCGCGCCGTATGTCACGCTGACAAAACTGGGATGGTACGGTTCCAGTTCACGAATGGTCTGGTACAGGGCCGCCGCAGCCTGCTCGTTCTTGGGCGGGAAAAATTCAAAGGACAGACTGGGGCCCGCGCCCGACTGCAATCTTTCTCTCAGATGCACTTTTTCTTTATTTGGCTTGGCTCTATCCGGACCCGCATTACGGCTCCATGGGAATCATCACCGGCTGGGGAGCCGCCGCAGGAGCGGGAGCGGCAGACGGGGCCGCGCCGGGCTCGCCTTCTCCCATCATGTTTTCCTGCCAGCTTGCGGGCGGGACAATCACTTCATCCCCCGGCTTGATGGGCTCCTTGTCATTGTTGTCAAAAAGCGTGTTGCGCTTCACGTAGGACTGGAACACCTTCCCGTCCGGGTCAACTCCGTCGATAATCAGGGAGACAAAGATGCTTCCGCGCCTGCGGATGCCCAGTTCCTGCCCCACTTTCAGGTCAGGCTGGCCGATGGACTGGAACAGGACAAGGTTGGCGTCACGGTAGTATTCCGTCACGCGTCCCACCTGTTCGGCGTCCTTGATCTCATTGAGCCATTGCAGGCGGGGGTCTCCCTTTTCAATGCTCCGGCGTTCCAGCAGGGCGCGTTCCTCCTCCGCCATGGCGTGGCGCTTCTTCAAATCTTCATTCTCCTTCTTCATCCGTTCCAGCTCGGCCGTGGCATGGGCCAGCTCCTCGCTCACCACCGGGTCCGCCACGACTACCGGCTGAACGGCGGTGCCGGGCGTCTGCGTGGGCATGGGAAGATAAGGAGAGGGATTGACGGCTGCCGGAGCGGGCACGGGGGCTATCTGCTGCTGTTGAATCACATCCATCCTTGAGGAAATGTTCACATAGATCATTCCCAGAACGGCCAGCACCACCACCAGGAACACCAGAATAAGGATGCGGAAATTGCTCATGTCGTCAAATGGTAGAGGGATTATTGAATAAAATTAGTAGGAATAGTTGAGATAGAACTGGAATTGTCCTCCGCGGTCAATGGCGTTGTTCTTCTGAATCGGAATGGCATAGTCCACCGCCAGAGGACCGATGGGCAGGTTCAGGCGCAGGCCGATCCCGTAGTCGGAAACGATCTTGGATGCGCTGAAGTCAAAGGCGTCCCCGTTGACGAAGCCGATGTCGTAGAACACGGCGACGCGCACTTCTTCAATCACCGGAATGGAATATTCAAACTGGCAGAAGAAGGAGGAACGGCCGCCCATCGTTTCATCACCGCTCAAAGCCGGATTGTACGGAGCCACGTCCCGGAAGCGGAAGCCGCGCATGTTGTACGGGCCGCCGAGGTAGAGGCGTTCAAAAATGGGTACGTCATGGTCGCCGTAGGAATCCACGGTGGCCGCACCGGCATTGATGCTGAAAATGGTGTCTCCGCGCAAGTTCCAGTAATAAGAGCCGTTGATGCCGAAGTTGTAAGTCTTCACATCGCCGCCCAGGCCGGAATAACCGGCCAGCACTTCAAACTTGCCGCCCTTGCGGGGGAAGATTTGCGCGTCACGGGTATCAATGGTGTAGGAAAGTTCCACGTGGCTGCGCAGGTAATCGCCGTCCTGCAGCCAGAAGAAGATGGGGGCGTTACCCTTGGCGTCAATCTGGTACTGTTCCAGGCGGTATTCCAGCTTCACGTAATCCAGTTCCCCGATCGGTTTGCGCAGGGAAACGGCAAAGCCGTAGTTCTGCTGGTCGTAATAGTCGGAGAAGTACGTGGAATTGCTGTAGAAGATTTCCGTGCCGAAGGCCAGCTTGCGGTGCAGGAACCACGGGTCCACCCAGGAGATGCTGGCATCCTGCGTTTCAAAACCCACGCGGGTATTGATGGCGAAGCGCTGGCCGCCGCCCACGAAGGAGGACCAGTCATACATGTCGAAGTTGGACTGGGTGATGCCCGCGAACAGGTACACGCTTTCAATGGAGGAGAACGCCACGCCAATGTTCAGGGAACCGGTGCGTTTTTCCGCCACTTCAATGTTGATGTCACGGTAGCCGGGCCGCGTGGAACCCACCTGGGCCACGTCCACCATGTCAAAATAGTTCAGGTTCTGGAGACGCTTCTGGGCGGTATCCAGGTCCACGGAGTTCATGGGGTCGTTGGACTGGAGGGGTAGTTCCTGGCGGATGACGTAATCCTTGGTGCGGTTGTTCCCGGTCAGGCGGATGTTGCCTACGCGGTAGGGGCTGCCTTCCGTCACATGGTAAACGATGTTGATCTGCCCGTAGCCGGTCCTGGGATCAATGCCCACTTCCTGGATGTCCGGGCGCACGGCGGCGTCCGCATACCCGCGGGAGCCGTAATAACGGCGAATCATCGTCACGTCGTCGGCCACCTTCTGGGCGGAATAGGTATCCCCGTTGTACATGCTCAAGCCGGGAATCAGCTCCTGGGCCGTAAACACCTTGGTGGGGCCGAAGGCGACCTGATTGACCTTGTAGCGCCGCCCTTCGGTAAGCGTGATCCTCATCGTCAGCTTCTGCTCGTTGCCCTTGCCGGCGTCAAAATATTCCACCTTGTCCAGCTTGACGCGCAGGTAGCCCTTGTTGCGGTAATAAGTCACCAGTTCCGCCAGATCGTCCTCCAATTGCTCGCGGTCAATGCGGCCGGACTTGGTAATCCAGGTCAGCCAGCCCTTCTCCTTGGTCTTCATCACCTGGCGGAGGTCCTTGGCGCTGATGTGGTCGTTGCCTACAAAATCGATGTTGATGATATTGGCCTTCCTGCCTTCATTGATGTCAAAGACCACGTCCACAAAGCCGGGGCGCTCCGTCTTCTGGTAAAAATAGGAAACGCGCACATCCGGATACCGGGCTTCCTGATAATAGGTGCGCAGCTTGGAGATGGCGCTGCTGAGGGCCTTGTCGCTGAGGGCTTCCCCTCCCTTCAAGCCGCATTCCTCGGAAAGGTCCCGGTTGTCGAACGCGGTGTTGCCGCGGAAGCCCACGCCGCCCAGCAGGTTCTGGGCCGCCATTTCAAACACCACGGTCACGCCGTCGCCGGAAGGTTCCACAGCCACCGTCGTATTGCCGCCTACCAGGCCGCTTTCCAGCAGCCGTTCCAAGTCCTTGTTCACCACTTCCGGGGAATAATTGGTGCCCGGCTGGGTAGCCAGCAGGTTTTTCAGGCGGTCTTCGGACACGGTCTTGCCGGTGCTTCTATAACGCACGGAGACGCTTTTCACGGGACGGCCCTCATACGCCTGGTCACCGGGCAGAAGCCCCGTTTCCGGACCGAGTTCCCGCACCACCTGTTCCGGGGTCATTACGGAACCGTAGCCGCCTCTGTTAAGGGAAGTCTTATCCTGGGCCAAAGCAGCCGAACATGCTATCAGGGGAAAGGAAACACACAAAAAAACGGGACGAATCATGAGAGCTGAACTTAATGCTTGGGATATAAAGGACTTTTCCGTCCGCATAGTCAAGACGTGATTCCGCGTAGAACGCAGTTGCCCTGCATTTCTTACGTTGCGCGCGCATGTGCGCCTGAGAAAGGCAATTGTGTCATTCCCGTGCAATAGCTTGCACTCCAGATACCCGCTCATTACATTTATTGCCGCTCGTGTTTTGACCGCTGCCGCCATACCGGAGCCGAGACAGAACCACTTTCAATTAACACTGACCGTATTATTTATGGAAATCAACGTTGATATTCAACCGGACTGCACAGCCACGCTGAAAGCTTCCATCCCCGCAGAAACCACGGCCGCGCGCCGCGCCTCTATTGTGGATTCCTACGCCGGCAAAGCCAAGCTGCCCGGCTTCCGCCCCGGCAAAACGCCCAAGTCCATCATTGAAAAACGTTTCAAGAAGGAAATTGAAGAAGAACTGCTGGACACTCTTTTTGAAACGGCCTGCTCCGCCGCTCTGGAAGAAAATCCCAAATTGAAAGTGCTCAACTTCGGCAAGCCGGAACAATCCCTCGACGACCAGGGAAATTACACCGCCACCAGCGCGATGACCGTGGTTCCCGAATTCGAACTGCCGGAATACAAGGGCATCGAAGTCAAGGTCCCCTCCTCCGAAGTGACGGAAGCGGACGTGGAGGAAGCCCTGAACTCCCTGGCCGAACAGATTGCGGAATTTACCCCCGTGGACCGCGCCGCGAAGAAGGATGACGTGGCGATCATTGATTTCAAGACCACCCTGGACGGCAAGCCCGTAGCGGAAGCCGCGGGCAAGCCCGTAGGCTTCCTGGAAGGCCGCGACGGCCAGTGGATGAAAGTGGAGGAAGACCAGTTCCTGCCCGGCTTCGCCTCCGCCTTGGAAGGCTTGAAGGCCGGCGACAGCAAGGATATCACCGTCACCATTCCGGATACCTTCCCGATGGCGGAACTGCGCGGCAAGGAACTCGTGTTCCACACCACCGTGAAGGAAGTGCGTGAAAAGCAGCTCCCGGCCATGGATGACGCCTTTGCGGAAAAGGTGCTTCCCGGCAAGAACCTGGAAGAACTGAAAACCGCCCTGAAGGAAAACCTGGCCCAGCGCAAGACCATGCAGATTGACGAAGCCAAGGCCGACCAGATCACGGAAAAGCTGGCGGACATGCTTGACTTCAACCTGCCGGAAGCCGTCGTGGAACGCGAAGTGTACGGTATCCTCCAGCAGAAGATGCAGCAGGCCATGTACAGCGGGAACGCCCCGGCGGACATGGACAAGTTTGTGGAGGAAGCCCGCGAAGAAGCCAGAAAGGAAGCCAAGCGCAATCTCAAGGTCTTCTTCATGCTCCAGGAAGTGGCCCAGGTGGAAAAAATCGCCGTCACGGAAATGGAACTCTACAATGAAGTGGCCCGCCAGGCCCGCCAGCAGAAAAAGAACCTCAAGTCCTACATCCGCGAACTTCAGCGCGAAGGCCGCGTGCATGGCATCAGAATGAGCCTGCTGACAGCCAAGGTTCTGGACTTCCTGACAAAAGAGGCCAAAGTAACGGTAGACGAGCAATAACCCTCCTCTGCACAAGACACCTTACCAGGGGGAGTTGGCGCGCACATGCCCGACTCCCCCGTTTTGCATCCTGCAGACGGGTAGCATACATTAAATAAAACAACATCCCATCTTCAACAAACATGTTTCAAGACCAATCTTCCAAATCAGGCCCCATGAACGCCTACTACGTCCCCATGGTGGTGGAGCAGGACGGCCGCGGCGAACGAGCCTTTGACATTTACTCCCGCCTCCTGAAGGACCGCGTCATCTTCATCGGTTCCGCCATTGACGACGATGTGGCGAACTCCGTGATTGCCCAGCTTCTGTTCCTCCAGATGGCCGACCCGAAAAAAGACATCCACGTGTACATCAACTCCCCCGGCGGCTCCGTCACCGCGGGCCTGGCGATTTACGACACGATGCAGTTCGTCTCCTGTGACGTGAACACGTACTGCCTGGGCATCGCCGCCTCCATGGGGTCCGTCCTTCTGGCGGCGGGCACGCCCGGCAAGCGCTTCTGCCTGCCGAACTCCCATGTGATGATCCACCAGGTTTCCGGCGGCGCCCAGGGCACCGCCTCCGACGTGGAACGCACCATCGGCTTCATGTTCAACCTCAAGAAGCGCCTCAACGGCATTCTGGCCAAGCACACCGGCAAAACGGAAAAGCAGATTGAAAAGGACGCCGACCGCGACAACTACATGACCGCTGAGGAAGCCGCGGCCTACGGCCTGGTGGACAAGGTGCTGACGCATCATTCCGACGGACGGGACGACAAGAAAAAGGCCAAGGCCTGACCCCTGCCTCCCCCATTTCTCTCTCCCTGAAAAACCATGTCCGGTTCCAACCCTCATATTCCTGCCTGTTCCTGCTGCGGCAAGCCCGGGAACAAGGTGGACAAGCTCATCCAGATAGCGGAAGACTTCTATATCTGCAACAATTGCGTTGAAATTTGCGTCAACATGATTGTGAAGGATACCGGCCTTCCGCTGGCGACCCGCTTCATCCGCGGCATTCTGAGCATGGAGCCCTCCGCCTATGCCATGTGCCAGGCGGAGGCCCGCAAGGCCGCTGCCGCGGATATGCTCAAGGAAACGCCGGGAGCCCCGGCCTCCTACGAAGGACCGCTGCCCACGCCGGAAGAAATGTGCGCCACGCTCAACCAGTACGTCATTGGCCAGGATTACGCCAAAAAAGTGCTCTCCGTAGCCGTGTACAACCACTACATGCGCCTGCGCCAGAGCGCCGTGATGCTGGAGGACGAATCCCTGGACGACGTGGAAATTGAAAAATCCAACATCCTGCTGGCCGGCCCTACCGGCTCCGGAAAAACCCTGCTGGCGAAAACGCTGGCGAAAATGCTCAACGTCCCCTTCTGCATTGTGGACGCCACCACGCTGACGGAAGCCGGCTACGTGGGGGAAGACGTGGAAAACATCATCCTGCGCCTTCTCCAGGCCGCGAACTTTGACGTAGCCAAGGCGGAACAGGGCATCATCTATGTGGATGAAATCGACAAGATCGGCCGCAAGACCCAGAACGTCTCCGTCACGCGGGACGTCTCCGGGGAAGGCGTGCAGCAGGCCCTGCTGAAAATCATTGAAGGCACCATCTGCAACGTTCCGCCCACCGGGGGCCGCAAACACCCGCAGCAGGAATACATCCGCGTCAACACGGAAAAAATCCTCTTCATCGTGGGCGGGGCCTTCGTCGGACTGGAAGACATCATCCGCAAACGCCTCGGCGCCACCCAGATGGGGTTCGGAGCCATCACGGAACAGCGCGACCGCAAGGAATACTCGGAAGAGGAAGTCCTGGCCCAGGCGATGCCGGAAGACCTCTTCTCCTTCGGCATGATTCCGGAGCTCGTAGGACGCCTGCCCATCTTCTGCCCGCTCTCCAAGCTGGATGAAGGCCAGCTCGTCCGCCTGCTCACGGAACCTAAAAATGCCCTGGTCAAGCAATACTCCAAACTGCTCGCCATGTACGGCGCCAGGCTGGATGTGCAGCCGGACGCCCTGAAAGCCATGGCCGCGGAAGCCATGGAACGCGGCACGGGAGCCCGCGCCCTGCGTTCCATCTTTGAAACCCTCATGCTGGACGTCATGTACAAGGTGCCCAGCATGGAAGACGCGGACTCCGTCACCATCACCAGGGAAACGGTTACCGACAAAAAACCGGCGCAAATCCGCCAGGCCTCCTAACTCCCCCGCTTCTCCGCCATGCCGGAATCCCTCACCGTTCTGGGAATAGAATCCTCCTGTGATGAAACGGCGGTCGCCATCCTGCGTTCCGCCGGGGAGGGAAAAGCGCCGGAAATACTCTCCTCCATCATCTCCTCCCAGATCGCCATCCACCGCCGGCACGGCGGCGTGGTGCCGGAGCTGGCCTCCCGCAACCACTCGGCGGACCTTCCCGGAGTCATCCGGGCCGCGTGCCGTGAAGCCGGCGTGACCCCGGCGGACATCGATGTCTTCGGCGCCACGGGCGGCCCCGGCCTGGTAGCCGCCCTGCTGGTAGGCAACAGCACGGCCAAGGCGCTGGCGCTGGCGACGGGAAAGCCCTTCGTCTCCGTCAACCATCTGGAAGGCCATTTGCTCTCCCCCTTCCTTAAACGTCCCGGAGGCCCCGTTCCCCATCTGGGCATGGTCGTCTCCGGCGGCCATACCCTCTTTGTGGATGTGCGCGGCGTGGGGGACTACCGCCTCCTGGGCCGTTCCCTGGACGACGCCGCAGGGGAAGCCTTTGACAAGGTGGGAAAAATGCTCGGCCTCCCCTACCCCGGCGGCCCGGAAATCGACCGCATGGCGGCGCACGGCGACCCGCAGGCCTTCTCCTTCCCCCGCGCCCTGATGAAGGAGCACACGGCCAATGTCTCCTTCTCCGGCCTGAAAACGGCCGTTCTCTACACCCTCCCCAGGCTGACGGCAAGCGGCGACCCTCACGACCTGCCGGAACAGACCCTGCGCGATCTCTGCGCCTCCTTCCAGCGTGCCGTGACGGACGTACTGATTCACAAGGCGCTGCATGCCCTGCGCGTTTCCGGCCACCGCACCCTTTCCGTTTCCGGCGGCGTCTCCTGCAACGGGGAACTGCGCTCCCGCCTGAAAGCCGCCTGCGACCGTGAAAACGTGGAACTGGTCCTGCCGGACTTTGACCTGACGACGGACAATGCCGCCATGATCGCCTATGTCACCTGCCTGAAAGCCCGCAGGGGGCTGTTCCACTCTCTGGATGAAGACGTTGACCCCAATCTCAAATTAACGGAGGATCTGAACAGATCCAAATATTCAACGCATTCCTGATAAAGATATTACACATGAACACCCCGTATTTTCGGCATAATGATAAAAAAATGTTCATGTTTTCATTGACATCCCGTATTTAAAAACGTAACATAGCGTCCGCTTTTCGTCAGGCAACACGGGAGGATGCTATTTATCCGCTAGAACCGCAGGTTTGGGCGGATTTACAACTCTCTAAGAGCAGCGAAAGGCGGAAGAAGTCTATGCTTCTGTAGCTCAGGGGTAGAGCGCATCCTTGGTAAGGATGAGGTCGCGGGTTCAATTCCCGCCAGAAGCTCCATCTTCAAGCTAGACCCATAGCAGCCCAAACCTAAACAAAACATTATGGCTAAAGAGCAATTCCAGCGCAACAAGCCCCACGTGAACGTGGGCACCATCGGTCACGTTGACCACGGCAAAACCTCCCTTACCGCCGCCATTACTTCAGTGCTCGCTAAGAAGGGTTTCGCCGAAGCACGCGGCTATGACCAGATCGACGCCGCTCCCGAAGAACGCGAACGCGGCATTACCATCTCCACGGCCCACGTTGAATACGAAACGGAAAACCGTCACTATGCCCACGTTGACTGCCCCGGACACGCCGACTATGTGAAGAACATGATCACCGGCGCTGCCCAGATGGACGGCGCCATCCTCGTGGTTGCCGCTTCCGACGGCCCGATGCCGCAGACCCGCGAACACATCCTCCTTGCCCGCCAGGTGGGCGTCCCCGCCATCGTCGTTTACATGAACAAGTGCGACCTGGTTGACGACCCCGACCTGATCGAACTCGTGGAAATGGAAATCCGCGAACTTCTCAACGAATACGAATTCCCGGGCGACGACACCCCCATCATCAAGGGTTCCGCCGTTAAGGCTCTGGAAGGCGACGCCGCCGCTGAAGACTCCATCATGGAACTCATGGCTGCCGTTGACTCCTACATCCCGCAGCCCGAACGCCCCGTGGACCAGCCCTTCCTCATGCCCGTGGAAGACGTGTTCTCCATCTCCGGCCGCGGCACCGTGGCTACCGGCCGTATCGAACGCGGCATCGTCAAGAAGATGGAAGAAGTCGAAATCATCGGCATCAAGGACACCCAGAAGACCGCCGTTACGGACATCGAAATGTTCCGCAAGCTGCTTGACGAAGGCCAGGCCGGTGACAACGTTGGCCTGCTCCTCCGCGGCCTGAAGAAGGAAGACATCGAACGCGGCCAGGTGATCATCAAGCCCGGCACCGTGAAGCCCCACAAAAACTTCAAGGCTGAAGTTTACGTCCTGACCAAGGAAGAAGGCGGCCGTCACACCCCGTTCTTCAACAACTACCGCCCGCAGTTCTACTTCCGCACGACGGACGTGACCGGCTGCTGCACCCTTCCCGAAGGCGTGGAAATGGTGATGCCCGGCGACAACGTCAACCTGGAAGTCCAGCTCATCACTCCGATCGCCATGGAAAAAGCCATGCGATTCGCTATCCGCGAAGGCGGCCGCACCGTGGGTGCCGGTCGTATCAGCGAAATCCTTGACTAAGTTCCCCTGGAACTTGTAGAGGAATCTACATAGGTTTAATGAGGGGGCCTCCCCGCAGGCCCCCTCATTTCCCACGAAAGAAGAGACACCAACAGGTCAGTAGTTCAATTGGTAGAGCGTTGGTCTCCAAAACCAAAAGTTGGGGGTTCGAGTCCCTCCTGACCTGCCACTTCTTTCCAAATACATCACCCCACCTTGAAGCATGTTTCGCAAGATTTCTCAATTCATCGCCGAAGTTAAGGGCGAACTTAAGAAGACCACCTGGCCCTGGGAAAGCGATCCCAAGGTGAAAGGTTTTAAAAAATTCCGCGAACTCTGGGGTTCCACTCTCGTCGTACTGATTGCCATGGTCTTCCTTGGCGCGTTTGTTGCATCGTTCGACATCTTCCTTCACAGCGTGGTCAACTACCTCATCCAGTTGGCAATCTAGTTTTACTCCCACTTTCTTTCTCCGATCATGCCCAGTACCCCAGAGCCTCACGAACAATGGTATGTTCTTCACGTCCTCTCCGGACAGGAAAACAGCGTTCGTGACCGCATTATCCGCAAGGCGAAGGACGCCGAACTTTCCGACTTCATCTACCGGGTGGAAGTCCCCACGGAACTCATCTCCGAAGTGCGCAACGGCAAAAAGACGGAACGCCACAGCAAGCTTTTTCCCGGGTACGTCTATGCCAACATGTACCTGCTGGAAGCGGACGGCACCCTGAACAAGGACCTCTGGTACTTCATCCAGCAGATTGACGGCGTCATCAGCATCGCCGGTTCCCGCAACGCTCCCCTGCCCATGCGCAAGCGCGAGGTGGAGGATCTTCTGCCCCTGCTGGATGCGGAAGCCGTCGCCGCCCGTCCCAAGGTGGAATTCGCCGTCGGCGATCCCGTGCGCGTCTGCGAAGGCCCGTTCCAGAGCCAGGAAGGCACCATCGAAGAAATCGACCCCGAAAAAGGCAAACTGCGCGTCAGCGTCTCCATCTTTGGCCGCGCCACTCCGGTGGACCTGGAATACTGGCAGGTGGAAAAAGCCTGAGCCCCATTCGCCGGCAGGCAGCAAGCTTCTCCCGTTCATTTTCTCCGCTAACAAAGCAAAACCATGGCAAAAGAAATAACCAAAATCATCAAGCTCCAGATCAATGCCGGAGCCGCTAACCCCTCCCCGCCCGTGGGTCCGGCACTTGGTCAGGCCGGTGTAAACATCATGGCATTCTGCAAGGAGTTCAACGCCGCCACGCAAAAGCAGGCCGGCGACCTCCTGCCGACCGTCATCACCGTTTACAAGGACAAATCATTCTCTTTCATCACCAAGCAGCCCCCGGGCAGCCTGCTTCTCAAGAAGGCCGCCGGCATCGCCTCCGGCTCCGGCGAACCGAACAAAAAGAAGGTCGCCACTCTTTCCAAGGCCAAGCTGATGGAAGTCGTCAACACCAAACTCCCGGACCTCAACACGAAAGACCCCGAACGCGCCGCCCGCATCCTTGCCGGCCAGGCCCGCCAGATGGGCATTGAAGTTGAAGGTATGTAACACTCACCGCAGGAGGATTAACCAATCCGAACGCACTGCCAAATACACACATGTCTACCAAACGCAGCAAGCGATATCAAGAAGCAGCCAAGCTTGTTACCCCTAACAAGAACTACAGCATCACGGAAGCCGTGGAAACCATGAAATCTTTCCCGGCCCCGAAATTTGACCCGACTGTCACCGTTTCCTTCCACCTGACCGTGGACCCCCGCAAATCCGACCAGATGGTCCGCGGCAGCGTCTCCCTGCCCAACGGCACGGGTAAGAACGTCCGCGTCCTCGTCTTCGCCCAGGGTGATGCCGCCAAGGCCGCCCAGGAAGCCGGAGCCGAATTCGTGGGTTTTGAAGACCTCATCAAGAAGGTCCAGGAAGGATTCGTCGACTTTGACACGGCCATTGCCACCCCCGACGCCATGACGGAGGTTCGCAAGGTTGCCCGTGTGCTGGGTCCGCGCGGCCTGATGCCCAACCCGAAAACCGGCACCGTTACGGATGATACGGCCAAGGCCGTGAAGGAAGTGAAGGCCGGCCGCGTTGACTACAAGGTTGACAAGAACGCCAACATCTCCGCCGCTGTAGGCAAGCTGTCCTTCTCCAACGAAGGCATCACTGAAAACATCGTTGCTCTGATTGATTCCGTCGTCAAGGCCCGCCCGGCTTCCGCCAAGGGCGCCTACATCGAATCCGTCACCGTTTCATGCGCCATGTGCCCCGGTCTGCCGGTTGACACCGCTTCCATCGCCAAACTGTAACCCGAACCGATTTAGCACACCATGAATCCTGACAAGCGTATCATCATTGACGACCTGACCGCCCGCGTCAACGCCTCCCCGTTCCTGATCGTCGTGGACTACACCTCGATCACCGTGCCTGAGTTCACCAACCTGCGTTCCGCCCTGGCCGCCTGCGGCGCCCAGTGCCACGTAGCCAAGAACAACTTCATGCGTACGGCCCTGACGGATGCAGGCCTTCCCGACATCGGGGAACACCTCGTCGGCCAGACCGCCTTCGTGACCGGCGCGTCCGACGTGGCCGCCGCCGCCAAGGCCATCAATACCTTTGCGAAGGCCTCCAAGAAGGCCGAATACAAGGTGGCGATCCTGGACGGAGCCATCCTCTCCGCGGACGACATCCGCGCCATCGGTGAACTGCCTCCCCGCGACCAGCTGCTTGCCAAGCTCCTTGGCACCATCAACGCGGCCGGCTCCGCTCTTGCCCGAGTTCTTCAGGCATATGTGGACAAAGAAAACGGCGGCAGCGAAGAACCCGCCGCCTAATACTAACCCCTTGACCGGACGGCCCGGTTGCACTCTAGCCAAATGTGTGAAAACCGGGCCCGACTCTCCTACAGGTTCCTTGTCGGAACTCCAGCCGGAGAACTGAAATGCCAAGTTGGCTCTTGGCGCGACTCGAAACCAAACTAGAAAACAATACAATGGCTGATATTAACAAAATCGCTGAAGAACTCGGTACCCTCACCATCCTGGAAGCTGCCGACCTCGTCAAGCTTCTGGAAGAAAAGTGGGGCGTTTCCGCCGCTGCTCCCGTAGCCGCCGCTGCCGCTGCCGCTCCTGCCGAAGCTGAAGAAGAAAAGACCGAATTCAACGTCGTCCTGACGGAAGCCGGCGCCAACAAGATCGCCGTGATTAAGGCCGTCCGCGAAGTGAAGACCGGTCTCGGCCTGGTGGACGCCAAGAAACTGGTTGAAGGCACCCCCGCCGTCATCCTGGAAGCCGTCTCCAAGGACGAAGCTAACGCCGCCAAAGCCAAGCTGGAAGAAGCTGGCGCCAAGGTGGACGTCAAGTAAGCTTTTTACTTCCCGCGCAACAGGAGAAGACCCGTTTTTCTCCTGTTGCGCTTCCTCGTCTTCACATCCCGCGTGACCGACTAGAGGCTTTTTACCCGTCAAAACGCTTCCAGTCGGTTCCGTCTCCCAAGGAAGGAACCAATCAACCCAGCATCCGGGTTTTCAGGATGCAAACCCATAACATCTCCGCCACAGCAGCCCATGTCAAAGCGACTCTACTTCGGGAATATCAAGGAAGTCATCGAACCTCCGAACCTTATTGAGATTCAACTTCAATCATACTTCGATTTTCTACAACAGGACACCCCGGCCGCGGCCAGGAAAAACATCGGGTTACACGGCGTTCTGAAGGAAATCTTTCCTATCAAGAGCTATGACGAAAACATTGAGCTCGACTTCGTCTCCTACGACATCGAACAGCCGAAGATGAGCGATTACGAGGCTATCCGCGCCGGGGAAACCTACAGCGCCGCCCTCCAGGTCACCTTCAAGCTCAAGTCCGACAACGAATCCAAGGAAGAAACGGTCTACATGGGTGAACTCCCCATGATGACCAACCGCGGCACCTTTGTAATCAACGGCGCCGAACGCGTCATCGTGTCCCAGCTCCACCGTTCTCCGGGCATCTGCTTTGAAAGCGCCCAGCACCTGAACGGCAAACTGCTCCACTCCTTCCGCATCATTCCGGACCGCGGCTCCTGGCTGGAAGTCCAGTTTGACACCAACGACCTGCTCTACGTCTACCTTGACCGCCGCCGCCGCCGCCGCAAGTTCCTTGCGACGACGTTCATGCGTTATCTGGGCTTCAAGACGGACCGCGATATCGTCAGCCAGTTCTACGACATCCGCACGCTTCCCCTGAGCGAAGACATGACGGAGGAAGACCTGCACAACCTCGTGGCCGTGGACACGATCAAGGACAAGGACCTCGTTCTTGCCAAGGCTTTCGAACAGCTCAACATGGGCGTGGTTCGCCAGCTCCTCCAGTTCGGCATCAAGGAAATCGACGTCATCGACCAGAGCGAGGACGACGTGCTGATCAAGACCCTGAAGAAGGATCCCGCCCATGACGAGGAATCCGCCCTCAAGGAAATCTACAAGCGCCTCCGTCCCGGCGATCCCGCCACGGCCGCCCAGGCCCGCACCCTGCTCAAGAGGCTCTTTGACGATCCCAAGAAATACGACCTCACCCGCGTGGGCCGCTACAAGATCAACCAGAAGCTCGGTCTGGACACCAGCCTGGACCAGCGCCTGATGACGGCAGAAGACTTCCTGGCCGCCCTCAAGTACCTCCTGCGCCTCAAGAAGGGCGAAGGCATGGTGGACGACATCGACCACCTGGGCAGCCGCCGCGTGCGCGCCGTGGGCGAACTCATGGCCAACCAGTGCCGCGTGGGCCTCGCCCGCACGGAACGCCTGGTGAAGGAACGCATGACCCTCATTGACCAGAACATTGAAGGCGTGACGCCCAGCAAGCTCATCAACCCGAAGGCCCTCAGCGCCGTCGTGCGCGACTTCTTCGGACGTTCCCAGCTCTCCCAGTTCATGGACCAGATCAACCCCCTTGCGGAACTGACGCACAAGCGCCGCCTCTCCGCCCTGGGGCCCGGCGGCCTGAACCGCGACCGCGCCGGATTCGAAGTGCGAGACGTGCATCCCTCCCACTACGGCCGTATCTGCCCGATTGAAACGCCGGAAGGCCCCAACATCGGTCTGATCAACTCCATGTGCACCTACGCCCGCATCAATGAATTCGGATTCATTGAAACGCCCTACCGCAAGGTGGAAAACGGCCGGGTCACCAACACCATCGAATACGTCACCGCCGACCAGGAGGAAGGCTACCTCATCGCCCAGGCCAACAACCCGCTGGACGAACAGGGCAACTTCACCACCTCCCGCGTGACCGCCCGCGAAAAGGGCGAGTTCATTGAAGTGGACCCGGCGGACGTGCACTACATGGACGTGTCTCCCAAGCAGCTCGTCTCCATCGCCGCAGGCCTCATTCCCTTCCTGGAACACGATGACGCCAACCGCGCCCTGATGGGCTCCAACATGCAGCGCCAGGGCGTGCCTCTCATGGTGGCGGAATCCCCGTACGTGGGAACCGGCATTGAAGGCAAGTGCGCCAGGGACTCCCGTTCCGTCGTTCTGGCGGAAGCGGACGGCATCGTGGCTTCCGCCACGGCTGAAGTCATTATCACCACGAAGGACGGGGAATTGCCCGTGCGTCCGGAAGTCTTCCTGTCCGATCCGGACAGCGTGCGCACGGACCGCGACAACGGCGTATACGTCTATCCCCTGCGCAAGTTCATGCGTTCCAATGCCGGAACCTGCATCAACCAGCGTCCGATCGTGCGCCGCGGCGACAAGATCAAGACCGGCGACGTGCTGGCGGACGGCCCGAACACGGACCAGGGCGAACTGGCCCTCGGCCGCAACGTGCTGGTGGCATATATGCCGTGGAACGGTTACAACTTCGAAGACGCCATCGTCATCTCCGAAAAAACCGTGAAGGAAGACACCTTCACCTCCATCCATATCTCCGAGTTTGAAGTGCAGGCCCGCGACACCAAGCTGGGCCCGGAAGAAATCACCCGCGACATTCCGAACGCCGGTGATGAAGCCCTGAAAAACCTGGACCATGACGGCGTCATCCGCATCGGCGCGGAAGTGAAGCCCGGCGACATCCTCGTCGGTAAAATCACTCCCAAGTCTGAAACGGAACTGGCTCCGGAAGAACGCCTGCTGCGCGCCATCTTCGGTGAAAAGGCTGCGGAAGTGAAAGACACCTCCCTCCGCGTCCCCTCCGGCTGCACCGGCATCGTGATGGACGTTCGCATCTCTTCCACGGGCTCCGGCCACCACCGCGGCGACCTCGTCGTGGACAGCGCGGAAAAGAAAAAGCAGTTCAAGAAGATCAATGACGAGCACAAGAAGAAGAAGGAACAGCTCATTGACCAGCTGACCAAGAAGCTCTCCGACATTCTTCTGGGTGAAAAGATCCCGCTGGACGTGGTCAACGAGCAGACCGGTGAAATCATCATCCCGGCCAACCGCAAGATCACCAAGACCCTGCTGCGCAAGCTGGCCCTGGTGCACGACCACATCGAAATCGAACCCAGCCCGATCCGCAACAAGATCCTGGAAATCATCACCTCCTTCGAAGGCCGCTTCACGGAGCTGGACGACGAACGCGAACACAGGCTGGACCAGATGGAATCCGGGGACGAATCCGAACCCGGCGGACTGAAGGAAGTCAAGGTGTACATCGCCGCCAAGCGCAAGCTCGGCGTGGGCGACAAGATGGCCGGCCGCCACGGCAACAAGGGCGTCGTCGCCAAGATCGTCCCGGAACAGGACATGCCCTTCCTCGCGGACGGCACTCCGGTGGACATCGTGCTGAACCCGTTGGGCGTGCCTTCCCGAATGAACGTGGGCCAGGTGCTTGAAGCCCACCTTGGCATTGCTGCCAGGGCCCTCGGCTTCAAGGTGGCTACCCCGGTGTTCGACGGCATCAGTGAAGAAACCATCTGGAACTACATGTCCGAAGCCAAGAAGGTGGACGGATTCACCTGGATCGGTGACGGCAAGGACGGCACCGTGGGCGGCAAGAGCACCCTCTATGACGGCCTGACCGGCGAACCCTTCCACAACCCGGTGGTGGTAGGCCAGACCTACATGCTCAAGCTGAACCACCTGGTGGCGGACAAGATCCACGCCCGCGCCGTGGGTCCGTACAGCCTGGTCACGCAGCAGCCCCTGGGCGGCAAGGCCCAGTACGGCGGCCAGCGTTTCGGGGAAATGGAAGTGTGGGCGCTGGAAGCCTATGGCGCCGCCTACACCCTCCAGGAGCTTCTCACCGTCAAGTCCGACGACGTGCAGGGCCGCACCCGCATTTACGAATCCATCGTGAAGGGTGACAATACGCTGGAAGCCGGAACTCCGGAATCCTTCAACGTTCTGATGAAGGAAATGCAGTCCCTGGGCCTGAACGTGCGCCCCGGCAGCAAGGATGAACAACCCTCCCTGCAGCTCGGCGATACGGACCTCACTCCCGTGGACGGCATGACGGAAGGCTTTGACAGCGACGACATGGCCGGCCTGGCGGACGTCGACTTCTCCGACCTCAAATTCTAATATCCACCGTATTCCACTCCCGTGCCGCAAGACGCGGGAGTGGGCATCAAACATTCTTCAAAACTTTTAATATATGTCTGATACCCCCACCATCAGGGAAATGCACGGTCTGAGCGACAAGCCCCGGACCTTTGACCAGGTTGCCATCACCGTGGCGGACCCGGATACCATCCGCAGCTGGTCCTTCGGTGAAGTCGTCAACCCGGAAACCATCAACTACCGCACGTTCAAGCCGGAAAAAGGCGGCCTGTTCTGCGAACGCATCTTCGGGCCCACCCGCGACATGGAATGCGCCTGCGGCAAGTACAAGCGCATCAAGCACAAGGGCATCACCTGCGACCGCTGCGGCGTGGAAGTAACCAACGCGCGCGTGCGCCGCGAACGCATGGGCCACATCGAACTGGCCGTTCCGGTTTCCCATATCTGGTTTTACAAATGCATGCCCAGCCGCATTGGCCTTATGCTGGACATGACAGCCCGCCATTTGGAACGCGTGATTTACTATGAAGACTACATCGTGGTAGATCCCGGCAGTACCCCTCTGGAAAAGGGGGCCATCCTGACGGAAGAAGAATTCCGCAATGCGGAAGACGAATACGGCTATGACAGCTTTGAAGCCGGCATGGGCGCGGAAGCCATCCAGAAAATGCTGGCGGCCATTGATCTGCCCACCCTCGTCGCGGATCTTCAGGAACAGCTGGACAATACCAACTCCAAACAGAACAAACGCAAGATTGCCAAGCGTCTGAAACTGGCCCAGGGGTTCCTTCAGTCCAACACACGCCCGGAATGGATGATTTTGAACGTTCTGCCCGTCATTCCTCCGGACCTGCGCCCGCTGGTTCCTCTGGAAGGCGGCCGTTTCGCAACGTCCGACCTGAATGACCTGTACCGCCGCGTCATCAACCGCAACAACCGCCTGAAAACCCTCCTGAGCCTCAAAACTCCGGAAGTCATCATCCGTAATGAAAAACGCATGCTTCAGGAAGCCGTGGATGCCCTGTTTGACAACGGCCGCCACGGCCGTGCCGTCACCGGCGCCGGCAACCGCCCCCTCAAATCCCTCTCCGACATGCTGAAGGGCAAGGGAGGCCGTTTCCGCCAGAACCTGCTCGGCAAGCGCGTGGACTACTCCGGCCGCTCCGTTATCGTCATCGGCCCGGAATTGAAACTCAACCAGTGCGGTCTTCCCAAGAAGATGGCGCTCATTCTGTTTGAACCCTTCATCATCCACCGTCTGAAAGAGCTGGGTTACGTGCACACGGTGCGCTCCGCCAAGAAGCTCATTGACCGCAAGACGCCGGAAGTGTGGGATATTCTGGAAGAAGTGACCAAGGGCCACCCGGTCATGCTCAACCGCGCGCCCACCCTGCACCGCCTCTCCATCCAAGCTTTTGAACCGGTTCTGATTGAAGGTTCCGCCATCCGTCTGCACCCGCTCGTCTGTAATGCGTACAACGCGGACTTCGACGGCGACCAGATGGCTGTGCACGTGCCTCTGTCCGTGGAAGCCCAGATGGAAGCCCGGCAGCTCATGCTGGCGCCCAATAATATTTTCTCCCCTGCTTCCGGCAAACCCATTGCCACACCCACGCAGGACATTATTCTGGGCGCGTACTTCCTGACGCACACCCGTGCTGCGGAAGTACAGAACAATCAGGATAATCATCACCATCTTCCCCTCTTCGAATCCATCGACGAGGTGGAATACGCCATTGCCGCCCGCAAAATCGGCTACCATGACTGGATCCGCCTGCACAACCCGGACTACGGCAAAAAGCCTTCCGAAGTAGTGTATGGGGATGTCACCAAGAAGGTTATCATCACTACTGCCGGACGCGTGCGTTTCAATGAAATCTGGCCCCGGGAACTCGGTTATATTAACCGCAACGTAGGCAAGAAACAGATGGGCGACATCATCTGGCGCTGCTACCAGACCGTCGGCAAGGAACGTACCGTGCAGACTCTGGACGCCCTGAAAAACCTGGGCTTCAAGGAAGCAACCCGTTCCGGCTGCTCCATCGGCATCGTGGACATGGTGGTTCCCTCCCAGAAAAAGACGGAAATTGAAAAAGCCTATGCGGAGCTGGACAAGGTGACCCGCCAGTATAAGAACGGTATTATCACGGATGGGGAACGCTACCAGAAGGTGGTGGACATCTGGACCCAGACTACGGATGTCATCCAGGCGGCTCTGTACCGCAAGCTGGAACACAACGAAGGCTCCAAGATGGCCAGCCCGCTCTTCATGATGGTGGACTCCGGAGCCCGAGGCAACAAGGCGCAGATCAAGCAGCTCTCCGGCATGCGCGGTTTGATGGCCAAGCCCAGCGGCGAAATTATCGAACGCCCCATCACGGCCAACTTCCGTGAAGGCCTTTCCGTGCTGGAATACTTCATCTCCACCCACGGCGCCCGCAAGGGTCTGGCAGACACCGCGCTGAAAACGGCGGACTCCGGCTACATGACCCGCAAACTCGTGGACGTGGCCCAGGATGTCATCGTCCATGCGGAAGATTGCGGCACCAGCAACGGCATCACCGTTCACGCCATCTATGACGGCGACGAAGAAGTGGCGTCCCTTGCCTCCCGTATCTACGGCCGGACTTCCTGCGAACGCATCGTTGACCCCGTCAGCGGCGAGGTTATCGTAGACATCAACGACCTCATTAACGAAAAGCAGGCGGAACAACTGGAAAAAATCGGCATTGAACGGCTGAAAATCCGCTCCGTACTCACCTGCGAACTCAAAAAGGGCTGCTGTGCCAAGTGCTACGGCCTGAACCTGGCCACCGGACAGGAAGTGAAGATCGGGGAAGCGGTCGGCATTATTGCCGCCCAGTCCATCGGCGAACCCGGCACGCAGCTCACCATGCGTACGTTCCACGTGGGCGGAACGGCTACCACGGCGTTCAAGCAGCCCATCGTGAAAGCCAAGAACGACGGCCGCGTTATCTACACGGAAGATCTCCGCACGGTGGAAAACGCAGACGGTAACTTCGTCGTCCTGAATAAAAACTGCTCCGTCCGCATCGAAAACGAACAGGGCCGCGAACTGGAATCCTACCAGCCCGTCATCGGCACCATCCTGTACGTGCCCAACGGCGGCACTATCAAGAAGGATGAAACCCTCGCCACCTGGGATCCGTACAATGTGCCCGTGATTGCAGAAAAGGGCGGCATCGTCGAATTCAAGGATATGATCGTCGGCATCACCGTTTCCAAGGAAACGGACCGGGAAACCGGTGCCTCCTCCCTTGTCGTGATGGAACACAAGCAGGAACTTCACCCGCAGGTGGTCATCCGCGATGCCAAGACCCGCGAAGTTCTGGCTCATCATGCCATTCCCGCAGGCGCCAACCTCACCGTGAAGGACGGAGAAACCATCTCCGCCGGCACAATGGTGGCCAAGACGCCCCGCAAGGTAGCCAAGACGAAGGACATCACCGGCGGTCTGCCCCGCGTGGCGGAATTGTTCGAAGCCCGCAAGCCCAAGGACGCCTGCACCATTGCACGCGTGGAAGGCATTGTGCGCCTCAGTAGCAAGAATACCTCCCGCGGCAAGAAGGTCATTACCATTGAAACACCCACGGGCGAACTGGTGGACCATCTGGTTCCGATGAACAAGCACGTTATCGTTCATGAAGACGACCATGTGCATCTGGGCGACCAGCTTACGGAAGGCCCCGTCTCTCCGGAAGAAATTCTGGATGTCTGCGGCAAGGAACGCCTTCAGGAACACCTCGTCAACGAAGTTCAGGAAGTGTACCGCCTCCAGGGTGTGGAAATCAACGACAAGCATGTGGAAATCATCGTGCGCCAGATGCTTCGCAAGGTAGTCATCACGGAACCCGGCAATACCGAATTCCTGTGGGGAGACCAGGTGGACAAGACTACGTTCGACCGCATCAATGAACAAACCGTAGCCCAGGGAGGCCAACCGGCCGCAGCCAAGCCCGTTCTGCTCGGCATCACGAAGGCCTCCCTGGAAACGGAATCCTTCATTTCCGCGGCATCCTTCCAGGATACCACGCGCGTTCTGACGGAAGCATCCACCCTCGGCAAGACCGATACGCTGGAAGGCTTCAAGGAAAACGTCATCATGGGCCACCTCATTCCCGCCGGCACCGGATTCTCCCGTTACAGCAAGATTGAAGTGGAACCCGCAGAGGGCGCAGAAGAAATCGCGGCGGCCAGCGAAGAAGAGGAAGCGGCGGAACTTGCCGAAGACATGTTGAACGATACCATCAACTTCGACAACGAACGCTAACCTGTTCTCTCCACCCACACTTCAAGGGCCGCTCCCCGTTTCCGGGGGGCGGTCTTTTTTATGTCTTCTCCGCGTTATTTCACGAAAAGAGGAAAAGCGGATTGAAAATTCGGCGATGATTCCAATATTGGCCCATGCAATATAAAATTTGATATTTTATATTCAAAATGAAAGTCTTATAGTATACCTCCCTTGCTTCAAGGGGGGAGGTAAATGAAAAGGTGAAAATCCCATTTTAGAAATTTAAAAAATCATAATGCACTTACAGTAAAAGTATGAGAATCCGGGAACTGGTATTTTCAACTTGACATCGAATTTTCAATCCGTTATATACATAAAAAATTAACATCTAATATTTTTATAATGCGTCTCCATCTGCCTATTACCCTGCTGGCGGCTGTTCTGGCTTGTTACACCAGTGTTTCCCTGGCCGTCCCAACATCTGAATCCCCCGCATGGGGAGCGAACTCCACCTTTAATAACAATGAGCCCGCCAATGAGTATTCAGTTACTGGGAGCCAATCCGTCAACCTTGATGTAAATTCAGGAAACAACAATTATTCCACAGGACTTTATATCGGAGCAGGCTCCTCGTTTACCATTAATCAGAATACGAACGGCGCCTGTACCATCAATTTGAACGGGGCATTTGCCGGAGAAGGAAATTTGACGCTGGTAGCGGCTAACGGCAATGCCGGCTATGCCTCCAAGTTTGTGCTTGGTTCCCAGGAAAGCAGTTTTTCCGGGAACATTATCCTTTCCCAGAAGGGGACGCAGCCCGGCGGGGCCATTCTCCAGATTACGGGAACGGCTCTCGCCAACGCAACGGTAGATTTGTCAGGCTCAATCAATCAAAGTTCCAGCGCCCTGACGTTGCAAATTTCCAATGCCGCCTCTCTGGCCGGTTTAAATGATGCTGACGGCTTCAGCGGAACACATAAAGGACGCGTCCAGTCGGCTAATTCCTCCAGAGCGAATCTTACCCTGACGGGCAACGGAAATTACACGTATGGGGGAAGTATCGGGGCAACCACGCAGCATTCCGGAGTAAACGGCAACACTACTCCCACGGGAGGAATAAATCTGATTATGGCCGGAACAGGCACGCAAAACCTGACGGGAACCGTCATCAACGCGAATATTACGGCCCAAGGTGGCACCTTGAAAATCAACAATTCTTCCCTGGCCTATTCCGGAATAATCATCATGGCGGGAGGAACGCTGGATTTCACCTCCGCCACTCTGGGGGCAAATTCCGTTCTGAACATGAACGGCACCGGCATATTGAAAAACGCAGCAATTGACGGAGCCAAGCTAACTTATACGGAATCCGGTTCCTCCTTTACCAAGGAAAATGTAACTTTCACTTCAGGCACCATTGACATCGGCGGCGCGCTTGACAGCCTGGTAGAGGGAGAGCAGGGATACACGTTTGATTTAGGGAACAACCTTGGTACGAATTTTACCGTATTGGGCTTAGAGACAGGGCAATATAGAATAGAAGGCAGCGTGCTGACGATAGAAGGCGAGGCGATATCCAGCGTGACGTGGGTATCTGCGGGAGAAGGAGGGGAATTGGAAGAAACGGTCAAGAACGCCTTTACGCTGGCTCTTGGGGAGGGGAGAGCGGCCAACGTCAGCCTGGGATATCTGAACGGGACCCTGACGACCAGCGGGGACAAAGTCTATCAAATCACCAACACCGGCGAAACTAAAATCAACCTGTCCGGGGTATACAACAGCGGGGCGACCCTGCCGTCCGGCAACCTCAACTACCAGGGGGACATCTGGATGGACATCAACGGAGGAGCATTCGGCATCATCGCCGGAGGTGTCACCAATGAATGGAGCACCAAACTCCAGACCAGCACGCTGACTGGGGACACCCATGTGCAGCTTTCCGGCGACGCCACGGCGGAACACGTCATCGGCGGGAACAACAAGGGAGCGTCTACAACATTAACGGGAAACACCAACGTTACCGTCAAGGATAACGCCATCGTGGCGGGAGCCATCATCGGCGGGAGCACCTCCGCCCACAACGCCGTCACCACCATCACGGGCAACACGAGCGTGCTGGTAACCAATGTCCAATATTCCAACACGGCCCAGAACCTGGATGGGGGACTCTCCAACTCATACATCATCGGAGGAAGCTCCTGGTCAAGCAATACCACTTCCGGAACAACGATTCAAGGCAGCACGTCGGCTACAATCAACCTGAACGGAATCACGCTTTCCGGAACAGAGGAACACAACAGCTTCGTCAAAACAATCATTGGCGGCAGTTATGGCAATGTAAACAACGCCGGAACGGTCAACAACATCAACGGAGACACCTCCGTTTCCATCATCGGCAGGGAAGGAATCACCTTCACGGGGGACATCATTGGGGGTTCCTTTGAAAATTCAGGCCAGGCCCAATACACGATTGGAGGAAATTCCTCCATCTCCATTAGCGGAGGCTCCACCTTCACCGGCAACATCTACGGTGGCTCCTACTCCAAAGTGCCAGGAAACACAGGCAGCACCATGACCACTGCAGGCAATATCACGGTAGAACTCGGAACAGGCACCTACCGGGGAAACATTTATGGAGCAGGAAATAAAGGCACGGCAGGAGGCGACGTCCTCGTCTCGCTGACGGGAGGAAGCGTCTTTGGGGCGGAAGGGGAACAAAGCGGCATCACCATCGGCGGAAGCGCCGGAGCGGCGGTCGAAGGAAACAGGACGCTGGAGCTCAAGGGAACCTTTGGAGACGCGGACTTCCAGTACGCCTCCTTCACTCAATTTGACAAGATTGACGTTACCGGAGAAGGCTCCTCCGCTACCATTTATTCCCTGACGGAAAGCGCCAGGCTGGAAAAAACCGGGGCGGGTCGCCTGACGCTGGGGGCTAACGCCGCAGGGGCGGAAACCATCCTCGGCGGAATCACGGAAGGCATTTCCATCACGGAAGGCAGCCTGAACCTCTCCGGAGCCGGGGGCAGCCATATGAAGGGAGACTGGAGCATCGCCTCCGGTTCCCGTCTGACCGGAGTCAGCGGAACCGTCACCGTGGGTGGGGAAAACGGTCTGGACAGTCTGTCCATTGCCCTGGGAACGGAAAACATCGGCCGGGACACGCAGGCGTCTGACGCCGTCATCAGCAACGGCAGCGGAACGGGAAGCGACCCGAACCTGTCCATCGAAGGGGAAGGGCTGAAGCTGGACCTGAGCAACGACGCCGTCGTCAGCCTTCTGCTGGAACATAAAACCGACGACTCCTCCAGCTACCTGACCCTGACCAGCGGAACGCTGACCGTCGGCGACCTGGGCGACGTCGCCTTCACGACCGACCTTCTGTCCAACTACGGCATCCGGGTCACCGGAACGGACGGAGGCAGCCTGGTGCTCAGCGGAGCGGCCACCGGCCTCTACCGCGTGCAGGAGGAAGGAGGGAACGCCCATGAAGTCAACTCCTATCAAACGCTCTCCGGCTACGCCGGCGTCGTCATCGGCGGCGGCCAGACCCTGACGGTCAACCTGGCCGGAGCCCCGGGCGAAGCCGACGGACAGGGAGCTAAAATCAACAACCTGATGGGAGCCGCGGGCAGCAGCCTGGCCGTCAACAACACCGGAGACGGCACGGCCGTCGTCATCCTCAACAACAAACAAATGACGACGGGAGAAGACGACATCGACCCGGCCGGCCAGGACACCGTCATGGGCGGCAGCATCACGGGAGGCAACAACGTCGCCTTCATCAAGGAAGGAACCGGGACGCTGACGGTCGGAGGAACGATGGACGTGGAAACCCTCGCCCTGCGTGAAGGAAACATCGTCCTCAACGGCGCGTCAAACACCCTGGACACCCTCACTCTGGAAGGAGGCGGCCTGACCATTAACGGCAACGCCGAAATCGAAACCATGACCGTTACGGAAGCCGGAGGAACCCTGACCATTCAGGGAACTTTTGACCTGACCGGAACAAGCAATATCAACGACGGAGCCATCACCGGAACCGGCTCCCTCCGTATCCGGGAAGGAGCGGAACTGGCTCTGGGCGGAGAAGCCCGGCTGGACGGAATCTCCGTCACCGCCGAAGGCACGCTGGCCCTCTCCGGAACGGAATCCGGCACCATCAGCAGCCTCTCCGGCAGCGGCACCCTGTCCATGAACGGAGGCCGCCTCTCCATCTCCTCGGCAACAACCTCCTCCGGAACCTTCTCCGGCACGCTGGCAGGCAGCGGCACCCTGGACATCTCCGGGCAAGCCACCCAATACCTGCAAACCGGCAATAAGGACTACGACCTCGCCGTCCGTGACGGAGGCGTCCTGGTCCTGAAAGGCACCGCGGACGCCCCCACGCTGAACTACAACAGCATCACCGCCGGAAACAACGGCACCCTGCGTATTGAAGCCACCGGGGACGCCCAGGGCAGCGCCAACACCACGCTCAACGTGGAAAACATCACCTTCCAGAACGGCTCCACGACGGAACTAATCTACAACTTCAACCAGGACGCCCCCTTTGGCGCCCCCATGCTGACGGCGGGCACCATCACCGTGCAGGACGGAGCCGGCTTCCTCCTCTCCAACATGGAAGGAAACGCCGCCATGAACGCGGGGAGCGACCTCCATGACGTCGTCCTGATGAGCGCCACCGGCAGCATCAGCGGCCTGGAAGACGGGCAGAGCCTCGCCGCCCGGATATCCGGCCTCTTCGCCGTCTACTACCAGGACGCCACGCTGAGCCGCGACGGAAACGACATCCTGCTCAATGCCACACTCCGGCAGGAAAACCTCTTCGCCTCCGCGGCCGACACGTGGAACTCCGCCGCCGGAGCCAGCCTGCTCTGGGAAGCCCGCAAAAACCTGGACCCCGACTCCCAGCTGGCCCAATTCATGAACGGCGTCAGCACCATGATCAATGACGGCAACCTCTCCGGAGCCTCCCGCGCCATGGCGGCGGCAGCTGGGAGCACGGTCAACGCGCTTGGGACGGCACAGAGGGACGCCCTGCGCGACCAGATGGGCTGGATCAGGAACCGGACCACCCTCATGGGCGTCAACCCGGCCTACGTCAACGACGACCTCCCCCGCTTCCACATGTGGATGGAAGGCACGGGCTCCTACGCCAAGCTCGACACCCGCGGGGATGAAAGCGGCTACCAGCTCACCACCTGGGGAGGCACCGTGGGCGTGGACGCGGACCTCAGCGACCGCCTCACGGTGGGAGCGGCCTTCACGGCCGGCTACGGCGACCTGACGGCCAGCGCGGCGGACAGCGCCGACGGACACCTGGACAGCTACTACGCCAGCCTCTTCGGGCGCTACCAGAACAAACGCTGGGCGCACACGCTCATCCTGACGGGAGGGTGGAACGACGCGAAACTCAACCGTACGGTCAACTACGGGGAAGGAAGCTACGGGACGCAGGGAAGCACCAGCGGGTGGGGTCTTGGAGCGATGTACGAACTCACCTACGACATCTACCTTGACGAAAACCGCAGCAGCGTGCTGCAGCCGCTGTTCAACGCCTCGGTGGTGACGACGCGGATGGACGGCTATGAGGAAACGGGTGCGGGCAACGCGGGCCTGAACGTCGGCCGGCAGGACTGGACGACGGGGACGCTGGCGCTGGGCGGCCGGTGGATGGGCCTGGTGGGCAGCAACATCTTCGGACGAGAAGCGCTGGCGGAAATCCGCGTAAACGCGGCGCAGGACCTGGGAGACCGGAGAGGGGAAACGAACGTCTCCCTGCTGGGCAACCCCGGCTTCGCGCAAAGCGTGAGAGGGGCGAAAACGGGAACGACGGCGCTGCAGCTGGGAGCGGGGTTAAGCGTGCCGGTGGGAACGAAGGGAACCATCTACGTGAACGGGAACGCGGACATCCGTGACGGGTCCAGCTCGGTCAACGGAAGCGTCGGCTACCGCTACGACTTCTAACAAGAAAGAAAACACAAGGAGGGGGGGCCACCCCCGAAAGGCCTTCCTCCTGACCCTCCAGAGCCGTTCCGGAATTATTCCGGAACGGCTCTGGGTTTTTGTTTATCGGAGGATGATTCCCCTGGCCCGCTTCCTGAAAATATTAATTAATTCAAAGTCAAAAAGTTGTGTTTACGTTTCCGCAGTCAACAAATGGAACCCCGTAAACATTGAAAATACCGGTATGAGGAAAAATGATGCCGCTATGAATGACGTATTCCTTCTGCAACCCTGGGAATGAATGCCGCTGCCAATCCGCAGGATGCGCTGCCCTTTCAGCCATCCTGGCTGTGAAGCCGAAACGGCAGTCATCATTCATTGTCCATGAAGTAGGCCTGCAAAATACAAATGATATGCAGGACAATAGGAACGAGTGCAAAGATGAACCAATACAGGAGGCCGTAAGCCGCACCCACCACCAGGAACCAGATGATGGCCTGGACAAAGTGGCCCTTGTACAACTGGCCGAGACCGGGAATAAATAGGCTTAAAATGGCTGCTAAAAAAGATTTCATATGCTGGCTGGGTAAGAAATGACCGCACGGGAAAAGGTTCACGTGCCTGTACCGTTTAAGAGCCTCCCTTCTTCCCTCACGTTCAATCTCCCGGCGCAGCCCCTGTCATGAATGACGGTTTTCCCGGAGCGAATGAAGCCGACGCGGCAGGGAACGGGAGGCAGTCATGTTCAAGTCTTGACCGCCGCATGGGCTATGTTACCCTCCCCGCGCACAGGGCACTCATGTTAGAAGGGTAGAGACCACCATGTCCATTGAACTGACTCGCAATTTCTCCATTATCGCTCACATCGACCACGGAAAGACCACCCTTTCCGACCGGCTGCTGGAAAAGACGAATACCATTTCCGAACGGGAGAAGCAGGATCAGCTTCTGGATGCCATGGACCTGGAGCGGGAAAAGGGCATCACCATCAAGTCCCACCCCGTTACCATTTTCTACAAGGCCGGGGACGGAAAGACTTACAAGCTCAATCTGCTGGATACGCCGGGCCATGTGGATTTCTCCTATGAAGTGTCCCGTTCCCTGGCGGCATGCGAGGGAGCCCTTCTTATTGTGGACGCAGCCCAGGGAGTGGAAGCCCAGACACTTGCCAACATGCACCTGGCCATGGATCTGAACCTGGCCATTATCCCCGTCATCAATAAGATTGACCTTCCCAGCGCCAACCTGCCCAAAGTGTACCGCCAGCTGGAGGACATCGTCTGCATCCCCCATGAGGAAGCCATCCATGCCTCCGCCAAGATGGGCATCGGCATTGACGATATTCTGGAAGCCGTTGTTCAGCGCATCCCTCCGCCTGAAACGGAACAGGACGGCCTTCTGCGCGCCCTGGTGTTCGATTCCGTTTACGACGCCTACCGCGGCGTAGTCTCCTATGTGCGCGTCATTTCCGGCAGCGTGCACCGCGGCATGAAAGTCAAACTTTTCGCAACGGACGAAGTGTATGAAGTGAAGGAAGTGGGTATCTTCACCCCCAAAATGACCCGAACGGATTCCCTGGAAGCCGGCGACGTAGGCTACATCATCGCCAACATGAAATCCGCGGCGGATGTCAAAATCGGGGACACGTATACGGATTACATGCGCCCCTGCCCATCCCCCCTGCCCGGTTTCAAGGAAATCCGCCCCATGGTCTTTTCCGGCATTTATCCGGTGGATTCCTCCGATTTTGAAGCCCTGAAAGCGGCCATGGCGAAGCTTCAGATTAATGACGCCGCTTTCTCCTTCCAGGCGGAATCTTCCGTAGCTCTGGGCTTCGGGTTCCGTTGCGGCTTCCTTGGCCTGCTCCATATGGAAATCATCCAGGAGCGTCTACGCCGGGAATTCAACATGGATATCATCTCCACCTACCCCTCCGTGATTTATGAGGTCACCAAGACAAATGGAGAGGAAATCAATGTGGACAATCCCAGCCTGCTCCCGGAACCGCAGGAAATTCAGGAAATCCGGGAACCTATCGTCAAGGTGTTCATTATGCTTCCTGGGGAATACATCGGGGATATCATGCAACTTGTCCTGGAAAAACGCGGCAGCGTGGACAATACGGAGACCATTGACGATATGCGCGTAATGCTCACCTGCACCGTCCCTCTGGCGGAAATTCTGGTGGATTTCAACGACAAGCTCAAATCCATGACGCGAGGCTACGGCTCCATGGATTATGAATACGCCGGCTATCAGGCCGCCAAGCTCATTAAAATGGACATGCTCATCGCCGGGGAACCGGTGGATGCCTTCTCCATGATTGTTCACCAGGACAAGGCAGCCTCCCGCGGCAGGGAACTGGCGGAACGCCTGAAAAACGTCATTCCCCGCCAGCTCTTCACCGTCGCCATTCAGGCCTGCATTGGCGGAAAAATCATTGCCCGGGAAAGCATCTCCCCCATGCGCAAGGACGTGACGGCCAAATGCTACGGCGGGGACGTCACCCGCAAGCGCAAGCTTCTGGAAAAGCAGAAGGAAGGCAAAAAGCGCATGAAAGCCATCGGGAAAATCAACATCCCGCAGGAAGCGTTCATCAAGGTGCTGAAAACGGGGGACTGATCCCGGCAGCCCATTCGCCCCGGCCTTTCCTAGAAAAGAAAGCCGGGAAACCGGGCGCGGTTGCCAAGGAACGGCAGAGCGGCAAAAACCGCCTCCGGAACTTGCGGCAGGGGTCATCAATTCCCGGTTGCGAAGAGGCCCCGGTTATGTTATCAGATCGGGCATGAGTCTGCCCAGGCTATCCATGCTTCTGTTTGCCTCTGCCGCCCTTTGCTCCTGCGTGGGGACCTCTCCGGAACCGGGAAAACCGAAAGTGAAAAAGAGTCTTTCGGAATACATGCAGGACAACATGGCCAATTCCATCGCCAATGTGCCGACGGGACTGCTGGGCACCACGCCGGGCCAGCAGCAGGCCCACCAGCTCACCGCCACCACGCAGGAGGAAATGAGGAAGGCGGACAGCGGCGCCGTCTACTACACGGACGCCCACGACCCGGATGCCCCCATCCCCGGACTTGAGGAGGCATTCGCCCAGCGCAAGGAAAACCAGCGGTGGATCCAGAGCTATTCCTCCGCCCTCCGGGAAGCCCAGAGCAGTGGAAAGCCCATCCTGATCTGGTTCCACCATTCCGCGGGCAGCCCTCCCAGCAAGAAACTGGCGGCGGAACTTCTCCATACGAAGGAATTTGAAGACTGGGCGAAAAAGAATGTCGTCCGCGTCTGTTACGACCAGGCGGAAAAGTTCGAGAGCGAACCGGTTTATAAGAAGCGCAAGAAAATGCTGGAGTATGTGCAGAAGGCCCCTTCCCTGTTTGGCGTGAGAGGTACCCCCGTGCTTCTGGTCATGTCTCCGGACGGCACCAAGGTGGACACGCTGCGCGGCTATTACACCGGACAAAACGCCCTTTACTTCGACCAGATCAAGAATAGCGTCAAGCTGGCCGGCCAGCAATATGAAGAATTCAAGAAAACGCTGACTCCCAAAGGCTATCGCGTCTGGACGGGCGTCAATGGAAACACCGTCTTCGCCAAGCTTTCCCGCTACTCGGAGAAAAACCAGACCCTCTGGCTCCAGGAACTGGACGGCCACCAGAGCAGGACGTCCCTGAAAAGACTCAGCCTTGAAGACAGGAAATGGCTTCTGGAGCAGAAAGAAGCCCATGAAAACAAGGGACGGAACGAGCGGCCCGGCCCGCGCGGCGCCTGATCCGGCGGTTTTTTTCATAAAACGGAACGCCCTTGGCTGGAGGCCCCCCGCAGGAATTCGCCGCCATCTCCTTCATTCAGACCGGGCTGCGCCTTCCGCTGGCAGCCCGGCGGAAGGGCCCATCTTCATGCGTTCCGGCGTTCCCTCCATTTTTATATTGAAATATAAAACTGATGTTTTATTTTTCCTAAAACTCTCTTTTGTCAGTTCTTTCTTTCGGGGATGTGGTCTTTTTCCATACTGGCAACAATGTTCTTCCGGACAAATCCTGCCCCCCCTGTTCAACCATTCACCTGTTTAATTCATAATTCCAACGATGAACCGCCATGCCGTCACCGCATTGATGCTTGCGGCCTGTTCCCTGCCTGCTTCCGCGGCCCAGCCGCAGAAGCAGGCTCCGGACCAGCGCCCCAATATCCTGGTTATTGTTACTGATGACCACTCCTACCAGACTCTGGGAACCTGTGACAAGGATTCTCCCATGCCCTATCCGAACTTCCGCAAGCTGGCGGACGAAGGCATGGTCTTTGACCGGAGCTACTGCGCCAACTCCCTGTGCGGACCGTCGCGCGCCTGCATTTACACAGGGCGCCATTCCCACATGAACGGCTATCTGTTCAATGAACACGCGGCTCCCTTTGACGGCTCCCAGCCCACCTTCCCGAAAATGCTCCAGAAGGCCGGCTACCAGACCGCCATTGTCGGCAAGTGGCACCTGGAAGCCATCCCGCCGGGCGCCAAGGGAGACACCTCCAAGTATGAGTCCAACCCAACCGGGTTCGACTACTGGGAAATCTTCCCCGGCCAGGGCAACTACTTCAACCCGGACTTCATCACCCCCGGCAAGGACGGAAAGCGCGTGGTGAAAACGGAACCCGGCTATGCCACGGAGCTGGTCACGCAGAAAAGCCTCAAATGGCTTGACCAGCGGGACAAGGACAAGCCCTTCATGCTCGTTGTGGGCCACAAGGCTCCGCACCGCTGCTGGTGCCCCTCTATCCAGAACCTGGGCCGAGCCAAGCAGTATGCGGACTCCATTGACCCGCCCGCCAACCTGGAAGACGACTTTGCAGACCGCCCGGAATTCCTGAAAATGACGGAACAGACCCTGCTCAACCATTTCAACGTCTGGTCTGACGAACACCTGATCAAGGACGTGGTGCCGGAAGACATCCAGAAAATGCTCTCCTGCCCGGAATCCAAGACCCTGCATACCCAGTACGACTGGGAAATGCCGGAATGGGTGCGCATGGACCCGCAGCAGAAGGAAGCCTGGTACAATTACCACAAGGCCCGCACCGTCCAGCTCGTGAAGGATATTAAAAGCGGAAAAATCAAGACCCAGCGCGACATCCTGCTGCGCCGCTGGCGCCATTACATGGAGGACTACCTGGGCACCGTGCTTTCCGTGGACGAAAGCATCGGCCAGATCATGGATTACCTGAAGCAGAACGGACTGGATAAGAATACGCTGGTCCTCTACTGCGGAGACCAGGGCTTCTACATGGGCGAACACGGCCTGTACGACAAGCGCTGGATTTTTGAGGAATCCTTCCGCATGCCCCTTATCATGAAATGGCCCGGCCATATCAAGCCCGGCGTGCGTTCCGCCGCCATGGTGCAGGAGCTGGATTACGCCCCCACCTTCTGTGAAGTGGCCGGTGCGACCACTCCGGAAAACATGAACACCTTCCAGGGCCGCAGCCTCGCCCCGCTGTTCAAGACCGGGGAACACCAGGACTTCAGGGACCGTCCCCTCTATTACGCCTTCTATGAAAACCCGGGCGAGCACAATGCCCCTCGGCACGACGGCCTGCGGACGGACCGCTACACGCTGTCCTACCTCTGGACCAGTGACGAATGGATGCTCTTTGACAACGAGAAGGATCCGGCCCAGATGCACAACGTTATCAACAAGCCGGAATATGCGGAAACCGTGAAGGAGCTGAAGGAACTGTACGGCAAGCTCCGCAAGGACTGCCAGGTGCCGGAAGGCTTCCCGGGAGCCACGGGCAAGCTGGCCGTCAAGCCGCAGTGGGACTGCGCACCCGCCAAAGACTGAGAACTTCCACGCCCCGGTTCCTTTTGAAAGAACGCTTTCCGGGTCCAACCCGGACGGCGGCGGAACGGAATCCGTACATCCTCCCAAACAACAACCATCACCAAACATCATCACATGAAAGCATTAATGCTAGCGGCCGCGTTCCTGGGCTCCCTCTGCTGGGCCGGAACCAATCCCTACAACATCATTCCGGAACCCGTCAAAGTGACGGCGGCCTCCGGCACCACCAAAAACCTCAAAATCCTGAACGAACAGAAGGTCGCCGGGCTGGGAAACGAGGGCTACACCATGAAGCTGACGCCCGGCGGCGTGGAGCTCCGCTACAGCACGCCCAACGGGAAAGCCATGGCCATGGCTACCCTTCTCCAGCTTCAGGACCAGCTCTCGGACACGCCGGAGGGCCTCCCCTGCGGCAGCATCCAGGACTCCCCGGACTTTGGCTGGCGCGGCATGATGGTGGACGTGGGCCGCTACCACTACCCGATGAAGGAGCTCTACAACTTCGTGGACGCCATGCACTACTACAAGTACAACGTCCTGCACCTCCACCTGACGGAAGACCAGGGCTGGCGCCTCCCCGTGCCGGGCTACGACAAGCTCCGCACGATTGGAGCGGTCCGCCCTTCCGCTCCGGAAGGCCAGAACAACTCCCTGCTGGCCAATGAAGGCATGTACTCCAAGAAGGAACTCCAGGACCTGGTGGCCTACTGCAAGGCGCGCGGCATCCAGGTGCTGCCGGAAGTGGAAATGCCGGGCCACAACATGGCCCTGGCCGCATCCTACCCCGAATTCTGCTGCAACACCAAGCGGGCCCAGGTATGGACGCACGGCGGCGTTTCCTCCAAGCTGATCTGCCCGCAGAAACCGGGCACCAAGAAATTCCTCAAGGACACCTTTGACACCGTCAACCAGATATTCCCCTTCTCGTACGTCCACATCGGCGGGGACGAATGCCCCATGGGCGACTGGAAGAAGTGCCCGGACTGCCAGGCCGCGCGCGCCAAGAAGGGCCAGGGGGACGACGTGGAAGCCCAGATGAGCGACTTCACGAAGAGCCTTGGAGCCATGCTTGCCAAGAACAAGAAAAAGCCCATCCTGTGGTACGACATCAACAAAGGCTACTACCACAAGGGGGAAACCGTCATGTCCTGGCTGCCGGGAGAATTCCCCCGCTGCATTGACAAGACGAAGGAACAGGGCATCGACCTCATCGTCACTCCCCAGTACAAGTACTACCTGGCCCGCACCCAGATGAAATTCCCGGCGGACGACGTGCGCGCCCGGCCCGGCGGCGGCCCCATCCTGCTGAAAGACTGCTACAACTTCGACCCCCGCAACGGGCGTGACAAGAACGACGTCAAGCACATCAAGGGCATCAACCTCTGCATGTGGGCGGAATGGATTCCCTCCGGGGAACTGCTGATGTACATGACCTATCCGCGCGCCATGGCGGTCTCTGAAACCGCTTGGGGCAGCCATAAGGACCGCCCCAGCCTGGAAGACTTTGAAAAGAAGATGGAAACCCATAAGAAGCGCTTCCAGAAGCGCTTCGGCTACACCCTGGAACGCACGGTGGAAAACAAACCCTACCGGGAATCCTCCATCACCCAGGAAGAAATAGACCGCATCAACGCGAACTATAAGAAGGGCCAGCAGGACGCGGGCAAATAACCTTTTCCAGCCTCTCGCCACCATCTGATTCCTTCAAGGCCGGGGACGCGCGCAGCCGCAGGTCCCCGGCCTTCTTTTCCCGCTTGACCGGAGGGCCCTCTTCCCTTCTAATCGTTCCGCCATGTTACACCTTTACGATACCCGCACCAGAACGGCACAGGACATTTCCCCCATGGACGGAAAAACGCTGCGTTTCTACTGCTGCGGACCCACGGTGTACGGCCCCGCCCACATCGGCAACTTCCGGACCTTCGTGATGCAGGATATTTTCCGCCGCGTTCTGGAGCTGGGCGGAACCCCCACCATGCACGTCCGCAACCTGACGGACGTGGATGACAAGACCATCCGGGATTCCCAAAAAGCCGGAGTATCCCTGGCGGAATTCACCGCCGGCTGGGCGGACCTGTTCCACCGGGACTGCACCGCCCTCAACTGCCTTCCACCCCACGTGGAACCCTCCGCCGTAGGCCACATTCCCGAACAGATACGGATGGTCCAGGCTCTGGTGGAAAAAGGCCATGCCTATGTCTCTGAAGACGGTTCCGTGTACTTCAGGATCTCCTCCTTCCCGGAATACGGAAAGCTTTCCCACCTGGATGAACGGGAACTGGATCTGGGCAAAACCGCCAATGCCCGGTCCAACGCGGATGAATATGAAAAGGACTCCGTGGCGGACTTCGTCCTGTGGAAAAGCCGCCGCCCTGAAGACGGGGACAATTTCTGGCCCTCCCCCTGGGGGGAAGGCCGCCCCGGCTGGCACCTGGAATGCTCCGCCATGATCCACAAATACTTCGGCAATGACTTCGATCTCCACTCCGGCGGCGTGGACCTGGTGTTCCCGCACCATGAAAACGAGGTTGCCCAGTCCCGCTGCGCCTGCGGCGGCGGTTTTGCGCGCCTGTGGTTCCATATCACGCACCTGCTGGTGGACGGCGGCAAGATGTCCAAATCCCTGGGCAACATGTACACCCTGGCGGACCTGGATAAATTGGGCCACAAGCCGTCAGCCGTCCGGTACGTGCTGGCAGGGGGCTATTACCGCCGCCCGCTGAACTTCACCCTTTCCTCCCTGGAGGACGCCAAAGCCGCGCTGAACCGCCTGTCCAAATTCGACGCGCAGCTCCGGAACGCCTCCGGAACGGACTCCGTTCCGTCCTATGAGGAATTCTGCGCCGCCCCCCCGGAACCGGGCATCTTCCAGCCGGCCTGGGACAGCCTGAATGATGACCTGAACACTCCGGAAGCCCTGGGCCACGTCTTCAGCGCCATCAGGAAGGCGGATGTTCCCTCCCTGACTCCGGAGGAAGCGCGCCGCATGCGGAACGCCTTCCACTTCATTCTGGCCGCTTTCGGCATTCTTCTGCCGGAAGAGGAACAGGCGGAAGCGCCGGAGAACGTGCGCACCCTGGCGGAACAGCGCTGGCAGGCCAGGCAGAACCGGGACTGGGCGGAAGCCGACCGCCTGCGGGCGGAAGTAACGGCGCTGGGCTGGACCATCAAGGACCGCAAGGACGGATACGACCTGGCGCGCAACTGAACGGCATGGACGCTTTCTCCCCTATCCCCAACCACACGGGCTTCACGGCCAGGAGCCTGTTCACGGATGCGCAGGGAACCCTGAAGGACGGAGCCTTCGCCAACATGGAACCCGGAGGCGGCGGCCCTCTTTCCCCGCACCGCCACGCCCACGCCCATTTATTCATTGTCACCCGCGGAACGGTCGTTATCCTGCTTGACGAAGAGGAAAAAACGGTCCGTGAGCATGAATCCCTGCTCGTGCCCGGCGGCGGCCGTCATGCCGTCTGGAACAGGAGCGCGGAACCGGCGGAAATCGTAGGCCTTACGCTGGAAGCCGCCCGCGCCCCCCAACTACCTACAACCCGATGAACTCCCGCCAACGCACGCTGGGCCATGCCGCCGCCCTGATGACCATCCTGATCTGGGGGACCACCTTCGTGTCCACCAAGGTGCTTCTCCGGGACTTTACCCCCGTCACGGTGCTCTTCACCCGCTTCGTGATCGGGTACGCTTTCCTCTGGTGCCTGAAGCCGCGCCTGCTTCCGCTCTCCGGCTGGAAAAAGGAACTCCTGTTCGCGGGAGCGGGCCTCACCGGCGTCACCCTGTACTTCCTGCTGGAAAACATCGCCCTGACGTACACCTTCGCCTCCAATGTGGGCATCATCGTGGCCGTGGTGCCTTTCTTCACGGCTCTTCTGGCCCACTTCCTGCTGAAAGGGGAGGGCTTCTCCCGCCGCTTCTTCCTGGGCTTCGCCGCCGCCTTCACAGGCATCTTCCTCATCATGGCGAACGGCGCCTTCGTGCTGGAACTGAACCCGGCGGGGGACGTGCTGGCTCTGGGCGCGGCCTTCGTCTGGGCGGTCTATTCCATCCTGATGAAAAAAATCGGCGTCAACACGTCCAACATGATCATCTGCACGCGCCGCATCTTCTTTTACGGCATCGTGCTGATGATTCCGGCCCTGTTCGTCCTTCCGGTGAACATGGACTGGCATCTGATGGTGAAGCCCGTCAACGCCCTCAATCTGCTGTACCTGGGCCTGTTTGCCTCCGCCCTGTGCTTCCTCTCCTGGAACCGCGTGGTGGAAATCCTGGGAGCCGTCAAATCCAGCGTGTACATTTACATGGTTCCGGTCGTGGCCGTAGTGGCCTCCGCCATCATCCTGGGGGAACGCCTGACCTGGATATCCCTGACGGGGATTCTCCTGACCCTCTGCGGCGTCACGATTTCCGAGTACAGGAAAAAAACGCGGAAGAGCGTCAGAGAAAAGGGAGAAAAGCCCGTTCTGCAAAAAGGCTGATTCCCCCTGCTTTCCGGAATCATGCTGTTTTTTCCAGGAAGAAAAACGGCTGGCGAATATTCCCGGACGGAATGCCTCCGGCGTTGCAACGCTTTCCGCCCCCAGAGGATGGCTGTTAGCGGATTAGATATCCGCAGACAACAAAATTTTTTGAAAAAAAACGAGTTTCACCGCGGGCAAAGGGGAATAATCAGAAATACGTTCAAGATGCAATGAAGTTCCGTATTCATGAATCATTGAGGATGTGTTCCATCATTCACTTCCATTTTCCCTTCTCCGTTACCGGATATCTAATCCGCTAGTATGGCGCGCATGAAAAAGCTCCTTTCCATCCCAGCTTTTTTACTGTGCATTTCCGGGGTACAGGCGGCAACGACATTGTATGAAACCCAGTTCCGCCAGACCGCCATCAATGTGGACAGTGACTTTCTGGACGGCGCTTCCGTCTCGCTCACCAATCCTTCCACATCCCTTTCCGGCAATTTGGCCGCGGACCTCCTTGTCCCCAATGTCCAAATGCAGAATAACAACGCCGGATGGACCGTTACCTTTTCCTTCACGGCTACGCAGGACATCATCATCTCTTCCCTGAACCTGGGCTTCCAATTCGTCACCGGTACCGGAACACGGCACGGAAACACAGATTCCAAAACGGGAACCGCTACCGTCACGCTGGCCGCCGGAGATTCCTCTGCCACGGCTGATCTGAGCTTCGAACGCGTCCAGGCCGACAAGAACGGCACGCCGACAGCGGACATCCAGCAAGCCTCCTTCAATACCCCGGTCACGGTCAAGGCGGGAGAAACCTTTACCCTCACCGTGAACGCCAAGGCACCCAACACCGGGGGCACCTTCCTGGGGCTTTCCCAACTGGCCCTCCACGGGGACGCAGTGCCGGAACCGGCCACAGCCTCCCTCGGACTGCTCGGACTGGCCGCCCTGCTCCTGCGCCGCCGCGTATAAGCGGGAGCATCATTTAATCTCTGCTTTATTCCTTTACTAAAACAGGACCGTCCCCCACCGGGAAACGGTCCTGTTTTTTTAAATAAAAATCCGCTCAATTTCCGGAAACGTTTCTTTCCGCCTCTTCTTCAATACGGGCTTCCGTCTCTTCAATCTTTTCTGAAAGATCGGCCCACTGCGTAAAACAGGTTTCCAACTGGCGGTCCGCCTGCTGGAACCGGGTGGTGAGCTCCATGACGGCCTCCGTATCAGCCGCCACCTCCGGACGTTCCAACTGGGAGGCGATCTCCGTCTTTTCCGTTTCCAGACGCGCTATCTCCGCTTCCAACTGTTCCAGTTTTTCCTGGAGGGGACGGAGCAGGCGCGCCTTTTTCTGGCGGATTTCCGCCTCCATGCGCCTGCGCGCCTTGCGGTCCGCCCCGGCTCCCGGGTCAGCCGCTCCGGAGACGGCAGACGCAGCGGAGGAAGCCAGAGCCTGGTCCCGCTCCACCTTCTCCAGATAATCGGAAACGTTGCCTATGTAAACGCGCGGTTTCTCTCCCGGCACGAATTCCAGCACCTTCGTCACAATGGGGTCCAGGAAGCTGCGGTTGTGGGAAACGATGCAGTAGGAACCCGGATATTCGGACAGCGCCTGCTGAAGCACCTGCTGGGACTGGATGTCCAGGTGGTTCGTCGGCTCGTCCAGAATCAGGAAATTGGCCGGATGCAGCAGCATGCACACCAGCGCCACGCGGGAGCGTTCCCCCCCGGAGAGCACGCCCACGCGCTTGTGCACGTCGTCCCCCCGGAACAGGAAGCAGCCCAGCAGGTTCCGCACCATGGGCGCGGATTCCCGCGTAGCGGCCGCCTCCACGCATTCCAGGACCGTTTTTTCCGGGTCCAGGTCATCGGCATGCGTCTGGGAGAAAAAAGCGATCTGCGTGTGGCGCCCCATCGTCACGCTCCCGGAGCTGGGCTCCTCCCCGCCGGAAATGAGGCGGGAAAACGTGGACTTGCCCGCTCCGTTCACCCCCACAATGGCGATGCGGTCCCCCTTTACGATTTCAAAATCCACATCCTCAAAGACGGAAATGGAGCCGTACCGCTTGGAAACCTTTTCCAGCCTGACCACGGAATGCGCGCCGGCAGGCGGGGTGGGAAAATGAAAATTCATCACGGCGTCATCCTCCTCCACCTCAATCAGCTCCACCTTCTCCAACTGCTTGATGCGGGACTGCACCAGGGAGGCCTTGGTAGCCTTGTAGCGGAACCGGTCGATGAACTCCTTCGTCTTGGCGATTTCCCGTTCCTGGGCCTTTTTCTGGCGCAGCAGAATCTCCTTCCGCAGCACGCTTTCCTTCAGGAAATAGGAAAAATTGCCCGCGTACTCCTCCGCGCGCCCGTGGTAAAAGGCAATCGTTCGGGAAACCAGGGAATCCAGCAGCGCGACGTCGTGGGAAATGAGGATGATGGCCCCCCGGTAGGTGCGCAGGTACTGTTCCATCCACCGCTGGGATTGAATGTCCAGGTGGTTCGTGGGTTCGTCCAGCAGCAGCACTTCCGGTTCCCGGAGCAGCAGCTTGGCCAGCGCAATGCGCATCTGCCAGCCGCCGGAAAATTCCCCGCAGTCCCGGTCAAAGTCCCGGTCCTTGAACCCCAGGCCGCGCAGGATGGACTCCGTGCGGGGGCGCAGCCGGGCGGAATCATGGGCGTGCAGCACCAGCTCCAGTTCCCCGATCTCGTTGAGCACTTCGGAATAGGCGGCGGAACGGGGGTCCAGTTTCTCCATCTCCTGCGTCAGGGCGTCAATGCGCTCCTGGAGGTCCATCAGGTCCGCAAAGGCGGACATGGCCTCGTCAATCAGCCTGCGCCCGCGGACATGGATGCCCTCCTGGGGCAGATAGCCCACCTGGGAGTGCCTGGACTTGATGATGGAGCCGGAATCCGGCTCATTCAGGCCGGCCATGCACTTCATCAGCGTGGACTTGCCCGCGCCGTTATGCCCCGCCAGGGCAATTCTTTCCCCATCCTCCACCGTGAAGGAAAGATCATTGAACAGGACGCGCGCGCCGTACTGCACGCGCAGATTTTGAACGGCCAGAACCATGTACCGAATGAGTAGAGAGAGGAAGGCGGCGGAACGCGGCGTTGCATCGCCTGTTCCGCCGCCAGGAAAAGCCGGATAAGCTTATTTGTCCAGAACCTTGTTCCACGCGGCGATGCGGTCGGCCTGCTCCGTGAACAGATCATCCGCGCCATCTTCAATCGTGATACCGGAAATGGTATCCCCCTGCCCGATGGAATCCACCACGTCCTGGCCTTCCGTCACCTTGCCGAAGACGGTGTGCTTGCCGTTCAGCCAGTCGGTAGGTACATGCGTGATGAAGAACTGGGAACCGTTGGTGCCGGGGCCCGCGTTCGCCATGGAAAGCACGCCGGGGCCGTCATGCTTGAGGTCCGGGCGGCACTCGTCCTCAAAACGGTAGCCGGGGCCTCCCATGCCCGTGCCGGTGGGGTCGCCGCCCTGGATCATGAAATTCGGAATCACGCGGTGGAACTTGAGGCCGTCATAGAAGCCCCTGGAAGCCAGGTTCAGAAAGGAAGCCGCCGTCACGGGCGTCTTGGAAGCGAATACCGTCAGCTTGATGTCGCCCTTGGAAGTGTGGATGGTGATATTCTTGTCAGTTGCCATGGGTGCATGTTAAACGCGCGGAAAGGCATGGTAAAGACTGTATTGCGTGCTGCCGCCGGGCCTGCGCCCCCATTTCTCCGCCGGCCTCTTTTCCTCCTTTTCCATGCCGGGCAAGGAGGCCGCCCCCGCGGCGCCTACCTGTCATGACGGGCCCTAATGACAGGAGGAACGGTTGATTTTCTACCGGAAAGGGCCGAATTTGAATGATATGAGCGAAGAATTGGTAGAAGAATTCGTTACGGTTGAATCCATCTTTGTCCGTGGGCGCAACTGCCTGGCGCTGAAGGCGAAATTCTCTCCCCTGTTCACAGACTACTACCTTCATCTCATGCAGTACGGCCTGCGTAACGAGGAACCCTACGACAGCCTGCTGAAAGAGCTGATGGCCTACTTCACCCTCTACATGGTCGCGCGGCCCTGGGCGGAACAGCACGCCTGGACGGTCAACCTCAGAACGCCCGCCGTAGCCAACCTGTTCGTTACGGGCTCCTCCCTGACGGAATCCGTAGTGGGGCGCATCTTCACGCAGGACATCAAGGAGCCTGAGGAAAACACGCTGTACTCCACCCTGCTCCGCAAGGGCTTTGAACCGCGGTACTCCGTCGTCCCCATTCCGGGAACCTCCCCCGCCCGGTGGGTGGAGGAATTCTACAAGCAGAGCGAACAGAGAAACGCGCGCTGCATTGAACTGCCGGATGAATGCTACACCATGGTAACGGCCCAGCCGGACGCGGATGAAGAATGGCTGAATTCCCTAACCCGGGAAAAAATGGCCCATCTGGAAGAGGATGAAGATACCCGAGTACTGGAAACGCGCCGGTTCCGCTTTTACTGCGGCTGCACGCTGGACCGCATCCTGCCGACGCTCAAGGCGCTTCAGGAAAGGGAGGAAGACCTGTTCCAGGGGGAAGAGGCGCTGGAAGTCACCTGCCCCAGGTGCGCCGCCATTTACCGAGTGACGAAAGAAAATCTGGAAGATTGAGACATACATGATTTCTTTCTGACAATTAGCCTTTTCGGCAACGAATTTCGTGCTTAAACTTTCCCCGTGCCGACTTGTCCGAAGTGTTTACATAATTTCCACCGCGGGGCGGAATCATTGTGCCCTCACTGCGGCTTTTCCCTGGAAAACCTGGACAAGAAATACGGCAGGGACTCCATCCCCTACCGCCGCGTATGCGACAACGCCGGCGCCCTGCGGCAGCAGGACCGCGTAAAGCTGAACGCCCTGCTGGAAAAACTGGAGCGCCGCATTCCCCCCGTCCTCCTTTCCGTCTATTTCCCCAACATTCTGGAGCCCTTTTCCCTCATTCCCCACAGCTTCTGGGTGATGAACCACCTGACGGTGGACGAAGCCGGCTTCCCCAGCCACCAGGGCCCGCTGGACCCCCAGTGGCTCCTGATTCTGGTACTGGACGTGCGGACGGACACGGCCTGCTTCATGTGGGGGTATGAACTGGATCCCTACGTAGAGCCGGACCTGATCAACAAATCCATCATGAAGGCCCGCATCCCCCTGCGGGAAAGCATGCTGCTCCAGGCCGTGGGCTCTATCATGAAAGACGCCGTCCAGCTCGTGGCCCGGAAGGCGCGCTCCAAGGTCAGGCACCCCATGCGCTACGGGTTGACGCCCCCTCCCCCCGCAAACCGGAAAGGAGGCGGCCTATGAGATTCCTGCTGTTCCCCTTCATGCTGGCGGCGGCCATGTGCGTGGCCCCGGCGCAGGAACTCCCCGCCCTTAAATGGAACGCCCGTGACCAGCAATCCCTGATGAAGGGCACCTGGTGGGAAGCCAACGCACCCCTTCTGCCCCCTGTGGATGCGGCTGTGGCCCCTTCCGCCTCCGTCCCGGAACCCTCCGCCAATGCAGACTCCCCCGCTGTGGACCCTGTTCCGGAGGATTTCACGGACGTCAACGAATACTTCCTTCCGGACTACATCCGCACCTCCACGGGCCTGATCGACCCCCAGAAGCTTCTCACGGAAGTGGAGAGCAATGACGTCATTGAACTCATCAAGCTCATCAAATCCCGTTACAACGTCAACCTGTTCGTCAGCATCTTCGCGGCCGGGCAGAAAGTCCCCCCTTCCGTCAACGCCCCCACAATCGCCCGCCAGATATTCAAAAACAAGGAACGGAACCTGCTCCTCCACTTCCACATGGGGGACATTAAAAGCGCCCAGATCGCGCTGGATCCGGAGTTGAGCGCCCAGCTCGGGGATGCGGGGCGGCGGGACCTCCTGTACCAGGTGAAGCAGGACGCCTCCCGGTTCACCAACCCGCAGGACGAGCTTGTTGAAGCCATGATTTCCCTGGCGCGGAGGACAGAGGCGGACATGGCCTCCGCCCCCAAGCCTTCCCTGCCCGCGCTGGACCCGGACAACCCCGCCAGCATCCCGGAAGCCAACATCACCATCCAGGAGCCGGAGGAAGCGCGTGAATCCCATCTGCACGCCATGATGAAGGCCTGGATGTCCTTTGCCCTGGCCAATGTGGCCGGCATCATCCTGCACGCCTCCGCACTGGTGGCCGTAGTGGCGCTCTGGCTGGTCTGGAAAAACAAAAGAGTGGTGCGTTTGCTGCCGTCGGAACCGGACAAGCGCCTGGGCGCTCCGCACGGCGCCTCCCAGAGCCGTCCCGTAAACTACTGCATGCAGGACGGCCGTGGACCGGACTCCATCGGCCGCAGGCAGATGCGCCAGCACATGCGCGACGTCTCATGACAGAACCATCTCCAACCCCCGGCATCCGCGCCGCCCTGAACGGCGCGGGAGAACTGGAACTCACCATGGTGAACGCCCCTGCGGGAGCCGTCATCCGGATGGACGTTAATGCGACTTCCCCCCGCATGCTCTGCACGCAGGGCCGCTACCTGGCTCCGGTGCAGGCCCCGCCCGGCACGCGCATCCGCTTCCGCCTGTTCCAGGGGAAGCGCGGTCTGACGGCCCCGGAAACCTTCATCATGCCCGGAGCTCCTCCCGCCCAGCCCGTTCCTTCCACGCTGATTCCCTGCACCCAGAACAGGGACTTCATGATTTACGACTGGGCGGCCCGGCACGAAGCCGCTTGCCGCGCGGTGAGGAAAACGCATCCGGACCTCCTCTTCATCGGAGACTCCATCACGCATTTCTGGGGAGGGCCTCCCGTGGACGAACCGCACCGGGACATCCTCCAGAAATCTCCGGAAACCTGGAGCCTGTGCACGGAGGGAATGAGGGCGGTCAATCTGGGCTTCGGCTATGACCGGGTGGAAAACGCCCTGTGGCGGCTCCGCCACGGCGAACTGGACGGAGCGGCGGACGATGCCGTCTGCGTGGTGCTCCTCGGCACGAACAACCTCGCGGAAAACACGGACGGGGAAATACTCCAGGGCATCCGCGCCGTCTGCGGGGAAATTACCGGAAGGCTGAAAAAGGCCGTCATCATCCTCCAGGGCTTCTACCCGCGCAACAGCGCCCGTAAAGATACCGCGGAACGCATTGCCGCCATCAATCTCCTCCTGAACCGTCTGGCCGCAGAACAGGGCTTCCTGTACACGGAACCGGGCCGCGTCATGGCGGACGCCGCAGGACACGTTCCGGAAAAACTCTCCAGCGACGGGCTGCATCCCTCCGCGGCCGGCTATGAGCGCATCGCCGCCGTGCTGGCCCCCGTCATCAGGCAGGCGGCGGAACGGAAAAAATGACTCCGCCAAGAAACCGGACCCGCTTTCCGGTGTTTTTATTCATGGAAACCTCAGCAGAAACACCATAATGAACGAACAGGACGATACAAAACTCTGGCAGATTCTGGGCCATGCCTCCCAGCCTGCGCCGGGGGATGATTTTGCCCGCAGGGTCATGATGCGTATTGCCGGGGAAGAACACGCCACCGCCGTTCCGGCGGAATCCATCCACCACTTCAAGCGGAACTCCTTCCGCATCTGGGGCGCCGCGGCGGCGGCCCTGGTGGCTGCCGTCATCGGCATTGCAGCCCTGATGGAACCCTCTGCTCCGCAAACGCCCCCCCTCTCCATCGCCACCCTGAACATTGACGATGTGCTGGTGGAAGAAGCCGGTCTGGCTCTGGGCCAGGAAAACCTGGTGGACGCTCTCTGCGTGCTGTCCTCCACGGAAACGGGCGTCATCTCCTCGGACAACATCCAGGACCTCCTTCTGTAACTCCGGAAACGGAAGCATTCTTCGTTCCCGGCCCAGGGAGCGGAAACTCTTCGCCGGGCAAACCGGATTTCTTTCCTCCCCGTCCCGAATCCGCCTTCCTGAAAACCGGTTTTCTCCGCAAACGGGAACACCGGACACCGGAACCGTAGGAACGCCGCGCTGCCCCGGCCCCCACTGTTATAAAGCCTTTTCTCTTCCGGCCATGGCTGTGCCTTCCCCCCCCCCCCCCC